>Ga0209343_10000003_pt1 | contig 444794 bp, 447 predicted proteins | sample RifCSPlowO2_02_FD_184026 | JGI IMG/M metagenome (GOLD analysis project Ga0209343, IMG submission 184026) | Groundwater microbial communities from Rifle, Colorado - Rifle CSP2_plank lowO2_0.2 (SPAdes) (version 2) | ecosystem: Environmental > Aquatic > Deep subsurface > Groundwater | place... | reverse complement strand
GGATTCAAATCTTTCTTTAAACGATAATACTGATATTACAGGAAACCTGGACGCTTCAGGAACGCTCACTTCGGGGACCGCAGATGCATTTACCGTTACAGCTACAGGAGTCATATCTACCATAACAAATGAAACCATAAATGGAATAGATATAAATGCAGGAGCGGTATCGGACGTCACTACCCTATCTCTTTCAGGAGCCATAACAGATTCCGACAGTGATCTTTATATAACAGATAATTTAAACCCCACCACGGATGCCACTTATGATTTGGGAGATACTACCACCTCATGGAGAAACCTTTATGTTACGGGAAATATTTGTTTTGATGATACAGACTGTTTTGACTCCACAAGCGCATCTGTCGGACTTTGGTCAACATCAAACAGCGCTTTCTATCCAAAAGGTCCATACACCGGAGTTGTAGATTTGCTTCTAGGGTCAAATGCTACAGCTTCTGCTAAATTCGCAGTTTTGAACATAAATAGTGGAACTCCTACAGCCTCGATCTCTGCGAATTCAGGCAGTAATGCTACTTTCCTGACCGGGGCGGGAAATCTGGCTACGACAAACGGACAAACGCTAACAATTGGGGGCTCGACAACTGGTAATATAACTATAAATGCCGGAGCTGACACGATAACGCTTTCTGACAATACCGTAATTTCCGCAGACCTCGCGGTTAACGGAGCAACATCCGCAGATATCACATCCACCACTACGACAGCCTCGGTTTTTGACTCAACCGTTACCACGCTCAATATCGGAGCAGCAGCCACGACCTGGGATATCGGAGCTTCTACCGGCACAGGCACTATTAACAATGCAACCTTGGCTATTACAGGTCTAATTGATGCTAATGGCTCAGGAACACACGATATCGCAGGCACTCTTAACCTATCAGGAAACACACTTACTTCATCTACAGATTTAACCCTAAACCCTTCGGGAGGACAAGTCTATCTGGCAGATACGGATGTAATAAATATTGGAGGACTTACAGCCGTTGCCTACAATGCATTTGCCAACTTAGGTGAGGCCCCTGAGGAAGCGGCCATTGCGGCAGATAACGATGTCTATATAGGCGGAGACCTCGAGGTAGACGGAACAATCTACGGAAGCCTTACAGGAGCCGCAACTGATGTCAACTGCTCTGCCTGCGTTGATCTAACGACTGAAGTTTCAGGGGTTCTACCAACAGCCAACGGAGGCACCAATAAGGCGCTCTCTGTTTCGAACGGCGGAATCGTATGGTCAGATACGGATTCGCTAGAAATTCTTGCTGGCAATGCCAACTCCGGCTTAGCTTTGGTCTCAGGCGGAGCCGGAACTCCATCGTGGTTTGCGCCCACAGCAGGCTCGGTAATATTTGCAGGGACAAATGGAGCGCTTGCCCAGGATAATGCCAGCCTTTTCTTTGACGACACCCTAAACAAACTTGGAGTCGGCGTCGCTTCCCTAACCAATTTCGGTAAATTCAATGTTCAAGGAAAAGTCACGGGAAAAGCTCTGGTGATCTTTGATGAGACAGGAGACCAAAATATATTTACAGCATCAGCAAGTGGCGCAACTAAGTTTTCGATCGGAAGAACAGCAGGAGCTTTGATTTTTGAGGGAGCAACCGCGGATCTTATAACAACGACATTAACTCCAGTTGATCCGACATCATCATCAAAGTCAATTAACATTCCTAATGCTTCAGGGACGGTGGCTGTTTCTGCCTCGTCTCCTATTACCCTGTCTGCGCTTGGCGACATTGGATGCGCAACATGTTTGTCAACCTCAACTTCCCTTTTCACGCTCGATGGAGACGATGCTGATACTGAGGTTATTGCTTCAGGTGACACTTTACATATTAACGGAGGAACCAACGGCATTGATACCGATGTTTCGGCCACGGATATTATTACTTTAAATCTTGACTATACAGAAATATCTACCGCCACTTTTGGCTCGGGCTCAGGCATTACATGGACATTTGACGCGGGCGCGACCGACCCAACGCTCGCTTTTGCATCCGCCCAAATAACGGCAGGCGCGACAACTGTAGTTCTTTCCGGCACAACAACTCTTACCGCCTCTTCTCTTACTACATTAACTTCAGCCGCAACCTTAGGCATATCTGCAACTACCCTAAACTTGGGCGGTGGATCTGCAGCTACTATAGGAACAGTAAGTGATGATAATCTGACGATCACCCCAAATGGTACTGGAGAGCTAACGCTTACCTCTGATTTTGACACTCCGGTTAATGTAGGTGCTTCAACTAATACTCCAGCAGTTCTTTCGGTCTCAGGTGGTATTGCCAATAATGCAGCATTTAACGTTAATAACGTAAATAACGGAAACCTTATTGTAGCATCGGCTTCCGGAACCACAAAATTTATTGTGGCAAATGGTGGAGACGTGAGTACGGCTGGAATCTTACAGGCCGGAGGAACTACTGTAGCCGCCTATAACAGATTGGGAACAGCTACAGCAGGTGGAGCAAATATCGGCGCGAATAACGACCTTTTGATCTCGGATGCGCTGGAAGTGGACGGTGTAATTTATGCTGACGGAGGGTTAGTGGGAAATGTTACGGGAACGGCATCTGATCTTTCCTGTTCTAACTGTGTAGCCCTAACTACTGAAACTAGTGGAGATTATGTAGGAACAATTACAGGTTCAGGCACCATTACTTCAACAGGCGCAACAAGTGGCGAGGGCATAGCTCACACACTCTCCGTTACTGCAGATTCAATCGGCGATACGCAGTTAGCGTTTAACACAGGTCAGCACCTAACAACTGCCTCTTCTCCTACTCTTGCAGGGTTAACCCTATCGGGTGATTTGGCAGTTAATGGCGCCACTTCGGCTGACATAACTTCCACAACCACTACAGCATCAGTTTTTGACTCCACAGTTACCACGCTAAATATAGGAGGTGCTGCCACGACTTGGGATATAGGCGCCTCCACCGGAACCGGAACTATCAATAATGCAACCCTTGCTATAACCGGAAATCTTGATGCCAACGGAAGCACAAATGATATTGCAGGCACTCTTAACCTCTCCGGAAATACACTTGCCTCATCCGCAGATCTGACCATAGATCCTACGGGAGGCGGAGTAAAGGTGGGAACAGGGACACCGGGAAGTGTGGATCTCGCAGGAGATGACCTCTACGTCACACAGGATTTGGAAGTCGATGGAGTAATTTACGGAAATGTTACGGGAAATATCACAGGAACTGCCTCCGATTTGTCCTGCACAGGCTGTGTGGATTCAACCGATATAGCAAACGATACTATTGACTGGATTGATATAGCAAATTCCATGACGCTGGATGCCGCAACAGATATAAATCTGGGTGCTTTTGCTCTAACAGTTGATATGGATTCGACAGGAGACTTCTCGATAAGAGACGGGACTACAGATATTCTGGCCTTCACTGATTCGGGAGCAATTACAGCCTCCCCTACATCAGGCCAAAGCTTTACTCTAACTTTAGGCGGAGCCGGAGATTTGATTGTTAATACAAATGATCTCTATGTAGATACCTCCGTCGGAAATGTGGGAATAGGCACTGCAACGCCGGGTGTTACAAATGTGGCAACGGGAGTAAACACAAGCACACAGCTTGACGTCCAAGGATCAGGCGGAACCTTTACTGCCATGAAAGATCTTTTAAGAATAGTTAATACAGACGCCGCAGCCACAAATAATACGGCAAACATCTCGCTTTTCGCCAGAAGAGCGGGAAATCTTGATACACCTGTGGCATCAATTTCTGCAATACTCTCAAATACCGGAGCCACAACATACACGGGTGAACTCGCCTTTTCCACAGCCGGTACAGCTGCAGTACCTACTGAAAGGATGAGAATTGATGGATCGGGAAATGTGGGAATTGGAACAACGACGCCTGCAAATATACTTCATATTGTAGAAAATAGCGGCGTTTTACGTGTTGGAGCAGATATTGGAGCAACTTATATGGGTATTAGCCTGAATGGTTCAGCTCCTACCACATCTGGTTATAACATCTTGGGAAGTTCAGCCGATTCAAATCTACGCATTAACCGCCCGACAGGAGGGTATATAGGTTTTAGAGAGAATAATGTTGATCAAATGGTAATCCTAACAGGGGGAAATGTGGGAATTGGAACAACAGGGCCTCTTGGGGAGCTACATCTATCTTCAACTGCCTCCACTCAATTCTTTATGAGCGATAGTAATGCCGCAGTGGATGGTAAAAACTGGGATATGCTCGCAGACGAGACCACTCTTGTTTACCGACTTGTAAACGACGCTAACTCAGCCGCTACTAATTACATAACTGTTGAAAGAAGCGGTACCACTGTCACAGACGTTTCGTTTCCAAACGGCAATGTGGGAATCGGGACAACAGCACCGTACGACTTGCTGGATATCACTAAGGCTACTTCAGGAGGAGTGGGCGGAAGAGTCCTTGTCACAAATAATAACGCTGATGTCCTAAATAATGCTGCCGATATCGCCTTCAAAGTATCGAGTAGCTATACCGCCGGGTATTATTCCTCACGCATAGCGTCGCTCATGCCAAACTGGCCGACGAACAACTACGGCGCTCTGGCATTCTACAACTTCAATGGTGGCACCACTTCTGGAACCGAGTTGATGCGTATTGACTCTACCGGAAATGTGGGAATAGGGACAACAGGACCAAGAGCAGCGCTTGATGTCACCGGCTCTGCTTCTCTCTCTGCAAATCTATCCTTAAGAGGGGCAGCTACTGCTCACACATTTAATATCCTTGACAATGGAACTTTGAATATTCAGCGATCTCCCGGAGGAGATGCGGGGCTAGCTACAGCATTGTTTGTTCAGAATAACGGAAACGTCGGAATCGGGACAGCGGCGCCGGGGGCAAATACTAACGCCACTGGTCCGATAGTTGATACCACTGGAGCTTTTGTCTCGACTCGTTCCCTCAATCAAAATCTTCCCAGGTTTATTTTCTACGATGATAAGTCTAATGCCAGCTATGTCTCTTACGACTCTGATGCGCAAACCAGGTTTAAGTCCACAAGCAACTGGTTGTGGCAAAGCGTAGGAACCGGTGCGAATATTTATACAACCGGTACAACCAGAATGACCTTGGATACGAGCGGCAATATTACCAACACTGGAACACTGACCGTTCAAGGGACTGGTAATTCATCAATAGCTGGCAATGTTGGGATTGGGACGACGAGCCCGCAACGCAACCTCCATATCAATGGAACCGCAGCGGCGCTTTTTACCAATGCAACAACGGGTGTTACGGCAAGTGATGGATTCCAAATTATTCAAAGTGGATTGACTACCTACCTTGAACAGCAAGAAGCCGCAAGTCTCATTTTGCGCACCAGCGCAGCAGACAGAATGACAATAGATTCAGCCGGCAATGTAGGAATTGGGACGACGAGTCCAGATACCTTGCTTGATGTGGAAAAATCCCATACTGACCATACGACTTCATTTATGAGATTAACAAACTCTAGCTCCACAGGTCAGACTCCTTTGGATTTCTACATAAATGGAACTATGCGAGGAAAGTATCGTGTTGATTACCTCGGCAATGTGAATCTCGTAGCTAATGGTGGAGGTTTTGAATTTTTTACAGGTGGAGATAGTGGCACAGGAACATCTAAAATGACTATTCTCTCTGGTGGCAACGTCGGCATCGGCACCACCGCCCCTACTGCTAATCTTGAGGTTGCGGGATCAGGAGGAGTCTTCGGGACAAATGATAAAAAGTTATTCAGTCTGTATAACAGTGATGCTACAGCTACCAACAATGTCGCGGGTATTCAATTCTCTGCTAATAGAACCGGAGCTATCCAGACACCAACAGCATCAATTTCCGCAATTCTTACCAATAACGGCGCCACCACCTACACCGGAGCCCTTGCATTCTCTACTGCAGGGACCGCCGCAATACCTACTGAAAGGATGAGAATTGATGGATCGGGAAATGTGGGAATTGGAACGACGAATCCTCAAGGATTACTTGACTTAACATCAACGGGAATTCAGCATCTTTATTTTACAAAAACTGCTGCAACAGCAAATACGGGATATATAAAAAACGATGGAAGCATGCACTACAACTCCGGAACCGGAACCGGCGTGAACTATTATGAATCTAATGATCAATTTTTCCTTTCTCAAAACACTGCTACACAATATGGACGACTTAATGGCACAGGACTAACTGTGGGAACATGCGCACCCTCAGTAGGTTTTGAAGTTTGCGGAAGCGGTGCTGCCACATCACCCTATTCCGTCCTTAATGGACTGAGAATTAGCGGCGGAGATACAACTAATACTATATGGAATGCTGGAAGAAATATTGTTATCAGTGCAGACACAGGCCATCTTATTAGTCTTTCACAAACAAGTACTCCTGCGACTGGGCTTACGGTTAATACTACAAATGGTAATGTCGGCATCGGAACAACGGGACCGGACAGGGCATTGGTGGTAACGGGTACTATGGTCACTGATGTTGATTCAAAAAGCCAGGTTCAAATACTTTCTAGTGCCGCTTACAATGCTTCACCAGTCGGGGGTTTGTCTTTCGGAGTTAAATATAACGCTGGTGGTTCTGTCGCTTACGGCACCAGCATCCAGGGCTACAAGGAGAATGCGACGGACGGAAACTTTGCTCAGGGACTACGCTTTACTACTCAAGCAAATAGCGTTTCTCCCGCGACGCGAATGACTATTGATAGCGCTGGAAATGTGGGAATAGGGACAACAAGTCCAAGTCAAAAACTTGATCTTGAATTAACAGCTGCCACTGGTGCTCTAGCAATTGAATTAAATCAGAATAATGCCACAAAGCTTTATACGGGAGCTGTTCTTCAAAGACAAAGTGCAGAAAAATGGTTCATAGGAATGAATAGCTCAACCGATAACCTAATTTTTAGAAGAGCTGGTAGCACAGATGATATGGTTATTGACACTTCGGGAAATGTGGGAATTGGGACAACAGGACCAGAATCTCTGCTACATGTATCTGCAGGCAGTGCCGGAGCAGTAACATCAAGCACCACAACTGGAATTACGATTGAAGATGATGCGGATACACAATTACAATTCCTTAATCCAGCAGCAAATACAGGAAACATCTTTTTTGGAGATGTAGATGACGCAGATAGAGCTATTTTCGGCTACGCTCATAGTACGGACGAATTCCGCTTTATGAACGCTGGAGGAGCTAGCTCGCTAATGGTTATAGAACAAGGAGGAAATGTGGGAATTGGGACAACGGCGCCGGGATATAAACTGGATGTAGTTGGAGAGATAAAATCCAGACTAAGCACAGGAGACGCAACTGGAATAGTTGCAGGAAATGCTGGCAGTCAGTTGCCATATGTGAAGTTTACTGCCAGTGATGACTCGGCACGATTTAAATTACAAATGAACGGCTTGAATACTAGCGCAGAAAGGTTAAGTATTTATGCGGGTCCACTCAATGGTACTGCGACAACTGAAACTATGGTTATCGGAGGAAACGGCAACGTCGGCATCGGGACTACAGCGCCAGCCTATGAGTTAGATGTAAATGGATTTACAAACACCAAGAGCTTATACAAAGTTTCAGATGAAGGAACTGTCTTAGCCATGAACTTTGATGCCAATGATTTAGTTGGAACGGCAGGCAGCGAAGCAGTTTTAGATAGTTCAGGCAGGAATAACCATGGCACAAACAGTGGTGCGGCCTACACTGCCACAGGAGGCTTTAACAGTGGTGGAGCACTGACGTTCGGCGGAGCAGATGACTCTGTAACAATCGCAAATAGCTCACTTTTTGATTTTGGTACTGGTGATTTTGCTGTTAGTACCTGGGTAAAACCATCCAGCGTAACCAGTCTTAATACCATTGCCGAAATCGGTCTATATACTGCCGGAATATTAATTAGACCCACTGGTGGAAACTTAGAAGTTTACCTGCAAGGTGTCGGGTATACTACTCAATTTCCATTTAGTATGGTTGCGGGAAATTGGTATCAGGTGGTAGTTACAAGGGTTAGCGGAAGTTTGAAGGTTTATATCAATGGTACTCAGTCGGGCTCGAGCGTTGCTTCCACAGACAACATAGCTGTTAATAGTGTTGGATATATTGGAAGGTCGGCTCATACTACCGCTCAAAACTTCCTCGGTAACATTGACGATTTCCGCATTTTTAATCGATCGTTGTCGGCGGATGAAGTAAAAACATTATATCTACAAAGAGCAGAAAGCGTTAATAGTTATGTTGCTCAAAAAGATGTATATGTCACAAATGCCAGCAATGTGGGAATTGGGACAACGAGTCCAGGTGGATATGGTGATGGAGGAAGTCCAAAAATCTTAGAAGTAAATGGTGGGGCTGGGTATGGACTAGAACTCTTGACTTCTAGTGCTACTGCCAACGGATCGACCCTTGGTGTAATTTCCTTTGGTACATCGGGGGCATCTACTACTAAACGTGGTGGGATTATCACCAGCACGCTTCGTGGTACCGCTACCACTAATGCTATAGCAAGTATGGAGTTTTATACAACCAATGATGCTGGAACTTTGGCGGAAAGAGTGAGGATAGACCAAAACGGCAATGTGGGAATTGGAGATACATCTCCCGACGCGCTACTTGATTTAGATGCTGCTACTACTACCACTGCAGGTTTTGGGATCACCGATACAGGGGTTCATACGGGGACAGGAACAAGTTCAGTTGCCCAAATTACGGCAGATTCTGCGACAACAGGAGACATTTTAACAATAAGTGGTACTGGCCTAACAACAGGTTCAGGGCTGGTTCTCACGGGTGCAACTACAGGAGCGACAGACGCACTTTTCAAGATATCCGGGGATGTAGGTGATGTAAATAATCTGGGTACTATATTTGCAGGGCTCATATCTTCAACAGCTACATTTGACTCTGCGGACACAGGTGTCAATTTATTTCTTAACACCACTAATTCTCACACTGGAAATGGCGACACCGGTTATGGAATTTATAGCAAATATGCGAATGCAACAACACTGTCTAGCACTGACTATGGTATATACACTTTGGTTAACAATACTGGAGTAATTAATACTGAAGAATACACTAAAACAGTTTACGGTTCATACATTGATGCAAGAGGCACAGGCGGTTTATCTCAAATCGGCTTGACAACAGAAGTTTATGGTCAATACATAACTACAAACGCTTCTATGACAGGCGGTGTCACCAATCAATACGGACTCTATATCGACGATGGAACTTCCGGAACCGGCGGAACATCTGTCAAATACGGGCTTTATGTAGAAGCACCTACTGGCGCAGACAATAATTACGGCGCAAATCTTGGAGGAAGGATTCTTTTCAGTTCCACTTTAGGAACTGGCACAGGTGGCAATTATCTTTGTATTAATACCACAACTTTTGAAGTTCTGCGCGGTAATGGTTCTGCCTGCACGGCATCTTCTGCCCGTTTCAAAGAAAATATAAATGATTTAAATTATGGTCTTTCCGATATTATGGACCTTCGTCCGGTTACTTATAATTATAAAAGCGAGATGAATATGGGAAACGGTTTACAAGTAGGGTTTATTGCCGAAGATGTTGAAAAAATTATACCCGAACTTGTCTCTTATGACCAGGATGGACTTCCCTCCGGTGTGAATTATCCCCAAATGACTTCCCTGCTTGCAAAAGGCATTCAGGAACAACAGCTTGAAATTGTTGGGAACCAAAATAAAATTCTAGACTTGGAGACAGATTTATCTTTAACTACATCGGGAAATCTAAGTATTGTCCAGAACGATCCAGGCAGTTATTCTGTAGCCAAAGTGAATGGAGCCAGCGTTACCAGAGTAGGTGCCTTTGCCGAGCTAGTATCCGCGAAAATCCGAGCGGGAGTAATTTCGGCCCGTGAAATCTCCTCAACTTCCCTAACCTCCCTAACGGCAAACATTGGTACGCTCACAGCGGATACTATTTCTGCAGCAATGGGACAATTTAACAATGCAACAATTGGAGCGCTCGCTGTCGCGAGCGACTCCGTGACCATCGCCGGCGAAACCCTCCACGACTACATCGCCAGAATTGTCGACGACAGATTAGCCTCGCAAGGGGACGCCTTGCGAGGCTACGAGGCTGATAGGATTGCCACGAACATCATCTCCCCTCTTTCCGATACTCCGGATGCGAAAATTGCCGTGAAACTTAATGATAATGAAGGAAAATCCAAGTTTGAAATTAGAGATGCTTCCGATTCAGCCGTAGTAAGTATTGATTCGCTGGGAAACGCGACATTTTCGGGACAGCTAACTTCTGACAAACTAACTACTAAAAACGTCAGAAGTGAGGGGTTAGAGGTCAGTAGTGACGCAAGCGTGAGCGGTACGCTTCGCGCGAAACGTATTATCGCCGATCAGATTGAAGGACTAAGTGCTAATGCGGCGAGCGTTTCGGCAAACTACATAACAAACAACAATTACTATACTGCTTCGCAGTCAGGAAGCTTCGCCTTTACCGAAGCCGACGGATACGTAAGCGTGGCATCATTTGCAGCACAACTAGCCCAAGTCGGCAGTCTTAATGCGGAAAACGCAGTCTTTTCACAAAGCCTTATATCCTACGGCACCTCAAGCTTCTATGACATAGGGATAGCAAGCCAGATCTCCGTAGGCGCACAGCTCACCATATCTGATACAGCTATAAATGTTCTCGGCGATGACCTTAAGCTTCAGCCTCTAAAGCAGGGCGGAATTGCTCTTGTAGGAGGCGAGGTCTACATAGATCCGTCCGGAAATATGACGGTTAAAGGCAATGCCACGTTTGCCAAAGACGTTGAGGTACGGGGAAGACTTTCTGCAAATATAATTTCACCTCTTCAGGGACGCGATCTCGTTGTCGAATTAGGAAGCACGAATCAGGAATTAGGAAACCGTAATTCATCATTCATAATTCATAATTCCAGCCGGTCAGGTGTACTTGCGGTAGATTCGCAAGGTAACCTGACGGCTTCGGGCTCGGCTACATTCGGAAAGCTTAATCTTGGACTCGTCGCGCCAGCCTTGGCAGTGTCAGATACCGAAGTAATAGCTACAGGATCTGCAGGAGTGGCATTTATAAAGCCCTATCAGACAGAAGTTACTGTAATAAATTCATTAGTCACGGAAAATTCGTTGGTCTACATAACGCCAGTCGGATCCACATCCGGCAATCTATATCTTCTCAGGCAAACCGGAAACAATCCTGAAAATGGAATCGAAGGATCTTTCACTGTAGGAATTTCTCAGCCGGGAATACAAAACCTGAACTTTAATTATTTGATAGTTAATTAAATGAAAAAGGAGCTTGACCCATTCGACTTTGCTCAGGGTCTGCGGATAACAATTTGCAAAGCAAATTGTTATCCTTGACATTATACTTTGGGGTTGACAAGCTAATATCTAGTGACTATTATCTAGTAACTAAATATGGATGACAAAAGTTTACAAAAAATAGGAAAGCTCATAGATCAGAAAATTTCTGAGGCTCTAAGACTGGTTAACCAACGCTTGAGTGCTTTGGAAAAACGCTTGAGTGCTTTGGAAAAGAAGCTTGAAGTTTTAGAATTAAAGATCGAAGCCATAAATAAGAAGATTGATAAGTCTCAGGAGGAGACAATTGAGGCAATAAGCAATTTGATTCAAACAGGCTACCAGAATCACGAACAAAGAATTCAAAGACTAGAAAAACATACCAGAATAACTAGTGGCTAGTCGCTAGTTGCTAGTCACTGTAAAAAATGGAAGAACGAAATAATTCAAAATCATTAGAAAATGCAGGAGTATTTATTCTCGGGTTATTCCTTCTCCTTCTTCCCATTCTTTTCGCAACTATCTCAACAGACGCATTCGCAATTCCAAAACAGGCTCTTTTAGGAATCGTTTCCGCAGTCGGAATCTTCTTGGTAGCTTTAAGAGCCGTATCCTCAGGCATACTTAGGATAAGAAGGACGCCTTTTGACGTTCCGCTTCTGCTTTTCGGAATCGCTGGGCTTCTCTCAAGCTTTTTCTCTGTAAACAGATTCGATTCGTTGATATCTTTTGTTCCGATAATTTTTGGTTTGATGCTCTTCTTTTCCATAATTAACCTGGCACGAAGCGAAAAATCGGCCAACTTTCTTAATCTTTGCTTTCTCGGGGGCGCGGCAATTTTGTCGGTTTTCAGCCTTTTATCCTATTTCAAAATATATATACTTCCCTTCAGCTTCTCTAAAAGCCAGCTATTCACGCCTTTTGGTTCTAGCCTGGATCAGCTAATTTATTTATCCTTGGCTCTTTCCTTCGCCCTGCATCTTAGCCTGCCGTACTTGAAAAGACTTAGAAACGGGGACAGAAGAATAGGAAGAGAAGGGATTTTCCCAGTCCTTTCTACCATAGTACTTCTGACAGGATTAGGTGTAACCGCAGTTATCGCAGTCACCCTTCAAAAACCGGCTATACTCCCTTTTGCAACAGGTTTTCAGACAGCCTTCGCGTCAATTTCTCAGGATACAGGGCGCGTAGTGCAGGGATTTCTTTTCGGATCAGGATTTGGCACATACTTGACTGACTTTACTAGATTTAAGCAGGCTTCATTTAATCTTAATCCCAACATATGGAACCTTTACTTCTTTAGGTCTTCCAGCTTCATGCTCGAACTTTTGGCCACTGTCGGAGTGCTGGGAATAGCATCTTTCAGCTTCCTTCTATATAGAATGGTAAGACTTAAGCCCTTAATTCTTCCTCTTATAGTCTCGGCGATTCTGGTTTTTCTTCTTCCGTTTTCAATAATAAACCTAACAGCATTTATTATTATTCTAAGTCTGGTTTCGATAACAGAGGCTCAAAGAGATGAAGCTAAATCTAATTTTTCTGAAACAGAAATACAGCTCGTATCCTTCTCAAAGGGCGTTCTTTCGCTTTCGGGTCCTGAGCCTGAAAGAAGAAATTCACCAAGAGTCCTTCCCTACGGATTCCTAACTGCGGTCGTGATCCTTATTCTTTTGCTCGGATTCTTTACCGGACGCTTCCTTTACTCAGACTATATATTTCAGAAGGCGATTCTGGCTGCTTCTCAAAACCAAGGGTCTGCGACCTATGAACTTCAGCGTAAAGCCATAGGAATCTTTCCCCAAAGAGAGGCATATCACAGAGTCTTTTCTCAGACAAATCTTAATTTAGCAAATAGCCTTGCTTCATCAATCCAGCCGGGCTCAAGTCCCTCTGCACAGACTCAGCAGACCATCTATACGCTCATACAGCAGTCTATAAATAGCGCAAGACAATCTACCGCTCTTTCACCTGCCTCATCCTTAAGCTGGCAGAGTATGGCTCAAATTTACAGAAGCCTTATCGGATTTGGGCAGAATGCGGAGAACTTCGCAATTGCCGCAACACAGCGCTCAATTGCTCTCGATTCAAATAACCCTCAGCTTTATGTCTCATTGGGAGGAATTTATTATCAAATGGGCCAATATGACAACGCCATAAGAGAATTTCAGGTAGCGATTACTCTTAAGCCTGACTTTGCTAATGCGTATTATAATTTGGGACATGCTTTGGAGCAAAAGGGAGATCTACAAAATGCGCTGGTTCAATATCAGACAGTAAGAAATCTTGTACAGGCCAATAAGGATAGTCTTGCTACGATTGATAAAGAGATTAAAGCTCTACAGGATAAAATCGGCCAAGGCTCAGAATCAGCCAAAGATCTGGGTGAGGCTCAGAATCAGCCTCCTCTGGGCGTAGACCAACCCGCTGCACAGCTTCCTGAGCAAAAACCGCCTGTTCAAATACAGGGTCCTCAAATTACAGTAACCCCAAGCAAATCCCCCACTCCGACCCCAAAACAGTAGTATTTAAAACTCGAAATCCGAAGCGCGAAATACGAAACAGATTAAATGGGTTGTTTTGTAATTTTGAATTTAGAAAATTGTTTCGGGTTTCGAAATTCGATATTCGGATTTAAATATCTTCCAGCTACTACTTTGCCACAAAAATACCTAGCACTTATAAAGCGATCTTAAAACTTCCCCACCATTGCTTTTAGCGCTAGGTTGTTAAGCTTGTTTTTGGTTTCTGAAACAGTCTCCGCAAAGAACAGGTTTGTCTCCTCTTGGTTTAAAAGGAACAGAATCTGTCTTTCCGCAGTTTGAGCAAACTATCTCAAACATTTCTCGAGGGCCTCTGCCTCCGCCTTCTCCCATCCTTGCTTTTTTCAAAGCTCGGCAATCGGGACATCTGACGGGTGCATTTTGGAACCCTTTAGATTGATAGAATTCTTGCTCTGATGCAGTCCATACGAACGGTTTGCCGCAATCTTTACAAGTTAAATTTTGGTCTTGAAAAGCCATTGATTTATATCAACTGCTAACTACTGACTACTCACTACTAACGATTTAGTTGTTAGAGCGAAGCGTCTTAGCTGTTAGTAGTTAAGTGTGTTTTCACCTCCTTCTTTACCTCGCTTGAGCCTGTTTCAAACAGACAAAGGCGGGTCAAACTGAATACTGAATGCTGAATGCTGAATGCTAATTTTGGGGCTATTGATGTCATTTTCTCTGATTCCTATTTTCCTTCCCTTTTTTCTGGAATCCAGAGAAACAGGAGTTTTACTAGGCAAGCGCAGTATATATTAAGCATCAAACAATATCAAGAGCCAAAATCAAGTATCTAGTATTTTGTAGCTCGTATTTAGTATAATATTTTGACCTTTGGTTTACCCTGAAGGGCCGGTAGCGTAACGGTAGCGCACCTCCATGGCATGGAGGGGGTTGGGAGTTCGAATCTCCTCCGGTCCACAATCCTCAAGTCGGGCCATTAGCACAGTGGAACGGACGAGCGTAGCGACGGAGTTCACTTGCTTGACAAGTCTGGAGCAAGCATTCGCACCCGCCTGCCTTAGTGCTGGGCTTATAGGTAAATGGTATACCGGTACATTCGCATTGTACAGTTCCGAGTTCGATTCTCGGTAAGTCCACAAGTACGGCGGGCAAGTTGCGGAGACGGGGGTTCGATTCCCCCATGGTCCACAGCTGTCTACAAACTACTTACTACTGACTACTGAAGGAACGCCAGGGGATTCTGAAGGACTCCATTTTTTGAGATTTCAAAATGTAAATGTGGACCCGTAGTCCTGCCGGTAAGCCCTACTGTTCCAATAACTGTTTTGCCTGCGACTATTGATTGTCCTGGCGATACATAAACTGAGGACATGTGAGCATAGTGAGACACGTAACCATTTCCCATATCAACATATGCGTTGTTTCCGTAACCTCCGTCCCAGGTTCCTGTTATTACGTTTGATACGGTCCCATTATTGGCTGCAACAATTGGCGCCCCAACGTCCGACTCAATATCTATTGCCATGTGATACCAGGCAGCAAACTGGCTTATAGAGCCTCTAAGTGGCCATGTAAAGCCCGCTGAAGATACAGATGTGGGTCCGCTCGCTATAAAAACAGGTCTTGGTCTTGTGTAACTTGGGCGCTCAGACGGTTTTATTCCGTCAGGAACCAAAAGTTCCTGTCCTTCGACAAGAGAGAAGGTTTCAGGATTTGCGAATTCATTGAATGGGAAATCTACGATCTTCTGAGGCACAGTATCTAATTTTTTAGCAATTGTATAAACAGTTTCTCCTCTGCTTACCTTATACGCTACTCCTGTAACAGGAAGTATTTTGAGCTCATCCCCGACAGTAATAGAGTCTCCGGTCAAATCGTTTTCCCATTTAACAGTATCCTCAGAAATACCGTATTTTCTGGCAATTGTAGATATTGTGTCTCCTTTTTGAACTGTATAAATAACTGTTTTATCTCTCGGCTTCTGTGATATGTCGGTTCGAAAAACGTCGTCACCGACTATAATTGACTGTTTTACTGAAGAAGAAGATAAATCAAGGATATTCTCGGGGCTTTTGGAGAATACTGGAAAGGTCCCGGCAATGATGGGTGAAATAATTATACCCACACCTATTGCACCTATTGCTGAAAAGTGCAAAAAAGGACGGTTATACCGCCCTCTTTTCATGATAAAAAACTTAACCAAAAAATTCTTATACTTTTCGAATGAAATACTTGCCGTAACGACGTTTTTCTTAATATATGAAGAAAAGAAAGCAAGGAACTTAGAAAGCTCAATTGCAAATTTCTCAATCGGGTTTTTGGCAAAAAAGGAGTGCTTTGTAAGCATAGGGTAGAAGAAAGTTTAACAAAAAAAGAGCTAGTGTGTCAAACTACCCAAATACTAACTACTGAGACGCTAACACTCTGACAACTAATTAGTAGTTAGAAGTCAGTAGTCAGTAGTTAGCGGTTGGCTTAGGATTTTCCAAGGGAATCGAGGAACTCGTCGTTTGTTTCAGTCTTTGAAAGTTTTTCTATAAGAAGGCTTGTTCGCTCGCTTGAATCAAGCATGTTAAGCATTCTTCTCATAGTTACTACTTTCTTTAATTTCTCCTCGTCCAAAAGTAGTTCTTCCTGTCTCGTACCAGATCTTTCTACATCAATTGACGGGAAAATTCTCCTATCTGCGAGTTTTCTGTCGAGGTGTAATTCCAAATTTCCTGTACCCTTAAACTCCTCATATATAAGGTCATCCATTCTAGATCCCGTATCTACGAGAGCAGTTCCTATAATGGTGAGCGATCCGCCATCCTGACAATTACGCGCTGCTCCAAAAAACCTTTTTGCAGGCCACAGTGCTGCCGGATCAAATCCTCCGGACAATGTTCTACCAGATGGCGCTACAGACAAATTGTAGGCGCGGGCAAGTCTCGTAATGGAATCCAGAAGAATTATTACGTCTATTCCCTGCTCTACCAATCTTTTTGCACGATCAAGAGTGATTTCTGCAACTCTTGTCTGGTTTTCAGGCGGTTCGTCAAAGTTAGATGCCACAACGTCTCCTTTTACAGAGGACGCAATGTCAGTTACTTCTTCTGGTCTCTCTCCTATTAATGCCGCCATAAGGTGCGCCTTTGGAAAGTTTTGTGAAATTCCGGCTGCCAATTCTTTAAGAACTGTAGTTTTCCCGGCCTTTGGAGGAGAAACTATCATTCCTCTCTGGCCAAAACCAATTGGCGAGATAAGATCTATCATTCTTGTCGATAAAGGGAGTCTTCCCGTAGACAAAACTATCTGCTTTTTTGGATAAATTGGTGTAAGGTCGTCAAAGAAAGGTCTATTTATAGATTCGTCCGCAGGCAGTCCGTTTACTATTTCCACTTTAAGAAGGCCGAAATATCGCTCTGTGTCCTTGGGCGGACGTCCCATCCCCTCGACTTTATCTCCGGGTCGAAGGAGAAATCTTCTTATCTGAGACTGGGAAATATAAATGTCGCGTCCTGAGGGAATAAATTTAGGGCGCAAAAAGCCGTGTCCTTCAGGCATTATGTCCAAAATTCCTGAGACTTCATAGGTCTGGGTGTCTAGGCGGGGACCAAACTCCCGTACCGGTTCTTGAACCTGCTCTGCCTGAGGCTTAGGAACGGGCATAACGGATTCACCCTGAGCCTGTCGAACGGGTTCTTGCGGTTTTTCTTCTACAAGGGGTTGCGCATCTGCTACGTCTTTTACGGGCTCTTTCACGGAAGAAACGGACGCTGGCTCAGCGCTTCCTATTATATCGTCCACCGATGGGGTTTTCTTTTTATAAGGCATAAGAATAGTAATTAGTTACCAGTTAATAGTTAATTGCAAACAAAAGTTCGCGAATGGTCATTGGAAATTAGAAATTGAGAATTGGAAATTTCTGCTGGAATCAGGTGCCGTCTGGTACCTGACGAAGCAACTGCATTACACCACAACACCCAATAATTGTCAAGGAGGAAACTTTACAAAACTTCCGACCAAGATCCTCCCCAAATCGCAGCGTGAGGCGTATTCGAATAGAATTGAAAAGCCGAATGTCTAAGATTGGGAGGATCAAGAACCTGACGGTTCGTTAGCAGTCAGAAGTTAGTAGTGGGCTGTTGTGGCTTAAAAAGCGACTTGACATGTCCTATAATAACTGTTAAAATCCTCTTCACTTTGATAGCGATACGATTTAAGTATCGTTTTTTTATGAGAAAAAGCCTATTATTGTCAGCATTTCTTCTTTCAGCACTTCTCTTTTCGGGAAGCGCCTATGCCAGCGTAACATGTCAGCCTATATATGGCGGCGGAGAAACTTGTGTATCTAGAGGAGATATAGACATTGAGAAAAAGGTAAAACATCCCGATTCTCCTAAAGGCGAGGCAGAAAAATTCGTAGACAATCTATCTATAAGTGAATCAAAATATCACGCAGGAGATCAGGTGGTCTTCAAGCTCACGGTTACAAATACAGGCGACGCCACGCTTTCCACCGTTGAAGTAAAAGATATTCTACCTACATATGTCACTTTTGTATCAGGGCCGGGAAAGTTTGATGCTAACACAAAAACTCTTACTTATACTCTTAAAGATTTGAAATCAAAAGAATCAAGAACGGAAACTTTGGTTGTAAAAGTTGTCGCAGAATCCGATCTCTTAATAGATAACGGAAGCGTCTGCACGGTAAACCAATCCTTTGCTACATCGGACGGAATGAGCGATCAGGATAATGCGCTATTCTGTATCGAGAAAAAAGTTTTGGTAACAAAGGGCGGACTTCCCGTAAAACCCGCTGTAAAAGCTGCACAAACACCTCCTACAGGACCTGAGATGTGGGCTCTAATTGGACTTATTCCTGCAGGATTATCCGGAATATTACTTAGAAGAAGATCAATGAAAATAAGAGGGGGTGAGAGATAAATGGCAAATAATATAAGAGAAGCTCTAAGAAATTTAACTATTGCAGGATCATTGGTAGTTGGGGGCGGAGCTGGTGGAGTTGCCGCAGACCGAATTCTTTTTAACGGACAGGGAGTACAGGCTGGCACCAGTTCGGAGGGAACCAATTTGGGATCAAAACAACTCAATACTATTGTCGGCAACGGCGAAACAAATCTAGGAGCACAACAGGGTCTCGAACTATCACCCGCACCTAGTCTTTTGGAAGGAATAACCGAGCCTACATTTTTAAACGTTCCGGAAACAGCAGAGAACGTTGAACTTGCAAGTGGAATGTTTGAAAACACAATAGGACACGGTTCAAGAGCATTTTTGGCTGAACCGGGAGGACTTTGGGTAGGACCCGAATTCCCACAGAGACAAATAGATGCTGTGGGAGGAAACATTCAAAGAATAAATCCCGGAAATCAAGAATTGCTTGAAACTCTCGGACCATCTTTTCATACCATTCCTGAAGGAGGATGGCTCCATGCATCCCTAGGAGGAGGAGTCATAAAAATTGGCGAGGCAGTATTTTTACTACCGTTCCAAGAAGGACATAATTACCTCTTTTATGTAAGAGGCCGTTATGGCGATCAGGAACAGGATACAGACCGAAATATGACAGCAGAGTTTTCAGAATATGCTGCGGGTCATGCTTTGGTTCAACACCTTAATGCAGCGGAGGATGGAAGCGTAGCTTTCTTATCCGAAGGGCAATTTAGACAAGTTTCTGGCTTAAGCGAAGATAATGCGTCTAACTGCGGAGATAATGGATGCAGTACATGGACAGCTATATACTACGATACAAACACACAGGCGTTAGTTGTAATGAATCAATCAGCTAATGGTGAACTTACAGGAGAAACTAACTTTAGATAAAATCGTAGTTTAGTTTGAGTACAAAAAATCCCCCCGGTAATGCGGGGGGATTTAATTAGGAAATGCTATAGCTTATAATTTTATTAAATGAGACTTCTAATTAAAAAGGCGGTCTTTTCGGATTTTTATTCAAGGGCGCTCTTATCGCTTTTGATATTCCATTTGGTATTCAACCTACTCTGGATTTTTCTGGATACTTCACCGCTCCCCTGGGATCAGGCTGGGCACACAAGACTGGCTTTCCACTTTGCTAACTTTATAAAAGATCTGGGATTTTTAAGAATTGTTGATTATTTTTCAATATCTTCCTATTATCCTCCCCTCGTTCATACAATTGCCTCAATTCCTATTCTAATTTTTGGCAATCCCGTTGACATTGGACAGATTACCATAACTGTTTTTTTTCTTTTTTCGATAGCCCTGGTGTATATTCTCACACTTGATCTCTTTGCTAGGCGTGATATTGCGATTGTCTCCGCCTTTATTTATTCCTTTTTACCTTCTGTGTTTGAGCTTTCAAGATGGTTCCTTCTGGAAATCCCACTTTTGACCTTTGTTCTTGCCGGAATTATATGCCTCCTACGATCCGATGGATTTTCAAATAGAAAATACGCTCTTGGGTTTTTTGTATTTGCGGCTTTTGCATTCCTTACCAAATGGCTGGCATTTTTTTATTTAATTTTTCCGGCATCTTTAGTGTTTTACAGTTTCCTTAAAAATACTCCGGAACTAAAACTAGTGGCAAAAGAGTCCATATTAAAAGGTTTATCTATTTTTTTGCTTCTTCTTCTACCCTGGTATTTGATAAATATAAATAGTCTGATCCCCGACATCCTAACAAATGTTCAGGGTGAAAGAGTTGATCCAGGACTATTATCCTTACAAAATATCATCTTTTATTTATATCTATTTATAAATTTCCAGCTAACGCTTTTTGTATTCATATTATTTCTTATATCTCTTGTATTCTTTGCGATTAAGAATTTTCCTAATAAGATACTAATAATTGGATATATTGTATTTATTTATGTTGTTTTTACTCTTATATCTAATAAGGACCTTCGATATATCCTTCCAATTGCTCCCTTCACCGTAATGATAATGTCGGCATTTTTAATCAAGCTTAAAGATCGGTTCCGCAATCTAGGAAGGCTAATTCTTGCTTGTTTGGCGGCCTATCTGATCTCCTACTATTTTTTACTTTCATTTAGATTTCCTATAAATCTTTCGTATCAAAAAGCTATAGAATTTCCAGTTATCGGATGGGTTGATTATGTAAATATAAAGGATGTTTTGGCCCACGCATACGATAGGACTTCATGGCCCCAAAAAGAAATACTTTCCGACATTGAAAGCCTCGAGCCGGAGGAGAACGGTTTTGAAACGATTTGGGTAATATCAGTTTCAGATCAAGAACGATTTAACAATACAAATTTAGTTTTAGAAAAGGAGATTGGAGGTTTTGACAGCTTGAGAATTGAGCCTCCTCCACAAAAGCCTTCAATGAGTCAAGAGGAAATAAAAGCTTATCTTTACAGATTCAAATACGCACTGGTTGCTAAGGAAAATGTAGTGAGCCCTGCTACAAGAAATGCAGGAGTTTTATTGGATTTTAAAACAGAAATTGAGGCAAATTATTATAAAAAAATCAAAGATTATCCCCTACCCAACTCTGACATCATGACTCTCTATCAGTTAAAACCACAATGAAAACATTTTTAAAGAAAAATATATATCCGATTTCACTTTTTTTAATAACTCTTATGGTCGCGCTGGCGAATTTCGAGCCCGGAACTATTCTTTCCGGATGGGATACCTTGCACCCCGAATTCAATTTTTATGAATATTTTCGGAGAGTTATTTTTGGAGTCTGGCAGGAACATCAAGGAATTGGAGCATTAGCCTCACAGGCACATGCTTCTGAGCTATCAAGACTTTTTATTTACTACCCTCTCTCCTTTATCGTCCCTGACGCATTCCTTCGCTATTTATACTTTTTTCTAACTTTAATTTTAGGTCCCCTCGGAGTATATTTTTTTTCCAGAAACTTAATTTTTAAACATGCAGATAACAAAAACGAGATCGCCTCTTTCGGATCTGGTCTTTTTTATCTATTCAATCTTGCTGTGGTACAGCAGTATTATGTCCCCTTTGAAATGTTTGCTACTCATTTTGCCTCTCTACCCTGGCTTTTCTTATATGCATTTAAATACATTGAGACTAAAAGCACAAAATCTCTTTTAATTTTTTCCCTCATAACCTTTTTCTCCTCATCTATGGCTCACACATCAACCCTTTGGTTTGTTTATTTTGGCGCACTCATAACCACACTGTTCTCTTACAGCTTGCTGAAAAAGAATATACAAATATTTAGGGCTAGTTTAATTCTAATTCTGGCTACACTTCTTATTAACTCCTTCTGGGTTCTGCCGAATATTTATTTCATCTCAGAATCAGGCCAAAGGATAGGTGAATCTAAGATTCATTCACTTTTCTCGGAGGAGGCATTTCTTCAAAACAAGACTTTTGGAACAATTTCGGATCTTTTAATCTTTAGGAATTTTCTGTTTAACTGGGGGGAATATGTTGGCGATAATAAATTCGGCCCCCTCTTAAATGAGTGGAGTACGCACCTAGATAAACCGGGAGTTTTACTTCTAGGTTATCTTTATTCCTTTATCGCTCTGGTTGGGATTCTGGTTGCATTTTTTAAAAAAAATAAGATTGCTATATCGATTTTTTTAGTTTTTCTAGTATCTATCTTCTTCTGGCTTAATGTCAATCCGCCTTTGGGCTTTTTATTTGAATTCCTTCAGGAAAAAATTACTTTTTTTAGGGAAGCTTTTCGTTTTCCATTCACTAAATTCTCTATTCTTCTAATTTTTAGCTTCAGCATATATTTCGCTTTTGGGCTGTATTTTATAATTGTCTTTTTAGAAAAGCTGAAGGGAAGCAGAGCGTTTATCAAATTAGGCTTTTTTCTTCTTGTACTATCGTTTTTCTACTATATGTATCCTGCTCTCGAAGGCAACCTGATCAGCCCAAGCATGAAGGTCAAAATACCTAAAGAGTATTTTTTAATGTTTGAATATTTTCAAAATGAGCCGCGCGGCAGAGTGGCACTCTTGCCAATTCATAACTTCTGGGGATGGGTTTACTACGACTGGGGATATCAGGGTGCCGGTTTTCTATGGTTTGGGCTCCCCCAACCCCTACTTGATCGTGAATTTGATAGATGGAATCCCTTAAATGAGCAGTATTACAGGGAAATGTCTAATGCTATTTATGCCAAGGATTCGGATCTTTTGGCTTCTGTCATTAATAAATATGACATAAAATATTTTATTCTTGATAAAAGTGTTATTGCCGCAGGCTCGGACACTAAATCGTTATTTTACGCCGAGACCTTAGACTTACTTGAGAATAAGCTTAAGTTTAAAAAAACCGGACAGTTTGGAGATAAGCTCTCTGTCTATAAAACAAATCAAGCCTTAGGTAGCTATGCCTATTTGCTTAACAAGCCTATAAGCGTCTCGCCTAAAGCCGAAGCAATCTATAAAGATTTTGCTTATTCAAAATACGGCGACTATATAACTTTCGGAAAAGAATTGGACAATCAGGTACAGATACCTTTAAGGAATTTAATTGATAACCATGACCGAGTTATCCTTCCACTTAAAGTTTCCGATGGACAGCTAGGCCTAGCGCTTAAAGATAATGTTAATAGAAATTTAGAAATTCCTAGCTTAAAAACGCTAGGAGAAACTTTTTCTTTTGATTTAATTGCTAATAAAAATGCCTCTAGAGTCAGCTTGAGTCTATACCCTCGCTTTCCTATTAAAAACAGTCAAGTTTCTTCTCTTCCAATAACCTCTGAAATTGAAAGCAAGGAGGATTTGATATTAAGTATAAATAAAAATAAATTTCTGACAGAAAATCTTCCACAAGATACTCCTCTTTCGCTCGGTAAAATCTCAATGGAGCTTAATAAAGACAATTTTATTACTGTTTATGAAGACAAAAACGAAGCTAATATAAATCCCGACTTCTCTAACATAACCTATTTTCTAAATCCTTGTCAGGACACAAAAAAACCGCTTTACGGGATAAATTTTACCGACAAAAACAGCTTATCGCTTTTTGGAGAAGAAGTTAAACTATGCTTTGCTATTCAACTTCGGCAAATTCTTCCTAATTTAGAGGTTAACCCTAGTGAGGAACTTGCGAATTTACTTCTTAATATTGACTATAATTATAAAGGCATTCAGCCTCCTTATTTATGTATAACTCCAAAGAATAGTCTAAAATGTCTATCCTACTTTCCAAAGAAAATTGAAAAAGAACAAAATTCCCAAACCGTGTCTGCATTACATGAGATAAAAATATCGGAAATAGATAATCTTGAGCTAAAAATTATTCTTGACGCAACCTTTTTACCCGGAAAGCAAATTGAAGCAGAATATAACGAGATATCTCTTAAAATAGCAAATCCCTTGTATTCAATAAAAATACCCAAAGAGCTTATTGACGCTTCTTTGTCGGAAAGCTACACAATAGATAAAGCAAATACCTTAGTTATTCCTTTTTCAGGTGATGAAAAATTAAGTCAAGATATTACTAAATTTCCGGTAACAGGAGGAGACTGTCCGCCTGCCAGTCCAAGAGGAGCACCTCAAAATCAAAAAAATATAGAAAAAGATACCTCCGGTCAGTTCATAAGATATTCATCGAAAGAAGGTTCTTACTGCGATCACTTCTCTTATGATAGCCTTAGTCCAAATCAATCCTATCTTATCTCAGTAGTGTCAAGAAATGTTAAAGGGCTACCAATGAGAATGTGTGTAAATAACATTACGACAGGCCGCTGTGACATATTTGCCCATTTAACTACATCCCAACCTTTCAAAGAGGAATATTTTCTTATACCGCCCAGAGGAGAAGGAGAAGAGTTTGATATCAATATAAATAACTTTTCTATAAAGGGCACGCCAAGCGTAAACGATCTTAAATCAATACATCTTATTCCCTTTCCTTATAATCTGGCTTATGGAATTGAGCTGTATAGCGGAAATCCTCCAGGCCAATCACAGCGTTATTATGTAGAAAATGTATCTCGTATAAACCCAAGCCTTTATTCGGTCAGACTATCACAAAATTCAAGCAGCGGAGTTCTGGTTCTTTCCCAATCTTATGACAAGGGATGGAAAGCCTACGAGGCAAACTCCTTACTGGCTCCAATCTTTCCTTTTTTTGGAAAAGAAATTTCAAATCATGTTTTGGTAAATAATTGGGCTAACGGATGGGTTTTGGGCGGAGATGACAAGGGAGAAATCGTAATTGTTTACTGGCCTCAATACCTTGAATATTTGGGACTACTTCTTAGCTTCACAACGCTAATATTTCTCACAATAAAATCATATAAATCAAGGCGCAAGATTTGACTTTAAAGGGCGAATTTGATAATATGTTTAAAGATTAAGCCTCTGTCCATCACCTAGGATATAAATTCCCAATTATGAATAAAAAACCCTTAGTTTCTATTATTCTTCCCGTTTGTGACGCAGAGAAATATTTGGAAGAATGCATCAAAACAATTAAAAAACAAAGCTATAAAAACTTTGAGGTAATTGCAGTGGATGATTTATCAAAAGATCGCTCCTACGCTATCCTTCAAAAAACCAGAAAAAGAGATAAAAGGTTTCGAGTCTATAAAAACAGGAACAGATACGGGCTGTCAATTACCCTTAATAGAGCTTTAAAACGCGCGAAGGGACAATATATAGCTTTCATGGACCCTAATTCCATTAACTATTACCACAGGCTTAAATCCCAAGTATCACACCTGCTTGAGAATTCAAAAGTAGCGGCAGTAGGAGCACAGTGTAAGTTTATCGATAAGAACGGGAAGGTAATCGATAAAAGCTACTTTCCCCATGAACAGGAAGAAATCGAGAAAAACCTTCTATCCTCGGGGACAGTCCAGCCAGAAACTGTCATGGTAAATAAGGCCTTGCTTCCTCGCGACCTTCTGAGATTTGAGAATGAACCATACCCTTTCCTATATACAAACCTGCTCATGAAAATCACTAATTACGCAAGCGTGGTAAATCTAACGCGTCCTCTTATCTACTTTAGATTGCATCATGATAACTATCATTTAGATATGGCTAAAATAGGAAAGAGGTTTGACTTCCTGAAGCTTTGGGTAAAAACCAGATCAAACTCCGATAAAAAGCCTCCTTTAAGATCTATCTTTACCCCGCTCCTGAAAGAAATTTAAGTTATCCCCGAAGTTATCCACATTTTTTTATCAATAAACGAATAGCTTGTCTCTACAACCCAAATCACGTCTATTTTACTCCAGGCCTAGGGTTTTTTATGCTTTATATTGCTATAGGATTGACACACTTGACAACCTATGGTAGAATTCGAATTGATATGGTTTTCTCTCTTTTAAGACTCAAAAAGAAGAATTTAAAGAATGCTTCTGACTACAAACAGGAGGTATTGATTAAGCAAGGCCGCGAACAATTTAAGAAGCTCATTGAGAGGGGAACGGAATTACCGGTATTTCTATTGTAGAATAGAAAGAGCATCGCTTTCGTTACATAGATTTGTATAAATTCAGGTACGAAAAGCAATGCTCTTAAATTAAGGCAATTAGTTTTTCAGGCAGGAATAAAACTAAAAGCCATTGATTAGATAATAAACACAAAGGATTTTAATTGTCAAGAAAAATATTCGAGGCTAAAATTAATCGATTTAGTTGATATAGTCTGATAATTTTATTAATCTCGTCGAAGCTTTAAGCGGAGGCGGAAAAGGGATTTTTTATAGATTGATATGGAGATACGGGTATTGCCTGTCCCGTTAAATCGCTCCGTGAGGCGTGAACGAACAGTTCTGAAAAGCCGACCGGCAAAGATTATTTGGGAGGCAGGCCCCGCACATTTCATTTAGAGGTTTTGATGAGGGTAGGGGTTTTGGGCAGGAACTCCTACTCTCTTTTGAACTTTTCTAAATAGAAATATGCGGGGTAAATACTCGTATCTCTTTATCAGTTCACAAGATTTCCCTCGTGTCCGCCATAAATCGCTCCGTGAGCCATGAACGAATAGTTCTGGAAAGGCGAACGGTAAGATGAGGCGGATTTTTTGTGGCAACCGGAGGCTAAGACTAGATTTTTTTAGCGAAAAGTATGCGGCCGGCGGTAGTTTGAATCACCCTCGAAACAATAACGTCTACGTGTCTTCCCACATCAGAACTTGCCCTTTCAACTACGACCATAGTCCCGTCATCCAAATACCCTACTCCCTGACTTGGATCTTTTCCTAAATGCAAAAGCTTTATGTAGAGCGCCTCTCCCGGAACTGCTTTAACTTTAAGAAAATTTGCCAAAGTATTTATATTTATTGCCACGACTCCCGAAATGCTGGCTTTCTTTTCCAAATTATAATCACAGGTTATAATTCTCCCTTTATAGCTTTTAGCTACAGTAATAAGCTTCTCATCTACCTCTTCCTGACCATTTTTACCATTTTCAGAAATTACATTTACTTTAATGCCCCTTGTTTTCTTTAGCTTCTCGAGAAGCGAGAGCCCTTTTCTCCCCCGTTCTCTTTTAACCACATCTTGCGAGTCTGCGATATGCTTAAGCTCCAAAAGTATGCTCTCTGTTATAACTATCACTCCTGAGATTAAGCCAAGAGCAGCAACGTCAAACACGCGTCCGTCAATAATGGCCGACGTGTCCAGGAAATAACCATTTTCTATTTTCTTTTTCTTCTTTCCATTCCTTCTCGGCGCATGAGGCATCATGGGAAGGCTATGTATGAGACTCTTAGCCAGTTCATCTGCGATTTGAGCCACTACTTTCGGAGAAAATGGATTTCTATGCTCCTCATGAACCTCTTCCTGCCCTATTCCTTTATTTTTTGATTGTTTTGCCATATTATCAAAATTTACAATTTCTAATTCTCATTTTTCAATCAATGAATCAATGTAACAATGAAAATTCAATGTAAATTGAAAATTGCTAACTGAAAATTATTTGCTTATCTTTTGTATTGCCTCGTTCAAAGTTTTATATTTATCCGCTCCAATTATGTTTTTAAATCCAAGTTTTTTTGCCTCCTTCGCTCTTTTTTCAAAATCAGAAACCCGCCTTAGTTCTCCCAAAAGCCCTACTTCTGCTACTGCTACCGACCTTCCTAGGGAAATATTTTTAAAGCTTGAGAAAACCGCAAGGCAAATTCCCAGATCCGCAGCGGGGTCAGAAAGTTTTAGACCTCCGGCTACATTCACGTATACATCCATTGTATCAACAGGCACTCGTCCGTGTTTTTGCAAAACTGCAAGAAGGAGTTCCAGTCGTCTCGAGTCTATACCAGACGCCACCCTGCGCGGCATAGGAAGCTTTGAGAACACGGTTAATGCTTGGATCTCGACTAAGAATGCTCTTGTTCCCTCCAAAGTGACTACGAGGACACTACCGGGCGTGTCCGCCTTCTTACTATCAAGAAATGTTTGCTCAGGATGCTTTACTTCTACCATTCCGCGTTCATCCATAAGAAAAACCCCCACCTCATCTATTGGTCCGAATCTATTTTTAAGAGAGCGAAGAATTCTGGTCCTCGTGAATTTTTCTCCTTCCAGGAAAAGAAGCGTATCCACCATGTGGGACAAAACCATGGGACCTGCCACCATTCCCTCTTTCGTAACGTGCCCCACGATTATTATGGGAATTCCCAAAGTTTTTGCTGCCTTTATAAATTCTGCGGTGGCAAATCTTACCTGACCAACGCTTCCTGAAAGTCCGGTCAAATTTTCAGACTGCATTGTCTGAATTGAGTCTATAATCACAAGGGTAGGATTGACTTTTTCTATTACTTCAAGCGCTGCATCGGTATCGGTGAGCGAGATTAAATAAAGATTTTTTGGATCAGTACTGCTTAATCTTTTCGCTCGAATCTTTACCTGCTCTTCTGATTCTTCGCCTGAAATATAAAGAATTTTGCCAGTAGCTTTCATCGCTAACTGAAGAAGAAGCGTAGATTTCCCGATTCCGGGATCTCCTGCAAGAAGTATTACAGACCCCTTAACAATTCCGCCTCCCAATACGCCATCAAGCTCTGAAAAGCCCGTTGTCATTCTATTTTTCACCTCAAATTTAACTTCTGATAATTTCTTGGGCGTCAGATCTTCTCTCTGAGCAGGAGAAAATCCCTTCGTAGGAGCTATGGACGCATGCTTTATTTCGCGAAGCGTATTCCATTCCCCGCACTCAGGACATTTTCCCATCCATTCGGGGCTGTCATAACCGCATTCCTGACAGACAAACGAAACTTGTGATTTCATATTTTAGATAGTAGATACTAGTAACTAGTCACTAATAACTAATAACTAGCGATAACCGATGGGCTTCGCTTTAAGTACCGGAACGAATTCTATTCTTCGTCTTTTCTTGTCTACTCCAGAAACGGTCACATTGATCTCTGATTCTGCGCTTATTGAAAAGCCGGGCGGGATCTTCTCTTTTTTTATAATTCCCTCAAGTCCTTCTTCAAGATCCAAAGTTATTCCAAAATCGGATACTTTCTTTACCCGAAGTGATAGCTTTTTATCAAGAGGGTAGTCTTTAATCTTATCACCAAACGTATCTTCAGTTAACCTTTTTAAGGATAATGAAAGCCTTTTTTCTTTCGGGTCGATTTCAATTACTTTTGCCGTAAGCTTATCCTTTACTTTAAAGTTTTTTGACAAATCATCTATTTTTTCCCAGGACGCCTCCGATACATGAATTAACCCTTCTATTTGTGTTCCATCTTTTCCTGTCACTGAAACAAAAAGTCCAAATGGTGCAATATTGGTAACTGTTACAGGAAGAGAGTCTCCCGTCTTAAAGCCTGACGCCACCTTTTCAAAATCTTTAGACCCTACCGCCTCTTTCTGGGAAAATATAACTTTATGCGCGGCTCTTTGAGCCTCAATAATTACAGCTTTTATTGTCTGACCGGAAAGACTTGCAGGCTCTTCAAGAAATACCGTCTGAGAATTAGGAAGAAAACCCGATATTCCGTCTTCCGTTCTAGCCAAAAATCCACCCTTTGTGATTCCGGTAATTAAAACGTCAAGCTGCGTCCTATCTGCTAAATACTTATCGATCTTAACCCATACTTTGTCCTCCATAAAACGTCTCAAAGACACCACAGGATACCCCAGGTCTGACTCGGGATTTAGAATACTTACAGAAATAGTGTCCCCCACTTTAAGCTTGGACAAAAGATTTCGCAGGAGTGCTTTATCTTTTTCAAGAACTACGGCTTCAGTTTTCGCACCAATATCTACAAGAATTTCTGAAGAAGTAAGTTTGGTTATGACGCCTTCTAATACTTCGCCTTTTTTAAAAGAGCGGAATTTGGTCTGGGTTTTGGCCATAAGATCGGCCATTGAGACTGCTTGTCCTGAGCCAACCGAACGGGCTTTAGTCGATGATTTTGAGGATGAATTGTTGTTTACCACTCATTAAAATTCCTTTCATATATAGATTTTTAAAGTATACCACCGATTGGAGGATCAAACAAGAAGTCAAAGTCTGGGACCTTCAGGACTTTGCTGCGGATGCGATGCGCCAAAACCTTCCCCTTCAGATCTAATTATGTCGTCGCGATCTTCCTTTATAAGATCTCTTTTTGATACTTTATGATCAATATCGGCTTGAGGATTTGGTATTTCTTGCGATGGAATTCCAGCATCTTTTATTTTTAGCGGTGGCCTTGCTCGTTCATTCATAGGGGCAATATAATACATCTGAAACTTTGGCTTTGTCAACAAAAAAACACGGATTATCTTCTTGGCCTAAAGGGAATTACGTTTGGGCCTGGAGCCGGTGGAGCAGGCTCTGGGGCATCTTCATAAGAGGGAAAGATTAATTCTCCCTTTGGTCTTCCTTTAGAATCTGCGATAAGTATCCTGTCACCGACTTCTAATATGTCTGTTATTGCCCCTTCTGTTCCTAAAGCCCTATTTATTACATAAGTTTTTGTTGTGTTTTTTAAATCAGCTACGCGCTGTGCTTCGTCATACACTTTTCTATGCATAATCAGGGTGACTTTTACCTTGTCGGAAGGAGGCTCTTTTCCTTCTGTTTCCGGCTCAACTGGTTCTGGCGGTAATACTTCTATCACGCCGAGATTATAGGATCAGCTGCTATGTTTGTCAACAAAAAACCGCCTATGATGATTAGTTATACTCGGAGAAGTCCTTTTTCATTATCGCAAGCATCTCGCTAAATAATTCTTTATAATCTTTACTGGATATTCTAACAGCTTTTTGAAGAATTCTAAGTACTTTCTGATCGTCTACATCTTGATTAAATCCAAGTTTAATCATTTTAGGCAGAACAAAATTCGAAATAGACTCCTCAGAGGCTAAGTTTTCAGGATTCACTACGTCAAATAACGTTTGAATAGTTTTAAAAAAGAGTTCGTAATCTATATTTGAATATTCACTTAATACTTTCGAAATCATTCTTAAATCCACGCCATGAAGTGAATCTTTATAAAGATCAATTATTTCAGGATGGTCATTTAGTAAATTCAAATCAAGAGCTGCCTCCATAAAATTATGAGATAAATCAAACATTTTTTTATCACTGTTTGAATCTACTAATTTAGATAGATCGGGAGCAAGTTCTTTACCTTTAACATATGAGTATCCCCCTTTATAAAAATGGCTATATTTATCTGCTCCAACCTCGTTACTATGTAACTTCATGCCTAAAGCCAAATCAAGCATATCTTTATGATTTTTCTCAATGTAAGAATAAAAATCATCGAGACTGTCATGCAGATTTTGGGGTGGAAATTTGTCCCGATTTACCCAAACAAGATCTGGAAGAACCGAGCCAATTACTAGCAAATGTGTTTTCTTTTTTGAGATCGTGGTCGCGGCATAGATGTGCACGAGAGGAAACATGGAGGAATTATAGCACTTTCCAACAAAAAACCACCCATTCGGCGGCTTCATTCAGGCTTGACGTCTAGAAATTTTTCTAGTCCGTCCATCTCTATATAGTTTACAGTTAGAGGAATTCCGTGATTTATAAGATAAATCCCAATGTCAATTTCATCATCAGCCTGATCCGTCAGACTTCCTCCCGTTAGAAGCTGTAGTCCATGTAGCCACTCATGGAGATAAATAAGTGCGACATCATGCCATAGTTCTTCCGGTACTTCAACTCCTGGAGAAGCTGAGAGCTCTCCTAACTCTATTTCCCGCTGTTCTATATGAAACCAGGAGCTTAACGCTATCCTAGTTCTTATTCCTCGCAGTTTCTCATGTGAAGGGGGCTTACTTAATAAACGCAAGCCTCTCCCTTCCCTAATTCCTATTCCAAACCGTCGTGGAATCTCGGGATCTTGAAGGCTCCTGATCGCATCCTGATACCTGCCTTCTGCCACCATTTTTCCTGCTGAAAGAACATAATTTTCGTATCTTGAAAAAGGTGATTTTTCTCGATCTTTTGCAGCTGATTGCGGAGTTGGCTTAAACGGTCCATCTGTCATAGGCCCGAAATAGTATCACTAGCGGTTGGGATTGTCAATTCAACAAAAAACCGCCTTTCGGCGGCTTTCTGTAGCTATGTTCTACGTTTCCATCTAGCTATTTTCTTCTCCGGGTATCTGACCAAGCGATCTGTAAGCATACCCCAGCGGTCTCGGACAAAGTGAGCACTGGTTTTTTCAACAACAATTACTTCTCGCTTCCATTCCTTAGTTTCTCTAATAGGTTCGTGAAGTTGAACTATTAAATGACTTGCTTCCGAAAGCTTGGTGCCTCCTCTTCCTTTTGGAGAGAGCAACACTTGCCTATCCCGTAACCACATGCTTGGTATCGATAATGCCACAGATTGAACTCCCGCATGGGGATCTATTCGACTTAGATCGATTGCGATCGGACCCCAAGGAGAAATATGGGTACCAGTTACATCAGGAATGCTTATCGTTTCACTCGAGACGACACTGGGTTCGATATCCCCCAATCTTCTTGGTCTATCTCTTTTAACTCTTGTTAATTCTGGCGACATAGAATTCACCTCCTTTCAAGACCACAAAAAAACCTCCCTTACGGGAGGTTGTCCACAACAGAAATTACAACCTCCCGTTAAGAGAAGTTGTAAAAGTATCTGGTGTTAATAATTTTGGTTTTCATAAATACTGTTTGTGCTAACGATCCTCGGCCTTGATCTATTGTCCCAGGAACGAGTCCTAGTATCGTCAACGCTGGTCCGTTTTACGACTTTGTTCGGAATGGAAAAAGGTAGTTCCAGACCGCTCTAAAGACCGAAGAACCTTAGCACAAATACATTCGACTACGCTCAGTATTAGTGCTGAGTGAAATCGAACGCACAAACTATGTACTATTATATATTAATATGTCAAATTGCTTTCGTCGCAAGGTACCGTACGGTGCCTTGCTCCTTAAAATACAAAGAGAAGAATAGCGTCAAATATAAAAACTACCTTATCGATCATTAGTACGGGTAGGCTCAACATATTACTATGCTTACACCGCCCGCCTATCAACCTCCTGGTCTTGAAGGGATCTCACTCGCGCACAGCGCGAGAATTTCTAATTCTTAATTTCTAATTTCTAATCAAATCCAAATGGTCAAATTCTGAAAAATTGAAACAATGAAAATTCAATGTAAATTGAAAATTTTAAATTGAAAACTCTTGCGCTGCGCGCAAATCGATATCTAATCTTGGAGTCTGCTTCCCACTTAGATGCTTTCAGCGGTTATCAGTAAGGAATCTAGCTACCCAGCGATGCTTCTTTAGAAACAACTGGCACACCAGGGATTCCTCCATCCCAGTCCTCTCGTACTAGGGACGGCTCTCCTCAAATATCAACGGTTGTCCTGGATAGAGACCGAGCTGTCTTACGACGCTCTGAACCCAGCTCGCGTACCGCTTTAACTGGCGAACAGCCAGACCATTGGGAGCTTCTCCACCCCCAGGATGCGATGAGCCGACATCGCGACTTATTACTAAGTGCATTGACTATACCTTCATCCTTCACACCGGAAATCCGAAATTCTAAATCCGAAATTCGAAAAAGTTTCGAGCTTCGATATTCGTGCTTCGAGTTTCCTTTACTTAAAGGAGCTAGTCTAATTATGGAAGCTATAGATTTGTCCGATGTTACTTCGGACAGAGACTTCCATCCGTGTTCGTTTGAAACCAAACACAAGTCGATACGGGGGAGGTGCCATACGGTACCTCCTTCCCTCGGTATTGTCCTGAGCGACTGTTCGAGTCGAAGGAGTCCACCGATATTAACTAGTTGATTTTATTATTTCTACGCGTTCTCTAAACGCGTTGTAGAATAACCAGACTTATAGAATTACTTCTATAGGCGCCCCAATGTTATTTAAGGTGCCAAACCGCATCGTCGCTGTGGACGCTTGGATGCGATCAGCCTGTTATCCCCGGGGTAGCTTTTATCCGTTAAGCTCCGAGCCTACCACTAGGCTACGGAGGATCACTAAGACCGACTTTCGTCTCTGCTCGACTTGTAGGTCTCGCAGTTAAGCTGGCTTATGCCTTTGCACTATCATTACGATTTCCATCCGTAATTAGCCAACCTTTGTACAACTCCGTTACGATTTAGGAGTCAACCTCCCCAGTTAAACTGCCCACCAGACACTGTCCCTTAGCCGGATTTTTGTGCGGCGATAAGGTAATGATTGCATATTCCGAAGAGAGGTATTTCACTATTGGGAGGTACCAGACGGCACCTCCCTCCCTCCTATTCTAAACAGTCAAAATAAACTTTCAAATGCCAAGATACAGTAAAGCTCCCGGGGTCTTCTTGTCCAAGGACAACTAGGCCGCGTCTTCACAGCCAACTCAATTTCGCCGGGTAAATGATTAAGACAGTTACTCAGTCGTTCTACCATTCGTGCGGGTCGGAACTCGCCCGACAAGGAACTTCGCTACCATAGAACAGTTATAGTTACTGCTGCCGTTTACTGGAGCTTAAGTAAAAAGCTTAATTCTTTTGGAACATCACTCTCTACTTTTGACTTACCAGCACTGGGCAGGTGTCAGCCCCTATACGTCAGCTTTCGCTTTTGCAGGGACCTGTGTTTTAGATAAACAGTCGCTAAGTAGTCTTTTGTTGTAGCCTCGAGATTAATCGAGGCAGGGCATCTCCCAAAGGTTACGCCCAGCTTTTTTGCCGAGTTCCTTAATCATTTTTCTCCCGATCGCCTAAGTGCACTTACACTTGCCCACCTGTGTCGGTATTCGGTACGGTAAAATATACATTTTCTAGGTACCGTATGGCACCTGGCCAATGAGACTTTTCTCGGAAACTGAAAGCTATTGAATTGTTTCCCGATAAATCGGGGTCCTCTCCGTTGTAGCTTAATTAAACAGACTAAAGGATTTTCCTCGAAGTCCTATCTCGCTACTTAGTCCCGCCATTGGCGGGATCAACTCTTCCACTTTCGTCCTCCCCTTGGAATTCATATATCTTGTAGTCGAATTTTAAACGACTTATCCATCGGGCTATACCCCTTTAACGAGGCACCCCCTTAGGGCCGACTAACCCTCCGCTGACTTACATTGCGGAGGAAACCTTGGGCTTTCGGCGGCACAGTTTCTCACTGTGCTCTCGCTACTCATACCGGCATTCTCACTCCTATCCGCTCCAGTAGGCCTCACAGCCACACCTTCACTGCAGAACAGGACGCTCCCCTACCATGCTCGCGCGCTACGCGAGAATTTCTAATTTCTAATTTCTAATTTCTAATCAAATCTCAAATGTTTTTAATTTTAAAAATTGGACAAATGAAAATTCAATGAAAATTGAAAATTGTTACTTAAAAATTCTTGTGCAACGCACAAGTATCTTCAACTTCGGTAAAAAGCTTAATCCTCGATAAATTTTCGGCGCCAAAAATCATCCTCCAGTGAGCTATTACGCTTTCTTTAAATGATGGCTGCTTCTAAGCCAACATCCTGGTTGTCTATGAATTTTGACTTCCTTCAAAACTTAGCTTTTATTTAGAGACCTTAGATGGAAGTCTGGGCTTTTTCCCTTTTGACACATCAGCTTAGCCCGACATGTCTGACTAGAATGAAAAAATTACTGTGTATTCGGAGTTTGATTGAAGCCTACATCTTGCGACGCAGGAATTCATTCAGTGCTCTACCCCACAGTACCTATAACATTCCGCTATACCTAAATATATTTCGGGGAGAACCAGCTATCTCCGGGTTCGTTTGGCATATTGCCCCTAACCTCAAGTCATCTCAACCCATTGCTACGGATACGAGTTCGGGCCTCCTGCTGAGCTTTCGCCAGCATTCACCCTGCTCAAGGTTAGCTCACCCGGTTTCGGGTCTATTCCACACTCTGTAAAATCGCTCATTTAGAGCACGCTTTCACTACGCCTTCCCAACTTAATTGGTTAGACAAAAAGTGTTGAATAACTCACCGGTTCATTCTTCAATAGGCACGAGATCACCCGCCCACAAGGCGAGAATTACCAATTTACAATTTACAATTTACAATCAAATTCTAATGTTCAAAATTTTAAAAATGAAACATTGAAAATTCAATGAAAATTGAAAATTGATACTTGAAAATTCTTGTCCTATGGACAAGCTCTCTCTGCTTGTTAGCCAATAATTTCAGGTCTATTTCATCCCCCTCTCGGGGTGCTTTTCACCTTTCCCTCACGGTACTAGTTCACTATCGGTAGATTTCGGTATTTAGTCTTGGAACGTGGCCGCCCCAGATTCCCACAGGGTTTCACCGTACCCCATGGTACTTAGGAACAAACTATCGGAAGCATAAATTTTGCGTACACGCCTTTCACGTACTTTGGGGGACCATTCCGGGTCCTTCTGCTATCCATGCTTGCATCGAATATCGTCTGCCCTGCAACCCCCACTCGCACGCTGCGCGAGAATTTCTAATTCTTAATTTCTAATTTCTAATCAAATCCAAATGTTCAAAAATTTTAAAAATTAAACAAATGAAAATTCAATGAAAATTGAAAATTGTTACTTAAAAATTCTTGTGCAACGCACAAGCGAGTTTAGACTGTTCCCTTTTCGCTCACCGCTACTTGGGGAATCTCTATGATTTTTTTTCCTGGCGTTAATTAGATGTTTCAGTTCACGCCGTACCCCGCCAAACACTATATAATCCCATAAAGAGACTATTTTTATGAGTGGCTACCGCGTAAAACGCGGTGGATTGCTCCATTCGGAAACCGCCGGATAATAGGTTTATGGCACCTACCCGACGAGTATCGCCGCCATATGCGTCCTTCCTCGGCCAAAATCTCCTAGGCATCCATTATTGGCATTATGAGTAGTCTTTATATTGCTTGTTTCCCTCACCTTAATGGTGAGGGTTAAAGACGCTAATTTCGTATACAACCAGAGTTTTAAGCCTAATGCTACAAAGCTGCAAGCTATATACGATCTTCTCTTTGTATGTTAAAGAGCAAAACTTCGCTAAAGCTTCTATTTGCAAACCGATTTTACCTTAGCAAAATCCGTATCTGCCCTTGCCCTTCCGTAGCTTTATGCGTAGGAGGGTAAAGAGCAAAAAATACTCTTGAGTTTTTAGAGTAACCCTCTTCTAAACTAAGAGGGCTGCTTCAAAAACCCAAACTGTGCTTGCACTGAGCGAAGCGAAGTGGACCGTGGGAGACTCGAACTCCCTACCTCTTCATTGCAAATGAAGTGTTCTACCAGCTGAACTAACGGCCCTTCAGGGTGAACCTTCAGGGTGAACCCGCACCTCTAAAGAGAGAATTCCACTAAATATTTACTTTGTTAAACCGCGTCGAACGCGGCGCGAGCAAGTTTTTGCGAGAAAAGACGAAAGAAGACTAAAAGGAGCTGAATCACCAGTGAAAAACGCCCGCTACCGGGTTCGTTTATCAGTTTGTGAGAAATTCAACATAAATATCTTTTTTGTTCCTTCGTCTACCTGCCCGCAACGCCTCGCAAGCTCGGCTTGCATGGCGGGCGGGGCCACGCTAAACATGTGTAAATGATCTTAACACAAGCCTAAAAAAGTGTCAAGGATTAAGTTAGGGGCTAAATTATTCCCCTTGAGTATTGGGAGGGCTTGACAAAATTGGTAGAATAGTGTTTTACTAAGTTATAGTTGCCCGATGAGTTGTAAAAACCAGACTCTGTATCTGTTCTCTGGTGGTATTTTACTTTTTGTTTTAACGCTTTTATTAGCTGTTAAACCCGTCTTCGCATCGCCTCCTACTTCTTATTACGATTGGGGATCATACTATGATAATAAAGAAAAGGTGTTAGGAGTTACCTTTTCTTCTCTAGAAGACCTACCTGCCCCTATTGTTCCCAAGGAAGTACTACCTGCTCCCGCTCAAGGAATTCTGCCTGGAAATCCACTTTATAATTTTGAAATTCTAACAGAAAACATTCAGCTTACTTTAACGTTTAATCCGGTACAAAGGGAGACACAGCGTTTAGTATTTGCCGAAGAGAGATTAAGCGAGTTTAAAACTTTAGTTGAAGAGGGAAATATAGATCTTGCCAACAATACAGCTTCGACCTACCAAAACACTATGGATACTATTTCCAAAAACGCACAGACCCTCTCTTCTCAAAATGTTAACGGTGCCGGAGATTTGCTGACAAAAGTTGAAGATACCGCCGGAGCGCATGCGGTTGTTGCTCAAAGTTTGGTTTTTTCTTTTCCCCCCAACACAACAGCTTCTTGGAATAAGGTGATAGACGCAACAGAAAAGGCTATGGACGTAGCGTCCGATGCCCAAGGCCTACCTGCTATTCCAGAGGAGCTGTCAGTAAGCATCCAGGAGTTAAAAGAGCAGGGTTTGATAAGTCCTGAGGAAAGTAATAAGCTCTATGCTTTTTCAAGTCGCGCAGATGTTCGAGGGGAATTGAATAAGCTTGTTACATCTGGGGAGTTCCCTTCAGCCGAAGTCATAAAACTAAATCAAACTGTAGCCAAAAACTATCCGGAAAATTATAAAGATACCCAAGAGGTGCTTAAGTTTGCAGAGCTTCGAACGTACGAAACCCTTCCTCCTCCTTCAGTGGAAATCCTAAATGAAATAGTCAGATGGCAGGGCGATTCAGCTGATATTCCTCCGCCCGGTGAGATTCGCCCATATCTTTATTACAGTCGGGCACAGGAACTAGCAAAAGAAATAGATCTTAGCCGTTTTGAGCCGGATCAACAATCCGAAATAGCCAGCTTTCATCCGGAATCTGTTGTTCAGAATCCAACTTTTTCCAACACACCAGCTACCTCACCATCACCTTCACCCAGTCCTACTCCAACTGAACAAACAACTGAACAAACAAAGGAAGAAGTACCTTCTCCCTCGCCCCAACCGTCTCCAAACCCCGCATCCGCTCCAATCGATCCTTATTTAGTTCAGTATAGCGGTCCTTTTCCAGGGACATTTAGGTATTTCTTTAAAAACATTGGTGAACAAGTAAGCCTTGCTACAACTTTTGACCCGGCTCGACGTTTGGAGCTTGAAATGGACTTGGCTGATGAACGGTTAAGTGAGGCACGTGTTCTCTCTCAAGAAGACGGCAAAGAAAAACTCTATGAAGATACGCTAAATAGATATAGGCAAATCATGGATTCTGCTTCTGATGACCTAAAGGACTTTGAGGGAAAAGAAGAAGATAAAAGAAATTTAGCCAAAGCTTTGGAACTTGAGTCAGCAATGCATAATGTTATTTTTGAAAAAGGACTACTTCCCCAGCCTAGTGGGGATACCAAGGCATATGTTGCCGCTATTGAGGCTTCCGAAGACGCAATGGATAAAACAAGCGACGTATTGGGACGGCCTGCGCTTCCTCCCCAACTGGCAAACAGACTTCAGGATATGAAAGCCCAGGGCATAATTTTGGAAGAAGAAGTAAGTAATTTGACAGAAGCCAACTCTCGAGAAGAAGTTAGAAAAAAGATCCGTGAGCTTACCAAGTCAGGCATTTTTCCGCCTGCGGATGCCAAAAAACTTGACGAAGGACAAGCGCTGGTAGTACCACAAGATTATAATCAACTTACAGAGATACGTAAGATTGAGGAATTGCAAGGCCTGCGGGCAGTACAGGCTGAATTTGCGCAAACAGCAACGCTTCGTGAAACCGGAGCAAGTTACGAACAAAGAGTAAAAAATCTCCTCGATACGATCGATCCTGGCTTAATCCGGGCCGAAGATCTGGGAGGACGCGAAGAACTGATTAAAACCTATCGGGAAATTGCTGCCAAAGCCCCAACCAGACCTATAAATGCAGGCCAATTTGGTGATGACGTAGTGCCGGGTATTTCCCTCCCAAACACGTCTTCTTCATCTAATGATGTTTCGGGTACCTGTCCTATAGGCGCATTTTTCAAACAATCCGAAGGTTGTGTCTGGGAAGACACGGGAAAAAGAATTGATGATGTTACGCAGTACGCTTGCAAGAATTCTGGACAGTACTGGTCGTTTGTTGCTAGAGCATGCGTTTACGGGAACTTTGAATCGTCGGGTGCTAAAGGTGACGGCAGCCCGGCTTGTCCCATAGGCTACGCCTGGTCTTGGAAAACATCCAGCTGCCAGTCTGGCGCCGGAGATATTATTCCTTCACCCAATCCCCAGCCCTCACCCCAGTCTTGCCCAGAGGGATCAAGCTATAAGGCTCCCCGAGGTTGTGTTTGGGATGCAAATGATAAGCCGATCCTTGACGAAACACAATACCGATGCGGAGGAACAAGCTCATATTATTCATTTAGCGAAAAGAAATGCGTTCCCAATCCTGATCCTAAAAAACCCTTCCCTGAGGATGCAACACCTACTTGTAAAGAAAAAGATGCATATTGGAATTGGACACAAGGCGGATGTGTACCTGCGCCTCAGCCACCCACTACTTTCCAACAAAACGCTGAGCCCTTAACACCCAAGCCTGCGTTTACTACGCCCGATAGTCCATTCTATTTCTTAAAACAGGCAGTAGAGACTGTGCAGGTTGCAACCGCTTTTGGCGCGGAGGCCCGTGAAGAAGTAAAGCTTGCCCAGGCAAAAGAGCGTCTCGCCGAAGCATATGCTCTTCTTGAGAAAAATGATGAAAAAGGCTTTGAAGAATCACTTGGCAGATACACAGGGGCAATGCAATCGGTCTTTAACGATATCGACAAAGGGCTTAACTTAACCGAAGAAGCAAAAAAAGAACTGGGGGAAAAGCTGGCAACGGACGTTACAAATCAGAATCTCCTTCTCCAAAAAGTGTCAGTTCTAGCAGGAAAAGACGCGGCAACTCCCATTAGCGCAGCAACCTCTGTGGTTATCCAAGGAGTTGACAGAGCTTCTGACCTTCAAGGACAGCCAGCTATTCCTGAAGATGTTAAGGAAAAACTGGATGCTTTACCTGAAGACATGCTGTCGAAAAAACAAAAACAAAAGCTTGCTGATGCGGATACCAGGCTTGAGGCACGTCTTATAACAGGAGAGCTTACCGCAACAGGCGCTCTGACCCAATCCGACCTTGCTTCTTTTGATAACTGGACTGCTCCGGCTGATTCGGAATCGACTTTGAGGCTAAACGAGTTTAAGAAATTAAACGAGGCAGTTGAGCTTACAAACCTTAAAGAGGATATTGCCAAAAAAGTAGAAAAGACTGAAGACATTGCCGAGAAATTAGATGAATTTAAGAAGAGTTTTGAACCGGGAGAGGAAATACCTGCTGATGTTCGTCCCTATGTAAGACTCACGCGAATTGATGAGATTTCAAAGACAATCCGGCCGGATGTTATTAAGCTTGAGGATTTTGGCAACCGCAAAGATATCCAGTTAGCGATCGCAGCTCTCCAGCAAGAATTCAAGCCAACGAGTGAGGATTTCCGCCGGATTGAGGATTTCCGCCGCTCAAACCCCGGAAGGCCGCTTACAGCAGAATTGGCGAGAATCGAAGCTCTATCCTTCAGTATTGGTGTAAGAGACAGCGCAACAACATGCTTCTTACCTTCACCGCCATTTGCGCCCAACACTCCATGTCCGCCCACCGGAGCGTCTATCCCCATCTCTTCCTATTACACTGGGGCTCCGTTCTCGGGAATCGGCGGGTTTGGCGTAATAGCTGACGAGTTCCGTCCGGGATGGCCAGGCGGACCCAGTGCTTCCGTTGATAAAGACGGTAAACCACTCGTCTACGGCAAGGGTCCAGAGGCGTCTAAGCCAGGCGTTTGTCAAGACGGCTATCACTGGATGTATGACTCTGGCGGATGGTGCATGAGTAATTCCGGAAACTATTCTTCAACCACGTCCTACTCACAAGGACCCTATTCTTCAGGTCCCGGCTACACACCCTACAGCTCCTATTATACTGCCCCTGGTGCTCCAAGCTACGGATATCAAGGTCCGGGAACCTACTCTAATTTTATCAACACTTATTCACCGCCCAACTACTATGGAACAGCACCTACCGCGTACACAACCAATCCCCCTCCGGGAACCGTGCCCGGCACCGGCCCTACGCCTACCTCACCCGGCCAATGTCCATCAGGTTACCACTGGATGGCTCCATCATCTTACCAAGGTGGCTGGTGCATGGCTGACGGAGGAACCTACACAGGCAGCGCCGGAAGCGGATATTACGGAGGCAGTGTTACTCCCGGAACACAATGTCCATCCGGATCTTACTGGAACAGCTACTATGGTTCGTGCCAGAGCGCAGGCGGACAGACATACTATCCCCTCGGCGGTTATGGTGGATACACCAACTACGGACCGTCACCAAACCTGACGAGGGAAAGCTGCGGACCAGGTTACTATTGGAGCGGAAACGCATGTTATCCAAATCCAACATATAGTGGCGGGAGTGGATATGGCGGCACATCATGCGGCGTCGGACCGCCATCATCCGGTTGTGGTTATAATAGCTACTGGGACTACGGGAGCTGTTCGTGCAGAAATTCCAGTACTTATAGCGGGGGCAGTTCTTCATCTACCGGCTCCAGTTGTAGCCCTCCTCCTGGAGGATGCGGCAGCGGTTGGTATGATAATAGTTCATGCTCTTGTAAAGCAGCTTCATCACAAGGGTGTTATAACGTATCTGCGTCCAGTTGCGGAAGCGGGTTTTACTGGGACTCTGGTGCATGTACTTGCCGCTCAAGCGGAACAAGTTCCTCATCTACTGGAACAACATCTACTTCTGGAGGAACAAGTAGCGGTTCTTGTCCATCCGGATATCACTGGATGTCTGATAATGGCGGTTGGTGCATGTCCGATGGTACAACTGGCGGCGGAGGAACCACTTCAACCCCAACCTCGACTGAATCGACCTCGCCACCACCGCCAACTACTACCGAATCTACTCCCCCTCCAAGCGAACCAGCTCCAACCGCTAGTCCGTAACAAAACAATTAAGACATTACGGCGGAATTATTCCTTCAGTCTTTGTGCTATAGTGAATTTGTGAATACAAAAATACTAAGGCTTGAAGGACTCGTTGCATTTCTTTTAGCTTTAGCTTTGTATTTCAAATTTAATGGAAATTGGCTTATTTTTGTCCTACTTATTCTTGTCCCCGATGTTTCAATTGCCGGGTATTTAAAAAACAATAAAATTGGAGCGCTTGCCTACAATCTGGTTCACAACCTCGCGTCCCCTTTTTATTAATTTTGGCCGGAGAATTGATAGACAACAGGCTTCTTGTACTTATAGGACTTATTCATATTGCACACGTAGGAATGGACCGCGCGCTGGGATTTGGACTCAAAGAAAAGACAGGATTTAAAAATACTCACCTCGGAAAAATCGGAAAGTAGGATTTATCTTGGCGCCGCACAAGTTACTTTTTTGGAATTAGTACCAAGTAGCTTATTCGTTCCTGCGTATTTTACCGTCAGAGTGTGCAGTTTATTATCTTTAATACTGTCCGGGGTGCTTATTTTAAAACCATGGTGTCCGTTATCTTTTAGAAAACTATTAACATCTTGTCGTGGTTGATTTGCAACAACTGTAGTCAATATTCTGCCGTCAGAATAGATATCTACATTAATTGATGTGTTTAATCTATTCCTGTCAGCTGCCCAACCGAAAATTTGGTTGCAGTTAAGCTGATCAAAATAGCCGACATAATTGGGTGGTGGTCCGACCGCCTTCACTACTGTCAAAAGTGGGTTAATTGATCTAACTGGATTTGCCGTTCCAACCGTAGTATTAAAGAAGTACTTAGGATCACACGAGAACCGATAAATACAGCCATTCTTCCAGACTGTAGTCCACTGGGCTGTGGCAGTTGTGCCGCTGAATACCGCTGTGAGCCTGGCAACCTGTTCATCCCGAAGAAGGGCAGCATTGCGTCTTATGTCAAAGGTTATTGTTTTACCGTTACATGTACTGTTCCCTACTGCACGAAGGGTTACGATGCTGCCTTGGGTAGCAGGATTTGCTCCGTTCCAGGCACTTGTTACAGAGCAGGGAACAGGGGTGGGGGTGACGGTGGGGGTTGGCGTAGGAGTTGATGTAGGCGTCGCTCCCGGTGCACAGGTTACGCTTCTGGGAGAATTTGGCAACAATGGGTTACCTCCGGAAGGACCAATATTAATGGCATAGGCATTTATTGTGTGTACTCTTCCATCCTTTATCCCCTGAGGCGTAGTAAAGGAAAACCCATGAGCCCTATTTCCTCCCCATCTATCCCCCACCGCCGATTCTCTAACAGCACTTGCAGTCGCTGTCCCTATAAACCTTCCGCCTCCGCCTGCCGATCCATCAGCGTAAAAATGCACATCAATCGGCTGATTAAAATTGTCGGGATCACAAGCCCAGCCGGAAGACACAGTACAGCTTGAGCCATCATGCACGCCTATTGGAAGCAAAACAGGAGGAGAAGTCGGACCTGGAGTTAAAGTTGGAGGCGGAGGTCCACTCGTCGGCGTTGGTACAGGAGGCTGGTCACTAAAGCTCCCCTGAAATCTTGGGTCTGCAGCCAAAGCTGCATAAGCACTTGTAACGTTTGGGTCAGTATCCAGCTTCCAGTCACGCGCACCTTCACCTAGCTCAATATTATTATAATTTAAATATAAAATTGCTTTTACTTTTGGCCAATTATTATATACATATTCGTAGCCGTTTTTGATCCAGTTATTTCTATAATTTACAAAATTTGCCTGACCATTTGCATGAGCGCTAATTCCTGTTTCACCGATTATTATGGGTTTGTTGGGAGCTAAAGTGTTTAATCTATCTATAGATGAAGAGTATAAAGCTTGCATCGATCTGTGCGTTTGTTCATCCATTCCACTATATGCATCAAAACCAACATAATCTGCGTAATCATCGCCTGGATAATAGTTTCCCATATTTTCAACAGCCCAAGCAGCTCCTCCCCATGGGCACCAGAAAAATTCTACATTTGTCGCACCTTCACCCCGTATAACATCATGAATATGTTTCCAGGATGTTATGAAGGCACCTGCGTCATGTCCCCAAGCAAACCAACCGCCATTCATTTCCTGATCGTATCGTAGAATTACCCGCTTACCATACCTACTGGCATCTTGTGCCCATTTCTTAAAAAATTCATCAGCTACCCCATTTGCTATTTGTTGATCAGAATAAGTAGGATCTTGAGATTCCATAAATATAACCGGAGTTATACTGTGTGAATCAAGATAGCTAAGAAGCTGTTGTTCCGGAAAGGGTACGTTTATTTTGTTCCATATGGAATATGTTCCCGGATATTGACCAACTTGATTTTTAAAATTTTCTATTTCTGTTATTTGTTTATCCACTCCTTCACTCCTATCTCTACCATACCTCATAGCAATTCCCATTATTAAGGTGTTTCTGGAAGGCGCTTCGGCTCTTTGTCTTGTTTCAAGAAGTGTATTTGCTATGTAAACGGCAAAAATAGTAAAGAGGACAAATGTAATAAGTGCTATTTTGTGAATTTATCAAGGGAGAGAAAGCCTTCCCAAAGCGTTTTGAGAGGATTTTGCCTAAGATCCTTCGGATTTATGTTTCCGAAGCTTATTATTTTTGCCACGCGATAACTACCTGTATCCTACTATAAGAGTCGGGCGATTGGAGGCGCTCTGCGCTTCCTTCGAGCGTATTACTGCTCCGTCAGATGACCCGGTGTCAATCGCAAGAGAAACGCTTCCGCTTCCTGAGCTTATCACACCTGTTAGATCTATCTCGATACTTTGCTGTTTTTTCGGATTTGAAAAACTGGCAATGGCTGGAGACATAGAAGGTTTATTGCTGAATTTTATCTTCTTCTCTTCCCAGGAATTATCGAGAACAGGATGGATTCTAAATGTTCCCCCGGACTGGGAGTCAGTTATATTTGCCACTCTTAGCCTAAGCTTAGCATTTAAGATTTCTTTCCCGGAAAGTCTAGAGAGATCAAATTTAAGATAAACTATGGATTGGGGCTTACCGTCTATCCACATTTCGTTTGAACTTCCATAATTTTTTGCCGGGTTGTTTGACCGCACAAACGAATCAGCTTTTGGAGTGAGTTGAAGAGTCTGATTTTGGAGAGGAGTTGGTGTGGGAGTTATTGAAGAAGGCTGCTCAAAGCAATATAATGGGCTTGAATTACTACATACGTCTGTTGACCATTTAGTCCAATTAAAATCTTTAGATCCATTGTGTCCACACCAAGAATAATTAGCATCTGCTGATGTGTAGTCGCTACACGCAGTAAGATTAGCCGACTTAGGTAGAAAGTTTCCGTTAGTTGCTGTTGATGTCCATACACAACTTTGGTAGCTAGGCACTCTCTTGAATTCATCAAGATTTATTGAGTTCTGAATAGACCCATCAATTAAATCCTCCCAGTTATTGGCAATAACATTACCATTTAATAATTTGTATGAATTATTTGAGTGAGTAATTCTTGAAGCAGCGGATGTATTAGTATCAGATAACCATGCTTTCCATTGACCGCCTAGATTTGCAGCATTTGCTCTTTCTTGACATTTTGCATCTGCACCTTCCAAACCACCTAAATTACCATCATAGGTGGTACTTGTAACAAAAACCCTGCTTGACGAAATCGGCTCAGGTGTTGTCTCGCATTTTATATCGGGCTGACCGCTGTCGCGTGCTGGCTGGACTGTGACTTGAATGCTTTTGGTAATTGTCTGGTCTCCATAACGGGCAATTACATGCACTTCACCACAGCCGGTTTTTAACGGATCGTATTGCGTTATATTACCCACTGTCTGAGTAAGCGTTCCTACAGAATTTGTAGAACTTGTCCCCCATTCATAATAGACTCCGTCCCAAATAGGATCACCAGCCACATTATATGCCAGCGCAGACATTTCAGTATTGAAGTTATTGTCTTCGTGAAGCTCCAAAACCCCGGGGTTTATATCGACCCTCGATAATGTTCCTCCTCCTGCCTGCTGACGAGTCTCCAAAACGTTGCCTGCGGCATATACTCCAAAAACAATAAGAAGGACTCCCGAGAGAAGAGACATTTTCATAAATTTATCCAGGGAGCGGAATCCTTCCCATAAATCTTTAAGAGGATTTTGCTTTAAATCTTCCGGATTTGGAGTTCCAACGCTTATTATCTTCGGCACTGATACTATTTAATATAACTGTCTGTGAAAAGTCAAGTGAAATGAGGATTATCTATTTTCAAGCCAGCGCTCGGCCTCAAGAGCTGCAGCCGAACCAAAACCTGCGGCAGTAACTGCCTGCTTATACTCCGCATCGTGTACGTCTCCTGCCACAAAAACTCCGTCAATGTTGGTCTTATAATGATCATGAACTCTTATAAAGCCTCTCTCGTCTCTATCAATCCCTTCAAAAACCTTTGAGTTGGGAATATGTCCCACAGCTACAAAAACGCCTTCGATTGCCATTTCTTCTTCTTTGTTTGTTTTATTATTAAAAAGCCTAACTCCGGTTACATTATTTTCGCCCATAATTTCTTTTATTTCCGTGTTAAAAAGAATTTTAATCTTTGACTCTTCCTTAACTCTTTTTTGCATAATTTCAGAAGCGCGGAAACTATCTCCCCTATGTATCAGGGTAATAGACGTTGCAAACTTCGTAAGCACTAAGGCTTCCTCCATCGCCGAGTCTCCCCCTCCTACTACTATTACTTTTTTGTTTCTGAAAAAAGGCGCATCGCAAGGCGCACAAGACGATACTCCTCGTCCTATTTTCTCTTTTTCCCCCGGAACATCAAGCCACTTGGTATCAGCACCTGTCGCAATAATTACCGCTTTAGCTTCGAACTCCCCTTCTCCGGTGACAATTTTAAACGGGGCCTTAGAGAAATCCCCTTTTTTAAAGTCCTGATATAAAATCTCAGCTCCATGCTTTTCTGCCTGCTTTTTCATGTTCTCCATGAGGACAGGACCGTCAATTCCCTCAGGAAACCCGGGATAATTTTCAACTAGGGTCGTGAGCATTAACTGCCCTCCCCACTTTCCGCCTGCAATGACAAGTGTTTTAAGATTTGCCCGAGTTGTATAGATAGCCGCGGTAAGTCCTGCGGGACCTGATCCGATTATTATTACGTCGTACATGTTTTTAATAATACCAATTTCCAATTTCAAATACTACAAATAAGCAAAAAAAGTGCGAGCTTTGGAACTTTTCGAAAATCAAACAAATTAACGCGGGGAGCTTACAAAATTTTCGAACGTACATCAGGGACGAAGATATTATGGAAAGACAAACTTTTTCCCGCAGGGAGTAAGAAAATTTTGGTAAGCGACCTCAGCGCAAAAATTTCAATGCGAGCAGTCTTAACTACTGAGCACTTCGTCTATGGCTCTTTTGAAATTATCCTTTGCTTGCGCCCCTATTATAGTTTTTACAGGCATCCCGTCCTTAAAAATAAGAATGCTTGGAATACTCATTACGTTAAACTGTCCTGAAACACTGGGATTCTCATCGACATTTAGCTTTCCCACTTTTACTTTGCCTTTGTATTCTTCTGCGAGTTCCTCTATTATTGGGGACACAATCCTGCAGGGAGTACACCACTCAGCCCAGAAGTCTACAACCACGGGTTCTGCGGATTTAAGTACTTCTGCTTCAAAATTTTGATCTGAGAAATTTACGTCAGCCATTTCGTAAAACATAGAATAACAAACAAAAATACTTGTGTCAACGGAAAAAGGGCTTGACAAACAAAAAGGTAAGTCTTTAAAATGGGTGAATGCCCAGCAAAAAAAGATTACCCGTTTCTTTACCTCCTTTGAAGCTAAATAGCAAGCTTTACCTTCCGCTTCTGGTAGTACTTCTTGTGGTAGCCGCATATCTTTTAGGAATACTTACTACAAAAGTCCAGTATTTGGAGAAAGGTGTCCCCTCAGTGGGTACAAATGAGATCACAGTAGGAGATGAGGCAGCTCCAGATGTGCCGTCGGAACCGGTAGAAATCGGAATAGGACACTTGCCCATTCTTGGAAACAAGGGTGCGAAAGTAACAATAGTTGAGTTCTCTGATTTTCAATGTCCATTTTGCTCAAGTCTCTGGAAAGATACTCTTCCTCAAATCAAGAAAGACTATATAGATACGGGGAAGGTTAAATTCGCATACAGGCACTATCCTCTGGTAGCGATTCATCCAAATGCACAAAAAGCTGCAGAAGCTTCAGAGTGCGCCAACGAACAAGGCAAATTCTGGGAATATCATGACAAGCTTTTTGAAAACCAGTCGGAGTGGGAGGGGCAAGCGGCAGCTGATGCGTTAACGAGCTTTGCTTCTTATGCAGATACGATCGGAATAAATGGTGCGACTCTAAAGTCTTGCGTCGATTCAGGCAAATTTGCCGATGCAGTAACAAAAGACGCAGATGAGGGAACCACTGCAGGAGTTAACGGAACGCCTGCCACCTATGTTAACGGACTTCTGGTATCCGGCGCACAGCCATACAGCGCATTCAAAACAATTATTGATCAGGAACTCTCGAAATAATGCCCCTCCGGCAGACAGTAAAACTCGAAATTATTACTCCTCGTTTTTTAATATCTTCTCTTTCTGTAGCGGTACTTTATATTGCTCTTTTTGCATTTATACCAAATTACAAACTTCTTCTATATTCATTTATCTCCTACCCTCCAAACACAACTTTAAATCTATTCTATAGCCTGATTTTGGGACTCTCCCAATCTTTGTCTAGTCTTGATCTTATTTTTCTTTTATTTACCGCTGTTCTTGTGGGATTAAATATCGCGCTTATATTAAAAACTTTTGGAAGACTCAGGAATCAAAAAGTGAGGGTTTCAGTGGGCGGCGGGACTATTTTTGCGCTTGTCGCGACAGGGTGCACTAGCTGCGGGCTGTCAATAATATCTCTTTTTGGCTTATCAGCTGCTACATTCTCATTTCTTCCTTTTATGGGACTTGAGTTTAAGCTCATTTCCATTGTGCTCTTACTATTTTCTTTTATATACACCGTGCGGAAGTTGGATTTTGTCTGTGAGGTAAAATCTAATGGCCGCCTACGCCCTCAAGGAGAGTTATAAAAAGCCATATTGTCCCGACTCCTGCGAACATAAGTATAGTTTCTGCGAGCGCAAACCCACGCCTATTCTCATGGTGGATTTCAGGAATCAAGTCTGACGCTGCAATATAAATAAAGAAACCCGCTGTAATGGAAAGAAGAATTGGAATTATTGCTTCAACTGCATCCCCAATATAAAAGGTTATTAATGCACCGGCAATTGCCGCTAATGCACTGAAGAAATTTACAGCGATAACTTTTCTCCGCCTAAGACCTTTATGAAGAAGTATTCCAAAGTCCCCTATTTCTTGGGGAATTTCATGCGCAGCTACAGCAAGAGTTGTAACTATGCCAAGCGGAATACTCACCAAAAAGGTTGCCGCAATTACGACCCCATCTATGAAATTGTGCACGCTGTCTCCCAGAATTATCAGAGGAATCGTAGGTTTTACTGGTTCACCGGGATATTCATGCTGATGGTGATGAAACCAATGAACAAAACGCTCTAGTAAAAAAAATCCCAAAATACCAATTAGCGTCCAAAGAAAAATATTGACCTCGGGATAGCCCTGCACGGAAATATGTTCCGCCTCCTCCAGGCTTTCGGGAAAAAGATCAAAAAATACTGTGCCCAAAAGCGTTCCTGCCGCGAAAGCAGCCAAAAAATGGGAGTATTTAAGCGTTTGCTTTTCTTTAATAAGAAGAAAAATTCCTCCAATGAGAGAAAAAACACTACCTATTAAGGTGAAGAATATTATGTAGCCTAACGTTGATAATTCCATTTAGGTAATAATATCACAAAGAAGTTTACTTAAGGATTTCAAATTTATCAAAACGCTCGGAGTCATTATTTTTTTCAACTTCTATGTTTTCTACTTCGGAAAGAAAGGGACCTTTTTTACATAAAGCAATCAAGCTCTCGATGTTTTTCTCATCTCCCTGAATATTTGCCTCCACATTACCACCGGGTATGTTTTTTACCCATCCCGTGAGATTTAGGCTCTGAGCATTAGATTTTATGAAATGCCTAAAACCCACTCCCTGAACAAAACCGGAAATGAGAATTCTGACAGTAGTCATAATTTAATTATAAATGATTAATGATGAATTATTAAAGGGGTTTAGTTAAAGCTTGGAGGTATGTTTTTTATCCTTCATCCTTAATCCTTCTTTTGTCCTTAATCCTTAATCATTCATCCTTAGCAGCTTTTAGCTGCTTAAGCTTCCACATAAAAAGCGCGCCTTTATTATCTGCATTGCTGTCTGAAACGAAAGACAGCGCTTTTTCTAGAATTGAGCGGTGTGTGGTCTTCGCAAGCTTTATATAAAGACTTTTGTGCTTCATGTCATCCAGCTCCTCAGCGAGATAAATTCCAAATGACTGAAACTCTCTAGAGATATACTTATCCTCCACAGGATTGAACTTTTCTAAAACCTGTTTTACTGAACGCATAATAGTTTGATTATAACAAACTAAACAGAAGGTGCGGGGGGAGTTCCAGAAGGGGCAGGCTGCGTTAAAGGAGGTACAGCGGAATGATCTATAGACGCATCTAAATCATCATATATTCTTTTAATAATCTCTTTTCCTTTTGGATCATTTCTGTCATATAAGGCAGTCTCTACCTCACCGAAGCTTTTCGCTCCTGTATCATCCCAATCCTCAATAATTATACTTCGGACCGAAACGTCCCCTCTCATGTTCAAAATAATTCTCTCCCCCATTTTCTCACGTCCTCCATAAGGAAGTTGTTGAGGCTCATTATAAACTCTTGAATAATCTATAAAATATCCAATACCTTCTATATCGCCTTTGTCATCTCTAGTAACGTCTACTCTTTGTATCATTTCTTCGCCCTCTACGTAACTTGTCCGATGACCTCGCACTGCCCATCCAATACCCGTTGAGTACTGTCTTGGGTTTTCTGGCCTTGCTTGTGCTTCGATTAATTGTTCTTCGATCTCTCCCTCAATATGATCCTCAGCATTCGGTGACATTGGATATCTAAAAGTTGGTCTCATAACGGGATACTTTGTTGCTTTCCATTTCGCTCCTGAAAGCGGATGACTTTCTAATTCTTGCAGTCTATTAACAAAATCACCTACGCGTAATACCTTTTGCTCAGGTTGATTTTCTGGCGGTTTTGGTTGATCAGGAGTCGGAGAAGCACCCTCTTGAATTGGTGGCTGTGGTAAATCTGTCTTTGGCTCCATTTAATCAAAGTGTAGTAGTAGTAGTAGTAGTAAATGTCAAGATTCTTTCTTTAACTTATCTGCCAAAAATTTGGTGGTTTTGGGGAAATCACGGTCCTCAACATTCAAACGAAATCGTGCGGCAACTCCATACTCTTGGATAGGTACTCCTTCAAACTTGTCCTCCAAGATTGTGGTGTGTATTCCACCCTCTTCCAAAATCTTTTTCGCAGATTCAGCTTCATTTCTTGTGTCAAAAATCCTAATAGTAATCACTACTTCGTGTTGAAACGGTTCATTGCGCGTTCTAAATCTTCTTCAAGCGCTGTCTCTATCGCATTTACTGCTCTTTTTACCAGAGTCCGCGCCTTTGATGACTCTTGCCCTGAAAAACCCCTAAGCACAAATTCTGTGGCGCTTCCCATATTGACTTTAACAAACTTATCCTTATTCTTTGAAAAACCAATCCCCAGCCTGAATCTAAAGAATTTGTCGGTTTTCAAACTTTCAATAATTGACTCTACTCCACGATGTCCTGCTGCAGACCCGCCCTGCCTTATTTTCATCATACCTAGCGGCAAATCTATTTCATCGTGAATTATCCAGATATCTTCGGGAGCTATTTTATAAAACCTAGCAAGAAGAGATACGGCCATTCCCGAGTTATTCATGTAAGTTTTGGGTTTGGCAAGGATTATTTTTTCAAGAGTTTTTTTCTTTCTCGAATTCCACTCTATCTCTGCTATTTCACTTTTGAATTTGTCTTTATTGTCCCAGACTGTTTTATTAACCGGTGTAAAGGCTTTAAGAAATCCTTCAATCACCATGAAGCCTAAGTTGTGGCGGGTTTTTTCGTATTTAGCTCCGGGATTACCCAGCCCTACAATAAGTTTCATAGAAAGTCAGGAAGATTATACCATGAAAGAGTGCTCGAATTAACCCTTATTTATAATAGGGTTTCATTTGGAAGAGGGGATAAAGAAGGATTGCCACAAAAACCAAGTTAAAGACTATGGTACCCATATTCAGGCTCAAAAGTGCGCCCAGAAGGAAAATCATTTGTACGAAAAAGAGAAGCTTCCATCCCCTTCTCGATCTTTTGCGAAGAGGTGAGAAAGCTGCGAGGAGAAAAATTCCGCTTGCCAAGTTTAGTACTGCAGTCAGCATGAGATATGCTAGGACCTGACCTGCTAATATAGCAACAAAAGGAGAGGAGGTGAGATCAATTATCGCCATCCAGACAAGAATAACGCCTCCTATTAACGCAAGCCATGGGACAATTCCTACCAGAGCTTCCCTGGCTGATGAAGGCAAGCTCGGTGTCTTCCTGTATAAATTCTCAAGCTTTGCGATTATTGAATCCATCTGAAAAATAATATCGACTTAAGACTAATACTCCTGTTTTCAAAAGTCAAGTCCAAGCTGACTTTTAGCGTCACGCGAGCCATTTATTTCCTTCTTTTCGTCTGTGTTTGAAATCTTAACTATTCCATATTCTCCGTCAAAGCCCGGCTTTATGAAGATTTCACCCCGCCTTACTTTCATTATGGCATCAGATATTTCAGAGCCTGATTCTTTTTCTATACCTAAGTCGTCTGCCTTAAGAAGAACCGTCATTTCTGAGCCAAACCTTTGTATCAAATCATCGAATATCCTCGCAACTTTTGGGCTAGAAACGGGAGATTTTATAACTTCGGCGATAATTTCATTCAACGGTACTAGCCTTATAAAGGGCGGGTGCAACTTCGCTTTATCAGTTATCCATTTAAGTCCTGTCGCATTTGGCTTTACGGCGAAATCCTCTTCTTTCCCCGCTAACTCCTCAACTCTGTGCATTACGCCTACAGTGAGAGGCTTTTTGCAGACAGGACATGTCGTTCCCTTTTCCTTTGTCTCCTGGGGCGACTGCGAAACTCCGCAATTCCTGTGCCCTGTAAAATGATACTTTCCCTCCTCGGGATAGAATTCTATAGTATAGCCTACCTTAAGCTTAGCCTTCGGATCTTGCATGAGGGCCAAACGAATATCGTCATACTTTAAATTAGAAATTAGAAATTTGTCATTAGAAATTCCGTCTTTGGGCACAAAGACGGTGGCTTCTCTTCCCATTTTCATAGAACTGTGGGCGTCTGAAAATGAAACAATTGAGCGTCCATCCAGCTCTTTTATTCTCCAGTTCATTGAGGGGTCAGATGAAAGACCGGTCTCGATGGCAAAAATTTCCGAGGCATAGTTGCCAAAACATTCATCGATTGAATCAAAGCCTGACATCGAGCCATAAAGAGAAAACCAAGGAGTCCAAACGTGGCATGGGATTAGGAAACAATCTTTATCAACAGATAATATTATTTCCACTAGGTTTTGAGGGGTAAGTCCTACGATGGGACGCCCGTCCGAATGAATATTACAGCCTCTTTTGACTAACTCTTGATTAATTTTTTCGGCTGCTTCAATACTTGGCGCAAATAGTAAAGAGTGGATCCTGCGGACTTTTCCTCCCTGCGAATAAATGCTTGAGACCTCAACCGAAAGAATAAACCTGGTCTCTATGTCTTCCTTTTTCAGAGCAAAAACCCCTTCACCTTCTTCTTTCAAAGCGTCTTTTATTTCCCGCAGCCACAAAGGATGAGTAAAGTCTCCGGTTGTAAGCAGATTTATGCCTTTTTGCTTTGCAAACTTAGCCATAACAGGCAAAGTCATGCTCGGCGAAACCGCTCTTGAATATTTTGAATGGAGATGAAGATCTGCGACTATTTGCATTGACCCATTTTAACACCAGACCAAAGACTTGACAATTGAACTTTACTAAGAGACGATATCCTATAGAAAACTATTGCTATGCCAGCTCAGGGTATTGAAACCGGAAGACGACACCTCGAGGATACTTCACTCGCTCGAGAATTTATTCCTGCGGTCAGGGATAAAGAAGGAAATGTACTAATTTACGACCTGGCTCCTACACCTCAAACGACTGGGGTTCAAAGAAGAGGTTTGGTAACCCACATAAAGCTTGCAGCCTCATCGCTTTTTGCGGGTATAGGACATTAACTACTTCCCCTTCTTATATTGGATTTCGCCTGCCTGCCAGTCGCCTGAAGCGACAGCTGATGGCGGGCAGGTAGAGTCATTTTTGCCTTGAATATTGAGTTTCGTATAATTGCTTAATCTCTTCTACACTTGTTGCGTCTTCTGCTTTTTTGTCTTTGTCCCGGAATGAAACCAATCGAGGAAACCTGAGAGCAAATCCAGGTGTTTTTTCACCAGATGCTGAGCTTGTCGAAGCACCCGCAGTATGAAGCGGAGATCGGGTAATCTCATCTGCCAAAACCTCAATAACGATTTCAGGCTCGATCCAGACAGAAGGCGCGATCAAACTGTTGACTCTTGCAGGTTTGTGGTCTAGTTTTATTTTATCCGCTCTTTTATGAATTTCTCTCCATTCCTCATCGGTAAGTCCTGTTCCGATACGAGAAATACTTACAAACTCATCCTTAGTTTTGTCGTAAACTCCTACTAAAAGCGCTCCCGCTCCAAAAGCCGTCCTTTTTCCGCGCCCCGAAATATAGCCTAAAATTACGCAATCAATTGTGTCAGAGAGCTCTCCGTCACTATGGCGCTTTAATTTAACCCAGTTAAAATTACGTCCTCCAGCCTCGTACGGACTTTCAAGTCTTTTAACAACAAGTCCTTCCAAGCCTTTTGAGATTGCATCTTCAAGGAGAAGACTTAGCGTTTTTGGATCTTTTACTGTTTGGTTTTTTGTGCGGATCAAGACATCATCCTCTTTTATGACTCCGTCTAGAATTTTCATGCGCTTAGTAAGCGGTTCGTCCAATAGCTGTTTTCCGTCTTTATACAAAATGTCAAAAACAAAAGCTTTTAGCGGAAGCTTTAATGCAGCCTCTTCAATCCCGTGCTTCCTTCTCCTCTTAGTTGTCTCCTGAAAAGGTAGAAATTCCTCTGACTGCGGATTATACGCCAGGGCTTCTGTATCCAGAATCGCTGTATCTGCTTTGACCTGCGAAAGAGTTGCCTTAATTAGCTCTGGAAACATATGCGTCATTTCTTCAAGATTGCGCGAGAACATGCGCACATTTTGCCCTTCTTTATGAATTTGAACCCTGAATCCATCATATTTTAGTTGCACATCCACACCTACTTTATCCTGAGCGCCTTGTCCTGAGCCTGTCGAAGGAGAGTCGAAGGACATTTTCTCGATTACTTTTTCTGCGTTTGGCAATCTTTCACAAAGTTCACTGCGTATTGGCGAACCGACACGAACTTCCAAGCGTTCGACGCCGGGCAAGCCTTTATCCCACAAAGTTTTGGCTATAAGGCCTAAATCAGAAGTCCTGTTATATGCTCCTTCCAAAAGTTTTCTGTTACTTTTGTCCCCTAACTTTGCAGTAGCAAGAGCGTCGAGAATTGTCGGGTCTCCAATTCCAAGACGAGTATTTCCCAGAGGAACGCGTACCAAATGTTTAGCTGAGATTGGATCCAGCTTTGAAAGCAAACTTGAGAGTAAGTTTTGGCGCTTTTCAACAGTCCCAGCGCCCGAAGTTCCGGCAATTTGGGTTAAAATTTCAAAAACTTCTGAAACCGTAATCTCGCTTCCCTTCGAACCTGCAGCCAGCTCAAACGCTACCTTTCCCATATCGCCTAATTTGTTAAACAGGCGGGTAGCATCTTCCTTACTCCCCCCATAAGCAATAGCGATGGACGCTGCCACACTTTTCTCAGCCATTCCAATCTCAATAGGAGCAAAAAAGGGCGCAATCCTACCCTGAATCAAATAAACTATCTTTTCAATCTCGGTTGCCGGAGTTTTCTTGAGCAATTCGGACAGAATTTCAATCAGCAAAAGACGCGAGGAAGTAGCTTCCAATTTCTCAAGATATTCTGAAAAGTCACTAAATTTCATATTAACTTGGCCAAACAAGCTCTCCCCTGAAATATACAGGTAACGCACGCGTTGGATCAAGTCTTTTGATCAGACTCACTACATGCTGTAGATTTAATGGAGCAATTGAAGAAAAGGTATATCCACCCTCACTCATATCCATTCCTTGGTACTCGCCTATTACAATTCCTCGGAATTCACGAGGAGCTATTCTTCTCGCAACTAAAACTTCATTGTGATGTACATTCTTAAAATCCTCAGGCTTTGTCCCTTCCGGAGGGTTTTTCCTGGGATCTACTACCTGATTGCTGGGATTTACAAGAATTCCAATCTCAGGCGCAGGAATAATGCGTGGATCTGCATGAGCCAAAGACACATACTTTTTGCTAATAGGTCTTCCCTCTGAGCTTTTATATGTTTTTTTCCCGATATGATCTGCAAATTCGCCTGCAATCAATCCCTCCTTTAAAATATCCTCCAATTTCTCAAACTTTACTGAATGCCAATAAGGAAATGGCGGAGAGTACGGATCGGTAAGTGTTAATTTCCCCCTTGCCACTTCTTCGTGAGTTTTTGGCTTTTCAAGCACTGCTGTTTTTTCCATTTCAGCTCATTATATATCTTGCTGCTTTGGTTTTTCCCTGTTTCCTTATAATTTTGTTTGAGAGCAAACTTTTCAACTCGTTTAGGATCGTGTCTTCTGAAACCATCGGAAAAAGAGATTCAAAAGCCTGATTTTGAAGATAACCTGTTTTTTGAATATATTCGATAATTTTTAACTGCCGATCGCTTAGAAGAAGCGGTTTCCCCCCAAGTTTTTGCTTAAGGCGCACATCAACAGATATATTTTCTATTTTTTCTTTTATCTTCGAAAGTTCAATTGAAAGCCCCAAACTGAAATACTCAAGCCAAGAAGTTAAATCCTCATTGTTTTTAGGCACAGATTGAAGCGCCTCATAATATTCTTTTGAGTCGCTGTCGAAATATTCTTCCAAAGAGAAAAACCTACGAATATCATATCCTTCCTCATAAAGAATTAAGGTCGAAAATGCTCGAGCGACGCGTCCATTTCCGTCTACAAAAGGATGGATACGCACTAATTCGTAGTGAACAATTCCGCTTTTCAAAACCGAGTGAATATCCCGTGACTCCGAGCTATTCACGAATTGCACGAGATCATCAATTTGCCTGGGAACCTCTTCAAACGGCGGGGGCTTGAAAGATACCTCGCCTGTCTTTGAATTCTTCACCACGACCTGAGTATTTCGAAAAATACCGCATTTATCGGGGTCCAAAATCTTCCTGACCGTCAGTTTGTGAAGAGATGTGATCAAATCAACTGTTATCTTCTCGTCCTTTTCATCTGTCCCGAGCTCCTCAATATACTCCATTACGCGTCTATAATTAATTACTTCCTGAATATCTCGATCCCTTGCCACCACGTCTTCGCCTTCAAGCACTTTCTCGGCCTGAGCAAGATCCAATTCATTCCCCTCAATATGGGTGCCGTAATGGACCGCCCGGACGAGCGCGTCTTTTCTAAACTGTTTTTCGTAGTATGGGAGAAGCGGCGCATTATTTATGATTTCCCTTGATGCTTCAATTACCCCAATATTTCGTAAGATCTTGTTGGTAATGGTGAAAGTTGGTTTAAACATAGTAAAAATCAACTAATTATAAAATCAACAAATAAACCAATCAACTAAGAAGGCAGGGCCGCTTTGCTGATTATTGAGCTTACAATCTTTATTAATTCGTCGCTTTCCTTTATTGAAGGTTCCAGGCGTAATTTGAGGGATGAATTTAATTCAGAAAGCAAAGACAGCCAATACTTTGTTTCTTTTAATTCTTTTCTGACAATAGTATAGCAATGTATAAAATCTCTTTTTGATGAAACTCCGTCTGCTTCTTGATCATTAGCACCCACTGAGGTTACAGATCTTATTAATTGATTTATTATGATTTTATTTTCTTCCGTTTGAGGCACGTATTTTATTTGTTTTAAGGCGTTAAGTACAAAGTCAAATATTCGCTTGTGTATATCAAAAACTTTCATTTGATGATTTGCATTTGTTGATTTGGAATTGGAAATTTGTTGATTAGCTGATTTATATTACATATAATAGCATAAATGCCGAGTAATTCCCGAGACCTGCCTGCCGACAGGCAGGAAACAACAAAAGAAGAAAAAAAACTTCACCTTGAAGTTGCCAAACAAATGGTAGCTTTATCCACTGCAGGCTTTGGGCTTGTAGCTGCACTCGCATGGAACAGCCTTATTCAGGAATTCATGAATACTTATGTTAAAAGGTGGATTCCTGAGGAGGGTGGAAAATTTTTATCACTTCTGATTTATGCGCTTTTGGTAACCGTTCTTGCGGTAACAATAACTCTTCAGCTCTCAAAAATTGTTAGAAGGATTGAGAAAGAATAGTTTCTAAAAACGCTGAAGCTGACGACTTAATCTTGCTCCGTTTGTATGCTTGCTTCCCGTAGCTACATCGTCTAGTGTTCTGGCCTGCAATAAAGGATTTTGCCCTACATGGTCTCGTATTTCGGCAGGCATCTGACCTCTCTCCCCTAAAACAGGGTCTATGTGCATTGGGCTCTGTATTCTTAAAAATTTACTTAAAATAAACCGTTCGGCCAATTATCGTCCCCCTTTTCCATTAGCTTTTTGTGCCAGCTCTGCGCTAGCTCTAGCTATTTCAGAACGAGTAGCAGTCCCCGACATAATAGCTTTTGATCTTCTGCTTCTCTCAAATTCTCCGCGGACAAATTCCCTCTCGCTTACTGTATGACCGATTATTGGGGTTCCGCTTATTTCAAATCTTCTATCCATAAGTCGAGATTATACCCCAGGGGTTTTTTATGTCAAGAGGTTTTTTAAAACTAGTGGTATTTCATTTACCAAGTCCGACGCATTAAAATAAAGTCCCATTTTTTTCGAAAGATTTTCGCCTGCCTTTTTATTTACGAAAGACGCAGCAGATGCAGAAAGAAGCGCGTCGTTCTTACAATAAAAAGAAGCGACGAGTCCTGCAAGAACGTCTCCTGTCCCACCCTTTGTCATCCCTACGTTCCCACCGACTATTTCAAAACACTCATTAATATAACAAACTATATCTTTTGGGCCTTTCAAAAGGATTGTAATGCCATATTTTTTCGCCATCTCAAATGCGGTATCTTCGGTCCCCGAAGTCCCAAACAATATCTCAAACTCTTTGTGATGAGGGGTGACTATACAGTTATTTGGTAAAATTTCAGGTTTTATAACCTGTAGGCTTCCTCCATCCACTACCCATTTCTTGTCTGGATATTTTTTGAGCAAGTTTTCTGTTAACTCTTTTGTATCATCGTCTCCTTCTTCCACTCCTTCTTCGCGGGGAAGTCCGGGACCGATAAGAATCGCGTCCGCGTCTTCGATATAGTGATCCAATTTATTCCGTGGGACTACAATTCCATTTTGAAATTTTCCTTTTACGATTTCGTTATTCTCGTCAATTGAAGAATAAAAAACCATGTCTACAATTCGGGAGGCGACTTCCGCAGCCCAGATAGAGGCTGAGTGAAATAATTTACTTCCGCCAATGATGAGAAGCTTCCCATTTTGCCCTTTGTGAGAATCAACTGCGGGTCTGTATAAGTTTTTAAGCTGGCTCTGGTCAAATTGCTTCATAAAGTCTTCAAAAACCAATCAGTCGTTTTTTTAATAAAAGCTCTTCTAGCCTGGGGATTAATGCTAATTCTATGCTCTGCTCCCTTTAAAACAAACTGTTCTACTCTTGTAGCAGACTTTGCCCTTTTCAAATATCCTTCTATAACCTCAGGTGGAATAACCTCATCGAATTCGGATGTCATTACCAACAGTTTACCCTTAAATTTTTCAATTTCATCAAAGGAATTACTCTTAGTAAAATCTTTTACAGAGTCTCCAGCGTCATCTCTTTGTCTGTTTAGATCCGTAGAAAGGTAAGCTGCGGGACCAACGAGTATTAAAGACTTTACATTTGACAAGTTTGAAATTAAAGCTGCAATGTATCCTCCAAAACTTGCACCGCAGATTCCTATTCTCTTTTCGTGAATTTCTGGTTGGGCAATGAAAAACTTAAAAGCTGTTTCTGCATCCGCAATTCCCATTTTGAGCGTTTGTTCTTCAAATATGCCTTCGCTCACACCGGCCCCTCTATAGTTAAATGCAAAGCCAACAATGCCTCGTTCTGCCAAACTTTCGGCAGCTTCAAAATACATTTCACCTATTCCACCACTTCCGTGGAAGAAAACAACCCCCGGGAATGGACCTTTTCCCGAGGGTACAAACAGCGAGCCTCGGAGGGTTTCGTTTCCTACCTTAAATTCAACCTGCCTGCCGGCAGGCAGGCTTTCTTCGTCTTTCTTCATTTTCCTAATTTTATCACGGACATGTCTTTTAGAAATTTTTTGCCTACAAATTCTTCATGAGTTGTAGTTATTATTGCTTGGTCGAAATTTTTTATTCCCAAAATTAAATCAATATGACCCGTATCAAGCTCGGAAAATACATCATCTAGAAGAAGCGTGGGCTTTCGGTCAAGTACTTTCTCCAGGTACAAAAGCTCAAGAAGTTTTAGCTGAAGGATTGCCAGGCGCTGCTGTCCTCTGGAACCAAAGTGTTTTATATCATGCCTATCCTTAGAATTCTTCAGATAAACTATAAAATCATCTCTATGGGGTCCCACTAGCGTTACTCCTGCCCCGAGTTCCGCATCTCTATACTGATAGAGTCTTTCTTCTGAAATAACGCTCTTGTCGTATTCAATTTCGAAATCCAGAATTTCTTTAGGTTCTTTATTTAAATATTCTATGTATTCTTGACGCTTTTGGGTTAAAACCGCACCATTATCAATTACAATCCTGTCCCAGTATTCAAACTGTTCCTCATTTCGTCTGCCTGTATCCTTTGCGCGATCCAGAAGCGCATTTCTCTGTCTAATTCCTTTTTCAAAACTTATTAAAGCGAGCCTATAATCCCTATCCGACTGCTCCAAAACATCGTTTAGAAATCTCCTTCGAAGGGAGGGTGAGCCAATTATCAGCTCTAAATCTTCCGGAGAAAAAAGAACTGTTGGAAGAAAGCCAGTAAAATCTAGCCTTCTCTTCGAGACTCCATTAACCATAAATTTTTTAAAAGGCGTTCTTTTGCCCTGAATATCTCCTGTAGTTAATACTACTTCCAAGCTTTCTTCATCGGTTTTACCCCTTAGTCTCGCTAGATCTTTTTCGTATTGGATCATTTGAGGATCCTTATCTGTCCGAAAACTCTTACCGCGCGACAGAAGAAAGATTGCCTCTATCAGATTTGTTTTTCCTGAAGTATTAACACCTACAATTAATGTGGTTTTGCCATCGAAATCAAAATCGGATTTTTTATAGCTTCGAAAACTCTGTAAGCTTAGGGATTTTAGCACTGCATGATTTTAACACACTGGGATGGCGGGTGGCGCGAGCGATGGGTTCCCGACAGCGCGCAGTTCGTTCGGTTCTGAAAGAGAGACTAGAACGAGCACTGGCGGGAAGAGCGAACGACAGGACCCGCGAGAATGTGAGCGGTTTGAGCTCTAGCGACCTCAGCGCCGAAGTTATTCTATCACAGTTCCTACGAACTGCTCGCCTCTGAAGTACTTTTCAATATTCTCGAAATCATTTCCGTCGAGCACTATAACTTTAACTCCTAGCTCATGTGCTTTTCTGGCAGCAACGGGGTCAAAAGGAGAATTCATCCCGGGAATCCACTCGTCTCCTACCAATTTTCTGAAATCTTCCCAGGAAATATTCTTTAAAGGCTTTGCATCGGGAAATTGTTTCGGATCTTTATCAAAAACCTGGCTAATGTTTGAAAGATTAATCATTTCCTTGATTCCATAATCCTCACAAACCATTACCGCGCAATAATCAGTTGACCATCCCGGCTTCCATCCTGAAGCGACAACAACCGGCTCTTCTACTTTTCTGATAATTTCATAGTGTTTTAGAACAAAGGGGTGGGCAATATCGCGGAAAATCGTTCGGACCAAATGCGCATTCATCTTGGTGGCGTGTATTCCTAGCCAATCTTTATCATCTCTGGTAATTTTACGTCCTATTACTTCTTCTCCTGCATCTCTATATTGCCTGGCAATTGTCCCACCACCCGTGACCAAAAAAAACTGGCGGTTCTTGTTTTTCGCCAGTTGCTCTCTAACAAAAGTGTTGAGCTTCTTAAGAAACTCGGTATTAATCCCTCCGTTTTGAACGATGAGGGATCCTCCGACGGAAATAATTACCTTGTCCGTATAGCTACTCCCCATAAATCATTTCGACTTCGCTCAAGATTATGCTGAGCCTGCCGAAGCATAAAAAACTAGCATTTAGCCTGTCTCGCCGAAGCTTCAGCGGAGGCGGATGCTAGGTTCTAATCTTACAGAAAACGCCCAAAAACGTCAAGACGTAAATGTGACCATAGGGCTTTAATCCTTTTGATAAAAAGGGAGAAAGGTGTGTCAACAGTAAGCTCGCTCTTACTCTCCGCTAATATTTGACCTCCATGAACAATTTGAAGCCTCAAAGGGACGGTCCCACGATCGATTCCCTGAATTTTTAGAGTGGCTGTGACCTCCTGTCCTGGATAAACTTCCTCCTTGCTCCATGAAGGCTTTCTCACGCTTAAATTAGCTGAAATAACTTTTATTGCCAGGTCTTTTTTTGTATCCCAGACATAATTGCCCTCATTTTTGAACCTAAAACGAATCACGTTTTCAAAATCTTTTAAAACAACGCTTGGCCTGTTAATTTTAAGTTCTGAAATTAAATTTTCCCGCCTAGGCTCACCTTTCACCTTTGGCAGATCACGGATTGCGAAAAAATGTTCATAATATGTGTGGGCTGAATTCTCAGTCGAATTTTTAAAAGAGAACTGATCAAAAAGAGGCTCAGGATAATTAAGCACGAATGGAGTAACAGCAACTATTCTTTCATCATTCCAAGCATTTGCGAATGCCTCCTTGTAATAATTAGCTATCTCATCTTCAGTTAGTCCGTTTTTGTCTCTCTTCCAGCCAGTTTCGGTTATAAAAACAGGTAAATCCTTACCTGCTATGTAGGTATCTATTTGATCAAGTTCCCATATAAATCCCTCTATGCTGGTCTTTCCCGATTCACTGGGAGGTGCTGAAAAGTCTGGATTTGGATATGAATGAGAAGCCCACCCGTCAAGTTTTTTGAATATTCCGGGAACCGCATCTTCCATCTTTTGGAAAAACTCAGAAGTTTCAAGAGAAGTTTTAGAAGTTGTAAGAGACAGATCGAGCGGTGCATTGAGAATAAAGAAATCCCCGCTTTTTTCCTTAAAAGCATCAATTGTTTTATCTAACTCCCGGGCATAATCCGCAGCATTCACCTCTCCTCCCCATTCTCCCGAAACATTTACTTCGTTATAAACCTGCACATAGCGGTTTTTTGTAGGAAAATATAGTTTTGACAAAAAATCGGCCCATTCCTGCACATCATTTTCTCCGGGATGCTCCCAAAAACCCTTTTTATCTATCATGGTCGCGAGGCGAATAATGGGTATTAAATGCTGCTTTCTAGCCTGATCCAAAAAGGACTGCCATCTTTTTAAATCCCGCTCGTCTTTTCTGATAACAATTACGACATAGCCCCAGTCCCCCCCGTTATTTACCAAAGACGCGACATCTGCTATTTCGGATTCCGGAGAAAGACTATTTATTCCGACTATGTTGTTAGGGACGCTCCTCGGATCGGAAACAGCCAAAACAGGATTTACAAAGGCATACAGAAAAAGAAATAGAAAGCCGAAAAACTTAAACTTCATGAGCAGAAATTATATCATTTCTGACAGTTCTCCCTGAAGTAAGTTCCTAAAAGCCACAAAACATTGACTCCAAAAAGTAATAAGCATATAATACCGCTCATGAATGAGAGGCTCAGAAGATTTGGTGAAGGAGTAAGTGCTTTAGGAATAAGTGTCGGAGGTGTCGGAATTGGAGGAGGGGTTGCTTCGATAGCTATAGAAGCACAAGGTATAGAAGTTACCGATAAAGGTCTCCAGCATGGTGTAATTGCTGCTGGTGTAGTAGGAATACTCTCATATATTGTGGGCCGAAGAATAGCCGCGAGAGCTGAAAGAGAACCTGATGTTACCGGTAAGGGAGCAAACTCCAATCTAGGATAATATTTATTTCTGACATTTTTCGCAGAAGAAGGTACCGCGTCCCCCCAGATAAATTTTCTCCTTTCTTATCTTCCTGCCCCCCATAGCTTTCTTGTCCTTCGAAACTTTAGTGAAGGAGGAAGCGTTAGTGTGCTGGCAACTCCGGCATAGCCCGAAGCTTATATCAAATTTGACTTTGTTCCTTAAAAAAATATAATAAGAGACATGACTGAAGCAAGTGAAGTAAAACCGGCTGCAGAACACGTAGAAATACTTTCTGCAGAAGTAAGACGAACACTTCTATTGATTAGGGGCAGAAGTGGATTATTGGAAGAGCCTTTGAACGAATTCATAGTTGCAAATCAAAGACAATTCGGAAGGGACACCGACGATTATGCAAGCATGGTTCTTGCGCATCAAACCAATACTTTTCCAGGAAGTAAAGAAAATGAAATATATCTGGGTATTCATGAAGAAGTTAGAAGAAAAGTCAGAGTTGTAATTGATGATAAGCCAGTTGATTTTTTAGAAGCAGTGCCTGAAGTTAGAAATATTTGGGTTGGAGATAATGTCCAGCTTCTTACAGCCGAACAGGCGGGGAAGAAAGAGCATGAAGGTAGAACAGCATTGGATTTTGCAAAATCAGGTGGGGAAATTCCAGAAATGGTAGTTTGGGCAAGTGACGGTCGATTTTATCCCGCGACCGCCAGAGATATTGTGGTTTCAGCAGTAAAACGCTAGCTATTTCATTTCACTTTCTACAAACTCCTTTATCTCTTTTTCAAATCGCGCTTTGCTGAATTTTTGTGCGTGCTGTTTGATTTCGTCAGAATCAAACTTGCCCTGAGCCTGTCGAAGGGTTTCAAATCTTTTGACTGCTTTATTTATACTTTCTGAGCTCAACTCATCAAAGAACAGACCCGTCTTACCATCAATCACTGTCTCTAAGACTCCTCCGGACCTGTGAGCAATAACAGGCGTTCCTGCCATCATTGCCTCGACCGGAATAATTCCAAAATCCTCGTCCTGTGAGGCAAATACAAAAGCTTTTGCACCCACCATAAGTCTATCTTTTTCCTCATCCGTCACTTCTCCGAGGAAATCTATCTTTGAGATTTTATTTTTTATTTTTGATTTAAGCTCGCTTTCATACCCTCCAAAACTTTTCCCAAAGACTTTTAAAGGTAGCCCGTTTTGCAGAAATGCTTTAATAATAAGTTCGGGATGCTTGGCTCTGGCAATTCTTCCCCCCGCCAAATAGTAGCCAGTATTATGCATTCTGTATTTAGTATTTTCTCCCTTAATACTTACTACTTGATACTTACTACTTATGTCTACCGGCGGGTAGATAACAGTTGCGTCTTTTTTATAAAATTTTTTGATCCTTTTTTTCGTTTCCTCGGAATTTGCGATAAAGTGGTCTACGTTTTGTGAGGAGCGAAAATCTACCATCCTTAGCCAGTGAATTGCAAGCATCCCGAGTGCACGCGTTAAAACATTTTTCTTCCAATTCCTGGCTGTTTCGTAGCCATAGAGATATCTTGGAGGGGTATGAACGTAGGAGATATGGACTGCTTTCTTTTTAGAGTCTTTATAGGAACGCGTAGTAATAGTATTCGGGCTATATGCGCCTGTCGCAGACACAATAACTACGTCAAATTTCGACAGATCAAGCGATCTAAAAAGAGTCGGAGCGATGAGCCTGATTGGGCTTATTAGCTTTGCCCGGAAAGGCAAAACATCGGCCCACGAAGTCTTTATATTCCAATTGACAAACCTTTTGCGGTGTGGACCTAAGTATTTTGGCAAGTAAACAGAAGTATAGACAGGTGCGTCCGGGAAAACAGAATGCAGGCTTTCAAGCACCCTCTCTGCCCCACCGTATTCTTTTATATAATCGTGTACTATCGCAACCTTTAACACTGAGTTTGTCGAATGTGTCATATTAAACTCATTTGATCTACGTCTTCCTTGTCCTTCGACCTGTCCGCCTTAGCCTTGGCGTTGGTGGAAGGTTTAGACGAAGGAGGATTTTTCTCCTCAATTTTACTTAATTCCTGAACTTTTTCCAGATTGAAGCGGGTTATCAGACTTTCAAATCCTAAGTTCCGGAAACTTTCAAGAAGACTTTTTTCATCAATGCTTGATACTTTTGCCTCATTCGCGACATATTTTATAGGTGCCGCTACCTCTATTGTTGCAAGTTTCTTAGCGAGCACTGCCTGCTCGGCATCCGTGGCCAGTTTTTCCGATATTTTTGGGGACAAGTCTACCAAATGTTTATATAAATTTTCTAATGTGTCGTATTCGCGAATAAGTGTGGAGGCGGTCTTAGGTCCGATTCCTGTGACCCCTGGATAATTGTCGGATGCGTCTCCCACGAGCGCCTTATAATCGGCCAGTTGATGGGTCTTGAGCCCGTATTTCTCCTCGACTTTTTCCTCGTCAAATAAAATCATTTTCGTAACTCCGACGATAGGCGCAAGGACCCTTACCCGACCGTTTACAAGCTGAAGAAGATCGCGATCCCCAGAAAGAATTATCACATCTTCGCGGCTTTGCTTTGAGATTGTTCCTATTAAATCGTCTGCCTCATAACCATCAACTTCAAATATCTTTATTCCCGCCTTTTCCAAAACCTCATGAAGGGCTACAAACTGACTGGAGAGTTCGTCTACCATCTTCGGACGCTGAGACTGATAGCCCACATAAAGAACTTTTCGAAAAGTCGGAGCAGCCTTATCAAAACAGACGATCAAATGCTCAGGCCGCAGATCATTTACCACTTTTAAGACCATCGCAAAGAAGCCATAAACTGCATTAGTTACTTGTCCATTTTTGTTATTAAGAGGCGGAAGAGCATGAAATGCCCTATGAACTATGGCATTTCCGTCAATTAAAACGAGCTTCGACATAAGTGGATTATACCTTATTTCCTCTCAAGAATTGACACTTAGGACTATAATATCTATCACTATGGGTTTTATTGAAAGACTTAGGCAACAGAAAGAAATTAAGCGAGCGGAGATTGAGAGACTCGAAAGAGGGTCACGAGAACGGAATGAACTAGCAGAGGAAGCTAGGCGCAAAGCTGAGATAGATTTGGCAGCAAGTAACGAAGCTGCCAGAAGACGTGCTCAAGCATATTTCGAACAAAGTGCTTATCCCGAACTTCTTCGGGAATTACAAAGTCTTACAGAGATTGATTTGAAAACAAATTTATACAGATTAGATGGAAGACTCGCTTATCATAAGGGCGAAGGTTATTCAGGACGAGGTCACTATTTTATGCCTCGAACAGCTGACCCAAACGATCTTAGCTCCTTAACGCTTGCTTACTGGAGGAATGAGGCTTACAGATCTCCGATAACATTTCTCGGGAGAACAGTTGGACTTGAAGATCCAACATATGTAGGCTTTCTTATTGAGGTAACTCCAGATGGAAATCTTGTAGCGTATGGTAGCAATATGTTTTCTCAATCTTATTCTCAATGGGGATCAAGTCCTAAAGCTCAGGAGGAAGTGTTGGAAAGGGTATACACGAATCCGTTCGGCATAGAATTTAGGGAATCCTCAGGAAAATTTGAGGGGCCTTACGAAGCAGGTCAGTAAAAGTATTTATCCCTGGAGTTTTTTGTAGAAGTAGACGTATGCAAGACTTGTCATAGGGATAGTTACCAAAAGTCCTACAACGAGCGCGAGTAAACCTAGAATATTTATTCCGACTGTCAAAAGATCAAATACAAATACTTTCATCCATTTACCCTTCGTCAATTCCCAGCTTCCTTTAACTGCGTCTACGGGCTTGAGTCCTTTATCAGCCACGAAAAGAGGAGTAAATTGTAATCTTATAGCAAGGTAAATTCCGGGAAGAATAAGAAGGATGAAGCCTCCTGCAATCAAAAGTCCCATTATAAGGCCTGCCAAAAGAAAGTCTATAAATTGAGGATAATGTAGATAAAGATCTCTATAAGTAGGCTTTGTCCCGGCAATCAGTTTGAGCATTATTTTGAGAAATCCTAGCTCAAAAAGAACTTGAACTAAAGAAAATGCGAGTCCTACGAAAAAGACGAGAACGCCTATTCCTACTAATGCCGCTTGAACAGTACTATTTAAGACAGATAAAAGGGCAAAAATAACTAAGAGGCCGAAAAGAAAGAAAAAGTTTTCTTTTGTCTTTTTAAATCCGTAAGAAAACAATTCGCCGTATGTTGGCATACAAGCGCATTATCCACAGAAACTATCCTTTTGTCAATAATTAAACTTCGACTGGGAGAATTGCGGGCCTGAAACCCGCGGCAAGCTTCTTTGGACCCATTAATTTTTCGAATTCTTCAGAATCAAGAGTTTCCTTCTTAATAAGCTCCGTTGCTAAAACATCTAGCTTTTTTCTAAGTTTTTTAAGAATCTTCGCAGCGCTTGAGTAGGCTTCATCAATTATCTTTTTAACCTGCGCATCCACCTTGGCTGCCATCTCAGGAGAGAGATCGTTTTGATCATAAAATGATTGTCTCTCAAAATCTAGCGTTATTGGACCAAGCTCGCTCATTCCAAATTTCATTACCATGGCGCGCGCCACTTGCGTAGCTTTTTCTAAATCGTTTGAGGCTCCAGTTGTTATGTCATCAAAAACCATTTGCTCTGCAGCCTGTCCCCCAAGCATCATTGAGATCTCTTCAAGGAGATGTTTTTTTGTCTCATGCACTCTTTCAATTGGTTCTGTCATTGTGTGCCCCAGGCTCATGCCTCTCGAAACAATTGAGATTCTGTGAATCGGGTCTATGTGAGGCATTTCCCAGGCGACAATTGCGTGCCCTGCCTCATGATAGGCTGTCATTTTGCGGTCTTCGTCTGTCTGAAGTCTTTTCTTTTCAGGCCCCAGCTTCACCTTTGTCGCAGCCTCTTCAATATCCGTCATATTAATTATTTTGTTATTCTGCCGCGCAGCTAAGATTGCTGCCTCATTAAGCATGTTCTCAAGGTCTGCTCCTGAGAATCCGACTGTTCTTTTTGCTACTCTTTCCCAATCAACCTTACTATCGATTGGCTTTCCTTTGGAATGAATTGCCAGAATTGCCTTTCTTCCCTCTACATCGGGAAGCTCGAGAGCCACTCTTCTGTCGAATCTTCCGGGTCTTATGAGTGCCGGATCAAGCACATCTGGCCTGTTGGTTGCTGCCATTACGATTAATTGTTCATTTGGAGTAAATCCGTCCATCTCAACTAAGATTTGGTTCAAGGTCTGTTCTCTTTCATCATGTCCTCCCATAAACCCGGCCCCCCTTTGCCTTCCTATTGCATCAACTTCGTCTATAAAAATTATTGCTGGCTGAGACTTTTTCGCTGTGTTAAAAAGGTCGCGGACTCTTGAAGCTCCAACTCCTACAAGCATTTCCATAAATTCTGATCCAGCCATTGAGAAGAACGGGACATTTGCCTCACCAGCCGTGGCGCGAGCGAGAAGAGTCTTTCCTGTTCCAGATGGCCCTATCATAAGAACTCCCTTCGGAGTCCTCGCCCCAACTGCCCTGTATTTTGCAGGATGTTTTAGAAAATCTACAATTTCTGTAAGTTCCTGTTTGGCTTCATCCACCCCTGCAACATCGTCAAATCCGATCTTGGGTGTATCTTTTGAGAAAAGCTTGGCCTTACTTTGTCCGAAAGAAAAAATCGAGTCTTGTGCTCCCCTTGCCTGCCTAAAAATAAAGTAAAAAAATCCGACCATTAAAAGTATCGGCAAGACTGATGCAAGAACGCTTATCCAGTTATTGAGCCCGGTTTTGTCATTTATCCCGACTTTTGTTTTGTCTAAAGGCACTCCTGCGTCTTTAAAAAGAGTGTAAACGGACTGCCCGGGCTCTTTGAAAGCCTCAAAGGTCTCGCCATTTTTTCTTTTTACGACAAGTTTTGTATCCCTAACCTCGATTGCAGAGACTTTTCCTTGCTTTACTTCATTAATAACTTGGGAAAGCGGTGCGCTTTGATTCTCCTTCATGGGCTGAGTGAATCCCAAAAATAGGAATCCGAGGAAAAAGAAAACAAAGCCGTAAATGAGGAAATTCTTCCAATTCATTTCTATATTCAGAAACTTTCCCTTTTTTAGCTTTCTGATCTTTTGATTCCTGCCGTTTGAGGCCATAGTGACAGAAAGTATACCACAAAAATCAGTAACTAGTCACTAGTAACTAGCGGCTAGCAAGGGCGTGGGGAGTTGAGAAATTTTCGCTGTTCGCATTTTGAGCTCGAGAAATCAGCGTCTGTTATTAAAATTATTTAGTAAACAAGCAATTAATGTTTGTTTGAGGTACTAAGCCGCGAACTGCGGAACAAGAAAATTTATCTACGACCTCAGCGCTAAATTAATCCCATTTCTGAGCGGACTTCCGAAAGGGTTTCAGAGGCGACTTTTTTTGTTTTTGCTGTCCCTTCGACTAAAATCTTATCGAGAACTTCCGGCTGACTCTCATATTCCAAACGCCTTTCCCGAATTGGATTAAGAAAATTATTCAGCACTTGAGCTAAATATTTTTTTACTTCTACATCGCCAACTTCTCCTTTTTCATATCTGTCTTTGTACTCGTCTATCTTTCCTTTATCTTTTTCTTTTGCAAATGAGTCAAGATAGGTAAAAACTGGGTTTCCTGCTATAGTTCCCGGATCCGTAGGATGAATTCTTTTTGGATCTGTGAACATATTCATTACTCGCTTTTCAACTTCTTCTGTTGAGTCTGAAAGATAAATTGTGTTATTAAGACTTTTCCCCATTTTTGGATTTCCGTCTGTTCCCACTAATTTTCCCACTCTTCCGATTAAAGCCTCGGGTTCAGGGAAAATATTTGAGTTTGTTAACTTATTAATTGCTCTTGCTATTTCTCTTGCTTGCTCTAGGTGCGCCTCCTGGTCCACTCCTACGGGAACCAGTTGCCCTTTTACGCATAAAATGTCTGCAGCTTGATAAATAGGATAATTTACAAAACCTAAGCTAAATTGATCCCCTAAGCTTTTTGAAGAGATCTCATCTTTAATTGTCGGGTTTCTTAAGGCTCGATTGTGGGAAACATACATACTGAAAATCGCAGCCAGTTCATAAATCTCAGACACTCCAGACTCAATAAAAAAAGTTACATTCTTTGGATCAAGCCCAACAGACAGATTATCCAAGAGCACCTCTCGCGTGTAGTTTTTAATCAGTTCTGGGGTTGCGCTTAAAGTAGTAAGGGCATGAGTATCAGCTAAAATAATAAACATTTCATATTGATCCTGAAGTTTTACTCTGTTTTCAAGCGTGCCGACATAATGACCAAGATGAAGCTTGCCAGTAGGCGTATCTCCTGTTAAAATCCTCTTTTTCATACGCTAATTATACATTAAATCCAGGATTTTTTGAGGGCTTGGAAGTTGTTTTGAAGAATTGACTGCCTGATTCGTTTAGTTAAATCGTTTATGAACCAGACGTTGTGGTAGGTGGCGAGAGTATAGGCCAGAAGCTCGCGGGCGCGGAAAAGATGGTTTATATAGGCTCGGGTGAAGCTACCGCAAACATAACACTGACACTTCGGGTCAATTGGTTTTGGATCTTTTTCAAACTTCGCTTTAGTGATGTCATAGCGGAATCTGTTCTTTCTGTTTCCAATTGGCGGGCTTACAAAAACGTGCCCCATCCGTCCCAAGCGGGTGGGAATCACACAGTCAAAAGTATCTATTCCCCGCTCTATAATTTCGAAAATATCATCCACTTCCCCTACTCCCAATTGATGTCTTGGCTTTTCTTCAGAAACATTTACCACAGTCCACTCGACAACATCGTATAAATTCTTCTTTGAAGAATGTGCGCCGCCCAAAGCTATGGCGTCAAAGTGTTTATCTACGAATTCCGCAGACTCCCGACGCAGGCCCTCAAATTGTCCACCGTGGGTTACCCCATAGAGAAGCTGATTTGGGCTTCTATGGGCCTTGTGCGACCTCAAAAGCCACTTCTTAGTGAGCTCAAGCGACTCACGAGTCCTGGCCTCAGAATAAGTTGGTGATTCCAAATCATCAAAGGCCACAATAAGGTCTGCCCCCAGCTTTTCCTGAATTTCAATTGATGATTCGGAAGTCAGCTTGTGAGTTGATCCGTCGATGTGAGACTGAAAAGTCACGCCCTCTTCGGTTATTTTATTAAGCCGAGGCTTCCCCTCTTCCTGAACATCTTCACGAAGAAGCTTTGCCTGGCCTGTTTCCATGGCAACACCAAGTGAAAAAACCTGAAATCCCCCGCTATCAGTCATAGTCGGCCCGCCTGCAACGTTTGCGCTAGCATTGCGGGCAGGTCCGTTCCAGTTCATAAACTTCGCGAGTCCACCGAGTCGAGAAACAATGTTCTCACCCGGTCTCAAATGAAGATGATATGTATTTGCGAGAACTGCCTCTACCCCGATTTCTTTTATTTGCTCTGGTGTCAAGCCCTTCACCGTCCCCTTAGTACCCACAGGAAAAAACGCAGGCGTCAAAATATTCCCATGCGGAGTCTTAATAACTCCCGCCCTAGCATTTGTTTTCCTATCTTTTTTGGTTATTTCAAATTTCGGTTTCATAAGTTCCGTAATTATACCTTTTTCATTTCTAAAGAAACAATTTGATATACTTATTTCATGACCGATGAAGCTGATAGTAAAGGCATTCTTAGAGATCGCAGGCCTCTTCCTCCAGAACTAGGCTTTATTGCGGAAACTTCTGCCAGAATAGTCGCCTCTACAGAAGTAGATGATTTCTACGGAATTTCAGAAAACAGCCCTTATTTTAGGACCTTTCATGGGACTAGAGACTTTAAGCTCCCTATGATTGCAGAAGAAGGATTAAGAGCTTTTATGGAACATTCCAGAATGGCACCAAAAATCTATGCTACTGTTAATCCCCTTCAAGCAGCCAGACATGCTTTTTATAATGGCCCTCATGATACCCTCAGATCAAGAGGAGATATAACAGGAGAGTCTGTAGCTGGTAATCCAATAGTTTTAATGATTCAGCTTGATAAACAATGGTTGCGCTCTAATCCCGATTCACAGAAACCGATAGATAGCCCTTATCTTATTAGCTGGTCATCTGATGGTAGAATGATAAAAGTTGACACGAGACTCGAGGGTTTTAAAAGATGCCTTAAAGATGATGTTGAAGCTTTAAAACGTGGCGATGAACTTTCGAGCTTCGGACTTCCTTTGCCGGCAGATCACATACCGCAGGATTTTATTTTCGTAGTCGCCCCCGAAGGAAATATTCCTATCGACCAATATTCAATTACTACTACAGCTGTTGCCTGAGCTTTCTTACTTCTTCCTTAAATTGCTCTCCTCGGTCTTTGTAGTTTTTAAACATATCAAAACTGGCGCAAGCCGGAGAAAGGAGAACAACGTCTCCCGGAAGAGCAATTTTTGAAGCTGCAGCAACAGTCTGATGCATATCTTTTCCTCCTTCTAGCATAAGAATCGATGAGCTTTTTATATGCTCTTTTATCCGCGGCCACTCCTCACCTATTCCTATAATCGCTTTTATATTCCCTTTTCCAGAAATAAGCTGTCCCAATTCTTGGAAATCACTATTTTTTGATGATCCGCCCAAAATTAAGATTTCGGGATTTGTGAATGCCTCAATCGCTGCAATTGCAGTCTCTGGAGTGGTAGAAAAGGAGTCGTTATAGTATTCGGCGCCATTAACTTCACCCACTAGCTCAAGCCGGTGCTCAAGTCCTTTAAATGTTTTTAACGTTGACTTAATGCTCTCCAGACTTACCCCGGCCAAATATGCTGCCATAACAGCTGCGCAGGCGTTTTCGTGATTATGATTCCCCCTTAAGAGAAGCTCTCTGGTGTCAATTATGGGTATTTCGCGGTCATTTGCACGAAGAATTATTTGATTTCCCAGCGCAAAACATCCCTCACTAACCTCGCGTTCGCGCGAGAATTGGTAAACTTTGCCCACCGTATTAACATCCGACTCGTTACTCGCCGGAAAGTCTCGGTTTAAGATTAAGAAATCTGTTAGCTTTTGGAAACGGGTAATGTTTCGCTTGGATGAAACATACTCTTCCATTGTTTCGTGATAGTTTTGTGTACCATAAATGTCTTTACCTAAATGCTCAGGCGTAATCATGAGCACAACTGCAATATAAGGGCTTACATCCATATCTTCTAATTGAAAGCTTGAGAGCTCTAAAACTACGATTGATGAAGGTTTCAGTTTCTCAAGGAATTCAAAAGGCGGAACGCCTATATTTCCGCCTAAATAAGCATCACGGCCGTCTTTTTTGAGCATTTCGTAAATAAGCGAAGAAGTAGTTCCCTTCCCTTTAGTTCCCGTGACGCCTATTATTGGCGCGGGACAAAGTTCAAAAAAGAGTTTTGTATGAGAAGTAATTTTTTCTGTCCCAACATGCTTTTTAAGATCATTCAAGGGAACTCCAGGGCTTCGGACAATAAGATCGTATTTATCCAAATCCTTTAAATAATCTTCGCCTTGAGTCTTATCGAGAACTGTAACAATAGCACCCTGTTTTTTTATAAACTCAGCGCTAGATTTTCCTTCAATCCCTTCTCCAATTACAGCTATTTTCTTGTTTTTAAACTTATCCATATGACAAAACCTTTCCCTTAAAGCTAAGCCTTTCTAATGCCGAAGCCATGTGCCCTAGCTCTCCGCTGGTGTAGAAAGTATATATCGGATTTTCTGAATTTGAAAGTGCGTTATTTTTCTCAAGAATTCTTTTCACCTGCCTCGTAATTGCAGGTCCAGAATCAATAACTTTAATATTCGTCCCCATAAATGCTTGGATTTTGTCCTTTATCAAAGGGTAATGCGTACACCCTAGGACTAAAACATCTGCCCCGAACTCTTTAAAGGGTTGGAGTTCGTTTTCCAGAAGATATTCAAGTTCGTCTTCCCCTTTTTCAATCTTCGGAGCAATTTCGTTTGAACCCGTGTTTAAAACCTCAAGGTGTGAAGCAAACTTATTTATCAAATCTTTTTGGTACTGACTTTCCGCTGTTTTCTTAGTCGAAAAGATGCCTATTTTTCCATTTCTCGTAATTTCGGAGGCGGTTTTTACGACAGGGACAGTGCCCACAATTGCCACTTCATCAAACTCGCTGCGAAGCTTATTCAAGGCATAAACGGTTATGGTGTTACAGGCGACAACTAGAATTTTCGCTCGCTTTTGGAGAAGAAATTCTACGATACTTTTTGATAATTCAAATATTTCCCTATCGGTCTTTTCAGAATAAGGAACGTTTTTTGAGTCACCAACATAAATTATCGATTCATTTGGAAGCAGCTTTTTGATCTCCCTTAGCACAGAAAGTCCACCAATTCCCGAGTCGAAAATGCCTATGGGATTATTGTTCATAAAGAGGGTGTGGCGGCGGCGGGATTCGAACCTGCGACCGTTGCCTTATGAAGACACTGCTCTACCGCTGAGCTACGCCGCCGAGCACAGCTTGGGACAAACCTCACGGCTTTTCCCTAGCGTTTTTCCCTTTAAGGAGCGCGACAGCGGTAAATTAACGCTGCGCTGTGACCGCGCAATCATTTTAACATTGATCTAGACTTAAATCAAACCTAATTGCATTTGACCGAGGCTAAGTAAAGCTGTTATAATGGTCGCACGCGCGGGGTAGTGTAGAGTGCACGTGAGGCTCATAATCTCACAGGCTGGGCGCAACTCCCAGCCCCGCAACACTTCGACTCACTTCGTTCGCTCAGTGCAGGCACTTGCGGATGAGGTGAGTTTTTTATGTTAATCTAAGAAGTAGAGTCGAAGTGTCCTGAGCCTGCCGAAGGACTACAATATATGTGGTTTGTTTACGTTCTTTTATGTGCCGGTGGTAGTTTTTATACTGGTTCGTCAAACAATCCAGATGTTAGGTTTGCCGATCACAAGAATGGTAAAGGCGGAAGATACACTCGTTCGCATAAACCACTAAAATTACTGTATAGGGAACAGCTCGAATCAAAATCAGCGGCTTTAAAACGAGAAAACCAAATTAAGGGTTGGAGCAGAGAAAAGAAGATCAAGGTCTTAAAACTGAGTTTTTAGCTCCACAACATATTCTTAGATATATTCGCTCCAGGGCTTTACCGGAATTTTTCGTAAATCTACTTCGACAAGCGCTTTTATAAAAAGTTCTGCCTTTTTTTTGTTGGTGAAAAGCGGGATATTTTGATCCACGGCAAACCTCCTTATATCAAAATCGTCGTTTATATCTTTCTTGAGATTGCGATCTACTATATTAATAGCGAGATCGACTTTCCCCCTCTTGAATACCTCAATAATGTTTGGTGACTTATTTTCATGTATTTTATAGAGTTTTTTAGCCTTTACGCCATGTTTATTTAGGAATTTCGCAGTATTTTCCGTTGAATAAATAGGTATTTTAAGCATGAAAAGTCTTTGTGCGCTTTCCAAAAATTCAATCTTATTCTGCTCTCCCCCGAGGCTTAAAAATGCTCCTTTTTTAGGAATTCTTCCGCCTACTGAAAGTTCTGCTTTAAGAAATGCTTCCTCCAAGGTGTCTCCAAAGCACGCCACTTCCCCGGTTGACGACATTTCTACGTCGAGTACCGGGTCTGCGCCGGTAAGACGCGCAAAAGAAAATTGAGCGACTTTTGTAGCAACGAAGTTATAACCCGAGAGATTTATGGCTACCTCGGTCAATTTTTTACCGAAAAACGCATCTACCGCAAGCTTTATAAAGTTCACTCCGGTAACCTTTGAGATGAACGGGAAAGTTCTTGAGGAACGAAGATTTATTTCAATTACAAATATATCGTTGTCGCGAGCAAGACACTGAATATTAAAAGGTCCGGTAATGGACAGCGCACGAGATACGTCTTCGGCGACTTTTCTGAGTCTTCTTAAAGTCTCCACATAAATCTTTTGAGGCGGAAAAACAATTGTTGCGTCTCCCGAATGAACTCCGGCATTTTCAATATGTTCTGAAACTATAAATGCCTTTATCTCGCCTTTTTCGGAAACACAGTCAACTTCTATTTCCTTTGCATCTTCTATAAACTTAGAGATCGTAATTGGGTATTCTTTGGAAACAAGAGATGCCTTTTTAAGGTATTCTTCTAATTCTTCGTCGCTGTAAACGATCATCATATTGCTACCTGATAAAACGTAGGATGGCCTTGCAAGAACCGGAAATCCTACCCTTTTTGCAAAAGCTATTGAGGAGGGTAAATCGGTGAATTGATCCCACTGCGGCTGCATTATCGAAAGCTTGTCAAGAAGAGCGGAGAACTTCCCCCTATTCTCTGCTCTATCAATATTAAGAGGGTCGGTCCCGAGAATATTGAATCCATATTTTTTTAGGGCCTTTGCCCTATTATTTGGGGTCTGTCCTCCTACCGAGACTATAACTCCATAAGGATTTTCATACTCATAAATATCCGCTATTCTCTCGAAAGTCAGTTCCTCAAAGTAGAGCTTATCTGACATGTCATAATCCGTCGAAACGGTCTCCGGATTACAATTTATAACTATCGATTTCTTCCCGTTATCTTTAAGGGATAACGCTGTGTTTACGCAAGTCCAGTCAAACTCTACAGACGACCCAATTCTGTATGGACCGGATCCTAAAACTATTACCCCGTCTTTTCCGGTAGGTGAAACGTCGTTATGCTGCCCGTTATAAGTAAGATAGAGGTAATTTGTCTTGGCCGGAAATTCACCAGCCAGAGTATCAATCTGAAAGACATATGGCAATATCTTAAGCTTCTTTCGGAGTTTTCTAATTGATAATCCTGTTAACCCTATCAGGCTTCCTATTCTCTTGTCTGAAAATCCAAGCTGTTTTAGGTTAAGCAAAGTATCTCTGTCAAGTTGAAATTTTTTCTTGTCTCGCCGGAGCAGTTTGCGAAGACGGATCTCTGAATCAACAATGTTTCTTATTCTATAAAGAAACCACGGATCGATTCCCGTAAGACTTCTCACTTCCCCAACTGTTATTTTTTCGTAAAACGCTCTTGAAATGGCAAACATTCTATTGGGAGTGGGTTTTTCCAAAAGCTCTCTGGTCAAACTTTCCTGAAGCCTTCCTTTAAAAATTCTCTCATCGACCGCGCCTTCAAAATCAAGATCAAGCATTCGAATTGCTTTTTGATATGCTTCCTCAAAAGTTCGCCCGATTCCCATTACTTCCCCTACCGATTTCATGCTCGATCCGATTATTTCCTCTGCACCCTTGAATTTATCTATATCCCACCTGGGTATTTTTACCGTCACGTAGTCAAGCGCCGGCTCAAAACAAAACTGCGTTGCTTTCGTAACGCTATTTTTAAGCTCTGTCAAATTTTTTCCCAAAGCTAGTTTTGCCGCAACATATGCCAGAGGATAACCCGTAGCTTTACTCGCTAGAGCAGAACTCCTGGAAAGACGGGCGTTGAGCTCAATCACATAGTATTCGAGACCGTTTTTGGGTGCAGCCTGCCCGCCATCGCTATGCTCAGGCATTAGCGGGCGGGGGTTTAGAGCGAATTGCACGTTACACTCACCCACTATTTTCAAACTCCTGACGATCTTTATTGCCGTCTCGCGAAGAAAATGGTATTCAAAGTTTGTTAACGTCTGACTGGGGGCAATAACTATTGACTCTCCTGTATGAATGCCCAGAGGATCCATATTTTCCATGTTGCATACCGTAACACAGTTGTCGTATGCGTCCCTCACCACCTCGTACTCTACCTCCTTATAATGATGGAGATATTTCTCAATCAATACTTGCCCGGAGAAAGAAAATGCTTTTTGAAGAATTTCCTTGAGGTCGCGCCTGTTTTTTGCTATTCCTGATCCCTGCCCGCCTAATGCAAATGCAGACCGTACCATTACCGGATATTCCAGGTTTTGGCCTATCTTAAGGCCTGCCTTAAGACTAATCGCGCTTTTGCTTGGAGGAGTATTCACTTTTATTTTTCTTAGATGTCCCGCAAATTTTTTTCTGTCTTCCGAAAGGATAATTGACACGACAGGTGTACCTAAAACCACGACGTTGTGTTTTCCAAGAATTCCTTTCTTAAAAAGTGATATGCCGCAATTCAGCGCAGTTTGGCCTCCAAAAGAAAGAAAAATTCCATCAGGTCTTTCTTTCTTTATTATTTTTTCTACAAAAAAGTCGTTAACTGGAAGAAAATATACCTCATCAGCTAGAAATTCTGAGGTCTGAATTGTCGCAATGTTGGGATTCACAAGAACTGTCTTTATTCCTTCTTCTTTAAGTGCTTTTATTGCCTGGGAGCCTGAGTAATCAAATTCTCCTGCCTCTCCAATCTTCAAAGCACCCGAACCCAAGATCAAAACCTTTTTGATTGAATTATGAATCATGAATTATGTATTAAGAATACGTTTTGGATTTTTTGATTAAACCGTTTATCAATTTACTTACGGTAATTGTTTGCTCAGAAGTTTTTTCAAAAGACGAATCGGAGAGATAGTCGACATCTTTTGCCACCAAAAGTTGATTTTGAAGTTCGGTCAGCGATCCGAGAGCCATTGAGTAAAACTGGGATTTATCTTTATAAGATCTCCTGCTAAATCCCTCAGCGATATTTGAGGTTATAGAAACCGCAGCTCTTCTCATTTGATTTGTTAAACCAAACATTTCCTTTTGAGGGAATTTTTCAGTTAATTTATAGATTAACAAAACTAGTTTGTGGCCCTCTTGCCAAGCATATAAGTCTTTGAAATTTGTAATCTTATTCATAATTCCTAATTCTTACTTCTTAATTCTGTCTAGGAAGTAGTCGAATATAAAGCCTGCGTCAGTTGGACCCGGCATAGCTTCAGGGTGAAACTGAACCGACATTATGGGAAGACTCTTGTGTATTATTCCCTCATTCGTTCCATCGTTGGCATTAGTAAACCATGGGCTGAAACCCTGAGGAACATGACTTACATAGAATCCGTGATTCTGGGTGGTTATAAAACACCTATTTGACCCCTCCATGATGCAGGGCTGGTTCTGGCTTCTGTGGCCGTATTTAAGCTTTTTTGTATCTCCTCCGGCGGCTAAAGCGAGGAGTTGATGTCCTAGGCATACGCCAAGCATAGGTACTTTTTTTGAGAGAGCTTTTTTTATTATCTGCACTGTTTTACCCGCAAACTTCGGGTCCCCGGGACCATTGGAGATCACAATTCCATCAAAGTTAAAACCCTCCTTGAAAGGATCAAGGTTCCACGGAATTGTGGTGATCGTAACGCCTTTTCCAACCAGGCTTTTTCGAATGTTTCTTTTAGCTCCACAGTCAATTAGAAGTATTTTTTTCTTGCCTTTTCCCATTACATTTGGCTTATCAACGGAAACTTTTTCAATAAGACTTTCTTTATTCGGATCATAAAAATCTATATCTTTGTCAATTAAAATTTTTGCTAAAACTGACCCCTTATCTCTTATCATCTGAGTCAAAAGTCTAGTGTCTTTAATCTCAAGAATTGGTTTCCCCTCTTCCAAGAACCACTCGGATAAGGTTTTCCGGCTTTGGTAATGGGAGGGGGTATCAATGTAATTACTAACAATAAGTCCCGAAACCATTATGGTATCCGACTCCCAAAAATATTTCTCAGGTACTCCGTAATTTCCAACCAGAGGATAAGTTAAAATTAATATCTGCCCTTTGTATGAGGGATCTGTGAGGCTTTCAGGATAGCCCATCATTCCCGTAGAAAAGACCAGCTCGCCTGCTGAGGAGACTGTAGCACCAAAGTTTTTTCCTTCAAATGTTGGTCCGCCTTTAAATATAAGCCTGCCCGCCATAAATCACTTGAGCCTTCCTAAAACAAGTCCCAGAAGAGCCATTCTTACGTACATTCCGTTTTTTAATTGGTGTCGAAAATACATGGCGCGGGGGTCTTTATCTACCTCTTCGGCAATTTCCAAAACTCTTGGCAAAGGATGCATAAAAATAGTTTTCTTTCCCGCATACTTATCTATTAAGTCTGGATTTAATATAAACCTATTTTTTACCCTATTGTAAGTATTTAGGTTCTTAAAGCGCTCTTTTTGTACTCGCGTCCAATACCAAAAATGGGCATTTCTTGGTATTTCATTCTCTGAAAAAATCTCAATCAGTCTTATCCCTCTTTTTTGAAAATCTTCCCTATCGGAAACGCTTAGTCTTAATTCTTTTGGAGAAAGTAAATAAACGGTGTTGTTTTTAAATTTTGATAGACCCCTTATAAGAGAATGCACTGTCCGTCCGTTAAGCATGTCTCCCACCATAAGTCCCGTTAGGCCACCTAGGGCTCCTCTCTGTTCGTTTATCGTATAAAGATCCAAAAGCGCCTGTGTCGGATGCTCTCCCGTTCCATCTCCGGCATTAATAACAGGTATTTCTATATATTCCGAAGTAAGCTCGGCAGTTCCTTTTTCAGGGTGACGGATAACTAAAGCGTCACAGTAGGCTTCGAGAGTGCGTACCGTATCCTTAAGGCTTTCTCCTTTCGCAACAGAGGAAACTCTTTCAAGGTCCCTAAGGTCAATTGTTTCTCCTCCAAGTCTTTTTATTGCTGCAGAAAAAGAACTAAATGTTCTAGTTGATGGCTCATAAAATATAAGGGCAACTATGTTGCCCTTAAGAATTTCGGACTTTTTAGCCTTATTCGCAATCCGCTTCATAAGGCCTACTTTTTTAAATAAAATGTTTATGTCTTTTGAGGAGAACTGATCAAGGGATACAATATCTTTGTTTTCGTACTTTCCGCCTATGGGTGTAGGAGTGTTTGCCATAAAATCCTTCGACTTTCGCTCAGGATAATTATGCTGAGCTTGTCGAATGCATAAAAAAAGAGTGTGGGCTCTTTGTCAGCTACTTTATCAAAAGAGGAATTTCTAGTCAATGAGCATAAAGCTTAAGAATTCTTAACCACTTGACCCAATTCGGGCTTGTGTCTTTCTTTTCCTTTGCAGATCTTGAGGCTATATTTGGCAAGACTACTTCAGCTTCTCCGGGCTTTACCAAAAAAAGCTTATCCCTAGCCTCTTTTTCTATAAAATCCGGTTTCGAAGCAATCGTTAATTCCCGCTTTAGCCTCGCGTTTTCTGCTTTTTCAGCTTCAAGTCCTTTCTGGGCCGAAGTTATCAGATCCTGTTTCTTCCAAAGATCGTATATGGATCTCGCAAGATTATTTATTAATACTATAAATATTATAATGCTTACAACAAAAACTAGTTTCCTCATAAAAAGTGTTGACTTGAGCGTATATTATTGATATTATAGGACATCATGAAAACGTTAAAGCTGGGTGACGCGGGATCGGAATTCAAATCTTTTCTCAAAAATAAGGGTCATTCCAACTCTACTATTGTAGCATACGGAAAAGACATCGAGCAGCTGGTTAGCTTCCTAAACGAGCTCCAAAGGAACCAGGTTCACGATGTTACGAAGGAAGATATTGACGCTTTTTTGGCAAAAATGTCAAAAGACGGTTATACTCCTAAATCTATTTCTCGAAAAATCAATTCCACTAGAACATTCTATAGGTTTTTAAAAGTTAACGAATATATAACCGACGACCCTTCCCTTCTTGTGGAACATCCCAAATATCAGCTGGCACCTCCGAGAATCCTTACTCCCACGGAATACAGAGCATTAAGAGATGCTGCTAGATCGGATCTTCGAATGACGGCAATAATTGAGCTCTTACTTCAAACAGGCATTAGGATCGGTGAGCTAACAGAGCTTAGGTTATCTGATATTCAAAAAGACTCGCTAAGGGTAAAGTCCATGGAAAAACATCCGGAAAGAATGGTTCCACTAAATAAGAGGGCTCAGGAATCTTTAAATAAGTACTTAGAGATACGACCAAAAGTTGAGGAAAACCATGTATTCATCACTAAATCCGGCAAACCTTTCCTTATCAGAAACATAAGAACCTCAATCGAGAGGTATTTCAGACTCGCTGAGATAAAAAATGCAAAAGTAAATGATCTGAGACATACATTTGTCGCGCATCATCTAAAACACGGTGTATCACTGGTTCTACTGTCTAGGATTTTGGGGCACAAAAGAGTATCTACAACCGAGCGGTATTTGGAGTATGTTCCCGACCGCGCAGCGGAATCTCAAAACCTCTCCGAGCTATAACTTTGTGTTAAAATCAGCTTATGGCAAAGAGTAATCCAAAGTTCGAACTACGACGTGTTAAGTTCTGGATCATCTTCAGCTTCATAACATTGGCCCTCACTCTAATCTGGTATGTAATACCATTCTTATCCTCGCACAAAAATTTTATTGATTGGATCACGTGGGAGTATCCTCAACATAGCAAATATTGGCCCGGGTATTGGGTTTTCTTAGTAATCTGGCCCTTTTATGCGATTCTATCCTTAGGAATTTTCTTATTCCAGATAAAGAAGTACATGAAGCTAAGAAAAGGGTAAGATTGGGGTATACTTGGGATCCCTTCGACTCCGCTCAGGGTAAACTCAGCGTATTTTTCAAAAAAGATTTTAACTGCTTTCGGCCAAATCCACTTTTCAAAAATTCTTCTCTGGCTTTTGCATCTTTCTTATTAATGAAGTATTCGTAGTGAATTAATTTAAATGGTACTCTAATTTTAATTGAACGAACTTTTCCTTTCGCATGCTCTATTAGTCTTTTCTTTAGATCGCTAGTAAAACCTATATACAAACCTTTATCTTGATTGCTTCTGAGGATATATGCGTAGAATTTTGAAACGTCAGACGTTTCACTCATTTAAGGAATATAAATTAAGTCGCGTCTGACGCGGTGCGTCCGCTTGGATTCGGACCAAGGACATCTACTTTATAAGAGTAGCGCTCTACCACTGAGCTACGGACGCAAGTCACAGTATTATACAAAATACCAAACACTGAACGCTAGTTGCTAGTTGCTGTTTGCTAGAAGCTAAAGTTGTGCCCGCTCGGCGATTGAGGCCTCGATTAAGTTCAGGTCTTTACCGTATTTTAGTCTAGAAAGCTCTCTTATCAACTCCGCCACCCTTGGATTTTCCATAGCCCTTTCCTGAGCCATATCGCGGGTAAGATCCATAGAGAAAGGCTGCATCGGCTCTGAGTTTACTATCGTTTTTACATAAGCATTGAATCTGTCTACATTTATTAAATCCGCCTCTGTAAATACGGGCTGAAATTCATGCTGAAGATAATTCGCGTCCGTTACTCCTACTCTAAAAGATACTACCGTACCCACGTTTCCAAAAATAGCGTTTTTTACTTCTTCTTCCATTTGCCCTATAAATTGGTTCGCGACAGTAAGATTTAATCTATATTTTCTAGCCTCTGATAAAATTTGAGCGAAGTCCGGCGTTGCGAAGTTTTGAAACTCATCAACGTAAAGATAAAAGTCGCGCCTTTGAGCCTCCGGAATATCCTGACGGCTCATCGCTGCGACGAGAATCTTGGGGATCAAAATAAGCCCCAGGAAACTTGAGTTTTCCTCCCCGATTTTTCCTTTAGAAAGAGAGATTAATAGAATTTTTCCCTCATCCATAACGCGCCGAAAATCAAAAGCAGACTCCGACTGACCAATTATATTTCTCATCATTTTATTTGTAACGAATCTGCCGAATTTGGATACGATGTAATCTAACACTTCTGACTTATGAAAGTCAGAAGTCTGGGCGATTTGGTCTGTCCAATACCTGCGGACAATAGGATCCTGGACCTTGGGAAGTAGCTGTTGAACAAAAGTTGCATCAGTTAAGGCTCTTACCACTTCAACAAAAGTACTTCCCGGCTCACTCATTACCGTAAGCATGGCGTTTCTTATAGCGTGCTCAAATCTAGGGCCTATTATTCCTGTTTTGTTAGGATCGTAAAGTTTGTACATGAGTCCGACAATACTTGATACCACGTAATGCTTCTGTTCCTCAGTATTTGCCTCAAGCATATTAAGCCCCATAGGTCGAGTTGTATCTGAAGGATCAAATAAGATTACGTCTTCTGCCCGCTCGGGCGGAATAAGAGGAAGAATCTTGTCAATTGTATCGTGAGGATCAATAAAGCACACTCCGTGGCCGTTTCTTATATCCTGAAGAATCATGTCTTTAAGAAATTCTGACTTTCCAACACCAGTTTTTCCGATTACGTACATGTGCCTGGTTCTATCGTCTTTCTGAATATAGACCGGTTTTGATAATCCTCTATATGTACTGTTACCCAGGAAAAGCCCTTCCGTAGGCACTTGTGCGGGCGCAGGAGCTCTTTTGGACGTGATCCAGTGTATATGCGGCGTTGTGACAGACTTATTTGGAAAATGAAATACAGTAGCAAGCTCCTCACTGGTAAGAACTGAGGTTTGCCCTTTCATCGGTAAATATCTATATACAAAGTCCGTCATGAAGAATTTTTTTATTCTGTGCTTATTTTTTGTAAAGGAATTTAGCCCCCCGAATAACGAGAAAGCATTTGTTATGTTGCCCAAGTGCGCCTCCGCCGACTCTTTTGTGCTCGAAGACACAACTATCCTGACTACCGTCTCAAATCCGGGCTTCCCTATTTTATTTTCTATCCCTTCAAGCTCTTTTGGATCTGCCGAGTATTTAGCGGTCTCAGGATTTGCCTCGTTTTTTTTGGTCTTGGAAAGATATGTCCTTCCCTGTTTTTTCCACTTTCCATCTGCCGGAGATACAATGACTTGGATTGCTGCTCCCTCTCCTTCACCCATTTTTGCAAGAACTGAGGTTATGGAGGAAAGAGGATCAGTCGGCAAATCTTTAAAAACCTTCATAGGCATATAATCCGAGGATTTTAATCTGAGGGACGCAAAAGCCACTTTACCCTTCTCAGAAAATATATTGTAGTCATTGCCCAAAATGAAACTTTCTTTTAAAGCTTTTTTTTCATTAACCTCGACTATTTCAGCGTCCGGATAGGCTCCATTTATTTGCTTTTCTACAAAATCTTTATATTTATTCGGGGTATTAACATAAAACCTAATGTCTCCCGGCATCCCCACAATCTCAAATGAAAGGCTGGGCTGAGGTCTTAAAAAAGAGAGACTGCCACCTTTATGAAAAGAGGCAAAGCTTGAGAAAAGCTGCTCTGCTGCATCTATTTTTATTTCGTTGTCGCGAGGCACTGAAACCTGAAGAAGAGTTGTATTTAGGGAGTCCTTCTCTCTGTTTCTGAATTTATATACGAGAAAGATTAGATAAGAGACTCCTGCCATTACCGCGGCAAATAGGAATAGCCCTACAACAGACATTAAGAGAGCAATCATAAATCCTATAGGATCAAGTAAAAAATCGTTAAATGTCATACAGTTTTTGCCTTAAGCCTTTCTTTTCCTTTTTCTCCTTCTCTCCCTAAGATTCTCCTAATCCAATTCGAAGCCATTTGTGCGACGCCAAATAAACGGCTTTCCGGAGGAAGATGCGAAAAGTCTCCGATCGTTGATGTCTGCTGCTGTCTAGGGGGTGGGACTTTATCTTTAACAAAGGTATCAGGCGCAGCAACGAGAACAGGAGGAGTACCCAATCTCTCAGGAGGAACTGCCACAGATGGCTCTACAGGCGGAGGTGCTATTTCGGGAACTGAACCTAAAACCCGCTCGCCTTTGCTAATTACGGACGGAACAGGAGGCGTAGCTATTGTTTGATCTTTTTGAGGCTCATTTGGCATATATCCATGATACCACAAAGCGTAAATTCTGCATGAAATAATCCTGACATTATCTTTTCCTCCAAATTTTTTCCTTTTTTCGCTCTTTGTGATTTGCAAAGCGCGCCATGGTAAACAAGAGATCTGATAAGCGATTTAAGTAAACTAGGATTTCGGGATCAATCTTTTCTTGCCCTGAGCTTGTCGAATGGGCTTTTTTTGAAAGACCGGCTATTTGTCTTTCTGCGCGGCGGCAAACAGTTCTAGCTAGGTGCAAAAATGCCCCAGCTTCCCCTCCTCCAGGTAAAATAAAATTATTTAAGGGTGGAAGTTTTTTTGTAAGAGCATCTATCAATTCCTCAAACTGCTTTGGTCTTTTATAAACAGTTTCTACAGGCATTTTGTGAGGGAATGCCAGAGCTCCTCCTATCTCAAAAAGGTCATTTTGGATTTTTTCAAGCTCGCTTCTGATACTTTTGTCTTTTATATAAAGCAAACAAACACCGATTAAAGTATTTAGTTCATCTATATGGCCTACAGCTTCAATGCGTAGGCTTGACTTTGAAACTTTGGTTCCATCAAAAAGTGAGGTTTTACCCCTATCCCCTTTTCTTGTATAAATAGCCATAGCTTTTCTGCTTTAGAAGGCTTAAAACAGCCTCAAAGCTTCCGAAGAACAGGCCGACATAAAATAAATCACCAAGTACGGTATTTTTGAAAAATGGAATTCCCATAACGTAACTTTCCCAAAGACCTGTTATGTCTCTTGCATACATACCTTGTGCCCAAACCCCAAAATTTGTAACAAGGAAAAACAGAATAGATGAAGAGAGGCACGCCGTTAAAATGTTTTTAAACGATTTATGGCTCTTTAGCCATATTCCAATTAACGCTACGAGTAAAAAACTTCCGTAAACAAAAATGGTCGTTGAGTGAAGCATTGCAGTCGGAGAATATAATTTAGATAAATGCAGGAATTGTGATGAAAAAGGATTTACATATAAAAGCAGGTAGTCAGAAAGGATGAGTGTGCCAAAAACGATAGCTATCGAATATTTTTTATTGAGATATGTTCCTCCAAAAAGAGCCATAGCGGCAATTGGTGCAAAATTGGCCGGATGAGGGAATAGCCTGATTAACACAGCTATGGTAATAATGAGCATTGGTCCGATAAAATTTTTAATGTTCTTCATTTTAGAAAGTTGTTAATACAAAATCAAGCTTATCGCCATCATTACACTGGTAAGTTGAAACACCAACCATTGAAGAAGCCCCGTTTACCCTAAATTCGTAAAATTGATTTGATGCAGCCGCAACTCCGTTAAAACCTGTTATAAATATACCTAGATCTCCCCCATAATCTGTGTAGGCAAGATTTTCTATTCCTACTGCTGATGATATTACGTCCCATGCAGTTTGTCCCGGACTTAACGAAACTGTATATGTGTCCGAAGGCCTTTGACCACCATAATCTATCCCTATCTCAATACTTGAGCTAACTAAAATAGGGGTCGGGGTGGCTGTAGGCGTAGGGGTAAGGGTCGGAGTAACCGTCGGACTATTATTGGTAGCCTGGTTGGAGTTGCTCGCGGGTGCTGGTGTGGGCGTTGGAGTCAACGATTGGGGGACAGGCGTAGGAGTCGGGGAGGGAGTTTTGCTAGGCGATAAAACCAAGATTGGCGTAGGAGTTACGGTTGGCGTTAGGACTGCCCTCTTTGACGTTACGCCCAAAATCTCCTGCTTCTCGTGAACACCAGAGTTTTGTTTTGTCTTTTGCTGAGAAAACACAGAGGGAATAAGAAGAAGTAGGGCAAAAAGGGCAACTACAATAAAAGCCTTGCTATTAATTATTTGTGATCCAATTTTTTTTAAAAATGTCATAAAAAAAATCCTTCTCAACCCGAGAAGGATTATACAACAGACCCTGCTCGGGGAACCTAGGCAAATATAGTTTTCTGACTTTAACAGTTGCGGCACAGCCCAAGAGTTACGCTTGGATTACCTATATTAGCCTCAAATTAACATTCTGAATGTCCGCATGCGTAGCATTTTCTGCAACCTTCCTCATAAGCGAGAGAGGCCGCTCCGCAGATTGGACAAATATCAAAAAGGTGTGTCTCCGTAGATTTATCTTGAACCGCTTCTTTTATTGGCAGTTGCTCCATTAGAACTATATCCTGCTTTACGCTTTCTTTCTCTGCTCCAACCATCATTTCTTTAACCGCGATTCCGTTACCGTTGGCATGTCCATTTAGCAAAGCCCCATTTGCGCTGACTTTAGGCGTTGAGTCCTCAACAATTCCATTAACCTTAAATGCGTAGTGGCGCGCGAGAACCTTGGCTACTGCATCAGGAAGAGAGCGAACCCTATTCTCTCCAAAGCCTACACTTCTTGCTCCGCCAATTCCGGTGAGCTGGGCTACAACCTGACGTATCCTTTCTCGCGGAGGCAGGGACCCGTTGAGTCTCAAATTCAGAGATATCATCCTGCCCAGTGCATCTGCCATTGCTGCGACATCTGAACCTGATTTTCCGATTGTTATAAATACTTCAAAAGGTTCGCTCGATACATCATGATTTATAGTAATGTAGGTTTTACCGACTGGGGTATCGAGCTGATATGTAACTCCCTCCATCATGACAGGCCTTGGTGCTTTAGGAAGCTCGACTGGAATTTGCACCCTATCTTCCTTTTTATCTTCTATCCTGGACAATACTCCTTCTCTTGATCCGTCTCTCATATAAGTTACGCCCTTAAGACCGTTGTCATAAGCAAGCATATAAAGATTTTTAACATCGTCGACCGTATGACCGTTTGGAGCATTAACTGTTTTACTGATAGATGAGTCTATATACTCTTGGGCAATTGCCTGAACAATAACATGCTCTTCGGGTGTCAGATCATTTGCTGAAACAAAATACGAAGGCCTTTCTTCATTTGGATGATCCTTTTTCCATTGATCATACAAAGGATGGTACATCTTATGTTCCCCAAGCCTATCGCGTCGAATAAATTCGAATTCATATACAGGCTCTACTCCTGAAGAGACTCCAGATATTAAAGACGTTGTCCCGGTAGGTGCGATTGTCAGAAGCACTGCATTTCTAATTCCGTATTTTGCGATTTTGTCGCGAGTAGCTTTAGGGAGTTTTTGTACGTGCCAGCCTTGCAGATATTTCTGCTTGTTGAATTTGGGGAACGCCCCTTTCTCTTTTGCAATATCTGCTGATACGTCATATGCATTATCCCTTAAAGTTGCGAATATTTTCTTTAAAGTCTCCTCTGACTCTGGAGCACCGTAGCGAAGTTTCATTTTTATCAAAGCGTCGGCAAGCCCTAAAATTCCAAGGCCTGTTCTTCTTATGTCTTTTGCAATTTTTTCATTCTCCTTGTAGAAATAATAAGTATCATCGATTACATTGTCTAAAAACCTTATCGCAATCCTTACGTCTTTACCAAAATTATCGTAGTCAAACTGACCTTTACCGTCCACATAGGCTGAGAGATTTATTGCACCTAGGTTGCATACTGCCCATGCTCCAAGAGGCTGCTCTCCACAAGGATTTGTCGCGATCAATTCTTCAAAATACCAGGTGTTTGATCTCTTATTCGATCTATCTAAGAAATGAAGCCCTGGCTCAGCTGATTTCCATGCTGCCGTGCAGATAAGATCCCAGAGATATTTTGCCTTGACTGTCTTTTTAATCACGACTTTACCGCCCATTTTTTTCCAAGCCTTTATATCTCCATTCCATTTTTTGTCATAGCGGGGGTCATCAAGATCCGGAAATTCCAGATTCCAGTCTCCGCCTTTCTTCACGGCTTCCATGAAATCATCTGAAACACAGACGGAAAGATTTGCTCCGTTTATACGCTTTAGGTCTTCCTTTACGGTAATGAACTCCTCGATATCCGGGTGCCAATCATGAAGCATTAGCATGAGCGCGCCGCGCCGGGATCCTCCTTGCTGTACTATGTCTTTTGTTGCCAAAGAATAGAGTTCTGCCCAGTTCATGGGACCCGAGGAAAAACCATTTACTTTTTTAACCCTAGACCCTTTTGGCCTTAAGGAAGATAGATTTATTCCCACTCCTCCGCCTCGCGCCATAATCTCTATCATGATTTTAAGGTTATCGAGAATCCCGTCCCTTGAATCTTTTGGAGATGGAATAACAAAACAGTTGAAATATGTTACGTCGTATCCTGTACCCGCCCCCGCAAGAATTCTTCCACCGGGAAGAAATTTAAATCCATCCATTGCGTTGTAAAATTTCTTTTCCCAGGCTTTACGCAGAGCGGGTTTTTCCTGTCCTGCAATCCCCTTCGCCACCCTTCTCCACATTTCGTCAGGAGTTTTTTCAATAGGGGCTCCAGTCTTATCTTTTAAAGAATAGCGATCCAGGAAAACTTTTTGTCTTACTCCGTCAAGTTTCATTTTATTAATTTTTTTACTTCTTTTTCAAAATCTTCTACGTCTACGAATCTTTTAAATACGCTTGAAAATCTTATGTAGGCTACTTTGTCGAGCTTTTTCAGCCTTTGTGCTATAAGCTGTCCTATCTTTTTACTTTCCACTTCGACAGAGTCAGCACCCCTCAACTCTCTTTCTATTTCTACAACGATCTTTTCTATGCGATCAAGCGATACTTTTGTTTTTTCGCAAGAGCGAATTATCCCGCTTTTTAATTTATCCCTATTAAACTGTTCCCGTCTCCCATCCTTTTTGATTACAACAAGATTTATGTTTTCAACTCTCTCGTAAGTAGTAAAGCGTTTTTCGCATTTAAGGCATGCTCTTCGTCTTCTTATTGTTTCCAGGTCATCACTATCCCGAGTTTCAACAACTTCTGTTTCTTTTGATCCGCAATAAGGACACTTCATCTTAAATTTTTCTTTTTGACTTGATTCTTAAAGATCTAACACTAGTTCTAGTGCCAAAAAAATGATATGACCCTAGATGTGGTAAGTCAACTAGCAATAAATAGATCAAAAGAGGTCAATTTCTTTTTTAGCCTCGTTTTCTGTCGGGAGGAAAGTTGGGAGAAAAGTTAGAGTAAAAAAGCAAACCGTTTTGGGACTGATTCTTATAAAGAGCAATAAAAAATGTACTCGATAGAGGAATTTAGACTACCTGGAGGCTCTCATGCTACTTGCCCGCTGTGAGACTTTTTCTGCCAGTTTATAGCTTTCTTTTATTCTTTGCTCTAGTTCTCCCTCTGCTTTCTCCTGAAGTCCCATTATTACCTCTTTGTGTTTTTCGGAAGATTTTCCTATTCTATCAATTAAGTCGTTAGCGTTTTGCCCGCGTCTTTTTACCACGTCCGTTTCGTTAAGTGATTTTTCTAAATACTTTTCCGCTTTTGAAAGAGTAGTTTCCGCGATCTCCCTTTCTCCTTTATCAAAAAGGGCTACTGCTGCTGTCAGCCTTTTATCTGCCTGCAAAAGATAGAAGTCTCCTTTCTTAAGAGGGTCTGAAATAAAAAGCTCTATCAACCTATCCCTAATAGCTTTTAGAGTGTAGACTGGACTCCCAGGAAGCATGCCGGGGTAAGGTAGGAAATAGTCAGATTTAGGAGAGGGCGTAGATGATGGGGACGGAGAAATTGTCAGAGTCTGAGCAAGAACGTGGCCAGGCGAAATGAAGAGCATTAAGAGAAGACCTATACTTAGGATTTTTTTCATAGATTCGATTGCACTCACTATGACCCTGAGCTCGTCGTACATTCGGCAAAGCTCAGTACGATACTGAGTCTATCGAACGTATCGAACGGGTCATTTCTTTTTAAGCCTGTTTCCAACCAAAGCTTTGAATATGTCGCCTTTTGAAATTATACCAATAAGATGCCCTCTGTTGTCAACTACTGGAAGCCTGCCAATCTTATGCGCAAGCATTAAAGATTGAGCCTTAAGAATGGGCTCGTCTTTATGCACCGTAACGGGACGTCCGCTCATAATTTTTCCTGCAGTCAGGTCAAATATTTCAGCAATCTTTTTTTCCATTTTTTCAAAATTTGAGGTGTTGACAGGGTCTTGTATATATTCGTGAAGAGAAGGAAAAAACTTCGCTAGAATATCTCGCTCGGTTAAAAACCCAACAACTCTTTTTCCTTTAATGACTGGTACTCCGTTTATTTTGTGGACAAAGATAAGTCTAGAAACGTCCTTTACTTTTGCTGAAACGTTTACAGAATCCACCCTTTTGGACATTGCGTCTAAGACTTTCATTTGAACTTTCCCGCTTACTATTATACACCTAATGACAAGTCTAGATTTGGGAGCTTTGGGGCTTGTAACCAATATTTTCTAAAACATAAGCAAGGCTCTCTTCTTTATTGTGAGAAAATGTATTTACCGTCAAATCGTAGTATTTCCTATCCCAATAAACCCAGTTAGGGTCCGATCCGGCATACATTCTCCTAAATTTTTCCAAATCATTTTGCTCCCTTTCTAAAACTTCCGCTTTTGCTTCCTCAACGGATGATTGTTCTCTGTTGATGAGCCTATCTATCCTTATGTCTGTATGGTCCTCCCCTTTTTCGTCCTCACAGACTAATAAAATTTTAAATACTCCGTCTATGCCTTGCGCATTAAATCCTGCAAGCTTTGTTTCTACGATCAGATTCTTTTCTTCCTTAAGCATTCTTTTTAGCTCTTCATCAAAAATCTTATCTTCTTCATCGGGGCGCATGTGTGTGTCTTTTGAATGTAATCCCATTTGTTCCCTGACTCTTTCCCAGAAAATATCCCCTCCCTCTATATGTTTCCATGAAAGTTTATCTGATAGGCCTTGTGCTAAAGTAGTGGATCCGGAGGCAATTCGTCCTGAAACAGTGATGTTTCGAATATCTGGAAGCATTACGAGGTTCATTAGAAAATTATAGATATCACGCTCTAATTTTGCAATGCTTGTAATCCTGGTAGGCTCTGTCCTGCTAAAAACTCTAGCATTGAGCCGCCCCCGGTTGAAACAAAAGAAAATTTATCTTTTAATTTAAGCCTGACTATAACCTCAACCGTATCCCCTCCTCCAACTACGCTATATACATTAGGATTTTCCGAAAGGGTACGGGCAAATTTAATTGTCGGAGTTTCTAAAAATCCTGTCCGAACTACTCCCAACGGACCATTCCATACAACAGTAGCTGACTTGTTGATTATTTCTACAAACTTATTCAGCGAGTCATCCGTTATGTCTTCACCGTTATCGGTAAGATCTGCTACAAAAAGATCTGTTTTCCCTCCAGTCAGACTTAGGGCCTCCTTTTGACCCGCAATTTCTCCTCCTACCAAAAGGGAATCAGCAAATCCAAACATTTTTTCGACTAAAGGTAGTTTTGTTTCAATCTTTTCTCCACCTATTACTACAGTCAGGGGCCGGCGCGGATTGCCTAAAACTTGAGACAAAACCTTAATCTCCTCCTGAAGGTGAAGTCCTGCGAAATGCGGCAGAAGCCTGCACACTCCAACTACTGAAGCGTGAGAACGGTGCGAAGAAGCGAATGCGTCGTTTACATAAGTATCTGCCAAGCCTGCCAGCTTTTTTGCAAATTCCTCGCTATTTTCCTCCTCACCTTTATGGAATCTCAAATTTTCTAAAAGGTAAAAGTTTTCTTTTATTTTCCAGCCCCTAAATTCTCCGATATTCGTTTCTTCCTCCTGCGAATTTAACTTATAAGCGAACCACTTTGCAATTAACTGCAAACTAAATTCTTCATTTTCTTTTGGAAATTGCTCGTCCCGTGAAGCCTGGGCGAAGCGGGGGAAATTGCTCGCCCCGCGAAGCTTGGGCGAAGCGGGGGAAATTGGAAATTGTTTTCTTGGCCTTCCTAAATGTCCGCATGCAACAATTTTACATTTTTGATCCAAAAGATATTTTATTGTAGGGAGGGATGCCTCAAGCCGGGACGGATCTGCGAGAACAGAAACATTAAACTTAGGATTATCGTGAACCCCCCTTACAAAAGGGACGTCTAAATCCAAGCGGAGAAGAACTTTCTTTCCGGCCAAATCTGCACTTCTTAAATCTGGAAGTTTCATCAATCAGTAAACTCCTGGCAAAACATCTTTCCGTAAATTCCTCCGTCAATTACCCCTATTCCAACTCTTCCGAAATTCGGAGAAAGAATGTTTTCCCTGTGCCCCGGACTTCTCATCAGTCCGTCGTGGGCAAGTCGCGTACTAGGAGCAAGCGCTAAATTTTCTCCAGCATAAGTAAATGTGATGTCGTCTTGTGCCATTCTGTCGAAAGGGGATAGACCTTCAGGCGTGTAGTGAGAGAAATATCCCCTCTCAAGCATATCCCTGCAGTGCTTTCTGCCACTGCTCGCAAGTCTTTCATCAAAAATAAGCCTATTTAATCCTACTTTTTCCCTTTCCGTATTTAGAAGTTCGAGCATTTCCTTCCCAGCCTCTCGATCTACGCTAAGACTTTTCGTCTTAAAGTTGAGCCTTAACGATTCCTCACTTTTCGGCTCAACGGTTATAAAGGTAAGCGCGTCCGATACTGCCTGTCCAAAAATTTTATTCAGTCTATCTTCAAACCCCTGGCTATTGTAAACCAATACCGATCCCGTTTTGGAACTTAAAATTGCCTGTTTTAGCTGCGGGGAGACAGGAAGAACGGTTATCATTGTTAAAATAAAAGTTAAAAGAACAACAGCTGACAAAATCCCAGGCATAACCCCAAGCACATTGTTAAAGTTTTTTAAGTTTTTGAGTTTAGAATTCAAAAGAACATATGGATGGAGCTTTGAAACAAATTTAATTAATAAAAAGCTTAAGACAAGCTCCGCAGTAAGGGCTACAAGAAAGAACCCGACTGCGTTGGCAAACCCTTTTGGTATGGAAAAAGTGTTTGTTAAGAAATTGGATGCCGAAGGATAAAACACAACGCCCAATACAAAAGAGGATATAAAGCTTACCAAGTCAAGCATTGATCTTAAAAACCCTAAAGCATATCCCTCCATTGCGTAAACAACTATTAGTACCAGGACTACAATATCCACCCAATTAATGTCGAGGCTTAACAGGAAAAAATTCAATTGATTTAAGAGATCCATTTAGAGTTACACTATTATATAAGATAGATTGTGCCGTTGTCAGTTGGAAATCGTTAGTGTTATCATATATTTCTAAACTGGAATGGGAAAGAGCGCAAAAATACTAAAAAGAATTAGAAAATTACAGAAGAGAAAAGTAATACTTTTTCTTTCTGTCTCTCTACTGGCCTGCATTTCTTATTTTTTTATTTTCAGACAACTTCCCTCACCCACAAGACTGGGGTCGTCTAGCGCTCCTCAATCTAGCCAAATATTTGACCGAGAGGGACAGCTTTTGTACACCATGTTTTCTGAGGAAAATAGAACAAATATCCCCTTATCTGAAATACCCAAGTCCGTCCAATTTGCAACGATAGCGAGCGAAGATAAAGACTTTTATAAACACGGTGCTATAGATATAAGAGGAATCATTAGATCTGTTTTTGTTATAACCACAAAAAGACAGATTCAGGGAGGATCGACTCTTACACAACAGCTAGTTAAAAATAGTCTTCTAACGCCTGAGAGGACTATTCAGCGAAAAGTAAAAGAGGTTGTCCTGGCTTACGCTACGGAAATTCTATATTCAAAAAACCAGATACTTGAAATGTATCTTAATCAAATCCCCTATGGGGGTACAGCGTACGGGATTGAGGCAGCCTCTCAAACCTATTTTGGGAAAAAGGCAAAAAACCTTACAATTGCCGAATCCGCGCTCCTGGCCGGACTGCCCGAAGCTCCCACTACATATTCTCCCTTTGGGTCTCGACCTGAGCTTGGGAAGCAAAGACAAAGAAGCGTTCTGGCTAAGATGCTTGAGCAGAAATATATCACCAAAGAAGAGTATGATAAGGCGCTTAAAGAAGACCTCATTTATAAAGAGTTCGCAAATGAAATTAAAGCCCCGCATTTTGTGCTTTATATAAAAGACCTCCTCATAGACAAGTATGGGCAGCGCTACGTCGAGGAGGGCGGATTACAAATAAAAACAACGCTAGATTTAAACATCCAAGACTTCGCACAACTTGCTGTTGCATCAGAAGTTGCAAAGCTTAGGGGATCTAGAGTAAGTAACGGCGCTGCCGTTGTAACAAACCCCGGAACTGGAGAAATTCTTGCCATGGTAGGAAGTAAAAATTACTTTGATAATGAAATTGATGGAAATGTAAACGTTACCCTTGCTCTCCGTCAGCCGGGTTCTTCTATAAAACCTGTTAATTACGCCGTTGGACTTATTAAAGGATATACTGCGGCGACTCCCTTTATAGATGAGAAGATTTGTTTCCCCAATCCGGGAGGACCTCAATACTGTCCAGTGAATTACGACGGAAAATTCAGGGGTGCAATTCAAATGAGATATGCCTTGGGTAATTCGATAAATATCCCAGCGGTAAAAATGTTAAAAGCAAACGGCGTAGACGCAATGCTTGCTACAGCCTCAGCAATGGGGATTTCATCATTTACAGATCCTTCAAGATACGGGCTGTCTCTCACCCTGGGTGGAGGCGAAGTAACAATGCTTGATATGACCAGAGCATATGGAGTATTCGCAAACGGCGGCTACAGGATCGATCTTCACCCAATCCTTGAGATTAGAGATTCAAAAAATAAACTCGTTGAGAAGTACGACCCCCCTTCGTCTCCCATATTCGGCAAAAAAGTTTTGCCTGAAGGCGCAGCATATATAATCTCAGATATTCTTCTGGATAACGGGGCCAGATCTGAGGCCTTCGGGTCAAATTCAGAACTAAGAATAGATGACCAACCGGTATCTGTTAAAACCGGTACAACAAACGATCTTAGGGATAACTGGACGATAGGCTATACCCCGGACTTATTAACTGCAGTATGGGTGGGAAATAATGATAATACTCCCATGGGTGGCGTTTCTTCGGGAGTTACGGGCGCTGCACCAATATGGAACGATATAATGACTTTCCTTCTTGAAGATAACCCGGCACAGCGACCAGTCAGACCTTCAAGCGTAGTGGGAATGAGCGTATGCGCAGTCTCGGGACTTTTACCTAGACGGGACAGCCCATGCCCCACGAGATTTGAATATTTCATAAAAGGGAGTCAGCCCAAGATGTCTGATCCCGGAAAACAAAAGGTATTTATTGATAAGAATACAAATGATCTGGCAAAACCCGGACAGACGGAAAACGTTGAAGAAAGAGAACAATTTATTCTTACAGATGTGACGGGAGCCAAGTATTGTCTCGATTGCCCACACCCAACCCCTACACCATCTGTAATCCCTACACCATAACTTCCTCTTTCAAAAATAGCCTATGTTTAGTATAATTCGGCCAATTCCAGCGTAGTATCACATTCTTATGTACTTTTTGCGCAATTTAATCTTATTTACGGCCAAAATCCTAATAGGGATAGGGGACGGTGTTTTAGTGGTCTTTGCAATTCCCTATAAATTAGGTGCTTACTCTGTAAAAGTGCTCAGGGTAGGCAAAAAAACGCTTCGGAAGAGAAAAGCTCAGACAGTATTTAAAGACAGCATTTTTGCTAAAAAACCGAAGTTTAATCTTTCACGTAAAATCAAAAAAGCGATTGGTTTTCCTGGAAAATCAGCAAAAAGCGCTATTTTCAGATTTAAAGTCAAAAGAGAACTTTTAAGAAAAGGTCTGTCGCGTGTCTCATTATCAAAGCCAAGATTCCTCAGGCGTAGAGAAAAAATCAAAAAAGGAAAACTATTCCCCCTGCCTATATATATAAAGGCAAAATATTTTATTCTAGGCTTTCTTTTCTCAGCGATTTTGGTTTTCGCACCGCTTCTTTTCGTAATTTCACTTCAAAATCTACCCCATCCAAATCAACTTATCTCCCAAGAAGTCGCGCAAACTACAAAGATTTATGACAGAAATGGGGTTCTTCTTTATCAGATATACGCAAATCAAAACAGGACTCTTGTTCCCCTGTCGGAAATTCCAGAAGCTCTTAAAAAAGCTACGATCGCCATTGAGGATAAGAATTTTTATTCGACGCCTGGCTTTGATTTGGGTGCAATATTTAGATCAGCGGTTTCAAACGCAAAAGGAGAACCCCTTCAAGGAGGATCGACCATTACACAGCAGCTGATTAAATCCAGACTTCTCTCCCCCGAGCGCACAATTAATAGAAAACTCAAGGAAGTTATTCTGGCAGTCTGGGCCGAAAGAATATATTCAAAGGATCAAATACTTGAAATGTATCTAAACCAAGTTCCGTACGGAGGAACGGCATGGGGAGTTGAGGCGGCCTCACAAACCTATTTTGGGAAAAATGTCAAAGATCTTAGCCTTGCGGAAAGTGCATTTTTGGCAGGATTACCCCGAGCTCCAAGCATTTATTCTCCATATGGAGAATACAAGGATCTTTGGAAAAAAAGGCAGTCAGAGGTATTAAATAATATGGCAGAACTGGACTTCATAACAGAGGCTGAAAGAAATGCGGCAATGAAAGAGGAGTTGGTGTTTAACCCGCAGCAAAATATTCTTCATGCTCCTCATTTTGTGATGTATGTTAAAGAACTTTTAATTCGTCGTTACGGGATCGAGATGGTTGAAAGAGGAGGACTTGAAGTATCAACAAGTCTTGATTTAAAAACCCAAGATATGGCGCAGGCAATTGTAACTGACGAGGTAGAAAAGAATGCACATTTAAATCTGACAAATGCCGCGTCTCTCATAACAAATCCGAAGACAGGAGATATTTTAGCGATGGTGGGTAGTAAGGACTACTATAGCGATAGTGGCGGGAATTACAATGTTACGACAGCCTTAAGACAGCCCGGATCTACAATTAAAGTGATCACTTATAGCGCAGCGCTTTTGAATGGTTTCACGCCGGCCACAACTATCGCAGACTCACCGGTAACATATCCCTCTACGGGAGGAAGGCCTTACGCTCCGGTAAACTACGGCGGAAATTTCCACGGAGTGGTTACTCTAAGACTTGCCCTGGCAAACTCAATCAATATTCCTGCGGTAAAAATATTAAATAAAATTGGGATTGCGGAGATGGTAGGCTTGGCTAAAAAAATGGGCATTTCTTCATGGAAAGGTCCTGAAAACTACGGGCTGTCTATAACACTCGGGTCTGCTGAGGTGAAAATGACTGAAATCGCAATCGTCTACGGGACTCTTGCCAACAAAGGACAAAAAGTTGAATTAAATCCAATTCTTCGCATAACCAACTACAAAGGCGAGGTTTTAGAGGAAAAGAAAGAAATAAGAAGATCAAGAGTTCTCCCGGAAGGCATAGCATTTATTATAAGTAGTATCCTCTCTGATAACCCGTCCCGCGCGATGGAATTTGGTACAAATTCTCCGCTTGTCATTCCCGGCAAAACAGTATCTGTAAAAACAGGTACCACCGATAACAAAAGAGACAATTGGACAATTGGATACACTCCTTCCCTTCTTACCGCAGTATGGGTCGGAAATAATGATAATTCCCCAATGGATCCGTCTTTAACCTCAGGCATAACTGGCGCTGCACCCATATGGAACAGGATTATGATGGGACTTCTTAAAGACACGCCCGACGAACGGTTTTCCGCTCCCGCGGATATAGCTCAGAAAACTTGTTTCGGCAGAATTGAATACTTCATAAAGGGAACCGAAGGATCAGTAGCGTGTAGGCCATTAAGCCTTTCTCCAGCATCTCCTACACCAAACCCTTAAGGGTCTCGAAGCTTTTTTTGGGATCCGTAGATCTGAAGATAAAACCTGTAGTAACAAATCTATCTGCGCCCGCATTTCTTGCATCAATTATTGTTTTATCATTTATCCCGCCGTCTACTTCGACTTTTATAAACTCCTCAAGTCGCCTTGCTTTTTTAATTTTCTCCAAACACTCTGGGACAAAGGGTCTAGCGGAAGCACCTGCATTTATTGTCATAATAAGCAAAACATCAAGATCGCTTAGGGGAACATTAACACTTTCAAGCGGAGTATTCCCATCTATTGCCAAACCTACATCCCCTAAAAGCTGACCTTTAGCTACGAATTCCTCCTGCGAAGACATTTTTTCGATATGACCTATAAATCTTTTAAACCCGCACTCTGCCCATTTATCCAAATAATTTATCGGTTCCTCGACCATTAAGTGAACCTCAAAGAAGAACTTATCAGCATATGCCTTGAATGAAGAAGGATCAGCGAAGGTCAAGTTATCCGCGAATTTTCCATCAATTAAGTCTATGTGAATTGTTTGTGCGAGTTCTCCCGCAATCTTTATTTTCCGCTCTATTTCAACCCAATCTTTGTCTAATATCCCAGGTATTATCTTGTCCATACAACTTTTATAACAGCTTCATGAGCTTTGTGCAATTCAAAAACTCTGTTATAATAATTCTCAACTCCAATGAAACTAAAAGCCCTATTTTTGTCGGCAGTTTTTCTCATAGTCGCAGGCTTTTCTTATCTGCCTGTTGTATCTTCTGATGAGCTGGACGATATAACAAAACAGCTAAATGATCTGACCAATTCCCTGAGTCAATCAAAAGCAGCTACTGCCCCTCTGGAGGCACAGCTTAATAGCATAAGAGGAAGAGTTTCCTCTATAGAACAAGAAATCCCCGCAAAGCAAAAGAGTATTGATGACGGATATAAAAGGCTTGAAAAACAGCAAGGCATTCTAAACAAAACAATTAGGGCTTTTTATGTAAAGACTTACTACAGTTCCCCTTTTCTTATTTTCCTATCCGCAGGCGATGCGTCTGAGATCACGCAGATTTTGGCCTACCAAAAAGCCACAGCAGACCACGACAAACTTACAATCACCAATATTGCCCTTTTCATACAAGGCCTTGAGAAAAAAAAGAAAACGCTTGAAGAAGAAAAAAGGAAGCTGGCCGTAGTCAAAGCTGACCTGGATAAGATAGTTGGAGAAGCTAAATCATTTCAAAACACGCTTAGTGGAAAAATTGCAGAATTGTCCGCAAAACAGCAATCCATTTTAAACCAAAGGCTTGCAAGTTTGAACATTCCTCGGTCCGCAGGTACGTCTGCGCGTGGATGCTCAGATGATAGAGGGGTCAATCCTGGATTTAGCCCTCGTCTCGCATTTTTCACCTATGGAGCACCGCATCGCAACGGACTTAATCAGTACGGAGCTAAAGGAAGAGCCGATGGTGGACAAAAAGTAGAGCAAATACTTCAGGCATATTATCCCAACTTGACACTTAAAATGGACTACGATCGAAACGCTCAAGTAAATGTGGACGGATTTGGATCATTTTCTATTGAAGACTATACAAAGCATATTTTTGAAGTACCTGAAAGTTGGCCCATGGAAACCCTAAAAGCTCAAGCAGTTGCAGCTCGCACCTATGCTTTAAACTCCATGCAGCGAAATGGACATATTTGTACCACAGAAGCATGTCAAGTTTTTCATGGCGAAGAAAAAGGTGGCCGTTGGAATGAGGCAGTTGATGCAACAGCTGGTTGGGTTTTAATGGATGGAGGAAATCCTGGGTTTACACAATATGCGTCTACCCATGGCGGTTATATTTTGAATCTTGGTAAGTTTGATGGCGATGGAGGAAACCCAACAAGCTTTAGCGAACTAAACGATAGAGCCTTTGATAAAGCATCTCCTTGGTTTTATTGTGACTGGGGATCAAGAAGCCAGTATTCAAATACTGCTTGGTTAACCCCCGCTGAAGTTGCAGACATAGTCAACGTAATTCTTATTGGTCGAAGAGACCCTTCAGCTGGAAAACATTTATACCAAGTGGACAAACCCAACCCAGAAGGCACAGATACGTGGGACGCAGCAAGAGTAAGACAGGAGCTGGGCTCAGGAGCACTAACAAGCGTTTCTGATGTATCAGTTTCTGTGGATTTTGGCTCAGGTAAAACCACGGGTGTTAATGCTGGGGGCCAAAGTTTTTCTGCCGATGAATTCAAAAACTGGTTTAACCTTCGCGCCCCAGCAAATATTCAGATTGTTGGCCCCTTATATAATGTAGAAAGACAATAGTCCGCTTTTTAATATTGAAAAAAAGTAGTAAATAAGCTATTATCGCAAGCAATAAAGATTGTGCCTGATATTTTTGTATCTAATACCGAACCCGAAGAAAAAAAAGAGACTCCTCATGGGGAAGAGCATAAAGTTTTGCAAAGTATCGCTAAAACGATTACCACAGATAGCTCCGACAATATGCTCCATTTTCTTACATCCTATTGTGAGAGACCCAAAGGGGTATTTTTCACAAACCTTGAAGAGGGCGAGGAAATAATACTTTTCCTAAGAAGACAGCTTGTCACCAATGCTCCTTGGATTATAAAAGCGCTCGTTGCCTCGCTTTTACCCATTTTCTTTTTTATTGGCATGAATTTACTTGGTCTAGTTTTACCATTGCCCGAAGATTATATCTTAGTTTTTACCTTTTTTTACTACTTGGTAGTTTTAGGCTACGTCTTTCTCAATTTTATCAGCTGGTTCTATAACGTATCGTTAGTAACAACCGCAAGAGTTGTAGACATAGACTTTTCTCAACTCGTTTATGAGTCCGTTGCCGCGACCAAACTTCCTCAGATCGAAGATGTTTCCTACCATCAAGTAGGAGTTTTGCCTTCCATTTTTGACTACGGAGATGTATCCGTACAGACCGCAGGGTCTGCTTCAAATTTTCTTTTTGCTTCTGTCCCCCATCCCGAAAAGGTGGTTCACATAATTAACGGCTTGATCGCAGAGAAAGGCAGTTCTTAATATGTTTGAACTCTTTCAAAACGCATTGTTAACTCTTGTATTAATAAAAATACTGTTTCTGGTGATTAGCTTCATCTTTACAATATTTCTTCTGGTGGTTTTAAAACAGGTAAATTCCATGAATCGCGTCATAAATGAAGCGTCTTCCGGACTTCTTATTTACATATCAATTCTGCTCATTTTACTGTCGGCAGTTCTTTTCTTGACAGCGCTTGTTATACTATAGTCATAAAATGGCAGACTCTAGCTTAAACTTTTCATCAATAGTAGCCACTCCTACACTATATTCCTGGGCACAGGCATATAACGCCGGCAAGCTTTTTGCCGCATTATCTGTTCAAAAAGACAAAACTGAAGAAGGAATCCCGGAAGGAGAGCATGATGGACTTGCTACATTAGGTAAAGACCTTCTAACAACCTTCGAACAGGAATTCTTTACCCTTGAAACAAAGGATCTGACATCTATAAAAGATGCGATTTTGAAAACTACGGCAAAAGTCCCAACAGAGATAAAACTGTCATTTTCCTGCGCATTTCTTGCTGATTCAGTGCTTTATCTTTTCGTTGCATCAGCTGGGAAAATATATCTCAAAAGAGAATCTAAGATTGGGGCAATAATTGATTTTTCCGAGAACAAATCTGACACGGTAAAGTCAGCATCGGGATATCTTCAGACCGGCGATACTTTGATACTTGAGACAGATGCTTTTTCAAAAGTAATCCCTCTTCAAAGCCTCGCAGACTCTCTGGATCATCAGTCACCATCTGAAATAGCGGAGATTTTGGCACCCCTCGTACACGAAAAGGGAGATGAAGGCGCTGCAGCAGCGATGATAATTTCATTTAAGGAAGAAGCGGCGGTAGCATCTTCTTTGATTGAAGACACCGAGGAACAAAATACTCCTGGGGAATCTATAAATGACACTCCTTCAACTGATCCTAAAGAAGAGATAGCGCTTGCATCCGAAGAAAAGGAAGAAGAGCCTAAATTGCCGGTAATTGGGAAGGAAGAAATAGATGATGATATGTCTGAGGGAAGCTACAAGGAGTCTTTAAATTTTGGGCCCTCTGTAAGAGACGACATTAGGGGCGGTGGACGAGAGTCGTTTATAAAAAGGCTGTCAGCTGTTGGCGGAATTCTGGGAAGAAGAAGGCTGAGGTCCTCAAGAATTGGGGGTTCCAGAAGAACGCTTCTGATAGTAGGGGCTGTCATAATGCTTGTTCTTATTTTTTCCTCAGTTTTTGCAATAAATCAAAGAAATAGCTCTCAGAAAAAAGCCTTATTTAATAAGGTGTATGCCCAGGCTCAAACGAAGTATGATGAAGGTCGAAATTTAGTGGATCTGAATCGTGACCTGGCAAATGAAAGCCTAAAGGAGTCACAAAAGATTCTGACTGAGAATAAAGATAAATTCGGCAAGGATAGTGACGAGCAGAAAAAGATTTTGGCTCTTTTGGCAAATGTTAATAAAGAACTAGGAGGCGCTAGTACTTCTACTTCTTCCGGTGCTAAAACAGTTCCCAATAGCGAAAGTCCGTATCTCGCAAACCAGATTGACAATAACTCGTCGCACTTCGCCCAAGACCCAAGCTTTGTTTATTATGTAGGAAGTAGTGGAGTTATTAGAATTGATAAGGGAAATGACAAAGAAACTACGATTATCGAGAAGGATTTTGGTACTGTTGGAGGAACCGGGGTCTATCTGGCAAATGTTTATGTTTTGGAAAAGGGGTCTAGCTCAATTCTTAAGTTCACAGAGAGCGATGGAGATTTTACCGAAGGGACTTATCTTGCCGAAGACCAAAAAGCTGACTTATCAAAGGCTGTGGCAATAGCAATAGATGGCTCCCTATATGTACTTTTCTCTGACGGATCGATAAATAAGTATCTTCGGGGCAGTGAGCAGACATTTGCAATAACCGGACTTAAGAAAGCGTTATCAGGCCCCTCAAAAATCTTTACCTCAAGGGATATTGAAAAAATCTACATTCTGGACAAAGGCAATTCCAGGATAGTAGCAATAGACAAAGAAGGAAAGTTCTTGGAAGAATACTCTTCATCAGTAATTAAGAGTGCAAAAGACTTCGAAGTTCTTGAAGCAGATAAGAAGATACTGGTATTATCAGGCGGAAAAATCTACCAAATCACCCTCAAGTAATTAAAATTTACATTTTCCACTCTTTAGGCTATATTTAAAGCATGATCCTTCGACTCTGCTCAGGATCATAGTGAGCAACGTCGAACCTATGAAAATTACGAATAGGCGGGCTTTTTATGACTATGAGATTCAGGATAGATTTGAGGCTGGAATAAATCTTTATGGGTACGAGGTGAAAGCTGTTAAAACGGGCCACGCTGATCTATCAGGAAGCTTTGTGAGAATAATGGGGTCAGAGGCCTACATTGTTAATGCCAAAATATTTCCTTATCAGCCGGGACAAATTGAAGGGTACGACGAAAGAAGAACTAGGAAACTTCTCCTGCATAAAAAAGAAATTATCTCGCTTAAAAGTAAGGCCGAAGGCGCCGGACTCACGCTAGTTCCCCTCTCTTTCTACCTGAAAAGAGGGCTAATTAAAGTAGAGGTAGGAATAGGCAAAGGCAAAAAGCAGTATGATAAAAAAGAGGCTAAAAAGAGAGCAGACTTGAAACGTGATATCGAGCAGGAATTGGAAGCATAAACCTTTTACCAATAAAAAACCCGCACATTGTGGCGGGCTTTTTGTGGAGATGTCGGGATGTGATCCCGAGTCCAAGAAAACATTTTTAAACCTCTACAAGCTTAGTTTATTATTTTTTTGATCACTCTATTCTTTGAAAATAAACATCCATGAATAGAGCCGAGGTTATAATTACAATAAGGCACTAACCAGTTTCCCTACAGTTTTCTCAGCTAAGTTTATGCTCAGAATATCTCACTGAGAAAAGATATTAAGAACAGCTCTTAAGCTTAAGCAGCTAGTGCCAAAGCTGGACGAGCGCTAGGAGAGAGATACTCCCTCATAGCTGTAAATGCGTTAGCATTTAATTTTTGATTAAGCTTTACGTCTTTATAATCAACGACGGCTTGCAGTTTTTAAAGTGCGAATCTTGTCGATGCAATGCATCCCCAATACGCGTAATTATATACTCCTTTGCCTTAAAAGTCAAACCCTGCGAGGCTATTTCTCCTTAGCTAGGGCTATCCCCCACACCTTTTCTGCTCCGGCTCTTCTTAACGCTTTTCCTGCTTCAGAAAGAGTTGCTCCGGTAGTCAAAACGTCATCAATTAAGAAAACACTTTTATCTCTTATTTCTTCATTTAACCCATCTTTAAGCCCAAACGCTTCCCGCAAGTTTTCTCTTCTTTCCGTCTTGTCCAAACCCACTTGCGAACGGGTATCTCTCATTCTTAACAAAGCATTTGTCATAGGCAAACCAAGCTTCCCTGCCATCTCCCGGCCTAGTATTTCTGCCTGATTGTAGCCTCGCATTCTTTGCTTTGCTTTGTAAAGGGGCACTGGAACTATAAGTAGCCTGTTTCCTTGACCGGAGTAAACGCGTTCGAATTCCTCGTTTTGGATTAAGGACTCATGCATCAGGTCAGTTAGCGTCACCTTAAGATCAGTCAAGTACGGTCTGTATTTAAATTGATAAAGAAGCTTCTTGGCAGTTTTATTAAAAACAACTGCAGTAAAAGTCCCCTCCAGAGAATACTTTTTCTTGCATTTCGGATGAGTTATTCCAGATATCGCGGGCCTTGAACACTCAGGACAAATGTCCTCAGTATCAAAAGACAGCCTTGAAAAGCAGTCCGGACATATGTAATCTCCTACTTTTTTACAATTAACGCATCTTTTTGGGAAAAACAAGTCTAATATATTCATTGATTATTGATAATTGACTATCTAAATTAGGGTATAATTAAATCGTTATTTACTCAATAGTAAATAGTCAATAATAAATATGGCAAAGGTTTTTCTTTTCAGACATGCTCAGACAACTGACAATTTTAGCAAAATCTTCTCGGGTAACAGAGATCCTGATTTGACTCCAAAAGGTATCGAAGAAGCAAAAAAAATAAGAGACGCTTTAAGACAGAAAAAAGTTACAAAAGCTTTTACATCAGACAAAATAAGAAATAAAAAAACTTTAGAGATCGTTTTAGAGCCACATCCTGATGTGACGCCAATAATTGATAACAGGATCAGGGAGCGGGACTATGGAGAACTTACCGGTCTAAACAAAGAAGATATAGCCAAAAAATATCCAGATCAATATCCTTTGTGGCACCGCTCTTATGATATTCCCCCACCGGGAGGAGAAAGCTTAAAAGACGTAGAAAAAAGAGTTTTGGATTTTCTAAAAGATCTTCAAATGGTTTTGAAAAGAGATGATGTTGTGTTAATCTCCGCAAGCGCAAATAGTCTTCGGCCGATACGGCGCTTCTTTGAAAAAATGACGCCGGAGGAGATGTCGTCTTTTGAGCACGAACCTGCAAAAATCTACGAATATCAAATTTGACTGTGGCGGAGGAGGTGAGATTCGAACTCACGCGAGCTTATTCAGCTCAGGAATTTAGCAAACTCCCGCAATGGACCAGACTATGCGACTCCTCCAAGGCGTGTTAATTATACCATCAACAGGCTTTTATTTGCTACAATACAAACCAGGTATGCATGCACTTAAAGAAAACCTTCACGAAGATTATCTTCGCTCCCTAATGTTTGGCCTCCAAGACGGAATCGTATCAACTACAGGAGTTGTATTGGGAATTTCAACAGGAGTCGACAGTAAGGCAATTATAATCCTTGCTGCGCTCGTTGCAGTCACGGTTGAAGCCACATCTATGGCTGCGGGGCAGTATTCAAGCGAAAAAGCGGTCCATCAGCTCGACAAAACGGGAAAACACACAGACAGTCTTTTAATAGGGGCTATTATTATGTTTATTGCCTATCTTATAGGGGGTTCGTTTTCAATAATTCCGGTCGTTCTGCTTGATCAACCTCTATCAAAAATAGTTGCCATTGTCTCGGCATTTATCGGGCTTTTTATAATAGGATACATTAAAGGACAAATTGTAGATCACAAGCCTCTTCGGTCTGCTGCAGAGCTTTTTGTAATAGGCTCAATCGCTACAACAATTGGAATTGTGGTGGGTTATTTTCTGCGAGTTTAGCCGTGTTTCGACGAGCGGAGAGGGCGGGATTCGAACCCGCGATCGCCTTACGACGATATCCGCTTTCTGCCGCTTGCTTCGGCACCCCGCCAAAGGCGGTGGCAAGCGAACTGATTTTAATGCGGTGGGACCGGGATTCGAACCCGGGATGATCTTACAACCATACACGCTTTCCAAGCGTGCTCCTTAAACCACTCGGACATCCCACCCTATTTAATCAATTTCCTAAATGCTTCTCCACTCTTATAGCTTTTTATTTGAAGCTCTCTTTTGTATGCTTCTCGTCTTGTCGGGTATTCTTCGGAATAAACTAGCTTCCAAGGAATACCTGATTTTGTTGATTTTACTTGTCCTGAATTATGTTTCAATATCCTAGGCTTCAAACTTTGACAAGATCCAACATAAAATCTTTTTGTTTTTTCGCTCATCAAGATATATACAAAAAGGTTCAAGACTTTCTATTTTATCAAATTTAATGCTTCTTGCCACGCTTCTTTATCTGCTTTATAAGTAAGTCTCGCTTCTACCGCGTCCATGGGTAACCATTCAACGTTTTCCATTTCATTGTCGTGATCTTCAATACTTCCTCCGATATATTCCATAAGAAAATAGTAAACCGTCTTTTTTACCCTTTCTCGCCCTGAGCCTGTCGAAGGGTCACCTTCCATCATATACCAGTACTCAACAGGCTTAATGGGTTTAAGAATTTTTCCTTCAATTCCTGTCTCCTCTTTTACCTCACGAAGCGCAGTTGTTTCCTTACTCTCCTCTTTTTCTTTGTCCCCTATGATTCCTTTCGGGAAAACCCATCCATGGTGTTGTGAATGTTGGGAAACAAGAATGAAAAGCCTATCGTTTTGCTTTTTGTAAACTATTCCCCCGGCAGAGAACTCTAGTTTCATTTTTTACCTTTCTGTTTAAGCCCGGTTTAGTCCACGCTTGTCAAGCAAGCGAGCTCCGTCGCTTTGCTCGTCCGCTCCTCCTGCCGAAAACTCAAACTTCATAGCGGAGGAGAGAGGATTTGAACCTCTGTGGATCTTTCGATCCGCTCGGTTTTCGAAACCGGCCAAATAAACCACTCTTGCACTCCTCCAAAGATTATTATTGCACCCTCGAATGGATTCGAACCATCGACCTTAGCGTCCGCAACGCTACGCTCTATCCAGCTGAGCTACGAGGGCAAATCCGCTCTTATTTTAATTCATTTGAGGGTAAGTATCAAACCTATTGAGACTTCTCCAGGGGAAAGTTGTGAACCAGCCAATCTGCAGATTTGTCCATAAAGGTTGGCTTTATAAATTCTCTGAAAGGGAGGTATCGTATTAAGATCTCTCTGACATGGTCTTTAGTTAAATCCCCAAGGGTAATCGTCAAAATTCCGGGAAAATAAACTTTTGTTCTTACATTTAGAATCTCCGCATTGTTTCTTCTCGTAAAATAAAATTCATACAGCTCATCCCAAATATAGAAGTGGTCCTCAAGCATAATTCCCTGAGTTGAAATTCTGTAATGAAAATCCCTTGGCGGAATGGCAGCAAACATAAAGGACAAAAAGACCAAAGATGCCACTACAAACATAAGTGAATACTGAGAGAAAAGAAAAAGAATAACTTCAATTAGCATAGCTATAAGCAGAACTGTCATGTAAAACTGGCGGCTTTTTTTTCTAAATGGCCTCCCGGGAGCGGACCATGACAGGAGAGTCTTTACTGAATGACCGGCAGTGATATTTTTGCTCTCTGCGTGCGCGGGGATTTCCTCAAGCGTACGCGGAAGACTTAGCTCTTCGAAGTCTGGGACAGTTTCCATATCCTTACTTTATATCATTTTTGCAGAAACTAGCAACTAGTTACTAGAAATTAGCTTCGAATTAAACTATAATATGTATGGCTAGTAGTCAGTAGCTAATTGCTGCTTGCTGATAAGGAGAGGTCGCATACCTGCCCGCCTTCGGCGGGGCGGACTTCCGCCAGAGGCGGATAAAAGTGCGGCGTTTTTGGAGAGGTGTCCGAGTGGTTTAAGGAGGCGGTCTTGAAAACCGCTAAGGGTGCAAGCTCTTCGTGGGTCCGAATCCCACCCTCTCCGCCCTGAACCGCTTAGGGTTCAGGGCTGGCATGTACCCATTGCGGTTCATGCCGCCATTTTAAATGTATTATCTGTACATCTTAAAAAGTAAAACTGATAAAAAACTCTACATAGGTTACTCTTCCAATTTAAAAATACGGATAACAGAACATCTTAATGGAAAAGTTCGCTCTACTAAGTCAAGGAGGCCTTTAGAACTTATCTTCTACGAAGCTTTTAAAAGTAGAGATGATGCTAAGAGAAGAGAGAGATATTTTAAAACCTCAAAAGGAAAAGTGTCTCTAAATCAAATCTTAAGAAAATCGTGAAAGATTTTATAAAGCATCTTACGAAGAAAGCCTCCGACCCACATCTTCCTCACCTAAAGAGACCCCAGCAAAAACCAAAGATACCTTCTGGCTTGCACGAACAAAAATTGGAAGAAGAATAATCGCCACCACTTTGTCTTTGGCAATGATAGGATGTGTGCCAGGCGGAGTTGCAAAGCCTGACTCACAACAGGATGATAGCTCCTCACCAGATATTTCAAGTTTTACTATTCCACCATCCCCTGATAAACCGGCTTCGGGGGAAGACCCTTTCGCCAATGGTTTTTATTTCTCACTTCCTTGGGAAAACGGAAGAACTGGCTGGTTAACAGCCGGGGGCCATAAATGGCTGGGTCAGGATAATCCTGGGATCGGCACAGCTTTACCCGATGAAACAATTAGGCCTGCTTTGGATTTCGGTCCGCCTAGAGAGCGTGGATCAAATGTGGACCCGTCTCTATTTTGGGTCAACGCATCAGCTTCAGGAACAGTGACCCAAGCAAGTGAGGGACTGATAGAAATTGATCACGGAAACGGTCTGACATCAATCTACAGGCATGAGCAAAATGTAAAAGTACACGTAGGGGATCCTGTTCAAAGAGGACAAATCATTGCGTCTTTTGGTTCAGTAGATACTGAATATCCTCATCTTCATTTTGAAGCAGAAAGCAATGGCGACCCACTATCTGCAGAAATCTTGGTTTTTGAAGGAGGACTCAGACCGAGAAATGACGAGGGGAATTATGACGGTTGGCTTCTGGGTTCAAATAATATAACAATAACTGCCCTAAACGGTTTGCAATGCGATTTAATAAATATTTCATCTGCTGATTGTGACGGACGGACAAATGCCGTCCAAAATGGAGTCGAACCTAGAGAAATAGAAGTTTCGGAAACCTCCCCAACTATGCAGCCTAGAGAAGGAGAAATTACATATTTAGAAATCCGCGGGGATGAGTTCGAAGAGGCATGGAGACGAGGATATAACGCTCTTCTGGATTTCTTGGCAACCCCACAAAGATATGAAAACACAGAGCCTACTGATGATGGAACTTTGATTTCAGCCGCTAGATTTAGCGCAGACTATTCTGCTCTTGCTCCTTACCAAGACTATGTAATAACAGAGAGTATTAGAAGACTAGACGAGCTCGGAGAGTGGGGTGAACCTTTCCCAGAACCTTGGCTTATCGAGCTTAGCTCTGTAGCAATTAGAGAAGAGAATGGAGAAAAAGTCCTTTACCTTTATAGAGCAGAAACGCGAATTCATGGATTCAGATTCGACCATGTTAACAGTGGTGATAGAGATGACGGGTCAGAAATTGATTATTTTAGTGGGCACTCGGAGAGTCAGGAATATAGAGGGACAAACCTAAGAATTGCGCATTTCCGCGGTAACGAAGATATTGAGAAACTTTTAGAGGAGGCGGAAAAAATCGACTTGCCTGATTTTGCTCCCACCGAATTTACCTCATTTCAGGGAATGGATGTCATATTTGACTATGGAGACTGGAGCTTTGACGCTCCAGGCGGGCTAGCAGATTTCTATACATTCGCAGGAATCAATTTCCCAACTGATGCTACATCTGACGGGAGCCAGTGGGAAACTGTCCAATATTACTACTATGATAACCGAACCGATATCTTAACTAATGAAGGATGCAAAGCTACTCCTGGATGCGTTCCTCAAGAAAGATCGAGTCTTTGATTTTCTTGACAAGTTCTTCTTAATAAATCAAAATCAAATATAGATGGATCTTACTGCCTTTGCCTCGCCGAAGTCGCGTCAAACGCGACGAAGGTGGGCCTTGCTCCAAAGAGTATTTAGTATTAAGTATTTAGTATTAAGTGTTCTAGTTGCCCTAGTACTGACTTCGGCCTACAGCCTATTGCCTACAGCGAAGGCGTTTGCTCAGGAAAATCAAACACAGTCTTCAAATCCGTATCTTTCCCCCGAGACAAATCCAGATGTTCCTAAAAATCTTCACACATTTACCCAAAGTACTATGCTTTCGGTGATGTCGGGAATGGTATGCCAACTTTGGGGCGTTGATGTTTCAATTCCGAATGCAAAATGTCTAGGATATGATAAAGATACCGGCAAAATTGGCTTCGTCGAGGGCGGCGGAGGCGCATTAGGTCTTATGGGAAATCTAATAGCATTTACTTATACTCCAATATCCAGCTCGTCCAAATACTTTGCTTATCTATCTGACAATTTTGGAATAGTGAAAGAAGCAAACGCTGTTAATGAAGGATGCAATGAAACAAGATTAGGTAAAGGATTTTGCAGTTTAGATCCTCTTTTAAACATATGGAGCACCTTTAGAGACATTGCCTATGTTTTCTTTGCAGGAGTCTTCGTTGTCATAGGCATTGCCATAATGCTTAGGCTTAAGATTGATCCACGAACTGTTATGACTATAGAAAATCAAATTCCTAAAATAATTGTGGGGATAATCTTGGTCACTTTCTCTTTTGCAATAGCAGGTTTCTTAATTGACCTTATGTATCTTTCGATTTATCTGGCGGCTACTGTCATTCTTTCTGCTTCTCCAAGCGGACTTGATCTTAATGCTGTTGGGACTATCGCCCAAGCATCAGATCCCTTTTCAGCAGCCAATACTATTGTAGAAGGTGGGTTAGGTACAATTGTCGGAGATCCCAGCAATGCAGCAAGTGAGATTTCAGCCAAGGTATTCGATAACATTCTTGGTAGAGGGTTCTTTGGCTTAATCGGAAGTATATTTGGTGCAATATTGGGGGGAAAGATTGCAGGTCATTTCAATATTTTAGGACCAATAGGAAGTATTATAGGAGCGTTGGTCGGTGGCATAGCTTCTGCTGTCATAGCTACTGAACTAGCAGGTTTTATAACTAAAGTCATAGCGCTTTTGGTAATAGGCATAGCAGTCCTGGCAGCTCTGTTCAAGCTGTGGTTTTCCCTAATAATTGCTTACATTAATATCCTTTTAGACATAGTATTAGCTCCATTCTGGATAATAGCAGGTATTATTCCAGGCTCTCCAATAAATGCCGGCGCCTGGTTCCGCGATCTTATAGCTAACCTTGCTGTTTTCCCCGTTACCATTATTATGTTTCTTTTAGCAAAAGTCTTCATCGAATCTTTCGGAACTCCCTCTCAATATGACTTTGTTCCGCCTATGCTTGGAAACGCGAATTCACCGGGCGTCATAGCATCTGCCCCCGGATTATTAGGATCGTTCATCGCTCTGGGCTTTATACTCATGACACCAAGCGTTTTGGATCTAACTAAGGCTGCTCTTAAGGCTCCTAAAGCTGATCTTGGCCCAATAACCAGAAGGTTAGGCACTGGACCGAGAATAGTGACAGGAGCAATGGGCACTGTTATGAGCGCTCTTAGTTTGAAATACTACCTAGGCGCTGCGGGTTTTGGTTCTGGAAGAGCTAAAAAACCCACGATGGAGGCTCCAAAAGGTCCGGGTGCGGGGTAGTTATTTTTCTTCTTTAGAAACGTCTTGGGCGAACCTATACATTAACAGTAAAGCGGCAAGCTGGCCGTAAGTTCGTATTACGTCTATTCCAACGTTCCCAAGACTAGCGCCAAGCTCTGCTCTTATTTTTTTAATTTCCTCTTTTGAAGCAAGCTGTCTTCTTAATGCGTGTCTAGTGACATTAAATTTATCTCCTTCATCCAAAGCCATCGCTTCTCTTCCAAACACCTCTTGAGCAAACGAGGAGTCTGTTGTTAGCCCCACCAGAGTGCCTATTCCTAAGGGCAGCCTCGCTGCGGCGTATTTATCATAAAACCTTATTATTCCCCGTAAAATATAGGGTGTGACTTCCATTGCAATCTTCCAATCATATTGCGACATAGCTTTCTTCATATTGTCAAGCCTTTCTAAAATAGGTTCTATGCTATTTATCTTGGGGACATCCTCAAGAAGGCCCATCAATTCATTTGATGCCTTGGCTCCATTAGCAAAATCGTTAATTCTTCTCGCAAAAGCTCTACCGCCTGTATTTATAAAGTCAAAGTCCGAAAGAGGCATATCTTCGTATCCAATAAAGAATGGAAATGGACTCCCTTGTACGTCTGCTTTTTTGAAAATAGATTCGAAAAATGCGTAGTTTTTTTCCGCTGCTTTCTGACGAATCTTCTCCACATATAGCCTTACTCTTTCCCTTCTTTGAGGATTTCTAATAAGGTTATAGTTAAGCATTTCAGGCGCAGCGTAAGTCAATGGATTACTTTTTCTATGAAGTCTTTTAACAGTATCTTCCTGAATTGTTATAAGATCTTCTTCAGCCTGTGATAAATTAGCTTTTGCCAAAGCTTCCGCCTGAGCTGGAGTTAATCCTGGCGTTCCCGCAAGGATCGCTTCCGCTAAAAATTCTATTCTTTTCCCCGGACTTTTTTCTTCCCACTGCCACATTACTCTCAAAGGATTTGATTTTAGAGCATCTTGCCACATAGCAAGTCTCTCATCATGCATTCTTCTATCCATTTCTGTAATTTCTCTTCCGCCCACAACTACTTCTACCTTAAGCCTTCTGCGTGCTTCTCTTTCTTGGTCAGAAGGCTCTTTCCCTGCCCAATCGGGATGAGCTGCTACCTCATCACGCATCCTTTGCTCAACGTCTCCCGACAATCTGGCCTCTCTAACTCCTACCCCGGAGATTCTTATTTGTTCGGGAGTAAAATCCTTCATCGCCATAAACAGCCTCCATGAAGAATTGCTAAAAGGTCCTCCGGCTCTAAAAAGGTTTATTATGTCTATCAGTCTTTTATCCTCGCCTTGAAGCTGGGCAGCCATTTTTAGAGCTAAATCCAATTGTTCTTTGCTTTCAAAATGAGATTTTTCACCCGTCAAGAAAAAGTAGAGCCAAGCTCTATTTTCTTCACCGATAGCAAATTTCTCAATAATATGCTCCAGTGGATCGAGATATCGGCTTATTTTTTCTCCATATATGCTTCCCAGTCTTGATGCCCTCTCTGTAACGCTTGACATTGGACCCCCTTCAGGAAGCCTTGCCTGTGCGGCAATTTCAGGAAATCTAAGAGATGCGACTCCAAAGCCTCTTGCCATAATGACAGCGCTTCTTAATTTCCATTCAGGAGTATTAGCCGGAACCTGTCTTCGCATTAATTTCCATACCCTGTTCTCAAGGTTACTTGAGTGTGTTTTGGGATTCCATGCTAATTCTTCGTATGGAAGCTGTCCTCCGTTATCTGCCTTTATTTGCTGGAATGCCTGCTCATACATATGAAGGGCCAGAGGAACTAATGGGTCTCTAAATGTAAGATCAACATGTACCGACTCCCAGTTTTCCACAGCTTGAACAAATGCTTGTTCGTCTCCTCCGCCAGACGCAGCCCAGTGAACATTATGGTAGATCTCGCGCAACGCAAGTCTGTTTGTAAATTCATTAAAAACATCCTGTCTTACTTGCCTTACTTTCTCTCTTTTTTTTACGTTATCAGTTATTTCGATACCGTTTTCATAAACTCTAACGTTATGTAGGAGATGGAAAAAATTACTAATCGTTGATTGATCTTCAAGACTTAACGCCTCTCTAAAGTGCATCGTATATTTTGCATCTGCGCCTACAAAAATTTCCTCAAATATTCTTAGCCTCTCCTCCTCGTTTGTAAAAATCAATTCTTCTTCTTTTCCGGTGAAATATCTTCCTGCTTCCGCTTCAGCCATCCAAACGTTTAGTCCGCCAAGAAGCATTAACCCCTGGGCATTGCTAACTAAACCTTGGTCCATAAGCCCCTGCACTCTCTCAGTCTGCCTGTCGATAAATCTCCTCCCCAGTGCGTTTCCTGCGCCCACTCTCGCGATTTCGGCATTTAATTCAGCAACAATTATTGTGAGTCTAGGATCTAGATAAAGAGCCGGATTTAGCGGATTTGCAGCAATACCTGCCTCTATCAATATTCTTCTCTGCTCCTCAGTAAAACCCACTTTTCTAAGTATTTCCGCTTCCCTTTTAAGCTGCCCTATCTTTAAATTAAAAGCACCTGCTGTAAGCGCTTCGTTCCTTCCCTGTTGGCCCCGATTTACTTCATGTATCTCTTGAATTGCTGCCCTCTGCTCAGGCGTGAGCTCAAAATCCGCTCCGTAACGCTCTTTAAAAATCGCATCAGCTTTTGAAATCTTCTCTTCATCAGATAAAAGTGCTGTACGAACTACAGATTCAGCAGTTTGTTCCACAGGTCCTTTAGATGTTTTTTGTCCGGGCTCGTATCCCAGCTCAATTGCCTTCTCAATTGTGGATTTTGTATCTAAGTTCTGAAGCTCCTCAGGAGTAAAAATGCTATACCATTTTTTCCTCAAAGCTTCTCTTTTGGGATCAGCTTGTGGTTTTTCAAATGGTTTCTCTACTTTCTCAGGGCCCGATCTTGGACGCCGCATTTCGCCGCCACCCGGTTCTCCTCCAGCCATAATAATACTTCCCCTTCTTATTCTTAGTGTAGAAGGGGTGGGCATTCTTGTCAATTCTATATGGGCTGTATACCCTGTTTCTATTTTCATGACGCCATTTTATGCTGTAGGACAAAATAAAGCTTGATTTTTTCCTTACCTCAACCTGACAGCCTGCTTATCGGCAGACAGGCTTGCAAATGCTTAATCTTTTGTTCTACGATGGTTATGATGAGAATCGTTTTTAGACTATTGGGAATTTTTCTAATATTTTTCTTTCTATTTCTTATTCCTTCAAAAAATTCCTACGCTGCGGAGTGTCCTATTAAAAGCACTGACCCTGCTCAGCCTATTCCAGTCGAAACCCCACGCAATCAAATATCAATTACTTTAGACGCAAATGATTTATCCCAATGGCAGGATGCAGAAAAAACGGTAAAAACACAGTACGACATATATGTTGATGGCTATCCAATGTTTCCTCCGACGGATGTATGGTTCTATGTTGAAGGCCCTGAAGACAATCAGACCCTAACTGTAACAAAGGGCGGATTTACGAGCTACTTTGAGGCAACTGAGGGAGATCATACTGTATCGGTAAAACCTAGGGGCGGACTTGAAGTTTGTCGGACCAAATTTACAGTTGCAAGCGTAGCTGATATAGGCAATCTATGCCGAAGCGATGATATAGAATTCGTTAATGAAACTTTTAGCCCCCAAGATCTGATAACAGTCAGGGTTCCTAATCTTAAAGCAGATCCTGCTTTTTCTGAAAAAAGCACGGTCGCTGTCCAGCAAAGAACAGACAGCGGATGGAATGTTAATCCATACAGAGTGTGTAACTATAACGTGGACATAGTTGGCAACGGTGTTCCTGTTGGCAGATTCGCAGTAGGAGATAATTATAGAGTAGCTATTTTTAGAGGGTGCGATGATTTTTTTCATAATGAAACACTCGCATGCTCAAGAGGTTTTGAAATCTGCGAGCATGATAGTCCAGGCTGTGAAGCTGGAGAAGAGGGAGGACCGGTAGCTCCACCAGAGCCCGTCTGCACTCTTAAAGGCAACTACTTCGAATGCCTAACTGCCATAGGTCCTATAGCAGCTACTGCGGGAGCTTTCATTTCCAGACTATTGTTGATCGTTTTAAGTCTGGCAGGAGGAATTGCAGTTCTTCTTATAATAATTTCAGGCTACCGTCTTATGGCGTCTCAGGGAAATCCTGAAAAGATTCAGGAAGCCAGAGATCAGCTAACTTCCGCAATCGTAGGGCTTCTTTTCATAATTTTCTCGATCACTATTCTTCAGATAATAGGATCTGATATCTTAAAGATCCCGCAGTTTGGTTTATAATTTATGGAAAAACTTGCGCTGACAGTAGCAGGCGAAACAATTGAAAATCCGGTTAGTGCGCTTCCCGGCGAGGGTATTCCCGCACTTTCCGTAATCCTTCAAGTAGGCATCGGGCTTCTTTTCATAATAGCTATTCTTGCATCTCTTGTTTTTATTATTTGGGGAGGTCTTGATTGGATAACAGCGGGCGGAAATAAGGAAAACATTCAGAAAGCCAGACACAAGCTCATCTATGCAGTTCTTGGATTTTTTGTAGTTTTTCTCGCATTTTTTATAATGAACATAATTTCTCAGTTTTTCGGTATAGAATTTTTTAAAGTGCCGCTTAATCCCAATGCTTCTTCAAATCCCTGTAAACAGGCCGGTGGAACCTGCAGGTTTGGAGGCTGCTCTCTAAATGAAGACCCAATCAGCATTGAGTGTACCTCCGGCTCCTCTGAGGAAAAGTGCTGTATGGAGAGATAACCCAAAAGGTACTTGACCCTCCCAATCTTCCTTTTCGCCTTTCCCGCCCGCCTCGCGTTGCGAAGCATTGCGGGCAGGTCAGAACTATTCGTTCACGTCCCTGCCTTGCCGGCAGGCAGGTCACAGAGCGATTATTTGCGGGTCTGCGAGGCAATTCCGATTACCTCTTGACAAAACATAAAATTCTCAATACGATGATTATGTCGTTATGAAAAAGCTTATTGCTGGAGCCACTATCGTCTCAGCATATCTTCTCCCATTTACAAAAGTTTTTGCCGGTGAACCTATAGATCTATGTCTCGAGGGTGGGGGCTTTGGTGGGCTTTGCGGCCTAAACTTCGGGGGACCATTGGTCGGAAGTCTTTTAACCCTGGCCTTTGTAGGTGCCACTATTATAGCGCTTCTTTTTTTGATCTACGGAGGAATCCGATGGATTGCATCAGGCGGAGACAAGACTCAGGTAGAAGGAGCAAGAGAGGCCATAACTGGCGCCTTAATAGGTCTAGTAATTGTTTTTCTTTCTTATTTTATTATAAATATTTTACTCACCTTCTTCACTGGAGAAGGCTTATCCAGTTTAACGCTCCCTACGATTCCTTCCGCTGTTATTGATAAAACTGACTAATAATCTCCCGCACTGTTACCTTTTAATCTCCCCCGCCTACAACGCTTTGCTTGCATAGCGGGCAGGTCTTTGTTAATCTAAATTTATGGATCCAGAGTGCTTCGATGATGCAGGCGTAGCTACGCTAGCGTGTATACCATCGCTTCTACAAAATCTAATTCAATTTGCTTTAGTCTTTGCCGGCATAATTGCTCTATTTCTCATAATATTCTCGGGGATTAAGTTTATAACCTCGGGCGGAGACCCCAAGCAGCTTGAAAGCGCAAAAAAGACGCTCACCTTTGCTATAGGCGGACTCTTCTTAATTCTTCTCTCTTTCTTAATAGTCAGCACAATTGCCCAAATCACAGGCGTGGATTCGATAAAAAAGTTCGGCTTTCCAGAGTAATTTTCACAAAAACCCCTTTTTTTAATCCCTTTTGACCTACTTTGATAATCTTGCAATGATATTTTTCACGGTAAATACTAATATCAGCTACTAGCAAATAGAAACTAGCAACTAGATGGGATACGTAAAGTCTTATAAAGATCTTATAGTTTGGCAAAAGGGAATGGAGCTTGTGAAAGAGGTTTTCGTTCTGACAGATAAGTTCCCTAGATCTGAGGTTTTTGGGATAACTTCACAAATGCGGCGTGCTGCTGTCGCAATACCATCTAATATTGCTGAGGGTTATGGAAGAAAATCCTTAGCGTATAACCATCAGTTTTTCTCCATAGCATACGGTTCTGCCCTGGAGCTTGAAACTCAAACAATTATTTCAAAAGACTTAAAGCTAGTTCCTTTAAATTCCTTTGAAAAAACAGAAAGCATACTGTTGGAAGTTTGCAAGATGTTAAATAAAATGACAGGAAAGGTGGAGCTAGTAACTAGTAACTAGTAACTGAAACATGGAAGATCATCCTATACCACAAGACATAACGGGCTTTCAATTTAAGCTCATAGGCAGTATGACCGTTAAACAGTTTGGTTATATTGCGGCGGGGATAATTATGGGCTGGGTAATCTACATTCTTCCTCTTCCGACGTTACTTAAAATTCCTCTTGCTCTGCTCCTTATTATCCTGGGCGCGTGTATGGCATTTCTTCCTGTTGCAGGACGCCCTATGGATATCATGTTTTCCCATCTTATAAAAGCGCTTTTTTCTCCAACACAGTATATTTATCAAAAAACAGGCGGCAAAATAAGCCACGAGCCTCCCACTACAACTGTCAGCGCACCGCTTCAGCCTCAGGCTATAGCACCACCGCCTGAGAAAAAATCAGGGCTATCTTTTTCCGGATTTAGTCTGTTTCACCGTGCTTCAAAAAAACCCCCTGCGCCTCATGAAGAAGAAGGAAAGGGAAATGTAAAGGAAGACGTACTTAAGAAGGCGTATAAAGAGGCGCAAGAAACCGCTCTTCAGAAAGAACTAGAGATCGCCAAAAAAGAGGAGGAAAAAAACGAGGGCTTACCCTCTTTTACTGAAGCGCATGCTAAGGTAATGGATCTTTCGGAAAAGTTGGGTGAGACTCTCGAGCAAAAACAGGCTTTGGAAAAAGAGCTGATTGAACTTCAAAAACGCCTAAGTACGCAGAAAGAGCAAGTTTTTACGCCGTCAGACCAACAGGCGCCGAAGACAGAGACGCAAAACGTGAGAAAGATAGCCGATGAACAAAGAGTTTCATCGGGCGTTCCTATGACTCCTGAGGCGCCTAATTTAATAATGGGAATTATTAAAGATCCCAGGGGGAATCCTCTGGGAAATATACTCGTTGAGGTCAAAGATGCTGAGGGAAATCCGGTGAGAGCCTTTAAAACAAACGGGCTGGGACAATTCTCATCAGCCACATCCCTTTCTAATGGGGTCTATACGGTTAGTTTTGAGGATCCGCAAAATCTTCACAGATTTGACACGGTCGAGTTTAGCGCTACCGGGGATTTGATTTCTCCCCTTGAAGTCTTATCAATGGACGCAAGAGAAGACCTGAGGAGAAGTCTCTTCTCCTAAATAAAAAATGAAAGATTTTTCATTTATCAATTTACCCGCCTGCCAAAGCCTGGCACTGGCGGGCAGGCAATTTTCAATAAATTTGCAATGACACAATTTTCAAGAACTTATAACTTGGAGGAGAGAACTGCAAAATTTGGGGAGGATGTAATATTGCTTTGTAGGGGAATTGGTCAAGACCCAATAACAAAGCCTATCATCTCTCAACTTGTGAGATCTGCCACAAGTATCGGCGCTAATTATACGGAAGCAAATGCTGCGAGTTCAAGAAAAGATTTTGCAAACAAGATTTTTATCTGCAAAAAAGAATCGCAGGAAACTAAACATTGGTTAAGAATGCTCGCCAAAAGCCTGCCTGAGCTTAACGAAAAAATCCGGATTCTTTGGAAGGAATGTCAAGAACTGACTCTTATATTCCAACGCATAACATCAACAATCAGAAATGGCAGATCAAGAATTGAAAATTCAATGAAAATTAAAAACTGAAAATTAGAAATTAATATTAATTTATGAAGAAGACTGTCCTACCAAAAGCATCAACACAAAAGTTTACCGAAGTCAAAGAAATTCAAGACAATCTGGTTCTTTTCCTAGACAACAGCGCTGTTTCGGTTGTTGAGGTTAATGCTACGAATTTTACCCTTCAAAGCCAGGCAGAACAAGACTCAAAGATCGCGTCCTATGCTTCATTTCTTAACTCTTTGTCGTTTTCGATAGAAATAATCATAAGAAGTCAAAAGCTTGACATCGCCTCATATCTTGCGACTCTTGATATTGAAGCACAAAGATCAAAAAACCAAAACCTTTCATCCTTCATAAAATCCTATAAAACGTTCGTTGAAGAACTCCTAAAAACAAAGGTTGTTCTTGATAAAAGATTTTATATAGTAATTCCCTACTCTCCCCTAGAAAGAGGCGTGAGCGGCGCGAAGAAGAAATCTTCCCAGACCGCAGCAATGGAGGCCAACTCAGTTCTTCGCTCTAAGACGGAGTCGGTACTAATGCAAATAAAAAGGGTTGGCCTTTCGGCAAAGCTTTTGTCAAAAGAGGAGTTAATAGCCCTGTTCCATGATTTTTATAACATCTCTGGAGGCGCGTCAGCGCATGATGCAAAAAGTCCTATGGTTCTATCCCAAAAACCCTTCGACGTTGCTCAGGGTAAATAAATATGAAATTTTTAAAGAAAAAAGGCAAGGCGAGGGAGGAGACAGTTACCCAAGCTGGATCTTCGCAGTTTGAAAAAGGGATGATGTCTGTAACCGACATAATAGCACCGTCATCAATTGAGATAGATTTTAATCACATAAGGGTCGGCGAAAAATTTTCAAGAACTTTTTTTGTGGTAGGGTATCCGCGCTTTGTGTCTCCCAACTGGCTTGAGCCACTTATAGATTTTGATCATTCGCTTAACATTTCTATGTTTTGTTATCCTGCCTCCGGACCCGATGTGTTGTCAGACATTAGACGCAAAATCGCAGAAATGGAAGCCACTGTTTCTATCCAGGAAGAACACGGAGAAGTATCTGACCCAAAGGTGATTGCGGCTCTGGAGGACGCCTTATCTGTTCAAGAGGAATTGGCAAAAGGGATGGAGCGCTTTTTCCAGTTTAGCTTATATATTACGCTTAACTCTGACTCCATAGCAGATCTGGAAAGTGCATCCAAGGCGTTAAAATCACTTATGGCATCAATCCTCGTGATGGCAAAGCCCGCAACTCTCCAGATGGAGGAAGGACTTAAATCCACTCTTCCAATGGGATCGGACAGACTTTATATTGCACGCAACATGGACACCACCTCTCTTGCGTCAACTTTCCCGTTCACGTCATCTATTCTTACCCAAGACAAAGGTGTGATGTACGGGATTAATCAGCTCAACGGTTCGCTCATTATTTTTGACAGATTTAGCCTTGAGAACGCGAACGAAGTAGTTTTCGGAAAGTCAGGTTCGGGAAAATCCTATCTTACAAAACTTGAAACGCTCAGACAGTTCATGTTTGGAACCGAGGTAATAATTATTGATCCTGAGGGAGAATATGAAAAGATGACAAAAGCGCTGGGCGGGGAATATCTTTCCTTCACTCCGTCTTCTCCTATTAAAATCAATCCGTTTGATCTATCAGGACTTTATGAGGAGGGGGAAAATGAATTGGGGCTTAAGATCCTGTCTCTCCACGCTCTCTTAAAAATAGTCATGGGAGCACTCGACTCAGGGCACGAAGCAATTTTAGACAGAGCGTTTGTGCAAGCTTATCAGCAAAAAGGGATAACTGCAGATCCATCTACCCAAACAAAAGAACCTCCCCTCATGGAGGACCTTTACAAAATTCTTTTAGGGATGGAGGACGCAACCGCAAAAGACCTGGCTCTAAGGCTAGAGCGATTTATCAAAGGGTCTTTGTCCGGAATTTTTAACCAGCAGTCAAATTTCAACATACAAAACCCGTTTACTGTTTTTTCTACCAAAGAACTTGAGGATCAACTGCGTCCGATTGCAATGCACATAATTCTTGATTTTGTCTGGACGAAAATTAGAAAGGATCTTAAAAAAAGACTGTTAGTTTTGGATGAGGCTTGGTACCTTATGAAATACGAAGACTCTGCGTCTTTTGTTTATGGCATTGCCAAGAGAGCAAGGAAGTACTACCTGGGACTTACCACAATAACCCAGGACGTCCAAGACTTCCTTTCAACAGACTATGGCAAGGCAGTCCTTTCGAACTCATCTATACAGATACTTCTCAAGCAAAGCCCGACCGAAATTGACCAGATAGCCGAAGTTTTCTATCTTTCCCAGCAGGAAAAGCAGCTCCTTCTCTCAAGCGATATTGGAGAGGGACTATTCTTCGCAGGACAAAACCACGTCGCAATAAAGGCAATAGCCGCGCCATTTGAACACAATATTATTACATCAAAACCTGAGGAGATACTAAAATCGCAAGAAGAAATCACTGAGCCACTCCAGCCAAGCCCAGACCTTGCGGCTGAGTTCATTAGCCCCCAACCGGGGGCTTCTGATCCCTCCGAGGACATTTCTTCTGAAATAAAAGATCAGAAAACATAATCTTTAAGCTATGGCCGACGACCAAAGACAAAAAACAAGAGTTAGCCCTTCAGGTATTAGAACCGCAATCAAAATTGCCAGATGGGCATTTTCTCCAGGCAAAATGGTCTTCGCGTCGGTTTTTGGAATTATGATATCGACCTTTATCTTTGTTACGGTTTTTGCTGCCACAGAAGGAGGAGTTATAGCTCCAGTTGATATCCCCCCCGGCGAAGAGCAGCCTCCCCCACCACCCGGCGAAGAACCCCCGCCGCCTCCGCCGCCCCCACTGTGCGGAACAGTTTGGGACAGTATTAAAAATGACTTTTCGGTTAGTGTATTTGTTGAAAAAACCAATAACAGATATGACAACTGTTCAGATCTTCAAGAGATTTATGAGGCCTATCAGAAAGCATCCCAATCAGATAGATACAGATCACTTCTTAATGGCACCTCAACAACCATGAGAATTTATACCGACGAGGGATGTTCGGCATATACTCATAGCCCCTTTATAGACATTTATATTAAGGGCTGTCGGGACATAACCATAACCTACCTAACTCTCCATGAAACAGGACATCGTCTTTCTAGATTTATGCAGCCAGAATTCTCAAGGAATAAATTAGACGAACTTATAGAAAAAGATCCCACATGTTATGATCAGGGATACTTAAAGTCTTATTTCCGAAGAAAAGGAAGCAAACACGGCGAGTCGTTTGCCGAAATGGCGGCTTTATATGTTATGGGCGGAAGAGAAAGAGTAGCGGGAGAGGGAAGACCCATATCGGACTTTAAAAGCGAGTGCGACGACAGCTACAATTATATAGGTGGGGCTCTTTATGGAGGCTATGAATTTAGATGATTTTTTATAAAAAAAGCTTAATTTTGATTATTGGTTCTATTTTGCTGATGGCAGTTCTCTTGATATCCCTTTTGTTTACACAAAGAGGGCAGGAGATAAAGGAGATTAGTCCAAAAACAATTGATAAGAGCAGTCCTTTTAAAGACTATACAAACATGAACTTTCTAAAACCGGGGATACATACAGAGGCAGATGTTGAAAAAATTCTAGGCATGCCAAAAACTATAACCCACAAAGGGGACAAGAAATATCTTCTGTACGATACTCCCTTTAATGACTTTGGGAATTTTGTTGTATTAAGAGATGGGAAAGTAGAATATGCTTTGGAAAATGTTTTTGGAAATTATCGAGGAAACCTAGATGATTATAGGAAAATGTGTGGGAAAGAAGATAGGGTTTATTATGAAGACGGGGATGATGGAGAATGGTATGTTTTTCTAAAATGCGGGGTCGCTGTCGATGTTTTTGAATTCACAAGACAGGTGTTTTACTTTATCCCTCAAAACGAAGTTTCTTTTTTCAAAAACTTTTCAGGAGAACTTAAGATGCAAAAAGAGCCCCCTGAAGAAGACATAGAAACATTTATCCCTGCACCCTGATTGGCATTATGATATGGAGGAAGTTTTTATTTCCTTCTTCTTTAAAAACCCCAGGAGAAAGAGGCCCTGACATTTCAAAAAGGACACTATCTCCGTCCATAACAGAAAGTATGTCTAGTAAATATCTCGCGTTAAACGCGATCTCGTTTTCCTCGCCATTCACTTTTGCCTCCACCTCTACGCTATTTTCTCCAACAGATGAGGCGCTGGATGAAAAAATAACCTTATCTTTTTTTACAGTGAGTCTCATTACGTTTGCAGCATCTCTTGCAAAAACAGAGCAAATCCTGACTGCGTTTTGCGCTTCATTTTTGTCAAAAATCGCAGTTACCGAAAGATCGTGGGGAACTATCTTTGCGTAATCCGGAAACTCCGCTTCTATAAGCCTGCCAACTAGGGTTGATGAGTCCTGCACGAAGATTGCCTGGCTGTTTTCCCCAGACACAAAAAGTTTTATTTCGTCACTCATGTTTTTCTGAGACAAAAGCTCTTTTATTACACGGGCGGGCAAGAGAAGCTTTTCTATCTTTTTTGAACCAAAAGAAAACCCCTTAAGAAGAGAGAGCCTGTAGCCGTCGGCTGCCACAACGTCTGTCCCGCCACCCCCCATTCCTGTTATTAAAACTCCCGATAAGGCCGGCCTGCCGGAGTCTTGAGACGCAGCGAAAACCACCTTGTTCAAAAGGAGCATGTCTTCTTTTTTTATAACGCCCATGCCTTCTCCTTTTTCGCTTTGTATTTTGGGGAATTCGCCCGCTGGCATAGTAGAAAAGGAGGTTTTAATTTTTTCCCCGGTAATATTAAGAAGTGGTCCTTCAAGAGATAAAACCAGCTTCTCCTGAGTTACGTTTGAGATGAGGTCAAAAAGTGTTTTTGCTGGAACTGTTGTCTCTCCCTCTTCGTCTGTTTTTGCTGGTACATTAACAGTTATGCCTATTTCTAAATCCGTCGCGCTTATAACAAGCTCTCCTTTTTTTGCCTGAATAAGAAAGTTAAGAAGTATCGGAAGTTGGCTTCTTGAAGAAACAGCGTGATTTACAAAAGTTAACCCTTCCCTGAAGTTCTCTGTTAAAACCGTGGCTTTCATAAGTAATATAATTTGTTGTTGTAGTAGGTTAGCAGGAAAAGTGGAAAAAAGCAACACTTTCGAGGCTAAAATTTATGTGGATAACTGGTGGAAGAGAACCCAGGCAACTTGTTGACAAAAAAATTAGGATTTGTAATCCACATTTGACAGGTAATTCTTTCCGGTTATCCCCAACATATCCTTAGAAAGTGTAGTCTTTTCAAGTAAGCCCTCTATTTTTTCAACACCATGCATGATTGTTGTATGATCCCGTCCGCCCAAAAGATTACCAATTTCTGAAAAAGTAAGCTCGGACTCTTTTTTCAAAAGATACATACAAACCTGTCTTGCCCTAACAAGTCCTGCATCCCTCTTCGGTCCTTTAAGCAGGGTGGGCTTGATATTGTAAAAATTACAAGTATTTCTAATTACTTCATCTGCCCCAAAGCCCGCGGTGCCACCATTTTGGGTATTCGCAAGAACGCCAGATCTGATTACATCATCTTGTTCAACTCCGCGAGTCTCGGTTTCTGTGATAAGCCTTAAAAGGATTCCTTCGAGCTCCCTGGCGTCTTGTGTTTTTTCTGCAATAGATTTTGCCGTGTCCATTGACAGGTCGTAATCATACTTCTTCGCTTTTATAAGAAGTATTGCGCATCGAAGCTCAAAATCCAGGGGCCCAATGTCTACGGTGAGCCCTCCGCTGAATCTTGAAATAAGCCTTTTCTCAACCTTTTTCATTTCAGATGGGGGATGATCAGATGAAAGAACTATTTGCGCGCCGCCGTCAATGAGAGTGTTAAATGTGTGAAAAAGCTCTTCTTGAACTCTTTCTTTTCCAGCCAAAAACTGAACATCGTCCAAAAGAAATAGGGACGCTGATCGAAACCTCCTCTTCATGTCTGCGGTGTTGTTTGTTCTTATGGCATTTACCACCTCGTTTGTAAATTCCTCGCTCGTTATGTAGATAACCTTAGAGGACGGGGTTTTTAGATATACCTCATTTGCAACAGCCTGCATGAGATGCGTTTTACCAACCCCTACCGGTCCATAAATGAAAAGAGGATTGTAAGTTCTTCCTATTTTTTCGGCAACTGTTTTGGCGCTAACGTATGCAAGCTGGTTGCTCGTTGAGACAGCCATGTTTTGAAACGTATAGTCGGCTCTTACTCTGGGGAGATGGCCTACTGTTCTTGTTGCGCTAGCTTCAAATAATGGCGCTTCTGTAACAGCCTCCTTGGTGATGGTCTTTGGTACGAACAGAAGTTTTGTGGTCTGTCCGGTGTGAGCGTCGAGCGACTTTTTAATAAGATCATAGAACCTTTTTTGGATAAGATCTATTATCATCGCTGAGGGCGCGGCTATAGTTACCGCTCCGTTTTCGAAAGAAACTAGAGATGTATTTTTGAATAAAGTCAGGAAAATCGCTTTTGAAACTTCTGTTTGTATTTCAGCAAGCACCTTGTCCCAAAGCTTTGCGTCTAATGTCATAGGGTAACTAAGGAGTTTACCAGACGCTCATGTTTTGCTGTCAAGATAATAAAGTGGATATAACCAGATACTAAATTAGCACTTTTAAAGAATACCCCGTTTTGTTATACTAAATCGAATTTATGGAAAAGCTTATCAAGCTCAAAAAAATAAAAAGGAAAAGAAAACACGGTTTTAGAGAAAGAGCAAAGACTTCTGGAGGCCGGAAGGTTCTTAAGAAAAGAAGGCAGACAAAAAGAGCGAGACTTACCATCTAATGCTTAAGAAGAAATATCGTTTGGTAGGACACAGTCTAGGAGCAAAAAGAAAAGTTGAAGACGCGCTTTTCATCTTAAGAATTTCAAACAACAAGCAAAAGGATTCAAGGTTTGGATTTATCGTTTCAAAATCCATTGACAAAAGAGCGGTAGTGAGAAATAGGGTTAAAAGAGTTTTCCGTTCACTAATTGAGGAAAGGATAGCTGGAATAAAGCCGGGTAAAGACTTTTCGTTTATAATAAAAAGAAAAGCAATAGAAGCGGACAGAAACGAGCTCTCAAGGTCTCTAATTTCCGTTTTAAGAAAAGAAGAAGTATTAAATGAAAAAACTAACAGTTGAATTTATCCACGTTTACAGAATAACCTTCTCCTTTTTACTGAAGAATATTTTAGGCGTTCCCAGGATGTGCAGATTTGATATTACATGTTCAGACTACGCTATCCACTCCATAGAAAAATACGGTATCTTAAAGGGCGGACAAATGTCGGTTTCAAGGCTTTTAAAATGTCAGCCGTTTTATAAAGAGGGGGCTTATTAAAAATGAGCGGAATTTATAATGCTTTAATTCTCCATCCGCTGGTAAGTATTCTTGTCGGAATTTACCAGATCATAAATGCCATAGGTATTCCCTACGCTTTAGGTTTTTCAATAATAGGCCTAACAATAGTCATAAGGTTTGTTCTATATCCCCTAATGTCCACTCAGCTTAGGGCGTCTCAAAAGATGCAGAAGGTGGCTCCGCACATCTCAAAAATTAAGGAACTACACAAGGGGGATTCTAAAAGAATTCAGTCCGAGACAATGAGGCTTTATAAAGAGCATGGTGTAAATCCGTTCGCCGGGTGCCTACCTGCGCTTGTCCAGCTGCCTGTTCTCTTCGGGCTTTATTCAGTTCTCAATAAAGTTTTCCATTTAAAAAGTAACGAGGTGGTAGCCGAAGTGAACAGGCTTACTTATAATTTCGATTTTCTTAAACTTAAAGAAGCATGGGATCCGACTTTTTTTGGAATTGCGCTGGGAGCAAGCCCATCTCAACTATTTGGTGATTATGGACCATTTGTTTTTTTAGTTCCCCTACTCACAGGATTTCTCCAGTTCATCCAGTCGAAAATGATTTATGCTCCAAAAAGCAAGGAAGATAAGGCCAAGAAAAAAGACCAAGATTTCGCAAGTGCTTTTCAGTCACAAGCCACATACATATTCCCAGTAATGATAGGATTCTTTTCATTCTCTTTTCCCTTGGGTCTCTCGCTCTACTGGAATACATTCACCGTTTTTGGTATCATACAGCAGTATAAAATCCAAGGACTTGGAGGATTGGAACAAGACATAGCATGGATAAAAACGAAAGCAAAACGATAGAGGAAACCGCAACGAAACTTTTCGATCTCCTGGGTATTGATGAACCATTTGAAGTTAAAGAAATTGAAGAAGGAGCGGAAGTTGTTATAAATGCTACTGATTCGGGCGTCATCATCGGGCGCCATGGTGAAAACCTTGAAGGGCTTCAGCTGGTTCTTTCTCTTTGTGTTTCTCAAAAGCTCGGTGAGTTTAAAAGGATTTCCGTAGAGGTTGGGGACTATAAAAAGAAAAGAGAAGAATGGTTAACAAATCTTGCCGTCCAAACAAAAGAGCGGGCTTTGTCTGAAAACCGGGAAATAGCCCTGTCAAATCTTAAATCGTGGGAAAGACGGATAGTTCATATATATCTTCAAGAAGATGGTGAGGTTGTCTCGGAGTCCATGGGGGAAGGGAAAGACAGAGTACTTATTGTCAAACCTAAGAACTAATCCTGAGATTTTCTTTTTTTACCTCCTTTTGCTTTTATTGCCCACACAATTAGGCAAACATTTTTGGCCCACGTTTTCTTATGTCCTGGGAACAAGGGTGGACTATTTATCCCCTACCCTTTATCTGACAGATATCATCATCCTTTTTATAACCCTTTTTTATTTGCCAAAAGCAAAAATCTTTCAGAGGATAGAAAAGTACAAAAAGTATATCTTCCTATTTTTTCTCTTTACCTTTTTAAGCATCGCATCCTCAGCATCTCCCCTATCGGGAATCTACTCACAACTTAAGCTTCTGGAATTTTTAATTCTTTTTCTTTTCATCAGCGATAACTACGAGAGGGTTAAAAACTTTATTGCGCCTGCCATGGCTATGGGAATTATTTTCGTGTCGGTACTTGCTATTGCGCAGTTTTTAAATGGCGGATCGATTGGCGGAATTTTCTACTTTGCCGGAGAAAGATTTTTTTCGTCCAGCTCGCCAAACATTGCAAATGCGTTTATAGCAGGAGAATTGGTTCTCCGCCCTTACGCAACATTTCCCCATCCAAATGTTCTCGCAGCCTATATCTTAATAGGAACTTTTTTTATTCTTAAAGAGTTATCAACGCGCAGGCCTGTTGGAAGTTTCTTTTATTTTATCTCCTTAGGGATGGGATCTATTGCTATCGTGCTGACATTAAGCCGCATGGCTATATTTTTGTATGCTTTGCTTTTGATTTATACCGTCTTAGGAAGAGCAAGAATTAACAAAAAGTTAAACTTAAAAATACTCCTTTTCCTCGCTCCCCTGTTCGTATTATCGCGTGAGATTTTTATAAGGTTTCAAAATCTTTTCTTGATCGACCAGTCGGTTGTTGAAAGACTTGATCTGACGCGCGCATCCATGAAGATGTTTTTTGACCATCCATTCACGGGGGCCGGTCTGGGGAATTTTCTACATACTATCCCCTATTATTACAAGTCCGATAGTCTCTTTTTTTTACAACCTGTTCATAATATTTTTCTATTTGCTGCAAGCGAAGTAGGGATAGTAGGCTTAGGTCTTTTAACTGCAATTTTTGTTATTCTTTTTAAGAATGCATCGAGAAATAATTTTATCTTAAGTTTTATAGTCCTTGCGCTTTCTCTATCTGATCACTTTTTTCTTACTCTTCAGCAGGGACAGATATTATTTATTTTAACAGCGGCTTATATTCTGGCGGACAAATCCCGAAATTAATGCTAGAATATAAAAGTAAACTTAGACGTTCTTCGGATTACCAATTCGAATAATTTTTTTTGATAGTCCTATAAAAGTAGAATTATACCGGAAATGGATTCACAAAGATGACAAACGACACTAACGAGATAAATGTGTTTGCCGATGGCGGTGCTAGGGGTAATCCTGGTCCTTCTGCAATTGGCGTTCATATCGAGGATTCCGAGGGAAATCACGTGGCGAGCCTTGGTAAAAAGATAGGCCACGGAACAAATAATATGGCAGAATATACTGCGGTAGTTGAAGCGTTTGACTTAATTCTTGAAATGGATATCAAGCCATCTAAGGTCAATTTCTACCTGGATTCAAATCTTGTGGTATCTCAGCTCAACGGAGTTTTTAAAATTAAAAACGCTAATCTAAGGGAACTCCTTTTTAAGATAAAAGAGAAAGAGACTCTTGTTGGGTGTCCTACTACCTACTCCCACATTCCCAGAGAAAAAAATATAAAGGCAGACGAGTTGGTAAACAAGGCGCTGGACAACCTGCTTTAGATAAGAATAAAATAGATCTAAATGTCTATCCCTCCTGTCCAAGAAGATACAGAAAAACCCCCTATTCTTGTTGTAGATAAAGCAGGACTTTTCGGTTCAAAACTTGCTGAACTTCTTGCTAAAAAGCATCTAGTTGTTTTGGTAACAGGCAGACTAGACAGCGCTGAAAAAGAAAACATTATTACAGTCCCCTTCGTAAAACGGGTTCCGCGTATCCCCGACAATAAGTACTCTCAGATATTTATTATTGATGATCAGTCTCGGGAAACGCGTAATTCCCTAAACGGATACATAAACAAAAGTCAATTTGATAAGGTCGCACTATTTTTTGTAACAGATATCAGAAAGCTCGATGGCCGGATCCTGAGTGAAATTAATGCTTCCCCACAGAGGGTTAAGCTCATCCTTCTGGGAGATCTGTTTGGCAGAGACAAGATATATGATGACGTCTCAGTCATTAGCAGGTTTCACGAGAGTGCTAAAAAAAAGGGGGGGGTGCTTGTGGAGGGCACAGGTCTCAACCATTCGCTTCCGGTTTTTGATGAGGACGTATTAGATTTTCTTGTAAAGCAAACGGAAGAGACTGGAAGTTCGAAAAAAATTCTGTATTTATTTCCAAATCGCGAGATTACAGACCTTTCGCTAGCAAGGATGATAAAAAAGATATATCCCCCTATCTCAATAGATTTTGTAAAAGGGGGCAACCCTAGAAAATACTTTATTCCTGAAGGAGGAGACTTTGTAATGGGGGATTATAAAGTTGAGGATAAGATTAGGAAACTTAACCTGGACGAACTGGGAGGAAAAATCGAGAAAAAAAAGATTATCAGGCAAGGTGTAAGGCTTTATTCCTATAAAACTTTTTGGATTATCTTCATGATTTTTTTCTTGCTATCTTTGCCTCTTCTTACAGCACTGTTCTATTCGTTTTTGGGAATCTACTCACTTAATTCGGCAAAGAACTCTTTGGAAAAGGGAAATCTAGTAAGCGCCCATAAAGATGCAAAAAGAGGATTAACATTTTTTAATGTAGCAGAGAAATCCTCGCGTCTTATGGTATCTGAAGCAAGCATAGTTGGAATAAATGGTCAATCAAGAAGACTAAATAATGAAGTAAGGCTAGGCAAAGAAGTTTCGTCTGCAGCAGTGTATTTCATAGAGGCCTCAGAAAAACTAAAAGCAATATACATTGGTAAATCACAAGACCCAAGAAGAGAATTTATAGAAGCGACCAATCTGTTAAAAAACTCAATATCGGTTTTTAGAAAAATTGAAGCGGATAAAAATCTCAATTCAGAATTCTCACGGGAAATTAAATCGCTAGAGCCGCTTCTTGAGATGCTTGTCTCAACGTCCGAAGTTCTGCCGGACCTACTGGGTTTTGAAGATGAAAAAACTTATCTACTTCTTTTTCAAAACAATATGGAGCTTCGCCCGGGCGGCGGGTTCATAGGGTCCTACGGAATACTAAAAATGAAAAAAGGTAGGGTAGAGGATTTTAAGATTAACGATGTTTACTCAGCAGATGGGCAGCTAAAGGCTCACGTTGAGCCTCCATATCCAATACGTAGATACTTACCATCAGCAAACTGGTACATGAGAGACAGTAACTTCGACCCGGATTTTCCTACATCCGCCCGAAGCGCCGCTTACTTATTGAATTTGGAAACGGGAGTTAGGGTAGACGGAGTTATAGCCGTGGATGTTTCGTTCGTCAAGGAGGTACTTAAGAGTATAGGTACGGTTGAGGTTTCTGATTATAAACAGAAGGTAAGCGCAAATAATTTCTATACACTTACGCAAAAACATGCGGAGGAAAACTTTTTCCCTGGATCTACACAAAAAAAAGATTTTTTAAGTTCACTTTATAAGTCAATTCAGTTGTCCTTAAGTGGCAAAAAAAATAAAAGCTATTTTTCTCTTTCACAGGCAGTCTCAAAGGCATTAACAGGTAAACATATTCTTTTTGCGCTTAATGATTCGCGAGCACAAGAGGCTTTCTCTATTGGGGGATGGTCTTCGGCACTAATTGATAATAGAGTAAATGAAAGCGGCGTCTATAATGACTACGTTGCAATTAACGAAGCAAATTTAGGAGTAAATAAGGCAAACTTTTCAGTCAAAAGAAGGGTTTATCACGACGTACTCATCGATGATGGGGACGCCGTAGCAGCAAGCCTGGAAATAATTTATGATAACGACGGAAAAAGCGACTACAAGAATTATCTTAGAGCAATTGTTCCGTTTGGTGCGGTTTTAAAAGACATAAAGCTCGACGGGAAAAGACAGGAAATATCCCCGGCAGTAACAAACCCAGGCATTTATGAAAAGAGCGGATTTATCCCACCTCAAGGGCTAGAGGTTGAAGATTATGAGCAGTATGATAAGAGGGTATTTGGGTTTTTGGTAAATGTTCCAAAAGGAAAGAAGAGGATAGTGACAATTACCTACACTTTGCCAAAGGCTCAATTTAAGAACGGGAAGCTTGATTACAGCATGAGCTATTTTAAACAGCCCGGAACTGAAGAATACCCTTTTACCCTGAATTTAAAATTCCCCTCTGGGGTAGCGATAGTCTCTACTCAAGGAAGAAGGGAAGAGGATAGGGTAGTCTATTCGGACCGAATATCCTCCGACTTTACCTTTCTCAGCTCTTTTGCTAGGAGGTAGCTCTCCCTTGCCCCTCGTAGTTTTAAACGAAGTGGGGTGCTATAAATGCCTCAATAAAAAGTTAGGATTTTGCAACTGCGATTACTTCTATCTCAACATCAACTCCATTTATTGGCGATGCGGCTTGGACCGAAACTTTCGTAGGTTCTTGTCCTTCAGAAAAATACTGTTTGTAAATTTCATTAATTTCTTTCCTATCTTTAACATTCCTAAAATAAATAACTACCCGAACTGTGTCGTCCATTTCGCACACGCATTGAGACAGTAAGTATTTTATATTTTCCATTGTTCTTTTTGTTTGCTCTTTAATATTCCCTGGAATTATTTCTCCTGTTTTAAGATCTGAAGATAGTTGGCTGCTTAGAAGTATGAAATTTCCTGCTTTAACAATATGGTTAAAACCGGTCGTTGGTTTTTTGACACCTTTTGGAATGACAACCTGCTTTTTCATTATCTTGTGGCATCATTGTACCAAAAACCAAATAAGCTCTGCTATAATTGCCTCATGCCGAAGTATAAATATACAGTCGAGGAAGCCAATAAATTTAACAAACACGGAATAGATCTTACCGTTTACCCGACCGATATTGAATCAGCAAACGTAGTTCATGTTTCTGTCGAAAAAGGACACTTTCAAGAGTTTTACGATAAAGAAAGCTGGTATATTTACTACATTTATGAAGGCAGTGGAGAGTTTGTATTAAACGATGAGAAAATAAAAGTTGAGGCAACAGATCTTTTAGCAATTCCCCCAAAAACAAGGATTCATTATTTTGGGAAAATGAAAATGGTCTTAACAGTTTCGCCTGCATTTAAACCAGAAAACGAAGTGCACGTAAAATTTATTGAGGAGCCAAAGAATGGATAAGGTCTATAAGCATAAAGATGTTGAAGAGAAAATTTATAAGTCTTGGGAAGAAAAAGGTTTTTTCCGCCCCGAAGTAAATCCTAAGGGAAAACCTTTTTCAATAATCTTACCTCCTCCTAATGCTAATGCGCCGCTTCACTTCGGACATGCAATGTATGTTATTGAGGATATTTTAATCCGCTACCACAGAATGAAGGGTGACAAAACTCTTTGGCTTCCCGGAGCAGACCACGCAGGATTTGAAACACAATTTGTTTTTGAAAAAAAGCTCCAAGGTGAGGGAAAGTCTCGTTTTGATTTTGATCGAGAGACGTTATACAAGATGATCTGGGATTTTGTCTCTGAGAACAGGCCTGTTATGGAAGGACAGCTGAGACGTCTTGGCTTTTCTTTGGACTGGGGAAGAAAAAAGTTTACTTTGGACCCTGACATCGTTAAAATAGTTTATAGGACTTTTAAAAAACTTTATGACGACGGACTGGTTTATCGCGCAGAGCGTCTTGTTAACTATTGCACCTATGACGGGACGAGCTTTTCTGATTTAGAAGTCCTTTATGAAGAGAGAAAAGACCCCCTTTACTACATCAAATATGGTCCTCTTGTTTTAGCTACCACAAGACCTGAGACCAAGTTTGGCGACACTGCAGTTGCCGTTCACCCCGATGACAAACGTTATCAAAAATACATTGACAAAGAAATTGAAATAGAAACTGTTTTGGGGAAAGCCAAAATAAAAGTTATAGCAGATGACTTTGTTGATATGGAATTTGGAACAGGAGTTGTAAAAATAACTCCCGCACATGACTTTGACGATAATGAAGTAGCCAGTCGCCACAATTTGCCGTTAAAACAGGTTATAGGGTTTGATGGGAAAATGAACGAAAAAGCAGGGAAGTTTGAAGGGCTTTATGTTAAGCAAGCAAGGAAAGCAGTAGTTGAGGAAATGCAAAATAAAGGTTTGCTTGAGAAAGTTGACGAGAACTACACTCATAGAATCGGACTTTGCTATAAATGTAAAAATCCTATTGAGCCACTTCCTTTGGAACAGTGGTTTGTCAAAACAGGAGAGCTTGCAAAGCCGGCAATTTCTGCCGTTAAAAAAGGCCTGCCTGCCGGCAGGCAGGGAAAAATAAAAATCTACCCCAAAAACTTTGAGAAAATATATTTTGACTTTCTGGAGAACATTAGAGACTGGAACATCTCCCGTCAGATTGTATGGGGAATAAGAGTACCGGCATATAAATGCAGAAATCCGAAATCCGAAATCCGAAATCCGAAATCAAAGAACGAATGGTTTATTTCCGAAATCAAACCCGAGAAGTGTGAAGTTTGCGGAGAGTGTGATTTTGAGCAGGATCCCGATACCTTTGATACTTGGTTTTCTTCCGGACAGTGGCCTTTCGCAACGCTTCAAACAAACAAGGAAGGGGATTTTAAAACTTTCTATCCCACATCTGTTATGGAAACGGGTTATGACATTTTGCGCTGGTGGGTGGCGCGAATGGTCATGCTTGGAATTTATGAAACAGGAAAGATCCCATTCGTAAATATTTTACTTCACGGTCTTGTTAACGATCCGCTGGGAAAGAAAATGAGTAAGTCAAAAGGAAATGCGGTAAATCCGCTTGAGCTTGTTGATCAGTACGGGGCGGATGCAGTAAGGTTTGCGCTTGTATACGGGACAGCTACGGGGAATGATCAAAGTCTTTCGTATCCCAAGCTTCAGTCAATGCGCAATTTCACGAATAAGCTTTGGAATATTGGAAGATTTCTGCAGCTTCAGCTAGACTCCGGTCTTTTTAAAGACATAAAACCTGCAGAAGGAAAAAGGGAACCAGAAAAATATAAAGAAATGGTAGAGTCTGTGGACAATCTTTCTAAAAAGGTATCTGAGTCCCTAGATCAGTACAGATTTCATGACGCAGCAAATGAACTTTACGAATTTATATGGCACGTATTCGCAGACAAATACATAGAAGAGCTAAAAGAACCCCTCAAAGACGGAGAAATAGAAGCACTTGCTGCATTTATTTATGTTTGGGAAACGTCTCTTAAGCTTCTCCATCCTTTTATGCCTTTTATAACAGAAGAGCTTTGGAGGAAAATACCTGAAGCCGAAGGGGATTTAATTGTTTCCAAATGGCCCTCTTTCGCTAAAGCTTCAGAGGGCAAGCCCCTATGAGCAAAAATAACAAACGAATAGAATTCCCGAGCATTTACCGCGCAATTACCGATAAAAATAACGCTCCATTTATTGTATTGTCAATTTTACTAGTTATTGCTGTTTTTATGGTAGGAATAGATTTAGATAAAAACGTGTCAGAAAGAGATTCAAAAAAAAAGCTGTACGAAGAAAAGTCTAAAGAGATTAAATTTTGGGAAGAAGGAGTAGTTAGGTATACGGGCTTTAGAGACGGATATTTTAAACTTGCACTTCTTGAGTTTCAACGCGGTAACTTTAATAAATCAAGAGAGTATTTGGAAAAAGCTCTGTCTATTGACCCTTCTTTTGAAGAAGGAAAAAGTCTCGAAAAAATCCTAGAGGATTAGCCTTCCTGCTTTTCTTCTGGAGCCTTTTCCTCAGTAACAGGTTCTGCCGATCCCTTTTGTTCGCCTTCAGATGGTGTCTCTTCGCCTTCCTTAGGTTCTACAGCTTCGCCTTCTACTGTTTCTGCAGATTCAGCTGCCGCTGCCTCGGCTGCCGCTGCCTCTTCGGCTGCCTGTTCCTGAGCCTCCTTGGAAATAAGCTCTCCTATTTTTGCTACAACTTGGGCTGCGTCACTGAGAATCTCGACGCCCTCAGGTCTTTTAAGATCGCCGACCGTTATCTGCTCGTCAATGTTAGCTAGATGCGCAACATCTACAGATATATTTTCCGGAAGGTCCGTTGGAAACGCTTCCACTTCCACTTCGGATACGATATACATAAGGAGACCTATTTTATCTACAACGGCTTTGGACTCTCCGGTAAATTCAAGCGGAACCATTGTTTTAACTTTTTCCTTAAGATTCACCTTAAAAAGATCAGCGTGTAAAACATTCTCTTTATAGTTGGTGTGAACGTTGTGGATCAAAACGGGGATTGTATCTTTTCCGAGCTTTACGTCAACCAGTCCTGTTTCTCCGGCTTCGACGTAAACCTGCATGAAATCCTTAAGCGTTACCTGAACTGCCTGGGATTTTATATCCTTGCCGTAAATGTTGGCGGGGATTACGCCTTCGCGTCTTAATTTTTTTACTGCTTTACCAAGCTCTGTTCTTTTTTCAACTTTTAGGGAATACCTTTTCATTAAGAGACAATTTTACCTGAAAATGCCACGTTTTACAACTTTACGCACGGGAAGATGCTATAATGAGTTATTAAATCTAAATGATTGTTCTGGGACTAGATCCGGGAATTGCCCGTCTCGGCTGGGCAATACTAAGTGTAGATAAAGGGAAAGTAAAGGCAATAAGCTTTGACTGCTTCGAGACGAAAAAAGAATTAAACCTGCCTGAAAGAATTTTTCTGGTTCACGAGAAAGTTTCAGGATTAATTAAAAAATACAAACCAGACTGTCTGTCAATTGAAGAGATATTTTTTAGTTCAAATGCAAAAACTGCATTTAGCGTAGGGCAATCAAGAGGCGTATGTATTCTTGCGGCAGAGCAAATGGGAGTGCCGACATATTCATACACTCCGCTTCAAGTTAAAGTGGCAGTGACGGGGTACGGCAAGGCAGATAAATATCAGGTGGGGCAAATGGTAAAAACTATACTGGGTTTAAAAATTGTCCCAAAGCTTGACGATACCTCTGATGCTTTGGCAGTTGCAATTACTCACGCCTTTTCGTATAAAATGAAGGGCAAAATATGATGCATTCGACAAGCTCAGCATCATATTGAGTAAAATCGAAATATGATCGGTTCATTACGAGGAAAAGTCCAATTTATCCAGGGACAAGAAATAATAATTGACGTCGGAGGAGTAGGTTACAGGGTAAGTCTTCCTAGATCTGTAGGTACTGTTTCAGGAGGAGACAGTATTTCTCTTTTTATTTACACACACGTTAGGGAGGACGAACTTTCTCTTTTTGGATTTAAAGAAATTCATGATCTAAGGCTTTTCGAGAACCTTCTAAAAGTTTCGGGAATTGGACCCAAAACCGCCCTTGGAGTTTTTTCTGCGGGAACACGGGACGAAATTATAAAAGCCACAATTGCGGGAGACGTAGAGTTCTTTGAAAAAGTTCCGCGCTTAGGACGTAAAAATGCTCAGAAAATAATAATTGAGCTAAAAAGTAAGTTCGGAGACCTCTCAGACATCGACTTATCAGACAAAGACAAAGAAGAAAATAACGAAGTGATACTTGCCCTTCGTACGTTTGGGTTTTCAACAAATGAGGCCAGGGATGCGATAAAGAACCTTAAAGATGCTAAGACACTGGACGAGAAAATTAAACAGTCTTTAAGATACCTGGGAAAATAGAACAATTTACAATAATGACTCATTGAAACATTGAAAATTCAATGGAAATTGAGAATTGCGAATTGAAAATTAATTGAGTATGACTGATAAATTAATAAAAAACAAAGATAAACAAGAGGAGCAGGAAAGTCCGGAAGAGGAGGTACTGTTCACCTCTCTTAGGGCGGGGGCATGGGATGAATTTTTCGGTCAAGAAGGAGTAAAGCAGGCTCTTCATATTGCCATTTCTGCGGCAAAAAAAAGAAAAGAACCCATGGAACACATACTTCTCTATGGTCCTCCGGGTCTTGGTAAAACAACAGTGTCCCATCTCATAGCGAAGGAAATGGGAGTTTCTATAAAAATTACGTCCGGGCCTGCGATTGAGCGGGCAGGGGATTTGGCGTCAATTCTCACCAATCTTGAGGCAGGCGACATTCTTTTTATTGACGAGATTCATAGACTAAATAAAGTAGTTGAGGAGACTTTATATCCTGCGATGGAAGACTATGCATTAGACATAGTTATAGGTAAAGGGCCTTCTGCTCGAACCTTAAGGCTTGATCTTCCGAGATTTACCCTGATTGGTGCTACAACTCGAATAGGGCTTTTATCCGCTCCCATGAGAGACAGATTTGGAGTAGTCCATAGGCTAAGTTTCTATAAACCTGAGGAGTTGGAGCGGATAATTATTAAGGCAGCATCAAAGCTTAAAATCCCAATTGATAAAGATTCTATTAAAGAAATATCCATTCGAGCCCGCGGAACACCAAGAATTGCGCTCAAGTTCTTAAAAAGAGTCCGCGACTTCGCACAGGTAAAAGGAGAGGGCAAAGTGACAAAAGATCTTACGGATAAGGCGCTAGCGCTTCTTGAAGTTGACACGATAGGGCTAGACAGTGGGGACATAAGATTCATCAAAGCAATTATTGAGAAGCATGGAGGAGGTCCAGTAGGCCTTGAAACCCTGTCCTCAACTATTTCTGAGGACATATCAACAATTGAAGAGGTTATTGAGCCGTACCTTCTCCAGGTAGGATTCATAAAAAGAACTTCAAGGGGAAGAATGGCTACAAAACTAGCGTATTCACATTTCGGATTAAAACACCCTGAAGAGCCTGCCCGCAATGCTTCGCATAGCGATGCAGGCGGGAAAAAATCCCAACAAAAACTACTCTAATGGATGATTTAATCAAAAGAGAGAAGGATCTTCATAGTGAAGGCGAGCAGGTATTAGAAAAACTACAAATATTAAATATCCTCTCTAGGTTTGGGTCTCCCAAAACTGTTGGAAGCTTTGCAACAGGGCTAATGGTTTGGAGAGACCTTGATATTGTACTTGAAAAAGAAATAGATGAAAAAGGTTATTGGGAGACAGTAAATTTGCTTTTCTACAGCCCAAGACTAAAATATTTAACACTCACCGACTTTAGGAATAGTACGAACCCCAACACTCCCAAAGGGCTATATCTGGGGATTAAATATTGGTTTGAAAATAAAGAATGGAAAATAGATGTTTGGTTTATAGCTCCTAGGGCACCAGGATCAGAAAATTTTAACGAATGGATTAAAGAAAAGCTGGATGAAAAATCTCGAAGAATAATCCTGGGAATAAAAAGCAAGATATACAACAACCCTGATTACAAAAAGAAAATCTATAGCGTCGACATCTATAAAGCTGTTATAAATGAGGGGATAGTCGATCTAGGAGGCTTTAGAAAATATCTAGCAAAGTCAGGCAGAAGTATTTGAATTTACTTTAATTCCTCGAGGATTACGACTTTGGAATTTTTTACTTCTCTTTTGAATTTATCTTCAGCGTCTTTGTAACTATCCCCCAGAAGTAATTTGTAATGCATGGGGATCGTTATCTTCGCAGCAATGGTGTTTGCTGCCTCTATTGCCTCCGAGACGTCCATAGTGAACTTTCCTCCCATGGGGATCAGAGCCACGTCAATGTGGTCGTTTTTTAACTCTGCCATCTCCGGGGGAAAGTCAGTGTCACCTGCATGATAAATTTTCTTGTCATTCATCTCGAAAATATAACCCACCCAATTGTTTCCCCTGGGATGAAACTGTAAACGGTCAGGATGAGTATTGTATGCTGGAACTGTAGAAAATTTAAAACCTTTGACCTCATAGCTATTGTTAGGAGAAACTTCTATCTTCCTCTCGTTTGGTAAGTCAATTTTCGCCAGAATATCAGGAGGAGCTATTATTGTTGTTTGGTCTGCCAAAACTTGCGAAAGATCCTCTGGTGAGAAATGGTCGTAGTGGGCATGGGTTATAAAAATTAAATCAGCCTTTTCCAAGCTTCTTCCTTTTAAATCAAAAGGATCGACATAATATATTCTATTTCCGTTCTCGTCGATAAAGAAAAAGCTTGCGTGCCCAAGCCACTTTATATTTTCTAAGTCTTCCATATTTAGAACCCTATCTTAAAAAGATCTTGGAAAAAAGGAGTCACAGTTATTATAACCTGGAGGAAAATCGTAAATAAGACTGAAGCCACGAGCAAGCGGTTTCCTCTAAAAAGAAGTCTTCCCCTGACTATAAACGCCAGCATCATGTGAGAGAAGATGAGCGTGTTGAATACTACCGTTCTCGCAAATACTTCAGAATGACTCTGAAGCGATAAGTAAAAAACAGCTAGGAGAAGTATTGCTAAACCGAATCCGAAGGAAAAAATGAAAGTAAGTCTTTCTTTTGAGAGAATCGGAGCATGCGGGTTTCTAGGTGATCTTTTTAGAATATCAGGAGACTTCTTATCGCTCGCTAATGCGAGAGCCGGAAGTCCATCGGTTACCAAATTGATCCACAAAATTTGAGTGGGGAGTAGAGGAAGAGGCATGTTTAAAAGAAACGCCAGAACAATTAACGATATCTCAGACAGATTGCTTGTCAAGAGATAAGTTATTGCCTTTAAAATATTGTCATAGATTTTTCTTCCCTCTTCTACGGCGTGGACAATGGTTGAGTAGTTATCGTCTGAAAGAACTATATCTGCCGCCTCTTTCGCAACGTCAGTTCCCGTGTCTCCCATTGCAATTCCTACATCTGCTCGCTTTAGGGCAAGCGTATCGTTAATCCCGTCTCCTGTAACTCCAACAATAAGCCCCTTCCTTTTTGCTGCCTCAACTATACGAAGCTTGTCCTCGGGCTCTATCCTCGCAAAGACGCTTACTCTTTCTATTTCTTTATCCAGCTCTTCGTCCGTGAGCTTTTTGAGCCCATCTCCTGTAATAACACCATCTTCTTCAACAAGCCCTATTTCTTTTGCAATGGCAAGCGCTGTTATTTCATTGTCGCCTGTTACCATTATTGTTCTTATCCCCGCATTTCTTGCCTCTCTGATTGCGTCCTTTGCCTCTACTCTGGGCGGATCATAAATTCCAATCAGTCCTATGAACTCCAGATCTGACTCAAGACTTTTCTTCCAATCTGATGACCCGATTTTTTTTGAGGCAAACCCAATGACTCTTAAGCCTAAACTTGCGTACTCGTCGATCTTTTTTTCTATCTCCTCTTTGTTAACATTCTCACTTCTCTCAAGAATTTCCTCAGGCGCACCTCGTACTAGAACTTTTAGACTCTCACCCTCTTTTACGACTGTTGTAATTGATTTTGTTTCCGTATCAAAGAGATACTCATCAACAATAGAAGCATTTTTTCGTAGATTTTGATAATTCGGTTCGTGCTGAGACGCCCAGTAAAGAAGTGCTCCGTCTGTTTTGTCTCCTACGATTTCTACTGCTCCCTCGTAAGTCCCAGATACTATAGAAGATGCATTATTTAAAACGCTAGCAAGAATAATATCTGGCAAGAGGGTCTCTTTAAGAGGCCAGTGTTCTCTAACTTTCATTTGATTCTGGGTCAGAGTGCCTGTTTTATCGGTTATGATAAGTTGCACCGCACCCAAAGTCTCAACGGATGGCATTTTCCTCACAATTGCTTTTTTCTTTGCCATCCGGCTTACCCCAATTGCCAAAGCGATAGTCACGACTGCAGGAAGCCCTTCGGGAATGGCAGCTACTCCTATGCTGACCGCAAGCAGGAGTAAGGGGTAAAGTTCTTTGCCCTGCATTATGCCAAGAGGTACTAATAGTGCAGAAGTTGCTACAACGATTATAGTTATATAGCGGCCAAGCTGGGTAAGCTTTTTCTCAAGGGGAGTTTTGTCTGCTTCGATGCTTGAAATTCCTTTCGCAATCTTTCCAAACTTTGTATTAAGCCCTGTTGCGGATACTTCCATATAGGCTTTGCCTTTGGAGACCATAGTTCCTGAAAAAAGAATGTCTGAGTCTTTTTTAAGAACCGGCATTGATTCTCCCGTGAGGATAGATTCATCTACCTCAAGCCTATTGCTTTTGATGATTCTTCCGTCTGCCGGAATTCTGTCACCATCTGAAAGTATTACTACATCTCCGGGGACAAGAAGAGAAGAGTCTATGGAGGTCTCTTTGCCGTCCCTTACTACCCGAACCTCTGAGGTGGCAAGTTTTTTAAGTTTCTCAATAGCCTTTTCCGCTCTGTATTCCTGAATAAAGCCGAATATTGCGTTAAGAATAAGGATTGAAAAGATAAGAAAAGCATCAGTATAGTCGCCAATTACTACAGATATTACGGCTGCGATTGAAAGAATAAGATTGATGAACGTAGGGAACTGCGAGAAAAATATAGCAACAGCTCTGAATCTTTTAGCCTCCGGAAGAACGTTTTTTCCGGATTTTTTAAGAAGTTCTATTGCTTCTTGCGATGTGAGTCCTTTCAAGGTAAGGCTTTCCATTATTTGTCTTTCTGTCTCTCAAAAATAATCTTTGAAATCTCGGCAATGGCTCTTTTTGCTTCCCCTTCTTCTTCTCCAATGTCTGAAGTCATTACGCCTAAATAGTAAGCATTTTCTCCGTTCTTTATTATCCCCACGTCATGCACCCCTCCTTCTGCGTCTCCGGTCTTATGGTAGACAATCGTTCCCTCTGGAAGGAGAGCGGGGAGCCTGTCTTCAAAGTCTGAGTCTGTGAAGAAGCTGAGAAGTTCCTGAGTATGGGCTGCGTTGGTTACTTCGCCGTTATATATTTTTCTGAAAAGTAAATACACATCGTAGTTAGAAGTTTTATTATCTGCCATATTTGTCTGGGTAAGTCCCCACTCATCAATAGTTTTTTGAATTTTATCCATTCCAATCCTTACCCCTAAAACGTGTGCTGCAGTATTATCTGACTGCTTAAGGCTTAGCTTGGCTAAGTTCCTCAAGCTGTAAGACCCGCCCGGCTTCTCGTACCTGAGACTTCCTGTCCCGTAGTCCTGAATGTCTTTTTCAAGGATTGTAATTTTGCTGTCTAGATTAATCTCGCCTTTACTGGCTAGGTAATAAAGAACAGCAATTAGTGGAGTCTTATTTACCGAGGCTGAAACTATAATTTGGCGCTCATCAATTCCAAAAGAAGAATTGTTCTGAAAATTATTATAGTAAACAGAGTAAGACCCTTTTTGTTTTTGAGTATATTCGGTAACGTCGCTTCGTAAAGACACTGCATTTCTAGCCGCGGTATTGGGAAGCGAAAGCTTGGGCACGAAATCCAGATTTTTCCCCAAAATCATGAAGAATAAGGCAAAGACGATGGTACCGATCAGCTTTCTTCTGGTCATTATAGATAGTCCATTTTTGGCCGGTATTGTAGAGCTTCAGCAATGTGTGCTGGCTTTATTTCTTTTGAACCTTCAAGGTCAGCAATAGTTTGGGATACCTTTATTATTCTGCTATACGACCTTGCAGACAGCTTCATTTTTGTTACTGCGAGCTTAAGCAGGTCTATACACTCGGTAGAAAGGATACAGTATTTCTTAATTTCCTTGTTGCCCATTTCTGAATTGGTAAGAATTTTTTTGTTCTTCGCGAAGCGCTTTGTTTGAAGATCCCGTGCTTTCTGTACCCTTCTTCTTACACTTGAGGAATCTTCTTCATTGTCTTTGCCCTCGTCCGCGACCAGCTTTTCCAGTTTTACAGCTGGTACTTCTAAATGTATATCGATCCGGTCAAGCATTGGCCCTGAGATTCTTTTCTGGTAACGAAGAATTTCAGAAGTCGTGCATCGGCATTCACTCATCGGATCTCCAAAATGGCCGCATGGACAGGGATTTTGTGCAGCAACAAGCATAAATTTGGAAGGGAATGTAATTCTTCCGCGCGCCCTGGAAACTGTTACAAACCCGTCTTCCATGGGTTGGCGAAGGGCCTCCAGAACGTTTCTTTGAAATTCTGGGAATTCGTCTAAAAAAAGTACTCCTCTGTGGGCCAGTGAAATATCCCCAGGTTTTGGATACGCCCCTCCGCCCACGAGTCCAATATAGGACGTAGTGTGATGAGGAGATCGGAAAGGTCTTTTGGTGATTAGCGAATCATTCTCGAGGTAACCTGAGATGCTATAAATCTTAGTTATTTCAAGCGCCTCATCGAATGTAGCTTTTGGCAAGATTGACGGAAGAGTCCTAGCCAAAAGCGTTTTTCCTGCTCCGGGAGGGCCTTTTAGAAGTATATTGTGTGATCCGGCAGCTGCGATTTCAAAAGCTCTTTTGGCCTGCTCCTGTCCTTTGATGTCTTTCATGTCGAATTCAAAAGATTCGGAATAGATGCTTTTTAAAGACAATGGCTTTTGTTTTTTTATTTCTGCCTTTCCCGACAGATGATTAAATATTTCAAAAAGTGAAGTTACCGGGTAGACGTTTATTCCCTTAACAACAGATGCTTCTATTGCATTGGCAACAGGCACGAATATCGAGGTTATCTTTTTGTCTTTAGCCATAATCACAGATGATAGAACTCCGGTGCTTCGCCTCAACTTCCCATCAAGAGAAAGCTCGCCAATAAACATAGAGCTTACTGTATCTGTTTTTAGCTGCTCGCTAGCAATAAGAATTCCTAAAGCAATGGGTAAATCATAGCTAGGTCCTTCTTTTGGGAGGTCTGCGGGTGCCAGATTCACGGTTATTCTTTTTGCAGGAAAATCTGCCCCGGTATTCTTGATGGCGGATCTGACTCTTTCTTTTGACTCTTCAACGGCTTTATCGGGAAGTCCAACTATCGTAAAAGAGGGGAGGCCTTGGGAGGAGATATCTACTTCTACTTCGACCGGTAGAGAATTTAGTCCTACTACTGCTGCGGAAATTACCTTTGCAAGCATAAGTACATAATAGCATTTTTGAGGCGAGTTAGGTATAATTTGGCCCTAAATGAACACGGAACGGAAGGGAGGAGTGAGACAGCCTACAGTTCTCGGGAATAATTCGGGAAATCTTCGGGAAATACAAAATGGGGAAGTAGCGGTTAGCTACCCCCCCTTAGTGTCTATATTTAAAGGCATAGTTGTGACTTCAGTACAAAGGACAGCAATGGGTATCCTGGATGACCTTGGTTTGGCTACAGAAGACAAGAGACTCCTATTTTTTTCTTATTTATGGCACGAGAGCGGGTCGCTTGTTCAGGTGCGTAGATTTGGCGGAGCGGATGAGACCGTTGATGGGTTACTAGGAAGGTTAGATGATCGCTTATCAGAAAAATATGACCAATTTTACGATGGATACTCTAGTGTGCTTGCTCAACAAGCGGAAGGTGAGATGGTAAAAAGATCAAAAGCAGTTTTGGCAAAGCATAACTATACAGAAGTTATGGAAATGAAAAACAAAAAAACGCCTCATAAGGTTATTGCTGAAGCTTTAGGAATACCTCTTACTAAGGTACATGGAATAGCTAAAGATCTCATTACAGCAGGTTTGATAGAGCCTTCTGCAAAAGGTAGGTTTAGAGCGGCAACTTTTGCTGAATTCTGCGATAAGGTGCTTAGGTTAAGGCAACAGGGGGTAATAGATTATGAGGAAGTGGCAAGGAGATTGGGTGTCAGCAGGGGAAGCGTAGATAGGGCTATAGGAAGACTATCTTCTTCTGGAAGACTGAAGGTTTTTACCAAGAAAGAATTGGGAGCGATTAAGTCTCGGAAGAAAAAGGGTTTCAGGGAAAAGGTAAAATCATATCGTAATAACACGGATTTAAGCGTAGAGGAGATAGCGGTGGTAACGGAGAGTACGGTAGACCAGGTTCGGATCCAGATATCAAAGCTAATACGGAGCGGAGAAATTATTTCGCAAGAGGTCCAAGATAGAAAAAGAAAAAAAGCGGAATTGAGAAAAATATTACAATCAGGCCGGTACCGCACTCTTAAGGGTAGGATCAACCTTAAAGCGGCAATGAAAGAATTGGGGGCGTCATTTTATAGCACGCGCTCTTTGTATGATGAAATTGCCCAAGAAGAAACAGTTCCTCCCAGAATCAGACAAGTTCATAAAAGCTCCTTGGTTAATCCTAAGTAGGTTTCGGGCGTGACCTTTCGGAGTTCATCTTTGACAGACTCTTTTACCGAAAGCTCGTTAATTAAACCGAGCCAATCTTCTCTTGAAAGTTTTTTACCTTTTACAGACTTCATGATAGATAAATAGGCATCTTTTTTACCTTCTTTGCGAAGAACAGTTTGCAAAGCTTCAGTCAGAATTGACCAGTCGCTATTTAAATCGTCTTTGATCTTTAATAAGTTAGGAGTGATTTTAGAGAGTCCATCGTGCGTACCGTTATAGGAAATAAGTGAATGGGCGAGGATAACTCCCAGATTCCTTATGATTGTGCTTCCCGATAAGTCTCGCTGCAGGCGTGATAACGGAAGCTTTCTTTCCAAGACCTCAATTAGACCGTTTGCTATTTCCAAATTTCCCTCCGAATTTTCAAAATCAATCGGATTAATTTTTTGAGGCATAGTAGAGGAGCCTACCTGTCCTGTTCTTGATTCTAAAACAAACCACCCATCGCTAATATATCTCCAAAAGTCTTGATTTAAGTCCAAAAGAATGCCGTTTATTCTCTGGATGGTTTGAAAGTATTCGATTATATCTTCGGGTGGGTTGACTTGAGTTGTTAGTGGGTTAAATCTAAAATCCAGAGACTCAACAAGTTTTTGACTAAACTTTATCCAGTTGATCTTAGGATAGGCAAAGTAAAGAGCATTGTAATTTCCTACTGCGCCGTTTAATTTTCCGGAAAACTCAAAATCTTTTAATTTATTTCTCTCTCTTCTTAGTCTTGAGGCAAAAACAGCCATCTCTTTTCCTAAAGTGGTAGGAACCGCGGGCTGGCCGTGGGTCCGGGCAAGCATTGGAACGCCTTTGTAACTCTTGGCAAGCTCCAACAGTTTGTTTGTTAAATCTTCAAGAGGGGGGACTATTGTCTCATCTGACGCACTTCTAAGCATAATTCTGTAGGAAAGATTGTTTATATCCTCAGAAGTCAGGCCAAAATGGATCATTTCGGAAGACTTACTTGATAAAACACTTCTCAGATAAATCTCAACTGCCTTTACATCGTGGTGTGTTTGATCTTCTATCTTTTTTATCTTTTCCGCTTCCTTTAAATCGAATTCTTCAAGAACCTTTAGAAGTTTACTTTTTTCGGAGGAGGACAGATCTACTATCCCTAGTTTTGATAGAGCAAATAGGTATTTAATTTCCACTCCAAGCCGAGCCTTAATTAGCGCATACTCCGACACAAATTCCGAAAGCTCTGTCGTCTTTTCCTTATACCTTCCATCAATTGGGCTTATCGCCAAAAGCATGCTCATAGAATAAATTTCTCAATAACATCCGCTAAGCCGTCTTCTTCAACTGTGGGCGCAACGTAGTCTGCTATAACTTTAAGATCTTCAACGGAATCGCCCATGGCTATCTTTAGTCCACACGCCATGAGAAGCGGAAAATCATTGTAATGGTCTCCTATTCCAATAATTTCGTGGGTATTGATGCCAAGAATTTTAGCTAGCTTTAACACTGCGTGTTGTTTGGTAGCGCTCGCATTCGATACATATACATCGAAAAACTCCTTACCTTCAAATGCTGCTGCTTTTACAACTGCCAGATCTTTAAAATTTCTCTCCAGGTTTCCTACAAGATCTTCTGCGGAAGAAGGGCTCAAATCATGTATGGATATCTTTCTGACTTTCGCATACGCTGGGATAGTCGAGGGGTTCTTGAAATTGTCGATATCGCAGGACACTCTTGTCATCGGATAATTTCTTGTAATCTTAAGAATCTCTTCTGTTTCTTTGGCAGAGAGCAATGCTTCCCATAAAGCTTTTCCAGATTTTGCATCCACTATGCTTGCTCCATTATCTGTAATAAGAGGAGATGAGAGGCCTATATGTTCCACCAAATACTGAACCATAAAGAATGGACGACCAGTGGCTAGACTAAATATGACACCCTTTTTTACCGCTCTTCTTATAGCTAAGGTAGTCTTGTCTGATGGTAACGCGTCATTTTTGGTTTCGATAAGTGTTCCATCAATGTCTGAAATAATTGCCTTATATTTCTTTTTAAATTTTGATGATTTCATTTCTTTTAACACCCGTTGAGACATAGGTTATTTTAACTCCAAGCATTTTTTCAATGTCTCTTAAATAAATCTGCGCTTCTTTCGGAAGGTCTTTAAAGTTTTTTGCCTCTTTTATGGATTTTTGCCAGCCCTTATACGTTTTGTAAACCGGTTTTACTCTGTCGAAGTCTTTTGTGCTACACTGTTCGTAGCTTATTCGCTTGCTGTTTAGATTATATCGAACACAAACTTTAATCTTTTCGAAATTATCCAATACATCAAGTTTTGTTATACAAATTTCTGTAAAGCCATTAATTTTTACTGCAAATCGGAGCATTTCCAGGTCCAACCATCCACACCTCCTTGGACGTCCCGTGGTAGCGCCATACTCGCCGCCAATTTCTCTTAGTTTATTTCCAATGCCATTTTTCTGTTCTGTCGGAACTGGACCAAAACCAACCCTTGTAGTGTATGCCTTAGCAACTCCAATTACCTTGTTTATTTTGTTTGGTGCTATGCCTGCCCCTGCGTTTACACCACCGGAAACAGCATTTGAGGCTGTTACAAACGGATAAATTCCCCAATCGTTATCGAGGAAGGTTCCCTGTGCGCCTTCCAAGAGGATATTTTGTTTTTTATCTATTGCCGAATTAATAATTGTAAAAGTGTCAGATATAAATGGAAGGATTTTTCTCCTCATTGAAAAAAAATCTTTTTCAACAACGTTTTTATTTACCTTCTTTCCAAAAGGTTTTAGAGTTTTATTTTTTATTAGAACTTGAACACTTAGTTTTTCTTTAAAGGACTTTCTGTCCAAAAGATCTCCCAAGGTTATGCCGTTGTAAGTTACTTTGTCCGCATACACTGGCCCAATGCCTCTTCCGGTGGGTTGAGGAGTATTCACTCCCTTTTTTGCTTCTTCATAAACTTGTTCCAAGAGTTTGTGATAAGGCATTATTAATTGGCACCTTGGGGAGATAAAAAGCCTTCCCTTTACTTTAATTCCCGCTTTTTCTACTAATTCAATTTCGGAAAGGAGAACTGCTAAATCAATAACCACTCCGTTTGCTATAACTGCTTTTGTGTTGAGATTAAAAATACCGCCGGGAATAAGATGAAGTGCGAATTTTCCGTATTTGTTTATTATGGTGTGGCCTGCGTTGTTACCTCCGTGGAATCTGACTACAAAATCTGAGTCTTTTGCCAGGTAATCGATTATTTTGCCTTTTCCTTCATCTCCCCACTGGGAGCCAATTACAAGTGTTACCGGCATTTAGGCCATTGGATTTTAATACATGCGAGGTGTTAAATGCAATAAGAAGTGCTAAAATAACTTACGCTTATGGACCAGGTAGCAAGAGTCAGAGAAAAAATCGATATCGTTTCATTTATTTCAGAATATCTGACTCTTAAAAAATCAGGCAGGAACTTTTCTGCCCCATGTCCCTTCCACAATGAGAAAACCCCATCTTTTATTATCTCGCCTGAGCGTCAGATTTGGCATTGCTTTGGGTGTGGAAAAGGAGGAGACATTTTTTCATTCCTAATGGAGTATGAAAAAATTGAATTCCTCGAGGCGCTTCGCAGTCTAGCTAAAAGAGTTGGAATAGAAATTAAAACCGGAGATTTTGCTACTTCCTCAATTAAGGAAAAGATTTATCAAGTAAATAAGATTGCCTCCGGCTTTTACCAATACATACTTACAGAGCACAGGGCTGGAGAGAAGGCGCTATCCTATCTTCTTGAAAAACGGAAAATGAATAAAGCTCTTATTAAAAGTTTTGGCTTGGGCTACTCTCCCTCAAACAACGCTTTGGCAGCATATCTGATCAATAAGAAGAAATACAAAAAGCAGGATTTATCAGATGCCGGATTAATATTCCAAAGGGGTAATGATGCTTTCGACTTTTTCAGAGGAAGGCTGATATTTCCCCTCACGGATCATAGGGGAAATATTTTAGGGTTTTCCGGAAGAGTGCTTGATGACCACGACAGCCCTAAGTATATAAATACTAAGGAAACTCCGGTCTACCACAAGGGTTCAACTTTCTTCGGAATAGACAGGGCGCTTGATGAAATTAAAAAGGCAGGCGAGGCCGTTTTAATGGAAGGAGAGTTTGATGTTATATCTTCATTTAGGGAGGGAATTAAAAATGCCGTAGCTATAAAAGGTACTGCACTGACAGATGAACAGTCCATTTTTCTCTCAAGGTTTGCTCAGAAAATAATTCTTTGTCTGGATCAAGACGAGGCAGGGATTGAAGCAACGAAAAGAAGCCTCGCGGTCCTTGAGAAAAAAAATCTAACATCATATGTGGCATCAATGCCCGGAAATAAAGATCCAGACGATGCATTAAATTCAGACCCCGTTCTTTTTAAATCCGCACTTAAAGAAAGCGCCGGAGCATACGATTTCTTAATCACTGAGGCATTAGACCGAAATAGTGTTAAGACATTTGAAGGCAAGAAAAAAATATCTGAATCTCTTTTGCCTGCATTTTCATTAATTTCAAACGAAGTAGTAAAAGAGCATTACTTAAGAAAGCTTAGTTCTGAAATTGATACTTCTCTTGATTCATTGAAAAAACAGCTTGATAAAATTGACAAAAAACCCGAGGACAAGACTGCTGAATCTTCGCAGACAGACAAGAGAGGTAAGCGGGAAATTCGCGAGGAATATCTCCTTTCTTTAATTGTTCAGTCTGAAAAGCCGAAAGAGTCTTTTGACGCCGTATTGCTAATTCTTGAAGACTACGAATTTGAAACAGAAGTGTATAAAAAAGTAATGGAGCGCTTGATACTTTTCTTTAAGACCAACAACGATTTTGAGAGTAAAAACTTTGTAAAAAACCTTCCGAAGGAATTAGTTGAAGCATTTGACCAGATATTTTTATTCCCTATCCCCAAATTTGAAACCAAAGACCCTTTTCTTATAGACTTGAAAAGAACAGCTAAGGATCTTAGAGCTATCTATTTAAAAAACAAAATACAGGATTTAAGCGATAGGCTCAAGAAGGTGAAAGAAAAAGAAGATCCCAAGGCCGAAGATACGCTTAAAACTGAGATTTCAGAAATCACCTCAAAGCTCACGACTTTGTAAGGGTTTTAATTTAGGCTCATTCATGGTAAAATAATTTGTACAGAAAGGGACTCCTATGGCTAAAGATGACCTCAGCGTATTAACGGACATTATTTCATCGGCAAAAAAAAGAGGGTATATAACACAGGAAGAAATTCTAGCGATTTTTCCAAAGCCTGAAGAACACATAAAGGACCTTGACGCTTTGTACGATAAACTTCTTCGTTCTGAAGTAGATGTTTTTGAGTCGGTTGCAGAAGATAAAGACACGGAAAAGCCCATAGAGGACTTGGAAAAAGAATTAGAAGCATTAACAGTTCTTACGGAGGGAACGGTTTCTGATCCTGTTAGAATGTATCTTAAGGAAATAGGACGAATTCCGCTTCTTAATTTCGAACAGGAAATTGCCCTCGCCAAAAGGGTAGAGAAAAAAGACAAACAGGCAAAAGAGATATTAATCAATTCGAATCTTCGCTTGGTCGTTTCTATTGCAAAAAAATATGTTGGTCGGGGACTTACTCTTTTGGATTTGATTCAGGAGGGAAATAACGGTTTAATAAGAGCTGTTGAGAAATATGACTGGAGACGCGGATTTAAATTTTCAACATACGCTACCTGGTGGATCAGGCAATCCATAACACGCGCAATTGCTGATCAGGCAAGGACGATAAGAATTCCGGTTCATATGGTAGAAAATATAAATAGATTTTTAAGAGCATCTAGAAAACTTATGCAGGAATTGGGACGCGAGCCGACACCTGAGGAAGTGGCAAAGGTTTTGGGAATTGATCCCGAAAAGGCTTTGGAAATAATTAAGATTTCTCAGGAGCCCGCGAGTCTTGAAGCACCGGTTTCCGATGAAGAAGACAGCCGCCTCGGAGATTTCATCCACGATACTGCGGCTCCGACGCTTTTTGATTCTGCGTCGCGTGAACTTTTGAAAGAGCAGGTAGATCAAGTCCTCTCAACTTTATCGGACAGAGAAAGAAGAGTTCTTGAGGAAAGGTTTGGATTAAAGGACGGGAGACCAAAGACTCTTGAGGAAGTAGGAAAGATGTTTGCAGTAACGCGTGAAAGAATACGTCAAATTGAGGCAAAATCTTTAAGAAAGCTTCGTCATCCCTCTCGCGGAAACAAGCTCAAAGATTATTTGGGGTAGGGGATTCTATTTAGCAAGCCTTCCGGACTGAAGAAAGGAGTTTATCGCAGTAAGCACCAGGCTTAAAACTAAAGCCCACAAAAATGAATCCACATCAAATCCAGGAACCACCCTGGCAGCAAGCATTACTAAAAGAGCCTGAATCACAAATGTGAATAGGCCTAGAGTAATAAGAGTTATAGGGAGGGTTAGGATTACCAAAACCGGTTTTAGGACCGCATTAAAAATTCCCAAAACTAATGCAGCAATAAGTGCTGCGGTAAAGCTCGTTACATGAACGCCTGGCAAAATATATGCTGCGGCAAAAACAGCCATCGCGCTTACAATCCAGTTAAGTAAAATATTCATTTAGTAAACAATATGCGCTGGTCTAAAAACAGTTAATCTATAAGACTTTCCGTCTTTTGTTTTCTTACTAATGAACGTGCTGCTGTGGACAATTCTTGTGGAAACAGTACCTGTTCCTATTGGATTATCATCCTGATCTAATGCCTGAACAAACCAGTTAACTACGCCTTCAGAATTGTCGGTTACCGGCTTGGTGGCAAATCTAATCCCTGGAGCTCTAAGTTTTACCTCACTACCGGGACTGTAACCCCAGTTACGAACAGGAATTCCTTTTTCCATTCTCAATACTTGATTTTGACTTTGTGCTTCTGGTCTTGGATCAATTGACCTGTCTGTAATATTTGGATATTTTGGCTTAGTATCTTTTTTTGGCTTCTCATCCACGGCAACTCCAACTTGAACGGCGAGAGGAGACAAAGCGGGAGTGGCATCTCCTCTTCTGATAATCCTTCGCCCTCTTCTAGCTGAGCGCTCTGGGTTTCCAAATCTAGGCCTTGCGGTTTCTGCCATTTCTTCTAAAGTATAACATAGGAAATATCAAAGTTCCGATCGCTCCGACTACTGCAAGCAGGACTCCATATTTAAAGCCTTGCGGGTTATAAACAAATTCTACTTTATGTTTTCCAGCGGGCACAGGAACAGCCCGAAATGTATAGTCTGCTCTATAAATCTTTACTTCTTTTCCGTCAATCTTTGCCTTCCACCCCGGATAATAAACATCGCTTAGGAAAAGGAGCGAAGCCTGAAGAGAATCTGTTTGTACTACAACACTATTAAGTGAATACTTTGTAATCCCTGCAAAACCAGAAGCGTTCAGTCTTTTAGAAACATTAGGGTCTTCCTCAAGAATAATTTGTCTTCTTATATCGAAATCTTCGGAAAAAAGCTTTTCAATTATTTGCTCATCATTTTTTTCGACGATATAATCAGAGGTTAGAAATGTCCGCGGGACAAAATCTCGTGCCTCAAAAACTCTATAAATTCCGTCGTCAAAAATTTCTTTAAATTTATCATCTGGGAACAGACTAAAAGGATAAGACCATCCTTTGCCGTCATCGGACACTTTATGAACTATAAAACGTACTCCCAATAGGTCTAGCGCTTTTGATACATTGGGCCCATATTTTGGGAAGACGACGCCAGATCTTGCCCCAGAAGATGGTTTGCCAGTCTGAACAGCATTTACGAACTCTCCGTACCTTTTTATATAGACGGCATCATATCCTTCAATTCCAGGCAGTTGATAATAATCCGAATTGTCAGCGCCATAATTTCCAAATACACGGTCAAATGATGTTATCTTTGGATAATAGTCAATTACTTGTGTCTTTGGATGAATCATGTCTTTGGGATCAAAAGGGAGCCACTTGTTGGCAAAGCGAAGCATATCGAAGGACACTATAAAAATAAGAGCAAGTCCTAAAATTGCTGCCAGTCTTTTGTTAAGAGTGGCAATGCCGATGACAAAAAGTGATCCCGCAAAAACTAGCGTAGGAAGAATTAAATTGTTTCTTGCAATAAGTTTCCTTGTATCGTCAAGTCCCATACCTGCGATTACCATTACCCACAACGACGCCATTACGAGTGTCCAAAGAATTCCCCACACGACTATTCTTTTAGATAGCTTATTGCTTTTTATTTCTGCTAATAGGTAGTCAAATCCGAATGCTGAGAGAGTGGCAATCGAGAAACTAAAAATTACAATAACTCTAGATGCAGCAGCAGTTGAGATAACCGGAATTTTTAGTCTTACCAGAATATCTAAAAAAGGCGTGTCAAATGCTAGAAGAAGAGCGATTACACCGGCAATAGCAAAAAATAGGGCTTCCTTTCTTCGTTTGATTAGAGCAAATAATGCAAGAAAAAGAGGAAGAGCCCCGGTATACGCATTCCACTCTGCATAATGACCAAACCATGCATTCCTAGTTACAGGATTCCCAAATATGTCCGGCGCAACAAAAGTAGGAATATAATTTAGCGGAATTGTTTCTATTTTTTGAAAAAGATCGCTTCTTAGAGACTGTGAATACACCTCTATTGACGGAAGAATTTGGGGCATAGAAAGAAGAAGTCCGAAGACTATAAAAAGGAAGGGAATTGTAAAAAGCGAGAGGTTCCGATTTTTAAGGTGAGAAAAGAAAAGATAGCCTGTCACGAAGATTAGGAAATAAAGACTTGTCTGGAAATGGCCGCTTAGGAAGGAGAGGGGTATTGTTAAAGAAAGAAGAACTAAATAGATAGGATTTTTTTGTACTTTGTATTTTTCAATTGCCAGAAGCGCTAGCGGAAGAAAAAGAATTGCATATCCAAGAGTTGCGTACTCCATCCAAGTAGTGATGAAGCCGCAGAACATAAACGAAATTCCTCCAACGAGAGATCCCTCCCGGCTAATTTTTAATGTTCTTAAGAACAAATACGTAAAAAGAGAGGCCAAAAGGGGCTGAAGAAGAACCAGGATAGACCATGCGTTTTTAAAATCAAAAATGAAGAACAGAACATTAAGAGGAGAAAGAACAGCGGATTGATAATTAGCTAAATGCGTAGTCCCCGAAAAACTGTATGGATTCCAGAGAGCAATCTCTCCGTTTTTATATCCTTCAATTGAAAGATGTCTCCAGGGATAAATCTGTACCAAAATATCGGGCATCGCATCGTTTTTTACAGGTCGACCAAATTCAGGATATGCACTCCAAGGCGGGAAAGTAGTCACCTGATAATTTGCAGGATATGGAGCCTTATTTTGTAGGAAAAAGGGAAAGGAGAAAACAAACCAAAGGAGAACAAGAAATAAAACGGGATAGTGTCTTTTTATAAATTGTACTATCATGCTTTTTTAGTCAATTTCCCCTTAATAAGGATTAATGATCCCCAGCTGATAACTGTAATAATCGATACAAGCGTTACATAGTCTGCGAAAAGCCTAAGTTTCGTTTCCTCAAAAACTGCGTACACTTTATGATGGCCTTTGGATAAATTAAAGGTCATAAGTCCCCTATGATTTGGGTCCTGAAACTGTAGATTCAGGGAGGTTCCGTCTGCAAATATTTTCCATCCTGGAAAATAAAGAGTATTTTCTTTAATCCTGGCATTGTCTGTGATTACGTCTATTTCATATGAGTGCTTTGCTGAATTTCTTGCTAGCTTTTTAATTACTGCTTCCCCCTCAATTATTTCAATAGTATCTTTGGATTCTTTCTCCATAAATCTCACAGACCATATTGGTGCAGATTCCCCCGTATCAGTAGTACTTTTATAAATTCCTCTAAGCGAAGAATCGTCTCGATATAGATATCCTTTGACTTTCCAATAATTAAAACTGAGAGTAATAGACGCAATAATTATCAGGCCAGCTGCGAAAACCTTTTGCTTTTTGGGAATAGAATAAACAAGAAAAGCACCCATAATGGATGCCATAAATATTGATACTGATAGAAATCTCCATGGGAATTGAAGTTTCTGAAGAGTAGTTAATATATTGTAAAGGGGGTTTGAAATTGCGAGCATGAAAAATACTGAAATAAGGAAATATGAAAAAGCGAATACGTAAAAAATCAGGAGCCTTCTCTCTTTTAGTTTTTTTAAAACCAGGGGTAATGAAAGAACAGCAAGTATGTTTAATAATCCTATTTGAACGCTAAACTGTCCGGTTCCTCCAAAGTTCCAGGGAGAGTAGATTAGAGACACTGGGTTTACAAAGCTTGAAGCATAAGTCCCCGCTGTTACGATATCGCGAAGAGTGTATTTTCCTTCAAAAAATGCCGGAAACCAAAAAAATGCAGAGACTGCCCCCCCCAGCGCAAACATAGTGATAAAACTTGTTGCAGGGTTTTTATACTTCTTGTTTTGCCAGACCAAAAACAAAGCGTAAAAAAGAATAAATGGTGCGAAAAGGAGACTAATGGCGTTATGGGACAAGATAAACCCCCCCAGAGATAGTGCTCCACCCAAAGTGAGTAGAAATGTTTTCTTATCTAATATTTCATTTCTGTTTTCAGAAAGCTTATAGAGGAAATAAAGGATGAGCGGAGGAAAAATAAAAGCAACGTGTTCTCCTATTGCTCCCCGGACGTACATATCCACGAAACGGTATGGAGCAAAGAGATATAGAACGCTTGCGACTAGTCCTTCTTTCTCGCCCAGGAAATTCTTCACCCAAAGAAACATTGTCAAACCGGAAAGGACGTAGGAGGCTGCGAAAACCAACTTGATAGAATCGATAAGGGAGAATCCGAGGAAATGAAAAATAGACGCAATGTAAGAGGGAAGAGGATAGAGAAACATTAGAATTGGGTGACCATATCCCCAGTTCAGATTGCCGGCCCATCTGGGAATTAAGTTGCCTTCAGAAAGACTCTGGTAGAAATTAGCTATTCTCGCAACATGATCTATTCCGTCGTGCGTTATGGGGAGTCCTGAATGTAGAAATAACCAAAGAGGAAGAATCGAAAGCAAAAAGATTAACAGGGGAAAACGTAGCTTCCTTGACTTAAAAAGTCCCATTTAGAAAATTATACCAAAGTTTACCTATTTCTTTTGCTTTTTAGAGATGGAAGAATAACACCAAAATTGGCACCTGACTTATGGAAAAAATAACCGACTGTTAAAAACATAATGATAGGAGAAACCCAAGCGGGTATATGATGTCCAAAACCGTCCAGTATCATTATAATTCCTAAGAAAAATATTGAATACATTGCTCCGTTTTTTAAGTACTTATAGGTTTTTATTCTTTCTATGTTGCTGACAGTTATTTTTCTGAGTACGATTGCCCCCAGCCCATTTCCGATTAAAATTAAGGGAACGGAAAAGGTAAAGGCAAATGCTCCTATAACTCCATCTACGGAGAACGTGGCATCCAAAACTTCGAGATAAAGAATTTTGCTTAGATCCGATACGTTCCCCCTTAGGAGTCTTTTCTCTTGCTGTTCTGCGTATTGACGGAAACCGTGAATTATGAAGAAGGCCGTTGATCCCACAACTGCTCCAAATGCCAGAATAGAGCCTTCTTTAAGGGCAAACCATACAATAACAGCAAGAATTACTGCAACAACTGTGAAGAACCATGCACCCTGAGAATGGAAAAACTTTTCTGCCCTAAGTCCGAAATTCTTGGTTTCCAAGAATAGCCAGTGAAAAAAGATAAATAGAAGAAATACCCCTCCTCCCAAGAGTAGGGCTCTGGCTGTTTGCTCAATAGTTTTTCTTACTTCTTCTCCTGAGGACATTGTAACTCTGACTATTTCTATAAATGAAAGATCTGGCATCGTTGCCCAAATGATAACGAAAGGCAAAAGTCCTCTTATAACAAAAACCGCAAATAGTATTCCCCAGAAAAGGAACCATCTTTTTGCCCGCTCACTCATCGTGGAGAGAACCTCGGCATTAATAATTGCGTTATCAACACTTGTTATAATCTCAAAGAGGGAAAGTCCAAAAATGGTTATAATAATGAATAAGATCTCCATATTTATAGACAGTAGTATATCATTTGAAGCCTAGTTCTCAGCGGGTAAAAAGATAAAGAAGTATTGCTATTGTGACTCCAATTCCTGAAACTCCAAATCCAATTGTGAGCCATTTGAGGTAGAGATACATGTCAAACTTTTTCTTATCTCCCATTTATTTAAGAAGAGGATATTTCTTAACAAGCTTCATCTGTCCCCAAACTTTGCCTAATCCAAAATAGTTTCCTGCATTTGACCGCGCAATACCCAAAAGTACTGTTATGTAGACAATATGCTCATCGAGAAGGGGATTGTTAACTGGTGGAAAAAGAGAAAGGTAAATTAAAAACATCATTAAAGATCCGGCATATCCTGCGATTCGGAGTCCAATTCCCAAGAGAAGTGCCAGCCCTACCAAGAAAAGTCCAGCCATAAAAAGGAAATCAACGAAAACATTCCCGGAAAGACTTTGAAAGTATGAAGCAAATACTCCGCCTTCTGTGCCGAATTTTAAAAAACCTGCAGTAGGAGAGCCGCCGGATAGCCATGACCTTGGTGCTTCCGTAGCAAAACCAAGACCTAAGAGCTTGTCAAAAAATGCCCAAAGGAAAATTCCTGACATAACTAGACGAATAGAGGGCCAAAAATATTTCTCTCTCATATTATTTTTCAAGCAGATCTTTAATCGGGCCTAAATAGTAGTCGTCCCAACCCTTATCAATGTCTTTCGCCTCATCATCCGGTACGTTTTCATGTAACAAATGAAGAATGGTCTTTCCATCTTTTTCAAAGAGTTCAAACCTGAGCCTTGATGGCTTACTCCAGTCTCCGCTGTACCAATCTTGTTTAAGTATTTTATTTTTCTCGACCTTTATGTTTTTTCCGTGAATATCCCCGCCCCAGATCTCAAACTTAAAGTTTTGAGTTGCCTCCATCTTCACAGGACCGCCACCCCATTTGTCTATTGTTACAGGATTTACGAGTGCGTCCCAGACTTTTTCAATAGGAGCATTTATTGTGTAGTTTTTCGTGATTGTTCTCATGAGGCCAAATACACGATGTCTCCCTCTCTGACTTTGTCCGAAAGTTTTATTCCTACCTCCTGGCCTTTCTTTGCAGTTTCGATATCTTTGTGATCAAATTGCATCTGTTCTGCCTCTTGTTCAAAATCAGTGGCGTTCCCTTGAAATTTAAGCTTGTCTCCGATCTTTATTTCACTGTCAAGCTTAACAATCCCAACGCCTATCTTATCGTAGAAATGTGTGACTACCCCTATTTTTTTGCCTTCATCTGACATAAGCTCACCTCCTAACAGATTTTAATAGCTTCAGTTCGCATAATCTCTCTTTTTCCCAAAAAAGTCAAATAGGAGTGGATTTAAGGCTAGTAAGATGATAAAATGTTTGAACATTCCGTGATAGCTCAATGGTAGAGTCGCGTAGAACGCGATTAACGACAAGGTGAATTATTGGATTTACGTTCTTGAAAATGAGATTGGGCGATGGTATATTGGCCAAACAAATAATTGGAAGTTGCGGATTGAAAAACATAATAGTCAAAAGGTAAAATCAACTAAGAATAGGGGGATTTGGAAATTGATTTATAAGAAAGGGTTTAAAACAAGATCAGAAGCAATGAGACATGAAGAATATTTAAAATCTGGGGCAGGAAGAAGATACCTGAAAGAGTTATTAAACAGATAACTAACAGGGCTCCGCAGTAGCTCAACGGTAGAGCAGATCCCTGTTAAGGATAAGGTTCTAGGTTCGAATCCTAGCTGCGGAGCCCTGTTGGATTATCAGTGTAATTGAGGATAGCGTCAAAGGGTTTTAGCAGGCTATATTTGACTAATCGTCCATCTAATACAGAGTTCTGAAGTATTAACTTCAAAAGTTGCCTCTTTTCTTCTATTTCCGAACTTACGAACAAATTATAAGCGTTTTGAAGAAGCCGTAGAATGTATTCTGAGGTCAAATAGTAGTCGTCTTCGGCTTTCTGAAGATTAAATAGCTTAGTATCAATTTCGTCTATCTTTAGCTTAAAGGCTTTATACATTTTGTCATACCCATCGGCAGTAATACGCCCATCAAGTCTGTCTAAATACATTTCCTCAATCCTTTTTGCGTATTTTTCTTTTTCCTCGCTTAATTTCTTAACCTGTTCTTCTCCAAATTCGCTTTTACCCAGATGAACATTTCTAAGCGTTTCAATGGTTTCGTCTACCACACCCTCTGGCAACTGCAATTTTTTGAATAACTTCCCGAACTGTTCGGTTATATCTTCCTCACGAAGCCACTCTGCGTTGTGCTTGCCTTTATATTGAGTGCAGTGATAGTAAACATACTTATCTTTAGCCTTTTCAGGCGTTATCATACACCCGCAATCGGCACAGCGAATAAGACCCCTATACATATAAGGCAACCCAGCGAATTTGAAGTGTTTTTTGTTGTATCCAGCCTTAATCTGTTGAACCTTGTCAAAAAGCTCTTTTGAAATAATCGTTTGGTATTTGTGTGAATAAAGTTTTCCCTTACTTAACATTTCCCCATAATAGAAAGGTTGCTTAAGGATAAAATCTACATAGCTGTTTGAAAAATTAAGATTGTAATCAGCTTTTAACTTTTCTCTTATGAGACGCATTGAAAATGCACCGGATGAATACCATTCATACATTTTTAGGACTATTTTAGATTCAAATTCATCAGGCACTATATCTTTCTTTTCATTTTCTAAAGTAATGTTTTTATAGCCGTAAGGAGCTTTTCCAATCCATTGACCGCTTCTTAGCATTTGCTCTTGAGCCCTTTTAACATTGTCGCTTATTGCATCCGAGAAGTATTTCGCAAGCCCTAAACTAATACCAAACTGAAACTTTTCAACTGCTGATATTTGGCTGTTTATAACCTGCCCGTCTGATGGAAAATGTAGTTCTACCTCGTCTCTCAATGCCTTCTCGTATAGCGTTGCAACCCTTACATCAAAAACATTCCTTGATAGTCTATCTACCTTATCAAAACAGACAACCATCTTTTCTTTTTGTCCAATTACGAAGTCTAAAATTTCGTCAAAGTCTTCTCTTTGGTCTTTATAAGCACTTTCATCAAAACTAAATTTCTTAATAATTTCGTATCCTTTTTTCTGGCAATATCCTTCAAGACGAGCTATCTGAGCAGGAAGAGAATTGCCTGCATCTTTTTGTTCTTCTGTTGATACACGAGCTATAATTATCGCTTCCATAATTAAAACTTTATTCTTTCCCATCCCTTTGCAGTCGTATTTTTGTTATATTTGGCACCTTCATGAACGAACATTCCAGCCGATTTTGAGATTACTATTCCGCCAATAAGTTTCCTTGCCTTGTTTTTCCGAATGTAATCGTGTAAAACATTTGCTTTCACTACAGTTTCATCACTTTCTGCGTGGATGCCTGATTTTGTATCGTAAATGCCTATTTTATCTTTGAAGAAAACTATGTAATCCGGATAAAAAGAATGTTGTAATCCATCTTGAGGATGGATGTAGGGTATAGCAAAATATACTTCTTTATTCGTTCCATTTTTATACCAATAAAGAACAGATTTACTCTTGCTTATCATTTCTTCAAACTTCTGTTCTGGAATGCTACGAGAAGTTCTAAGATAACATGGACTCAGAGAATAATTCTTAACTTCAACCTTTTCGTGTAATTCATTGAAGTATTCTACCTCTGGAACATCCCAAAGCAATTCTTTCTTAACTTGCTTAGCTTCTTTATCTTTTCTATCTAATTCTTTGAATCTTTCTTTTGCCGACTCAATAATTTCCTTGAAGATTTTTTGATTGGATTCGGAACAAATTACAATTCTCTGAATTTCAATTCTACTAACATCTCCATAACCTAAGTAGTTATCAAACCAATCATATAAGCCTTGTTGAATCTTTGTGTGCGAACGAACAGGAGCATAAGGCAAGGAGCACGCTTTAGCAAAAAACTCAAACTTAAATTTCAAATCGTCTTCCGACATAGTAAAGTTAACAATCTTTCCAATAACATTTTCTACATCGTCAATTCCTTGAAGGATAACATCGGAAATTATGGGTGTTGTTAATTCTTTTGGTAATAATTCAAGTTCCTTGTCAGCCTTCTTTTTGGCGACAGCTGGCATGTCTTTTTCCTTAATCCCAAAATACTTATTTGCTTCCTCTATTAGAAGTTTTCTAAAAGACAAGGTAAGGTCACCATAATCTATTCTTCTAAGGTATGTTGATGGAAGTTTTACTTCTTTATATTTTCCGATTCTATGAGCGGGTTGTATACGAAAGAAGGATTTGCTCTCAGAATCTTTTGCAATCTGAATCTTCGGTAGATTACTGTATACAAAGCCTTGATTTAATTCATCACTGTCGTAATGTTTCGCCTCAGGCATCCTCAAAATCCTTCCTACAGTTTGTATTTCAAAAGTCACGCTTTTTATGTCACGAAACATAATTAAGATTTGAGCACGAGGACAATCCCACCCTAAAGCTATTGCCTGCTTGAAAATAAGAACACGAACACCGTCATCGTTATTTGATATAGTCTCAATGTTTTCTTTCCTGTCAGATAACCAAATTCCTAAAAGTCCATTTCCTACAGTTATATTATGTTTTGCATGCAAATATCTCATCACAAATATAATTTTTCTCACATCAAGAGCACTCATAGTTTCGCTTTCATTAGGCAGTTGAATAAGAATTAAGGGATTTATCTTTAATCTATTTTTATAAAGTTCAATAAGTTCTTTTTGTTTAGCGAGTGCAGATTCTAAAATAACCTCATCTGCAACGGAATTGAAGTCTTTATATTTTCCTATTTCCTCATTTATAACAACATCCTTTTTTATCATGCCCTGTTCTATTACATCCTCAAACTTAACAGAAATGTAACCAGCGTCTTCATTAGCAATATCCTCTGGTTTTGGCTCAAGTTTTGGAGTTGCAGAAACCTCAATTGTGAGCTTAGGAGCTATGACATCTTGCACAAGATTCTGTGATTTTTCTGACCAATAATGATAATGGCTCTCATCAACAATTAGTATTATTTGTAAGCCCTTTTCTTTTGTGTTGTTTATGAAAGTCCGGAGATTTCTATCATTTTCGTTTTCTCGCATATATAGATTGGTATACTCACCAGTTCTTCTATCTTGTTTTATAAGGCTATGCCAGTTAACAAAAGCAATTTCATTTTCTTTCAGTTCGTTATTTTGAATATCATCAAGATAGGAAAATGTATATCTGCTGGGATTAAGGTAATCTTCTAATTTTCCTCTGCTCTGTTTATGTAAATCGTTTCCGCTAATCCATAAGAAAGCATACTTAGAAGGTAATTGTTCATCTGCAAGATTTCTAAGGTAATCTGCTACAACAATAGTTTTTCCAGAACCTGTAGGAGCCTTGAATACACATACTCTTTGACCATCTTTTGCAAGAAGAATCCTGCTGGCTTTCAGCAATTTATCTACTGCTGTTTCTTGGTAACGCTTAAGTTTCATTTGAATAATTTCCTATATACCTCCAATATGCTTTCAGGAATAGGACATAATTCGTGCTTTAATTCTAAATCTTCAAAGTCCTCATTAAAAGTATCATTTGTTAGAGAAAAAACATAAATACTAGCGGGAAGGTTTTGCTCTTTTAGCTTCTTCTTTAGTTCATCTAAATCATCTAAGTTAAATAAAATTCCAGTTGTATGCTTAGCATCTTTATAAATCTTAAAACCAGTCTTATCAAGAACTTTTTCAAAGGTGTTTTCTCTAATACATATCATTTCTGTTGAGCGTTTAACTAATTCTTTCCTTGTATCGTCAGACACTTTAGACTTTGATACGAAAGAAGTTTTGAAATATCTTAAGTTAATTGGAATCCCAGTTAAATCTTCTAGACCTGAAACGCTTTTCGTAATAGCTTTAATCCTTTTGTAGGTAACATTCTCTGCGATATTGTTCTCATTGTTTGTGCAGAGGATAAATTGCCTCTTAAGACCATCCTTTTTATTGAGGATTGCTACTGCATGACCAGTCGTTCCAGAACCTGCAAAGAAATCAAGAATAATTGGTTGCCTCCTTTTTTTTGTTGCATAAGAGATAAAATCTATCATTGTATAAATTGATTTTGGAAATGGAAAATCAGTATCAGGCAACAATTTTTTTAAGAACATTGTTCCATGCGGTCCTGCATTATATCTTGAATCAAACCAATTACTGTAAACTGGTTTATAAACCTTGCTTCTTTTTTTTATCACTTTCATTGATAAGTTAGGAAGCGAAGCCTTGATTTCCTGTTTTGAAATTAAATCAATCATTGTCTCCCTTCCGTATCGCCATCTTCTTTCTCCGCCATTTCCATCAAGGGGATAAACTCTCTTGTATCCCTCTGGAGTATCTTCCGTAGGATATTTTTCATCTTTTTTCAATTCTTCCCCGACACCTTTAATTTGTCCTGTTTTTTTATCTACTAGAATAGCAAAAAACATTCGTGGTCTTCCTATTCTATAGTAATCATTACCAGCACCTGCCTTGAGTAGGCTCCATTCTTCCGTGACTTCTTCAATGTAATCCCCTAAGAATAGGTTTTTCCCTTTAGGAACTGAGACAATTGCATATTCATGTGTTGCTGAAATGTTAAGACCTCCTGAACCTTGAGGATGATGATTAACAACAACCACCTCATGCGTATACGAGGGCAGTATTTCTTCAAGTAACAATTTCAGATTTGCAAATTCATTATCGTCAATAGCACAGATAAGAATCCCATCCTCTGTTAATAGATTTCTAGCAAGTGTAAGCCTGTGATGCATCATGTTAATCCATTTGCTATGTCTATAGTTATCATTACTATCTACATAATGATTGTTATATTTCCAATCTTTAGCTCCAGTATTGTAAGGAGGGTCAATATATATAACATCTATCTTTCCAGCATGGGTATAATTTAAAACCGAAAGTGAATGATAATTATCTCCTTCAATTATTAAATTAGTAGGTAAGCCTTCATCTTTTTGTATAGCTTTATCTTTTGATTCTTCAAGGACTGGTAACTCTTTTTTACATTGCTCAACGACATCCTCAGGCTTATCTTCCCAAACTAAACCATATTTTTTACGCTTTTTAACTTCCTTAACAAGGGCAACCAATTCTTCCTTTGTCATGTCATCTATTTTTTTCATATTATTTTTGCTTTAAAAATTTTTCCAAATCTTCCCTTCTTATCCTATATTGCTTTCCCGCCTTTAAGGCAATAAGTTTCTTTGCTCGTATCCATCTATAGACGGTAAGGTAGGCGACATTAAGCATTTGAGAAACTTCTTCAATAGAATAAAACTGTTCTTCTTTCATATTTTTAACCAATTTCTAATATCGCTCCACATATTCTCTTTTTCATTTTCCCAGTTGAGACAAATATAATCAAAGTGATAAAGCATTCTTCTGAAGGAAATGCTTTCTTCCGCTTTTGAATGACCCTCAAAATTGTCAAATGCAAACATTGCCTTAACTTTTGGAAATAGTCTTTTAATATCGCCGGATATTACATTTGCGGAAATTGCATCGTGACTTGGGAAATTTGATAGCTTACTCGTGGTTCTTCTTGTAGCTTTTTTAAGCTCCATAATAATCGCTGGAACAATAATGTTTCCTCTTACCATTACGCCCGTTGTTTTTACAAAATCCCCAATTAGTTTTTCTCTTGGAATTGTCTGCTCATAGATGATTACATCTATTTCTTGTGCACCGCCATATAGCTTCCATTCTCCATCTTTTGTTTTGAAAAAGGAGAAATCACGAAGAATATAATTGTCCGAAGCATCGCTCTCATAGCCTCCTATTACTTTTATGGTTTTATTATCTATGCTTTTTAATTTTTCCCGTAAGAAACGGACGACTTCTCTGTTAAATTCCTGCTCCGTAGCAAAGATAGTATTTCGCATATCCTTATTTATCATTATTTATCATTTCAGCTTCAAAGTCAACTAGGCTTAATGGTTCAAACTGTTCTATGCTCTGCCTAATAGGTTTGAATACATCAAGAGAATTTTTAGGATAATTATAGCTGTTCATTTGAGAATTAAAATCATACCAACTGTTTCTAGGATGTTTTTTTAGTAGTTCTCGTAATTCTCTTGGATTATTTTCTTCCAATGCTTTACGAAAGCCTAAGGCTGTAAATACATCTTTTATTTTTGTTTTGGTATTGTCTATTTCAAACTGAGCAATAAAATCTTTGCTTGATTTTGGGTCAAAATAAAGAGGTTTTGGGTATCCTTTTTCAATATCTTCAAGATAGCTTAGAAGTATTTTTTGAGCAATTTCCTTTTTAAATATATTTTGAAAAGTTGGTTCTACCTTATATCCATTATCACTGAGCACTTTCCTCAATTTTTGCCTTGTGTTGATTCTTAACTCCATTCTCAAAACTTCAAAAGGCTTGTGTTTTCTTGCTTCTTGAATGTCGCTAAAAAGATTCATTTGAAGGGAATTATCTTTTTCTATTGCCCTTTTTTCGCTAATTTTTGCTTGCTCCAAATCTTTTATTTTGTCATAGAATGTTAATTCCCATGTATTGGCATGCCATTTAATTGAATGTCCTTCATTTCTAAAATCTGATTGGTTGAAATCAAGCCTCTTCGTTATGTTGGCTTTGCTTAGTTCTTTTAAAACTGTGAAGGCAATCAATCCATTTGTTAGTTTGATATTTTTAGAATAATGAACTGACGAAACTGGTGCTTTTATGAAAAGTTCCCAAAACACTTTGACTCCCATTTCGCTTAGCTTTGTTTGTAATAACTTAGCAACTGCTTTAAAATTCTCATCATCTAATTCTTCAAAATTATTTCCATAAAGCAACTTAGGTAAGGATAACTCTATTGAAAGGGTTGGTTCAAAGCGACCAGAGGAATTAAACCTTTTTTGTAAAGTTAATTTTGGTTTGTATATTCCGCTCATCAACTCTGATTTAGTCGGGTTTTGGACAAGTGAAAAAAATCCTCTCGCAGAGTTCATAGTGTCTTTTTGAAATCGCCCAATATCTGTTACAAAAAACATATTATTTTCCAAAACTATTTTCACTGTATCTATCATTTTTCATTACATCTTCAAACTCTTTGATGACCTCCTTTTCTATTGATTTTGCGAAAACTTTGTTTATCGGATGGAAAATATTTATATTTCTTTCTCCTACTTTCTTTGTCGGGTATACTAACCGGTAACCGCCTTCTGGTCGTGTCAGAATGCCAATAGAACCTAAATATAGGCTCTCGTTTAATACGAAGCTCGCAAAGGCAACTAAGCCATTCTGTGGCTTAATAGGAATAATCTGAATTTCAGTTATTTTCATTATTTTCTTTTCTTAGTTCTCTGGTCTATTTCAACCAAAAGACCCATAAACTTTACAAATCTATCTTTATATTCCCTTACTTCTTCGTCAGATAATTTCTTTCCATACATCTGCTCTAAGAAGTTTTTAAGTTTTTGCTTGCTGTCTGCTTTTTCCATTAGGATAAGCGTGCTACCTCAATAAGCGTTGAGGTCAAGATTTAGGACATTTAGGTTATGAGGGTAAATTTGAAACCTCTATAGAGATTTCAAACCTAAAGGGGTTAAGGTTTTGGCAGTATTTTAATTCTGTATGCACCCACGGCTGGCTTATCTTCTGCGTTGTCGTCTTGTGTAGATACTATAATTATTTTTTTCTTTGCTTCTTCGGGCATTCTATCTTCAATCTGTTTTATAGTTGAGCGAACATATCCAACATCTTTATTGCCTTTCATCTCATTTATAGTAGCCCAACCGCCTTTTTTATCAGTAAGTGCCTTAAATATGTGTCTTCTATCTTCACTATTAAAGTCAATTTTCCCTAAAGTTCCAAAAACGAAACTATTACCTTCCCATCTAAAATCATCTTGCCAAGAAATTTTACTTTTATTTGTTTTTTCAAGAGCTTTGGTTGTTATTTGCTGATTTTCATTTTTTTGAATGAGCACCGGCTTATCTACGAGTTTATTTCCCCTAGACTTAATAGCTTTTACTTTATCAAGTAGATCATAATAGCTATTTATATTTAGCGTTATCTCTGCATCAAGAGACATTTCTCTATGTAGATAATCTATTATTACGCCTATTTTCTTTAGATAATCTAAAACTTTAATATAGCCACCTGTTAAGTCATCAATGTCTGAAGTATCATAGCCCTCAACATCGTGAAATGATGAAACGAAACTAAAGTTTATTTTATCTGATTGGACTATTTGCAATTGTTCTTCAATTTGCGTTAGCACAAGATAGATTTCGTTGAGATTACTTTCCGTAAGATTTTCTATACTTGTCCTGCGTTGAATTAAATAATTTGAATGCCATCTATGAAACTCAGGAATATCCAGCAAAAAATAATGAGTTGGCTGTTGATTAGGGGGTAGAAGTCTATTGTTTAATGGGTGGACTTTAAGAGCTTTCTCGTCTTGGAGTTGGAGAAGAATGTTGCGTATTTCCTCTCTCGGTAATCGGTCTAACCCGTTTGTAGCATTTAAGTAAAGTGTTGCCGTAAAAAAGCCTTTGTGAAGAGTTTTACTAGCCTCTACTACCGCTTTAACGATAAGGTCTAGTTTTTCCTCATAGGTCATTACGGCGTTGCTGTTGGGCTTCGTTTGGCTACCTGCGGGCTTTTTGCCTGTAAACTCTTGGTATTCTAGTTCTTGTTGGATTTTCAAGAAGTAGCTGTCAAAGGCTGGTAGAAGCTTTATATGCCAGCAACCATCGTCTGCGTGGTCGTAGGGGTCGGGGTCAAGTTCACCAAGAGTTGAATTTGCTCTCTTTGATGCTTTTAAGACTTTCAAAACCCGTTCGTCTTTTTCTAACTTGGCAAACAGTTGTGATAATTCAACATCTCTGAAATTGCCATTCAGGTCGTTCATGGGGTCTATTTTCAAAGGTTGACCAGAAGGGGCTATAGTCCTTGCGTCGTCAATTGCGTCTAGGAGAAAGTAGAGTTTTTCTTTACCGTTCATCATAATTCATTACATTTTCAGTAGCAGTATTGTAATATTTTGCTAATATATACTCAATGGTTGATATTAAAAGAGCGAGGGAATTATTAGGCAAAAGGGGCGAGCGGATGACTGATGAGGAAATTATGAGGGTTGAGGAGCAAATGAGAATCTGGGTAAATATAATAATTGATAGAGTTTTAGAAGATAAAAGAAATGGTGTGATGAAACATAAAAAACCGAGGGTGTAACACCCTCGGTTGACTTCTCGCAGACCCCTCTCTAACCACAAGCTATTTCCCCGACTTATTGTATATTGTTTTTGTGCTATAATTTAGATATGAAAAGTGCTACCCCCAAGAAAAAATTAAAAGAGCTAATAGTCTACATCGCAACTAAATGTAGCAATGACGAAAACTACGGAGAAACTAAACTGAATAAAATTCTTTATTATTCTGACTTTCTTTACTTTTTTAAGACATACAAGCCAATCACTGGTCACGAGTATGTGCATCTTCCAAATGGACCAATTCCTAATGATATGAAAAAAATCTTAAAAGAAATGGAAGGAAAGGATATAAGCATTGCAATCTCAAGGTCGGGTCCATATACACAACATAGAATAATTGCTTTAAGAGAAGCTGATTTAAGTTTATTTAGTGCGGATATGATTTCCCATGTTGATTCAATTATTGATGAGGTCTCCAACAAATATCCTCTGACTGCCAGTCAATTAAGCGAATTGAGCCATAGGAATATGGGTTGGATTGTAACCTCAAACGGAGAAACCATTCCGTATCAAACAGTATTTGTAAAAGATAAGAAACACCAAGTTGCAACAGAACGAGAAGTAGGAAAAGCTAAGGAAATAGCAAAGGAGTATGCAGGCAGGTATGGATACCCCAAAGATACCCAAAACATTAGAGGAGTCTCCTCGTTATAAACAGAACATAAAGAAAATCAACAAGAACACAAAAGCTCTTGATGTTCATCTTGTTGGTGCAACTTTTACCATTGCTTGTAAAGCAGACGAATATCCTTTGCTTGATGCTTTTGGCACGAGGTCAATAAAAATTGATGGTCAAGGGAAAATCCCACCTATAACAATATACTTTAAGGAATTTGAGGAAAAGATTGTTTTACTTGATGTAGAGGAAACACCTGAAATAATTTCTTAAACTTAAGACTTAAGTGGTTATTGGAAGATTGAGGTTGGAATATAGAATTTTTAAGTCTTCTAAGCTATAATCAAACTCAATCCCTTTGTTAATGAATAAGTCCTTTAGGGGGAGCCCTGTTAAACTGGACCAACGGTGACGTTTTACGTCATTCGAGTCCTAGTCGCGGAGCAATCTTTCGCTAAAACTACAGAATTGCATGCAGTTACGTAGTAAAATACGAAGTGTTGCATGCATTACTGTTATATTCTGCTAAGTTCAAAATCCCACACATTTTATTTTGGTTCAACTAATAATTTAAAAATAAGATTAACTCTTCATAATAATGGCGAGGTAAGGTCAACAAAGCCACACATTCCTTGGAAACTTGTTTGGTATGGAGGATTTCAGACAGAAAAGGAAGCTAGAGATTTTGAACTTTATCTAAAAACAGGGTCAGGAAAAGCATTTGCATACAAAAGATTAGTCAATGTAGCTTTGGAGAAAGATTTTTCGAGTGGCAGACGTAGTAGTCCGAAGTCAAAAAAGACGAAGGATACCTAGTCACGGAGCAAGTTAACCATTGCCTTGAATATTTTTTTCTGGTTCACGCCTCTTTTTTATGCTAAAATCAGTCTTGTGGAAGAAGCAATGCCTAGAGGTAAACTCACGGCTGTTAAAGAAAGTCTTGAAGATAATCTGCTTTGGAATGGGCCGCAAAGTGTTGGTACTGCCCGCGTACTCCACGTCGAACACCCGATGCATGACATGGTATTTATTGACTGTGGTGGCGATGATATTACTGCTCATGAGTTTGTATTTACTGCTCCGGGTAAAATAAAAAAAAATCAAATTGTCGAAGTTATTGTTAGGACAAAAAAACAACTAAGAAAACCGTTTACATTTCCTGATTGTCAGGTAGCTATTAGACCCTATACACAAGAAACCTATGGGAAAATAACAGCTGAGGATAGGGCTACATTAAGACCTACGTTTGAATATGATTCTAACAGAAAAGATGCTTTTTTCTCGCGAGCTTTTTATCGAAGATTCTTCCCCGGAGGAAGAAGCACTCTTAAACCTTTTCCTGATGTATCAGGTTCTGAATGATTATTGTAATTACAAAAATTAATTGCCGATTATAGGACTCAAACGAACTATAGCGTTGAAGGGTCCTAAGTAGGCTCGCGGAGCAACTTAGCCTCAGAATAAAGTGATATAATCTAATTTATGAAACCAAAATTTATTCCCCAAGAGCTATTTGATTTTATAGATAGAGCAGGAAAAGCAACTTATGCAGGCGGTGGAAAATATGAGCAGAATCCAGAAAGACCTGGATTTTTTGAATTAGTTTACGATAAAGAATTACCTTGGTATTACAGAGATAGCTATGCGGGACATTCCAGATCTGGAGGACAAGAAGTTGTTAGGTTAAATGATGAACCAATTTGGTGGTCAGGTTATGGTGGAGGTATGGTTGAAGGAAAAGAAAATATGTCCGACCAAACTTTTGATTTCCTCAAGAAAGCGTTATCACAAGACGAAGAAGGATTTGGATCTTTAAGAGGTCCGCATGAATTAACAGATGGAGATTGGAAATATACCTATACCCAAGACGGAGATATTACAGATTTTTATGGATATGAAGAAATTTCTTATAAAGGAGAGCGAGTATTCTGGCATAGGGCGGTTGGAGGGATACTAAAGCATAAATAGAGCTTTTTCAAATCTTCTAGACTATAATCAAACTCAATCCTTCTGTTGATGAATAAGACCTTCAGGCGGAGCACGAGTCGATAATTATCGCTAAAAATAGTATAATATAAAGTAAGAAAGGAGGTATATTAATGAACGGAACAATTAAAACAAAAACAGATAGAGGATTTGGATTCATTTCTCGAGAAGGAGAGCCAAAAGATCTTTTCTTTCATTCTAATGATTTAGTCGGAGTTACTTTTGACGAGCTTCAGGTTGGAGCAGCAGTAACATTTGATGTTGTTGATGGCGAAAAGGGTCAAAGTGCAAAAAACGTAAAGCTTGCTTAAAATTAATAAGAGAAGCGGATTCAAAACGACACTCAAGAAAATTTTTACAACTCTTATTCCACGCGGTAAATTAGCTTAAAAATCTTCTGCTATAATCACACCATGAAAAAACTTGTCACTTCAGACAAGGTATATATTGGGAAGTCGAAGATTGTAGGGGCTGGTAGAGGAGTCTTTGCGGGGCGTAATATCAAAAAAGGCGAACTTATTGAAAAATGCCCGATTATTGAAATCCCCAAACATGATTTTTCCAGTCTAAGAGAGAGTGTTCTTGTTACTTATTTTTTCTATTTCGGCAAAAAAAAAGAGCGTTTGGTAGTTGCGTTGGGTTTTGGATCAATATATAACCACTCGTATCAACCAAACGCCAAATATAAGATAAATCATACAGAAAAGACAATTGATTTTACTGCTTTAAGAGATATCGAGAAGGATGATGAGATAACGGTTAATTACAATTCGGGAAATTCAAAAGATAAGAGTCCGTTATGGTTTGAAGTGGTTCCAACTCGCAAGATTTGAAATATATAAGTGTGAGGGTATATACTTTTCTTACCCATGACTAAGAATCCTTTTGCTAATACTACTGGAGCGACGTTGCATAGCATTAATATCCAAATTTTTGGGAGATAAGTTGCTCTAGTTCGCTATTTGTTCCCTCGTAGCCGACCGCCCAAACTCCAATACCTTTTAGATTTCTTTCATTGACCAGGTCGTATTTAAGTCCTAATGAACGAACGTTATCAAAATAAACTTTATGAGTTTTATTTTGTCCATCAACGTATTGGTACCATGGGGTTCCTGATGCAGAATCCCATTGTAAATTATTGAACGCATTGGTGCCTACAATATCAGCATAGGATAGAATACCAGTTGTGCCTGGGGATGGATCACTTATCACCCAATCATATCCATAATAAGGTACTGCCAAAATAATCTTTTCGGCAGGAACTCGCTGCAGGTAATTGGCTAAATAGCCGACTATACTTTGTTCCCCAGTAAGAGGTGCTACCGGGCCCGGAGCAGTATATGGCGTATGAAAATCATAGCCCATGATAATAAACGTATCAACAACGTGTGCGAGAGTTGGTAAATCAAATAGGTCATTACCCACTCCCGAAGAAGCATAAGTATCAATAGTTAAGCTTGCTGTTGGAAACTCTTTTTTTAACTCTGTGTTAAGAGCTCCAACAAAATTAGTAAATCCGTTTCGAGCACTTTCAGACGGAGTGCCGACGTATTCGAAGTCAAGGTTAACTCCGTCTAAGTTTTTTGAGCCAACCATGTAAACAATATTTGAAATTAATTTTTTTTGAGCATCAGTAGAAGAGAGCATTGCCTCCATGCGACGATTGGAAAACATTTTTATAGTTATATTGGTACGAACTTGCTTTTTCTTCAGGGTATCGATAACTGAAGGTAGTTTTGGATTATTCCACATTGCCCATCCCTGATCAGCACTGCCTTGAGCATCTGTAATAATAATATTTCCCTCACCGTCTGGTTCAATCCCGAATAAATTAGCTGACGTAAGCTGCTCAACCCTAAGCTTATCGAATGAGCCTATTACCCAATATGGTATAAATCCGACAACTTCCCTCTTTGGCCGTATCGAGGGGCCAAGCTTAATGTCTTTAACGGGATAGGAAAATACCTTTTCCATCTTAACTGGTAATTCATTTGCATAAACTTTTCTAACAAGACCTCCCGAGGGAGACGTCGGCAAAGGGGTATCATTTTGTACGACCGGTTTGGGAATAACGTAGATTATCTCTTTTTCTCTTTTTTGCGTTGGTACAAAAAATATGAAGGCTAGCATTACAGCAAGGGCTATGAAATAAAATACTAAAAAGAGTAATGTGTGACTTTTTCCCATAGCCTGTTGGGGGGTTGATAAGGGAACTATCGGGTGCGGAGCGTGTTTTGTTGCCTCTACAACAATATCTTTTATGTACTTATCGGGGATTCCGATTATTTTCAACCGAAACGCAAGTTGATCGGGATCGCGTAGGTATTCTGGATGCTCTGCAATGTATTGCCTAGCAAAGTCGGTATATTTGTTTTTCATGCTATTCTTGAGCTTCATCGCAGATGAGCTTAGGCTTTGGTTGACAGGAGGGTTTACCCGAACATTCGCTGAAATCAACTGCAAGATGGCAATTTGGGGGCAAAGCCTCACTTACCGTGGGGGTCTGTGTTGATGCATAGTTATCAGACTGGAATAACTCTCCCCAAGTTTTTGTCACAATAATGGGGACTAAAAGAATAATAATAATCGTCAGCTTGGTAAAAAGACTTAATCCAACAATTTCCATCCATACTAATTTGAAAACGCTGGTTTTCTTCCCTCCTAATTTTCCAAAGGAAATAATCTCTGCCATATAGTTATTTTAGTGCAAAGCGCCCAATAATAAAAGTCAAGCTTAGTGGGAGTTACGTCTTAGCTTTGCTATAATTGCCCTATGACTAAGAATCCTTTTGTTAATGCTGGGGCTGCAACAGCATATATAGTTTTAATTGCCTGTGTTATGTATTATGGAACACAGTATGTTCGTCCGGGTAATTCGGTTATGGCTCCCATCGCTGCGCTTTCTCTTTTTTCTCTCTCTGCCGCGGTAATGGGGTACATTTTTTTATTCCAACCCCTCCAGCTTTATCTTGATGGAAAGAAAAAAGTGGCGGTAAATCTTTTTCTCCAAACGGTTGCAGTATTTGCAGGAATTACGACTCTTATCCTCATCCTCTTTTTCTCAGGGAGCGTGTATTAAAATTTGGCCTCATCATTTCCGAGAAAATTACAAACGAATTGATAAATCAGGCTTTTCGTGTTAATATCCCAGCATTATGGCACCTCAAGAAGGAAGTTTGGGAAGAACGGCAAGCCTAGCTTCTCCCGATGGACTAAATCTGTCTGCAAGACCACAACTAAAGGAAACAACTTATGACGGGACCACCTATGTTGCTCCGAGCTGGGAGGAGATGGGTTCCTATACCCGTGATTTGGCGCAACAGATAATTAGATCAGGTCAATCATTTGATAGAATAGTAGCGCTTGCAAAAGGAGGATGGACTTGGGCGAGGACATTGGCCGATTATTTAAAAATGGATCAGCTATCTTCAGTGAGAATAAAAAGATACGGTGATGTAAATCAATCAGGGGAGCCAGTGATACTCCAGCCATTGACAGATTCTGTTCACGGAGAAGTAGTTCTTTTGTTTGACGAAGTTATTGATGAGGGTCCTACAATTAGAAAAGGGCAAGAGCTTTTAAGGGTAATGGGAGCTGCGGAAATCTACACAGCAGCGCTTTGTTATAAGCCCCACTCGGTAGTTAGACCCGATTTCTTCGAGCTTGAAACAACAGCTTGGGTAGTTTTCCCTCACGAAGCAAGGGAATTTATTGAAGGGGAAGGTAAAAAATGGCTTGCTGCGGGACTATCTATGGATGAGGTTGAAGACAGATTCTTCGAGATTGGTCTTCATCCCGAAGACATCGAACAATACTTCACTCCATTAAGAAATTTGGATATTCAGACAACTTTAGGAATTGTAACAGGAGAATCAAAATATACCTCTCTGCTATAATTGCCGTGTGGGAGAAAGTAAAAGCCCTTATAAAAATTTCTCTAAGGAAGAATTAATCTTAAGAGATCACTTAGCTATTGATAGAACAATTTTGGCAAATGATCGAACTTTTCTTTCCTATGTCAGAACTTCCCTAGCTATCATTGCAGCGGGGGGAGCAGTAATTCATTTTTTTGAAGGAGAATGGATTAAGACAGGCGGTATTGCCTTAGCATTGATAGGAATAGCAATTCTTATGGTAGGCTATGTTAGGTATAAAAAAATGGATAGGCTAATTAAGCAGGTAAAACGGGCTTAGTATTTAGTTCTGGAAATTATTGTTATAATTGCCTCATGTTAAAAGCAGTTCTTTTTGATGTTGACGGGGTTCTCCTCGATTCCTTCGAAGCAAATCTTAAGTTTTATCAGGATTTAATGAAGCACGCAGGTCATAGATCACCAACGAGAGAAGAGTATAGGCCGTTTTTTCATTTATCCATGCGAGATTTAATTCCAAAATTCAGTGGATTAACAGAAGAGGATGAAATAAATAAAATTTGGGAGATCGGCAGAAAAAGAGAAGTAAGGTATCCTGATGAGTTAGTGAAAATGCCAAGCGATATAGAAGAAGCTATAGGAAGTCTTGGTGAAAAATATATATTGGGAATCGTTACCGGCCGTGTTAAGGAAAATATCTTAAAAACTGGAGGTTTAGAAAAGTTAAAAAAACTTTTTACTGTTGTTGTGGGTTACCAGGATACAGAGAATCATAAACCAGACCCAGAACCTCTTCTATTTGCCTGTAAGAAGCTTAAGATAAAGCCGAGCGAGGCAGTCTATGTAGGGGATGCGGAGGGTGATATTACAGCCGGAAAATCTGCTGGGATGAAGACAATTCTTTTTCACCCAGACAATAAATTCGATAACGCCGATGCACACGCCTCATCCTTTAAAGATCTCCCTGGGGTTATTGAAGCGATCAGCCACAGCCTTTTGATTTAACGAAGAGGGACTAATTCTTTAGCCTATTGTTCTTTGTCCGAGGCTTTTTCTTAGAGCAGAATCTATAACTCTCTGGCCTACGGTTAAATCTTGCTTCGTTTGCTCAGACAGACCAAGCCTTGCAATCTGTCGAAATGTAAACCATCCGAAAAGACGCCCCTTGGATACTGTGAACTTTTTTTGCGTCTTCACCTCGCCATAAGTTATGGATTGATTTCTACCCTTTTGTGAATGAAAATATTCATAAACCGGATGTACGGAAGAAAGGCTAAGTCTGATATTCAATACTTCAAGAGCTATTCTTTTAAAAGCTATTTCAGAAGACTCGTCCAATAAGCGCTTGCCTTCAAATAAGGTCCACTTTTGTTGGTCGCTAGGGTCAGTAGACTGTTGCAAGAGAATTTGCTGGGATCGTGGGTGATAAAGAAATCCGCTTGCATAAAAATCTTTATGCATCAAATACATTATAGCAGATTCACGGACAAATTACTTATTGAAGATGACTTTTCCTAGGCGTACGATAAATAAAGGTAATGTCAGTTGCTAGGTCTGAATCGCTTACTTCTGGTGGAGTATCAGCCCAGGATTCTGGGTTTATTATAGTTCCCCTGTCTCCAGAAGCAGATCGCATGCCGATCCTAATGAGATATGCTCGTGGTGTTGATCTTGTAAGAAAACCAATAGATGGTTCAGTGGACAAAGGAACACTTGCGGGTCGAGAATATGAACATGAGTGTTTTGCCAACAGGGTAAGACTTATTCCTCCCGACCAATATGCTTTGGGTCCTGGTATAGTCGATGAAGCGTTTAGCATGTTGTGAATTGGAATTCCAGATGAATTAGTATTGGACATAGGCCCAGAAAGCCTAACATTAGCTAGAATGGCAGAGTATAGAATTGGTAGAAGACACTCAGTCTCAAGGGTTAAGGATTTTTCTAGGCTCACTAGGTATTTGCGTAAGCACCCTGAAGCATTTTCCAATAATGGAGGAGAATTATTGGTGCTCTGCCTTTCCGCAGCATGACTGTCCCTCCAAACAGGGATATAGTAGTTGAATTTGTTTCCCCTCGTGAATACAGCCCTATAGAGGAAGTTCGCGTAAAGGGCTTCCCTTTTAGAATGCGTTACTCGACAGTACCTCTTCCCCATACAGACACATAAGTTCTTCTATTCTTCTTCTGAGAACTTTAGGGTATTTTAGTTGAAATACTCGAAGACTTTTTCAGAGAACTTAGCAATCTTCTCGGCTGCAATAGTTGGATCTTTGGTCTTTGATAGTACAACTATAATATAGTCGTCTTTAGTACCAAAGACTATGCCTGCATCATGCTTGAATTCTCCGATCTCCCCTGTTTTATGAGCGACAGCCACACTTTCTGGTAAATATTTGGGAATTCTATCATTTAAAGACTGCCTTTTCAGAATATCAATCATGCGTTCTGAGAATTCTGAATCAACAACCTCTTTCTTGTAAAGCTTTTCAAAAAAAAGAGCAACGTCTCCTGCTGTTGTTTGAGGCGGTTGGCGGAAATTTGAATTTTTTAATCCGTATCCTTTAATAAAATTGACGATAGACGCTGTTCCTGAGCGGGACGCCACTAAGAGAGCGGCATAGTTGTCTGATACTGTTATCATTTTTTCTATCGCAATGTCTGTTCTCATTGAAATTTCTTCAGATTCTCCCGGAGCTCCTGTTGGCTTAATTTCTCCTTCGAGAGTGGGTGTGGGAGTGGTGGTAGATAGAGCGTCGTTTAGGTATGAGACGGGAAGACTAAGTACTTCATTTTCATTTAAACTTCCGTCTTTTATTTTTTGAAAAGCTACGGCCATCACCCAAAGCTTGTAAAGACTTGCAGAGTCAAATGTTTCATTTTCATTTTGCGCGTATAGCCCTCCTGATCTAAGATTTTTAACAACTACAGCGTAGTTATTTTCCTTTCCCAACTCCTCCTGCGCTATTTGTTTGATACCGCTATCCATGAAAGGAATGTCAATGTTCTCCACCAAGGGTGAGATGACTTTTGTTTGGATCTGAGACTTTGCAAATGTTGAAAGAAGCAGTGGAATTCCTATTAAAGGCAAAATAAGCCAGACAAATTTTAAAGGCATATGCTTTTGGATTCTATCATCAAACACGCGAGGAGCCAACGGGTAGTGGAGAAGTGTTTGTGAAAGCTCTACATAAACGCATTGACTTTTAACAGAAGTAGAGTGAATACTTGTTCTATGTTGGAGATTCCGTTAGGGATCGATCCAGACAAGTGTTTAATTCCTCCTGCTTCAATTGCAGATTTGACTCCTAGGGCTCAAGACGATATTGACCTTTCTCAAGCAACCCCAAACCCAGACATACTTGCACTAAGAGGATCCTTAGTAGGAGAAAAACCGCCAGGCTACCTTTCGGAAGGGGATTGGATTGTTCTAAAAAATAACTCAAAACCATTTAATGGTGAGCCGATCCACAATCCTCACGATTGTCCTCGGTGTGGCTGATAGGAATTTTACTTTTCCTTGACTTTTGATTCCTCTAGTTTTATTATCATTTGACTATGAACCTCGCTTCGGTTTTAAATTTTTTTCAAGTTAAAATCGCGTATGCGCATTGTGATATACCGTGCGGAATTTATGATCCTCACAATGCACAATTGGCTGCGCATACTATAATAAGAATGACCCAACTTCTGGGCGAAGTAAAACCCGTTCGGCAGGCTCAGGGCAAGCGAGAGGATGAGACAAAAGCGGAGCATGACATAGCACGAATCACGCACGTTAAGGAAGAACACGCAAGTCTTCTTGAGAATGAATTAACTACGCTTCAAAACGATTACTTTAAAGAGGAGCATATAAAAGAATATCCAAGTCTCCCTGAGCTTTTCAAAAATGCATCAAGGCTCGGTGCCAAGGCGAGGCAGGGAATAGATACGGATTCAGCTCAGAAACTTCTCTTAGTGGTTCAAGATATCGCCGAGATATTTTTTAAAACAAAAGGAGTTATTCCTGTACGGGTAAAGTCAGTCTATCCGACTGGAGGAGAAATAGTAACCTACAAGTAATGCTTCTATCCGTTTTTAAGGTAAAAGGCCACAGCATGGAGCCTTTTATAAAAGAAGGCTCCCTTTTAATAACTAGCAGTATCCCCTTTTATATAATTAAACCTAGGGAAAAAGATATTATTTTATTTAAATCTCAAGGGAAAACAATTGTTAAGAGAATAGTTGGTAAAGAAAAAAACACATATTTCGTTGAGGGCGACAATAAATCTGACAGTAAAAAGTTTGGCGCTGTATCAAGATCAGATATACTAGGGAGAGTAGTTTTAAAGATCTGAATGTTATTAAATTTATTTATAGTCCTTGTTATAATTTTCCTTGTATTCCTTCTTTCTATGGTTTGGCCGCCTGATTCGCCATGGTCACCATGGTGGAGAACAAGTAATAAGGTGGCACGCAGGGCATTTAAACTAGCCAATCTTACAGAGAAAGATATTGTTTTTGAACTGGGATCAGGCGAAGGGCTGGCATTAATGATCGCTTCTGAAGAATTTGGTGCACGAGGTGTGGGAATTGAAATAGATCCGATAAGGTTTTACCTTTCACGATTATTGGTCTGGAGAAAAGGATTAACGGATAAGATAAAACTTAAGCGGGGGAATTTTTTCAAACATGATATTTCAGAAGCCTCAGTAGTTTTTGTTTACTTAGTCCCTAAGGCCCTAGACAGGCTTATCCCCAAATTTCAAAGAGAGCTAAAGAAGGGCACAAGAATAGTGAGCTATAAGTATGAAATGGATTTACCGCTTCTTAAGGAAGATAAAGAATACGGGTTAAGACTTTATACCACCTGATTTTCTGAGCTTTAGATATGTCCACCTTGCTTTATCAGCTAGCCTCAAAGTTTTATAAATTAAAGGATTTATAACTAAATCAAAACTGCCCGCAAATTCTATCAGATCTGGTCCGTACCCCTGCTTAAATCTGTGAAATCCGTACCACGGATCTTTTGGATCTGGAGTTGCGCCTAAAGATCCCCACATGTCAAGCTTTTTAAGCCCGAGGTTTTTGCCAAATCTTATTGCCTCCCACATCATTAAGTTTGACGCCATTACTTCACGGTTTTCTGAAGAGGATGCGCCGTAAGGATAATAAAGGGTGTCCTTAAAAGAGAAAAGGATCCAAGAAGCCAGCGTTTTCTGCTCGTACAATGCAGTTAACAAATGCGCCTGAAGTTTTTCTGGATCAAACCCTGAAGCTTTAAGAGTCTGCCACATTTTCGTGTGGTAGTCTTTATCATGCGCATAGAATCCTTTACGCTTTGTTGTTTCACTTGCAAGTCTTAAATATTCTTTGAACGCATTCTCGCTATCGTCTTTTATAACTCTAACCCCATATTTCTGCGCAACTTTAATGTTATATCTGGTTTTATGATGCATGCCTTTTAAGAGTTCTTCTTCTGATAGGGTGAGGTCCAGGACAAAAGTATATTTAGTAAATAGAGGATGAAAGCTGGGCTTAAGGCCCAAATTTCCAATTTTCCCCGCTTCGCCCAAGCTTCGCGGGGCGAGCAATTTCCAATTTCCAATTTCGACATTAGGCTCAAGCTGTATGTATGCGCAATTTTCTTCTTTTCCGATTTCTTTAAGTTTTGACAAAAGATTTTCATTCGGGGCTTCTCCTTTGGGAAGATAGCCGATACCGGTCTTAAAAAATGGAACTTTGTGAATTGTGAGTTGAAATGCTTGATTGCCAATAGTTTCCCTTACCACTTTTATTCCCGTTTTTTCCCGGAACTCACCCCATTCGTATGCTTGAAGTGGATGAGACACGAAGGAGTTAAACGCCATTCTATCTATTTTTTCATCAATCATAGATATTCGGGCACATCATCCGTATTATATACTTTTCCCGAGATCAGCTCTTTCGGCAAGTCCATTAAAAATCGCGAGGCAGTATTTGAAGATGTCATACCCTGGAAGAGTCTTTTTCTAGCATAGGTTAGAAAAAGTTTTTCTTTTGCGCGCGTTATGCCCACATAACACAGCCTTCTTTCCTCTTCAAGCTCATTTCTGTCTAGTAGCGATCGGGAATGTGGGAAAAGTCCCTCTTCCATACCAACTATAAAAACTACAGGAAATTCAAGGCCTTTTGAGGCATGCAGGGTCATTAGGGTTACAGCGTCTTTTTTCCCATACCTCTTGTTGGGATGGTCTGGCATATATTCTTGTTCAACTAGAGCAATGTTTTCTAGGAATTGGTCCAGGCTTGGAAACTCAATTGCAACAGAGCGAAGTTCTTTTATGTTCTCAAGTCTTTGTCTGTCATCCTCGTCTTTTTCATCGAAAAGTGATAGGTATTCTGTTTTCTCAAGAGTTTTATCTAGAATTTCTATGGTAGGTAAATCGTTAGACAAACTATCTTTAACATCAAGGAATTTCTTAAGTCTTCCTTTACCAATTTTCTCAATCCTTTTGTAAGAAACTCCATCCTTCTCGTTGGCAAAAAACCTAAGGTATGACAAAACATCTTTAATTTCTTTTCTCTCGTAGAATCTTGTTCCACCCACTAAAACATAGGGCACTCCATGATGAAGAAATACTTCTTCAAGGACGCGTGATTGGGCGTTTGTTCTGTATAGTACAGCTACGTCTGAAAGGTGCAGCCCCATTCCGATAATTGTCTGTAAAATAAATTCTCCTTCATTGTGTTCGTTTCTCGCCTCATAAAGAACTATCTCATCGCCTTTTTTGTTTTCGGTCCATAACTTTAAAACAGGGTGTCCGGTATTTTTGGAAATAACTGAAAATGCAGCATCGAGTATGCTTTGAGTTGAACGATAGTTCTGAGACAGATGAAAAGTTCTCACATCCCTAAAGTCTTCCTTAAAAGTAATGAGGTTTTGAAAATTTGCTCCGCGGAAGCCATAAATGCTTTGGGAAAAATCTCCCACGACACAAATATTTTTCCACTTCTTAGATAGAATTTTTGTAAGAACATACTGTGCATGATTAGTGTCCTGGTATTCATCTACCAGAACGTAGTGAAATTTATTCTGATATTTTTGTGCGACCTCTGGATTTTTTTCAAAAAGCTCTATTGTTTTAAGTATTAGGTCGTCGAAATCCAAAGCATTGCTGTCCTTAAGAAGTTTTTGATAAACAGGGTATATTTTTGCAACTGCTTCTTGAAAATATCCCCTGGCATACCTTTTGTATTCCTCGGGGTTCATAAGCTGATTTTTAGCACCAGAAATTGTTGATAAAACAGAGTAAGGCCTAAAATCTTTTACAGAAAGGTTGAGGACTTTCATAGCCTCTTTTATGGCATCGACTTGATCTTGGGTATCATAGATGGAAAACTTTTGGGAAAAACCGATATGTTTTCCTTCAATTCTTAAAATCCTCGCGCATAATGAGTGAAAAGTGGAAACAAAAGGGAAATTATAATTATCCTGCGCAAAAAACTTTTCTATTCTTCCTTTCATCTCATTTGCAGCCTTATTGGTAAAGGTCACCATGAGAATATTGTCCGGAGAGACTCCCTTTTCTTTTATCAAATATATTACCTTGTAAGTTAGGACTCGGGTTTTCCCAGATCCGGCTCCTGCAAGGACTATCATAGAGCCGTCCGTAGATAATACTGCTTTCTGTTGTTCGGCGTTTAAGTCCTTGAGAATATTTTCTTTCATACCGTATAATGAGGAGGCTTGAAAAACTATTGTACCACATGAAGAACTCTTTAATCGTGGCTAATTGGAAGTCCAACAAAACGATCCCCGAAGCTAATGACTGGCTCGCGAAGCTTGCTTCTGGTTTCACGAAAAAAGAAGGAAAAGAAGTTGTTCTTTGCGTCTCCTTTCCGCTTTTGCATTTTTTAAGAGAGCAGATTTCTAAATCTAATCTCGACATAAAGTTGGGCGCACAGGATGTTTCACAATTTCCAGAAGGACCTTACACAGGGGAGGTTAATGCCAGACAACTAAAGGAGCTTGCAGATTATGTAATTATAGGTCATTCAGAACGAAGAGAAAGGTTTGGAGAGAATAAGGACACTCTTTTCGAAAAAGTTAAAAGAGCGACAGAACAAAGTCTTCTGCCAATTTTTTGCGTTCAGAATGAGAATACAGAAGTTCCGGATGGACAGATAATAGTTGCTTATGAGCCCCCTGATGCAATAAGTACAAGTAGTCCTGACTCAGCTCCTGAAGATCCAGAAGAAATGGAGAATGTGGCTTACGGATTTAAGTCTCAAGGACCTGGCCTAGTGTTTTTGTATGGCGGTAGCGTGGATCAGAACAACGTTCGTGAATTCACTGAAAAAAACTCTATCGATGGAGTTTTGGTAGGTGCTAAAAGTTTGTCTGCTGAAGAATTCCTAGGAATTTATCAAAATGCGTAAAGAGGTTGTAATAGCAATTTCGGTTTTCATCCTAATTTCAGCATTTGCTTTCCAGATTCTCTCTCGAGGTGGTCATTTCTCATCTTTCGTGTATGAGCTGATCTTCAACAAAGAGAATATAGACCTAAGGAAGGCAGACTCGAATGTAAACGTACTTCTTTTGGGGATTGGAGGAGGGACTCATGCGGGGCCTAACTTAACAGACACAATTATATTTGCAAGTATTGATCCCAACAACAATAAACTAGCTTTAGTTTCTATCCCCAGAGATCTTTGGGCCGTCGATTTAAAAGCGAGAATAAACACAGCCTATGCCAAAGGAGAAGCTAAAAAGACAGGTGGAGGTCTTACCCTCTCCAAGGCGGTTGTCAAAAAAGTAGTAAACCAGCCGGTAGACTATGCGTTGGTAATAGATTTTTCAGGTTTCGTAAAAATTGTTGATCTTTTGGGAGGAATAGACGTTGATGTTGAAAGATCTTTCGATGACTATGAGTATCCAGTCGAAGGAAAAGAAGATGATCCTTGTGGCAATAAAGAGGAAGATTTGGATAAATTAGCTACCGCCTCCTCTCAGCTCGAAGTATTTCCCTGCAGATATGAACATCTTCATTTTGATAAAGGTTTTAAACACATGAATGGTGAAGAAGCTTTAAAATATGTTAGATCAAGGCACGCTGAAGGTCCTGAGGGGACTGACTTTGCCCGATCAAAAAGACAGGAAAAAATAATAGAAGCAGTAAGAAGCAAGGCTTTATCTCTTCAAATACTTATAAATCCCGCAAAGATTATCAGTCTTTATCAGACAGTTCAGGATAGTATTAATACCGATGTAAATCAAGAAGAATTTGATGATTTTATAAAGCTTGCACAGAAACTCGATAATGCGAAGATTGAGAGTGGGGTGCTCGATGCAGGAGACGAGAAACAAAATAGGGAAGGGCTTTTAATAAATCCGCCTATTAGCGAGGAATATAATTACGAGTGGACACTTATTCCTCGACGAGGGAACGGCAATTTCTCGGAAATTCACGCATATGTCTTATGTCTTATAAAAACAGGAAGTTGTGAAATTAAAAAGAATTAGGAATTTCATATATCCTCGTAGTCCCGTCGAAATATACAGTCTGTCCCAATTCTTGAAATTTTCCTTCATTTAACTCCAAGTATTTTTTTCTCTCTAGATTACCAACAAAAACATATTTTATTTTATATTTTTCAATCAGTCTTCTTGTAACTTCTATATCGCCGGTCTCGTATAAAGAGGTGACATCGCTAATTCTGGGTGACGGGATATCGTATGATCCTCTCCAAAGCCACTCGTGGACCGTCCACCCCAACACAGTGGGAAGCCCGGTATTGGCAGAAACTCTTGCGTAGTCCGTATATGAATCGCCTTGCGCTTCAAGAATAATTGGTTGGCCTTTTATATTTTTATTTATCCAAAGTATTGCTTTGTAGTCCTTTGGATATTTCTCTTGCAAATAAATTGTTCCGTCGAGTCCTTTATAAGTCTTTAGGTTATAGCCGGATGTTATAGAAAAATAAGTGTATATCGATATGAGAGAAAATATAGTTGCAGATGCAAATGTAAAAAGAACGCGTCCAAAAATATTTTTACCTAAGCTACCGGTGTCTGAGAACACCCTGGTTATAATATATCCACTTGATATGCCTAAGATAATGAATGCTTGGTAAAAAAGTTTAAACATAGTGTTGGCTCTGAAGTGTCCGGTATAAATATCCTTAAGGTAAAATATTTCCGGAGCAACTATTAAGAAACCTGAGAAGATAATAAGAATTGACACTAAAGCGTCCTCTCTATAGAATTTTCTTGTTCGGTATAGGTATATTAAGAAAGAAAGAATCCAGAAAAAGAAGAACCCAAAAAGAATTAGTATCTGCCAGATCGGACTTTTCTGACAAGCGTTATCCTCAAAAATAAACGGACCAACCTGCCCGACATCAATTAGGAATTTCGGCGGACAAACCATTCCTATCTGTGAGGCAAAGGGAATAAAGCTATGATTAAACGGGAGAGAAAAAAGCATCAAAAATACTCCTATAAAAACCATCATGCCGGTTGTTTTAAGTCCTGTTTTAAGAATGCTTTTATACCATTTTTTTGTTTGATCTTTAGAAATTAGATAAAAAACTAAAAATGTAGTGAGGCCAATATAAATTATTCCGTCCCAGGCATTGGTCATATAAGAGAGCGAAAGGAAAAAAGCCAAAAAAATTGCACGGGGCAAGCTAAGCCGTCCCACAAAGAAACAATTCATTAAAAAGGCAATAATAGTTAGGATTAACGGAATACTTAAAACATGACCATGAAGATCGGCAACCACAAAGGAGTAAATAGGAAATTCGTGTATCGTATGAAAAATAAATCTCGTAGCATTTGGGTACCAATAGGAGTTGGGGAAAGATTCCGGAGAAAATTGAAGCTGCCAGAAAGGAACCGGATGATCAACATTATATGGCTTGAAAAGAGAGTAAATGCTTTGCAAATTTCCTCCCAGTGTGACTATAAAAGAAGTCAGAAGACCTGCGGTAACAGCTTTAATGCTAGAAACACCCTTCAGTTGTTTGCTTTTCCCCTGCAGAAACCTAGCACTAAGATTTATTCCTATCGAGAAAGAACAGCTTAAAGTAAATGCAAAAATCGATGCAATCATAAGATTAAAGCTGATATTTGAGGGAATACCTGAGAGTTTGGTTAGAACCGCTGTCACAAGATGACCAAAATAGTAGTAATTAATAGGTAAAGGCGTGAACCACATGTCTTTGGGAGGAAAATAGTCGGACCGAAGGATCGAATTAATAAAACCGAAATCCATATACTTTTCGAGATCATGGATATCCGGATTGTGGGCTCTAATAAAAGACCAAAACAAAAGCCCCAGGAAGAATAATGCTTCCTCAAAAACTATTACCTTGTAGTTTTTCCTTAAGAATTGTAAAACATCTTTTCTAGTTCCAACTGATAAAATCTTTTTTTTGAAGCTTATTTTAATCCAAAAAAATACAGCAAGGACTATCAAAATAGCTACAGATAAAATTCTCGTAAACGGCAGAACGTGGGCAATCCCGAAGACGAAAATTAAATAAGACAGAATACTTATCCCCAAAACCTTTGAAAAAATATATCCTTTATCAAGAAAACTCGAAAATAGCTTAAAAGCCAGAGGAAGAAAGATGGTTCCCAGCATGAAGAAAACAGCCCACCATTTAAAAACAAACAAAAAATCTATTATGTTCATGGCTTGGTTTTATAATTATACTTTAATCCACGTCATCCACTGTGTATAAAAGTAGAAATCCAGAAAAGCCATGATAAAAGATATTAAAACAAGAATGTGGCCGATAAATCTATACTTTGAGAACTCTTTATATATATAAAAAAGACTAAGTGAGGAAAATAAATAAACAATGGGGAGAATTATAAGTCCCCTCGCTCCGTTGGGTGGATAAACCGTTAATATCTGTCCAAAAATAACCCCACTTATATAAATGAAGAACCAAATATAGTAACGCTTTAAATTGATAAGTGCTATGACTACTCCGGCCAGAAAAAGAACTGTTATTAAGGGATTAACAGTGGGATATCCTTTGGGTAAATATCTTGGAGTTTCATGGTTCCCCTTGTCAGAAGGCAGAAAGAAAATCCAGGATTTGAAGGACGTTGTTATTTGATATTTTAAAATATCAATATCCTTATACAGGCCTTGATAGGGTTTATCAACATTCTGGATAGAAACTACTCTGGACCTCAGATTAAAAAAATCCGGGTTTGAATTAATTTTTATAATCCATGGAGAGCTTATTGTCAAAAAAATAAGAAAAAATAAAACAATCTTTGTGACTCTTTTCATAAAGAGTTCTTTTGAAATTAAGATTCTCTGAGTTAAATAAATAGAGGCCGCAACTATATAAATCTCTCCGGCTCTGTATGTATAAAAGGTGAGGGCTGCAAACAATCCCGCTATAGAGACTTTTAAAAAGTCGTTCTTATTCTTTAGATTCTCAATAACCCAGATTAGATATAGTCCGAGAGTTGTTGCCCATACAACTCCCCATCCTACCCTTGAAAATTGAAGAAAATAATAACTGAAGGAAAATAGAAGCGTTGTCGAAAATGCCACCGTATCATTAGTGTTCCTCTTTACTAAGAGAAAAAAGGGTATTAATGCAAGTAGTCCTGCAATTACGGAACTTGTTCGAAGAGCAAGTAATGAGTCGCTTATAAATAGCTTGTTTAGAATTATAGTTGGGATATAAACAAAAGTTGCTTGACTTCCATCCCATTGGAAATCAGCGGGATAAAAATTATTGTTTTGAACCATTTTATCTATATCCCTAAGGTAGGCTGGTTCGTCTACGACAACAGGAGGATATTTGTTTAGCTCCCATAAGCGAGGGAATATAGATATTAAAATAACAATTACAATAAGCGCTAGGCTTTTTTTCATTTACAATTTTTTTCTACAGAATAGACTTTATATCCGCTCCCGGTCCTATATATTGGAATAAATTCTTTAGAATAAACTGCAGATAACTTGGGAATATCGTTCTCAGGGCTAGTTGAATTAAATTCCACATAATCAATTCCATTTTCAGATAAAAGCCTGCATGCTAAGTTTTTGGTAGGAGCCTGAATAATCCTATCCCTCATTTGGCCTCTTTTGTGAGTATCATATCCCGCAGACCAAGCGAAATAAGGCCAGCCAAAGAATATTTTTCGGCCAGCAAGGGACGCAGGATTGTAAAAGTAGGTAGTGTTTAGGAAAACAGAATCAGGAAGAGTATTCTCTTTAATCCAGGAAACATCTTTGTTTTTCTCATAATCTGCCAGAGCTCCCCTGTTATCGTTAAAAATTGGGAAAAAATCAACTATTCCGCCAAGGATCATTAACAGAAAGAGAAAAACGCTTACACTTTTTAGAAAGAGATTTTTCTTCCAAAGGAACACTAAGAAAAATGCTGAAAACATGTTTCCCACCAAAAGAAAATAATTGAAAAATTTATGATTAGCTGCGACTTCAGGTGAAAATTGTACAAAATTCCCTATTAAAAAAAGCGGAATGAAACAGAACAGGATTTTTCTCGCAGTTTTTGAAGACTTGATAAAACCAAGAGGAATTAAAACAGCCGATATTCCAAGATTGTAAACCCAGAATTTTACAAAGGAGAGGCTTGATTCTGATGCGGTAAGATAACCGTTTACAAACTTTATTCCAAAGCCTCCCTCACCGCTTTGAAGATAAAGATACTGCGGGAAAGAAATTAAAAACGCAGGAATCCCGAGAATAAATATAGATTTCCTTAGGTTTGGAAAAACAATAAAAAGAAAAAACAAAACTATAAGCGTTATGAAGAACACAGCTATATGAAGATAAAAAGAAAGACCAAGTATTACTCCGAGAAAATAAGATAGTTTTAAATTTATCTTCTTGTTTGAAAGCGAAGGATAAATAATAAGAAAAATGATAAGAAGAGAAAGAGTAAATGAAAGAGCAAGATGGCGTTGGTTTGTGTAAATATTTAAATTCCAAAATGCAGTTACTAGTCCCTGCCCGTAGGGAGCAAAAGAAGAGAACTTATCATTCGTAACCAGATCCAAAATTAAGTTAGGAGAATTTTTATGGTTCTGCAGGAAATAGATAAAAGAAAAAGAAGAGTTAAATAGGAAAAAGATTACGGAAAGAAAGCCAACAGCCCTTGATTGAAAGATTTTTTTTGCTACAAAGTATATAGATAGAATGAGACCAGAGAGTCCTATCGTCGAAGGTATGTTAAGTGCATAATCTATTGGGATTCCTGCTTTTTCGATGAGTCCCACAAGAAAATAGAAAAGAAAGTGATAATTTATAGGTTGTCCTGGAAAAAGAGGATACTCCGGAGGGAAATTGCTGCCAAATGAAAATGACCTTATTAGCGGTAGATGTGAGCCAAAATCACTCCACGCTTTTGATGCAATAAAGAGTGTTCCGTCTTCTTTGTGGAACGTAAAAAACATAAGAAAAACGGAAAACGAGAAGGTAAATATAATCAGTACGATCTCTAGGTAGCTTGTCTTGAAGAGACTTCGAAGTTTATTTTTCATTGAGCATAAAATCTACAACTCTCTCTCCGAGCTCCACTGCGTAATTTGTTCCTCTGTCCCATGGATATACTTGTTGTATGTTGGCAAGAAAAACATTTGTTATGGGAGTTTTAAAGGGTGGAATCATTTTAGAATAGTTAACTGGAATTATCGGTTGGGCGAAAGGAGCCTTAAAAACTTCAAGTCCAATAAGATTACTCTTATATTTCTCGTTGATCTTTTTAAGAAAAGGGTCGTAAATTTTGAGGATTGCTTTCGCATCCATCTTGAAATACCTGTGATTCATAGGAAGATAATTTCCCAGATAAACAATGTGATCCCTATTGTAGTTTGTCACATCCATGAAATTAGAATGGTCAACTACAGCCATAATGGGAGATTTCTTATCACAAACGCTGAGCCAATATGTCCCGTCTTTTAAAAAACTACTCTTAAGACGCAGAACCAGATTTACAGCGCCCAAGCCCTTAAGTTTCATAAGTTTTTCCTTATATTCTCCGGTAAGACTTGGTGCAATTTTTATGAAAAAGAAAGAAGGCAGAGTTACGATGACTTTGTCGAATTCATACTCCGATCCCTGCGTTTTTAATAAAACCTTTCCACCATTTTCTTTTAGCTCCAAGACTTCTGTTTTAAAAACAAATTCTCCGCCCAATTCTTTGATCCTAGAAACAAGAGCGTTGGCAAAATGCAAAAACCCTCCTTGGGGATACGCAAGTTTTGCTGTCCTTTTTCTAATTCTTGCCCAAAACCAAGCGAGAGAAATATTTTCCTCCATCCCCCCAAACTTATTTATAAGCTGGGGTTCCCATATCGTTTCGTAGACTCTTCGTCCCATCGTTTTTTGCAGAAAACTTTTGGTATTTATTTTTTCAAGAGGACGCCATATGGGATTGTATCTAAGAAATGCTAATACGATCCCCATTCTTATTCTTTCCAAAATACTAAGGTAGGGAAATTTAAGAACTGCTAGCGGGGAGTCAAGTTGAAAAATATCACCCTTAACATATACAGATGTTTTAGGTCTCTTAATTATTACCTTATGATTTATTTCTTTTGCTAAATTAAGTACTGCCTTGTCATTAGTAAACCAATGATGGTAGTGTTTTTCCAAAGACCAGTTCCAGTCCCTCTCTTGGTAGCCTAGCGCCAAGCCGCCTGGACCCTCGTCTTTTTCAAATATTGAGACAGAATGCCCGTTTTTTAGCAGATTATGGGCAGCTGAAAGGCCCGTAAACCCGGCGCCTATTATGCCAATCCTCATAGAGGTAATTTATAGCGAGTTATAGCAAAAACAGCAAGTCCGAAGATTGCTAAAACCGCGCCTGCAAGACCTGCAAAAACAGTAGCCTCGGGTCCTGTGGGAGCAATCGTTGGAATGGGGCTGGGAGACAGTTCTACTTCTCCTGCAGGAGGAGTCGGAGTAGCCGTCGGGATGAGAGTTGGGATAGGTGTAGGGGTAGCGGTTTGTCCTGAAGGCGTAGCGGGTTCTATAACCTGAGTACCTGCAGCAAAGACTGTAAATCTCCGGGTTATAGATTTTACTATCCCATTTGAGCCCTTGGCTTTAATTGTTATTGTATGTTCTCCCGGTGAAAGAGGGGTTTGGGGTCTAAAGCTCCATTTCCCATCGCCGTCAGTTATTACCTCTGTTTTTATATTCTCATCGGAATGGATCTCTATCTCTATCGTCTCGTTGGGTTTTGCAGAACCCTTAAACTCAGGCTGATCGTCTGAGAAGGTTTGTTCGGGATTGGGGTTTTCTATAATCGGTTCCGCACCGCTCTCTAGTGGTTTTGCATCAGGGAAAGATGTATCTGAAGTAGATTCCGAGGGCTGAGGCGCAAGAGGGTTTTGGTCTATCCTAAAGTCATAATTACTAGATAGAATTATGGTGGGAACCGGATTTATTTGTCTCATTGACAGGCTGACTTTAGATGTAGACAGCCCGTCTGTTACTACTAGCTTTAATTCATCCTCCTCGGAAAAAGTATAGTAATTTGTGTAATCTTTGCTTCTTAGCGAATTGAGGGGCAGTAGGTATGATCCATCTTCCTTAGTTAAAGTTGAGATTTCCTGCGAATCTTGTATTGACAGATAGACTAAAGACCCAACAGATGGATCTCCTTCAATTGTAATTACTTTACCGGTTATTGGTTTTTGAGCGGACGGAAGGGAATCTATTTCATTAGCAGTTGAGATTTCAAACAACTTGTTTTCATTTAGAACTTTTTCTGAACCTGATGTTATAGAGTATTTGTAATTGGTAGATGGCTCTAGGCTTTTTACGGTAATACTATGTGTTTTATAGGGATTCAGGGACTGGGAAAGCTGATCCCTATCATCCAGAATAATTTGCTCTGTATCATCGGAGACTCCAACATTTAAGCTTCCAATTACAGAGTCATCCGTAGAGTAGGTAAGGGTGAAGGATTTATCAGAAATGTTTGTTACTCTTATGTTTTTAGGGATTTCAGTTGGGCTTGCTCTGGTTAGAAATATTACTCCTTGTCTAACTAAGTACACAGTTATAGCTACACTAATAGTAGTTAAGAATATTCCGAATAGACCTGGAATTTTCTTATTCCATATTGAGCTTTGCATCTTTAAATTCCTTCAGCTCCTTCTGTTGCTACACTCTCTTCGTTGAACAGGTCTGCTGAAGGAGACGCTTCCTCCGTTGGTGTTTCCTCGTTTGGTCCTGATAGTAGACTTTCTGGGATTTCGTATATTGGTTCTAGTCTTACTCTTTTTTTGAGACCTTCTAATCCCTGTAAATCGAATGATTCGGGTATGGGATCGATTTGCTTATTAATCGGTTCAGATATTGTTGATGATACATGGCTATGATATACGTTAAAGACTACCCATAGAAGAACCATCACAAAAGTAGGAACTAATATTAAGAGAATATCTTTTTGTTTCATTAGTTTTTGAAATGGGCTGAGCCATTAATATTTAGCTGAAAAACATCTCCTTCGGATCCAGTTTTTGTTAAAGACACTACGTCAAGAGTTAATATTCGCTGCATGTTAGACAGTAAATTCATAAACTCAATAAGCTCTTTACTTGATCCTCTGGCGGATATATTAAAAGAGAAAGAGTTATAGCTATTTGCGCCCTCATTTGCTTTTGTTAATTCAATCTCAAAAACTTGCAGACTTATTATGCTTACATTCGCTCGAGTTGCAAGAGCTTGTATCTGGGCTGCTAAAAGGGGTGCCTCGGCTGAAACGGGTATAGCATCGGTAGCATAGAAAACCTCATCCTGAATTTGCGTAAAACTTTTTTGAAGAAGAGAAATGTTATTTATCTTTCTTTCTAATTGTTCTTCAACAAATTTACTGTCATCGAGTTCCTTATTGAGTCTTGTAATTGTAGATAGGGTTGGGTTAATTGCAAATATTCCAAAGAAAGAAAGAGCTGCAAGGGTAAGAGCGATTGTCGTTATTTGTTGTGTTCTTTCCTGCTTAAAGTCGGGGAGCATCTCGACATATTTGTCAATCTGTATGTTTTTGAAAATATTATTGGCTTTTACTTTCATTTTCACCCTCCTTTTTAAACCCAGTGCTTATAGTCACTGTGATCACGCCGTCAGATGGTCTGTTCTCAATTTTTTCTATACTGACCGATGTTATTTTGGGATAATTCTTAAGTTTATCGCTAAAATTGGTCAATGAAGAAATGGACCCAATATCTACACTTAATCTAACGCCTTCCTTTGATATGCTGAAGCTATTAATAGCCATATCAGCCGGGGCAAAAGACAGGATGTCCTTAGTTATGTCCATTCGCTCATCATTTTCTTTTGCAAAGGCCGATGATAGAGTCAGTCTTTCTTGAAGATTCCTATACTTTAGCTCTCTATCTTTTAAAAAATTTACAACAGCCTGTTCTTGTTTAATTTTTGTGCGTAAGTCTATAAGCTGTCTGTCTAGGGAAAAGCGGTATAGGAACGTAGCGAGAGCTATGAATTCTACTATTACAACCACGACTCTTCCTACCGATAGAGCCCATTTTATTATTTGGTCCACTAGTCCCACATGAGTTTTAACCAAGTTTATAGAAGTGGAACTTTTCGCCATTATAGATTTAGTCTAGGCGGTTTTGGTACTTTTGTCAAAGAGAAATGAACCTATTTTTTGGACTTTGAGGTCTTTTTCGGAGTGACTTTTTTAACTGTAGGTTTTACAGCTGTTTTAGCAGTTTTTGCGGGTTTTGAAACTAATTTAGAAAGTCCTGACTTAATCCTCGCTGCTCTATTTTTGTGGATTATGTTTTTCTTTGAAGCCTTGTCGATAACAGAGAATGCTTCCTGCAATCTCTTAGCAGAGGTGTTCTTTCTCGTATCCTTAACAGTCTTTCTTAGAGTTGTTTCGAATCTTCTATTAACTAACTCTCGCTTTCTGTCTTTTCTCAGTTTCTTTTTTGCTGATTTTGTTACTGGCATGGGCGTATTTTAGCATGCTATACTGTTAATCGCAACGTACTTCGTTTATTCGTATGCCTAAAAGTTTTTTCCAAAAAGGCCTCTCTATTTTATTGCAAAGGCAAACGAGTATCCTATCTGCAGCATTGATACTAATGGTAACTGTTGTTTTGTCACAGGTCTTAGGTCTCGTAAGACAGCGGCTTTTAGTAAGTATTTTCGGAGCATCAGATACTTTGGGGGTCTACTTTGCATCAACAAAACTTCCCGATTTTATTTTCCAGCTTGTTATCGTAGGGGCACTTTCAACTGCTTTTATTCCAATATTTAACGATTTAATGGGTAAAGGTCAGAAAGAGGATGCCAACAGAATGGCCTCAACGCTTCTTCTGCTCGTTTTTATTGTTTTTGGATCACTCTCGGTTGTCCTTTTTATATTCGCTCCTTTATTTCTTTCGCTTCTAAACATTGGATCAGGTTTTAGTGCCGAACAAATGCAACTCATGGTAAATCTCATGAGGGTTATTTTACTGGGACAAATGTTTTTTCTTCTGGCAACCTTCTTTTCGACTATCCTGCAGTCCTATAATCATTTTTTCATATCAGGTATTGCAGCGGCTCTTTATAACCTAGGCATAATAATTGGAATAGTTTTTCTTTCGTCAAGATTTGGGATTTACGCACCGGCAATAGGAGTTATTTTCGGAGCCTTAATTTTTGTTCTTGTTCAACTACCCACTGTTCGGCAAATTGGTTTTTCTTTTAAGCCAAGGCTTTCGCTAAAAACTTTGGGGGTCCTCGAAGTATCACGCCTAATGGGACCTAGAATATTATCTATTTTAGTTCTTCAATTGGGGACTCTTATTACCCTATCTCTAATCTCTTTTCTTCCATCCTCCGGCAGAAATTATGTAATTTATGATTTTGCCCTCACTCTTTCTTTTGCTCCGACAGTACTTTTTGGTCAGACTATCGCACAGGCTGCGTTTCCAGTACTCTCCAGAGAGAAAGAACGATTAGAAGATTTTAGGAGTACTTTCATAACTAGTTTTAATCAGATGCTTTATCTTATTTTGCCTGTGTCAGTGTTAGTACTAGTATTAAGAATACCCATAGTTCGCCTTGTCTACGGGGCTGCCAGATTTGACTGGGACGCTACGGTTCTAACCGGCAGGACTCTGGCTTTTTTCTCTCTGTCCATATTCGCGCAAGCCCTGTCTCATCTTGTCTACCGCGCATTTTATGCTCTTCACGACAGCAAGACGCCGTTTGCAGTAGGGAGTTTTTCTACTATAATTATGGTTGTATTAAGCGCTCTTTTTGTTTTGGTATGGGATTCCTCTTTAAGAGAATTCGCAACTTCATATGCCGATAAATTAAGGCTTATTCCCGTAGGTGTTGAATCAATCGCTTTTGCCTATTCAATAGCGAGCGTTTTTAATCTTATTGTTTTACTCTTATTTTTACACCGAAAAATAGGAATATTTTCGACAAAGATTTTTTTCCTCCCTCAGATAAAGATAGTTATGGCGACTATATTTACCGCTTTTGCGATATACATACCCATAAAACTTTTGGATCAATTAGTATTTGATACAACAAGAACGGTAAATCTAATTCTTTTAACCGGTATTTCAAGTTTTGCCGGACTTTCTCTTTACCTTTTTCTTACGTGGCTTTTCGACGTAAAGGAAGCGTCTATGTTTCTTTTGCTTTTCAGAAAGATCGGTAATTGGAGAGAAATTCTTGGAGGAAAAGAAAAAGTCCTCGAAACACGAACTACTCTTAATTGATTTAGCATCTATCCGTCCCGTATACTACAATTCATGAACAAAACGAATACTAGAAATTTTGCGATTATTGCTCATGTGGATCATGGTAAGAGTACTCTCGCAGACAGACTTTTGGAAAAGACCGAAACAGTCTCTCAAGAAAAAATGCAAGAGCAGTTCTTAGACCAAAATCCTATAAGTCGCGAGCGGGGAATTACTATAAAGCTTGCTCCCGTAAGAATGAATTACAGAAAGAATAGTGAAGAATATATCTTGAATTTGATTGACACTCCAGGCCACGTAGATTTTTCATACGAAGTATCAAGGACCCTTGCAGCATGTGAAGGAGCCATTCTTTTGGTAGACGCTACGCAGGGAGTACAGGCACAAACAGTTGCTCACTACCATTCTGCTGTCAGGGAAAATCTTTTTATAGTGCCCGCCATCAATAAAATTGACCTTCCAGAGGCTCGGACAGAAGAAGTGGAAAAACAACTCTTAGAAATGTTTTCTATAGAAAAAGCAGATATTATTTATATTTCTGCGAAAACTGGGCAAAACGTAGATAAACTTCTAGACGCAGTGATCGATAGAATTCCTCCTCCCGAAGGCTCGCTTGAGAGTCCTTTTAAGGCTCTTATTTTCGATGCTTTTTACGACGAGCACAGAGGGGTTATAGTCTACACCAGAATTTTTGACGGGTCTTTAAAAAAGGGAGAAAGAATCGGACTTACTCAGAGTAAAAATTCTTCAATAGCGTCCGAAGTCGGATATTTTACCCCGTTTCTTAAGGAGGAAAGTGAGATTTCAGCGGGGGATATAGGCTACATTGTAACCGGAATAAAAGACATAAGACTTGCTAGCGTAGGAGACACTATTCACAAAAGCGGGGAAAGGGTGAGCGCTATGCCTGGGTATTCACAGCCAAAGCCAATGGTTTTCTTCGGGATGTATCCCAGAAATACTCATGACTTGCAAAAGCTTAAGGAATCTCTTCACAAAATTTCTTTAAACGATACGTCTATTAGTTTTATTGAAGAACGCTCATCGTTTCTGGGAAGCGGATTTAGGGTAGGATTCTTGGGTTTACTTCACGCCGAAATAGTTAAGGAGAGAATAGAACGCGAAAGTAATCTGGATATTTTACTCACCATGCCCCACGTACTTTATGAAGAGGGAGATAGTGGTATAAAAGAGCCTTATATTGAGCTGACAATCTACTCTCCCAAGGACTACGTAGGGGCAATTATAAATCTTTGTGAGACAAAGAAAGGGAATATGCTTAATCTGTCATATTATCAGAATAGCGCGATATTAAAGTATGAACTGCCCTATACAATGCTTGTTCGCGGATTGTCGTCGGATCTTAAAAGCATATCTTCGGGGTATGCCACAATCGATTATGAGCTTGCGGGATTTAGACAGGCTGACCTTGTTGATCTAAGAATACTAATAAACGGAGTTGATATAGACGTACTTTCGGAAAAAGTCTATAGGGACGAAGCAATGTTTTTGGCTCGCGAAAAAACGAAGAAATTGAAGGAAGCCTTGCCAAAGCAACAATTCCGCCAGATTATTCAGGCTGCTATTTCAGGGAATATTGTTGCGCGTGAAGAAGTACCGGCCTTCCGAAAAGACGTTTTGTCAAAAATGTCAGGAGGCGACAGGACTAGAAAAGACAAGCTTTTAGACAAGCAGAAGAAGGGTAAGCAAAAACTTTTGGTTGATGCGAGAGTAACTATACCCCAGGAGGTTCTATTCTCAATGATTAGAAGCTAGAGTGCGAAGAAGATAACAAATCCCAGAACCGTGAGTATTGCTCCAAGAAGTCCAACGCCCACTACTGTTTTATCCGGTCCTGTTGCCGGGAGGGTAGGCTCGGGAGTCGCTGTAGCAATAGCCCCCCCTCCGCCTACTGAAATTGTTTCGGAGCAAAAGTTGGGGTCACTTGTCGCGTTATTATCATCAATGAACGTAGCAGTCGCCGTAAATTCACCGTCAGTACTATATGTATGGCCTATTTGGGCGCTGACCGATGCTTCTTCGCCTATTCCTCCAGTTTCGGTCAAATCCTGTGCAGGCCCATCCCCAAAATTAAACGTAATCTTACTAACAATCCCGTCAGGATCAAAGCCCTCTGTAGTGAATGTTATCGATAAAGGAGCAGTTCCTTCTGTTTCGTCTACCGTGAAGCTTTCGCAAACAGGCGCTTGATTTGTATCTCCGCCTTCTTCATTGCCGCCGTCACCTTCAGTTGGTTCTGCTGTTGGAGCTTCAGTTGATTCTGCTGTTGGTTCTACGTCTTCCGAAGCCTCAATAATTACGTCTGTTCCTATAGCATTTGCTATGACTGGTTCTTTTGGTTCAGATTCTAAACTAGACCGGGCATCAGTATTGCCTGCCGTCATATCGAAGCTTAATGAAGTAAATGCTGCGGGATCGGCTTCTGTTACAGTTACCTCTTCTGCTACAAAATTAAGCGTTCCAAGAGTTTGTACTCCGCCGGTAATCCCGGGATTCAAAGCATTAATAGCCATTTCTACAGAAATAGTTCCTAAGTCCGGATCGTAGACAGGGGGGATGTTGGGGTCGATTATGAATTGGGATGAGGCGTTTTGCTCAAAAGCTATAATTTCTCCGCCGTCGTCGGTCTTAAGAGACAATACTTGAGGATCGTATTTCACAAGGAATTTTATCCAAGTTACTGCATTTATGTCAGGGTTTATTTTTACTTCTACTTGCACTTCATCACCCTTTTTTACTGTTTGGGTGAATTTATTTGTAAAAGGAGGCTGTAGTGGTGGGCAATTAGTCTCGCCAGGAGGGCATAATTGAAGATTTGTCGCTGCCTGAGCCCCGCTTCGGGTCTCCTGTTGCTGTTGAACCAAATACACCGTTAAGGGTATAGCCAGCATAAGGACTGCAAGAAAACCAAACAGGAGAAGTTTTTTACGGGAAATAGATCGCATAATGCTTTAAATTATCGTATATGAATATGAATTGCCATGTCAAGCAAAGGGGACATAGGACCTTGACAGACAAAGAGTTTTGTTGTATAAATTAGCAGACAAAATATCGGAGTGATATTTTGTTTTTTCTTATGATAGGAAAATTAAACATAAAACCAATATTTGATAATGTTTTGGTAAAGCCGCTTGAAGCGGAACAAAAAACTGCAACGGGCATTCTTCTTCCCGATAGTGCTAAAGAGAAGCCTCAAATTGGAGAAGTTATGGCAGTAGGAACAGGTCATGTTTCTCCTGAAGGTAAGGTAAGGCCAATGAGCGTAAAAGTAGGCCAAAAAGTTATGTATAAGAAATGGGGAGGAAATGAGGTTAAGGTAGCGGGCGAAGAATGGATGATAGTTGAGGAAAAAGATATCCTGGCAGTAATATCAAAATAATGGCAAAACAAATTAAATTTTCAGAAGAAGCAAGACAGGCATTAGTAAAAGGCGTAAATACTCTTGCCCAGGCCGTAGTAACAACCCTTGGTCCCAAAGGGCGAAATGTGGCGCTCGACAAAAAGTGGGGAGCCCCAAATGTAATCCACGATGGTGTAACTGTAGCCAAAGAAATAGAACTCGAAGATCCTTTTGAGAATATGGGAGCGCAGCTTGTTAAAGAAGCAGCTTCAAAAACGAACGACGTAGCGGGAGACGGTACGACCACAGCAACCCTTCTAGCGCAATCCATAATCAACATTGGTTTTAAAAACGTTACCGCAGGAGCAAATCCTATGATTCTTAAAAGCGGAATGGAGAAGGGAGTAAGTGTCGTAGTTGAGGAAGTAAAGAAAATGGCCAAGACTCTAAAAGAAGCGGATGTAGAAAAAGTTGCTACAATTTCTGCTCAAGACGAGCAAATAGGAAAATTAATCGCTGAGGCATTAAACAAGGTAGGAAAAAACGGGGTAGTGACGGTTGAAGAGGGAAGAGGGCTTGAAATGAGCTATGACTTAAAAGAAGGAATGGAATTCGATAAAGGATATGCGTCTTCATATTTTGTTACCAATCCTGACAAAATGGAGGCAGAGGTTGAGGATCCATACATTCTTATAACAGATAAAAAGATTTCAAATCTTCAAGAGCTTTTACCGCTTCTTGAAAATCTCGTAAAAGTATCTAAAAACTTTGTTATTGTCGCAGACGATATTGAAGGAGAGGCGCTTGCCACACTAGTAGTCAATAAAGTACGGGGAACATTCAATGCCTTGGCTGTAAAAGCCCCTGGATTTGGTGATAGAAGAAAAGAAATGCTTGAAGACATAGCAGTTCTTACCGGTGGCTCAGTTATTTCTGAAGATACCGGGATTAAGTTTGAAAGCGTAACCCTTGAACAGCTGGGGCGGGCGGATAAAGTATGGGCAGATAAAGAAAACACTAGAATAATTGGCGGAAAGGGAAGTCCTAAGGCGCTTCAAGGAAGGATTGCCCAGCTCAAAAAAGCAATTGAAACCACCACATCAGACTTTGATCGCGAGAAGCTCCAAGAACGTCTTGCCAAGCTAACTGGGGGAGTGGCAGTAATAAACGTCGGAGCAGCTACAGAAATTGAACTCAAAGAAAAGAAAGAAAGAGTAAACGACGCCGTTGCTGCAACAAAAGCAGCTCTTGAGGAAGGAATAGTTCCTGGAGGAGGAGTAGCTCTTCTTAAAGCACGAAAGGCCTTACTCTCTTTGGGTTTATCCCTTAAGATAGATGACGAAAAAATTGGGGTAGATATTCTTTACCAGGCCTTAGCAGAGCCAATCAGATGGATCGCAAAGAATGCAGGAGCAGATGAAGGATGGATTATGCGAACAGTTGAAGAAGCACATAGTGATCCAAAGAAAGGATCGGACTTTGGATTTAATGCAAAGACAATGGAATTTGGATCAATGCTTGGTGCAGGAATAGTTGACCCGGCAAAAGTCACAAGGTCTGCAGTCCAAAACGCTGCAAGCGTGGGGATGATGGTGTTAACAACTGAAGCTTTGGTAACAGATATTCCTGAGAAAAATCCACAAGGTACCCCTGGAATGCCTCCCGGTGGAATGGACTACTAAGAGTTAGAGGTTTGTGGGCTCGCCAATTTCTTACCCGCCCCAACTCTTGTATTAATTGGTATTCCTTCTGAACATTTTTGACATTCACCTTGGCGAACGGCCTTCATTTGTATGTCCATTAGGGAGTCTAAGATATCTACTCCTAAGTCTTGGGGTTTGACCCCACCTCTATTTGCAATCACTGCGACTCCTACGACTTCTCCCCCGATTTCTCTTACTGCCTCAACGACTGATTTTGCTGATCCGCCTGTCGTAAGAACATCTTCAACTACTAAAACTCTCTTGCCTTTTACGAATTCCTCATAGCCTCTTGTAAAAACGAAACCTTTATCTGCTTTTTCCGCGTAAACGCCTGGAACGTCGTGGCCCGTTATTAAAGTAAGAGCATCAGCTGTATTATTTGCCAGAATTACTCCTCCCATTGCCGGTCCAACAACAACTTCGATATCTGCGTCTTTAAAATCCTCCGCCCACATTCCGCAAATCTCTTTGGTTTCTTGGGTATGAGGATAAATTGCATCTTTGTTTATATAGGTGTCTCCATGTAGCCCTGAGGTATAAAGAAAATGGCCATCTGTTAAAACCGCTCCTGTTTGATCGAGAATTTGTCTTACTCTTTTTTCGCGAGAAATTGGAGGCCCATCAGGGAATGAAGGCCTTAATTCTGGTTGATCTAATCCTGCCATATTATGTCGCTAATCTATATTGATTTATTTCGTTTGTCAGTCTCTGTGTTTCTGCTCTTGCTGCTCCTGCAAAATCAGGACCGCTTGATGCAAATATTATACTTCTTGACGCATTAATAATCATTCCTTGTTTATTACTATCTCTGCCCGCTATTACGGTTGATTCTACGTCTCCGCCTTGCGCTCCAATGCCGGGTATAAGAATTGGCGTCTCTCCTGCTATTCTTCTAATCTCTGCTAATTCTACAGGACTGGTTGCTCCTGCAACCAAGCCAACATTCCCATTGCTATTCCAGTTTACAGCAGCAGCATAAGCGATTATTTGGTAAAGCGGAAACACATCGTCTCCAGTCATTTCCCTAAGTCCTTCTAGATCTCCAAATCTTTTTTTATAGAAATCGCTTAAGCGATTTAAATCAACGGGAAGATCTTGGAATTCACCTGCCCCCGGATTTGAAGTTCTCGCCAGAACTAAAATTCCCTTATCTGTTCTATCTAAGAAAGGAGCAAGAGCCTCTCTTCCTAAATAAGGATGAACAGTTACTGCGTCCGCGCCAAATCTATCGAAAGCTTCTTCGACGTATCCATTATTTGTATTCCCAATATCTCCTCTTTTGAAATCCAAAATAACAGGGACTCGTGGATAGGAGTGCTTTATATATCTTATTGTTTCTTCAAGAGCTGCAACTCCTTCGCTTCCTAGCTTTTCATAAAAGGCAGAGTTGGGTTTGAATGCGCATGCTAGGTCAGCAGTTGCGTCTATTATGCGCGTGTTAAAATCCACTAAGGATCTAGCTGATTTAGGCAGTTTTCCGTATCGGAGTCTAATCCTACACAAACAAATAGTCCTTGCGACCAACGATTCTCAAGCTTTGCGACGAACTCAGATTTGGGGAGAGTTGGTTCTAAGTCAGCAGAGGTTAATTGCTCGTTCATAAAAAAATGCCCTTTCGGGCACTCCCTAGATTATAATTTTTAAAATTAAATGTCAATAGTTTGAACTTTAAAACTTCACTGTGGTATATTTAGTTTCTAGCCCTTCCTATGCGTAGAATTATTCTTTTTGTTTTGCCGCTTATTTTAATAACCGCAATATTTTTGGTAACGATTTTTGTTGTGTCTAAGGAATCGGGAAAAGGCGCTCTTCAGGTGACATCAAATCCACCGAGTAAAGTCTATCTGAGCGGGTCATACATTGGTGATACTCCTCTTTGCAGATGTAAGCTTCCTGAGATGATTGAGGCAGGAGAATACGATTTAAGAATTGTTCCGAAAGACGCAGTATTTGATGAATTTAGGGAAAGAATAAAGGTATCCGCGTCTGTGCTTACTGTAATTGATCGGACTTTTGGAAAAGGTGCCCAGTCTTCAGGAAGCATAATAAGCCTGACCGAAATCGATGATAAGAAATCTTCGCCACTTCTCGTAGCTTCTTTCCCCAATAAGGCAGAAATAATAATAGATAGCAATCGCGAAGGCCTAAGCCCTCTCCTGCTAGATAAAATTACTGCATCGGATCACGAGGTCAGAATTTCCAAGGACAACTATAAGGAAAAAATACTTCGTGTTAGGACTGTCCCCGGATATAGACTTGAGATAACTGCATTTTTAAGCATAGAGCCATTAAAGAAAGCGACTGGTTCTGCATCGAGCGATACGCCTGTAATCCAAAAGATAGTAATACTAGATACTCCTACAGGGTTCCTAAGGGTTAGAGAGGGAAGTTCGGCTGCATCCCAACAGGTGGGTCAAGTGTCGCCTGGTGAGGAATACGATTTATTAGAAGAAGGAAACTCTTGGTACAAGATTAAGCTTAAGGATGGAAAAGAGGGGTGGATAAGTGAGACATATGCGCAACTTAAGCCCCAATAAAGTAAATAATAAATATTACCAAAAGACCCCAAATGATAACCGCTGTTAGTAAAGGCTTGTCTGAAAGGAGTACTTTTTCAGGACTTTCTCCTTCGTGCTTCTCGTAAATATCTTGAAGATAGCGCATAAGTATATAGACCACCGGAATGATGGTAACCATGAGCCATTTTCTCTGAAAGAAGGTCGGCAGAAATTCCGGAAAGAAAACGCCTGTCGGAAGCGTTATATCTTTTGGATCCTCCAGGAATGTAAAAAGAGAGTAGGAAATAAATGTTCCGGTTGCGAAGACTGAAGCGTAAACATCTAGAAGTCTTTCTGAGTAGTGAGATAAGGTTTTTCTGGTAGCAGCGATATGAGAATCCTTATTTTGTGACACTAGAGTCAACTCAGATCGTCTCTTCCCTATAGCTATGAAAAGAGAAATTGAAATGGTAGTAAGAAGAAGCCATACGGAAATGTGAAATCCTGTAGCAAACTCCCCGGCATACACTCTTAAAATATAGCCCGCTGCTATCGCTAGAATGTCAATTACAGTTACGGTCTTTAAGAAAGACGAATACATAAACTGCAGCAACAGGTAAAGAATTGTTAAGAAGAAAAATGCTGGTGTGACAGAAAGCGATAAAGCAAGAGACATGAAGAGTAAGAAAACAGCTATCGCTGCAGCAAGTGAGATAGGAACATCCCCGTGGGCTAATGGACGATACTTCTTAAATGGATGCAATCTATCATTCTCTACATCGAATATGTCATTTACGATATAGCTTGCCGAAGATAAGCCGCAGAATACAAAAAAGGCTATTATTACCTTGTTTAACAGAACGACGTCGAAGAGCTGTCCGGAAAAAACAATAGCAGCGAATACGGCAAAGTTTTTAATCCATTGCCTTGGTCTTAGAAGACGAAATATATCATACGGTAATTTTGTCATTGTTCTTTTTAAGAAAATAATTTAAAAACAGAATTGCGCCGCCAACAAGTACTGCTACCATTATAATAGCAAACAGCTTCCCTTTGCTCGATAACACCAAAGAAAGCGCCCCCAATATAGCAGATATAATCCAGTAAAACAACGCAATTCTTCTCTGACTGTAGCCAGATGAAAGAAGTAAATGATGAAGGTGTTTTTTATCATGCCAAAAAGGAGAACGACCCGAAATTACTCTTCGAAATACTGTATAGACGCCGTCTGCCAAAGGAACTCCCATGACGAGAATTGCTGTAGCCAACTTAGCGCTTGATAGCATTGCGACAACACTGAGCAGAAGATAAATTGATGTAGCACCATACCCTGGAAAAATTTTGGCAGGATGAAAATTGTAGATGAGAAATCCCAGCGCAGATCCTGCAATTATAAAAGCGAGCTTTGCGCTTAAAATACTTGCCTCATCAATTGCAGCGAAACGCAGACTTAAGATTCCTATAACTATCGCTGAGATTGCTACAATCCCCGGCATTTGTCCGTCTACTCCCTTGCTCCAGTTAAGCATATTCATTACCCAGACTATCCAAAAAATTGCAATAAAATCAGATAGAGAAAAGACGACATGCATACCAAGCAGGCTTATTGGAAGGTTAAAGTGATTAAGATAAAGTATTCCGCCAAACGGGTTAGTTATAAATGGAATATTTACTCCACTTGCAACAATAATTATTGCGCAAGCTATTTGTACGATAAAACGAAAATATGGAGAAATGTCAATTTTATCGTCAAGCACCCCGATGACAAGCGAAATAAAAGATGCAACAAAGATAGCAATTGTAGTAGGATTTATTGGAATAAAAATAAGAGACGCAACTACTACTCCCAGAAAAAGAGGTATGCCTCCTCCTCTAGGGATCGGCTTTTTATGAATTACGCCGGGATGTTTTCTTTTGGGGTCGTCAATTACTTTATGTTTTTTCAGAAGGCTAATTGCAGGGGGAGTTATCAATGCTGTAACAATAAATGAAATAAAAAATGACAGGATAATTGATGCAATCATATTACGAGTTGTATTGTTCGAATTGTGAAAAGAAGAGTCAAAATTGAAATTAGAAAGGTGGTAACAGCAAGCATTCTAGAAATTAGAGGAATAGTTTTATATATAACAGACGAGAATACGAAGTTAAAAATAGTTATGCCCAAGGCTATCCCGACGGGAAGAAAAATACCAATTGATGGACTGAATCTTTGCTCGCCCCATGGTAGTTGATTGAAGAGCGGAATGATGGGGGGGAGACTCCGAAAGCTTAGAACACCATATAAAAATGCAATTATAAGAACGATAATTGTCCCAAAGTAAAAACGAGAAAGGCTTCTGTTGAGCCGTAATTTATTAATTAATTCTTTCATAGATTAAAGCGTTATCTATCTTTATTCTCTCTTTGTAGTTAAAAAGCGAAAAAGGTAAAAGCTCTTTGTCCTGCATTATTACAATAAATTTTGGCTTTTTTCTAGTCAGAGAATCAGTTACTAGTGAAGGACCATCGCTGTAGCTAGTTACATGATAAAGGACAGTGTATCTGTGTGGCGGAATTTTATTGGTCATTTTGTAAATCTGGGCGTTATTTCCCCATAAATATATAGAATCAGCATCAGTTGTATTGGAATTAATAAAACTTGCTATTTTATAATCTGTTACCGCCCTTTTGTCAAAGAATCTTATATAGTCAGTTATTGGTTTTTTCCCTCCGACGAAATCTAGGAAGTTTTTATAATATCCCACCGTTTTATATTCATAGTGAAGGGGAAAGTTAGATAGGACAAGAACCAAAGTGAAAATAAACGCTACTGATAATGTACGACGGAGTTTCTTGTTCCACAAAAGGAGTCCTATGAAAAGACAGAAGCTTGGAAGGAAAACTAGGAGATAATGAACGTATGGCCTCTGAGAAAAAAATGAATTAAAAAGTGAAAATATAAACCAAATCAAAACAAAGAGAGAAGTGCTATCGAGCTCTTTTCTTTTTCGGAATATTATGTATAAGAATAAACCAAGAGCTCCGGCTTTGACGAAAAGAAGTCCTTGGGGAATAAGTAAGAAATTGCCAAGTCCAACATAAGAAATGTTGCTAAACAGCGAGGCGTCCATAAAGTTTTTAAAGTTTGCTGTTAAAAGGAAATAAATAGATGTGATAAAAACAGGCAGAATAAATCCCACTAGGAAGAAATATATCTTTCTGATTTCAAGCCCGCCATTTTTCTTTAAATGGAAAATTGTCAAAAAACTTAAGAATGCAAGCATATCAAAAATAGCTACAATCTTTGTGAGAAAGGCTAGAGACAGAATAACCCCACCGCTTACAAGTAAGGCATTTCTTCTGTCCTCGGTCTTTTCAGAAAGAGAGTATAGAATTAACAGCGCAGACATTATTATAGGAAGAAGCATGAAGTTTTCTGAGTTCGCAATGTTGCCCTCAATTATTGGTAGGCTGAAAAGAATAGCAAAAATCGCAGTTACTGTGTAAGTAATTTTTCCGCTTCGATTTTCAGAAAACAGCTTTTTTACCAAAAGAAAAAATGTCCATACGGATGCTGTTCCAAAAACCAGAGATGCCAGTCTTAATAGATATTGCTCACCGTTTAAAAGATTATAAATAACAAAAAGCAGAGGCGGTTTGTTATCAAATGCGTCCTGATATATGGTCCCGCCGTTTCGTAGGGTAACACCAATAGCTTGATATATTCCTTCGTCTCCATACCAATAGGGTTCAAAAAGCGAGGGGAGGCGAAAGAGAAAAAAAATAAAAGATAAAATTACTAGAAACCAAAACTCGCGACTTTTCTCAAGTCTTGTTATAAGCCTCATAGTTTTTCAGTAACCTTATACTCCATTTTTTTCCCAAACATAACTTGGGTATGAGAGATTATTGCCGGCAGGGAGTTAAAGAAAAAGCCCGCGACCGGCATAAGAACGAATTCCAGGGGAAAGAGCAATTCTCGAGTCTTAGATCTAGATATATACTTCGGTCTGTTTCTATAGTCTATGACTATCATGATAGCCAAGGCGATAATAGTAGACGCAAGTATGATTCGGGCTAGAATTGGAAGATTATAGCCGAGTGCAGTTCTGGCAAAAACGGGGTTTATAAGAGTTATGACATTTGCAGCTATGGTTATTATGAACCAGTTAACAGGCCACAGAAAATGATCGATAAGAACATGGAATAGAATTTTTGTTTTCTTAAAGAAGGGAACGTTGGGTACAGTAAACCACCATTTAATAAATAGCGGATCGTCAGATACCCCATAAGACCAGCGTCTTATCTGATGGTACTTAGTCTTAAGACTTTTAATGTATGTGTGAGACATAGGTGAATCGAGCGAAGTTTTCAGAAAAATAGGGTTTGCCTTTACGTCTCCTCCTGTTTTATAAAAAGCTTTGAAAAATACGCGGTAATCCTCAGGAATAACGTCAGTATCCCAAAATCCGATTCTTTCTAGGAGCTTGAAAGATAGAGAATAAGTCGATGTAGCGATTAGTCTGTCGCCTTGAACCAATAGGCCAGTTCTCCAAAGGCTAGAGAAAAAAGAGAAGATTCTTATTGGGGCAGGTACAGTCCAGAAGTTGTTGTGGTCTACTGTCGCAGATTGCCAGAAATTATTGTATTTTTTTTCATCCTTAAGAAAGCTTTGGGTTAGGTAGGAAAGGTATTGTGGGTCAAAGCATGTATCAGCGTCGGCAGTAGTGACAGTAGTGAAGTTAATATCAAGAGGCCCGCTTTTTATAATTTTTTTGTAAATGTATTTTCCGCCGTATGCTTCGTTTGAAGACTTACCTTTTACTTCCCCAGGAATATCAGGATGAAACGTAGAAAAGATTCCACCAAAGACTCCACCAAATTCGCGTATCAGATCATCAGCCTTTTTTCTGGCATTTTTCTCTCTTTTCTCCATTGCCAAAACCACATATATTTTCTCCTTTGGAAAGGTTTGCTGGGCAAGAGTTGTAATAAGCCTTAATAGTTTTTCAAAACTTTCCTGATAATTTGGGATGATTACGATGTGAGCTACTTCTGAAAAGTGATTTTGCTTTTTTGATTCAGATAGCCAATCGACTTTTTCTGCCTTTTTAATTTTCTGTGAGGCGATATACGCGGTTACCAAAAGTGCAAAAGATCGATAGAACCAAAAAACATCGAAAAACAGTACGAAGTAGGCTACTATGTAGGGGATTACCAAAGCGCCCCATAGAGGGAATAGAATCAAAAACCATGAAACAAATCCAGGAAGTATCTCTAGGGCTCGTTGGGTTTTTATAGGGTATCTGGTAAAAAACTTGTCAAAAAAGTGAGTCATATGCCGAACAAATCCATTGCATTTTGTGTTGTCTGGTCTCTTACCTCCTCAAAAGTTAAAGACTTGATTTCTGCGATGAAGTTACCAACTATTATAACATAAGCCGGCTCATTTCTCGTGCCTCGGTGAGGCTCGGGAGTGAGAAAAGGACTGTCGGTCTCGGTAACTATGCGGTCTATAGGCGTAGCCTTGGCGATGTCGGGGAGAGATACCGATTCTCCAGGGGGAAGCCCTTTGTATGTGATATTTCCATCAAAGCCTATGTAAAATCCTAAATCCAAGGCACCTCTTAGAATCTCCATCGAGCCTGCAAAACAGTGGAACATTCCGGGCGCGTCTCTTAGTATGTTTTTGTGATGTTTAAGAATCTCAATTATATCTTCCCCAGCGTGCCTATTGTGTATTTGAAGAGGAAGATTTAGCCTGTGCGCCAGTTCTATTTGTTTTTCGAAGACTTCTTTTTGAACCTTTGGTTCGACAATGCCATTCGATAGATACTTGAAATAATCTAGGCCCACCTCTCCGATAGCCACAACTTTTTTGTTTTTTGCCAATTCTTCTAAGTTCTGGATCCAGTTTTCCCCCGGTTTATCTGCATGATGCGGATGAACCCCAACAATTGCATAGAGCTCATCATATTCTTCCGACAACTCAACAGCTTTTTGACTTGAGTCAATCTTTGTTCCCACGTTAATAATACTTCTCACGCCCTGAGATAAGGCTCTTTTAATAGCCGCGTCAGAATCTTTTTTAAAAGACTCAAAATTTAAATGGCAATGAACGTCAATCATAACTAGATTATAACAGGCTACTTGAAAACTTCTTACGAATAAGCTTCTATTAGAGTATGAATCTATCTAGGTTGTTTAAGCTTGATAGAACCTCTCTAATTGCGTTCTTCATAGGTTTTGTTTTTTTCTTTGCATATCTCACGCTTTCCCTGGTCAAGCATGCTCATTATTGGACCGGATATGATTTATCAATCACAAACCAAATAGTTTGGGAATTTAGCCGATTTACCCTTCCCATCTCCTCGGTGCATGCATACGCTTTCACACCTGTATTTTCCGATCATGTTGAATTTGTCTACGCAATAATTTCGCCTTTTTATTGGATATTACCGGACGCCAGAATGCTTATTATTCTTCAGGTTCTAGCATTTATTTTGTCCGGAATTCCTATTTACCTCTTGGCTAAGAGACATAAAATAAATAACTATCTATCTCTTGCATTTTTAATTTCTTACTATATGTTTTTTGGAGTGCAAAATGCTTTATGGTCGGATGTCCATAGTCTTGTTTTCGGCATATCTTCTCTCTCATTCTTTATTTACTTTCTGGATGTCAAAAAAAAATGGCCGGCACTTCTTTTCTTTATTCTTGCACTCACCAGCAAAGAAGATATGGGCCTTCTTACTTTTTTCATTTCTTTTGTCTATTTCCTAAAAACTCGATGGAAACTTAATTTGTTTGTGATGATGGTCTCGTTTATTTACGTCTTTGTCGTGTTTTTTGTGTATTATCCTAACTTCACTTTAGGCTATCAGTATGCAGGAGAAAATGGTGTCTTATCCAATATTAATCTTTTAAACTATTTCAATACGCCTGAAAAAAGATCGGTCTTTATCTATTCCTTTTTGCAAACGGGGTTTTTATCTCTTCTCAATCCGTTATTTTTAATCCCATACCTTTTGGATTTGGGGCATTATTTTGTATTAGGAGAAAGAGTAACTTCTGCTCAAGGACTTTTCCTTCATTACAGAGTAACATCGGCGATTCTTTTAATTTGGCCAGCGATTTTGGTAATCGGAAAGTTTAAGAAATTGAATAATAAATATCTAGCTCTTTATGTTTTGTTTTTTGCATTCCTGGTAACTTATCTTTTGCATTCACCCCTGACGTATCTTTCCAAGAAATGGTTCTGGACAACTCCAACTGGCGTTAAAAACATCGAAAAAGCGATTGAAGCATTACCAAAAGATGCCTACGTAGTAACCCAAACAAACATCTCGCCTCACATCTCCAATAGAAAGCTTATTGTTACTATGTGGGGGGAGGGAAAAGATTTTGAAAAAAATTCCCCTTGCGGAGAGCCTAAATGTGATTGGTTTAAGTGGTCAGGTGATCCGAAATTCATGCTCGTAGATACTGCGCCAGAGTGGAACATTCTCCATCTTCTGGCTAACAGGGAGGACTTTATTTCTGCTCTTTCGAATATGGAAAGGGAAGGGGTTATAAAAAAGTACAAACAAATAGGAACATCCACAATCTATACTGTCCACAAGCGCCCCTATTGACAACGATTACGGTTTCAAGCTATAAAATATATATGGCTAAAAAAACTAGGAGGCATCAAAGCTTCAAAATGACCCCGCATGGACATCCCAATGAGAGAGTCTTTCTCTACATTGTTATTGCAGTTCTTCTGTCTGTAGCTGTGGGATATTTCTTAAAAGATCAAGCAGCCTCGGTTCTAGGCCTCAGCTCCTACTAAATCCTCGGGAAAAGGGGAGGGGCGGATTTAATCTTCGCTTCGCTAAACTGTTTTTCAATTCGTTCGGTAGTCTCGGGCATAAATGGTCTAAGAATTCCTGAAATTTCTAATATCCCGTCCACGAGATGCGCGAGAACGCTTTTAATTTTGGGATCCCTTCTCTTAACTAACTCCCATGGTTTTTCAGAGTCTACAAACCTATCCAGTTCTCCAATCCTTCCCCAAACTATTGAAGCCGCATCTTCAAGCCGAAAATCATTAATTGCAGAATCATACTCTTCTTTATTCTCAACATGCGAGTCAGAATCTGAATTTTGTGTAAAATCAGCTGACTCACACAGTTTTGCTACCCTTGATACCAAGTTTCCGAGCCCGTTTGCGAGTTCTGCATTGTAAGCTTCGGTTAACTTTTCGAATGAGAAATCCCCATCTTGTCCAAAAGGGAATCGAGATACCAAGAGAAAACGCGTAGCATCTACTCCAAATTTATCCACTAATTCTTTTGGTGAAATAGAATTTCCTGCAGATTTGGACATTTTCGCTCCGTTAATTGTAAAAAATCCTGTTGCAAAAACTGATTTTGGTAGTTCCAGATCAGCCGCTTTTAAAAGTGCAACCCAGATAACAGTATGGAACCAGAGAATGTCTTTTCCAATTAGGTGTACATCTGCTGGCCAAAAATCTTTCTTGTTTTCTAAAAATTGTGTTGCAGTATAGTAGTTAAATAATGCTTCTACCCAAACATAAATAGTTTGTTTCCCGTCCCAGGGAATAGGAATTCCCCAAGAAACTCCTTCCCTGGAAATTGCTATGTCTTTAAGTTCGTCTCTGAGTTTCCCAAGTATTTCGCTTTTCTTGCTTTTTGGAAGAATTTCGACTGTTCCTTTCTCAAACCATCCGATCAGGTCTTTTTTAAACTCAGACAGTTTAAAGAAATAGTTTTTTTCTTTCTGGTGAACGGGCGTTAAATTGGGGTGAAGCGGGCATTTTTCCTCAACCAAATCGCTTTCGGCCAGGAATTTTTCGCAACCTACGCAGTACAAACCTTCGTAAACCCCTTCATAAATAAGCCCTTTGTTATAAATTTTTTGCAAAATTTCCGAAACCTTCTTTTCGTGTCGTGGATCGGTTGTTCTGAAAAAGTGAGAGTAGTCTATGTTTAATAATTTCCACGCTTCTTCAAACTTTGGGACAATATCATCTGCAAATTCTTTTGGGTTTTTGCCTGCATCTTTTGCAGCCTCCGCAATTTTTGCTCCGTGCTCATCCGTCCCTGTTAAAAAAAAGACGTTTTCCTCTCCCAGCTTTTCTTTATAGTACCTAGCGAGTATGTCCGCAGCCACTGTTACGTAGGCGTGCCCTATGTGTGGGACGTCGTTAATGTAAAAAATTGGTGTAGTTAGGTAGAACTTGTTCATAATTTTAGCAATTAGCATTTAGCCACTAGCAACTAGCTCGAATTTTAGCAGACTTGACGATGACAGTCTAATAAGGCGAGTATACTAGTATACCTGTCCAGGGGTTAAGTCTGATCTATTTTTTCTTAATAACAAATAATTCTACTGTTACGAAAAGAGCGAGGAAGAGAGCTCCAAATAACCAGTGGGTAAGTCCAACTAAGCGTAAAATTAGATAGAAAAGAATTAAGAGTGAAATAACTATTCCTTGAGTTTTTTGAATGAAAATAAAAGTCAGAACTGAAAAAATAAATCCTATTAAGGAAGTTAAGAAAATCGGTAAAACCGGAACTCCACTGTTTAAAACTGTAAACTTATATTCCGGCGAAAATGAAAAAAATATGTAGGCTGTTGAAATTGCAAGTAAAATCGCAAGCAAAAGATAAACAAAATTATGCCTTTTTCTGGCAATTGGCTTGATTCTTATCCTCATTTTGTCCACTAAACCCAGTATAGCATTTGTGACCTCTTGACAGGAATTAGCAATCATGGTATATTACTGCTAATTATGCATGACCTGACACAAAGGCAGATAGAAATCCTCAAGAGTTTAATCGAGGAATATATTGAAACAGCAGAAGCCGTAGGTTCTGAGACTCTTGAAAAGAAGCACTCTTTGAGTGCAAGTCCTGCGACCATTCGAAATGAAATGGTACGCCTTACAGAATTTGGATATCTAAAAAAACCTCATACTTCATCAGGCCGAATTCCTACCCCTCAAGCAATGAAGTTTTATGTAAAACAGCTCATGAAGGAAAAGGAACTTTCTGTGGCAGAGGAAGTAGCTGTAAAAGAGAAAGTTTGGGACTTTCGAGATGAGCACGAGAAATTTCTCCATGAGCTTACAAGGTCTTTAGCAGAAAAGACTAAGGCTTTGGCAGTTTCTGCAACAGATGACGGAGGGTGTTTCTTCTCGGGTTATGCGAATATTTTGGATATGCCGGAATTTTTCGATATTGATCTAACAAAGGCTTTGCTCTCCGCGTTAGATGATGAAGAAGCCTACCTCCAGCCATTATTCCAGGGAATAATTGGAGAAGAGGATGTTTATGTTCTAGTCGGTGACGATCTAGGCCCAGGGTTGCAGGGCCCGTATAGTCTAGTTTTTGCTAAATATACTACTTCAATGAATCAAAAAGGAGAGATAGGTGTTATAGGACCGGCAAGACTTGATTACACATCGATTGTACCGACAGTTAAATACTTCGGACGTTTAATAGAAGAAGTGGCTAGGGGATGGTAGAATGAGTAAGAAGGATAATAACAGAAAAGAAAAAACCCTAGACATAGAGAACCTTGAAAATCAATTAAAAAGAGCAGTAGCAGACTATCAGAATCTTGAAAAAAGAATGGATTCTGAAAAAAGAGAATGGATAAGATCGGGAAATAAAGGCTTGATATTAAAGTTCTTACCGGTCTTAGATATTCTATTTCTTGCACAGGGACACATTAAGGATGAAGGACTTTCTCTTTCGATCGAGAAATTTTTAGAAATTTTGAAAGAAGAAGGAGTAGAGAAGATCGAAACAGAAGGGCAAGACTTCGATCCGAATAAAATGGAATGTGTTTCAGTGCAAGAAGGAGCGGAAAATAAAGTGCTCTCAGAACTGCGGCCGGGATTTGTCCTAAGCGGACAGACTCTTAGGCCATCACAAGTAATAGTAGGTTTAGGAAGTTCACATAAAGATACGAATCCAATAACAAATGAGCCGGGTTCAAAAGAAGTTTTTAATCAAGATGACCCGAATAATAAGTGGGAAGACATGCTAAAAGAAGATAATGATTCTCAGAATTAAATTTATGGATGTATTACCAATATTACTGATAGCTACTTTAGGGTTTATTGCCTTTGTGCTAATGGCTATAGCACATGTATTGGGACAAATTAGGGATGAACTTTATCATTTGAGAAATAAATAATATGGCAAAAATTGTTATTGATGATAATCAAAAAGGTAGGTTTATAGTAGAAGAAATTCCTGTCATTTCTACTATTCCTGATTTTAACAGGAAATTATTCAAGGTTTTTAATGAATCTACAAAGGAAAAATTTTATGAAGGAATTTCTATTAGTCGAACTAATTTTGCAGTTGAGAGAAATAGAGGAATTACAGAGGATGAAGTATGGAATCGCAATATAAACGATATAATAGTTAAGCAATTAATACTCAATGGAGTTAAAAATAGAGAGATCTTACTCGGAGATAAATATGAAACAAAAGAACTTAATCCAGAAGACGGTAGTATAAGAGAGCAGAATAATTAATATGGCTAAAATTATAGGAATTGATTTAGGTACAACAAATTCGGCAGTTGCGGTAATGGAGGGAGGATCTCCTAAGATTATCCATAGCGCTGAAGGAAGAAATGTAATACCGTCGGTGGTCGATCCGATTAGTCATGTTGTTGGAGACGTTGCTAAAAGACAGCTTATTTTAAAGCCAAAAACAACAATTTTTTCGATAAAAAGACTAATGGGAAGAAAATACACAGATGAAAGCGTGCAGTATGACCTTAAGTGGCTTCCTTATTCTATTAAATCCGGTAGAGACGGTATGGCTGATGTTGAAGTTGACGGAAAAACATTAACTCCGCAGGAAGTAAGCGCCATGATACTTCAAAAAATAAAAGCAGATGCCGAAGCCTACTTGGGCTCAAAAGTTACACAAGCTGTTATTACTGTCCCTGCATATTTTGACGATTCGCAGCGTCAAGCTACGAAACAAGCTGGAGAAATTGCAGGACTTGAGGTTTTAAGAATTATTAATGAACCTACGGCTGCAGCACTTGCGTACGGGCTTGACAAGAAAAATGCACACACTATCGCAGTTTATGACTTGGGGGGCGGAACATTTGATATTTCAATACTCGAGCTTGGAGAAGGAGTTTACGAAGTAAAATCAACAAACGGAGATACGCATTTAGGCGGAGATGATTTTGATAAAGCAATAATTGATTATTTAGCAGAAGAATTTAAAAAACAAAATGGAGTTGATTTAACAAAAGACCCCCAGGCTTTGCAGCGACTTCGAGAAGCAGCTGAAAAAGCAAAAATTGAGCTTTCAAGCTCCACTGAGGCGCAGATTAACCAACCCTTTATTACGCAAGGCAAAGATGGACCTTTGCATTTAACAGTTACATTAACAAGGGCAAAACTTGAGCAAATTGTTGATCCATTAATTCAAAAAACCCTTAAACCTGTCGAGCTTGCTTTAAAAGATGCAAAAATGAAAGTCTCTGACATTGATGAAGTTGTTTTAGTTGGGGGAATGACCAGAATGCCAAAGGTTATAGAAGCTGTAACTAAATTTTTTGGTAAAGAAGCAAATAAATCAGTAAATCCCGATGAAGTAGTTGCGATTGGAGCAGCTGTTCAGGGAGGAGTCTTAGGAGGAGAAGTAAAAGATGTCCTCCTTCTTGATGTCACTCCATTGACCTTAGGAATTGAAACTCTCGGCGGAGTTTCAACGCCTTTAATTGAAAAAAACACAACTATTCCTACATCAAAATCCCAGGTCTTCTCAACAGCCGCCGATAACCAGACACAAGTAGAAATTAATGTCCTGCAGGGAGAACGTCCTATGGCTCAAGACAATAAGTCGCTGGGTAGGTTTATTCTGGACGGAATTCCGACTGCTCCTCGAGGCGTGCCTCAGGTAGAAGTGGCATTTGATATAGATGCCAACGGAATTCTAAATGTGAAGGCTACAGATAAGGCCACAGGAAAAGAGCAAAGCATAAAGATTACTGGTTCTACAGGACTTTCTAAAGAAGAAGTTGAGAAGATGACGAAGGAAGCAGAGACCCACGCAGAGGAAGATAGGGTAAAGAAAGAATCAGTAGAAGCGAAAAATCAGGCAGATGCGATGGTTTTCACGGCCGAGAAAACATTAAAAGATAACGAGGGCAAAATCGCTGATGACCTAAAAAAGGAAATAGAAGAAAAAACAAAGGCGCTGAGAGAAATACTTTCCACGGGTACAAAAGAAGACTTAGAGATCAAAACAAAAGACTTGTCAGACACATTGACAAAAGTTGGTCAGGCAATGTATCAAGCGAAGGGTTCAGAATCTGGTTCGGCCGCCTCCGCTGACAGCTCTGGCGAACCAAAGGAAGAGCCAAAAGAAGACGGAGAAGCAAAAACGGAAGATAAAAAAGCTGATGAGCCTGTTGAGGGTGAAGTGGTAAATTAATGAAGCGCTGAGGTCGGAATAAAAATTTTCTTGTTGCGCGCGCGGAAAAAGGTTAGTTTTAAACCCAGCTCCTGCCCCGCAAATTCTCACAACGAAAATTTTCATTCCTCCCCGCGCAATTTTTGTTTTTAATATGTGCGGAATTTTTGGCTACGTAGGAAAAGATAATAATGTCGGTAATTTAATTCTGGAAGGATTAAAAACTCTTGAGTATCGTGGATATGATTCGTGGGGAATAGCCGTAAAAAATGGTAAAACGATAGAGATCGAGAAAAAAGTTGGCAAGATCGGCGATCCAAAACTAAGGTTTCCCAAAAGCAGTATTGGCATAGGTCATACCAGATGGGCAACACATGGCGGAGTTACTGTCGAAAATGCTCATCCGCACCTTGACTGCAGTAGGAAAATTGCAGTCCTCCATAACGGAATAATCGAAAACTTCGAAGAGCTAAAAAAAGAATTATTGGAACAAGGCCACAAGTTTGTTTCGGAGACTGATACAGAAGTTATGCCCCATCTTATAGAAGAAGGTTTAAAGAAAGAAGGATTCGCGTCCTCGGTAAGAGATGCTTTCAATAGGCTTAAAGGGCTTAATGCGATCGTCGCACTTAACGCTGATTCCTCAGAAATTATAGCAGCCAAAACTGGATCGCCTTTAGTGATAGGCGTGTCAGACGACGGATATTATATATCTTCAGATTCGCTGGGGCTTGTTCCCCATACAAGAAATCTTCTTTTTTTGGAAGACAATGAAATGGTAATTCTTGGAAAGACTCTAAAGCTTATCTCCCTGCCACGAGGAGAAGAAAAAACTCCCGATATCCAGACGGTGGATTGGAAATTTGAGAAGGTAGATAAAGGTAAATACAAACACTTTTTATTGAAAGAGATAAACGAGCAACCACAAGTTGTAGAAAATATTGCACTTAACTACGAAACTGAAGTAAAAAACTTAGCAGATCTAATCGATGAAGCATTTGGCACATTTCTTTTGGGGTGCGGCACTGCTTCATACTCAGGGCTAGCGGGAACGTATCTCTTCTCGAAAATTGCAAAAAAACATGTTAACTTTTCCATTGGTTCTGAGTTTAATTACCTTGAAGATTATCTAACGCCAAAAAGTTTAGTTATCCCCATTTCGCAAAGTGGAGAAACAATTGACGTTGTTGAACCTGTTGCCCGGGCAAAACAAAAGGGGTCAAGAATAGCCGCGATTACGAATGTTTTAGGCTCCACGCTTTATAGACAGTCAGATTTTAAAATTTTACTTGGGGCCGGGCCTGAAAAGGCAGTTGTAGGTACAAAAAGCTTTACAGCAATGGTAGCCGTGCTTTTATTCACAGCTTATACGCTTGCCAAGCGACAAGCCGAAGGGAAAAAAATGCTTTCTCTAGCAGCAGAAAATGTTTCTGAAATCCTAAAAAACCATGTTGGAGAGAATATTCAAAAATTAGCGGCCACACTTAAGAATAGGGAGCATATTTATGTCATTGGGAGAGGTATATCCTATGCGACTGCCCTAGAGGCTACGCTCAAAATTAAGGAAACAGCGTGTCTGCATGCAGAAGGATTCGCAGGTGGAGAGCTCAAGCATGGAGTAATTGCGCTTATTGAGAAAGGGACACCGTGTATAGTTATTGCCCCCAATGATGAGACGTATGACGATATTATTTCTAACGCCCAAGAAGTTAAAGCAAGAGGAGGAATCATAATTGGGATAGGTCCTCGTCCAAATAAGGTTTTTGACCATTTCCTCCAAACAGCTGATGTAGCGGAAGCAACAATTATCCCCCAAGTAGTTGTCGCCCAACTGCTCGCATATTACTTAGCGCTTGCCCGAGGAATAGAAGACCCGGATAAGCCGAGAAATTTAGCAAAAAGTGTCACCGTTAAATGACTATTGATGATTGATTATTGAATATTAAATTGTCAATTGTCACTAGTAAATATAAAATATTATTGTTATGGCAGAAAGCATTGATTTTTACGGAGCTTTAGGAGTCTCAAAGACTGCAAGCGCAACTGATATTAAAAAGGCTTACAGAAAGCTTGCCTTAGAGCATCACCCGGATAGGAATAAGGGAAATAAAGAATCTGAAACAAAGTTTAAAGAAGTGACCAAGGCTTATGAAGTTTTATCTGATCCTCAGAAAAGACAAACCTATGATCAGTTTGGGGCAGCAGCTTTTGAACAGGGTGCAGGGCAGGGACCCTTCGGCGGTAATCCGTTTGCTGGGGGATTTGGTCAACAGGGTCAAGGACCGTTTACATACACTTATACAACAGGAGGAAACGAGGGGGGGTTTGATTTCGGAGGATTTTCAGACCCTTTTGAAATATTTGAACAGTTTTTTGGCGGAACGTCACCTTTCGGCAGGCAGCAAAGACGTCCTGTTTACTCCGTATCGGTCTCCTTTATGGAGGCTATTAATGGCGTAGCAAAAAGAGTAAGCATAGATGGAAAAACCCAGACTATAAAAATTCCCCCAGGAGTGGACAATGGATCAAGAATTAGATTTCAGGAATACGATATCTTAGTTGAGGTCGCTCCGGACAGGAAATTTAAAAGAGAAGGTGCAGACATAATTTCTGATATTGAGCTTTCCTTTGCAAAAGCTTCCTTAGGGACTGAGGTAGAAGTTAACACAGTAGCAGGTCCTGTAAATTTAAGAATTCCGCAGGGAACTCAGCCGGGCACCGTAATAAGGCTTTCGGGAAAAGGAGTGCCTAGGGTAAGGGGTTCTGGGCGGGGAGACCACTATGTTCAAATTAAAATCACGGTACCCAAGAATCTTACAGCAAGACAAAAAGAACTTCTGAAAGAGTTTGATCAGGAAAAAGGAAAACACGGCTGGTTCTAGATTGTAATTTTGTCTTGAAGTTTCTATACTTAGCTTGTGATCGCCCTGCCCGTTATTTTTTTCAAGTTCTGGTTTCTGGAGGCTCCGGAGTCTCTTATTTCTTTTTATGCCTCTCTAAATAAAGCCCTACTCGAGCTTTTTTCACTTCCCCTTCTTATCAAAACTTTCTTTAAACCATGGAAAAACGAATACAGAAAAGGATTGATTGGATTTTCCCGGGGCATGGGAATGTTTATAAAAAGCTTTGTTATACTCGCAGATTTGGCAATTTTTGTTTTTTTTATTCTTCTTGAAGCTATTGTTTTTTTCGCATTTATTCTATGGCCATTTGCAACGCTTGTTCTTTTGAAGCCAAACTAAAATGAAAGGCATTGTCAGGCTTTACCATTTTTATAACTCTTTAATACTTAAGATATTAAGGTCTGTTTTGCTTCTTTTATTGGTGTTTGCTGTTTTCCTCACTTTTTCAAAGATATTTCTTTTTCTTCTTTCCGTCTTTTTGATCTGGGAAACTTTTTTTATTTTTAAAATCTCAAAAACGACTCCCAATCTTAGAATTTCGGATAACAGAGAAGACCCAATGGGTTCATTTACTCTTAAGTCTCAAGAAGCTCTACTTTCCGGGAAAACAGAAGATATTGTTAAAAATCTTCTTAAGTTTCCATCAGTCAAGTTCCTAATTGGTAAAGCGGAAATAGACCCTAAAGATTTGATCTTCAAAGAAGTAGCTAAAAAAGACTTAAGTGAGGCCTCTTTTTCTCTGGCTAGCGAGAGAGGAGGAGCATATGTCACGCCTTTTGATATTTTCGCAAGCTTTCTTCTGCTTTCCGAGGAAGAGACAAAAGCCCTTTTTAATAGAAGGCTAAAGAAAGAAAATCTCCTTCACATTTTGCGATGGACTAAGGAGAAGTTTCCAAATGAAGAATCACATAAACCCCTTAGAGCCGAGTTTTGGGGCGAAGGGATTGGAGAAAGCTGGGTTCATGGATGGACTCTTGAGACAAAGAAGTATATGACTGATTTTACTGCGAATGTTTTGCGAAGAAAGCCTGACTATTTTGGACGCGATAAAGAATACCGAGGAATAGTAGAAGGACTTTCTTCGGGTCAAAGCGTACTTCTTGTGGGGGAGGAGGGTGTCGGCAAAACGTCTCTTATAGAGGCATTAGCGATAGAAAGCTTTTCGGGAAAGCTTTCGGGCAATCTTTATCATAGGAGAATTTATCAATTTATGGCAGATGCTTTTCTGGCAGGTGCACAAAACCAAGGAGAGCTTGAGCAAAGATTTGTGTTATTTACAGATGAAGTAAGTCATTCGGGAAACATTATAATTCTTATCCAAAATCTAGAGACAATACTGGGTCAGGGATCCTTAAATTTGGATCTATCAGGGCAACTCCTTCCATATCTTGATGCTTCGGATAAAAAACTTCTTTTAATCGCAACTTCAACTGAAGGAGTATATAAAAAATTCATAGAACCTAAAACCTCTTTTGCAGCATCTTTTAAAACCGTAAGAGTTGAAGAGCCGGATAGGGATCAAATAGCGGAGATCATTATTAAAAAAAGTTTTGATATTGAGGAAAAATATAAAGTTCTCGTTTCCTATAGGGCAATGCTTGCAGCACTCGATCTTGGAAAAAAGTATTTGCCGCAGCGTGCAAATCCGGGAGCATCGGTCTTGCTTCTTGAGGATGCCGCAAATAGATCCAAGCTTTCTAAGAAAAATGTAGTAACAGAAGAGGACGTCACTTTTGAAGTAAAGACAAAGACAAATCTTCCTATTGGTTTGCCAAAAGATGATGAAAAAAAGACTCTTCTGAATTTGGAAGAGGAAATGCATAAGAGACTTGTGGATCAGGAAGACGCGGTAGGCTCAATAGCAGAAGCTATGAGAAGAGTGAGGGCAGGGCTTGAGTCAAATAAGAAACCTATTTCTTTTCTTTTCCTAGGTCCTACAGGAGTTGGGAAAACGGAAACCGCAAAAACTCTGGCAAATATTTATTTTGGAGGGGAAGCAAAAATTATAAGAATAGATATGTCCGAATTTGCGGATTCATCGGGGGTGAATAAAATTCTAAGTCCTGACAAGGGGTCTCTTTCGGATGAGATTTTTAATTTCCCTTTTTCTTTGGTTCTTCTTGACGAGTTTGAAAAAGCAAGCTCTTTGGTTCACAATCTTTTCCTCCAGGTTTTAGATGACGGGAGACTTACGGATAACAGCGGAAGAACCGTGAATTTTGCGGACGCCATAGTTATAGCCACTTCAAATGCCGGATCGGAATACATAAGAGAATCCCTTCAAATAAATCCCATTCTTGATAAAAATTTCAAAAAAAATCTTTTAGACTTTGTTCAGAAGAATGGAGTCTTTGCCCCCGAGCTTCTCAATCGATTCGACGAGCTTGTCGTATTTAAACCCTTATCAGGTCAGGATTTGAGAAAAATAGCGTCCCTCATGCTTTCAGAAGTTGCAAAGAATATGAAGGAGAAAGACATAGAGGTGTCTTTTGACCAAAGTGTAGTAGAAAAGGTGGCTATGGGAGGAGCAAGCGATGAATTCGGAGCAAGACCGCTTCGCCGATTCATTCAGGATAATATTGAAGATATTCTTGCAAGAAAGATTTTAACAGGCGAGATTCAAAGAGGAGAAAAGCTTGTAGTGGTTTCTGTTAACGGAACAATCTCGGTAAACAAACAATAGTTTGCTTGCCCTGAGTTTTGTCGAGGGGCTATAATTGCCTCAAATGAAATTCAAGCTGAAAAACGATAAGTTTAGGAAGTCTCGTGGTGGGTACTCAAGGCTTTTGGAAATAAGTTGTTCTTCCTGCAACACTAAGCTTTTTAAATATCAAAAAGACGGCCCTGGAATTATAAAAAGGCTGTATGTCGATAGAATTTATCTGGAGGTGAGCGGATCTACCATAAAATGCGAAAACTGTAAAAGGCTCGTCGGAAAATTAACAGTTTACGAAAAAGAAAATAGACCTGCTTATGCTATCCAATCTGGAGCTATAAAAAAGAAAATTGTTAAGCTATAATTGCCCCATGAAAGATTGTATATTTTGTAAGATCTCAAACGGAGCTGATCCTAAAAAAGTGATTTGGGAGGATGAGAAGCATATTGCATTTCTTTCTCTTCATCCCAACACAAAAGGTTTCACTGTTGTAACCACGAAAAAACATTACCCAAGTTATTATTTTGATCTTCCGGACGAAGTCTTAAAAGACCTAACCATTGCTTCCAAAAAAGTCGCAAAGCTTCTTGACCGAAAATTGGAAGATGTCGGGAGAACCGGAATGGTTTTTGAAGGATTTGGCGTAGACCATGTCCACGCAAAGCTTTTTCCCATGCATGGAACTGGGAATATGAAAAAGTGGAAGAAGCTTTCATCAAGTGTCGATAAGTATTTTGAAAAATATGAGGGCTACATTTCGTCTCATGACTACAAAAGAGCAGATGATAAGGATCTTGAAGAACTTGCCAAAAAGATACGGGAATAGCCACTCTGCTATAATTGGCGCAATGAAAAACGCTATTATTTTTCATGGTTCTGGAACAACTCCAGATGCGGTTTGGCAGCCATGGTTAAAAAAAGAACTGCAGAAAAAAGGCTATTCTGTTTCAATTCCAGTTTTAACTTCCGATGATCCGGCTGCTCTCAATGTCTGGTTGCCGCTTGCTTTAAAAGAGAACTACAATGACCAGACTGTTTTAATAGGTCATTCATCAGGAGCTCCTCTAACTCTTTCAGTACTGGAAAACTTAAATGTAAAAGTTAAGCAGGCTATATTGGTTGCCGGATTTATTTCCCCTCTCCTTTACGATAAAGGATATAATCCAATCCTTCAAAAAAAATATGATTGGAATAAAATTAAGAAGAATGCAAACGAATTCATTTTCATCAATTCCGTTAATGATCCGTGGGGATGCAATGAGGAGCAAGGAAAAGCGATGTTCAATAAGCTGGGTGGATCGCTTATTGTAAATAAAGAAGGCCATATGGGTTCTCAAAAATTCAATCAACCATACAAAGAATTTCCATTTTTGCTTAGGTTAATTGAATGAGCTTTATTTTGCTTCTGCTATAATTGCGGCATGAAATTACTTTTAACATCTTGTGGAAATGCGAATAAATCTATCGAAAAGGCTTTGTTAGAGCTTTTGGGTAAACCATTTAAAAAGGCAAACTTAACCTTTGTCCCAACGGCAGCAAACGTAAACGAAGGAGATAAGAGCTGGCTTCTTAACGATATGAACAATTTCAAAAAACTGGGTTTTGCCTCATTTGACATTATTGATATATCTTCGGTACCCAGACATATATGGCTTAAAAGTTTTAAGAAAGCAGATGTATTTGTTTTTGGAGGAGGAGATACTTATTATCTTTCAAAGTGGATCAAAAAATCTGGGCTTTTAGAAATACTTCCTAAATTATTAAAAACAAGAGTTTATGTTGGAATAAGCGCAGGAAGTATGGTTACTGCCAAAAATATTTCTCTTGCCACCGTAGGTATCTTATATTATGAAAAATACGGAAAACTTAAAAATAAAAGCGGCTTAGGACTCGTTGACTTTGAATTAAGACCTCATCTGAATTCCAACTGGTTTCCCAAAATTAGACTGCCATATCTTAAAAAGCTTGCGGAAAAAGTGCCATACAGCTTTTATGCTATCGATGATGACACTGCGATAAAGGTAGTGGGTAATAAAATCTCAATTATTTCCGAAGGTGAATGGAAAAAATTCAACTAAATGATAACGCTTTCGGGACTTATTGATCCCCCGTCCACTTAAAAACCTAGGGGAAATGAAAAAATGTTATAATCTTCCGAATGCTTCATAGGCCTTTTTTTGATCCCCATCTGTCCTACGAAGAAAATTATAAAAAAGGACCATTCGGAGCATTTGCAGACAAAAAAGTTTTCAAAGACAAAGGAAAGCCAAGCTATAATTTTTTGGGTGAAAAGGTATTTCTTCCACTTGGAATTCCCGCAGGGCCTCTCTTAAACTCGAAATTTACAAATGCAGCTTTGGATAAGGGATTTGATATCGTTACTTATAAAACAGTAAGAAGTAAGAAATATTCTTCTCATTCATGGCCAAATGTTTTGTCGGTTAAAGTGCATGGGAAATTAACAGAGAAAAAAGCAGAGCGAGGGGTTATTGGCCACCATGGTTATAGTCATCCGTTATCTATTACCAATTCATTTGGTGTTCCATCCTTTGATCCTGATGTTTGGCAAAAAGATTTAGCTAAGGCTGTAAGACACGCCCGAAGAGGACAAGTTGTTGTAGGAAGTTTTCAGGGAACAGTAAACAGTCAGCATGATAATGAAAAGTATCTTAAAGATTTTATTCTGACTGCCAGACTTATGAAAGAAACAGGAGTAAAAATTATGGAAGTGAATCTTTCGTGTCCAAACGAAGGTCACGGTAATTTACTCTGCTTCGATATAGAAAGAGCAAAGTTTATCGTGTATGGAATAAAGAATAAAATAGGCAATATTCCATTGATCGTGAAGATCTCTTATTTTCATAATGAAGAAAGACTTAGTAAGTTCGTTTACGAGCTAGGCAGCATAGTAGATGGCATAGCGGCAATAAATACATTACCCGCCAAAGTAATTGATGAAAAAAATCACCAAGCTCTTCTTGGAGAGGGAAGAATAAAAAGTGGGATTTGTGGTAGTGCTATACAATGGGCAGGACTTGAAATGGTAAAAAGACTTAAGAAATTGCGTGAAGAATTGGGTTTGTCATTTGCCATTATCGGAGTGGGTGGAGTAACTATCCCAGAGGATTACTTCAAATACAAAAAAGCAGGAGCGGATGCTGTGATGTCTGCGACAGGTGCCATGTGGAACCCCTTTTTAGCTCAAGAGATAAAAAACCTCCTCTAGATTGACAAAAGCTTTTTATTGTGAGGATAATGGATTATGCAGAGCCAGTATAAGAGAAGAGCCAAGGTTGGAATTATAATTTGGCTTATTGTTTCTATATCGAACCTCTATTTAGGCTTTTCTTTATTACCTCAAGTTCTTCAAACAGGAAATTCAAATTTTTCAAATCCAGCTTTTTTCTTAACGGGATTTGTTGGATACGCTTCTTTAATCATAGGTTTATATTACTATGCTAAATCCAAGGGTTATTCGGGTTGGTTAGGATTGCTTGGATTTTTGCAGCTTATCGGAATATTGATAATTGTACTTCTAAAAGACAAAACCAATCCAAACTCCGCGAAGAAAAGCAACAAGCTGCTAATAATTTTTGCTGCAGCTATTCTTATAATTATTGTATTTGGAGTGGTATCTAGTATGTTATTGTCGAAAATTGATCCATTCAAACAAATAACTGAAGCTACTATTGTTTCTTGCACAGATCAATGCAATACTAGTGGAGAAAATTCAAATCGATGTATTTTAACTTGTTTGGAAGAAAAAAATATAATCAGTAAAGACAGCGAATGCTCATCTAAATGTGAAGACTCATTAAATGTTAGTCAATGCGTTGTTGATTGTGTTCTTCCAGAAAAATAATAGGTAATTCTAGAGTTTCTTAGCCTTGAAGTAGGACGCGAGCCGTAATGTCTGCCACCGGCGCCATGTGGAACCCGTTTTTAGCCCAAGAAATCAAGAAAAAGATAAATTGACAACTATTTGAATTGCTGAAACAATAATTTAAAGATACAATCCTGCAACCAGAAGAATGAAGAATAAGATACTAATTGCAATACTTCTCATCGCAGGAATTCTAGGGCTACTCGTGATTGTTGCTCCGGCCACTCTTTTACCAGTTTATATCTGGATTGTAAGACCATTCCAAATAAAAGGAGATGCGATGTATCCTAACTTTAAGGACGGACAGTACTATTTGACTGATATTCAGTATGTTAAAAAGGACAAAATCCAAAGAGGAGATGTACTGATATTTAAAGCCCCACCTGATCCGGAAAAAGATTTTATAAAAAGAGTAATTGGATTGCCGGAGGATAAGATCCTGATTAAAGACGGCAATGTTTATCTGAACGGACAGCTATTAGGAGAACAATATGTGAATGGTACAAAAACATACGGCGGAGATTTTTTGCAAGACGGGGAAACTGTTACTGTTCCGCCGAATAATTATTTTGTTTTAGGGGACAACAGGGAATATAGCTCTGACTCAAGAGTTTGGGGATTTGTTCCAAAAGAGAATTTAATAAGTAAAGTCGGTTTTTGCTACAATAACTGTGAATAAACAACCTCTATAGCCTTGAAGCTGGGCTCCCTATCTGTTATACTTGAACCCACTATGCCGGCAATTCAGAGAAGCGAATTCGCGCTAGCACTAAATCAGGTGGCAAATGAGCGGGGAATTGATCCCCAGATTGTCGTGGAAACTGTAAAGAATGCGATTCTCGCAGCATATAGAAAAGATCACCCCGATATCGAAACTGAAGAATTTACAGTAACTTTGGACGAAAACACAGGAGAAGCCAGAGTATTTCATAAGAAAGAAGATCTTACGCCTCCGGGGTTTGGTAGAATTGCCGCGCAGACTGCAAAACAGGTAATTCTTCAAAAAATCAGAGAGAAGGAAAAGGAAGCAATAATCACTGATTATAAAGTCAGAATTGGAACTATAGTTAACGGAATGGTGTTGCGCTTCGCAGGCCCAAATATAATCGTAGACATAGGAAAAACAGAAGGAATCATGCCTCCTGAAGAGCAAATTCCCAATGAGAAATATCACCTTAACCAGCGCCTTGCAGTTTACCTTTCAGAAATTAGGGAAGGAGCGAAGGGAGAGGATATAATTGTTTCACGTGCCTCAAGTGGCCTCTTGGAAGGGCTCTTGAAGAGAGAAGTTCCTGAAGTTGCACAAGGGTCGGTCGAAATAAAAGAAATTATAAGAGAACCTGGAAATAGAGCAAAAATTGCGGTCGCATCTACTCAGTCGGGAATAGATCCGGTAGGAAGCTGCGTTGGTCAAAAAGGAGTAAGAGTGCAAGCTGTTATCCAGGAATTCGGAGGAATAGAAAAGATAGATATTATCCAGTGGACACAAGTCCTAAAAGACTACATCATTCAAGCCCTGTCTCCTGCAAAAAATATGAAGGTAGACTTAAATGAAGAGGGGAAAACCGCTTTAGTTACTGTTCCTCAGGAAGATTTGTCTCTGGCAATCGGAAAAGACGGACAAAACGTAAGGCTTGCTTCAAAACTGACAGGAATAAAAATCGAGATTGAAGGAGAAGCCTCCGCCGCTGAAGCTTTGGAAGCGCAAGGAGAGGAAGATAAGACTAAGCTTGAAGAAGCCTCAGCTGAAGAGAAGCCTGCAGTAAAAAAAACTAAAAAGGAAAAAGCCCCCAAGGCCAAAGCAGCTGTCGAAGCTGCAAAAGCAGAAGATGAAGGAGAGGTATCTAAAGAAGAACCAAAAGAAGAACCAAAAGAAGAACCAAAAGACGAAAAGCCATCTGTGGGGTAACCTATGAGAAACATTTCGTCTTCAAATAATATATGCCAAAAGATAATAAATCAAAAACAATCTATCCGCCCGTTGTAGCTGTTTTGGGTCATGTTGACCACGGAAAAACTACACTCCTTGATTCAGTTAGGAAATCTAGCGTCGCAGAAAAAGAGCACGGAGGAATAACTCAGAGAATCGGAGCCTCTTCAGTAGAAGTACTTCATGAAGGGATAAAGAGAAGAATAACTTTCATAGATACTCCGGGACACGAGGCCTTTTTTGCCATGAGAAGTAGGGGGGCGAGGGTCGCTGACGTATCGCTTCTCGTAGTTTCTCTGGTAGACGGGGTAATGCCTCAAACAAAGGAGAGTATAAAACTTCTTCAGGCATCCAAGATGCCTTTCATAGCTGTTCTTACAAAATCTGATTCACCGGAAAAAAATTCTGAGAAAGTAAAACAGCAGCTTATTAAAGAGGACGTAGTGCTAGAAGGGTATGGCGGAAATGTTCCCCTTATTGAAGTATCCGCAAGGGACGGAAGCAATATAAAGGAGCTTTTGGATCTAATTCTTCTGGTTTTTGACGTAACTCCCTCTCATGCTTCAAAAACTTCTCCTTTCGAAGGGGTAGTTATTGAGTCGCGACTTGATGAAAAAGCAGGTCCTAGAGCAACACTTGTTATAAAAAACGGGTCATTAGCAGTAAGAGACGAGATTTCCTCCGATGGCCCGAAGGCCCGCGTCAGAACAATAATTAATTCTCTTGGGGAGCATATAAAAGAAGCAAGTGTAGGAGACGCTGTTGAAATTTTGGGTTTTGATAAAGTGCCCGATGTAGGAATCGTCTTTACAAAAGGTGGGAAAGCCGAGGCTCCGGTTTCGGTCCGGGAAGAATCCATTCCTCCTCAAAATCCGGAAGGAATAGTTTCTTTAACGCTCGCCGCAGAAACTCAAGGGGCACTGGAGGCAATTGTTAGCGCATTGCCGACTGGAGCAAAGCTTGTTTCCAAAAAAACCGGAGAGATAACTACAGCTGATGTGCTTTTCGCTAAGTCAATCGGTGCAATAGTTCTAGGATTTAATGTAAAGATAAGGCCTGAAGTTTTAAAGCTTGCAGCCACGGAAAAAGTATTAGTCAAAAATTACAAGCTTATTTACGAAATGCTCTCTGAGATAAATGACGTTATCGAAGGGAAAGAGCTGTCAATGCAGGAGGAAATATATGGAGTCGCAAAGATTCTGGCGCGATTTCCATATGAGAAAACAGAGGTTTTAGGTATTGCTGTCACAGACGGACGCGTGGCTAAAGGAGATAAGGCGCGAATCGTCCGTGGAGACGAAGTTGTAGGGGAAGCTAGGATTACTTCTCTCAGACAAGGTAAAGAACAAATATCAAAAGTAGAGACAGGCGAGGAAGCAGGTATTATAATCACCCCTTTTCTTGACTTTACTATAGGGGATATGGTAATATGCCACGGTTAGTTTAATCCTATAGCATTTAGCATTCATGAATAACTTAGATAAAGTAATCGAGGCTCTAAATAAAGGTGAACCCATCGCCGTCGCCGTAGGTCAAAATTATGGCCTTGACGAAATTGCTGCGGCATTAGGCCTTTACTTGACGCTTTTCGATTCAGGAAAAGACGTTTCTATTGCTTCTCCAACAAGTCCCCTGGTTGAAGTTTCAAATCTTGTAGGAATAGATAAGGTTAAAGGAAACTTTGTAAATGGTAAGGGAGGAGATCTAGTTGTATCTTTTCCTTACAAGAATGATGAAATAGACAAAGTTTCGTATACCCTCGAAGAGGGATTCTTAAACATTATAGTTAAGGGAAAAGATGAGCAGCTCTCCTTCGGAGAAAAAGATGTGATATTTAAAAACACAAGCAAGGCTCCCTCTCTTTTATTCGTAGTTGGTACTCCAAGAATTTCTGATCTGGGAAGACTTTTTGACGCTGAAGCAATGAAGGACACAATGGTAGTAAATATAGATAATAAGCCGGATAACCAAGGATACGGAGACGTAGTTGTTGTTTCACCTACCGCGTCTTCTGTTTCAGAACAAGTCGGAGACTTGATACTGGGATTAGGACTTAGGCTTGATCCCGATTCTTCGCAGAATTTAATGTCTGGAATTTCCTACGCCACAAATGATTTTGCAAGCGACAGAACAACCCCTTTGGCTTTTGAAATAGCATCAATTCTTATGAGAAATGGAGCTCGAAGAAATAGAACCCATACCGTACAGGAAGAGAGACCGGTAGCAGAGGAAAGAGTAGTCGGCGAGAGAACTTTTGATATTAAGAGAGTTGAGCGAAAAGTTCAAAATCCGCCAAAAGAATGGCTTACACCTAAGATTTATAAAGGTTCAACGAACGTTGAATAAAGCCTCGATTGTTAAAGTAAAGAAAGAATGTTATAATACGACCTATGCCGCTTAGTCCTTCACAGAAACAAGAAGTTATTAAGGAGTTCCAAACAGTAGATGGAGATACGGGAAGTCCTGAAGTGCAGATCGCACTTTTGTCCAAAAGAATAGAAAAGCTAACGGGACATCTTAAGGAACACAATCATGATGTTCATTCAAGGCGTGGGCTTCTGTCGATGATCGCCAAAAGACGCAGACTTGTGAATTTTCTAGAGAAGGTAGATAAAATTAGAGCCTCCGAGATTGTTAAGAAAGTAGGACTAAAAAACTAACTAACTTCCTTATAGGAGTGCCTCGTAACAAAGTAATAAAGTAAGAAATAAATGAAAAAGACTCAAGCAAGTTTAGAGCTTGCAGGTAAAACATTAACGCTCGAAATGGGAGAATTGGCAAGACTTGCCACGTCTTCCGTTTTGGCGCGGCTCGGAGATACTATGGTGCTTGCTACTGTAGTAATGGGACAGGAGAGAGATGATATTGATTACTTTCCTCTTACCGTTGAATACGTTGAACGACTTTATGCAGGGGGAAGAATTAAGGGATCGCGTTGGGTGAAAAGAGAGGGAAGGCCATCTGATGACGCAATCCTTTCAGGAAGACTAATTGATCGATCAATCCGCCCGCTTTTTCCAAAGAGTTTTAAAAGAGAAGTCCAGGTAGTAGTAACTATCCTATCCGTAGATAACGTAAATGATCCGGATACCCTCTCAATAGTTGCAACATCCGCGGCGTTGCATATGTCACCCATTCCATGGGGAGGGCCGGTGGGAGCGGTAAGAGTAGCAGTAGTTAAAGAGAAGGGAAATGGAAATACAGAATTTATCATTAATCCTGAAATCAGCGAGACTCAGCTTTCAGATTTGGACCTTGTAGTAACTCAGACTAAAGATAAGACTCTCATGATAGAGGCAGGAGCCAATCAGGTTTCGGAAGACAAGGCGCTTGAGGCAATAGAGAAGGCGCAGGCTGAAAATGTAAAAATAATAGAATTTATTGAGAACTTGGCAAAGGAAGCAGGGATTAAAAAAGAAGCTGCTCCGGAAGATCCTCGTTTGGCAGAGCTTACTTCGAAGCTTGAGAAGTCATATAAGGAAGACATAGAGGCGCTAATTAAGATAAGAGTAGATAAGGAATCCGGAAAGGATCTTTCTACAGACGCTTTAATAGATAGAATTTATCAAGACGAAAAATTAAGCGATCCCGAAAACGCTCCCGACAAAAAGAAAACATCAAAAGCGCTTGAAACAGTTCTTTATAAGATTATTAAATCAAATACTCTTAAAGGAAAAAGAGTCGACGGGCGCGGAATGGATGAGGTCCGCCCTATTTCTTCAAAAGTAAGTGTTCTTCCCAGAACCCACGGATCTGCAATATTTCAAAGAGGAGACACACAGGTATTAACAGTAGCAACGCTTGGTTCTCCAAGAATGGAGCAGTTAATTGAATCAGCTGAAGGTGAAGAGGCAAAAAGCTACATACATCACTACTCTTTTCCTCCTTACTCTGTTGGTGAAACTGGAAGAATGGGTGTGCCCTCTAGACGAGAAATAGGACATGGTGCGCTCGCTGAGAGGGCTTTAGAACCAGTTATTCCAATTCAGGAAAGTTTTCCATATACGATTCGAGTAGTCTCTGAAGTTCTCTCCTCGAATGGCTCAACATCTATGGCATCTACTTGTGGATCTACGCTTGCTCTAATGGATGCAGGAGTTCCTATTAAAAGCCCGGTTTCAGGAGTTGCGATGGGTATGATGTCTGATGGAGACAAGTACCAAATACTTACGGATATCCTGGGTCTTGAAGATTTTGCAGGAGATATGGATTTCAAAGTGGCAGGAACAAAGGAGGGCGTAACTGCGATACAGCTTGATGTAAAAATTCCAGGTCTTACGCTAGCACAAATTAAAGAGATTTTGGAAAAAGCGAAAGTTGCAAGAGAGGGAATAATGGACACAATGCTTTCTGTAATTCCCACAGTGCGACAGGGAGTCTCAGAATACGCGCCAAAAATAGAATTAATTCATATTCCGGTCGAAAAAATTGGAGAGGTTATAGGGCCGGGGGGAAGAATGATAAAAAGTATTATAGCGCAGACCGGTGCAACAGTAGACGTAGAGGACGACGGAACAGTTACAGTCTCGGGAACAAATGAAGAGTCCGTAAGAATGGCTTCAGAATGGATAGCTGGCTTAGTGCGTGAAGTAAAAGCAGGAGAAGTCTTTGAAGGCGAAGTGAAGAGAATCCTACCATTCGGAGCATTTGTTGAAATTCTTCCGGGAAAAGAAGGAATGGTTCATGTATCCCAGATGGCTTCTGAATTCGTGAAAAATCCAAATGACGTAGTTGCGATTGGCGATAAGGTTAAAGTAAAGGTAATAGAAATCGATGAACAATCTAGGATAAACCTTTCAATGAAATTCGGACAAGAAGGCTCAGGGGCCGGTGGGGGAGACCGTCCGGAAAAAGGAAATGAAAAAGAGGTTCCTGCTCTACAGCAGCCAAAAAGTGCACATCCCCTGGCAATGCAATTTCAGCGCGAAAGACGTGAAAAAGAAGAAAGCATGAGGCGTGCAAATCCCAGACGCACTCCCTACAAAAAAAACAATTACTAGACTAAGCAGTCCTCTTCCCCTATTATTTATATATGGATCAGAATCTGTCCCAAAACATTAACGCTTTGCGCGAAAAAGTCAAAAATGCAAATCTTCCAACGGATTTATCGGAAAAGATAGATAGTATGATTTCTATCGTTTCAACAGCAGGCATGTCGATTAACAACTTTGAGAACGTAGCTAGCTATATAAATTACGTCGTTTCGCTTCCCTTTAACTCTTTATCCCAAGACACTTTGGATTTGAATAAAGCAAAGGAAGTTTTAGACAAAAATCACTATGGTCTCCAGAGTGTAAAAGACAGAATTCTTGAGTACATGGCGAGCTTAATCCTAAATATTCAAAAAGATCAGGGCAGTTCAATGGATGCGCCTATTCTTTGTCTGGTAGGACTTGTCGGAACAGGTAAAACCACCCTAGCCTATTCTATAGCTCAAGCTCTGGGTCGTTCTTTTGAAAGAATCCCTTTTGGAGGACTGGGGGATATAAGATCTATTAGGGGACAAGCCCGAGGCCTTAATGACGCAGAGCCAGGGTTAATCATAAAAAAACTTATTAATGCGAAAACTAAAAACCCTGTTATTCTCCTTGACGAAATAGACAGAGTTGTCGAAGTCTCGAGGGCAGATGTTATGGGTGTACTTTTGGAAGTTTTAGATCCAACGCAAAATAAAGCATTTGTAGATCATTATGTCGATTATCCATTCGATTTGTCTCAGGTACTTTTCGTCGCTACGGCTAACAATACAACTAATATATCAACAGCTGTTTTAGACAGGCTTGAGGTTATTCAGATGCCTTCATACAGCGATGAAGAAAAACTAAATATAGGAAAGAGCTATCTTTTGCCTAAAATTATTGAGCGCTCTGGGCTCGGTGTGGGACAACTTGTGTTTGACGAAACCATCTGGCCTAGTATCATAAGACCATTAGGATTTGACTCCGGAATTAGAAGTCTTGAGAGGGCAATAGAGGGAATTTCTAGAAAGGCAGCCCGTATGATTGTTGAAGGAAAAATCAAGAAAGATGCTATAATCCGAGTTGATAGCTCGAACATTAAGGCATTCATGACCTAATTTTATGGATAAAAAAATTTCATTTATTCCTATTGGAGGAATCACAGACGTCACCAAAAACATGTATCTCTACGAATATGAGGATTCAATTCTAATAGTTGATTGTGGGCTTGGGTTTCCCAACGAAACAATGCTCGGCGTTGACCTTCTTCTTCCTGACATAACTTACCTTAAAACCACTAAGAAAAAAATTGTAGGAATGGTATTAACTCACGGACACGAAGATCATATAGGTGCGCTTCCATATGTGCTTCCGGAACTACCAAGTTTTCCGATATACGCCACAACCCTAACAGCAGCATTTTCAAACGAAAAGTTAGTGGAGTTTGGAACATCTTACAGAGTGCAGACTGTGCCTTTCGAAAAAGATATTCAAATAGGTCCCTTTGGCATATCTTTTATCAGAGTTACTCATTCCGTTCCCGATACCTCAAACATTTTTATTAAAACACCCGCGGGGAATTTTTATCACGGATCAGATTTCAAATTTGACATGACGCCGTTTGATGGAAAGAAAACGGACTTTACAAAGATATCCAGACTTTCGTCGCAAGGGGTGTTATGTCTAATGTCTGATGCCTTAGGGGCAGAAAGACCGGGAGCCTCTCCAACAGAAATGGATATTCTTCCGATTCTTATTGAAGAGATGAGAACCTGTAAGGGGAAAATCATTTTGACTACTTACTCATCCAACATTTCAAGACTTAACCAGGCAGTTTTGGCGGCAAGACTCACGGGACGGAAAGTTTGCTTCATTGGACGATCTCTTCTTAAGGCTAAGGATGTAGCTCAGAGACTGGATTATATGAAAATAGATAAAGGGATTGAGATAGAACAAAAACAGCTCAGAAATTTTAAAGATCAGAATTTGCTACTTTTCGTTGCAGGCAGTCAGGGGCAGGAAGGCTCTGCTCTTTCAAGGCTAGTAAATGGAGACATAAGAGAAACCTCGATTAAACCTACTGACACTGTGATATTTTCATCGGATATTATTCCGGGAAATGAAGTGTCGGTGAATGCACTAATTGATGAAATTTCTAAAATTGGAGCAAAAGTTTTGCATTCAGAAGTCGCAGAAGACATACACGTATCAGGCCACGGTAAGCAATATGACTTAATGCTTATGATGTCTTTGGTAAAAGGGCAAAATGTAATGCCAATAGGCTCAACATATAGACACGCCGCAGCGTACAGACAGCTTGCCCGGAATATGGGGTATCTGGATAAAAATATACTTCTTTTGGAGGATGGGCAGGAAATAATCTTTGAAAAAGGAACAACAAGAATGGGGCAGAAGATACAGGTTAGAAATGTTTACGTAGACCAGCTGTCAGGCGAGGAGATAGAGAGCTTTGTCCTTAGAGATAGAGAAAAGATATCCAAGGAAGGCGTTGTGGTATTAATGCTTGAGCTCGATTCTAACACAGGACAGGTAATAGGAACACCCAATATAATAGCGCGTGGCTTTTCAACAGCAGAAGCTATTGAGTTAAACAAAGCTTTGGTAAATGAAATAAAAAGAAGCATGCTGAATAAGAAGGGACGAGTAACAGACTGGACCTATACGAGACGCTTTATAGGAGGAATAGCTGAGAAATTTATTTCAACTAAATTTAGAAGACGACCTCTTGTCCTTCCCGTAGTTATAGAAGTGTAGGAATATTCTCATTTGTGGTAGAATAATATCTCCCATACCCAAATGAAGGCATTTTTAAAAGAAATCAAGTTTGATTCAACGAACCACACATATATAAAAAACATCACTGATGTTGTTAACGAAGCAATAAAAAAAGCTGGCGTAAAAGATGGATTAGCCTTAATTAATAGTAAACATACGACAATGGGAATTCTGGTGAATGAAATAGCCGAGCCCCACCTTCTAGAAGATTTTCTTCATCACACTCTTGCCTCAGTACACGAAGATAAAAGATCAACAAGAGTAAATAAAGACTATAAGCATCCAACAAAAGATTATAAACATAGGTGTCAGGATAATCCTTACTGTGATGAGATAGACGAGGATTATAATGCAGCAGCCCACATTAGAGCCATTCTTTATTCTCATCCCAGCGTATCGCTCTCCATAAAAGGCGGGAAATTGGAGTTGGGTAAATATCAGGAAGTTGCTATTTTTGAATTTGACGGAAGAGACGGGAAGGGGAAAAATCCTATCAGAAAAAGAACAGTGCAGATCTGGATCTACCCCTTCGAGGAAGTAGTAGTACTATAATTTATCTTAGGTGTTAAAGAAAATAATTAAAAAGGAAACTATACTCCTTTTAATACTCCTTCTTGGAGCATACGCTTTTCTCTACCAGATCCTTATTCCTCGAGTTTCCTCTTTTGGATGCTTTGATGATTGTTTTAATATTGTAGGAGGATACTTTATTCTTAACGGCCTTCATCCGTACTCAGACTTTTTCTTTAACCACCAGATGCTCATGCCCTACATAAGTTATTTTATACAGCTTATATCAGATCCTATCAACATTTTCGATCTGGTTCTTAAGCATAGACAAACTCTTCTTTTTTTCTCATTTTTTTTCAACGCGTTTCTTATCCTTCGTTTCAGATTAGCTGGATTTCTGTTTGTGCTTTTCTACGAGTTTTCAAAATATTACATTTTTGGAGACAGGTTCCTAGCGGAATCTTTCATTGTATACCCACTAGTATACATGATTGGTATTCTTATTTTTAAGTTTCATGGCAGGGAAGTGCATCGTTTTGAATATTTTCTCTCAGCAATTTTTGCGTGGCTCGTCGTATTTATGAGAGAACCATATACGCCTCTCGCCTTTCTTCTTTTACTTATGATTCACATTCCCACTCCACGAAAGATCGCCTTGGTTTCCGCGGGAATATTTTTAAGTCTCTCTGCCATAGTTATTCTGCAATACCCAATAAGTGAGTATTATTTCAATGTGGTCACCGTTAGTAAGCAAACTGTTTTATCCTACGAACTAAAAGAAACATCGCTATTTGGTGCGGGCTTTCTAAAAGCATTTCTGTATCCGCTATATGTTTTTATGACCGGAGAGTGGAATATTTTTAGGAGTTACCTTTTGGTTATCTCTCTGTCTTTTCTTCTTGCATTCTCTTATTACTCCTACAGGGTAAGAAACGCAAAGCTATTCATAGCTATACTTCTACTTTTGGGTTTAGCCAATCTTCGCTTAGTTGCCCCGGGTACTATTTTCTACGAAGCATTCCATATCATACCGTGGTTCGGAATGATTATCATGTCAATCTTTTTGGTTTTGTCGCTTATAAAAAGCAAGCCCATCTCCTACGTGCTTTACATTTTTCTGTTCATTACATTTTTAGGTTTTATTTTTTCAGAAAAGTCGTATTTGCGAGATAAAGTAGACCAGCAGTCTCTACTGATTAACAATTACAGTCGAGAAATGGGAGCTGGTCAAGCTGTTAAGAATTTATCTAAAGAGGGTGACACGTTTTTCGCTGATGGATTTGATGAGCTTACCTTCTGGCAGTCAGGGCTTCTGTCCCCATATCGTTATGGATGGTATACGTCAGTTATGCCTAGATTTGAGAAGTATAGAAAGGCAAGAGTAGAGATGTTTGAAAAAAATCCGCCGGATTTTTATTATGGCTCGTGCGAAAAAGGATTTCCTGTTATCCCAGGCCCAATAAGAGATGATTATGTAAGGCTAACATCGAACGGGAAACCGGGTTGTATCTTTGTTCACGTGAAAAAACTTCCGGAAATAAATGATGACCAGTGGAAAAAAGCAGGAGAAAGTCTCTACGAGTTACCGGAGGATTATTGACAGTTTAACTGTGTGAGGCAAGTAGTTTTTGCGTCTCCACTCAGTGAGTTGCAAGCGGAACACTGATCCTCAGAGTCTCCATCTGTTGATTTGGGCTGAGTCACGTTTATACTTGATAAATCTAAGAATTTCAGATTTGACGGAGGATTGAATTTGGTAGGATCTGCTAGCCATGATTTACATTTATAGTCCACCTCTTTTTCTGCATCTAGGTATCCCTTTGCCTGATCGCTCTTTGAGAACTCATCAACGGGAAGCGTCATCTTAATTCCTGTTTCCATTTCTGAACCCCATATGTAATTCGTATTACCATTTCTTATTATGCTAACGGTAGATGTATCATCGTCTTCGTTTGTTACGTCGATATCCCCTCGAAACTTATCACCGGAAAGATAGAAGATTCCTTTCGTAGATCCATTGTCATCATCTTCGTATTGGAAAGTGCATTCCTGTGTACTACCTGAGGATATTAATGCTAAGAGATTATTCTTAGCAGTCTCTACTTTTGTTTCAGCTACTGTGGCATTTTCTTGTGAAGGAGCCTTGGTACTCTGTGCATAAAAGAATAAACCTCCTATGGCCAAGAGTATTAATCCAAAAGCTGCAGCTGCAATATACTTTATGTTCACGCCCACAATATTATTCTATAGGGTTGTTCTTGTCAAGAAGCGTTAGGAATATTAGATTTGATTTTTTCCCACGGGAAAATCTCTCTTCCAAAATGGCCATATGTTGAGGTCTTAAGATAGATTGGTCGTCTTAAGCTTAATCCGTCAATAATTCCTGCTACAGAAGTGTCTAGAATTTTAGACATAAAGCTTTTGATTACTGCATCGGATTTTTTTGCAGTCCCAAAGGTTTCTACGTCTTGCATTAGGGGTTTTTTTGCACCAATAAAATAGGCGAGTCTGACTTCTGCTTTGTCTGCGAGTTTCTCGGCAACTATATTTTTTGCAATAAATCTTGCGGCGTATGCTCCTGATCGATCAACTTTTGTAGGGTCTTTCCCGGAGAACGCGCCTCCACCTACCCTCGAATACCCGCCATACGTGTCTACTACAATTTTTCTTCCGGTAAGTCCTGAGTCAGACGCAGGACCGGGGTTATGCCAAACGCCGGTTCCATTAACTATCAATTCCTTTTTGCTTATTTTAAAACCGTATTCTCCTAAGATCTCTGTGACAACCTTTTTATAAATATCTTCGGCGACTTCGCTGAGTTTTACTTTTTTATCATGGGGGACTGCTACTACTACATGGGATACTTTATACGGCCTTCCGTTTTTATATTCTACTGTGGCTTGAGTTTTACCATCGGGTAAAAGATATAATAGGTCTTTTTTTACTGCATCCAGCTTTTCTGATAAGCCATGAGCCAAAGTTATAGGAAGAGGCATATAGCTTTCTGTTTCTCGGCATGCAAAACCAAACATCATTCCCTGATCACCTGCGCCCTCAGGCTTCACGCCTTTTGCAATCTCAGGGGACTGTTCGTGGATAAAGACCTGTATGAGGGATTTGTCTGAGAAATTAAACGATGGATGGGTATATCCAAGTTCCCTTATCCTTTCGCGGGCAATTTTTTTGTAATCGAGTTTTACTTTCGTTGTGACTTCTCCGGCAATTACTACCATGTTGAATCCTGCGAGAGTCTCGACTGCAACCCTTCCAAATTTATCTTGCTTTAGTACCTCATCCAATATGGCATCGCTTATGGAATCGCAAATTTTGTCGGGGTGTCCTGCGCAAACTGACTCTGAAGTAAAAAAATAATTTTTGCCCATAGGCCGCATCTCGTGAGACGAATGGCACCGCGGTCTTTTTATCGACTCGGTTGCCGGATGGATGTATCCATCGCTCTTGATGCTTTAACATAGCCTATCATAAGGGTAAAAAGCTTGTCAATAAAGTTTGACAGGAATTAAAAGCTGGAGTATAACGGAGTAAAATGAAAAAGCTTTCAGCTTCTGCAAAGCATTATAGTCAGGGCGGTCTCCTTTTTTGGCAAAAGGGTTACAGTAGAGACGGAAAAATGGTGAAGCCTCATTTTAAGACAAAACCCGATAATAACGCCTCCAATAATCGCAAACACCTTTTGGGTTACTAGCTTGACAGAATTCTGTAAACTGGTTTAAAGGAATTAGCCCGAGAAGGTGAGGCGCTTGTAGATTTTTCGGGTTAACTCCACATCTCTTTCGCAATATTCACAAATCTCTTTAATGCGTCCGTCTTCAAAGGCCTTAGCGACATTTTTACCCGTTATGTCTCCTTCTTTTGAGGAAGGCAGTCCTAATGCTTTTGCTAAGGTATCTAGTGAAACAAAAGTATTTCCCCATTTGTTCCATTCTTTCATTACGTCAAAAATCGGTTCTCTTCTGTACCTCGCGAAATTGAGATCTATACTAGGTTTTACTCCTAGAACTACAGACCTTTGATATATGAAGCGGAGATCAAAATCCATTACATTAAAACCTATGAAAAGCGTCGCATCTTTTGCCACATCCCAGAAGTCTTCAACTATCTTTTTCTCGTCCCCGAAAAAAGTCGTGGTTTTCCCGTCATTTATCGCATAAGAAATACAGGCAATTCTGCCAAACGCTCCGTCAAATGAGGTTTGTAAAACGTATTCCTCAAAAGTCCCAGGCTTTTTGCCGTCGTTAATAGCTCTGTCATAAACGTCTTTCAATACTGGATGTTTTTCTTTCTCAACAGGAATTGTCTCGATGTCTAAAAAAAGTTTGTTCATAAGGATAAATTATACACCATTGACACTGCTTGGGTTTGGAAGTAGAATGTTTTTCTCAGATGACAATAGAATTGGATACGTCAAGCTCGGAAGCCGGAAACTTTTACGGAAGAAATAGAGTCGTTGTTAGGGATGAACCTGAGTTTGTTGATGTCTTCTCCCCATACAGGAGACTAGTGTTGCCTTCTTCGATGGAAGTTGTAAGAGATTTACCTAGGCCGGAAATTCATGAAGAAGTTAGGGTAGCCAAGGGAGGAAACGAAGTTGATATTATTGAGCATCAATATGACGCAGAGGGCAGAAAAATTCATGTGGGGGTCAAAGCGTTAATCGGAGAAAGAATAAACGAAAGAGATATATGGGTAAACCCTCACAATTTATCCCAGCCTGTAAGGCTTAGGTGGGTTGAGGGTAATCCAATAAAAAGAGCAATTGGGGCAGTAACGAGAAGATTAAGACTTACCCTCAGTTAACTTATAGCCTCGGGTTTTAACAGTTACTATTTCTTTCTTGCTATTCTGATTTTTAAGTTTTACCCGCACTCTTGCCACCAGCCTATCTATAGCCCAATCGGTTACGCCCAGTTCTTCAGCTTCAGGCCAGACGTTTTCAATAATCTGCTCTCTTTCGCAAACCTGATCTTTATTCGCCTCAAGAAAATTGAGAAGTGCGAGTTCTTTTTTAGTTAAATCTACAGATACAGTCTCTCTTCGGCTGCCTTTTGTTCTAATATACTCCTCAAAAAGAGAGCTAAAGAGTTTATCGTCTTCCCCAACAATTCCTGTGCTCCAAAGATATTCAGTTTCAGGAAAATCTTTTATTGCCTTACCGCTTCCTATCTCTAGAAGCGCTTTTTGCTCTCTATCGGTCAGACTTTCCCAAAGTTCTTCAGACTGAAGTGCTATGCGTTCATCTTTTAAGAGAAATTCGAACAGTTCGTCTTTTGTCGCCGGTATCTTATCTACCTCGTGGAGCGAAATTAAAGCAAACTGAAGATACTGAATGTAGCCATCGACCAAACCCAGAAGATTTTTGGTTTCTTCTTCACCTAGTTTTAGCGGGCGGGTTTTTATATTTGTGTCAAAGACTATTTGTGTGTCAGTGTGTTTTGCAGGTTTTATGTAAAATGTATCTGCAAAGACTGAAACAGATTTCAAAGCCCGGTCGCTGGTAAAAACAAAGCTTAATTTACCATGAGCCGCGTCCACCAGTCCTTGAAAATTTGCAAATAGCTCGGGAGATATAGCCTCTTCTAGTCTGTCGAAGCGCAGATAAAAAACGGTTGGCAAGTATCCTTCCTCCGCAAGAGACGAAAGGCTTTTTCTAACGCAGTCAATTGTGAAGAAAAGATCTTGAGACTGAATGCTATCTAAAAAATAGCTAGATACCTTTTTTTTGACCTTATCAGGCAGAGTGGACGCTTCTACGCTGTCGGCAATTCTTTTAAGGGTAAGAACCCAGAAGGGGAAAAGCTCTCTTTCTACGAGATCATTAAGATCTACGGGGACGAAGAAATGATTATCGCCTTTAAGATAAGTTTGTGGAATATCTTTGTGGTATAGAAAAAATCTTAAGAAATTACTTATTCCCACTCTTTTCATTCCCACAAGCACGACAGACCTCCGATTTGAAAGAAGAGCCCCAAGCCTGCCTGCTTCTTCTTCTCGGAAAGTGAGAGGGTAGCGTGTTTCAATGATATGGCCTTCCATATGTAAAGCTATTCTAGCTTTAACTTTCTTATTTGGCAATGAAGTATTTTGTCAGGATTCTGACAGAAAAATATCAAGCAGGGAGGTTTTCTATTTGTTTAAATTAAAACATGCCAGGTAGCAGCCCAGATATCAGTCCATGCAGGCCTGCCGCAAGCCATTACCTTAGAGTAGTTAAAGATAGTGACGGGAGATTTCGGTGAGAGCCTGATGGCCGCTTAGAAATGCAGAGTGTTCCCCATAGAGCGACGCTACTTTTTGATTCATCAAGAATTCGAAAAGGAGGCAGCCACTCAAATGGCAGGACCTGATATAGAAATGGGATCAAGTCCTAGGCCTAGAAGGTAAACATCATCGGTTTTTTCTTGTGGTCTTCAGGCTAAGTGTATATAATATTTCATATGCCTCGAAGACGATCCAGAAGGCCAAAGCTTAAGCTAAAATTACGCAAAAATACCATCTATTCCATTTTTGCACTGGGTCTTATTCTTTTTGGCGTTTTTGTTCTCCTTTCTTTCACCCAAAGCGGACCGACCCTAGTATTTTTAAATGAGGTAATCGTTCGCCTCTTTGGCAGAATGGCGATTTTCTCAGCGCTTCTGGTAGTGCTTTTCGGCTTCTTGTTTTTAAGGCTTAAAACGTTTATTTCCCGTCCCCACACAGCCGTGGGGTACGCGATATTCTTCATGTCCATGCTGGCTTTGGGGAAATCCGGTCTTGCAGGAGAAATTTTATATGCCAATATTGCAGACGTGGTATCTCCGATTGGTGCATTATTTATCTTTCTCGCAGGATTATTCATAGGCATCGTAGTATTTTTTGACACGTCAATTGACGAGATAGGAAAGATTGTGGCCTCAATAAGGGAAGTCTTTGGGAAAATTCTGCCCCGCGGCGCTTTATCGTTTTTTAAGAAAAGACCCGAAGCATTTGATGCAAAGAAGTTTACTATAAAAGGAGAAGTGTCCAGCTTTACCGGGTTTTCAAGAAAACAACCAACAGTGGCCTCCCAGTCTGCTGATCAATTCCCCGAAGACAAGCTTGTGAGTAACAAAATGCGAGGGGGGCTTATTTGGCAGTACCCCCCATTATCTCTTCTTGAAGATTCTGAAGGGAGAAAGGCAGAGCGGGGAGATATTAAGAAAATAGCATCAATTATTGAGGAAACCCTAAAAAGCTTCGGAATTGGCGCCAAAGTATCGGAAGTAAATCTGGGCCCTGCAGTTACGCAATACGCAGTTCAGCTGGCATTCGGTACAAGGGTCTCTAAAATTACTTCTCTTGCAAATGATTTGGCACTCGCTACAGAAGCGCCCACAGGACAGATAAGGATTGAAGCACCAATTCCCGGAAGAAATCTGGTAGGAATTGAGATCCCCAACAGGTCGCTTGAACTCGTGTCTCTTAGAACAATGCTTGCCTCCGACGTAATGATGAAAAGTAAATCAAAGCTTACTATTTCAATGGGGCTTGATGTATCGGGAAATCCTGTCGTCTCAGACATTGCAAAGATGCCCCACGTTTTAATCGCCGGAACCACGGGATCCGGAAAATCGGTCATGATAAATTCGATTATCGCGTCTCTTCTTTTCAGAGCGTCTCCTGAGGAGTTAAAGCTAATCCTTATTGATCCAAAGAGGGTAGAGCTGACAGGTTTTAACGGAATCCCGCATCTAATGGTGCCTGTAATTGTGGAGGCAGATAAAATTCTGTCTGCTCTTCGCTGGGCAATAAAAACGATGGACGAGCGATATAAAATTTTTGCAGAGAAAGGGGTAAGAAATATTGATGGTTTTAATGAGCTCGCAGGTTTTCAGTCTCTTCCGTACATTGTAGTCGTAATTGATGAACTCGCAGATCTTATGGCTTTTGCCCCGGTAGAAGTGGAAGACGCGATAGCGCGTCTTGCTCAGATGGCTCGTGCGACAGGAATTCATTTAATCGTCTCTACTCAGCGGCCATCGGTGGATGTTATAACAGGTCTCATAAAAGCCAACATTCCGGCTCGCGTAGCATTTAACGTGTCTTCCATGATTGACTCAAGAGTTATCCTTGACACTCCCGGAGCAGAAAAACTTCTTGGACGGGGAGACATGCTTTATATTCCACCTGACCAGGCAAAACCTGCAAGAATTCAAGGTGCTTTTGTATCCGATAAGGAAGTTAAGAGACTAGTCGATTTCCTGAAAGATAAAGGGCCGCAAGTAGAATACACAACAGAAATTATAGAAATGACTGGCGGAAGGCGAGGCAGAGGCACGGGGCAGTTGGGGCCTGATAAAAATGATCCTAAGTTTGAGCAGGCAGTGAGAATAGTTTGTGAGTTTGATAAAGCATCTGCGTCATTCCTCCAAAGAAAGCTGTCCATCGGATATTCAAAAGCAGCAGGGTTTATTGACGTCATGGAGGACGCAGGAATTGTGGGTCCGCAGGAAGGTGCAAAGCCCAGGGACGTTTTGGTGAAGAACGCTGATGATGCACTGAGTCTTCTTCAGGGAAATCAAGAATAAAAAGCTTCTATGATAAAGGTAGGACAGAAATTTCAGGAAGAACGTTTGAGAAGAGAGCTAACGCTTGCCCAGGTTGAAGAAGCGACCAAGATACGAGCAGCATTCATAGATGCTATAGAAAAAAGCGAGTATTCCCGTCTTCCTTCCCCTGCATATGCCCATGGTTTTGTCAGGAATTATGCAAAGTTTCTTAATTTTCCCGAGGATCAGACATTAGCATTATTTAGAAGGGAGTTTGACTTAGAGCGTGAGTACGAAGTTTTACCAAAAGGCTTCTCCAAAACTTCAGAATTTTCAATTAAAAGAATTAGGGTGAATAGGACTTTTATCCTGATGGGATTTGGAGCAATCCTTCTTCTCGCATTTATTATTTATCAATACAGATCTGCTTTCATAAACCCCCCTCTTTTGATAACAGAGCCTAGAGAAGGGGCAGTTATAAAATCTTTGTCTGTTCGAATTTCGGGGAAGACCGATCCGGACTCAACAGTTTATATAGAAAACGAGGCAGTATCCCTTGCGAAAGACGGGTCATTTAAAAAGAGTGTGACCTTTTTTCCGGGAAAGACGACGATTAATATAAGATCAGTAAATCGTTTTGGGAAAGAGACTGTAAAACAGGTGCCGATTGAAGTAAAACCTGGCTCTTGACACAAAAACGTTATTGAGATAACTTAGAGGAACTATGGCTGATCCTGCTCAAACAATTCTACTCGTAGTAATTCTAATTCTTTCCATACTCCTCGTAGTTTTGGGAATACAAGTCTTCTTAATCTTAAGAGATCTCCGTGAGACAATAGCCAAAGCAAATAAGGTTTTGGACGACGCAGGTCAAATTGCCCAGAGCGTATCTGCTCCTGTATCCACCATCTCCTCAATTCTAATGGGAATTAAAACAGGCGCAATAGCATCTTCAATTTTCAGTAAGAAAGGAAAGAAGGAAAAAGAATAAATGGGACAAAGTAGGTTTTCTGACGGTTTTTTACTTGGAGTAATTATTGGAGGAGGAATTGCTCTTCTTTTTACGACCAAAAAAGGAAATAAGATTCTAAAGGCAGTATCTGAAGAGGGGTTTGAAGGCTTAAGTAAGCTAATCGATGATGCGTCCCAAGGAGTCGATAATTATGTTGAGAAGAAGGAAGAAGAGGGTAAAGTCGAGGGGTTTTCTTTTGAAGATCAAAACGTAAAACCACCCACAAACGGAGACACTGCTGTAAAAGAGCTAAAGCCTGCGCGAAGATTCTTCAGAAGGATAAAGAAGTAAGTAAGACTGTTCGCATTGAAATTTTCTCATCTCTACGTTGCGCTAATTTTCCCTAGCTAGCTCGTTTTTTGTTTGACTAAAGTCTTAAGCTAATTCGCTTATCTTATGTTTTAGCTCAGGTATAGCTTCGAAAATTCCAAAGACTCACATTCTCAGAATTTTATAATTTGGATTTGTTTAGAAATTAGTAATTAGGAATTAGAAATTGTAACGAAGTTACTAGAGTCCGTACTTTTCTATATTGTTATTGTGTTCCCCTAGTGTATCTGCGTATCTGTTAATACCGTTTTTGTCAGAAATATAGAATAGGTAATCGGTTTCTTTTGGACTTAGTGCAGCATCAAGACTGGCAAGTCCGGGATTTGATATCGGCCCGGGCGGAAGCCCCGCTAGTCTGTAAGTGTTATAGTCGGAATTTATGAGTTTGTCGTTTGAGGTTAGCCCTCTTTTCCACCATCCCTGTCCGTCTCCCTGGAAACCCAATGCATACTGAAGGGTAGCATCTATATCTAATTTCATTCCGATGTCGAGCCTATTGTGAATTACTGAGGAAACAAGAGGTCTGTCTTCCGCATGTTTTGCCTCCCGTTCTATAAGGGATGCAATTATCACTGCATCTTCTTTTGAAAGCTGCCCTTTATTATCTAGCGATTTATACTTATTTTCAAAATTGCCAGTCATCATATTTATAATAAAATCAATGTCAGCGTCTTTAGGAATTAAATATGTGTCCGGAAAAAGATATCCTTCGTGATTTGTGAGTTCATCGGCCCATGAGTCTTGGTAGGAGGGAATTTTTACTTTAAGAATCTCAGCTACTTCTTCAGCCCTTTTCCCTTCAGGAATCGTTACCCATGCATCTAATGTTCCATGGGTCAGCTCTTCCGCAATTTCGTAGGCGTTCATAGACGGGTAAAGTCTATAGTCTCCGGCTTCTATTCTTATGTCCAGTCCCAGACGCTTCGTAAGAAGAAAAAAGACTATTTGATTTTTTATGAATCCCTGCTCTTTTAAATTTTTGGCAATAGCTTTTACACCCTGGCCTCTCTCAATTACGAAAATTCCGGGAGTATTGTTTTTATCGTTAACCGGTGAAGTTCCCGCTTTCCAAAAAACGAAAGCAGCGAGAAGTATTAAAAGGGCAATAATGAAAGCGATGGCAAGTCTTTTCATGGGTACCTGAATAAAGGCAGGCTTAAAAGAGTTTCTTTAGCTTCATTAAGATTATACACTTTTTCGCTATAAAGTGTACAGATTGTCTCTCCTTTTTCAAACTTTTCGCCGATTTTTTTATTAAGATATATTCCTGATCTTTTCATATCAGGCGCACCAAGAATTCTTGAAACTGCAGTGAGATTTCTCATTTCAAAAGAGCATATCCTCCCGCTCTTTTCGGCCAACACTTTATAGGAGTGTTTCCCGGGATTAAGGTCTGTACTTTTGACATCGGGATCTCCCCCCTGTGCTTTTATTATTTCTTTCATCTTCGCTAAGGCAAGTCCGGACTGAAGAATTGACGAAGCCCAGTTGAAAGAATTTTTATATTGGTTCTTAACAAAATCTTTCTGTTCTTTGTTACAAGACTCAAGGCATAGTTCAAGAAGGTGTCCCGCGAGATTTATGCTTCTTGCTTCAAGGTCCAAAGCCCTGTCATCTCTTTGCTCAAGAACCATAAGAGACTCCCGCGTCTCTAGCACTGGGCCGATTCCTCGTCCTGCGGGTTCGTCGGTCTTGTGCATTACGACTTCGATTTTTATGTCAAACCTTTTTGCTAAAATCTCGAATTTCCTTTTAAGAAGATTAGCATCGGTGAGCTTTTTTACTTTTGATTGATCCCCCCATGGAATATCTATCACCACATGATTTGACCCAAAAGCTATTTTTTTGGCCATTATGGAAATTAAAATTTTGTCATATGACTCAAAAAGCAAAACTTCCTCAACCTTTATAATTACATCATCAGCCGGGGCAATGTTGACGCTTCCTCCCCATACAATACACCCATTGGTTTTTTCGACTGTCTCGTATATCTTCTTTTTTGAAAGAGTAACAGGAGCGAGTATTTCCATGTCATCCGCTGTTCCTCCTGGAGTGGTAATTGCACGGGAGGAACTTTTAGGAATCTTAAATCCCGAAGCTGCGATTATGGGGACTACTATCATGGTTGTTCGGGTTCCGGGAATTCCGCCTATTGAATGTTTGTCCGCGACAATTCCTTTGAACTTGAGTCTCTCCCCGGTCTCTACCATTGCTTTAGTCAGGTAGTATATTTCCTCGTTTGAGAAGCCTTTTGAGAATCCGGATGCAGCAAAATAGGTGGTTAGGACGTCCCCCAATTTTTTCTGGGAAATCTGATCCATTATTGCATAGACCTCTTTGTAGTTTAGCGTTTTGCCAACAAGCTTTTTTCTAATGGCAGCTATTGCCAGGTGTTTTTCATCCATTTTTTATTTGTTTTATTGCAAGACCTAAGAATTTCTTGATAATCGAGATAAAATTATAATAAATAGTGTTTATAACCCTGTAGACGGTTGGCCAAATTCCGGCAAGCAGTCTTTTGAGTTTTATCATAGTTCTGAAAGCCTGGCCTTAATAACAAGTCGTTTCCAGATAGTGCCGGGAGGTGTGCATGTGATAAGAGTTATAAAGCTATCTGAAAAATCCTGTGCCAGAACAGAAGTATCGTTGGGTTCAACTACTATTATGCTTTGGACTTTATAATGATAACTTACTTTTCCCATATTCACGAAAATTGAATCTCCAACTCCGAGTTTGTAGGCATTGGCAAGAATTGTCTTGTAATCGTTTGGATTATAAAGCTGGGGGAGCGTTGAATGTCCAAATATTAACGTGTTGCCTTTTTGAGAAGGCGCAGTGTCTGTGTTGAATTGGACCATGTGCTTCGTTAGGTCGCGATCAGCGGACGAGACTTTTGCATCAGCCACGTTAATTTTAGGAATTGAAACCGAATAGTTAAGGTTTGTAAGTTTTTTGAATTGCGCATCTGGATACCAGTTCTCGGCATTTGTATAATCTACTGAAAAGCCTGCTGCGGCATTTGACAAGAGTCCTGCAATACTCCGTCCACCCGTAACTGCAGTCTTTGGAATTGGTACTTCAAAACTCTGTGACGCAAAGATGGGTGCGAAATAAATTTGCCACGAAATTACAGGAAATGCAACGTAGAGAAATATGGCAACTCCTATTAAAGAGAGTATAAGGCTAAAAATCCTTGCGACTTTTCTGCCTTTAAAAGTTTTCTTTTTGTAATACTTAGTCATTGAATTTCTATAACGAGCTTTATGTTTTTGCCGGAGCGAGGCAAAAACTTTGGAAGAAGAGGAATCGGAGGACTTTGAGAAATTTCGACGCTTGATACGTTGGGAAGTTTTTCAAGTATCTTCCGTGCGTCTCCGTAAGGTTTTCCGGAAAGTTCATTAATTAAATCTTTTTCTTGAATTTTCGGCACCAGATTTGCTGTGACGTCAAGATTTGCCGAAACATCTCCTCCTGCAGCTGTTTTTATATTTTTTACTCCTATTTCGATATCATCTTCATTTATGGTAAGTTTTTCATCTATGTCTTCCTCAAGATTTGCTTTAGCGAATTTTAGGAGATCCGCAGTCTTATAAGCAATTCCCTGAAACTGGATAACTGCAGTTAGCGCTACCTGTGTTGCCTCATCATCTACATCTTTTGAAAAAGTTTTTCTTTCAAATTTTGTCGTAACGAACACGCTTAGCAATTCTTCGTCTTCTGATACTTCAGTCTGAATATCTTTTCTGGCTTTTCCCTCAAGAGTTTTGGGAAGCTCTTTAAGTAGCTTGTCTATGTCTTTTTGAGACACCACTATAAGATCCTTTTTCGTACCGCCTGAAAAAGGATTGTCATTTTTTGCAGCAATAGAGTTTGAACCTTCGACTGAGAATTTAGTATTCGACGGTTGATTATAGTTGGTGCCGAATTTGACAGCAGTTACTCCTACTTCTTCTGTTCCGGGCTTCGTACCCGAGAAAACGTCTCCCGACGCCGACGCTACGGTTATTTTCTTATCGGTTACGAATTCAAGACCGTTTGCTGACGTGAGTTTAGTGCCCTGTTCCAATGTTTTGGAGGCGTCATTGTTGTTAAATATCGTTACGCTTCCTTTCGCTTTGTCTCCGGTTTCTTTCTTTCCGGTGGAGTCGGTTGAGAGCTTTCCCTCTTCTGTTACTGTTACTATTCTTCCCGACAGGACATTTTCCGTCGGATTTGTTTCGCCCTCCGCAGTAAAAGTAATAGTCTCGTTTTGAGAAACACTTTTTTTATCGACCTGAAGCGTGATAGTGGCTTTTGTAGCAAAGAGATAAAAAAGAAGGAATGAGAAAACAACAAAAGCTATTATTCCCGGCACGATCAGTCTTTTCCGGCCCCCGCCGCCACCCTTTGATGTAATTTTAGAAAGCATTGGTTTAAGGTTTTTAAAAAAGGATCCCAGAACTTTTTTTCCTTCGCCTAGAATTTCCATTGCCTTAACGGGCATTTCCCGCGTTGTTTCACGAAGGCTCAGGTCGTCCGGAATTTCGGAGACCTTTTCTGAGAAACTTGAGGCGTCCTTTGTCTCGATTGCCTTAGCTCCTGCAATGTCATGGTCCTGCATAAAACCAAAGTCAGATGACAAATTGTCGGATACTATTGTTTTGCCTGGCTCTTCTTTAGAGAACTCCTCGTAGTTAAAATCTTCAATTGATGCGATCGGCTTTTGAAATGTAATGTTTTTAAGAGACTCCATGGATAGAATAAATTTCATTTGGTTTACTGCACCGTATACCACTGCTTTTGCATCATAATTTATAGAAAGTGCTTTTATCTGTGGGGGATGAAGAAAGGGAAGAGACTTACTCCATGAAAAGTTTAAGAACTCCTGCTCAAGTCTTTCATCTGCGTCATAAACAATTATCTTTGAAGGCAGAACTTCAGGAGTAGTCAAATGTTTAAGAAGAATGTTTGTTGTGAACGCTGCGGATTCATGAATTTCCGAAGACTTTTGCTCAATTATTTTGCCTGCGCGCACAAGAGAGATGGAAACCCTCTTTGGTCCCACTTCTGCTAAAACCGCAGAGACCGGCGCGCCGTCCTCAATCTGTAAAAGATGGAGAAGTGCCTCGGTTATTATTAAAAAGCCCACCGGCTTTAATCCCAGCTCATCGCTTGCCTTCTTAAGCTTTTCCAGATATTCAGGTTTTATTTTACCCTCCATAACCCAGGAATCTTTTACGGCAAAAATAGTATTATGGGTCTCTACATTTTTTGGGAGATTTTCTTCAGCCGAAGAGATTGCTTTATCTAAGGTTTGCAGAATTTCATCTGTTTCTGCGGTTTCGATACTGTCTTTAAATTTTTCTTCACCAAATCCTACGATGCGTGCTTGTCTTGCAGTCTCTTCAAGTATTACGGCGCTTGCCTTATCATCCCGAAGAGTTAGGGATAGGTAGTAGCTTGACTCTTTTTTATTTTGACCAATGGGCAGATTCGGTAATTTCATAAAAGTTAGCCTGCCTTAGCGTATAATCTTTTCTGTCCGCGACCCAAATTCTCCTGCTTTATTATCTTAAAACTTTTAACCTCGCTAGTAAAGCTGACATGAGGCCCACCGCAGAATTCACGTGAATATGCTTGCATATGAACGTGTGGTGAGTGATCAATCGAACCACTTTTCGGACCAATAAAATAAACTTTTACACTGTCCTGATATTTTTCATCAAATAGCCCAATTGCTCCTATTTCCTTGGCCTTCTGAAGCGGCAGCATCTCAAAATGCACGGGAAGATTCTCTTTAATCCTTCCATTTACTACGTTTTCAAGTTTGTCTATTTCTGCGTCAGTCAGTGCCTTATCGTAGTTAAAATCAAACCTTACACGCTCACTAGTGATATTTGATCCTGTCTGGTGGACCTGCGTTCCAAGCAAATCTCTTATTGCTTGATGGAGAAGATGCGTTGCAGTATGCCCTCTTACTGTAGCCTCACTTGTGTCTGCGAGTCCTCCTGCAAATTTCTTCGTCGCCCCGGCCTTGGAAACTTTCTGGTGTTCTTTCATTTTTTCCGAAAGTTCCTGTTCGTTAAAATCGTATCCCAAACTTTTAAGCTGCGTTGGACCCAGTCCGTAAGAGGCAAGGGACTTGAAAGCTAGGTCTGCGGAAATATGCGTCGTACCTTTTAACTCATCGCCAGTTTTCGTTCCCTGTTTGCCCAGCTCTTTCTCAATAAACTGCTTTCCGCCAACGAGCACCTTTTTGTAAGTCTGTATCTCTTCCAAAATAATATTTTTGATAGTTTCAAAATTCCCTTTTAGTTCTGAATCTGTTTTTCCATATTCCGAGGCAATAGCCTCGATCACAGGGGAGGGATCTTTTGCTCCCAGCTTGTCGAGATGGTCTGCGCCTCGCCTTATAAGGCGGCGCAGGATATATCCCTGTTCTTTATTTGAAGGATAGACTTTTTCAGAGGCGATAAATGAGGCTGCAGTCAGATGATCTACGATAATCCTAATACTTTCTTTATCGTCTTTGTAGGAGCTGCTTGAGGCTTGTTCAATTGCACTTATGACAGGAGTGAAAAGACTTGTCCCAAACATGTCGGGCTTATCCTCGACAGCTGCGAGGAGGCGCTCGACGCCCGCGCCGAAGTCTACATTTTTTTGAGGAAGCTCTTTAAATGATCCGTCATCCTGTTTTTGGTATTGAATGAAGACTGAATTTGCGATCTCGAGGAACTTCCCGCATTCACACTCCGCCGGACTATCTTTACATTCCTTACCATGTTCGCCCACGTCAAATCGATAATAGACTTCTGTGTCAGGTCCTCCGATTTCAGATGGCGGCATGTTGGCGGGGGGGCCGGACCTACTCCACCAGTTCTTATCCACTCCTGCAAATGATATTTTTTCCTCAGAGACAAGTGTTTTCCAGATCTCAAAGGATTCATTGTCGCGAGGAACACCTTCAAAACCTTCGAAGACCGTAATGTAGAGTTTATTCTCGGGCAAACCTAACTCAACAGTCAGAAATTCCCATAGCCAGGGGATTTCCTCGCGTTTGAAGTAGTCTCCCAACGACCAATTTCCGAGCATTCGGAAGAAAGTGGTGTGCCTATTGTCTCCGACCTCGTCTATGTCCTGCGCGCGAAAAGAATTCTGCACGTTTACCAGTCTTTTGCCTCCTGGGTGCGGCTCGCCGAGCAAATATGGGATAAGGGGCTGCATTCCTGCAGAAGTGAAAAGTGTAGTAGGGTCGTCCTTGGGGACTAGGGGAGAATTGGCAATTCTTTTGTGCCCGCGATCTTCAAAAAATTTTATGTATTTTTCGATTATGTCTTGTGCAGTCATTAGCTTCAATTATATCAGAAAACATCACGCCCCTTTCTTACTTGACAAATCAATGTTGACTGTAATACAATGTATTACAACATGAGAGCAATAGTAAACATATCACTACCTCAACACCTTAATTCTGTTGTGGAAGATGAAGTAGCGGGTGGAGCATATTCCAGCAAGAGCGAGTTTATCAGAAGTTTGATTCGCAGTTTCTTGGAAGAAAAACTTGCTACTGAGTTGGAAGAAGGCAGGAGGGAAGTAAAGGAGGGTCGAGGGAAAGTTTTGAAATCTCTCTCCGATCTCCGTTAATACTAAATGACAATCCATTACTCTAGCAAGTTTGCTAAGGAGTATAAGAGGCTGCCTCTTAAGGTTAAAAAATCTGCTGAAGTAAAAGAAAAGCTATTTAGGAAAAACCCTTTTGCCGCAAGTCTTAAAACACATAAACTTACCGGAAAACTTAAGAGCTATCACTCTTTTTCTATTGATTATCACTACAGAATAATCTTTGAATTTTTAGACAAAGATACGGTCGCTTTTTATTCTGTGGGGACACACGAAATTTATGGATGATGAGGTTTTTGAGAAGCTAGTTACAGAAGCGCTTGATTCTCTTCCTGCGCAGTTTGCCGCGAAAATGGAAAATGTGGGAGTGACTGTTGAGGACGCGCCTACTTATTATCAAATGCGAAAGCTCGGTCTTTCCCCTAGATCTCTTCTTTTCGGTCTTTATCAGGGAGTGCCTCAGACAAAAAGAGGAAATTACGGGGGAGTCCTTCCTGATAAAATAACTATTTTTAAATTTCCAATTCTTGCCGTTTGCCGAACCGAAGAAGACGTCCGCGCGAAAGTACGAGATACTGTGATTCATGAGATTGGCCACCACTTCGGCCTGTCGGACGAACAGTTGAAATAATCTTTAAATACTGAAAGTAAAGTGCTAGAATCCGAGCTGTTGTGGTAGAAATTCAAAAAGCCCCGAGATCATCTGAAACCCCACGAGAAAAGCCAAGCGTATTTGTCCTGATTGGCCCGGAGGGTTCAGGCAAAACTACAGAAGCCACGCTTTTGGCAGAAAAACTAAATCTCCCTTTAATAGTGGTCGGCGATTTACTAAGAGACAGAGCAGAAAATGACCCCGGAGAAATAGGACAGGCATGCAGAGATATGTTTGCGGCGCATGCTTATCTTGACCCTTCTCTAGTCAGAAAGATCGTCGCCGAAAGACTATCTAAGGAGGACACTTTGTCCGGATTTGTTTTGGACGGAGGGGATAGAACGGTTGAGGAGACAGAACACTTCCCCGAAACCTTAAAGCTCGCAGATAGGAGCGATTTAACTGTAAAGATAATATCTCTTAGGCTTGCAGGGTGGAAAAGTATGGAGCGGCTTAGTACAAGGCAAAGGGAAGACGATTCAGTCGAAGGCTCACTTAGCAGACTAAGCCGCTTCTATTACCATTTAGGAGAAAGAGCAACGTTTATGAAGAAAAATTGGAATTTCATACAAGTAGATGCAGGGAGGTCAATCGATGAAGTACATGCTGATATTCTCTCCAAGATCAACAGTCAATAGCTCTCGCTTTTTTGCTACAATCATAATTGAGTATTCCATTAGCTGTTTTTTACCCTATAATAAGTTCCTTTTGTTTCCCCGCTTTTTTCGATAATTCCCTTGTCAAGGAGTTTTTTTAAGTCATATCTTAGGGTTCTTTCGGGGACTTTTAAAAATCTTCTTCTAACCATGTCAAAAGATATAACGCCGTGGTCCTTAATAATATTAAATATTTCCTCCTGGCGGGGCGGAAGAAACAGCTGGTCTTTTTTAGCAGATTCTGTTTCAATCTGATCTTTTATCTTTTCAATTTCGGCAAAAAAAGCATTTAGCATAAAAAGCAGATATTCATTTGTATCCTCGAGCCCTTTGTCCAAATAAAAATAGTATTCGTTTTTATTTTCATCTAAGCTTTCTTCAAGGGGTATTGTAAAAGTAAGATCCCATCCCTTTGCTTTTAAAATTAAAGAAATTAAAAGTCTTCCCACTCTTCCGTTGCCGTCTAAAAACGGATGGATTTTTTCAAAAATTAAGTGGGAGACAAAAGCCGTAACTAAGGGAAATTTTTCGTTATTATTATTGATATATATTAATAATTCGTCCAGTAATTTCGGAACCTCAAAAAACGAAGGAGGCATATATTCTACTACTCCAGCCTGATTAAAAATTGCGCTTTGTTCTTTCCTGAGAAATCCGGCATTAGGCTCGATATTCTTTAAGACGCGTTTATGCAGTTCCAACAGTATGTCTTTACTTATACGGTTATTCGTAGCATGGTTTTGGATAAAGCGGGAAGCGTCTATAATATTAAAAATTTCAAGCTTATTTATTTCTTTTGATTTTTCAAGCGAAATATCATTTAATTCAAGAGGATTGCCTTCGATGCGAGCCGAATAAAGAGAGCTTTTTAAAAGACTGACTCTTTGAATATTATCTTTTATTTGTGTAGGTATATTAAGAGAAGCAAAATTTATTCTGTACGCTTCAATCTTTGTAATTATTTCAATTATTTCGGGAGTAATTGTGTAAATTGGCGGTATTTTCATAAAAATATATTACCAGATCTTGCCGAATATTGCCAGATCTTGCCAAAAGATAAATCTTAATTCCTGCAGGTCCTGAGTGAATTATAATACTGAGTGAAATCGAACGTATCGAAGGAATAATTCATTAACCATTAACCATTAACCATTAACCTGTCCTTCCGAAACCTTCTTGACCTTTGTAGCTTTAGCATAAGAGGTGGTGAAGGAGGATCATTAATCATTAGGATGGCCACCACTTCGGCCTCTCCGACGCCGAGTTGGACCAAGAGAAAGGTGATTAGGTGAATTTAATTTGAAGATTGGAATCCAGGGCACTAGCAAATTTCTTTAGAAAAGCAACAGAGGGATTTCCTGTTCCTGATTCGAGCCTGGAGATAACCGATTGTTTTGTCCCCATCTTATTTGCTAGCTCTTTTTGAGTTAGTCCCTTTTTAATCCGCGCTTGGATCATTGCGCTTATTACGGCATATTCGGGTTGAAGCCTTTCATATTCTTTTCTAACCTTCGGATTTTTTAATAGTTCTTTTTCAAATGTTTTCCAGTTTTTCATAATTAATATATAGCATATATGCTATATTATGTCAAGCCTTTTCTGAGCAACTTTAATTTCCTTATTTGGTGTTCTTTGAGTCTGTTTTTTAAATGCATGAATAAGATAAATATTACGTCCCTTAAAGGAATAAATTATTCTTATTTCTTGTTTTCCTCTAATTCTTAACTCATAAAGCGTTTTTGTCAGTTTTTTTGAGTAAGGCATACTTAACCAAGGTCCGAATTTGATCAATAGTCTTATATGATGGTTAATTTTAGGAGTAGTCAATTCATCTAAGGATTGAATAAATTCTTCAACCGGTTTTTCTCCTCTCCTAGTCTCAAAAAGGAAAACATTCCACATTCATTGATTATATCAATCTAAGAATCTATTTATCCTGCTTGCCCTGAGTTTGCCTTAATACATACTACTCACTACTTAGTTCCTACTACTTAATACTTTTTTCTTCGGGTAGAAAAACCGCCTCGAACGCAGTGAATGGTGAGCTGGTATGTCGAACCACAAAGCAGTATAAATTTTCAAACTTACCAGTGATATAATTTACAAATGAAGTATCTTTTCCTTGATGAATCAGGAGATTTAGGCTTTAATCCTAAGAAGAAAAATTCTAAATATTTTGTAATCACAATACTTTTTGCTTCAGATAAAAAACCTCTTGAAAAAATAGTTAAAAATGTTCATAAAAGCCTAAGAAAGAAGGTAAAAAGGCTAAGTGGCGGAGTACTACATTCTGTAAAAGAAAAACCCGCAACGCGGAAAAGACTTTTAAAGTCATTATCCGAAAAAGATATTTCAATTATGACAATTTATCTAAATAAATCTAAGGTTTATACGCATTTACAGGATGAAAAACACGTTCTTTATAACTATGTAACAAATATTCTTTTAGATAGAATTATGACAAAGCATTTGGATGAAGATAGGGAAATAACGTTGATCGCGGAAAAAAGAGAAACTAATAAATTTTTAAATGCTGGTTTTAAAAACTATATCGAGAATCAAATAAAAAATAAGCATAAAGCCTTAATTAAGATTGAAATAAAAGCTCCCACTGAAGAAAAAGCTCTTCAAGCCGTTGATTTTGCTAGTTGGTCTATTTTTAGAAAATATGAGCAAGGAGATGATTCATATTACAAACTGATAAAGAAAATAATTATTGAAGAAAGTCCTCTGTTCCCTTAAATAAAACAAAACCTTAGCCGCTTTTAAGAGGAACCATCCGGAACCCCACGACTAAGGAATTACTTGTATGTATATTATACATACCTTCCAAAGCTATATCAAGCTTAGATTGAAATCGCGGCCCCTCTTGCTATTGACAACCCTTAATCATTAACATTTCGCCTCGAGCGCAGTGAATGGTGAGCTGGTATGTCGAACCACAAAGCAGTATAATCCGGCCTATGTCTTTTTTAGAAGGAGTTAGGCCAGCCGAAACAGGGGATCGCCCAATTGCTTTTTCGGGGAGGACAGAAAGACGTTTGTTAACTTTTGGTGCCACTATTTTAACTACGGGCACTCAAAGTGTTGCTATGCAGAATGATCTAGGGAAGCCTTTTCTTTTTATTACCCACGGCGATATTTTACGTGCGGAGCTTCCCAGACCGACTCAAGTGGCCCTTTTTCTTGATAATAGTAGATTACTTTTTGTGCCGGGTAGTTTTGGACATTCATTACAAAGGCAAGAGGAAGATTTGGCAGAAGACACCAGATTTATAAGAAGAGTATTGAATCTTCCCGATATTTCGCAAGGTTTACCAAGAGCCTCTGAAGTTACAAGCGCTCTTTTCCAGATTATGGGCAAAATAAGAAGACCGCTGGGAAATCTTATGATTAGAACCGGTACGCAAACCCATGAGCATGATGATGAGGAAGGATTTAGAACCGCTGTCGTACAGTATTTCCGTGGAGATAAAGATGGACCGGCTAGTTTGGGGATACACGGATTCCCCGCTGATAGCGGAAGAGAAAATATAGGGGTGTTACGTTGGATAGTGCCTTCCGAAGCTTCACAACTAGGGGAATCCTTAACCCCTAATCATTAATACCGTTCCTCGCTTTTTTGCTACAATCATAATATAATCCTCCTAATCTAAAATGTTAAAAAAAACTTTCGAATATGATAAGAATAAAGTTATTTCTATAGAGCAAAACGACTGCCTCAAGTTCTTAAAAAGCCTACCGTCTCATAGTGTAGATCTAATCGTAACGGATCCTGCGTATTCTGGAATGAACAATAAGTTGAAGCTTGGAAGTGGAAGAATAGTAGGTAAGTACAAAGATAAAGGACTTAATGGCAGTAAATGGTTTAGTGAATTTGAAGACACAGAAGAGAATTATAAAGTATTTCTTACTGAGTGTAGGAGAATATTAAAAAAAGATACGGGACATATATATATTATGTTTGACTCCTTTTCGTTATTGAGCCTGGGAAAGTTAATGAGAGAATATTTTGATGTTAAAAATATAATAACTTGGGATAAGATCAACATGGGAATGGGACACTATTTTAGACGAAGACACGAATTTATTATTTTTGCAACTAATGGCAACAGTAGAAAGATTAAAAATAGAAAACTTCCTGATGTTTGGAGATTCAAAAGAGTTCACAGGGCAAAATACCCAACACAAAAGCCAGTTGAGGTATTCAATGCAATGATTTACGCAAGCTCTAGAGAGGGATTTACTGTTTGTGACCCATTTTTAGGAAGTGGATCTTCAGCCATAGCGGCGATTAAAAATAAATGTAATTTTTTAGGCTGTGATATTTCAAAAAAATCCATAGATATTTCTTCAGATAGAGTTGAAAAATATATTGATAAGAATCTCGATATTCTTCAGAAAGAAGGAAGTAGTATTGTCTCAGATACTCTTTGGGGTTAATAATATGGCAAATATAACTGGTAAGAAATCAATCTTCTTTGTAACTTCTCCTAGGAGTCCCTTAAAGATGCAGGATGAGATCAAACTTCTTGTGGATAAGTTAACAGGTAGAATTTGGAATACGGACTCTCAGACTGAGTTTTCTAAATTATTATCAAGTTCTGATTTTTTCGAAGGAAAGATATTGTCCAATCTGGACTTTGCCGCAAGAGATAGGGTAAATAGAGCACCTAAGGCATTAGGATTAGTGGATCTCCAACCAGTTGTTAAAATTACAGATGCCGGAAATCTTTTTGTAAACGGTAAAAGACCTAAGGAGATTTTGTCTAGACAGTTATTCAAATTTCAGCTTCCCTCTCCTTACCACACCGATAATGAAAACACATTTAATATAAGGCCGTATTTAGAATTATTGAGATTGATCTATGAGTTAGACGGATTAAATAAAAATGAAATTGCTATGTTCGTAATGCAATTAACTAATATCGATCGGTATGAAGATGTAAGATCGCAGATGCTCAATTTTAGAGAGAAAGTTTCTAGCATAGATAGAAATTTTACTAATTATAGAAGAACTGCAGACGAAATATTTAATAATATTGTAAGCAAGCTTTACAAAGAGGAAATAAGGCAGGGTAATATTGAGACTAGGGAATCAGATGAAAATTCTCTAGAACATTTCATTTCAACAAAAAAATCTAACTTTAAGGATTACGCTGATGCAGCTATCAGATATTTACGCGCAACAGAGTTAGTCGCAATTAAGAAAGGGACATATAAGATTTTTGTTCCTGAAGAAAAAATGGCTGAAGTTAAATTTATCTTGGATAATACAGAAAGAAAAGCTTTGAAGTTTAATTCGATTGTCGATTTCAAAGCATACTTATTCGAACCCACGTTTCCAGCTCTTATAACGGATAACAAACAGAAGTTGATAGTAGAAATATTGAAAGTCGATCGACAGTCCAATAGATCACAGCTAGAGCGTCTAAGCTTAGAGGAGTTAAAAGATGCTAGGGAGGCATTAGCTGCAGCAAGTTTGGAAAAAAATATTTCAGAGCAGGTAACTGAACTAAAAACTTACGAAAAGTATGATGAGATTTTAGAGACCTATTTAGATATCGAGGAAGATAGAACTATAGAGCCGTCGTTGATAATGGAATGGAATACCTGGAGAGCATTCGTAATGCTTGATGACGGAGATATAAAGGCAAATCTAAGATTTGATGATTTGGGCATGCCACTAGATACTGCTCCAGGAAATAGGCCAGACATTTTGTGTAATTATGAAGATTTTGGTCTAACAGTAGAAGTTACATTGTCTAGCGGACAGCGTCAATACGAGATGGAGGGAGAATCAGTAGCTAGGCACTTAGGACGCCAAAAAAGTCAAGCAAAAAAAGACACTTTTTGTATATTTGTTGCAGAGTTTCTAAACTCAGCTACGCTAGCGCATTTTTATGCGCTAAATAGAATTCCGGTAAGTTATTATGGTGGCAAAGCAAAAATAATTCCTTTCTCTTTATCGGATTTTAAATTATTTTTAAAACAAGCTTACGTTTCACACACTAAACCCAGTTCCAATACCATAAAAAATTTTCTCACTAGGATCTCAGATTCAGCAGAATCTGTTGAAGACGAAAATGAATGGTACGCAAATATTTCTAGTCTAGTTAATTCTTGGGTATAGGGAACATCTTATAAGTTTTAAGATCTAACCCAGAAGAAATAAAGATTGTAGAAAATTCAGCTTGACTTAGGTTCATAAATCTGCTACTATTTATTATTAGAAATCCTCGTGGCAGCCGGACATCTGACTTAAACCACGACACTTAACAAAAGCGGGGATTCTGAATAAGGAATGTATCCCGCGAAAGGCGGGATTTTTTATGGAAAAAACGACTAAAGACAAAATATTTTTGATAATACTCATAAGTGTATTTGGTGTGTACATTGTTCTTAATTTAACAGGATACTTGGAAGAAAATCATTTAGCAGAATCGATTTATCATTTACAGCCGATTCATACAGGTTCAGTGGTAGCCAGCGGGGTTACCGCTTCTAACGTATCTTATGGAACATTTGTTAGATTTAATGGAGGGAGTGAAAATTAAATGACAAGAAAACCAACAAAAGCTCAATTAACAAAAGCAGATGGGGTAAGAAAAAATAACTTATGTTTGTAAAATCAATAAAATTAGTTAAAAAAGCCATATTTCCCATCTTTAGATTTGAAACTTTAGGGAATAATCAATTTAAAGTGGGTGTTGTAGGCGCAGGATTTTTTATTAATTCAAATGGTATATTTGTAACAGTTGCACATGTTTTTGATGACACAAACAAAAACGTGTCTTTTAAATACTGGGGTATTCTCCCAGATAAAATACATAACCCTAATTTAAACATTGTTGAAATAGTAAGAGATAATAACCTTGATATTTTTATCGGCAAAATAGACATTAAAACAAGAAATTATCTTCATTTTCAAAAGAAAATTCCAGATATTGGTAAATCAGTTTGTATAGCAGGATATCCATTGGCTGCTATAACAGACAACCAGCAGGGAGGATTGGAGCTTGGGGGAGTAAGGAGATATTTCCAACCCACTTTTGTACTAGATAGGGCCGTTCTTAATACAAAAAATTTGCAAGGTTTAATTAGAACCCATGATGGATTCCTAGTTAGAGATTTTGGTTTATTCGGAATGAGTGGAGGACCAATATTTGATATTAACGGTGTAGTAGTAGGCCTGCAAGGATCAGTAACTTCTCCAAGAGAAAGTGTAAGCGGAGATGGTAGAAAAATTAGCGTAGAAAATGGCATGGCTATAAGAACAGAATTAATTTTAAATGTACTCAAAAAGAATAAAATAAGGTACTCAATCAATTTGACTTCTTAGCCCCAAAACCTCGTAAGTTTATTTTTTCTAGTTAAAAAACCGAGGCTAAAAAAAGATTGACTGCCTTTGATCCAGTTATTGCTAGTTGACTTACCTTACGTAGGGTCATATCATCGAAGCTAAGTCAAGGCTGGAAGGTGGTGAAGGATTTATGGCACATCCAAAAACAACAAGCAGAAGGATTGCAAGCAAGGCGTCAAGCTTATTAAGAAACCATACCAGTAGAAAAGTGAGATCAGTTGCTGGTAGCGCACTGAGTCAAAAACACGGTAGAAAAAGGAGGTGAGAAATTAAGTGAAAAGCTTAAAAGTAACTCAAGGAAAACCTAATCCCACGGGTAAAGACAGACTGGGCTCCGCGACTCCTAATAGTCAGCTAGTAGGCGAATGGATGGATATTAAAAATTCTGGTACTGAAGACTATCTCATGGCAGGAATAGCATTGCAACACGTCGCTTACACTGCGGGTTATCCTAATGGTATTTGGACGAATGTCTTAAATTTTACAGAGGGGACACTTGAGGTTGGTAAAGTAGTTAGAATTCATTCAGGAAGCAAGCCTGATTTTCTTTCCTGGGAAGATCAATCGGGAGCAGATTTCCATGTTTATACAAATGGTGATTATGTTTGGAATAATGATAAATCTGATAGGCCAAGAATAGTAAGCGGTGGCTCGGATTCTGTAATTGATGAAACTATGTACGATGCGTATCCGCCTGAGGGAGAAATTCTTAAAAGAATTGGCAATAAACTTGAATAAAAACATCGGTATATAAAAACGGAAAAATAGTCGGGGTGGGAAGAGAGCGGTCCAGACTTTAATTTGACTTCTTAGCCCGCAATTGATTTATTTTGGCTTTGGTAGTACAATTTTTTATCAAATGGCGCACAAATCAATTATCAGGCCAATAATGGAAGACGCAAAAGCCACTGCAATAGGCATTGAAGAAGCTATTAATAAAGCAGGAATTAAAGGAATGGTCATGGAGGTCAACATGAGGCATAAATATAATGAATTTGTCATTAAGGTTAATAGGAAAGGCCTCTTTCCCAGAGACGATGAATGGGCCTAATTTGACTTTAGCCACTCGTCAAATTTCGGTCAGCATAACTTTCCAAACCAACCCCCCCAACACAAACCACCCTTAAATACTGGAGTTTTTAAGGATACTTTGGTCTGACTTCTTAGCCCCAAAATTGCTTTATTTTGGCCTCAGATGTATAATTCGTAGCTAATGTCGCAACAAATCTATAAATTATCCCCTGCTGATTTTGCATATCTTTGGGAAGAATGCAAATTCTGTTATTACCAGAAGGTTAAGTTTGGTACATCTCATTCTGGCACTTTTCCTTCTATGTTTGGTCGAATCAATAAGCTTCTTCAGAATTCCATAATGGGGATGAATCTCAGGGATATTCTTCCAGATCTTCCAAGCGGAATTATTACAATTCAAGAAGGCTATATGAAATCCGTAGTTATCCCGGGAACAAATGTATTTTTAAGCGGGAGATTTGATATTCTGACAAAACTGGATGACGGAACTTTTGCGATTATTGATTTTAAAATCACCAGTCCTGACGAAGAAAAAGTGCTTAAAAAGTATACAAGTCAATTGCACGCATATAAATATGCGTTAGAGAATCCTGTAGAAGGAGAATCGATTAAAATCTCAAAAATGGGAGCGGTAAGTATAAACCCTGAAGACATGAAGTTGGTTAACGGGAAAATAGTCTTTACTACCACTCCGACTTTTCACCGCATAGAAGAAAATATAGAAAGCTTTCAAGATTTAATGAAAGAAATATCAGATTTTCTTAACGGAGATTTGCCTCCAGCTTCCGAAACCTGCAAGCTCTGTATCTATCGAGGTCATTTTGAAAACAAAAAAGAAGAATCTGGTGATATCCCTTTTTGATTTGACTTCCTAGCTCCCGGAATTGCTTTATTTTGGCCTCAGCAGTATAATTTTATCCCATGAGTGAGAGAGATAAAGGTGGTAGTCAGTTTAGAGCAGCTATTATTGTGCCGGAGGCTGTTCATGAGGTAAGGGACGGATTTGAAGTTTTAGCAGTTGGTTTAGGAACAGACCAAGAAGTGCTTGATGAAGCTATTAGAGAATTAGAAAGTAGAATCGGTTCTCCTGTTTTAAGACTAACTCCGGATCAAGCAAGAATGGAAAGAAACAGATTTTGTTTTTCTTCTTCAGTTTGGAATGCTCCCTGGGAACCAGCAGGTCCCAAGGCTTTCGGTGAACCTCGATTAAGTTAAAATTGCTTTATTCTGGCTAATATTTAATTTTTCTTAGCCGCTCGGCAAATTTCGGTCGGCATAACCTTCCAACCCAAAAACCCACCCAACACGAACTACCCTTAAATACTCGAGTTTACCAGTTCATCATTCTCAAATTCTTGAGAATTTAAGAACAATATTAATTTGACTTCCGAGCAGTAAGATTATGCATAATCCATACGGTATACCCCAAGAAGAGTTGAAAAAGGTTAGAGAAAGAGACAAGACTTGAATTAAGTGGTATAATGTTTGTAATTCAGAAGACCTGGGAAGTCGGGCTCCAGCTCCAGGCACTTGCGAAAGCATGTCAGATGAGGAATTGCCCGCACCTCCTGAATTAAAAAAAGCAGCCTAACGGCTGTTTTTTTGTATAATTCCGGGATGGAAAGTAAGCGGCCCACATTTTAATTTGACTCTATAGTCCTCGGCAAATTTCGGTCAGCATAACCTTCCAAACCCGACTTCAGGGCTTACTTCGGTTTACCCCCTTCATTACGACTCGGGGTAAACAGCACAAGCGCTCCGCTCCCCGAGATTCAACTCCAGCATTCTCAAATTCTTAAGAAAACCAGAATGCATGTGACAGTCTGTAGCTATAAACAAACTCAAACACAAACATCCTTAAATACTTGCCTGCCCGCCCCATCACTTTTCGTATTGAGTATTAAAACACCCAAATCTATCATTCTCAAATTCTTGAGAATTTAGGAATGAAGTGATACGATAAATTTATGATTTCTTACAGAAAAATGGAAAGAATTGTTAAGGGATTTTCCAACCATAGAAGAATTCAAATATTAGAGCTTATAAATACATATCCTAACCTTTCCGTTCTGGAGATTTCGACTAAACTCAAAATAAATTACAAAACAGCAAGCGAACATATCCGGCGTCTTGCGATTTCAGGTTTAGTTTCAAAAAGAAACAGAGGGGCAGACGTTTTACACGAACTTTCGCCTCTGGGTACTACCATTCTCAAATTCTTGAGAAAATTAGAATGATAATTTGACTTCTTAGCTTAGCTTTCTGATGTGCCCGATTTCGGCTGTCCCCGAAGTTCTTGGACCCTTTGAAGGTAAGGAGTAAAATCTACTGCTTTATCGTGAGTTACTACTAGAAGAACTTGATGGTCTCTAAAGCCTCTAAGTCTTACCCTATCAGCTTTTGCAGATACAAATTCCACGCATAAGCCTTGTATAGATCTTCCAGCCGCTTTATAAACACCCATTTCCCATTCGAAAATCCTAGCTGTAAACAGGCTTCCCCTTGGAGCCGTATCCGCTTCCGTCTGTGGTGCGCCCTTCTCTATTGGTCCTCCCATAGTCGTTACATTATATTCAGATTTTCAAATTTTGCAACTTATAATGGAAAAGATTCTACCAGGGGCCTGGGCTGCCAAACCCTAAATAGCGGCGTGCGCCGGGGATATTGGACGCCCATTTACGAACAGGAGTTTCTTCAAGTGCTCCCGGACCTTTTCTAAGCGCAATACCTCTTCTTATTAGAACTGCCTCGCCCTCCTCAACGGTCAACTTGATAGGCTTTGCAAATCCCGTTGTCGCTCCATCCGGTGATATAAATTCTTTTATTCCGCCATGAGGTCCTTTCAGTCTGTCCCGAAGGGTTGACCCTAGAGGAGGAACATAAGCATAATATCCTGCAATCTCATTATTAAAAACCCTTCCTATTGGGGAGGTGATTGTTGGAATAAGAACAGGAGGCCTATCCTCTACAGAGAGGTTTTCTATAACCGACTCTCTGTGCAGTTCTTCTTTGGTTTGAACAACGATAGGACTTCTCCGGGCACCCTCAACCATCTGGATATTATAATAGCTTTTTGCAGTAAAGCAAGATTTGTAACTATTAGTGATATAATCCCCCCGTGGTAAAAAAGATTATTCAGGCAGGGGACCGAAGACTTAAAGCGAAGAATAGGCTTATTAAAAACTTTAAATCGCCTGAGTTCAAGAAGTTGGTCCGGAATTTAATTGATTCCATGCATAAAGCAGATCTAATAGGAATTGCCGCGCCCCAAATAGGCGAAAACTATATGGTTTTCATAACTCACCCTAGAACTACGAAGGCTAGAAAGCTCGGGAAGACAGATAAAGTAAGAGTCTATATAGATCCCAAAATCACTTTCCAATCAAAAGATAAGTCGCTCATTTACGAAGGCTGCGGAAGCATAGGAGATCTATTCGGTCCTGTTTTACGACCAAGGGAAGTCCAAGTCGAAGCCTATGACGAGCGCGGTTTGCTATTTAGATTAAAGGCAGACGGGATTCTGGCAAGAATTATATTCCATGAGATGGATCACCTAAATGGCGTGGAATTTATGGAAAAAGTCAGTGACTACAGCAAGATAATTACAAAAAAGCACTATAGAAAAAACATAAGAAACTCCCCTCAGCAGTTGAAAAACTCCAAAACCACAAAAATAGAATACAAATTGATATAATTTATTTATGGTAAGTCTTGAAGAAAGAGTCGCAAAAATAGAAGAGCGAAACAGTAAGGTGGAGCAAGACAAAGCTTGGGAAACTTCAATCACGAGGAAAGTAGTTCTGGCGCTCCTCACATATCTCGCGATCGCGCTTTATTTAAAATATGTAGTAAGAATTGAACCCTGGCTTAATGCCATAGTTCCCTCAGTAGGTTTTCTTCTCTCAACGCTTTCCCTCCCGTACTTCAAAAAAGCCTGGAGCAAATATATCCACAAGAAGTAATTAGGAGTATTTCTGAAGGAGGCGGACTAACGCCACTTCATCCCACGAAAGGCCACTTATCGCAGGCTTTCTTCCCGAATGTCTTCCAAAGTGGGGGACTAGAATATTTTCTTCATAAGTCTTTATAACAGCCGGGTGAATGTAGTAAGAGCGGCAAACTGTAACTGTATTATTAAGATATCCCGAGACTGTTTTTATAGCCTCTTTTATAGTCGCCTTAAGAACTTTCTTATCATCGCTATGCCCGGCTTTATAGAAATAATTGGCGGAGAGGTCGCTCGCACCCCAGGTTCTGAAGTCCTTCGCAGTAAAATCCTCCTTCGTAACCTCTTTTAGGAATTCATTTACGTCTTCTGAATCCACCACTCTTTTCTCTCCCTCATCATCAATGAACTGAAATAGTTCGTAGCCCGGAAGCTCGATGCAGCGCCTTATGGTCTTGGCAATTGTCGGGTTTGAAATTGATAGCTCTGCCTCTACGCCTGATTTTCCGACGAACTCAAATTTTACTTTATCTCCGCGTACCTGGACGTGTTTGTTCCTTAGCGTAGTCAATCCATATGACTCGTTTCCGCGGCTGTACTGCTCATTTCCTATTCTTATAAATGTATGCTCAAGGAGCCAAACTATAGTCGCGAGAATCTTTTTCTTATCCATAATGGTGCCACTCATATCGTAGCGGACCTTGCTTCTTATTTTGGGAAGAGAAAGGCCGAAGTCTACCATCTTCCCGAATTTATTTTCCTGTGAAATTTTTATCCAGTCGGGGTGATAAATGTATTGCTTTCTTTTCTTTTCGTCATATCCTGTAGCCTGAAGGTGGGTATTTTTCTGGGGAGAAATCCAGACTTTGGTCCATGCCGGGGGAATTCCCAAAGCCTCAATTCTTTCAAGTGTTTTCTTGTCACTTATTCTTTTAAGCTCTGTGTCGTAGTATCTAAAGTCGCGTCCGAACTTTTGCCTGATAAAGCCGTCCCGATCGTCCATTGCGTAGCGAAGCTCTTCTTTTTTTAATTTCCTCTTGATAGCGGGGTCAAGCCCATCCATAGGATATTTTAAGAGTATCCCAAACCCAATGGCAAGGCAAGAGAATTCTATTGTTTACTCCTTGACAGCCTCCGTTCTCTTCTGGTATAAAGGAATTACTTTAGGGGAAGCTTTTTATATGTAGGCTAGTGCACCTTGTGCATTTTTTTTGTTGATATAGGCTTCTTTAGGGTTTTTTCATAAATGGCTAAGGCAGATAAGAACACAGACCACATTACTCGAGAGGACTGGGGCAGGAAGTATCCCGTACTACTTGAACTTGATCTACTCTCTCTTCAAAAGGAATCATACAAATGGTTTGAAGACCGCGGAATTGGAGAAATACTCTCTGAAATATCTCCTGTGGATGACTTTACGGGAAAGAATTGGAATCTGGAACTTAAGGATTATAGAATTGGAAAGCCTACCAATAGTCCTGAGGTATCTATCTACAAAGGCCTTACCTACGACTCCCCCTTATACGTCAAAGCCACACTAACCAATAAAAAAACAGACGAAAAAATAAATCAGGAAGTCTTCTTAGGCGACGTTCCAAAGATGACAGAACGGGGAACTTTTATTATTAACGGAATTGAAAGAGCTATAGTCAGTCAACTCGTGCGCTCCCCCGGAGCGTTTTTTACAGCTACGCAGGACCCTGTTACCGGACAGACTCTTTATACAGCAGAGATACGCCCGGTCCACGGATCGTGGCTTGAATTTTCAACAACAAGATACGAGACCATAACCGTAAAAATTGACAGAAGAAGAAAATTCCTGGCTACCACCTTCCTTCGGGCAATTGGAATTTCAGACTCCGATGCCATAAAGGAAAGATTTAAGGCAGTTGAGCCGGATGACAAGACTTCCTATATTCAAAACACACTTCTTAAGGATGAAGTTACCAATACAAACGAAGCGCTCGTTGAGATATTTAAGAAAATGCATCCGGGCGAACCAATAGTTCTCGAGAAAGTAAGAGAAAACTTTTCCGGAACGTTCTTCAATAACAGAAGGTATGATCTGGGAGATGTAGGACGCTATAAGATCAATAAAAAGCTGCAAGGTATTCCGGGATTTGTTCCATCTGATCAGAGGATCCTAACAGTTGACGACATTGTGGGAACTATTGCTTTTCTTATAGAGCTTGCTCGCGGAAAAGACGGAGTGGATGATATTGACTCTTTGGCAAACAGGCGTGTAAGACGCGTCGGAGAGCTTGTAGCATCAACTGCATTTCGGGTCGGAGTTCTGCGTCTTGAGCGCTCAATTAAGGAAAGAATGAGCCTTATTCAGGCAGATCAGCCGGTTACCATTTCAGGATTAATCAATGCAAGGCCAATTATGGCATCGATTAACGAATTCTTCCGAACATCCCAGCTTTCAACAATTCTAGATCAAACGAACCCATTATCCGAAGTAGACAATCTTAACCGTTTGACTGTTATGGGAACAGGCGGAATAACGAGGGAACGCGCAGCTTTCTCTATAAGAGACATTAATTCTTCTCAATACGGAAGAATTTGTCCGATAAGAAGTCCTGAAGGTCCGAATATCGGTCTTGTGACATATCTCTCCTTGTATACAAGAATCAATCGGTACGGATTCTTAGAGACTCCATATAGAAAAGTAGAACAGGCAAAAAAAGGCAAGAGTGTCCACGCTAAAGCGACAGATGAAATCGTTTATATGGACGCAGCTGACGAGAGAGACCATTACGTTACCCATTCGGGAGTGATTAATGAAGATCAGACGATAGAGGGAGAAAGGATTCCTGCGAGATATAAGGGAGAATTTATAGAGGTAGAAAAAGAGAAAATCGAATTTATCGATATGATGCCACGCCAAGTCGTAGGAACTGCAGCCTCACTTATTCCTTTTGTATCTCACGATGAAGCAAACAGAGCTCTTATGGGTACCCACATGCAGTCTCAGGCAGTACCTTTGGTTTCGCCTCATTCTCCGATAGTCGGAACAGGAATGGAAGGCACTGTTTCCGCAGTAATGTCCAGAGTCGTTAGGGCGCCAGAGGATGGAGAAGTGATTTATGCAGATGCAGAAAAAGTAATCTTTAAGGGAAAGGGAAAGAAAGAGGAGGAATATAAGGTTTCCTCATTCCGAAGAACGTCTCAAGCCACTGCATATACTCAGCGAACATTGGTAAAAAACGGACAAAAGCTCAAGAAAGGCGAGATTTTAATAGACGGACCTTCTTCTCAAAACGGAGAATTGGCATTGGGGCAAAACTTAGTAATAGCATATGCCTCCTTTGACGGCTTAGGCTATGAAGACGCTATCGTTATTTCGGATAGAATGGTAAAAGAAGATTCTCTTTCCTCGATACACATTGAGAAATACGAAGCTGCAGTTGTTGAGACAAAGCTTGGACCTGAGGAGACAACTAGGGACATCCCTAACGTTTCTGAGGAAGATTTAGCAAACCTTGATGAAGAAGGAATCGTAGTTGTTTCATCGGAAGTCGGACCCGGAGACATTCTGGTCGGAAAAATTGCACCAAAAGGCGAAACAGAACTTACTGCAGAAGAGCGGCTTCTACGCGCTATTTTCGGCGAACAGGCTCGGGAAGTACGGGACACTTCGCTTAGAATGCCCAATGGAGAACGAGGAACCGTAATAAGCGTTCAAATTCTTGACCGCAAAAAAGGAGACGAGCTTGAGCCGGGTACATTTCGAAAGATTATTGTTGAGGTCGCACAATTCCGTCACGTTGTGGTGGGAGATAAACTCGCGGGAAGACACGGAAATAAAGGAGTTATTTCAAAAATTGTTCCTGAAGTAGACATGCCGTACCTGGAAGACGGAACGCCCGTGGACATTATTATTTCCCCCTTCTCGGTACTTGCGAGAATGAATCTGGGACAACTTCTCGAAGCACATCTGGGGTGGGCAGCATTAAAATTAGGCAAGAAAATTGCAGTTCCTGTTTTTGAAAAGATTGACGAAGAAAGAATTACAGAGAGTCTAAAGAGTGCCGGACTTCCGGAAAAAGGAAAGACAACTCTTTTTGACGCAAGAACTGGGGAGCCATACGAGAATCCGGTAGTTGTAGGGGTTGAATATGTTATGAAGCTAATTCATATGGTTGAAGATAAGACCCACGCCCGCTCCACCGGACCATACTCTTTGGTTACACAGCAGCCTCTTGGAGGAAAAGCGCAAATGGGAGGACAGCGCCTTGGAGAAATGGAAGTATGGGCGCTTGAAGCACACAGGGCGCGCTATACTCTTCAGGAAATGTTGACAATTAAGTCAGACGACGTTGTCGGTCGCGCTAAAGCATTTGAGGCAATCGTTAAGGGAACTTCAATTCCTACACCTAAGGTTCCGGAATCATTTAAAGTTCTTATAAAAGAGCTTCAGGCGCTAGGACTTAATGTTGTTCCAATGGGAGCGACAGTTACGCCTGAACCCCTTCTTACAGAGCCATTGGGTGAGGCAATTGTTGAGCAGAAGGCCGATGAAAAATTGGGAAAAGAGGCTCATGATCTTCAGGAAGCAGCGGGCGGAGATAAGGTAGTAGCTGAAAAAGGCTCGGATCTTCATGTAGCACAAGCTGGAGCAGAAGAGCCGACAGTAGGGGTTAAGAATGAATAATAAAGATAAAAAAATGAAAGACATAAACATTCTGGACTTTAAGTCTCTTAAAATTTTATTGGCAAATAAAAGTGACATTTTGGGCTGGTCATATGGAGAAGTCACAAAACCTGAGACGATCAACTATAGAACCTTGCGCCCCGAGAAGGACGGACTTTTTGACGAAAGAATATTTGGACCCACAAAAGACTGGGAGTGCTACTGCGGAAAATACAAAAGAATAAGATATAGGGGAATAGTCTGCGATAAGTGCGGAGTTGAAGTTACTCTTTCCCGCGTAAGACGAGAGAGAATGGGACACATTACTCTTGCGTCCCCTGTCGCACACGTCTGGTTCTTTAAGGGATCTTCAAGTCCGTTGTCTTTAATTTTGGATATGTCTCAGAAGGATTTGGATTCTGTTATTTACTACGCGTCGTATCTGGTAACAGAAATCGATGAAGATGAGAAGAAGAAAGCATTTGAAACTTTCAACAAAAATATTTCGGAGCGAAAAGAGGGTCTTAAGAAAGAAGCCGAAAAAGAAGAGAAAATTATTGAAAAAGAACTCAACGAGAAGAAAAAAGGAACAACTTCGGCAAAAGCCAAAGGTGAGCAAAAAGACCTTATCGCTCAGGAAATTGATCTTACCAAGCGTCAAAAGCTGAGCAGAATTTCAGATCGAATTGAGCAGGAAATAAAAAAGATAGATGAGATCTCAGACGCTTTAGCCTCCCTTCTTAAGAGCCTTAAGGCTGGATCTGTTCTTTCAGAAGACGAGTACTTCAAGATTCTTGAGTACGATATTCCTGTGTTCTTCAAATTCAAGACCGGCGCAGAAGGTTTGTCTGACCTTATCGAGAAGATTAACATTGATGAGCTGATTATTACTCTTCGTAAAGAGGTAGAAAAAGCAAAAGGGCAAAAATATTTAAAGCTTATAAAAAGACTCAGACTCCTTGAGGTAATTAGGAAAGCCGGAATATCGCCATCTGACATGGTTTATACGGCTCTTCCCGTTATTCCGCCTGACCTTAGGCCGATGGTTCAGCTCTCAGGAGGAAGATTTGCCACATCAGACCTAAACGATTTGTATAGAAGAGTTATTAATAGAAATAACAGGTTAAAGCATTTAATCGTATTGGGCGCGCCTGAAATAATCCTTCGAAATGAAAAAAGAATGCTTCAGGAATCGGTAGATTCTTTGATTGATGCCTCACAGCGGGGTGGACAGGTAGTCTCATCCCCCCTGCGTTCTCTCTCGGACATGCTTAGAGGGAAACAGGGGCGTTTCAGACAAAACCTTCTTGGTAAAAGAGTCGATTATTCAGGTCGCTCCGTTATCGTAGTAGGGCCTGAGCTTAAGCTTTCCGAATGCGGACTCCCTAAGGAAATGGCACTGGAAATGTTTAAGCCGTTTATTTTGCGCGAAGTAATAGTTAGAGGTTTTGCTCCCAACATAAAGAGTGCAAAAAGATTTATAGAGAAAAGGCCGCCTGAAGTCTTCGATATTTTAGAAGAAATTACAAAAAATCATCCTGTTCTTTTAAATCGTGCGCCGACGCTTCATAAGCTGGGAATTCAAGCTTTCTACCCGATCCTTATTGAAGGAGCGGCAATTTCGCTTCATCCTTGTGTTTGCGCAGGATACAATGCTGATTTTGACGGAGACCAGATGGCAGTCCACATTCCGCTATCCGAAAACGCCCAGAAAGAAGCAATTGAGCTGATGATGCCTAGGGAAAATCTCCTAAAGCCCGCAGACGGCTCCCCCATTACACTCCCTAATAAGGAAATGGCAGTAGGCGTCTTCTATCTGACAAGCCTAGATAGTAGGATTACGCGTGGTTCAGATGAGGAAGAGTATGTTTTTTCAGGAATAGAGGAGGCTTTAATGGCATTTTCAATGAGTAAGATAAAATTAAGGCAGGAAGTAAAGACAAGGATAAGAGGGCAAATCTATGAAACGTCTGCAGGAAGATTAATGTTTAATGAAAAACTCCCCGAATCAATGGTTTTCATAAACGAGCCTGTAAAAGCCTCAGGAATCAAAAAAATCATTACCGAGGCTATGAAAATTTGTACTTCCATAGAAGTAGCAGATCTTATCGATAACATAAAATCTCTTGGATTTTACGGAGCCACGGTATCAGGTCTATCTGTGTCGGTATTTGATACGGAGCTTGTTCCCGAGAAGGAAGAACTTATTGATCAGGCAGAAGACAAGATTTCTGAAATTGACGGAGAATTTCAACAGGGTCTTATAACGAACGATGAGAGAAAGCGCCTTTCTAACGAAGTCTGGATTAAGATAACCGATAAGATTGCAGATATGACATGGGATCTTATGTCAGAGCAAAACGTCATCAGGCTCGTTATTGATTCAGAAGGAGCGAGAGCGGGAAAAGAACAGTTGAAGCAGCTTTCAGCGATGAGAGGATTAATTCTCGATCCGTTAGGAAAAATCGTTGAACTTCCGATTACATCTAACTTCAGAGAGGGACTTTCAATATTTGAATATGTTGCATCAGCTCGTGGTTCTAGAAAAGGTCTTACCGACTCAGCTCTTAAGACAGCAAATGCAGGGTATCTTACACGCCGGCTTGTCGACGTATCCCACGACATGATTGTTAGGGAGGAAGACTGCCAAACGACCGAGGGAATTCTAATCACTCGCGACGAAGTGGCGAGGACAGCTGTTTTTGAAGATAGAATTCTTGGAAGAACAGCTGCGGAAAAAATCGTTTCTCCTAAAACAAAGAAAGAGATCGTAAAAGCAGGATCGGAGATAACAGAAGAAAAGATAGCTGTGATTACAAAAGAGGGCGTAAATGAAGCAGTGATTCGCTCATCCATAACGTGTGCGCTTAAGTATGGAATGTGCGCTCTTTGTTATGGATGGGATTTCTCAACGAGAAAAAGAGTAGAGCTTGGAGTTCCTGTAGGAGTAGTAGCTGCGCAATCAATAGGCGAGCCTGGAACACAGCTGACGATGAGAGTCAGGCATTTTGGAGGAGTTGTAATGAGTGACGTTACGCAAGGTCTTCCTCGTGTTGAGGAACTTTTTGAAATGAGAACTCCAAAAAGTCTATCGCCAATATCTGAAATTACAGGTAAGGTAACTATCGATAAGACAGACGACGGTTATATGGTTAAGGTAACTACAAAAAGAAAACCTTCGGAAGAACGCGAATACTTCGTGCCTCTTGCGGCTACCCTTTCAGTAAAAGACGGAGAAGAAATATTGGCGGGTACGCCTTTTGCAGAAGGATACCTTGATCCAAAAGAGGTCTTAAAGATAAAAGGGCTTATAGACTCTCAGCGTTACATCATAACCGAGGCACAAAAAGTTTATGAATCTCAGGGAATCCCAATCAACGATAAGCACTTTGAGGTAATTTTGCGTAAGATGTCGGATAAGGTAGTTGTAGAAACAATTGGGGACACGACTCTTATTCCCGGAGACTTTATCACTAAGACCAGATTTGAAGAGCTAAACGCCGAGGTTCTTTCACAAGGCGGAGAACCGGCAACCGCAAGACAAACAATTCTGGGAATTACCAAGTCTTCGCTTTTTTCAGACTCATGGCTTTCAGCTGCGTCATTCCAGGAGACCACAAAGGTCCTTACCGAAGCCTCACTCGAAGGTCAGGAAGATAAGCTTGTGGGTCTTAAAGAAAACGTTATCATAGGTAGACTTATTCCGGTCGAGGGTAAACACGTTGAAGCGGAACCCGTAAATGAAGTATAATACCAGAACAATTTTCAATTATTAATTCTCAATTTTCAATGTTTAGAAATTAGAAATTAGTAATTAGAAATTTTGTAATATGCCTACATTATCACAGTTAGCTAAAAAGGGAAGAAAAAGAAAGATCGCAAAGACCAGGGTTACAGGGCTCCGGCGTCTTTTTAACGCGAAAGACAGAGTCTATACGAACGTTAACTCTCCTCAGAAAAGAGGAGTTGTGACTCTTGTTAAAACAATGACACCAAGAAAGCCTAATTCTGCTCTTCGAAAAGTAGCTAGGGTAAAGCTTTCCAATAGAGCTGAAGTAACGGCATACATTCAGGGTGAAGGGCATAGTCTTGCAGAGCACGGAATAGTTTTGGTAAGAGGCGGAAGAGTAAAGGATTTGGCAGGAGTAAAATACCACATCGTTAGGGGTAAATATGATTTGGCAGGAGTACAGGGCAGACAGACATCAAGAAGCAAATACGGAACAAAGCAGGGCGGAAGTGTGGCAGTTCCAAAAGTGGCAGTAGGAACGCAAGCGCCTGAAGCAGAAACACCAGCGCCCGAGTCAGTAGCCAGTAGTTAGTAGTGAGCGGTTAGCATATGAGACACAAAAAAGTAGCAAAAAGACAAACAGAGGGAGACAAAATTTACGGAAGCGTTCTGGTCGCGAAGTTTATTAACCGCATGATGAAGGACGGAAAAAAGACCACATCTGAAAACCTTTTTTACGGCGCGATGGAGATACTTTCTCAAAAAGGCGAAAACGCGCTAGAAGTATTTGAAAAAGCAATACAAAACGTAGGACCGGGGCAGGAAATAAAGGCTAGACGCGTGGGTGGAGCATCCTACCAAATTCCACAGGAAGTGCGGGGAGACAGAAAGACCTCTCTCGCAATAAGATGGCTTATAGAGGCAGCAAGAAAAAGATCAAATGTAGAATACCGCTCCTTCGCCGAAAAATTGGCAGCAGAATTTAACGATGCAAATCAAAATTTAGGTGAAGCAGTAAAGAAAAGAGATACCGCTCACAGAATGGCTGAGGCCAACAAGGCATTTTCACATTTCAGGATATAATAAGGAAGAGTGAATCTTCCTAAATTCCCCTTAGGGGAGTTTTTTTAAGCCCTCCTTCGTTAAAACTTCGGAAGGGCAAGCAAAAATAGAGTATTGAAAATTGGAAATTAGAAATTGATAATTGAATTAATATGGCAGACGAGCAGAAAGCACAAGAACTGGATAGGGTTAGAAATATAGGCATTATTGCCCATATTGACGCGGGAAAAACTACAACTACGGAGCGTATTCTTTACTACACCGGAAAAACCCACAAAATCGGAGACATTGATGAGGGGACAACTGTCATGGACTGGATGAAAGAGGAAAGAGAGCGCGGAATTACTATTGTGAGCGCTGCCACCACTGCATTTTGGACACCAACAGCGGGACTTTATAAAGGAGTCGAGTACAGATTTAATATCATAGATACTCCCGGACACGTAGACTTTACTGCAGAAGTAGAGCGTTCTTTAAGAGTGCTTGATGGAGGAATTACCGTTCTTGATGCAGAAGAAGGAGTGCAGTCTCAGTCTGAAACGGTCTGGAGACAGGCGGACAAGTATAAAGTTCCTAGAATTTGCTTTGTAAACAAAATGGATAAGTTGGGAGCAGACTTTCTAGCTACTGTAAAATCTATCGAGGATAAGCTGGGTGCAAATACTGCAATAATGGTATTACCAATAGGAGCCGAGCAAACCTACGTAGGAAATGTAGATCTTTTAACGCGCAAGGCTTATAGATGGGGATCGGACGAATTAGGTGCCAAATACGATGTAACTTCGGATATTCCGGAGGATTTGAAAGATCAAGTCGAGAAATACAGACACAAGCTTATTGAAAAGATTTCAGAGACAGATGATAAGCTTCTGGATAAATACCTCAGCGGTGAAGAACCCACAGAGGATGAACTTAGACGCGCATTGCGTGCAGCAGTTATTGCATATAAGCTGGTACCAATTTATGCAGGAACTTCACTTCGAAATAAAGGAGTCCAGCCGCTTCTTGACGCAGTCGTAGAATACCTTCCATCCCCTGTCGACCTTAAAGAGGTAAAAGGAACAAATCCGAAAACCGGGACTGAAGAAGTCCGTCAGCTCACAAAAGATGCACCATTTACAGGCCTTGCTTTTAAGATCCAAAACGATCCCCATGTCGGAAAACTTACGTATTTTAGAGTTTATTCGGGAACCATAGGAGCCGGTTCTTATGCTTATAACTCTTCCCGCGACACGAGAGAGAGAATAGGCAGATTACTCATGATGCACTCAAATCAAAGAGCGGAAATTAAAGAAGCTTTTGCCGGAGAAATAGTGGCAATAGTAGGACTTAAAGAGACAGGAACAGGAGATACGCTTTGTGATGAAACAGCCCCAATAGTTCTTGAAAAGATTTCTTTCCCAGAGCCTGTTATTTCTTTAGCAATAGAGCCCAAGACCAAAACAGATCAGGAAAAACTGGGTTTTGCGCTAAAACGCCTTATGGATGAGGATCCGACATTTCAGGTAAAGGCAAACCATGAAACAGGACAAACTATTATTTCAGGAGTAGGGGAGCTTCAGCTGGAGGTAAAAGTAAATACTATGAAGAGCGACTTTGGAGTAGAGGCAAATGTTGGCGCGCCTCAGGTGGCATATAAAGAGACCATAAAACAGGAAGCCAAGGGGGAGGGAAAATATATCCGTCAATCCGGAGGACGAGGACAGTATGGTCACTGTCTGCTTCGCGTAATTCCAAAGCCCAGGGGAGAGGGATATGAATTTATTAATTCCGTTAAAGGAGGAGCAATTCCCGTAGAATTCATATCTTCAATTGAAAAAGGTGTTAAGGAAACGATGGAAAACGGAATATATCTCGGCTATCCAATGGTAGACTTCGACGTTGAGGTTTATGATGGGTCCTATCATGATGTTGATTCATCGGACATTGCATTTAAAATCGCAGCCAGTCAGGCTCTTCAGCAGGCTGCAAGAAACGGAAAGCTTACGCTTCTTGAGCCGATCATGAAGGTAGAAGTCACTACTCCATCTGAATTTATGGGAGATGTTATAGGAGACCTTTCTTCAAAAAGAGCGCAGATTTCAGGATCCGAAGAACGCGGAAAAGCGACAATAATTCTAGCTATGGCACCTCTGGCTGAGCTTTCGGGGTACGCGACAACTCTCCGTTCTATGTCTCAAGGACGAGCCTCTTATTATATGGAGCCATCTCACTATGAAGAAGTCCCCCAAAATATTCAGGCGCAAATGGTCGCCGCCTCCACATTCACGGGAAGAGTAGAGTAGTTTAGACCCTATATCTTAGGTTCTCCTCTAGCTTTTTCAGTTTTTCTTCTTTGTCGTTTAACTTTTGCTCTTTTTCCTTGAGCTTCTTCAGGAATTCTTGTCTCGGGTCTTTTGACTTTTCCTGTAATTGAGAAATTAGAAATATAATCCCGATAACAATAATAATTACGGGGACAAGGAGTATGAATCCTGTTTCTAGGCCAAGCCTTTCTTTCATTGGAGGCAATATAGCACCTTATAGTTTTTATTAATTTATATATATGATTTGATCTCAAAAATGCCACAATTTGGCCCTTGACAATAAAAATATAAAATTTTAATTGACAAACAGCACGAATTATTGTTCACTAGATTAGGTGGCAAAAAAATCCTCAAAATCAAGAAGAAGAGTTTCTAACCGAAGACAAAACAAGAGTGTTTTTGGCTGGATAATGTCCCTGCCTAAGGCGCTGGGTCTTGGAGTAATGCTTTTAGTTCTTTTCGGAGCATACCAATACAATTCCCTCTCCCAGGCTGTGAAAGGAGTAACAGATGTGGAGCGCAGTGTGATCAATCAAATGGAGAGAGAGGGAATATCAAAAGAGACAGCGGCCTCAAGCACCAACAAGTACAGATATTATTTGGGTATTTGGAAAGACGACAATGGTAACGGTAAATACGGAAGTTCTGAAACCTGCATTCCCAATAAGGATTTTAAGATAAATATCATAAGCGGAGGAAATAGTTCAACAAAAACCGTAGGGGGAATGACAAATGATTGTGAATATTCATATATAGCCTCAAGCCAAAAATGCCTCACCTTAGAGCTGGTAAAAAGCTCACTCAGGACTTATACGCTTACAGGCGCGGAGTATGCAAAGGGGAGTTATAATAATTGGAAATCTTTTCCCGGCAAAAATAGAATTACGGTCTGCGCAAATATTTATTATTACAATACGGCATACGGTATGGCTGGCTGGTTATTAAAGCCTAAGAACTAGACTTGACACTTTTAAAAAATAGTGCCTATACTTAATAGAATGGCAAAAAGAAAAATTAAAAGAGTATGGCGAGTGAGAAAAGAGGATATGCTTACTTCCCCTACAGCATTAATTCTTTTTTGTGCGTTTATTATTTTTTCTCTTCTTCTGGTCTTTGGACTCTGACCCTCCATTTTACAGCTTTAAGCAAAGGATAGAAAACATCATCTGTAAGGCTTATGTGAAGTTCTTTTATTTCTTTATTAGTTGGATTTCTTTTTTGGAAAACTACGGAAGGCAAGTCTTCAATTATTGCGATTGGAGTTTGCTCTGATCCCTCTCCTGTTACTGCTACCGTAGCTGCTGCCAAGGAATCTGCAACATTTAGTTTTTCCGCATGCATAAGCCTGCCAAAGATATCAGGCTTGCCGATGTAACTGTTCAAGACCCTGAATCCGCTGCTCGCTAAGGCGTATCCCGTCACCCCCCAACGAAGCGGGGTGAGCTTGCTGTCGGTTATTATTACCCCAACCCTTTTTACTTTGTGTTTTTTTACCAAATACTCGCGAATCATATTGGCGCTTTTCTGTGGATCTTTAGGCCAAAGAACCAGATAGCCATTACCATTGGATTCGTCGATGCCTGCCGATGCAACGAGGAGATTATGCTTTACAGTTATTAAGAAGCCGTACTTATTTTCTTCTCTGGGAAGATAGTATTCTGCCTCTTTTGCAGCCAACTCATCCTTCTGGGTTTCTGAAGTCTTTTTAACTAATCTTCCCTCAGTTATGGCGACTATCTTCGAAGCTATCGCAACTATCGAGCCCTCCGCAAGGCGCGGCATATAGCGATCCAGAATTCTTAGGATGTCTTTATCAGTAGTTGTAATTTTGTGGGTTTTGACAGCCGTAGTGATCATTTTTCCCCCTTAAGCCATTTGACCCCGAGGTAAACAAGAGGGGTCTCAATTATAGACAGAACACATCGAAGTAAGAAGTAAGGAATTGAGAGGCTCAGGATGAAAGATAAGTTTTCCGAGAATGAGAGATCGAGTGCATAAAAAGCCAATACCATAAAGACAGCAGTATCTATAAATTGTGAAGCGAAGTTTGATAAGTTTGTCCTGAGCCACAAAGCTTTCTTCCCAAGCATTTCTCTTATCTTTGCGAATACATAAACGTCCAAAAATTCCGCAGACGCAAAAGCAATAAGAGAAGCCGCAGAGAATTTGGCTGAAACGGCAAAGATCGTATCGTAAGCGTCTTCCATCGGCGCAAACCTCATGGAAGGAGGAAGGCTAGTGGCAAGCAAAGAATAGACGAGAGTCAAAAAAATTACGATAAGACTGGATCGGATAATGCTTCTGGTTCTCTCTTTTCCAAAAACTTCAGTAATCATGTCGTTTATCGTAAAAATCAAAGGGATTAAAAAGATTGAAACACTTGCATTGAGATGAATTGGTCCTATGTCGGGAAGAGGGAAAGTTTTATTTCCCATCACATTTGAAAGAATCACAAAAAGAATATAGATGGAAATTAAAAGGTCAAGCTTTTGAATTCTAAACATATAAAACTTCTGAGGCAGTTTATAATAGAGACAATTGAATTGTCAAATAAGAACCCTTCTGCTATAATCCGTCCGTATGAATCCTGAAACCAAAGCTAGGATCCAGGGTTTCCGGGAAGGGATTTGGAGAACTGAATACAGAGCTTTACCAAACACAGGAAAAGTTAGAAAAACGCTTGTTTTATTAGATACTTTTCCGATTCCGCTGGCAAGATCCAGAAGTCCGCAGTCAGAGAACCAAGCAGGCGTATCTAGGTAAACTCCCTCTTGACGATTTTGAGTTTTTGCTGTATATTGCAAAGTACCATTAAATAATATTTGATGGTAGAAAAGGTTAAGAAAATTAGCCTCAAGTGCAGGTTAATTTTTTTTCTTGGATAAATGGCAGACAAATACGAAAGAACAAAACCACACGTAAATATCGGTACCATCGGTCACGTAGACCACGGCAAGACAACTCTTACTGCGGCTATTGCTACTGTGCTCTCAAAGAAAGGACAAGCTACAGCCAAGAAATACGAAGATATCGATAACGCCCCAGAAGAAAAGGCTCGCGGAGTCACGATCAATATTTCCCACATCGAATACGAAACAGACAAACGCCACTACGCACACATCGACGCTCCAGGACACGCAGATTACATTAAGAATATGATTACAGGTGCCGCCCAAATGGACGGTGCAATTCTAGTAGTCTCAGCTCCCGACGGGCCTATGCCACAAACTCGGGAGCATATATTACTCGCGCGACAAGTAGGAGTGCCATCTGTAGTAGTCTTTCTTAATAAGTGTGACATGGTACAAGACGCAGAGCTTTTGGATCTAGTTGAGATGGAAGTAAGAGAACTTCTTACAAAATATCAATATGCCGGAGATAAAGTGACAATTATAAGAGGATCTGCTCTTAAGGCGCTTGAAGGAGACGCAGAAGCAGAGAAGCAAATAGCAGCTTTAATGGATGCGGTAGATAATGATATTCCAACACCAACTCGTGAAACAGACAAACCATTCCTTATGCCTGTTGAGGACGTTTTCTCAATTAAAGGACGAGGAACAGTAGTAACTGGCCGAATTGAAAGAGGAATTGTTAAGATTAACGACACGGTTGAGATAGTTGGAATTAAAGATACGAAGTCAACTGTCGTAACCGGAGTTGAAATGTTTAAAAAGCAGCTCGATGAAGGCCAGGCGGGAGATAACGTAGGAGTTTTACTCAGAGGAGTAGAAAAAGAAGACGTAGAACGCGGACAGGTTCTCGCAAAACCAGGATCAATCACCCCTCACAAAGAATTTGAAGCAGAAGTTTATATTCTTACAAAAGAAGAGGGCGGACGACACACACCTTTCTTTACCGGATACAGACCACAGTTTTATATCAGAACAACAGACGTTACAGCAGAAGTTGCGCTTCCTACAGGAGTTGAGATGGTAATGCCTGGAGACTCCACAAAAATGACAGTTAAGCTCATAGCCCCCATCGCACTTGAGGAAGGATTGAGATTCGCAGTCAGAGAAGGCGGAAAAACCGTTGGGGCTGGAGTTATAAGCAAAATAATAGCATAAAGCTTCTTGTACCTTGAATTTTAAAAATGCCAAAGGGAAGAATTAGAGTTAGACTCAAAAGCTATGACGCAAGAGTAATTGACTCTTGCTGTCAGCAGATACTTGATACGGCAATAAGAACTGGAGCAAAAGTTGTCGGTCCTATCCCCTTGCCTACAAAAAGAAGCGTGTATGCAGTAAATAAGTCGACCTTCATAGATAAGGACGCACGAGATCATTTCCAAATCAAAGTTCATAAAAGACTAATAGATATTCTTCAGCCTACAGATAAGACAATAGACAGTCTTACCCATCTGGAACTACCGGCGGGAGTCAATGTAGAAATCCGAATGTAGTATAATAGAAGTATGTCGGCTTCAAATACACCAAGCACACCAACACCACAAGATCCATTTACCTTAGCTCATCAAATAAGTTCTGATCCAGCAATCCCTGACGAACAAAAATTATCCTGGCTTGCAGAAATTGGTAAAGGAGTAGGAGCTGGTGAATCCGTAGAAAGACTTCTAGCTCTGACACGTCTACCCATTGGGGCACGTATAGAGCAAATAGGAGGGGCTATTGCCCGCCGCGAGCATTTTGCAAAGGTAAATTCAGAATTCGACCAACAAATGGGTGGTTTATTAAAGGCAGAACGTGAGGTAGTAGAGACTAGATACAACGAAATAGCCAGAGGGCTTGCTGAATTGAGGAGAGAGCATGAACCTCGAATAGCGGAGGCGGACAAGGTTGTAAAGCGAATTACGGGCGAACGCTAGCCACTCTCCCTTCTCCCTTGCATTTAGGCTCATTCTTGACTATAATTACATTTAACTTAATGGCTAGACAAACACTGGAGGTGATTGTAGCTACATAGTTTTCTCGTTCTAAGCTAAAACTCTGAATAGAGCGACACTATGTGGTCGCTTTTTTTGTAGTTTGTAGCCTGAAGAATCAAATATGTCAAATATGTTAGGAATTATAGGAATCAAAGGAACACAGTCACAGAAGTTTTTAGAAAACGGAGCAAGAGTTCCCGTTACTCAAATAAATACGGGAGGTGCTTTTGTGGTGTCTGTGAAGAATGAGGAGAAAGACAAATACTCGGCTGTCCAGCTAGGTATTGGAATTAAGAAAAAGGCCAGCAGGGCAGTTTTGGGACACGCAAAAAAAGCAGGGCAAGAAATTGCCCCCCGTTTTTTAAAAGAGATAAGAGTTGTTGATGCAGACGAGGTACTTCCTGAAAAGGGATCAAAGCTTAAGGCATCAGACGTTTTTAAGCCGGGAGACATCGTAGATGTGCAAGGTCATTCAAAGGGAAAAGGTTTTGCCGGCGTAGTAAAGAGACATGGTTTCCACGGAGGTCCAAAAACCCATGGACAATCAGACAGACATAGAGCTCCGGGTGCCATAGGACAAGGCACAACTCCGGGAAGAGTCTACAGGGGAAAGAAGATGGCCGGAAGAATGGGAAATGCCGACGTAACTCTTAAAAATCTCTTGGTCGTGGATGTAAAAGATGACGAGCTCTATATAAAAGGGCTCGTTCCCGGGTTTAAGGGGAGTCTGGTAATAATTAAAAAAACCGGAGAAAGCAAGAAGTTTGTCCCGCTTTATACAGAGACAACAGAAGTTCCGGTAGAAGAAGTGGTAGTAGAAGTAAAAGCTGAAGAGAAAGCCGCCTCAGCAAGTTTGGAACCTGCTCCAAGCGAGCCAAAGGCCGCCGACGTTGAAAACTCTGGCGAGCCAAAGGAGGAGGTAAAAGATGCCAGTTAAAAAGCTTAAAGCTAAAGGCTCAAAACTTAAAACCCCATCAAAGAGCGTACGAAAGTCCGCTGCTGTCAAAAAGGAGTTGCCTCGCGAAACAGGGCTTAAATTAAGCGTTTACGATTTAAAAGGAAAGTCCGTTGGGAAAATAAATCTTCCTAAGGAGATTTTCGGTGTAAAAGTGAATGACAAACTTATGGCTCAAGCTGTAAGAGTATATCTTGCAAATCAAAGGCAAGGGACTGTTTCGACAAAAACACGAGGAGAAGTTAAGGGTTCGTCAAGGAAAATTTATAGACAAAAAGGAACAGGAAGAGCAAGACACGGAAGTATAAGAGCGCCTATCTTCGTAAAGGGAGGACTGGTTTTTGGGCCAAAACCCAGAGACTACTCAATGAAATTTCCTAAGAATATGAAAAAAGCTGCTCTTTCCTCGGCCTTATCGGCAAAACTAAGAGACGGAGAGATAAAAATAATAACGGGATTTGAAAAAATTGAGCCAAAGACCCGCGTCTTAGCCCAAAGCCTTAAGGTTTTAGGTGACGGAGGGAAAAAGAGAAAGCTTCTTCTCGTAACTCCGGGAGCGGATGCTAAAAATGTAGTGAGGGCAGGAAGAAATATTGAGGGAGTAAGCATACTCTCGGCAAATATGCTAAACGCATATTCAGTTCTAGATACCAGAGAAATTTTCTTTATGAAGGAGTCAATCGACCCTTTGGTAGATTGCTTCAAAAAGGAGAAGGCTAATGGATAACACATCTTTAACACCGGTTATTACCGAGAAGTCAATGAGAGACGTGAAGAGCGGAAAATTTACATTTAAAGTCGCAAGACACGTTGATAAAAAAGAAGTTAGGAATGCAATAGAAAAGAAATTCAAGGTTTCCGTTACCGGGATATCGACAAGCCTTGTAAAAGGAAGAACCATGAAAACAGGTAGCAGAAGAGTGGAAAGAGAGCTTACGTCTTGGAAAAAGGCAATAGTAACTCTTAAGAAAGGTGAGAAGATTGATCTCTTCGAGAAAGCCTAAATATGCGTGAACTTAGATTTATTAAGAAGAAAAGATCAGGAAGAGACGCGACCGGACGTGTGAGCGTCAGGCATCAGGGCGGGCAGCATAAAAGATTTACGAGAAACGTCGATTTTAAAAGAGACAAAAGAAACATCTGGGGTAAAGTGGTAGCAGTAGAATATGATCCCAATAGAACCTCGGATATCGCGCTTATCCAATATGCAGACGGCGAGAAGAGATACATTCTCGCTCCGGAAGGAATTAAGGTTAGCGATAAGATCATTTCGTCTGAAGACGCGGAAATAGGAATCGGAAATTCAACTCTTTTAAGAAATCTACCAATTGGAACGTTTGTTCATAACGTTGAGATTTTTCCAGGCAAGGGCGGACAATTGGCGAGAGGCGCGGGCACATACGCAATAGTTCAGGCTAAAGAGGATCCTTATGTTCACTTAAAGCTTCCATCGGGGGAGATAAGAAAAGTAAGAGGTGAATGCATGGCAACAGTAGGAAACCTTTCTAATATCAATTGGAAAAATGAATTTTTCGCGACTGCAGGAAGAAAAATAAGAATGGGAATAAGGCCAACCGTCCGAGGAGTCGCCCAAAACCCCCGGTCCCATCCTCATGGAGGAGGAGAAGGAAGATCGGGTATAGGCATGACTTCGCCCAAGACTTATGCAGGCAGAATTGCTGTAGGAAACACCAGAAAGTCAAAGAAATATTCTGATAAATTTATTCTTAAAAGGAGGACGAAGTAAATGTCTCGATCGTCAAAAAAAGGTCCATACATCGATCAAAAATTACTTAAAAAAGTAATGACTCAGAAGCAGACAGGAGATAAAGGCCCTATTAAGACATGGGCAAGAGCTTCTCAGATTCCACCTGATTTTGTGGGCCATACATTTGCAGTACATAACGGACGAAACTTTATAAACGTTTTGGTAATGGAAGGAATGGTAGGACATAGACTGGGAGAATTTTCTCCTACAAGAACATTTAGAAGTCACGGAAGAGTTGTAGCCCGAGAAATAAGTAAGACTTAAAAATATGGAAGTGAAAGCAGAAGCAAATCAGATAAGAATAAGTCCAAGAAAAGTAAGACTTGTCGCTGACGCGATAAGGTCTCTATCTGTTGAAGACGCGCTTGAGACGCTTATTGTTCTTAAAAAAAGAGGTGGGTATGTACTCGAGAAAACCTTAAAAAGCGCAATAGCAAATGCTGTTAACAATACTAAGATTGATAAGGATAGCCTTAAGATAAAATCAATAATCGTATCCGACGGCCCATTCTTAAAAAGATTTCATCCATCAACAAGGGGTCGAGTGCATCCTTATAAGAGAAGATCAAGCAATATAAGAATAGTTTTAGAGGGAAAGGAAAATAATGGGACAAAAAGTTAATCCAAAAGTTTTCAGACTCGGGACAATTTATAACTGGGATAGTAGATGGTTTGATGATAAGAGATACAGCCAAATACTTCTTGAGGATTATAAGCTTCGAAAAGCCATCATGGAAAGGCTTAAGGGGGCAGGAGTTTCTCAGGTAGAAATTGAAAGGTCAATAAACAGCATAAAGCTAACAGCATATGTATCAAGACCCGGTATGGTAATAGGACGAGGCGGAGCCGGCCTTGAGGAGCTTAAGAAATTCCTAGAGGGAATTCTTTTCAAGAATAAGGCCGTAAAGAACAAAACACAGCTGGATATCAAAATAGAGCCAATAAAGGAACCCAATCTGGATGCATACTTGGTCGCGAAAAACGTTTCTGACCAGCTGGCAAGACGCTTGCCACATAAAAGAGTAATGGGTCAGGCAGTAGAGCGGGCTATGCTATCCGGTGCAAAGGGAATAAGGATAATAATTGCAGGAAGAATAGGAGGCGCGGAAATTGGGAGACGAGAGAAGCTTCAGCAAGGAACAGTGCCTTTATCAACGATTAGGGAAAACATAAGCTTTGCATCCGTCCCTTCTCTTACAAAAAAAGGATACGTCGGCGTAAAAGTCTGGATTAACAAATGATAATTAATGTGAATAATCAATATAACTTGAATATCTTAAGCGCTGAGGTCGCTCACGAAAATTTTCTAAGCTCCCCGCGCTCAATTGGAAATTGGAAATTTGAAATTGTAAATTCTCGACTGGAAGGAGAGGTATGTTAGTACCAAGAAGAGCAAAGTATAGAAAACAGCAAAGGGGAAGCATGAAGGGTATAGCGCAGCGCGGAACTAGAGTTTCCTTCGGTGAATACGGCTTAATTTCAGAGGGGACGGGTTGGATTACAGCGCGACAAATCGAAGCGGCAAGAAGATCGATCACCCACTATACACAGCGTGGGGGAAGAATATGGATTCGAATATTCCCTGATAAGCCGATCAGTAAAAAACCGGCTGAAGTTAGAATGGGCGGAGGAAAGGGAGATGTGTCGGAATTTGTAGCGCCAGTTAGACGCGGAAGAATGCTTTTCGAAATGGGAGGAGTAACAAGGGAAGTAGCTATGGAAGCGCTTAGACTTGCCTCTCACAAGCTTGGAATAAAAACAAGAGTCGTTGAGAAAGGGCATCTATGAAAATAAGAATAAAAAAAGACCTAAGGACTAAAAGCGTAAAAGAACTTAGTGATCTTATAAAGGAAAATAATAATAAGATTTTTGATCTGAGAATAGAGAAGTCTCAGAACAAGCTTAAAAACACAAGAGAAATCTTTAATTTAAGAAAAGATGTTGCGAGGATGCTTACGTTTATTCAGGAAAAAGAAGCGTCTGTGAAAGGCCAGGAATAATTATGAAAACCCTAGAAGGAGTTATAGTTTCATTAAAAATGCAAAATACTGCTGTGGTTGAGGTAGCGTGGAGAACTCCGCATCCGCTTTACAAAAAACTTATGAAGAAAAGTAAAAAATATAAGGTTGATACTTCGGGGCTTGATCTTTCCTTGGGTCAAATTGTAAAAATTGTCGAAACAAAACCAATTTCTAAAGATAAGCATTTCAAAGTTCTGGATAATAAAAAGAAGGAGAGTAAGTAATGGTTCAGCATAGGAGTATTTTAAAGTCAGCGGATAATTCAGGGGCAAAAAAACTTATGGTGATTCATATCTATAGCGGATCAAAGAGAAAATTCGGATATCTTGGAGATGTTCTGAACTGTGTTGTTAAAGAGGCATCCGCCACGGGACTGGTAAAACAAAGCGAAATGGTTAAAGTAGTTCTCGTCAGAACCAGAAAAGAGTATGGAAGAAGCGACGGATCTTATATAAGGTTTTCTGATAATGCAGCAGTAATTATAGACACAATTAAGGATAAAAATCCTAGAGGGACTAGGATATTCGGCCCTATCGCAAGAGAGGTAAAAGACCGCGGTTTTGCAAAAATTGCCAGTATGGCTATAGAGGTATTATAAGCATGAAATTAATTAAAGGGGACGAGGTGCAGGTTATAAGAGGAAAAGATAAAGGTAAAAGAGGTAATGTTGAAAAAGTATTACGTAAGAGCAATGCTGTTTTGTTACCAGGGCTAAATCTTTATAAAAGACATATGAAGGCAAAATCGCAGCGACAAAAGTCAGAAATAATAACACTTACCAAGCCTATTGCGCTTGCAAACGTTGCAATAATCTGCCCTAATTGCAAAAAGATGACGAGGGTCGGATACAGAATCGATAAAGACGAGAAAAAAAGAATTTGTCTTAAGTGTAAAAAGATAATATAGCTATGAATAGATTAAGAGAGAAATACATTAAAGAAATCGGAGGACAACTTAAGGAAGGGCTCGGTGTTAAGAACTCCATGGCTGTTCCAAGACTCTCTAAGATTGTTGTAAATATGGGTGTAAAGGACGCAATAGCCGATAAGAAAAACCTTGAGAGGGGTTCTGAAGTCTTGGGTCTTATTACGGGACAAAAGCCAAAAGTGACTAAAGCAAAGAAGTCTATAGCTTCATTTAAATTGCGTGAAGGAGAGCCGATTGGGCTTACCGTAACCCTACGAGGAGACAGAATGTATAGTTTTTTTGAAAAACTTGTGAGCATAGTGCTTCCCAGGATCAGAGATTTTCGAGGGGTTTCCGAGAAAAGTTTTGATAAAAACGGTAACTATACATTGGGTTTTCCTGAAGATACAGTTTTCCCTGAAATAGAAGCGGGTAAAATTGATAAAATACAGGGACTTGAATTGACTGTGGTGACGACTGCTCGATCGGAAAAAGAAGGATATGCCCTATTGAAAGCACTGGGCATGCCTTTTAGAAAAGGATAATATGGCAAAAAAATCAAATGTAGTTAGATCTCAACAGAAACAGAAATATTCGACCAGATCAAAGAGTAGATGTAACATCTGTGGAAGGTCAAAAAGCTTTATAAGAAAATTTGGTCTTTGCAGAATCTGCTTTAGAGAACTTGCGATGAAGGGGGAATTGCCTGGCGTAACGAAGGCGAGTTGGTAATATGAATCATCTTGTTTCAGATTTTATTATTAGGATAAAAAATGCGGGCCTTGCAAAGAGAAAGGAAATAGAACTCCCCTTCTCAAATATAAACAGGAGTATAGGAAAAGTGTTGGTAAAGGAAGGATTTCTTGAGGATATTAAAGAAGAGAAGGACAAAAACAAGAGGTCGCTTAAAGTAACAATTAGGTATGAGAAAAGAAGCCCTGTTTTTTCAAAGGTGCAAGTTGTGTCAAAGCCTTCGCTTAGAATTTATAAAACAGCAAAATCTCTGGCGGATATGGAGAGGCGGGGAAGGCATACAATCTTGGTTTCAACAAGCCAGGGAGTAATGACAAGTATTCAAGCAAGAAAGAAGGGGGTAGGGGGAGAGGTTCTGTTCGAAATCTGGTAGTTCGATAAGCTCACTATAAATAACCATATGTCAAAAATTGCTAAAAAACCGGTTCAAATAGTTGAGGGAACATCAGTATCTTTCATAAACGGAGAGGTTAACGTTACGGGTCCTAAGGGCTCGCTGACCTTTAAAGTGCCGGCAGGTGTTGGGTTAGTTATAGAGGAGAAAGAGGTTCGGGTTAAGCAAAAAGACGATAGCGATACAGCAAAAGAGTTGGCAGGACTTTTACGAGCAACGGTAGCTAATATGATAACCGGAGTATCGAAAGGATTTGAAAAAAAACTTGAATTGTCAGGCGTTGGGTATAGAGCTCAAGCGTCAGGAAGTACCCTTACTTTAGCTGTAGGGCTTTCTCATCCGGTAATAATTAACGCAGACCAAAGTATCACGTTTGGAGTTGAAGAAAATGTTATTACAGTTTCAGGAATGGATAAAACTTTAGTAGGAGACATTTCAGCAAAGATAAGAATGATAAGGCCTCCCGAGCCCTACAAGGGAAAAGGGATTAAATATCAGGGGGAAAGAATAAGGAGAAAGGTTGGTAAAGCTGCAAAAGCAGTAGGAGCGACAAAGTAATGAAAGACAAAAAATTAAGTAGACAAAGAAGAACTAGAGCAAAGCTTTTTGGAACCCAAGCGCGACCAAGGCTTTCAGTCTTTAGGTCAAATAAGCATGTTTTTGCGCAACTTATCGATGATTCAGCCGGGAAAACGATTCTTGGGGTATCTGAGATAAAAGTTAAAACTGTAGGAAAAACAAATAAAACTGAAAGGGCAAAAGCCTTGGGAAAATACATTTCTGAAAAAGCAAAGGACAAAAAAATAAAAAAGATAGTTTTCGATAGAGGTTCTTATTCATATCACGGTAGAGTAAAAGCAATAGCAGAAGGTCTTAGAGAAGGAGGGCTTAAGTTTTAATGGCATACAAAAATAATTATCAAAGAGGACAGGGGCAACAGGGTGAATTTGAAGAAAATATAGTTCAGGTAAACAGGGTTTCTAAAAAAACAAAAGGAGGAAATAAAATCGGATTCTCAGTCCTTATGGTGGTCGGAAATAAGAAGGGAAAAGTGGGAGTGGGTCTTGGAAAGGCGCCTGATGTATCCTCGGCGATAAGAAAGGGTGCACTTCTGGGTAAGAAGCATTTGGTAGAGGTCCCAATCGTAAGAGGAAGTATTCCTTTCGAATATTACATAAAGCTTGGAGCCGCAAAAATACTATTAAAACCTGCGCCTCCGGGATCTGGTGTTATCGCGGGAGGGGCAGTAAGAAGCGTAGTATCTGCGTCCGGAATTCAAAACATTTCTTCTAAAGTTTTGGGAACGAAGAATCAGGCAAGTAATGTTTACGCGACTATTGAAGCACTAAGACAAATTTCAATAAGATATAGCAGGCAGAGAGATACAAGAAGGGAGAGCGCATGAATCTAGTCTCATTACCAAGTATTAAAAAAAGAACGAAAAGAAGGCTCGGACAGGGGCATGGAACCGGTCGCGTAAAAACTGCAGGACGAGGGACAAAAGGTCAAAAGTCTAGAAATAAAGTGCCTCTATATTTCGAAGGTGGAGCGCTTCCTTTAATCAAAAGGCTTCCGTTCATGCGTGGTAAGGGGAGGAATAATTCCTACAGGGTTAGACCGTACGTGCTAAACGTAGAAGCCTTAAATAATCTTAAGAAAAATAGTATAGTTGATCTAGAGTCATTGATAAAAAACAAACTTGTTTCCAAAGATGCAAAAAAAGATGGTGTTAAAATATTGGGAAATGGAAAGCTGAATGTTGCTTTGATAGTAAAATTGCCAGTGTCTAAAAAAGCGCAGCAGCTTATCGAAAAGGCCGGCGGTCGCGTCGAACGCGACGCGCCTAAAGATAAGGATACATAGGGTCTAATTTTAGCCGACCCACGTTTGACGTGGCCGGCGGTAAAGTCAAACTTAATGAATGATATTCTAAGAATTTTTAAAAGTGGTTTTAAGGCTCCCGATGTGCGGAGAAAAATTCTTTTTACCGCTTTAGTCCTTGTAATCTTCAGAGTTTTTGCGCATATTCCGGTGGCGGGCGTTGATTTGGCACAACTTCGAGTCCTCTTTTCTCAAAGCCAGTTCTTAGGGCTCTTGGACATTTTTTCGGGAGGTACTCTTGCCAACTTTTCGGTAATGGCAATGGGTTTAAATCCTTACATCAATGCATCGATTATCTTACAGCTGTCAACCTTAGTTTTCCCAAAAATTGAAGCATTGTCAAAGGAAGGAGAGCAGGGAAGGCAAAAGATTAACCAATACACGAGACTTCTTACTGTTCCCCTGGCAGCTCTTCAGTCTGTAGGTATGTATGCTCTTCTTAAAAGCCAGGGAATAGTAGGCTTTACAGATCCGATTAGTCTTTTATCTTTTATCGTTACAATGACTGCCGGAACTATGCTTTTGGTCTGGCTTGGGGAATTGATATCTGAAAAAGGTGTAGGAAATGGGATCTCGGTTCTTATATTTGCTGGAATAGTTGGAAGGCTTCCCGTGGTTTTCGGGCAGACGCTGTCTACGCTCAACGCCGAAAACATTTTTAATATAATAGTATTTTTGGTAATGGGGCTTTTAGTGATTGCGTTTCTTGTAACTATTAATGAAGCTACAAGACAGATTACTGTTTACTATGCAAAAAGAGTAAGAGGAAATAAGATGTATGGAGGACAATCCACTCATCTTCCTCTGCGCCTTAATCAGGCGGGGGTAATCCCAATCATCTTTGCAGTTTCTCTTATTCTTCTTCCCTCTCTCATAGCAAACTATCTTACCGCTTCACCGAACCCGGCGTTGCAAGGTCTCGCAGGACAGGTAGCTTATTGGTTTAACCCGCAAGGATTTTTTTATAACTTCTTATACTTCGGGCTTGTGGTCGCATTTACATTTTTTTATACAGCTGTGGTATTTAACCCAAAAAAGATTGCAGAAGAGATCCAAAAATATGGAGGATTTATTCCGGGTATTAGACCAGGTACTCCTACAGCAGCCCATTTAAACTACATTCTTATAAGAATAACAACCGTTGGCGCAGTATCACTGGGACTCGTAGCGGTTTTACCGGTTATTGCCAGTGCCTTTACGGGTGTGCAGAATTTAGTGCTTGGAGGAACAGGTATACTTATTGTAGTATCAGTTGTGCTCGAAACGATAAAAAACATAGAAGCCCAGTTAGTAATGAGAAATTACGAAGGATTCACAAAGTAATGAAAATTGTTATCGTAGGTATACAGGGAGCCGGTAAGTCAACTCAAGGGAATCTCCTTTCTGAAAAGGTTAACGTTCCGTATTTATCTACCGGCCATATTTTTCGCCAAATTGCAACAGAAAAAACTCCTCTAGGCAGAAAAGTTAAAGAAATAATGACCGCAGGCTTTCTTCAGCCGGACGACCTAACCGTTCAAGTTGTCGAAAGCTATTTAGATAGGCCGGAATACGAGAAGGGCTATATTATTGATGGGTTTCCCAGGACGCTTGAGCAAGTGGAAATATTTAAAAACAACGTGGACAAGGTAATATATTTAGATATCTCAGATAATGAAGCATTGAATAGGCTTCAGTTTCAGGGTGATGGGTCAAGGCCCGACAGCAGCACTGAAGCTATCAAAAAAAGAATTGAACTGTTTCATGAGGTAACGGAGCCTGTTATAGATTATTACAGAAAGAAAGGCCTTCTGCTGGATATAGATGGTGAGAGATCAATTGAAGAAATCCACAAAGATATTTTAGAAAAGCTTGGAAAATAAGTTTTTGATTATAGGTATAACCGGCGGATTTGGGAGCGGGAAAACAACAGCCACTTCATATCTTAATTCAGAAGGATTTAAAAGTATTAGGCTGTCAGATTTTTTAGAAGAAGAAGCGAAAAAAAGAGGTGTTTTGAAGATTACTCGCAAAGTCCTGCAGGATATAGGAAATGAATGGAGGCATGAGCTTGGCTCGAGCGTCCTTTCCAGAAAGGCACTTGACCTGATTAATAAATCCGTATGGACAAGGGTAGTAATTGACGGGATAAGAAATGTTGCAGAAGTCGAAGAATTAAGAAAAAACGGCAACTTTATATTAGTGGGAATATTGTCGATTAAGAAGACGAGATTTGAGAGAGCAAGAAGTCTTAAGAGAAGGGAAAATCTAACATGGGATCTGTTTCAAAAATTAGACAGAAGAGATATGGGGCTCGGTCAAAAAAAATATGGCTTGCAAGTGCGATCATGTCTTAGCGTAGCAGACATAATAATAACCAACAATGGGACTAAGGAAGAATTGGAAAGAAAGCTGAAAAGCATTATAACTGATGGATAAAAGGATAATTGTTTTCATCGGACCGCCATTTGCTGGTAAAGATACCCAGACTGGTCTTTTGGCAGAAAAGATGAGTATGCCAGTTTTTTCAATGGGTGCCCTAATAAGAGAAGCATATGGAAAAGGTGATCCTAAGGCCATAGAGGGATTCGAGAACTATAGCATGAAAGGCCTCCATCTTCCAGCTTCTTTGAAATTTCATCTCCTAAGAGAGAAATTAGATTTGCTCGAGGGCGGATATATCTTAGATAATTTTCCAGCGAACAAAGAAGATCTAGATGTTTTCATGAAATACCTAAGGGATAAAGACAGAGAGATTGATAAGGTTTTTTATTTGAAAATTGATGAGTCGGAAATGGAAAGAAGACTAACCGAGAGAGGAAGAAAGGATGACAATATTGAAGTAGTAAGAAAGAGGAGAAGGCTTCAGGATGCAGACAGGGAATATTTAGTAAATCGCTTTAGGGAGTTGAGCCTGCTTGAGGAGATAGACGGAGGGCGTTCTATAGATGATGTTCAAAGAGAAATAGCTAAAAAACTAGAAATATGATTCATATAAAAAATCAAGAGGAAATTAAGATAATGGCAGATGCAGGACGGATTTTGTCACAGGTTTTGCGTTCGAGCCTGAAGGCAGTTAGAGAAGGGACGTCTGAGCAGGAAATAGACTTACTGGCAGAGGGGTTAATACTAAAAAGTGGGGCTGAGCCTGCCTTTAAAAAAGTAAAAGACTATCGCTATGCAACGTGTATTTCTACGAACTCAGTAGTAGTTCATGGAATTCCCTCTCACTATAAATTAAAGGATTTAGATATCGTGGGGATAGACTGCGGAGTGTTTTATAAAGGCTTTAACTCCGACATGTCAGAAACTGTCATGGTAGGAAAAAAGAATAAAGAGTCAGAGGAAATCGAAAAATTCCTAAATACCGGGAAAACTGCGCTTCTAGCGGCTATAAAGCAGGCAAGAGCGGGTAATAGGATAGGAAATATCTCAAAAACAATACAAGACACCGTAGAGGGCGGGGGGTATTCAGTCGTTCGTTCCCTTATCGGTCACGGAGTAGGCAGGCAGCTGCATGAGGATCCGGAAGTGCCCGGGTTTTTGGATGAGGAGATAGAGAAAACGCCGCTTTTGAAAAAAGGTATGACTATTGCAATCGAGGTAATTTATAACATGGGCGAGCCAGGGGTAGTGTATTCAGCAGACGACAGATGGACTATAAAAACAGAAGACGGATCGCTTTCAGGACTTTTCGAGAGGACGGTTGCGATAACAGATAAGGGACCCAGGATATTAACTCCCTAGCTTTATAAAGATTGCTCTTTAGAGGCTAGTTTGTTATAATGTAAATCCAAATTCCCTAGGATTTAGTGGGAGTTGTTTTTTTAGTATTATATGGTTCATCAGGGTTCGTTTGAGGTAGAAGGTAAGGTCCTTGAATCTCTGCCAAATACTTTATTTAAGGTCGAGCTGATAGACGGAAGCGTCGTGCTATGTCACTTATCCGGAAAAATGAGGATGAATTATATAAAGATTCTCCCGGGAGACAAAGTTCGAATCGAAATGACGCCATACGATAAAGAAAAGGGAAGAATTGTTTATAGGATTAGATAAATATGACCCTCCTTCACTAAAGTTTCGGATGGGTCATAGCTCCGAAGCTTGATTTCGAAAATCAGGCATTAGGAGAAAGAGTATAGGTTTGTAAGAAAGGAAAAGCGAAGGACTATGAAAGTACATGCAAGCATAAAGCCAAGATGCTCAAAATGCAAAATTATAAAAAGGAAAGGAGTGCTTAGGGTTATCTGCGATAATCCAAGGCACAAACAAAGGCAAGGATAATCCTTCGACTTTGCTCAGGATAAACTATGAGAATTTCAGGAATAAACATTCCGGACGAAAAAAAGGTCAACATTGCCCTGTCTTATTTGTATGGAGTGGGAAGAAGGAATGTTGTGGGCATTCTTAAGGAAGCTAAGGTAGACGGTGAAAAAAGAGCAAAGGAGTTGTCAGAAGATGAGCAAAAAAGGATTCAGCATGCATTGGAAAAGCACAAGATAGAAGGCGATTTAAGAGCAGAAGTTTTGGGGAATATAAAAAGACTGAAAGAGATAAATTCCTATAGGGGAACAAGGCACAGTAAGAATTTGCCGGCCAGGGGGCAAAGAACCAGGTCAAATGCAAGAACTAAGAGAGGAAAGAGGGTAACAATTGGGGCAATAAAGAAAGAGGTAGCAGTAAAGATGGAGGGGGCGGCTACAGCAAAAGTAGCAGAATAATATGGCAGAAAAAAAGACTACAGTAAAAGTTAGTCCAAAGAAAAAAACTGGGGTAGTGGTTTCTGATAGCGGAAAGATTTATATAACCGCTACTTTCAATAACACCTTAGTTACGATTACAAATAATAAAGGAGATACTATTGCTTGGAGCTCATCTGGATCAAGTGGATTTAAGGGTACAAGAAAGTCTACTCCATTTGCTGCGTCCACCGCCGTTGAAACAGTAGCAAAGAAAGCTGCAGCTAAAGGCCTAAGAAATGTAGACGTCTTTATTAAAGGACCGGGCCCTGGTAGGGATTCTGCTCTACGTGCGATTAAGAGCGCAGGCCTTTCTATTTCTATGATCGCTGATATTACACCAATACCGCACAATGGGCCTAGGGCGAGTAAGAAAAGGAGAGTATGACGAAAATCTCAAATCTCAAAAATCAAATCTCAAAATTGATTGGAAATTGGAAATTGGAAATTGGAAATTCCATAGATTGGAGGATAATCTATGGGTAGATACACCGGACCAAAACATAAACTAGCAAGACGAGAGGGAGTAAATGTGCTCGACAAAACGTCGGCAAGTCTTCAGAGAAGGCTAAACATTCCTCCTGGACAACACGCCCGAAAAAGGAAGAGAAGGCTTTCTGAATTCGGCCAGCAGCTTAGGGAGAAACAAAAGGCAAAATCTGTATATGGACTGATGGAAAAGCAATTTAAAAAGCTTTTCCAGAATGTCGAGCGAAAAAAGGGTGAGACAGATGAGCATTTGATTTCACTCCTTGAGACAAGGCTCGATAATCTTGTTTATAGACTTGGATTCGCTCAATCTAGGTTTATGGCTCGCCAGCTAGTCTCCCATGGACACATAACGGTAAATGGGAAAAAACTTAATATCCCGTCTTATCAGGTGAAAGTCGACGATGTAATAAGTCTTGGCACAAAAATTCAGAAGAACCTAGGGGTAGCGAAGGCTATAGAGGAAAGCCAGGTTTTGCCGTTTCTTAAGAGAGAAGGAGTTTCAGGAAAGCTCCTAAGAGTTCCCAAGAAAGATGACGTAGAGGTTCCTTTCGACACGCAGCTAATTATTGAATATTACTCTAGATAATGGTAGAATAGATGCTTATGGTAGAGCCTAATTTTAAGATAAAAGAACTGGAATCGACTAAAGAGTTTGGGGAGTTCGCAATTGAACCCCTTGAGCCGGGATATGGTCATACTTTGGGTCATGCATTAAGGCGTGCCCTTCTAATATCAATCCCAGGAGTTGCAATTACATCTGTTAAGATTTCTGGAGCAAAACATAGATTTTCTACCCTTCCAGGCCTTAAGGAGAACATCGTGGATCTTCTCCTTAATCTTAAGGGACTTAGTTTTAAGCTGGCAGACGGTAAAACTACAAGCACGGTAAGGCTTTCCGTAAAAGGAGCAAAAGAAATTACGGGCAAAGATGTCGATCTCCCAGACGGAGTTGAGATAGTGAATAAAGATCATTATATTGCTTCACTTTCTGATAAAAAAGGAAAGCTAGAAATGGAAATGACCATCGACAAGGGATATGGATATTCACTGTCTGAAGAAAGGAGAAGTTCAAGTCTTGGGGTAATCCCAACAGACGCCATTTTCTCCCCCGTTAAAAGAGTAAGGCATCACGTTTCAGCAACCCGCGTGGGAAGACAAACAAACCTTGATAAGCTGGTTATAAGTGTTTGGACAAATGGAGTAATAACTCCCAGAGAGGCAATTGATGAGGCGGCAAGAACTGTTTCCTCATACTTTACTCAGATTTATGATCCAAAAGCAGAAGCGCCCGTAGAGTCTTCAGCAGTATCGTCTTCTGTTCCGGATGCAGTTCTTAAGCTTACGGTTGATGAGCTCGATCTACCTACAAGAATATACAATAGTCTAAGAAATGGCGGAATAGAAACCCTAGGAGACCTTCTTACAACTCCCCGAAAAGACCTTATTTCGATGAGAAATATGGGGGGTAAATCAATATCAGTAATAGAAGATAAACTTAAGGAAAAGGGAATAGAACTGTCCGCCTAGTGTCAAATCCGAAATCCGAAATTCGAATTTCGAAACAAATAAAAGCTTGATATAAACGTTTCGTATTTAAGGTTTCGTGCTTCGGATTTTTTTAAAGTATGAGGAAAAATGTATTCGGCCGACAATTTAAGAGAGATAAAAATGAAAGAAAAGCTTTGTTCAAAGGCCTTATGACTTCTTTGGTAAACGAAGGAAGAATTAGAACTACAGAGCAAAAAGCAAAGGCAATAAGAGCTGAAGTTGATAAGCTGGTTACGAAAGCAAAGAAAGAAGAATCTCACGCAAGAAGGCTTTTGTCTGCGGATCTGTCGCCTGACGCGTTGGAAAAAATGATTACAGATATAGCGCCAAGCTTTAAAGACAGGCAGGGTGGCTATACAAGAATTGTAAGACTGGGAAATAGGTTCTCTGACAATGCTTCGATGGTGATAATGGAATGGATGGAGAGAGCAGAGGTTGTGCGTGAAAAAGTCTCAAAACCTGTTAAGAAAGTTAAGGCAGTAAAAGCAAAGCCCGTGGTAAAGAAAAAGGTTAAGAAGCAAATAAAAACCTCTAAAAAAGTAGAGAAGAAAAGTAAATGAAAGCAACAAGAGACAAAGACATACAAAGGGAATGGCATTTAATTAACGTAGGGGACAAAATCTTGGGAAGAATATCTACCGATATTGCTAAATTATTGATGGGGAAAAGCAAATCTTATTTCGTAAGACATCTTGATTGCGGGGATTACGTTGTAGTTGTTAATGCGAAAGAAGTAAGAGTAACCGGAACAAAAGAAAAAAATAAAGTTTATTCAAGGCATTCTGGTTTTCCGGGAGGATATAAGTCTGAAACATTGGAGCAGCTAAGAGCGAGAAAGCCTGAAGAAATAATAATCCACGCTGTTAAGGGGATGCTTCCTCAGAATAAACTTAGGGACCAAATGTTAAAAAGGCTTTTCGTATTTTCGGGAGAAGAACATAAATATCAAGAAAAATTTAAGAAAGCATAAATATGGCTGAAGAAAAGATTACAAATAAAAAAGGCACTAAAGTTTACGTTTCTGCAGTGGGTCGAAGAAGAGAAGCTGTAGCCAGGGTAAGGCTTTATGCCAAATTACCGGATAATCTAAAGTTCGGCGAAGTTACCCTTAAAAAAGGTGATTTGGTGGTTAATGGGCGTGCAATAAAAGAATATTTCGGTGGAGAAGTGGCAAGGGCCAGATATGAATTACCTTTTAAAATTACAGATAGTCTTAACAAATTCTCAGCTACCATCAGGGTTCATGGTGGAGGAACTTCGAGCCAATTGGACGCTGCGGTTATGGGGATTGCAAGGGCTTTTTCGGAACTTGACGCATCCTTAAGACCGCTTCTTAAGAAGCAAGGACTTTTGACTCGTGATCAAAGAGCAAGAGAAAGACGGAAAGTGGGAATGGGCGGAAAATCCAGACGCAAGAAACAATCTCCAAAGAGGTAATATGTCTTGGCTTGAAGTAGAAATACAATCTCACAGGGGTCGTCCTCTTATGCCAGAAGACTATGGTGAAGCTTGGAAAGCAAGTCCACAAAGAACAGCTCGCTTGAATTCCTACACAGAACCCAGGAACCATAAAAGTTCAACGGCAAGCCCCACCTACATACATGACAGGTGGATTCCCCGCTTGGGACCGTTAATTAGAAGGCCAAGGTAATTGGTCGTGATATACGAAAAAGTTAGAACTTCTTTTATTAAAAGGTAGTCCTCGCTTCGCTCGTCCTATTATTGTACCGCTCGGCCTTCGGCCTCGCTCTTTTGCCTGCCCCGTCGCAAGTGAAACTTTGCTTCGGGGTATTTTATGCCCTAAGGAACGCGCGATTTTTATTATACCAAATTAATAACCCACCCACCCGCGAAAAGGAGCGGCGACCCCGCCTTTATGCGAGAGAGCCGCCTAGGGGCGGCTTCGCCCACAGATGTACATTTTTAGAAACTCTTTACAGTCTCTTACTCGCCCCGCTTCGGCGGGGCTAACTTTCTTCTAACTTAGAACCGCCTGCAGTCGGCGGGGTAATCCGCTTTTGCCCCCGCCGCGATATTCTACCCCTATTTAGGCAAGAACTTTGGGAGACATCATAATGGCTCGCACCGCCGGGATTTCAATTAAAAGTAATTTTCGCGGTGCTCGCTTGGGTCGGACTGCCTATCCGAAAGTCGGTGGTAAGTAGAGTTTGGCGTGACGGCAGTCCTCCTTTTCAGGGCGTAAATCCCGAGGGGCGGGGGCGGCGGACGCCGCTCCACAACTGTTTTGTGGGTAAAAAATTAAAATCCACAAAACCCACAGTTTAGCTTCGAGCTATCACAAAATTGTGGTACCCACAAGTTGTGGTTTAAAAACCGAGGGTAAAAACCCTCGGTTAGTTCCTCATAGTTCCAGCTCAATCCACAAGCCAGTCCCACTTGATTATAGAGATATTTAAAAATGAATTTACTATAATAACCCTATGTCGGATATAACCAACATAGAAGGACAAGAGGGTTTAGCCCATCCTACGCTTTTATCGTTAGAAGGAAAGAGATTTGACGAACTTCCAAGAACAGTGGCGATCGATGAACCTGAGCTTATATCAGGGTTTCATGGAATGAAAAAACAGGAGAGCGAAACAGATGCAGAACAGATGGCATTTTTAACGAGAACTCAGGAAAAACTTTCTATTGATGGTGCATTCAAGGGACAACATAGAGACTTTGTGGGAGCAACACTTTTTGAGGATTTAACAGGTTTATCTGAATCAGAAACAGCCCAGAGACTTCAGGATTTACTTCAAAAGGAAGATTGGCGACGTGATAAACCTGATTGGGCTTCAGACTACTATGTATTCGGTAGGAACTTAATTACTACAGAACAGTCCCCAGGATTTAAATTTTTCCCACAGGAAGAATTATTTGGAATAATACATACTCACCCAAGTAGTGGTGCTATATTCAGCGGTCCTGACTTTGATAATCTTGCTTCACAAATAAAGAGGCCTGACGGTCGTGCTTCTGCAATCTGCTCAATTGTTATCGCATCAGATAAAATTTATTTACTTGTTGTAGCAGAAAATTCGGATATTGAACTTGCAAATAATTGGGACGAAGAATACAGAAACCCACGAAGAGGAAGTGCTGGTCGTAGAGGGCTACATTTATTGAACAAAGAAAAACAAAAAGGAACATCTGAAGATAGAATTCGTGGAATTTGGAGAGACGAATTGATAGACGAAGCCAGAAATAGAAAGTTTGGATTGTACGAAGGAGACTTCAATGAAACTTCGACTGCTGCGACGCTGACACGTCTAGCTTGATTTAACAAAGTTATAAGTAGGTAAACTTGCAATTGCTATAGATCCAAAGCTATATTAAAGTATGGCCGAAAAAGTAAAAAGCGAGATAAAAAGTACAATTGCGGAAAGTAAGCCAAGAGACAGCGAGGGGCATTTTGTTCATGTCGAAAAACCCGGCAGTCCTCCAAAGCCTCAGGGCGCGCTCGATAAATTTTTCGGAGACAACGTCAGATATCATAAGAGTCAAGATGATCTTTTGGATGTACGCGTAGGAAATCCCCTTCGAAAAATTGTCGAACTTTTGGAAGATATTAAAAGACAGAAAGCATTTTCCTTCACGCTTAAGGGAAGTCTTGGAATTGCCGGAGTAGCTTTGGCTCTTGGAGTATTTGGAGTTTTCGGAGGAGGAAAAATTCTTTGCGAAAAAGGAGTACAGAGTTATATAGGTACTGTCAAAACTTTGAATGTTATGGAGCAGGAGTCTTCGGGAATTCCGGTTTTATCCCAATTCCTAGATTATTTTGCTCCCAAACAAACCCACAATAAAGTTGTGTTAGTTAAAAATGATGAAAGCGTAATTTCTCTGCCCTTTTCTTCAAAAGTCGACTATACAAAATTTTCCAATTTCCCGGTTATTGTTACGGGTAATTATAATTCCTGCAGTCAGACACTTACACTTTCCGATCCAAGCGGATTACAGATTTACTCGCAGTAAAGTTTTACATGAAAAAGAAATGTCATAATCTTTTCTTTCTCTGTTAATTTTTTACTCAGCGTTTGATCTTTAGTGAGTATTATTGCCTTTCATAACGGTGGATAGTTAATAATCTAAACGATTACCTGAATACTGAGGTGTTTTTGGTCTAGAATTAAATTCTGCAATATTAGCAAGAAGTTTTTCTCCTTCCGGGCCTGCAAAAACTTTATCTGTTATGCCCAAAAATGTTGCTTCCCTCACTACAGCGTTTTCAAAATTCCCAGCGCCTCCATATTTTTCAGCAGCTCCAACTTGATATTCTAGATCATCCCGTACGTCAGCAATAATAGCATCCGAACCAACAGTAATTGGCACAAGAGAATTAGGCTTATCCGTAAATCCATTATATGTTTCCCAGTCTAAAGCGTTTCCTAGCGGAATTTCTATGGGTCCTGTTTTTCCAACTAGACGGTCTTGGGGATACATAGATGTATACGGGCTTGTATCGGGTTCGTATGTTGCAGCCGAACCTTCTATACTAGCTCCATATTTACCTGAATCCGGATCAAAATTAAATTTAATTCCTTCTCCTGCTTTCTCCAATAAAATAGTATGCACGTTATTACCCATCTCTGCATACCGAACTAAAACAGGTGCATCTGGATCCGCTTTCATGGCTTCGTCTTTTCTTTTTAAGTAATCAGCAAACTGTCCCGCAACGCCCTCTAAATCTAGCGGATCGGTTCCTTGATCTACTGCAGCTAAATAAGCAGCTTTATGGAAATCATCTAAATCTCCTAATCCTATTATATCCTTGCGCATTTTTCGAAGTGTTTTATCTATAAGCTCAGAAGAAACTTCATTTAATGCTCTTGCATGTAAAACAGCTTCTTCGAGCGAGTCCCTTAAATCACCTCGGGAATCTATTCCGGTTGTTGAAAAATCTAAACGCGCCATTTGCGCAAGCTTACCTGATATAGACATGCCTTTTGATCCCTTAGCCGATAAAAGTCTTTGCTTTTCATCGCCAATTCCTGTTTCCGTGATCCCATTTACAGCTAAAAGAACTTCTATTTGTCTTTCTAGACGGCCGGCTGATCCAAGTATTGCGCCTGCATCACTCGTAATATAAGTTTGTCCTCGTTCAACAACATCTCTTTGAGTACGTTCTGTCTCTCCAAGTACGTTATTGTGCGATGCGGCATATAAAACCGGCTGCACTGTTTCATATTGACTGCGGAATTGCTCTGGGGCGGTTGGAGTTTCCGCTGCTTCCCGTAATTTCTTACTTCTAGCTTCAAGCATGTCAAGAGCAGCCTCCGAAGATGATTGTATTGGTTCATGAGACAAGGGTGATTCTCCATGTCTGTCTTGCGATAAAAGACTTGGGTCTGTTTGAGGCGTTTCTGATGAAGTAGGAATTACTGGAGCTTGTCCTGTTGCTTCTGCTGGCGTTGCTCCCGCTGGAGGTTCACCATTGGTTGATGGGTTCATAAGATTATTATGGATGACATTTAAGAATAATGTCAATATGTATCTAAAATCTAGCCTTTTCTTAAATTTGTGATAACATAATATTAACTTGTTTATGGCAAAGATTTTATTTTTCGGATACGGAGCCAATCGGGAAAAAACTAGAATTGTAGATATTTTAAGAGCCTCAAATCTTGTAGGTGACGATTTAAAATTAGACGGCGGATATGGAGCAAGAGTTGATGGAATGATTTTGGGAATTCAAGATCTAGAACAAATTCCAGAAGTTGCGCGAAAATCTCTTTTGGAAGTTTGGGGGTCAAATTTTAGAGCTTACACAGTAAAACCGGGAACAGGTCAGGTAGCCGGAGTTTTGTGGGGACTTAATGAAAAACAATTTCAAACACTAAAAGAATGGGAGCATGATGGCGTTTGGAGAAAATTTATAGAAGTTGAAATAACTACTACAGACCAACATAAACTAAAAGCTTTTACAGATAAAGCTCTAGACGATAGTAAAGTAGTACAAATAGTTGATGGGCTTAACTACGAAAGTAATTTGAACATGGAAGGAATGAAAGCTCCAGTCAAAAAAGAAAATGACGAGTATAGGATTAAAGAATTACAAGTAATTAGAGAAAAGTTGGCTCAAGTTACCTCAAAATCCTAGATATAAATATCAATTGCCAATCAATAACCACAGGCGTATAATTTTGCTAAAGAATTTATGTTTATAAAATCACTTAAAATAAAAAATTTTAGATTATTTTCACCAGAAAAATATTTCGAAATTGAGGATATAAATACGCCAGATAATATAAACGAGGGTTCGGGATTAAATGTATTTGTGGGCGAAAATGGAAGTGGGAAAACAGCCCTTTTAGATGCTCTCGCACTTCCATTATTGGAATATAAAACAGAGTCCGTATCTATTAGCGACTTCAATGATCCGAAGAATGATATTCTAATTGAATTATATGCAAAAGCTAATTTTGAAGTTACAAAAACAATTACAGGATCATTCAAAGCGCATGGGTTTTCTTTCAAAGCAAATATTAGAGCCCGAGATTTTAAGGCATATTTATCTAGCATGATCATTCTTGATCGCAGATTTATCCAAGCAGATGGCGAAAACATAAAGGAAGATAGTCCTGATTTAAGAGTTGGGGTAAATAATCCTTGGAAATCAAAAAGATTTGACGAAAATGATGTTTTATTCTTAGACAAAAATCGTATCTTTCAAATTCGCTCTGGCACCTATAACACAACTAGATTCGATAGATTGATGGAAGATTTTAGCTATCAATATCTAAAAAAAACTCAAGTTGATAATTTGAATGAGGAATTAGATACTAGAATCAAAAAAGACAAAGTTGAAAATAACTTCCTGTCAGAAGCTGTAAAAAAATTTCATGAGATTAGTGGTTCTCAAATAAAATTAGATTTTTTAGATAACTATCAACCATTTAAAAACGCATTCTTTGCCACAAAGAAAGATAATAATCAGCAAATTTTATTGGATGACCTTGGTTCGGGCTATGAGATGATTTTTGCCCTTTTGTATTCTTTTTACTTAGCCAAGCAGAGCGGTAAGCAATTAATAATTTTAATTGACGAACCCGAACTTCATCTGCACCCAACGTTACAGGAAAAATTTGTTAAGTTTTTACTGGAATTTTCCAAAGAAGCACAAATCATTCTTACGTCCCACTCTCCTCTTTTAGTAAAACAATTATTTTACAACGGTAATGTAAGAATTAGCATAATCAATAACAACGGTATGGATACATCTGCGATACAAAAAAGAGTTTTACCCTATATTTCAGCTAACGAAACAAATTACCTAGCTTTTAATCTTGCGACCGAAGAATATCACAACGAGCTTTTCGAAGAACTAAAATTCATAAATGGAGACGATAAGAAGATTAAAGATTTTGATAATGATTATTTTGTTGGTGAGAAAAAAGAACCTAAAAAATCTCCTTATAAAAGAAATGCAAATGAGGTTAGTATACATACATTTATCAGAAATCAAATTCATCATCAAAAAGACAATGGTAAAACCGAATACAATGTTTTAAAAACCTCTATAGAAAAAATGCGAACCTTTTTCTAATAGCTGCTGATATAGAAAATATCAGTTGAAAAACTTTGTGAACCTGCTATATTAAAACGGTACTCAAACTATTCCTTTCGGTTTTTTAATGGCCGCTTTAGACAGATCCGAAAGGGTTTGAGTACAACTAGGGCGGCCATTTGAGTACATTAAAATTTTTGCGTTTTTCTCCCAAGATAATTGGAAACGCCTGCCCGCCTTTGGAGGGAGCCGACAGTTTTTAGAGCTTCAGTCGGGATGCTGAGAATCGGACTCAGACCATACGGCCCCCAGCCGCATATTCTACCATTAAACCACATCCCGTTTCGCCGTAGGCGAAAATTTTCAATTTCTAATTTCTAATTTTCAATCAAGATCCAATTTTGTAAATTTTAAAACATTGAAAATTCAGTGAAAATTACGAATTGAGAATTAAAAATTGCATATTGAATTATAACAAAAAGGCGTTTACAATAAAACGCAATGGCAAAGGCAGCAAAAAATCCTCTTCCCAACGGACACTCACCCTCTTCCGGAAAGCTTGAAGCAGTACGACTTGCAATGGAGCAAATTGAGAAGCAGTATGGTCGTGGTTCTATAATGCGCATGGGTGAGGCACAGCAAAAGCTAGATATTTCAGTAATCCCGACAGCTATTCTTCCCCTAGATTTAGCTCTAGGCGTCGGGGGACTCCCTCGCGGTAGAATCATTGAAATTTATGGCCCAGAGGCGTCTGGTAAGACAACGGTTGCTTTGTCGGTAATTTCAGAGGCTCAGAAAAAAGGAGGAGTAGCAGCTTTTATAGATGCAGAGCATGCGCTTGATCCTCTCTGGGCACAAAAACTGGGAGTAAACCTTGAGGAGCTTTTAATATCCCAGCCCGATACAGGAGAGCAGGCGCTTGAAATCGCAGAAAGCCTTATTCGCTCAGGAGGAGTTGACGTTTTGGTTATAGATTCAGTTGCAGCGCTTGTTCCGCGCGCAGAAATTGAAGGAGAAATGGGAGACGCAATGATAGGGCTTCAGGCAAGACTTATGTCTCAAGCATTAAGAAAACTCACAGGAGTAATCTCTAAATCCAAAACAGTAGTTATTTTTACCAATCAGCTGAGACAAAAAATAGGAGTGATGTTTGGAAATCCTGAAACCACAACGGGAGGTCTGGCTCTTAAATTTTATGCGTCCGTAAGAATTGACTGCCGTAAGATTGAAACTCTTAAGGACGGAGACCGCGCAATTGGATCGAGGCACAGAGTAAAAATCGTGAAGAACAAAGTATCAGCGCCTTTCAGGATTGCGGAATTTGACGTAATGCAGGACGGAATATCAAAAGAGGGTGCAATAATAGACGTTGGTATAGAAATGGGAGCCATTCAAAAGTCCGGAGCATTCCTAAGACAAGGAGACACAATGTTGGGACAGGGAAAAGAAGCTGCAAAAATATTTCTTAAAGAGAACCCATCGGTAGCTACTAAAATAACCGAGGAAATACTTAAAAAAAGCAAATCTGAGGGAACTCCAGTCGCAGTAGGAGTCGAAGAGCCAGCGGAAGAAGCAAACGAGCGAGGTTAGCTCCATGTTATCACCCACAATAATTTTTGATCTTGGAAATGTAATTCTTACAAATGATTACCCCTGTCATACAGGAGATCAGGTAAAAGAATTTTGTGACTATTTTAACGTAAGTTTTGATAATTCAATGAGAGGATGGGAGACTTCCTGGCCGGAGTTTAGAATAGGAGAAATTTCAGAAGATGACTTTTGGAAAAAATTCCTCACATATTCCCTGACAGATAAAATCGATATCGACTTTGCGAAAAAGTTCTGGACGGAGAATCAAAAACCTAAAGAAAATATGCTAAAGCTTTTGCAAAGTCTTAAAAAGAATTATCGGTTGGCTGCCCTTACTACTATAAGTAAAGACTGGCTTGAATACAAAAGAAAAAGATTTAATCTCGATAGCTATTTTGAATTGATAGTTAGTTCAGGATACAGTGGATTTGTAAAGCCTGATAAAAGAGCCTACGATTTAGTCTTAAAAGAACTTTCGGAAGATCCCGCAAATTGTCTATTCATAGATGATCTTGAACGCAATCTTCCTCCCGCCAAAAAGCTAGGAATGAAAACTATTCTTTTTAGCACACAAGAAAATTTAGAGAAAGAACTTAGGGCATTGGGAATAAAATTCTAATGGATCTCACTTTTGAAAGATATCATGATCTGGCGCTTCGGTTCCTGTCATACCGTCCTCGCTCTGAAAAAGAAGTCATTGATTATTTAAAAAAGAAAAGGATACATGAATCTATAATCGATCGGATTATAAAAAGTCTTAAGGAGAAGAAGTTCTTAAATGATATTGAATTTGCCGAGTGGTGGATTGAGCAAAGAACAGGAAACAGGCCTAAGTCGTTTCGTATTATAAAGATGGAACTCCGAAATAAGGGAATAGGACGGGATATAGTTGACGGACTTTCAGAAAAAGTTGATAAAAATCTTGATGAAAAGTCTGCGTTGAAGCTTTTAGACAAGCATATTAAAAGGTTTGAAAAACTATCAACAAAAGAAGTCTACCGAAAACTCTTTCAGCTTCTGGCAAGGCGTGGATTTGACTTTGATCTTATAAAAAAAGTTATAGATAAAAGGGTAAGTCCTTGACTGAAAAAAGCTTTAGTTGTATACTCCATTTATAGCAAAGGTATCAAAGATGGCTATGAAGATTAAATTTCATCCTCTTTCGAAAATTCTTGGATAAGGACTAGTTTAGTCCTCCCCTTTGCTGGTTAAATTATGAAAAATCAAAACCCGGATCTTTTAGATCTCGAAAAGAGATTAATAGAAAAGCAGGATAAAATAGATAAAGAACGCGAGGATCTCGAAAAAGAAAAAGATAGGCTTAAAGAAGAAAGGGAAGAATACGTTAAGAAGCTTCAGAAAGCTTCAGGCCTTACCGCGGATGAGGCAAAAGCAAGCCTTCTAGCTGAGGTCGAAAACTCTCAGGCTCAAGAAATCGCAAAGATCTTAAAAGAGCGTGAAGAAGAAATAAAAAGAATTTCTGACAAAAAAGCACAGGAAATACTACTCGACTCAATGCGCCACGGCGCCCTCAATTATATAGCAGAATACACCGTCTCCATAGTTAAGATTCCCGATGAAGAAATGAAGGGAAGAATAATTGGTAAAGAAGGTCGTAACATTCGTGCATTCGAGCAGGCTACAGGAGTAGACGTGGATCTCGACGAAGAAGGAATAATAAGACTTTCCTCTTTTGATCAGATAAGGCGTGAGGTAGCTAGACGGGCTCTTGAGAAGCTTATTAAAGACACTAGGGTACAGCCCTTTAGGATAGAGGAGATTGTAAAAGAAACAGAAGAGGAAGTTGAGAAAATAATGTTTGAAGAGGGGGAAAAGCTTTCTCACGAGGCGGGAGTGTTTAATTTGCCCAGGGAGTTGATATCAATGCTTGGGAGATTTAAATTCAGGACATCTTACGGACAAAATCTGGTAGTGCACACTCTTGAGGAGACAAAAATCGGAATTCACATCGCTGAGGAAATAGGCGCAGATGTAAATATAGTAAGACTCGGATGCCTGTTTCACGATATTGGAAAAGTAGTTCCGGGCGAAGGAAGTCATGTAAAGCTGGGAGTAGAATATCTGAAAAGATTTAATATCCCTGAGGCAGTAGTTAATTGTGTGGCAGAGCATCATGAAGACCGTCCTTTTTCATCTGTCGAGTCGGTAATCGTGTCAATCGCAGATGCAATATCGGGCGCAAGACCGGGAGCCCGGTATGAGGATGTAGAAGAATACGCAAAGAGACTTACGGAAATGGAAGATATTGCTAAAAAATACGAAGGAGTTGCGGAAGCCTACGCATTTGAAGCAGGTAGAGAGCTGCGGGTAATAATCGATCCGGGGAAGCTTGACGATGCGCAGACTGTAGTAGTTGCAGAAAAAATAAGACAAGAAGTTACCAACGCGCTTGCAATTCCAGGGGAAGTAAAAGTAACAGCTATTAGAGAGTTTCGATCAGTTTCCTCAGAATTTAACTAAAGTCCCCTCTTGACAACTTTTCGTTTGCATTGTATTGTAAACCTAATCTATAAAGGAGGTGATTTTACTTGACTAAAAAAGATTTAATAGAACTCGTAGCGAAAAAAGCCAATCTTACGAACAAAGCCTCAAGAGACGCAGTTTCCGCTACTCTCAATGGTATAAGAGACTCTTTGAAAAAAGGGGAAAAAGTAGTAATAACGGGTTTTGGTACCTTTAGCGTTAGAAACAGAGAGGAAAGACCAGGAAGAAATCCAAAGACCGGTGAGAAGATTACGATAGCAGCTAGAAAGGCCCCGGGATTCACACCAGGAAAAACTCTAAAAAGGGCTATAAGATAGAAATTATTTGGAATCAAAAAGTTTCTGCAAAATATTCCTTTAGCATTGTCATAAGAGTTGTTTTCCCTTTATTAGATTTCAAATAGGCTTCTCTGCGTTTAGCATCTTTCTTACTACGATAAGCTTCATAATGAATAACCTCTAAGGGAATATAGGGTTTTGTTGACCTATTTTTACCGAGATTATGTGAAGTTACTCGAGGTTTTAAATTTTCTGAATACCCAATATAAATAAAGTTTTTAGATTTATTGTAGAGGGCATAAACATAGTAAAACTTCATACAAAACGGGCAGGTACAATACTGCACCTGCCATCGGTACATTCCTCACCTGCCGAGCGAGATATTGGGCAGGTACAATACTGCACCTGCCACAGACACAAAACTGCGTGCTGGTCAAAACCAGACACAGCCTTGTGTCTGGGAAGATAATAAGCCAGATTCTGTTTTAGATCGCAATCTATCTGAGTTGTAATATTTGTTACATCTCCCACCTTTTAGGTGATGCCCTCAAACTTTGATGCTCCCATAAAGAAGGTAGTAACGCATCATTCGGAGGTTACAGCAGGTAGGATTGCCCGTTTCAGAACTACTCGTCTCTGTTGCTCTCAAGTTTTGTCAATTCAAAACCTGTTTTAGATTCCGTTTAGTAGTATTAAGAATCTAATCACCAGCTATTGCTAGTCGGAGCTTACACTCCATCCCTGTCTTTATACCTGTCTGGACTTTCCTGTCCGATGAAACATCGGACTAGCGATCTATCTTCCCAGCCTGAGTATTTTACCATAGACTTTAAGAATAAGTCGAGCAAAGCATCTTATATTCACACTTCTGACAAAGAGTATTCCCGCTGCATTTGAAATCGCTTTGTTCAATTTCCGCAACCTTTTCTATTAAAGCGTCTTCGAGCTTTTTTAAATCTTCTTTAGTGAAATTCATAGACTTTTTTATATTCCCATCCAGGAAGTGAAGTGTTAACTTGATGTCTTTAGGATCGCGATTAAGAATATCGTCTTTAACCTTTGTTGCAGCCAAAGCATACATGGCAAGTTGTAGCTCGTGTGAAGTTTTAGCCTTCGGGTTATCTCCCCCTGTTTTATAATCAATTATTTCTATTCCATCACCTAATTTATCAATTCTATCCATCTTTCCGAACACCTTAACTCCGTTTTTTAATATGAATGAAAATGGTAGTTCAAGCCCCAAAGGCTTCGATTTAAAATCTTTAGCATCTTTATAAAACTCATTAAGCATATTTTTGCCCTGTAAAAAGCGTTCTTCTTCATGCTTCCTACTGTCATACCCCTCACTTATCCACTCTTCTTTATAAAGCTCCTGTAGTCTGCTGAGTTTTGGGTCGTCTCCTTGGACTATTTCCTTATAAAATTTATAAAGCGTACTGTGAAGAGATATTCCGAAGCTTTGGACAGATGCTGTAGGTGTAGGAATATTAAAAATGACTTTTGCTTTGTAATGAAGAGGACAGATATCAAACATTTGAAGATTCGAGAACGTAACGTAGCTAACTTTGAAAGGTTCTTTGGCTTCGTCTTTGTCCTCGGGCATATTGTATGCGGAGACTGTCTCACTGAGAGTTAATTGTTCTGCTTTGGACCTCAGATTCTCGAGTTTTTCAGCATCCGGTAAGGCTTCAAAAATGAATTGAGAGAGTTTTTTTGCTCTCTTTCCGCCACCATAATAATCTGCTGCGGTGAAAAAAAGCCTTTCACGGGCTCTGGTCATCCCTACATAAAAAAGCCTTCTTTCTTCTTCAATGTGAAAATCGGTATCTTTAGGGATTTTCTCTTTTATGATTGAGGGCGGTAAGGGTATTTTTTCGGATCTTTCCCTAGATGGGAAACGATCAGATACTAAATTAACTAAAAAAACAACTTTGTATTCGAGCCCTTTAGAAGAATGGACTGTTAAGATATTTACTGCATTACTTTCGGATGCATCTGTGTCAGCAGCAGTCGGACTATCTCCCATCTGAAGCATAAGGGCAAGCCATTCAGCTAAGATAAAAATATTACTATCTACCCTTTCAGCTTCAAAGCTTTTTATTCTATCAAAGAACTTCGCAATATTTTGTACGCGCCTCTCTTCTTTTATCGAGTCTGTTTTTTGAAGAGTAGAAAAAAGGCCAGAGTCAACCAAAAAGTAATAAAGAATTTGTCCAGCCTGCTCCTTTCTGCTCTTATTAAGATGTCTTTCTGCCATATTCCTAAAGCTTTCTAGTTTATTGCGGGTATCCTCCTTCAGGAAAGCCAGTCTATCATCTGAGAGCGCTTCAAACAAAGTAAAATTATTTTTCTTTGCAAAATTTAAAAGATAATTAAGTTCAATCTGAGAAATATCAAATATATCCATTGACAGTACTCTAAAAAGCGAGACCGTGTCTGAAAGGTTGGTTAGAAACATTAGGTAAGAAATTAAGTCCTTGATTTCTTCCTGCTGAAATAAGTGTCCTGGTCCTAGAAACCGATAGGGAATTCTTCTTCTTTGAAGCGCTGTAGAGACTGGTGATGCGTGATTATTCGCCCTCACCAAAATAGCAATATCTTTGTATTCGTATAATTTTGCTAAATCTTCAATAGTTCTTGCTATCTTATCGGCTTCGTCCTCCGAGCGTCTTTCATGGATAAATCCAATCGCTTCGCCGTGCTTCTTTACTTGGCTTTTAAGCTTCTTGTCTATTTTCTCAACTATCTCAAGCCTATTTGGATTATTGTTTTGTATTAGTCTGTATGATGCATCAAGTATTTCCTGCGTTGATCTGTAGTTTTGGGTTAAAGTCACGACCTCAGCTTTTGGAAAATTCTTCTTAAACTGCAGAACGTTTGATACAGCTGCCCCACGGAATCTATAAATAGATTGATCGTCATCAGCGACAACAGTTATATTTTTGTCATCCCCTGCTAATAGTATTGCCAACTCATTTTGTGCATAGTTCGTGTCTTGAAACTCATCCACTAAAATAAACTTAAATTGCGTTTGATATTTCTTAAGTATTTGTGGCCTTTTTCGCAGCATTAGTAGGGTGTTAGATATGAGATCGGAGAAGTCCATAGCTGATTCTTTTACCTTAAGATCCTCATATTTTTTATAGGCATTTGCCAATTCTTGATATTGTTCCGTCTCAACCCTCCGGTCCTCATCCTTATTGTTTTTGTCCTGCCTGCCGGCAGGCAGGTTTTTAGCCCAGACCATATATTCATCAGGCGTAACGTCTTCGTCCTTAAGCCTTGAAAAATGTTTTAGAAGCGCATCTAAGAATTTAGTAGGATTGCCAAGAGGCATAAAGTATTTAAGGCCAAGATCGAAGATGCTCCGACGAAGAAGTAGTACTGACTCAGGTTCTGAAATCAATTTATATCCTGGATCAATACCTATTATATGTGCATCGTCTCTAAGTATACGGTCGCAAAAAGAATGAAATGTATGAATCCAAAGATTTGTATATCCGTAGGGGAGAAGTATATCTATTCTTTCCTGCATTTCGTAAGCGGCTTTATCGGTAAAAGTCAAAGCCAGAACGCTTGACAGGGATAGATTTTTCTCTACGATGAGACGGCTTATTCGCTCTGTTACTACAGTTGTTTTGCCTGTTCCCGCACCGGCAATGATAAGAAGAGGTCCTTTTCCGTGGTTTATAGCCTTAAGCTGCTGTGTATTTAGATTCTTAGAGTCCATCCTGCCCTTATTTTTTGAGTTGCGTTTGGAGAAGATCTAAAATATTTTTCTTTGCCTCATCCAAGCTCATTCCCCAGTCGTCGGCCATTTTCTTGATATCGTCTTCAGTTAAAGAAGAGCCACCCTCGGTTACTTTGCCTCTGCCCATATCATCGTTTGGTAGTCCACACCCGCAGTTATAACACATAAGAATTATTCTACTATTACAGTTCCACCCTGAGAAGCGTTTAGGTGATTGTGGTAGTTATAGGTACCTGCATTTGGAAAAACTAACTCCAGCTTTTCTCCATCGTCGAAGTTTCCCAGGTTCAATTCTTTATAAGACGTATGTATGGGATGGGGGTTTGAATTTACTGTTGCCATTTTGCCTGAATTGTTGATCCATATCACCTTATCTCCAGCCTTTATGGTTATAGTTTTGGGTGAGAATCCGGTTTCGGAAAGCGTTACCTCGGTCTCGTTAGCAGTTGGGCTTTGTGATTCTTCCTGGGTTGTTTCTGGTGTTGGAGTGCTCTCGGATGTTGTGCTTGGTACAACCGGCACTGCTGTCGGAGCTTTTGACCTACTGATCAGAAGAAATCCTCCCCCCACCACTACGAGAATTAATACAGCTACCAGTGCTACTATTACCTTGGAATTCATATGTAAAATCCTAACACAGAGAGATTTTTATTGCAACCTTCACCTAAATCTAAAAAAGAGAAGATTTCCCAAAAGAAGAGAGAATATTAAAGGATCAAATGCTTGAAGATTTAGAGAGGGAAAGATAAAAACAGAAAGTAAGATTGTTAATGCTGCTACGCTTACGCCAAACAAAATCTGTCTCTTTGGATGATTTGGTGTAGTCATGGGCTCAGGGAGCATAACGAGAGAGAAAAAGATTACTGTAGGATCAATAAAGTAAAGCGAAGTTGACTTGAGAAAAAAAGAAAGCCCCAAGAAATACACCGCTAAAAAAGGAAGAATTATTCTCCACCTTCTCATTTTGTAAAGAGAAACAAAGCCGGGAGACAAAAGAATTATGAAAGGGAGTAATGTTTGCAGACTTGAAATATCGAGTATTTGCCAGGACACGCCGGACCAAGACACAGTAGCTCCGAAGACAAGACTTGCCAGAATTAGCCCAAAGGACGCGGGGTTAAAAATGTGTCTTCCTATCTTTATGAAATTTTTGGTAAACATAGCAAGGATGCTTGCTAAGACTGGAAAATAAATGGGGAGAGAGGGATCGGTCAAAAGCCCCACGATAAGGCCTGTTGCTATGGCAGCGGATGGAAAGAAGAGCTTTGCTTTTCTGATTTTAATAAAAATAAAATCAGCAATAACTGTTGCCAGAATAGTTGCGGGAACACTAAGTAATGCTTGGAGAGAGAAGTTTGCAAAAAGATTTAGAAGATATATTAAGAAGAGAAAGATAGACAGTTGAACTTTGGACTGATTCAGAAGATTTCTCATTTGCTATAATCATATCTAAACAACAACAATATGACAATTTCTCCAAAGCCCTACACAGCTAAATTTATTCGCAGGGAACAATTGACAGAAGACGTATATTCGCACAATTTTGAAAAACCAGTCGGATTTGAGTTTGCTCCAGGTCAATATAACAGATGGAGAATCGAGATGGAAAACCCTGACGAAAGAGGAACTTCAAGACCATTTACAGTCGCCGTCTCTCCGCTTAACAACTATTTGGTGATAACCACAAAAAAGGGGATTACTTCTTTTAAAAGAAAACTGTTTGAATTAAAAGAAGGAGAGCAGATAAACTTCTTTGGACCTTTGGGAACTTTTGTTTTAGACGAGCAAGACCTAAGGCCGAAAGTCTTTTTGGCCGGAGGAATCGGAATAACGCCATATTACAGTATGCTGACTTATGCTTTTGAAAAAAAGCTTACAAACATTATAATTTTGCTCGCATCCTTTTCAACAAAAGAAGAAATAATTTACCATAAAGAACTTTTAGAAGTCTCTAAAATTTTGCCAAACATTAAGGTCATCTATACTCTGACAAAAGAGGATGTACCTGGATTTGAAAGCGGAAGAATAAACGAGGAAATGATTAAAAAATACTCAGATGTTTCTTCAAGCGTTTTTTATATCGTTGGGCCGCCGGGCATGGTATCAAACATAGAGGGGATAGTCACGGCTATAGGAGTTTCGGAAGAAAGAATCAAAATCGAAAACTTTACAGGGTATTAATTTTATTGACAAGTTTTTAAAAAGAGACTAAACTGCCAACTACAATTATGGCTAGGAGAGTTGAGGAGGGTTTAATAGATGTTTTGGAGAATTCTGAATGGGATAGAGCTGTTGGACCTTTCTGGTCATCATCAAGAGTAGCAAGACTTTTAGGATTATCAGATGAAGAAGTCTTTGAAAGAAGTCAACGGAAGAAGCTCCTTGGACTAGTGGCTAGAGATGGTCAACTGGTCTTTCCTTCATTCCAATTTACTCAAAGTGAAGACGCTGGAGATTATGCGGTTTTACAAGGTTTAGAAGAGGTTATGACCCCTTTCGCTACTGTTCCGGAGAGCGCATCGTTAGGTTGGATGATAGCTTCGTGGCTTAAAGTAGGCCAGTTTAGCTTAGATGGAAAAAGTGTTATTGAATATCTTCGCAATGGAAATCCGCCTTCAATCGCAGTATCTCTTTCAAGAGAGAGAGCAATGTTTTGGAGAACTTAGGCCTCAATTTCTTTTACGACTTCTTTTTCTAGGCTTTTTGTTGTGTTGAGTTTTTTCCCGATTTTGTCAAATGATGAGGTGACGTTAATAAACTGAGAAGAGGCATTTGTAATGTGTCTCCCTAAAGTACTTAGGCCATCGTTAACTTTAGCGTAGTCCACCTTGAGAGCCCTAAGAAGAGCAAAAACTTCTCTTGACCTAGTCTCTATCTTCTTTCCTTCAAAAGACAGAAGAATCATCTGAAGATGAGCATAAAGAGTGGTAGGTGAAACCATATATACTCTTTGTTTTCTTGCATAATCCATGAGCTCAGGAATATTTGCCACCTCATAAAATATTGTCTCCGAAGGAATATACATCAGGCAAAAATCCATTGTTCCTTCTTCGGGAAGAATGTACTTTTTCGCTATGGCATCGATATGCCTTCTTACGTCTCTAATAAACTCCTTAGCGAATAATTCCTTCGCAGTTTTATCTGCGGCTTTCATCATCTTCTGAAAATTTTCCATCGGGAATTTAGAGTCAATTGGCAGAATTCCGGCGTCTGTTTTTATCGCGGCATCCACTTTTTCACCAGATCTGAATTGATACTGAAGATGAAAACTGTTTTTGGGAAAAATTTGAGAAATCAAATCCTTCAAAACCTCTTCGCCAACATTTCCCCTAAGCTTGGGACTTTTTAGAAATTCCTGAAGCTCTCTCATATTGCGTCCAATTTCACTCATTTCGCCAACGCCTCGATTCACATCCCGTATCGCAATCGCGGCCTTATCTAGCCTGTCATTGAGTTGCTTAGAATTTTCCTGAAGTGTCTTTACTACGCTTGAAGTTGTGTTTGTCATATTCTTGCTTGTTGCATCTAGTGACCCCTGCATAGATTTAAGCCACTCCATGAGCGCTTCGTCGCTCTGATTTTTATTTTTCTTAGTTTGTAAATAGAAAAGTGAAGCAAATCCGATCAAAAAAATTAAAGCGAGTACCCATGTGTCAGTGGACATTTGCATTATTCTATCATGAATGTCAAAAGTGAAGAGAGGGAGAAGCTTGCATATCTTTCCAAGATTCCTCTTTTTGAAAGAAAGCAGCTGCGGCTATCATTGCGCCGTTGTCGGTACACAAACTTTTTGTTGGGACAAAAAGTTTAATTTTCAATTTAGAATTTTCAATTTCTAATTCAAGTTCGTCGCGGAGACTTTGGTTTGCAGTAACTCCACCGCCTAGAAGAATTGATTTTGCTTCATATTTTCGTGCAGCTTTTAAAGTTTTTCTAATAAGCACAGCTATTATTGCTTTCTGGACAGACGCACAAAGATCGCGTTTTGTTTGTTCATCTAGTTTTTTAATTGCTTTTACCTCGCGAAGCGCTGCTGTTTTCAAACCCGAGAAGGAAAAATCAAAATCAGGACTTCCTATCATAGGCCTAGGAAGATCAAACCTTTTGGGATCGCCCTCTAGCGCCAATTTTTCTATTGTTGGCCCCGCTGGATAGGGAAGATCGATAAGCCTACCAATTTTGTCTAGTGCTTCTCCCGCTGCATCATCGCGTGTTCCGCCGATCCATTTTATGTCTTTATGTTTTTTTATGACCACCAAGTCCGTATGCCCTCCTGACACAACTAGGGATATAGCTGGAAAAGGAATATCGTCAGGATTTCTACCAATGAAGTTAGCGTAGATGTGTCCATAAAGATGGCTTACTGGAATTAAGGGGATTTTCCAAATGTACGACAGGACTCTTGCTGTCTCTACGCCTACGACTAGCGATCCCATGAGTCCCGGGCCTACTGTAATTGCGACTGCATCTATGTCTGGCATTCCTTTCTTTTGCTCAGACTTTTCTAATGCCTCCTTTATTACAGGAATGATATATCTTAGCTGCTCGCGTGCAGCATTTTCAGGAATTATTCCTCCTGTTTTCGCATGAAGCTCGACTGAGGAGGCAACGATATTTGATAGAAGATTTAGCGAAGACTTGTTAGATTCTACAATTGCTGCAGATGTCTCATCACAGCTAGTTTCTATTCCTAAAATTTTCATAGAAGCCTATCATATGTTTTCTATTTTTACCTTGTCCCCTTCTTTGAAATTGTATTTTTTCGAAAGACCTGCATTAATTTCTAATACCCTGTCTGCTGGCTGGGGCGTTTGATAGACAGCTAGTCCACCGCTTTGTGGGGGAGTTGGGACATTGTGATAGATTTTTACCACCTTATCCCCGTTTATAAAAATAATATCTATTGGAAACTTCATGTCTTTCATCCAGAAAGAATAGTAGTCAGGCTTCCCAAAAACAAAAAGCATTCCTCGATTTTTTGGTAGGTTGTTCTTTCCGGATAATCCTTTTTCCTGCTCTTTGGGTTCATCCGCTACAGCAACTGTAAAGGATTTATCGGAGAGCTCTACCCTCGGCGTGCTTAAGAGCCCGGAGCCTTGATTAAGGCGTGAAATAACAATTGCCATAGATACTATAACGAGTAGAACAGTGATCGAACCTAAAACAAGTTTTTTACTTGGAAGTTTTTTGAGGTAATTGGGCAAGAGTTTTGGTTGTTGAATATGAAATTCTTTTGGTGACACTTTTTATTTTTCCTCCAGCGATTCCTGCTTGTTCCTCTCTTTGTTTTAGATTAGGATCGCCTTCAGTTACTGCTATAATCGCAGGCTTAATTTGAGTTATCAGTCTATCATATTGAATATTGCTTGTCATCTTTGGAAGCATGATAATCCCATCTACAAAGCGAAGCCCGGAAAGAACTGCCGCTCGATCTTCCTGCGGATTTATTGGTCTACCGTATCCTTTTAATTCTCTTACTTTTTTATCGCTTTCTAAAAATACGAAAAGAAAATCTCCCTCATCCTTAGCTTTTTTAAGGAAAAGTATATGTCCCTTGTGAATTATGTCAAAACATCCGCCCACAAGAACTATTCTCTTGCCTTTTTGGTTTAGTTCCTCTGCTATCTTAATCGCTCTTTCGGGGGAAAAGACTCTTTCATTAAATAATTTTGTCATGGGGTTTTAGTTCCTCGCAGGAATACTGCTTGCCAAGGGCGGTAGTTGGAGACGAATCTGTCGGATATTATTACTTTTCCGTTTTTTTTCACTTCGCGATTAAATGATACATTTGCTCCCCATGCAGCGAAGTCTACTTGTTTTGTCTGGCCGAGGGGAAGTGTCGGATCATCCTCGTATTTGGGTTCGGGTGGAGAAGACTGGCCTCCTATTACAGGTGTTGTCATAGTTACTTCTCGTCCGTCTTTCGTGCCGTAAAGAAAAAAGGTTAGTCTTTGCTCAACGGGATCAATTGCGCTTTGTACTAAAATGTGGTGATCGGTATCGTTTTTGAACTTTAAATCAACCGTAGGTACATATATGGTTGCGTCTATCCCCGGAGGAGAATCCTGTTCATAATACTGTACCCTATAGGCATGAGCATTTCGTTCCACAATAGGAAGACCGGCATTTAGAAGCGCTCTGAAGAAAGTTGTAGATACCTGGCACACTCCTCCTCCGTCACCGAGCACCGTTCTTCCGTTTTGGATAACATATGCCTGTTTGTAGCCTGTAAACGCTGAAACATCTCCCAGGGTTTTATTAAAAGAAAATTCTTCTCCTGGAGGAATTAGAACGCCACTTATTCGGGACGTGGCAAGATTAATATTAAAGACTCTGGTTTCGATTGAATGCTGAAAAAGAGAAGTGCCTGATCCCAAAAGCTCTTTAATCCCCAAGTCGTTTACGCTTTCTGTTGTTATCTCGGGTTCGATCGTTTCTACTGGGATTTCTACGTTAATGTTTTTCAATCGCTGTCCTGCAAATAGTTTCTGAGCGTCTTTATCTACGCTTTCGTGTAGTAATGTTTTATCTACCTTTTTTCCGTTCTCGGATAGTTTAAAGGTAACAACTCTTCCGTTTTCGAAAGAGAAAGCTGCATCAACAGGATCCCTTTCTATTTTTTGTAAACTAGGCTTAATCAATTCGTTTAGCTTTTGTTCGGAGAATCTGTATGATGGTGAAAGATTAATTCCGTTAAAATAGGCATACGTGATAATACCTAAGTTTGTGATAGGATTCTTTCCTCTTCCTAAATCAATTGTTTGTTGGGACAGAAGGTCTGAGTCGTATCCAAGATCTATTTCCTTAGCCGAAACCGTAGCTATTTCATCCCCATAACTAAAGGTGATCGTAGATCCCTTGATTTCTTCATTCTGCTTAACGTAGTAGTTCTTAACATCTTCCTGTGTTTTTTTTCCAAAGTTAACACCATCTATTTTTATGCCAGGATAGACTTTATTATCATTCGCTTTTTGAAAAAATATATATGAGAAGCTGGATAAAAGGAAAGTAGCGAGTATGACTCCTGACAAGAACCAAAAGAGCATACCCGTAAGGTTTTTAAGTTGGGTTTTTTTGATTTTTTTCCACTTAAGTTTTCGGGGAAATTCCATTTTTTGAATACAACGTATTATACTATAATATAGAAGTGAGCGACGAAACGATTTTTCAAAATCCCAATACGTCCGGACAGGCTGGTATGTCAAAACCTCCCCCTGTTCCTCCAGTTGTGCCTCTGCCTTCACAGTCATCCGTCCCTCAGCCTCCAGCTCCTCCTCCTGTGGATGAGGGGAAGTCTTTCTTATCAAGATTTCTCTCGATACGCACAGTTAAGTTAATCGTAGGCCTTTTGGTGGTTTTAATAGTTGGGTTTTTAGCAATTAGTCTTATAAGCTCTTTGGGAGGAAAAAAAGATAAGAATGTTACGCTTACTTATTGGGGGCTTTGGGAAGACCCAGCAGTTATGCAGCCTGTAATAGCGGATTTTGAAAGAGAAAACCCAAATATAAAAGTAGATTACTCAAAGCAAGATGTAAAAGAGTATAGGGAAAGGTTAAGCTCAAGAATTGCAAACGGAGCGGGACCTGATATATTCAGGTTTCACAACACGTGGTACCCAATGCTTAAAGAAGACTTATCTCCTTTGCCCGAAAGCGTAATCAGAAAGGAAGAGTTTTTGGACAATTTTTATCCTGTAGCCGAAGCTGATTTGGTCAAAAACGGGGCAATATACGGTATTCCTCTGCATATAGATACGCTAGCACTTTTTGTTAACAGGGATATGTTTCAGGCAGCCGGAGTTAATCCTCCTGCAAGCTGGGAAGAATTCCGTGATTATGCGCTGGAGCTGACGGTTAAAGACGAAGAGGGTAATATTAAGACTGCAGGAGCTGCTATGGGGACATTTGAGAACGTAACCCACTCTCCGGATATCCTGTCGCTTCTCTTCATACAAAACGGCGTAGACGTCTACGGTCTTAAGCCTAGCCAGAGATTAACGGATGCGTTAAATTTTTATACTTCTTTTGCTGAGGGAGATGAAAGCGTCTGGAATAAGACCTTGGACAATTCGATACTCGCATTTGCGAAAGGAAACTTAGCTATGTTTTTTGGCTATTCCTGGGATTTCTTTACCCTTAAGGCTATAAATCCGAATCTCTCATTTGAAATAGTTCCTGTTCCGCAGCTTGCGGAGGGAGAAAAGATAGCTCTAGCGAGTTATTGGGCAGAAGGAGTATCTTCGGAAAGCAAGCATCAGAAGGAAGCGTTTCTCTTTATGAAATTTTTGGCAAGAAAAGACACTCAGGAAAAACTTTTTACAGAGGAGTCTCGTACTAGGCTGTTTGGTGAGCTGTACTCAAATAAGAATCTTTCAGAAAGGCTTAAAGACAACAGCTATGTTTATTCTATCGTTAAACAGGCTCCATTTGCGAGGTCCTCATACTTTGTGGATAACACTTTCGATAACGGAATAAATGCAAAACTTAACACCTATCTTAAAGATGCAATTAATTCTATACTGGCCGGAGGGTCTGCTGAGAGCGCTTCAGAAACGCTTGTCAATGGATTTAATCAGGTTGTGAGCCAGTATGAAAGCCAAACTAAATAACTCAATTGTAAAAACGCTTCTATACAGTGACATATTTGATTACCCCCTTTCGGAAGAGGAATTATGGAATTATTTGGTTTCCGAGGTAGAAGTTGGGAAAGAAGCTTTTCCCCAATCGGTAAAAAAGATAAACTCCGTCGTTTTAAGACGCGGAAAATATCTTTTTATAGAGGGAAAAAGTAAAAACATTAACTTGAGGATGAATAAGTTAAATGAGAGCGAAAAGAAGATGAGCATTGCGCGCATGGCTTCAAAAAAACTCTTTTTAGTCCCAACAGTTTTATTCATTGGCGTAAGTGGAAATTTATCGATGCTGAACGCCAGCAGAAAGGACGATATTGATCTATTTGTAATTACGCGCAAAAAAACACTTTGGGTTACAAGGTTACTTATGATTCTGATTCTCAAAAGAATAGGACTTCATAGAAAGAAAGGCGACAACGACTTTTCTAATAAGATTTGCCTAAACATGCTGGTGGATGAGGAAAACATAGCTATTCCTAGGAACTTGAGGAACCTATATACGGCTCATGAGGTAGCACAGCTTATGCCTGTGATCGAGCGCGATAACACTTACAGTAAATTTATTGATGCAAACAAGTGGGTTTCTGATTTTATGCCAAACATTCTTAAAGAAATGAAAGGGAGAAAGGTGAAAAAAACAGAGGAAAAAAAGATAGATGATTTGATTGAATGTTTACCTAAATTTCCACTCGCTGAAGGCTTGGCAAAATCACTCCAGCTCACTCTTATCAGAAGAAGCCTTACCCGCGAAACAGTAAAAGACGGATTCTTGGCTTTTCACCCCAGAGATTATAAATCCATTATCCTTAGGAAATATCGAAAAAATCTCGTAAAATACAAAATTAAAAGTTATGTTTAGTAAAGTTGTTTTCGGAGGGACCTTTGATCATTTTCACAAAGGACACAAAGACTTATTGGAATTTGCGATAAGCGTCTCGGATGAAGTTGTCGTGGGGATAACAAGCGAGATTTACGTCTCAAAAATAAAGAGTAGAGGGGGGAGTTTCGAAGGTTACAAAACACGAGAGATGGCTGTTTTAAATTTTTTGAAAACATGCGGTCCCCGATTCGAAATAGTTGAAATAGATGATGTTTTTGGAAAAACTCTTCAAAGCGATTTTGATGCTCAGGCGATAATAATTACCGTAGAAACACATAAAGGCGCGGAAATAATAAATGATGCTAGAAAAAAAGCAGGTCTTGCAGAGCTTGAAATCCTAATTTGTCCATTAACTATTGGTGAAGATGGGAAATCCATAACATCTGAAAGAATTAGGAGCGGAGAGATTGACAGAGAAGGGAAGTTGTACATAAATCCTTTATGGCTGAAGAAGGAAAAATATATAACAGATGAAGTTAGAAGAGAGCTTAAAAATCCTTTTGGAAAACTTATTGTGTCCCCAGAAAAGGAGGACTTTGAAAACGTAACAGGAGTATTAGCTTCGGTAGGAGATGAAAGCACTAAGTTTTTAAAAAGCCTTTTAATTAGGCCTGCAATTTCAGTAGTAGATTTCAAAGTGGCTAGGAAAAAGAAATTTTCCCGCCTTTCAGATCTGGGCTTTACGGGTAGTGAAGAATTGACACGAGTCAAAAACGAGCCTGGAACTTTAAGCCCCGAGCTTTTCAAAGCGGTGTCTTATATTTCCAGGAGGGGAAAAGATCAAGAAAGTGTAGTTCTAATCGACGGGGAGGACGATCTTGCGGTTATCCCTCTCCTTCTGGCGTTACCCTTAGGAAGCTGTGTCTTTTACGGCCAGCCCGCCCGCCTCGCAAGCGAGAGCGTTGTGGGCAGGCCCGAAGAAGGAATTGTAAAGATCTCAGTATCAGAGGAGAACAAGAAACGTGCCTACGATATAGTTAGTAGGTTCAATACTAGAGGTCATTGACAAAGAAAACTGTTTGCTATATCATTTTCGCTAATAAATCATTCCCTCAAATGCCGAGGGATTTTATTTGGAAAAATGGATAATAAGAAGATATATTTGACTCGAGAAGGACTAACAGAGCTTAAAGAAGAGTACGACGGTTTGGTCAAAGGAAAAAGACCGGAAGTTCTGGGTCGACTTTCACAGGCTCGAAACCTTGGTGATCTTTCGGAAAACGCAGAATACGTGGTGGCTAAAGAAGAGCTATCTTTCATCGACGGAAGAATTGATGAGCTCGAAGAGTTATTAAAGCAAGTTGAAATCATAACCAACAACAAGTCCCACAGCGCAGTAAAACTGGGTTCAACTGTGACCCTCACTGTGGACGGTAAAAGGGAAAGTTTTATGTTGGTTGGAGAATGGGAAGCAGATCCAAAAGACAAAAAAATATCACACGAATCGCCTCTGGGAAAAGCTCTTATAGGTCGAAAAGTCGGCGAAAAAGTGGAAGTCGAAGCCCCTGCCGGCAAAATCCTCTATACGATACAATCTATCAACTAAGTTCTCCTAAAGAGAGATCTGAGAATCTCAAGCGTTCTTTGCATATCCTTATCACTGACAACTATTGTAAGCTCCATTGGGGAGGTAAAAACTTGGAGAATATTAATTCTCTCCCACGCTAATGATTTGACAAAAAAATAATATATCCCTGGAGTATCTATAGCATCTTTTGGAATTGAAATTGAAATACTTGAAACAGGATAAAAAAATCGGCTATTCCTACCTGCATACTTAGATAAATCTTCCTTTTTTCCGAGGATAACCGTTCCGGTTGAGGCTTGCGTTTCTAAGAAATGTACCGAGTCTTTTATATTAGAATCAGAAATAAGAATGGCGAGATTGGTTTTTGCTGTTATTTCTGGCGCGATTTTAAAAATTTCTTGATATGGGGTGTCGGGATAGATATTTCCGCTTAAACGTTTTAATGCCATGATTATCGAGCTTAAGCTAACTTTCTTGATAAGCATGGCCTCTATTTCAGGCTTTATATAGCGAGCAAGGCCTGAAATATTGATGATATCTTTTGATAGAGCCTCGGAAAGGTATCTAGAGCGTCTAATAATTTTTTCCGTAGCTTCAGGTACGGTTATCATTTGCTAAATTTTAACAAAAACTCAAAAAAATATCAATAAATTCAGAAAATTGACAAATTCTGCTCAATCGCTAGAATGCGATAGAGGAAGTATTTTTATGGGCGTTAAAGAAAGACCAGCAGACGACAGACCTATTATTTCTATTTTAAGCGGAGTTGATGCGATTTCTCCTAATATGGCATTAGATTTTGCGCAAGGGATTTTTCCTGATGATCCCCAAGGGAGACCTCTTATCGAAGTTTTTGGAGAAAGAATAAAGAATATGTCGCCTAGCGAGGCTCGCGCTTTTGAAGAGAGGCACAGAAGACTTGCCGAACGTTATGGGTCTGGAGGACCCTAAATTGAAAATAGGAGATTTTATGGCGGAAATACCTAGTGGAATTACAAGAGATGTACTGGATAATTCATGGTGTGGGATGTCAAAAGCGGGCGTTATTTGGATGCCGGAACCGAAGGAACAGGCTATTGAAGAAATTGCGCCTCGTGTATTACCCGGAGTATGTTTTGGAGGTTTTGAATCAAACGTGGAGCGCCAAGCAAGAGAGACAAGGGAGGCAATAAGAGAGGTTGAAAGAATGCTTGGACTGGAATAATTCTTACATTTAATCTGTTATAATCTTGAATATGCTAGCGGTAGTTAAGGAAGATAAAGTTCCTGGACTTGTTCTTAAAAATATCTCCATACCATCCCCGAAAGACGGCGAACTCCTAGTAAAAATAAAAGGCGCATCCATTTGCGGCACAGACATAAGCATTTATGATTGGACTCCATGGGCGGAGGGGCACATCGTTCCACCTATTGTTATAGGACATGAAATAGTGGGTGAGGTACTTAAGGTAAATGGAAAAAATCCGCGAGGAATAAAGATTGGAGACTTAGTCTCCTCCGAGACCCACATATTTTGTGGAAAATGCTATCAATGTAAAATCGGCAATAGACACATTTGCGAAAACATGGAGCTTTTTGGAATAGGAAGGGACGGAGGATTTGCCGAGTACGCAACGATTCCAATAAGAACTTCATGGAAAAATGATAAATCCATTCCCCTTGAGGCAATGAGTTCACAGGAGCCCTTAGGAAATGCAGTTCACGTTGTTAATAAGGCAGGTGTCGAGGGCAAGACTGTTCTCGTAACGGGACTCGGCCCCACAGGTTTATGCGCTGTGGCAGCGGCGAAGGCAAAGGGTGCAAAAAAAGTAATAGGCCTTAATAGGGGGGAGTATAGAAGAAGTCTGGGTAAGAAAATGGGGGCGGATGAAGTTTATGATAAATTGCCAGCTAAATATTTAAATCAAATGGATATAGTTTTAGAAATGTCTGGAAATCCGGACGCTATTAAGCTTGCTTTTGAGGCGGTAAGAATCGCAGGAACAATAATAATTTTTGGAATTCCCAAGAAGGAAGTACCTGTGGATTTCGGTAAATACTTCATCAATAAAGAGCTTACTGTAAAAAGCGTATTTGGAAGAAGGATCTGGGATACATGGGAGGAAGTCTCGGAGCTTTTAAGGAATGGAAAAGTGGATTTAAGCAAGATGATTACGCATAGATTTCCCCTCAAAGATTTTGAAAAAGCTATGAATGTTATGAAGTCAGGAGAGTGCGGTAAAATTGTTTTAACGCCATGAGTAAAAGAAGCGATTTTTATAAGAAATTAGACGAAGCTGCGGCTTCTGCCAAGATCCCCAGAATCATTGAGTCTGGTGAAGGCGCATATCTTACAATTGATGGCAGACCAAGACTAAATTTTTGCTCAAGCCATTATCTCGGTTTATCCGTAAATCCACGTTTGGCAAAAGCCGTTAAGGGGGCGGTCGATAAATTTGGGATAGGGACAGGGTACAGAACTCTTGCAGGCACTCACATACTTCACGTAGAGCTTGAAAAAGCCCTTGCTCGGTTTAAGAGCGCCGAGGCAGCAATAGTCCTAACAGGTGGATATATGGCAAATTGTGCAGCGATTCAAACCATAATTGGAAAAGAAGACATTGTGATTTCGGATGAATTAAATCACGCCTCAATTATTGATGCTATAAGACTTTCCCAGGTTAAGAATAAGCTTATCTACGAACACCGAAATGTGTTGTCGCTTGAAGAAAAACTTAAGGAGGCAGAAGAGCTTCGAAACACTCCTCGCGCGGATGGAGAAGCGCCTACTGTTTTGATTGTGACTGATGGAGTTTTCTCCATGGACGGTGACCTGGCGCCACTTCCGGAAATTGTTTCTTTAGCTGAGAAATACGATGTCTTAACAATGGTGGATGATGCTCACGGAGAAGGAGTCTTGGGGAAGGGTGGGCGGGGAATTGTCGATCATTTCGGACTGCATGGGAAAATAGATATCGAAGTTGGAACGCTGAGCAAGGCGTTCTCCGTAATGGGAGGATTTATAACCGGAAAAAAATCTCTAATTGATTATTACAAACAAAAATCAAGACAATTCTTATTTTCAAACGCTCTCACTATTCCTGATACCGCAGCACTCCTAGAGGCAGTAAAAATTCTTGGGGAGTCAGAAGAATTGGTAAAAAAGCTTTGGGACAACGTGAAATATTTAAAAGAAGAGTTTGGAAAGCTGGGTTTTGATACGGGACATTCTGAGACTCCCATAACTCCTGTCATGATTCCTGATGAAGATAAGGCTCGGGAATTTAGCGCTAAGCTTTTTGAGGAAGACGTTTTTGCTACGCCAATCGTTTTTCCAATGGTTCCTAAAGGGAAAGCCAGAATTCGCGTAATCCCATCAGCTTCCCATTCAAAAGAAGATCTCGATCGCGGAATAGCCGCCTTTGCCAAAATAGGCCGCGAGTTGAGAGTTCTGCTACAATAACTTCATGTTCTGGGCAGATAAAGTAGCAGCGGAAATCATTGCTTCAGGAAAATATAAGCCTTTCTGGGTTGATGACATGTTTACTCCATCAGGCTATCCTCATGTTGGGTCTCTTAGGGGGCCACTGGTTCATGACATTGTTTATAAAGCTTTGAGAGATAAAAGGGTGGATGCCAAATGGACTTATGTTATGAATGATTTCGATCCAATCGATGGTCTTCCTCCAGAGCTTGAAGAACGGTTTAAACAGTATTACGGTCTTCCAGTTCGCTCTGCACCTTCTCCTGAAGAAGGATATGGAAGCTTTGGCGAGTATTTCGCAAAAGATATTCAAAAAGTTCTTAAAGAGTTGGGAGTAGAGGCGGAGTATTTGTCTTCATGGGATATGTATCACGAGGGGAAATTTAACGAAGTTATAAGAATTGCTCTGGATAATTCCGAGAAAATTCAGGATATTTACGAAAAAGTATCGGGAAGTAAAAAGAGAGAAAAAGGATGGCTTCCTCTTCAGGTAATTTGTGAGAACTGCGGAAAATTGGGAACTACAAGGGTCCATGATTGGGATGGGAAAACAGTCGCTTATGTTTGTGAACCTGACATGGTCAGATGGGCAAAAGGATGCGGAACAAGCGCAAGAATAAGCCCGTTTGATGGAAATGGAAAGCTTCCGTGGAAGGTTGATTGGCCGGCTCACTGGAAAGTGATGGGCGTGACGATTGAAGGAGCAGGCAAAGACCACTCATCAGCTGGAGGATCGCGTGACATAGCAAAAGCATTATGCAGTGAGGTTTTCGACTATCCAAATCCCTACAATTTGCCCTACGAATTTATGCTTATTGGTGGTAAAAAAATGTCTTCTTCCAAAGGCCTAGGCTTAAAAGCCCGTGACCTTACTGATTTTCTTCCGGTTGAGGTAGGAAGATTTTTATTTATTAAAACAGATTACAGGAAGCAGGTGGAGTTTGAGCCAATAGGGACGAATGCAATCCCCGTATTGTTTGATGAATATCAAAAAGCCGCCGAGGCATACTTTGACAAGAAAAGCGATGATTTAGGAAGAGCTTTTGAATTTTCACAAATTAAAGAAGTAAAAAAGCCGCCAAGTGTTCGTTTTTCTGTTCTAGCTCAATGGGTGCAAATGCCCAGCATGGATCAGGAAATCAAGGAAAAAGGACTTGAGGACTGGGCTAAATATGCAAAAGTTTGGGTGGAAAGGTTTGCTCCCGAAAACGATAAGTTTATGATACAGGAAAAATTGCCCGAGGAAGCCAAAAAATTATCTGATAAACAAAAAAATTTACTTTCTGAGATTTCAAAGCTTCTTGACAAAAAATGGAAAGCAGAGGATCTTCAGACCGAAGTTTACTCTCTCGGGAAAGAGCTTGGTTTGACTTCTACCGAGGCTTTCGAAGCTTTTTATATAGTTTTGATCGGCAAGAACCATGGTCCAAAACTCGCGTGGCTCATCCTTTCCCTAGATAAAGATTTTGCTAAAAAAAGATTCGAAGAGGCCGCCAAGTCTTAATGCAAAAGCTTCTTATTGCTACAAAGAATAAAGGAAAACTAGAGGAGTTAACTAGCTTCTTTTTAGATCTTCCGGTAAAACTCTTGTCACTTTCAGATATTGGTATTGATGATGATTTTGAAGAAAAAGGGGAGACCTATAGGGAGAATTCGCAAGGTAAAGCCATTTTCTATTCCAAAAAAAGCAGACTTCCCACAATTGCAGATGATGGAGGGATTGAAATTTCTGCGTTAGGAGGAAAGCCAGGTCCAAAATCCAGACGCTGGTTAGGGCGTGAGTCAACTGACGAAGAATTGATCAGGCATATGATTAGCGTTTCTAAAAATCTTCCCGACGACAATAGAAAGGCTTTTTTCAGAACATGCGTTTCTTTCGCTTTGCCGGATGGTAGGGTTTGGTCAAGCTTTGGGGAAGTTGATGGGATTATTGCCAAAAAGCCACATCTAAAAACACTTAAAGGTTATCCTTACAGATCGTTTTTCTTTTTGCCAGAAATTAATAAGTATTATCATGAATCTGATTTGACCCCAGAGGAGATGAGAGCCTATAATCATAGATATAAAGCAGTAAGCAAGTTAAAGCCTGTTATTATAAGAGAGTTAGGACTTTAACTTGAATTTACAATTTTAAATTTTCAATTTTCATTGAATTTTCAATTACTAGATTTTAAAAATTGCGATTTCATTAGAAATTAGGAATTAGAAATTAATCGTATATGCTTGACATACAATTTATCAGGGAAAACCCAAGCCTCGTACAAAAAGCTGCCGAAAGCAAAGGGACTCGGGTAAGCGTTGATCATCTTCTTGAAATAGATCATGAAGTAAGAAAACTTTCTCAGGAAGTGCAAGCGTTACGGGAAGAGAGAAATAAGCTCGCAAAAGAAAGAAATGTTGAAAAGGGAAAAGAATTAAAGATTACGCTTGAGAAAAAAGAGGCCTCACTTTCTGCGCTTGAAGAAGAACTTAAAATAGAGCTTTTTAAAATTCCTAATCTTCCTAAGAAGGATGTAAAAGTTGGAAAAGATGAATCTGAAAATGAAGTCCTTAGGAAAGAGGGAGAGCCCAGGAAGCTTGACTTTCCTGCTAAAGACCACCTCGAATTAGGGGAAGCGCTAAATATAATCGACGTCAAAACAGCCTCCAAGGTCTCTGGTCCTAGATTCGCCTATTTAAAGAATGAAGGAGTCCTTTTGGAATTCGCTTTAGTTCAGCTTGCGCTTGAAACACTTATTCACGAGGGATTTATCCCTATCGTTCCACCGGTTTTAATAAAAACTGAAGTCATGAAGGGGCTTGGTTATATGGAAAACGGTGGGGATGAAGATATGTTTCACATATCCCCAGACGGTTTTACTCTTGTAGGAACTGCCGAGCACGCAATTGTTCCCATGCACAGGGATGAAACGTTTCAAAAAAAGGATTTGCCTCTACGGTACGTCGGGTTCTCGACTGCCTTCAGACGGGAAGCGGGAAGTTATGGGAAAGATACGAAGGGAATTCTAAGAGTCCACCAGTTTGATAAGGTAGAGATGGTTTCATTTGTCGAAGAAGGAAAAGACGATGAAGAACATGAGTATCTACTGTCTCTCGAGGAGAAATTATTCCAGGCGCTTAAAATTCCATACCAAGTTGTAAAAATGGTTACAGGGGATTTAGGATTCCCTGCTGCTAGGAAATACGATATAGAAGCGTGGATGCCCGGGCAGGGAGAATATAGAGAGATAACGTCGGTTTCTACAGTCACGGATTTTCAGTCAAGGAGACTTAATATTCGCTATCAAGACGGACCAGATAAAAAATATGTAAATGTTCTTAATGGCACAGCTTTTGCAATTGGGCGGACTTTGATCGCGGTTCTTGAGAATTATCAACAGCAGGATGGCAGCGTTCTTATTCCTGATGTTCTGCAAAAATATTTAGGTAAAGAAAAAATCAGTCAGACGAGATAAAATTCACCACCTTATTTTAGTTGTTCTAGTAATCTAAACAGCATTTTTTAAAGCTAACTAATCTACTTGACATTTGTTTCAAAAACATTAGGATAAAAGTCATAGGACTAATTCCGAAGGAGGTGACGACTGCCCATGGCAAAGAAAAAGAAGAAAGCCAAGAAGAGAAAGTAAAATTGGTAAGCTATTTGGAGTATTACCAATTTGATCAATTGATCAAAACCCCATCCTGCCCAAGCTAGATGGGGTTTTTTTAAGCTTCAAATTGTGGTAAAATTAATCCTACATGTTTTCTTCCATTGCCCGAATTTTTGACTCCAACGATAAAGAGGTAAAAAGACTTTCTGCGGTAGTCTCCGAAATAAATAGCCTTGAAGATGAAGTTAAGAAGCTGAAGGACGAATCCTTCTCCAAGGAAACAAAAGAACTAAAGGACAGAGCTTCGGATGGCGAACCCTTGGATCTTCTTCTTCCTGAAGCTTTTGCGTTGTCAAGGGAAGCGGCCAGAAGAACTATCGGACAGCGTCCCTTTGATGTTCAGTTAATGGCAGCTGTGACACTTGCCCAGGGGAAAATTACAGAACAAAAAACGGGAGAAGGTAAAACATTATCTGCAGTTTCGGCTCTTTATCTCCACAGCCTTACAGGGAAGAACGTCCATTTGGTTACGGTAAACGATTACCTGGCTCGCCGAGATTGCGGGTGGATGGGTCCAGTTTTTTCGCTCCTCGGGCTTACCGTCTCATCAATAATTAATGACGCGTCTTTTATTTACGACCCAAACTTCGAAAATAAAGATGTGCATGATTTCAGACTTTTGAGACTGCGTCCGGTTTCAAGGAAGGAAGCTTATGAGGCAGACATTGTTTATGGAATAAATTCTGAATTTGGGTTTGATTATCTAAGAGACAATATGGCATCAAGCGTTGATGGTATAGTCCAGAGGGGACATTATTATGCAGTGGTTGACGAAGTTGACTCAGTCCTTATTGATGAGGCCAGAACTCCGCATATAATTTCTGCTCCCGATGAAGTTCCCACCCAAAAATATTACGAGTATGCAGGAATTGTCGATAAGCTTTCCTCGGATACTGATTATAAAATTGATGAAAAACTTAGAACAGCTCACCTTACGGATCACGGAATAGAAAAAATAGAAAAACTTTACGGAATTTCAAATATTTATGAAAAGGATTTTGATACGGTCTATCATTTAGAAGCAGCGCTTAAGGCCAGGACACTTTTCCACAAAGAAAAAGACTATATCGTAAAAGATGGTCAGGTAATCCTTGTTGACGAATTTACCGGAAGGTTGATGGAGGGAAGAAGGCTTTCAGAGGGTCTTCATCAGGCAATAGAAGCGAAAGAGGGAGTGGCAATTCAGCGGGAATCAAAAACCCTTGCTACCGTATCTCTTCAGAATTATTTCAGGATGTACGAACGCTTGGCGGGAATGACTGGTACTGCAGTTACAGAGTCTCAGGAGTTCCATAAGATATACGGGCTTGATGTTATTGTGGTCCCTACAAATATGCCAACGGGAAGAAAGGATAACTCTGATGCAATTTACAAAACAGGACGTGCAAAGTTATCAGCAGTCGCAAACGAAATCGAAAAAGCTTATAAAAAAGGCCAGCCGGTTCTTGTGGGCACAACGTCAATTGATAAGAACGAAGTCTTGTCAGAGCTACTTAAGAGGCGGGGAATAAAACACGAAGTTCTAAATGCAAAAAATCATGAAAGAGAAGCGGAGATTATCGCTAAGGCAGGAGAAAAAGGATCTGTAACTGTCGCTACCAACATGGCAGGACGAGGCGTGGATATAGTTCTTGGCGGAGACGCTCCAAAGAACGAAGACGGAAGTGATATGAGGGGGACTTCGGAGTGGGAGAAATGGGAGAAAAAGCATAAAGAGGTTGTTGAGTCGGGAGGACTTTTCGTGATTGGGACTGAAAGGCATGAGTCAAGAAGAATTGATAATCAATTGCGAGGCAGATCTGGAAGACAGGGTGATCCGGGAGAATCAAGATTTTTTGTTTCCTTGGATGATGAGATAATGCGGCTTTTCGGAGGGGACAAGATTTCAGGAATAATGACTCGCTTCAATATGCCCGAGGACGTACCGCTTGAGCACCCCTTAGTCTCAAAAGCTATAGAGCAGGCCCAGTCAAAGGTGGAGGGCTTTAATTTCGATATCAGAAAAAATCTAGTTGAGTACGATGACGTACTAAATAAGCAAAGAGAAATAATTTACAAAAGAAGAAGATCTGTGCTTGAGGAGAAGTCGCTTAGAGAAGAAATGCTCTCAAAGATAAGAGAGGCGATTACCGCAGTAATTTCTGTTAACTCAATTGAAGCAGAAGGAGACACAAACCAGAGAATAGCAGACGAATTCGTAACTATAATTCCATTTAATGACGAGTCTAAAAAACAACTCGTAAAGCAGTTGTCCGGGCAAAAAACCAGTGAGGGAAAAATAGAATTTTTATCGGGCATAGCGGAAAGCATTTATAAGAAAAGGGAAGAAGACTTGGGTGAGGAAATAATGAGGCAAATTGACAGGTTCGTAATGCTTTCAGTAATAGATACTTTCTGGACAGACCATTTGGACGCAATTGATAATTTAAGGCAGGGAATAGGGCTTAGGGGCTATGGGCAGAAAGATCCTTTAGTGGAATATAAGAATGAGGCGTTTGGAATGTTTGAAAAGCTTATAGCTGCGATTGATGATGATATAGCTCACAAGGTTTTTAAAATCCAAGTGGCTCAATCCCCGCATGAACATACTCATGAACATGAGCACGCAGCAGGATCAGAAGAAATAAAAGAAGCTTCAGTGTCCGAAATAAGTTCGGCTTCTGTAGGGCCTGTTTCATCAGGCGATCTCCCTTCCGGAAACGGCAAGAAAAAGTTAGGCCGAAATGATCCCTGTTGGTGTGGATCGGGTAAGAAATGGAAGAAGTGCCACTATCCTGAAGTTTCTGCTTAATTTCTATTTTGCTCCAAAAACTAGCTTTACAATAGGGGTTCTTAATAACAGAATAGTGATTAGATAGGAGATAAATAAAACCAGGATTAGTCTGGAAAATATAATTACAGGGAGGGGTAGGGGGCTAAAATCCACAGCTAAATGAAATTGCATTTCAAGAAAGCGTGCAACAAAAGGGTGAATTATATAAATACCAAAAGACGCTCTTGCGATAGAATGTACGAGACTGCTAGAGAGTATACTGTTTTTAAGCCATGTATATCTCAAGTTTAGAAGCAGTAAGAACGCGCTGATAGACATTATGACAACATTAACGCTTAGATAATGGTCAGTATAATGTGAAAGACAGCCTCTGGATGACAAAAAACTATAATTAGCTCCAGCGAGTGAATATTGAAAGTAATTTCCCACTAAGGTTACTGTAAAGCCCAGAAGATAGAGAGCTAACAATTTATTTCTGCCGAAACTATCAGATTTATTTCCCAATATAAATCCTGCGATAAAAAGTCCGGTATAAGGTATCCATTTTGTAAAAAAGTTTTCATAGCCACAAGCTTGAAAAACAAATTGAAAAGCCACTAAAACAGCCCCCAGTATGAGAAAAGTTTTTGTGGCGAATTCGTTTGAGGATGCCTTATGGGTACGTAGGAAAGACCGGATTAAGGGAGCCATAAAATAAAGGCCAATTATGATTACAAGAAAATATAAATGATACATGTTGCCTAGGAAAGCATTGGGTAAGACATGCGAGTTGAAATGCCGAAGTGATGGTAAGCCCCCTCCATACCAGATATAAAATGTGAACCAAAATGCAAGGGGTATCGCTATTCTATGAAATATTCTTTTGAGTGATTGTTCAAATGACTCATCTTTGCCTAGCATGAGATAGCCACTCAGCATTATAAAAAGAGGGATAGAAATTCTTGATAAGGAGTCAATAACTATGGTAGCCCACCACGTCATTCCTCCAAAAAAGTCTGCTCTGGTATAGACTGCATTTGCAATATGAATACTTACAACTCCAAAAATAGCAATGTCCCGAATAATATCAGCGGAAAAAATATAAGATGGCTTTTTATTCATTAAATAATTCCTAATGAGTCTATCAAGAATTTAATCAATTAGGTACCCGAATTTTATAAGGTTGGTTTTGCCGGTTTTATCAAAGACAATTCCTTCTTTCTCTAGCATTTTTTGCTGGATTTGGGGGCCGCCAAAAGCGTAACCTTGGGAAATTTTGCCCTTTGAGTTAATGACCCTATGACAGGGGACGTTCTTGGGATCCTTATTTTGGTGTAGGGCGAATCCAATTACTCTAGGGTCTGTTCCCACGAGTTTTGCCAAAACACCGTATGTAGTCACCCTACCTTTTGGTACGGAAGCTACCAGATCATAAACTTTATCAAACATGTTCATTTTAATTTAACACCTGCTACTATAAAATCTGCCATAAGCTGATGTCCCGCGGGGGACGGATGAATTCCGTCATTCCCGTCTACATATAGTTTATTTCCAAATCCCTGTGGATCTACCTGCGTACTTGAAAACACATTAATTATACCCACATTTCGTTCTCTTGCAATCTCAATTGTATCGTTTAATTGCTCAATAATTCTAAGTGCATGTTCTTCGGCTTTATCTTCAGGCAGGTTAACTCCGTTGGTCCCCTTACCAAAGGTTTTACCAAGTGGCGCAATTTCAACTAGGACATAAACCTGGGAAGCATATTTTTTCGTTTCTTCAATCATCTGTCCAAGAAGATCTTTATGCTTCTGAGGATTGTGGGGGTCAAATGGGTTATAAGAAAAGGACCCGATGATTATAATGTCTGCATTTATCTGCGTGATAGGAGGGTAATTTCTCTCTCTGTTGGTGAATGGACTATTAAGTCTCTCAAGCCCCATCTCTACATTCTGCGCGCCTATGCCGTAGTTATAAAGCTTAAATGAAGTTGTTTCGTATTTTCCCTTAAGGCTTCGATCAAGATACTCTAGATTTTCGCCCATCGTATCTACCATAGAGTCACCTATGAGGGCTATTGAATAAGTAGACTTCGTAAGCTTAGCAGGCGGTTTCTTGGTGGGCGTTAGCGTGGCGGTTATGCTTGTGCTTGCGGGTAAAATAGCTGGAGTTGTCTTGGCAATAGGAGAAACGATGGGTTTTTGCTCAGGTAGAATAAGGGATTTTACGGGTGTCTTAAGCGTGATAATAGCAACGAGTGGCAGCAGAATTGCTGCTAGAACTAAGCCTTTTTTAAGCATTTCTTAGAATTAGAAGATAAAACAGTATCGCCAAAATTATTCGATAGACGCCAAACGCAATAAACGAGTGGTTCTGAATATAGCTCAGGAGAAATTTGATTGCAAGAGATGCTACTAGAAAAGATCCCAAAAATCCCACAACTAGAAGGATTACTTCACTTGTGCCGAATGAAAAGTCTGATTTTAAAAGATCAAGTCCCGTTGCCGCAAGCATAGTGGGAAGAGCCAGGATAAAAGAGAATTCGGCAGCTGTTTTTCTTTTAACTCCCATAAGCCTTGCTCCTATAATTGTTGCCGCGGCTCTGGACACACCCGGGACTACGGAAATGGACTGGAAAAGACCGATTACTAGTGCACTCTTAAGTGAAATTTTTCCTATGTCGTTAACATGGTGATCTTTTTCCTTAAAAAAAAGTTCAACAATGATTATAAGTATCCCGCCCCAGAATAAAGCAGCTACAGTCACCAGGCTATTTCCCAAAAGTACATTCTTAATCGATCCATACAGCAAAAGTCCTACCAGGGCAGTTGGAAGAAAAGCTATGATTGTGGGAAGTAGCACTTCTTTTCTTCGAATCTGCTTTAGATACAAAAAAAGTACGGACATTATGGCACCTAACTGTATGTATATTTCAAAGCTCTTAACAAATTCCGTCTGCTCAATTTTAAGAAGTTGTGATGCTAATATAAGATGACCTGTTGAGGAAATGGGCAAAAACTCCGTAATTCCTTCTACGACGGATAGGATTAAAGCATGTATGATGTCCATTTTGATGAAATTATATCAGAAGGTGAGCGCTGAAGTCGCTTATAAATTTTTCTTACTGCCTGCGGGAAATAGTTTGTACCGTCCATAAAGTCATTGTCCCTGATGTTCGTGCGAAAAATTCACAAGCTCCCCGCGCAATGCCGTAATGGCTCTATTTACTATTTACTATTTTCTATTTACTATAAAGTTATGGATAACCTTAAAGAGCTATCAAAGCTTATTCGTTATTATATCCTTAAATCTACAACCCAGGCTGGCTCTGGCCACCCTTCGTCCTCTTTATCAGCTGTAGAACTTATGACTGTGCTATTCTTTGGAGGGTTTTTAAAATACGACCTTAAGGACATACAAAATCCTTTAAACGATAGGGTTATTTTCTCCAAAGGTCATGCCAGCCCGCTTTTGTACGCTTTGTGGACTTCAGCCGGAGTCATGTCAGAAAAAGAGCTCCTGACTTATAGAAAGTTCGGAAGTGTTCTTGAAGGTCATCCTACTCCGCAGTTTCCGTATGCAGAAGTGGCGACAGGGTCTTTAGGCCAGGGGTTATCAATTGGTGTGGGCTACTCCTTAAATGCAAAGCTAGACGAGCTTCCATACAAAACATTCGTTCTATTGGGGGATAGTGAAATGGCGGAAGGGTCAGTGTGGGAGGCGATACAGCTCGCCTCATACTATAAACTTAGTAATTTGATCGGAATTCTCGACGTAAATAGGCTGGGTCAGAGAGGAGAGACAATGCTTGGGCATAATGTTAAAGAATATGCCAAAAGAGTTTCTTCTTTTGGCTGGGAGACTATAGTTATAGACGGTCATTCTGTCACAGAAGTCGCGGACGCCTATTCTCTCGCAGAGTCATCCAAAGACAAGCCTGTGATGATAATTGCAAAGACCATAAAGGGTAAAGGTGTCTCGTTTATGGAGGATAAGATTGGCTGGCACGGCAAGACACTCCCCTACGAAAAACTAGGGGAGGCCTTGAAAGAGCTTGAGGATATAGACAAGACTCTTCGGGGACATATTGATAAGCGTGAGAGCTTAGGCCGCGTAAATCAGCCCTTCTCCGGGTTTCATGGATCTCGCGTCGCACAATATAATAAGGGAGATTTAATTGCTACAAGAAAAGCATACGGTGAAACATTGGTCGCCATTTTTTCTGAGGACACTCCCCTAGTCGTTCTTGATGCTGAAGTCTCAAATTCTACTTATTCTGAAATTTTTAAGCTCAAGTATCCTGAGCGTTTCTTCGAAATGTATATCGCAGAGCAGAATATGGTAGGAGTTGCAATCGGGCTTTCAAAAAGAGGGAAAATTCCTTTTGCTTCTACCTTTGCAGCATTTTGGTCTCGCGCGCATGACCAAATACGTATGGCAGCATATTCTAACGCCAACATAAAGTTTGTCGGTTCACACGCAGGAGTGTCAATTGGTGAAGACGGGCCGTCCCAGATGGGTCTTGAAGATATCTCAATGTTCCGAAGCGTGTTTGGTAGTGCTGTTTTATATCCATCAGACGCAGTTTCCTGCGCCAAGCTTACCCTTCAAGCCGCAAATACAAATGGGATTGTTTATTTACGGACCACGCGAAAAGAGACGCCTGTTATTTACGAGAATTCTGAAGAGTTCCCAATTGGCGGAAGTAAGACTTTGAAAGAATCGGACAAAGATGGGGTGACTGTTGTCGGAGCAGGGATAACAATCCATGAGGCTCTTTTGGCACATGAGATGCTAAAAAAAGACGGAATAAATGTAAGGGTGATAGATATGTATTCTGTTAAGCCAATAGATTGTGCGACGCTAGAAAAAGCAGTGGAGGAGACAGGTGTGATAGTAGTTGTTGAAGATCATTATCCAGAAGGCGGAATCGCAGATGCGGTCCGCTCCTGCCTCTCCGGATTAAAGACAGCAGTATACAGCTTGGCAGTTTCAAAAAAGCCCCGAAGTGGTACGCCTGAAGAGCTTTTAAATTATGAAGAAATCTCAAGCAGCGCCATTGTTAAAAAAGTAAAAGAGGTGTTAAGCTAAAAGTATGATAAAAGTCGCAATTAACGGATATGGGCGTATCGGGAGACTCGCGCATAGAGTAATTCTCGAGAGATTTTCCAAACAGCTAGATGTTGTAGCTATAAATGCCGGCTCCTCAACTGACATTAAGGGATGGATGTATCTTCTCAAATACGATTCTGTTTACGGGACGTTCCCTAACAAGATAACCGTTAAAGAAAATAGTCAGTCAAAGGCTGACTTCTTAGGGGAAATGTTGGTAAGTGGAAAGAAAATCCAAATGTTTTCGCAAAAAGATCTGGGACTTCTTCCCTGGAAAGATTTAGGAATAGACGTAGTTATTGAATCAACGGGCCATTTTGAAAGCGAAAAAAGTTTGAAATTGCATCTTCAGGCAGGAGCAAAAGCTGTGGTTTTGTCGGCACCCGTGAAGGAGGGAAATATTCCGACATATGTCTTGTCGGTAAACGCAGAGGATTACTCTGGCGAAGATGTAATCAGCAATGCATCCTGCACTACGAACTGTATTACGCCTGTTGCAAAAGTTATGGTAGATAATTTTGGGGTAGAAAAAGCAATGATGACTACAGTGCACGGATATACTTCAGACCAAAGGCTTCAGGACGGAGGGCATAAAGACTATAGAAGAGCGAGGGCAGCGGGCCTTAATATTATCCCTACATCAACAGGCGCTACAATTGCTGCAGGTAAAGCTTTACCCGAACTTTCGGGAATTTTTGAAGGATTGGCTCTACGTGTACCCGTACCCGTGGGATCACTCTCCGATTTTACGTTCGTCACCAAAAAAGAAACAAGCAAGGAGGAAGTCAACAATGCGTTTAAAAAAGCCTCAGAAGACAAGAATTACCAGGGAATACTTGAAACGACGGAAGATCCTATTGTTTCCTCAGATATTATAGGAAATCCTGCTTCCGCTATAGTTGATCTCTCTCTTACTCAAGTTGTCGGAGGAAATATGGTAAAAGTCATAGCCTGGTATGATAACGAATACGGATATGCAAATAGACTTGTCGAAGAAGTAGTGATGGTGGGGAAAAAATCCTAATTTTCTAATTCTTCTATTTTTCTTATTCTTCGTTCGTGTCTTTCGGCGGGATCATATGGAGTTTCTAAGAAAGATTTTACTATTCTTTTTGCACCATCAAAATCTATAAAGTCAGACCCGAGGGCCAAGACATTTATATCATCGTCATTTCTCGCGTTTCGTACTTGATCGGGATTAAATCCCAGACCGCATTTTATCCCTTTTATCCTATTTGCTACAATATCTACCCCTACGCCTGATCCACAGATTACTATTCCTCTCGATCCTTCGTTTGCCAAAACTTTCTCTGAAACTTTCTTCGCGTAATCTACGTAGTCATCGTTTTGAGAAAACTCAAATGCTCCGCAATCTTCTATATATTCATTACCCATTGAGGAAAGGAGCTCAAGAATAATCTTGCCTTTTAATTCAAATCCCCTATGGTCAGCTCCGATAAATATTTTCATGGTTCGACAGGCTCACCATATACTATCGCTTTTAGTTTATCAGTTATTACCATTGGATTGTCATTCTGCCAAATATTTCTGCCCACTGCCATGCCAATTGCTCCTGATTTCATAACTTCTCTTGCAGTAGTTAAGAACTCCTCCTCTTCCCTCTTTTCTCCTCCTGATACGACAACTTTTGTTAACCCTGCTGATTCTACTGCCCACGAAAGAGCCTCCAAGTCTCCCGGATATTTTATCTTTACTATATCTGCCCCAAGCTCAAGGCCTAGTCTTGTAGCATATGCAGTCATTTCTCCTACATCTTTTCCTTTTGTTCCTGACCCATGAAGATACATCCAGGCAATTACGGGAAGTCCTTTTTCGTGAGCCTCCTTCTCAATCTTTGAAAACTCAGAAAATATGACCGGTTCATAGGAGCTGCCCACATAAATGGTATAACCGACTGCAGAGGCTCCTAATTCTATAGCCTCAAGAACGCTGCAAATCTGAGGGGAATAGGGATCGGTATGTGCTACTAAGTTAGTTTTTCCGTTAAGCTTTACTATCAGGGGTACAGACCTATATCTGTCCGTATAGTATTTTTGCGCAATTCCCTTTTGAAGTATGACTGCGCTATAGTCCCCTTCTTTTGCAATTCCCAGCACGAAAGTCGGATCTACGTTCTCATCGTTAAAATCTGTAGGTCCGTGTTCCAAGCCCTGGTCATAAGCTAAAAAAATAGCTTTGCCGTTTGTGTGAATAATTTTTGATAGGTCCACCATACTCTAAATTTTCAATTTTTAATTCCCAATTTTTAATGAATTTTCAATGTTTAAAGTTTTTCTACTCTGAAACTAGATTTGCTCTTTGACTTTTCTTCCATCTCTTCTTTTGAAAGAAGTCCTGCTATAGCGCCAAGTTGTCCTATGACCGATGCCGAATTAGCACTACCCCAAAATAGTCTTTCTTCCGGAGGTAATCCAAGAAGTATTGCCGATATAAATCCTGAAGCAAATGCGTCGCCTGCGCCTGTTCTTTCTACAACTTCCGTTTGAACCAAGCCTGCTTTATATAGTACCCCTTGGTTATCTAGAAAATACGAACCCTCCACGCCATTAGTTATAACAACTTCTTTCGGGCCAAGCGCCTTAATTTTTTGAGCAAGTTCTCTTATTTCCAAAGGATTCTCGCCAAGTATGGTTTTTGCCTCCTCCTTATTTAGAAATATTAGATCGCATCTTTTCAAAACCTTCCCTATGATTTCATTTTTTTCTTCGATCTGATGCGCGCCCGGGTTAAAAATGAGTCTCGAGGAATTTTGTTCTGCGAACAGCAAAGCTTTTTCGTAAGCGTCTATCCACTGTTTTCCAAGACTCGTGAGATAAACGATTTTTGTCTCGATTTGCGTAAAATCAAATTTATGCTCGCGCTGCCTTTCTTCAGCAAAAATTATTCTGTCTCCTTTATAATTAATTATTACGCTAAAACACGATTCCTTTTCCTGACCCCGCCTTAGGAGTGATTGATCTACTCCTTCTTTCTCAAGAGTTTTTGTAATCTTTGGAAGAAATTCATCGTATCCTGTTTCCGCTGCAAGGGTTGTCGAAAATCCGAGTCTTCCCACGCCTATTGCTACATTTGAGGCATCTCCTCCAAGTGAAATGTCATATTTCTCAAGGTGAATTTTATCTCCGATTTTTAAGACAAGCTCTTTGTTTGCTGTGACACTGAAGTGTTCACTGGCATCAGGAATACTTAAGAAGATGTCGACTGTAACGTTTCCTATGGACAACAGATCAAAGGAGTGCATAAAACAATAGTATTAGATAGACTAGCCTGTTTGCAATAACCGGAGAGTTTACTTACAATTGTGAGATGAAAGAGAGAGATACTGAACGAGAACCGTGGGACAAAAAAAAGATAGTTTTAGCTTGCCTTTTTCTCTTAGGCGTAGCTCTTCTTTTCTTCACGCTAAAGTCGGTGCTCTTAGATGATGGAGGGACTACGAAAAAAGACACAAGGGGAATAAAAACCGAAAAGCTTACTACTCAGGATGCCTTTGAGGGTGTGGAGACTCCTCAATTCAGCATAGATCTGGAAGAAAAAGTGGGGTTAATTAAAGAAGATTTGGATAGCGTAGACGTCGAGGAAATTGCATCTTCTTCCCCGCAAATTCAGAAAATATTAAACGATATAAAAACTTTAAAAGATTTGCCTTCAAGTACCGCCCGCCAGACCTGCGAGAACCTTTGTAAAAACTTTTGACTGAGAGGTAGTTTCTATGGAAGAGATTAAGCTTAGAGCCCAAAAAATTATCGTTTCTTTAAATCCTGAAGCAAAAAGAAAAAGACTTGAGGAGATACATAAAGAGTCCCAGAGCCCGAACTTCTGGAAAGATAACGAGAGGGCGTCAATCCTGATGAAGGAAATGGCATCCGTGCAGAAGGAGCTCGGGAAGGTTGAAAAAATTAATTCTCTGCTTAAGTCAGGAGATTTAGGAGAGGCCGAGAATCTTCTTTCGGAGCTTGAAGTATATGCTTATCTATCCGGTCCTTTTGATCGCGGGGCAGCAATAGTTTCAATTCATTCGGGTCAAGGCGGAGTTGAGGCAATGGACTGGACGAGTATGCTTTTCAGAATGTATTGCCGGCTTGGGGAAAGAAGGAAATGGACGCTCGAGGTATTTGAAGAAACCATAGGCGAGGAGGCAGGTCTCAAAAGTGTTTCATTTACGGTTAAAGGAGAATTTGCCTATGGATATTTAAAAAACGAAGCAGGCGTACATAGGCTTGTTCGTCAATCCCCTTTTAACGCAGACAGCCTTCGCCAGACATCTTTTGCTCTTGTCGAAGTCCTGCCCGAAATAGAAAAAGATATAGAGACAGATATCCGAGAAGACGATCTGGACTGGGAATTCTACAGAGCAAGCTCTCATGGAGGACAAAACGTCCAGAAAGTCTCATCGGCAGTGAGGCTAAAGCACAAGCCGACGGGAATAGTAGTGACAGCCCAATCCGAGAGGTATCAGGCTCAAAACAGGGAATACGCTCTGAAGCTTCTAAGAGGCAAGCTTTGGCTTATAGAGCAGGAAAGAGTTAAAGCTGAGGAGGCATCCTTAAAGGGTGGCTATAAAACTCCGGGCTGGGGAAATCAGATCCGCTCCTACGTTCTTCATCCCTACAAAATGGTCAAGGATTTAAGGACAGGCTATGAAACTTCGAATACGGACGCAGTTTTGGATGGCGAGCTGGATAAATTTATAGAAGAAGAGCTTCGCAATTTATAGACTTGACAAACGCCCTATAGTCTGATATATTGTTCGTTCATATGGGAATGGAATGGGTCGAAAGAAAACTTAGAGTAACAAACGATCCCCGCGACGCAGAAAGAGCGGATGTAATTGCTGCAATGCATAAAGCTAGAGGGAAAGATGTCCCTCTTCCAAGACGTGAACAGGTTGGGAAAGCCGATAAGTTTACTGCCGTAGAAAAGCGCGCTTTATCAAAAGACGGGGCAATTATTTTAAAGCCCCTCGATCAGACTATTCCCTCACAAAGAGAAGCCCAAAGACAAAAAGAAAAACCCTCGTTTTATTTTGTTGCTAATGCGGAAGACGGACTTCTTAATGTCCCTTCAAGTCTTGCTGAAGTAGCAATTTATCCCGATCCGGACAGATTCTTTATTCCCGGCACAGGCGGTAAAGATTTAGCTACGCAGGAGAGGATGGTCAGTAGAGACGGAGAGACTTTAAGAGAAAGATTAGGATTATCTGGAGTAGATGTTAGAATTCCAAACGAGGCATCGACTCTTACAGGAATTACTTTTGACTATTTAGATCAAACAGGAGAATGGTTATTTGGACCAGATTACGGCTATCGGTACGGAAGAACAAAAAATCCAACGACTAAATCCGGTTCTCCTGCTGCGATTGTCGGCAATGCGAGTCCCGGTTACGGTTTGGATGTCCTTGGCTTTAGGCCTGATGGCGGCAGTGACGATGTTCGTGCGGTTCGCTTGGTAGTGCCTAACCACGGAAATAAGTAGTTGTCCTCTTGGTAATTTTGGACTTCTTGTATTTTGGTTCTCCGATTTTTTTGCTACAATTATTCGCAATAGCGCAATGAGTCCGGTTTGATTTAAGCCGTACCGCCTATTTCTAGGATCTTTCAATAGTCAGAGTCCCTCACTATACATAGTGAGGGAGAGTACTTAAAGAAAAATTTACTAGACACTACGTATATCTTTTTTCGCTCCGCCGTTTTTGGCGAGACGGATAAAATTCAAAAGAGATCTTTACAGAAATCTTTGGTGAGGTTCTGTTAACGAAGGGATATGCACAAAATGTGGGTTCTAATGCTGCGATTGTCGGCAATGCGAATCCCGATAACGGTTTGAATGTCAATGACTTTAAGCCTGATAACGGCAATGACAATGTTCATGCGGTTCGCTTGATAGTTTCTAGTAGAAGAAGTTTTTTAAGTGGTATTTTGCTTGGAGGCTCTGATCCATCCTCCAAGCATTTTGCCTATTTCAGAAAGTTTTGTTTCAAGCTCTAAGCAGTCTTTGTTATTAATTATCTGGGTGTCTTTAGAGAGACGGATTAGAATTTTTAATAAATCGACTTTTACGCTTATTTTTTGAAGGATAATCAGCTTATTACTGCTTAACGGTATTGCAAACAAGAATTCGAGTATGTCCAAGGTTGTGTTATCCAACTTTTGACCTAGCGTGTAGCGTTTTGTCTTAGGGAAAGATGGAATAATTGAGCTAAGCGTTTTATAAAATTCGTAGAGCTTGGTAAAGATTGGGATATCCTGCCCGCCATCCCTGCGGTCAGGTGCTGGCAGGCGGGCTAAATTACTATCGGTGTGTGTGTATGTGTGTGTGTGTGAACAGGTTTATTGATGTTACTCATATGAACTATGAAGATCTTATACAAATAGAAAATCTTTTTCAAGCCTTTTCTGAATTTAAAAAAGGAAAGAAGAAGAGATTGGATTTACAAGTTTTCGAGCGGAATTTGGAAGACAATTTGTTCTCTCTGCACTTGTCTTTGAAAAACAAAACTTACCAACATGGAAAATACGAGGAATTCTTCGTTAACGATCCGAAAAGACGGCACATCCATAAAGCCTGTGTTTCGGATAGGGTTTTACATCACCTTTTATATAAATATTTATATTCTGTCTTTGATAAAAGTTTTATTTATGATTCATATTCTTGTCGTTTAGATAAAGGAACGCATAAAGGAGTTGAAAGGCTTGAGTTATTTGCGAGAAAAGTGAGCAAGAATTATACAAGAAACTGCTTTGCTCTAAAACTTGATATTAAAAAATTCTTTGCAAATGTTGATCATAAGATTTTGTTCGAACTTCTAAAAAAGAGAATAGAAGATGAAGATATTCTCTGGCTTTTAAAAGAAGTTATTCAAAGTTTTAGCGTGGAACAAGGAAGAGGGAAAGGAATTCCTCTTGGCAATCTGACAAGTCAGATTTTTGCAAATATTTACTTAAACGAACTGGACCAATTTATAAAGCAGAGTCTAAGAGTGAAATATTACCTGCGTTACGCTGATGACTTTTTAATTTTAGAATCCAATAGGAGTAGATTATTAGACTGGTATACTAGTATACCAGTCTTCTTGGAAGAAAATCTTAAGCTGAGACTTAATCCAGGCAAGATTATTATGAGAAGACTTTCATGGGGAGTTGATTTTTTAGGTTACGTCATACTTCCCCACTACGTTTTGCCAAGAACAAAAACAAAGAAAAGGATGTTTAGAAAGATATCAGATAAGCTTGATGAATACAAAACAGGGAGAATCTCTGATTTTTCGCTAAATCAGACTATCCAGTCATATCTTGGTTATTTAAAACACGCGAAAAGTTACAAAACAGGCCAAGCAATAAAATTGCTTCAAGGTTGATAAAAAAGCTCAAATGTGGTTTACTAGTTATGCTTAACAAATTTAGGAGGTGATTTTTACGGATTCAAAAAATTCCCAAGACAGTTCATTGGTTCATGATTTTGAGAATAAGAAAACAAAACTTTCTCTATCTCCTAAGATAGCCGCAATTTACCTGATTATCGTAGCGTTTGGAATCGGCACAGGATTTATTTTTAGCAGATCATCCGGTGGCAGTGTAGATCAGCCTAAAGATGCATCTTCGGTCACTGCGGGGAAATCCTTCGGCTCAAATGACAAAAAAACATTTAGTGACGAAGTAGAGGGAGAGCTAAAGAAGGGAGGCATTGAAGGAGAAGGCCAGTATCACCTAGTGAGACCCGGTGGAGAAAGCCAGAATGTTTATCTAACCTCGTCAATTGTTGACCTATCTTTATTTGAGGGTAAAAAAATTAAAATATGGGGTCAAACCCAAAAAGCCCAATATGCAGGCTGGCTCATGGATGTGGGGAGGGTTGAAGTGCTTAAATGACCCATTCGATTAGACTCAGGGTCATAGTGAGCAGTTCGACAGTCCTGAGCTCACTGTCGAAGGACAAAGTCAAACTATGATAAGTCTCGATAATGTTTCAAAAAAATTTGGTACTGGAGCTTTTGGTATTTCCGATGTCTCCTTCTCGATAGACAAAGGAGAATTTGTTTTTTTGGTGGGGCCTACGGGTTCTGGTAAGACGACCGTTTTTAAGCTTCTTATTCGCGAAATTTTGCCTTCAAAGGGAAGTATTCAGATAGAAAGCTGGGATGTAGCAAAGCTCCCAAATGAAAAGATCCCTGAGCTTCGAAAAAAAATAGGCGTGGTTTTCCAGGACATAAAACTTTTAACCGACAGAACTGTTTCTGAAAACGTTCTTCTTCCTATGGAGGTGGCAGGCGTAGCTGCAAAAGACGCCATGAGGCGAGTTGAAGAAATTCTAACACAGACTGGAATAATAGAGCATAAGGATAAATTCCCTGTCCAGCTAGCGGGAGGAGAACTCCAAAGGGTAGCTATTGCCAGGGCTCTTGTTCTTAATCCGGAAATTCTTCTTGCTGATGAGCCTACGGGAAATCTGGATAACGCAACTTCTTGGGAAATAGTAAAGCTGCTCTCAGATATTAACGAAAAAGGAGCAACAGTTATAATGGCTACGCATAATGTGGACATAGTTAAAAATCTTAAGAAGAGAACAATACAGCTTGAAAAAGGGAGAATAGTCAGGGATGGGAAGGGAGAGAAGTGAACTCTAAAATAACTGCATGGAAGAATATTAGAAGATCGCCCTATCAGGCAATAGCCGCGATATTCATAATGACGATGACTTTCCTCGTCTTTTCCTTCTTTATATTCATTCTTGCGGGGTCATCGAAGGTAATAAATTATTTTGAATCAAAGCCACAGGTTACAGCTTTCTTTAAGGATGAAGCAAAACAGGCGGACATAGACGCGTTATCGAAAGGTTTAAAAGGAACTGAACAGGTTTCAGGTGTCCGCTTTGTCTCAAAAGAAGAGGCCCTTAAGATTTACAGAGAGCAAAATAAGAACGACCCGCTTCTTTTAGACTTAGTTACCGCAGATATTTTACCGGCGTCTCTTGAGATATCTACAGTTGAGATCGAGGATTTGGCTTTGGTTTCAAACGAGCTTTCTAAATCGCCCATTGTGCAGGAGGTAATATATCAAAGGGATGTTATAGCCACTTTAACTTCATGGACAAATGCACTTCGTAGAGTAGGAGTAGCAGCGATCCTGGTCCTAAGCCTTGTTTCTATATTCATCATGGTTACAATTATAGGAATAAAAATTTCTCACAAAAAAGAAGATATTGAGATAATGAAACTGATAGGTGCAACTAATTGGTATATTAGGAAGCCATTTATAATGGAGGGGATTTTTTATGGAGTTTTGGGTTCACTCGCCGGCTGGCTTATAGCAGCTACAGCGCTTTGGTATGCTGCTCCATTCCTGTCCTCATTCCTCCGCGGAATACCATTATTCCCCGTATCATTTGTTTCGTTAATACTTCTTCTTTTAGCAGAGGTGCTTCTTGCTATTCTCCTGGGAGCATTTTCAAGTTATCTAGCTGTTCTTCGATACCTTAAAAATTAGATTTGTCTGCTTATGATTAAGAGTAAAAAAATCCTTTTATATCTCTTGATAAGCTTTTTCTTCATTGCTTCTTTTTACTTCTCATCTTTTGTAGCAGCTCTAACAGAAACTCCTACTCCTAGTCCAACGTCAAGCTCTCGGGCCGAGGAACTACAGAAGGAGATAAATGATCTACAGACAAAGATTTCAGATCTTCAAGGACAAGAGAAAACTCTTTCTTCGCAAATTGCTGTAATGGACAACCAAATCCATCTAACCGAACTAAAAATTGCTTCAGTTGAGCAGCAGATTACAGACTTGGCACTTGATATTGATACAACGACAAAAAAGATAGGGGGTCTTGAGAAGTCTATAGATTCTCTCACAGAGATTCTCATCAATAGAATTAGAGCAACGTATGTAGTGGGAAGCTCGTCGTCTTTTCAGGTTCTTATGGCTTCGTCCGATGTTTCGGATTTCGTCCAGAGAGCAAATTACCTAAGAGTTGCTCAGGCACATGATAAAAGACTCATTTATGACACTGTTCAGGCAAAGAATGATTACTCAAACCAGAAAGAAATTTTCGAGAGCAGGAGAAATAAAGTCGAGGCACTGAAGGTAGAACTCGAAACATACACTGCACAAATTGAGCAAGAAAAAAGAGATAAGGATGAACTACTACGGATAACCCAAAACGACGAGGTAATCTACCAACAGAAACTTCAGTCAGCTTTAGCAGAACAAAGAGCCATTCAGGGAATAATTGCTGGAAAAGGAAAAGAAATATCTGTAAGAGACGTAGGTGAGGGAGCAAGCATAGCGCAAATCATATCTGGGGCATCCCCTTGTTCTACAGGGACACATCTTCATTTTGAAGTGCGAAGCAATGGATCCTTAGTAGATCCTAAAGGTTACCTAGGTCCAAAAGGAGTCCAAGGAGACCAGCTGTCTTTCAGTGGTTCATGGCCCTGGCCAATAAATGACCCTGTCTACATTACTCAAGATTATGGCATGACAGCATTTGCACAGGCTGGTGCTTACGGGGGAGGACCTCATACGGGAATCGATATGTATTCATTAAGCAGTCTAGTCGTAAAAGCTGTCAAGCAAGGGAAATTATATAGCGGAAGTATCGGCTGTGGCAGTGGTGTTCTTCTTTATTCAAAAGTTGATCAAGGCGATGGAGCTCAAACTTATTATCTTCATGCTATAACTCTACAATGATGTGAAAAGATTTTTTAGGCGTCTGCTGTCATTACCTTTCTTTTTATCTATATTTTTACTAATTTTTATTTTTCCTCCTTTAAAATCCTACGCAGACGTATTAATAAATGAATTTTCTTCGGCAACAACTAGTGATTGGATAGAAATTTATAACAGCGGAGAGGAAGCTATTGATCTTTCTGGTTATAAAATTAGAGATTATAACGATACAAATGAGCTTAATTTAACGGGAACTATTAATGGCGGAGGGTTTGCCTCTTTTGATTGGAGCAACAAACTAAACAACGGTGGAGACACGATAAAACTTATATTGGCATCAAACGAATCAGTTGTAGATGAGGTTTCATATGGAGATAAGGGGGGCTTGGCTAAGCCCGAAGAGAACCAGAGCGGAGGAAGAAAGACAGACGGAAGTAGCGAATGGGTAATTTTTACGATTCAATCGAAGAATTCTTCAAACAATTCCTCATCCGTTTTCTCAACACCCACCCCTACTCCCGACCCAACGCCCACTCCGACTAAGACCCCGACGCCCACAAAAACCCCAACTCCTACGAAAACGCCAACACCAACGAGCAAACCCACTCCCACGAAGACCCCCACGCCCGTTAAATCTTCAAGTTCGAAATCAAATTCATCAACGGATAAAAGTTTAGCTTCAAATACTAGTTTGCCTAATAATCAAACAGATACACCAACTCCCGTAAAATCAGAAGTTTTGTCTGAAAAGACTTTTAATCCCTATTCGCTTCTTTCGAAATTCTTAGTTATTATAGGGATTGTTTTACTGCTTTCGGGAGCTGGATTTTTGGTAAGAAACTATATAAAAGAGAGAAAAGAAGCTGGTTTCTGATATAATTTTTTCCTCGATGCGAAGAACAATCTCTAAAAGTCCCGAAGAAACTAAAAAGATTGCAGGTAAGATTGTTTCAAATCTTAAAGCAGGGGGTGTTATCGCTCTTTTCGGCGAACTGGGTTCGGGCAAAACAACTTTTGCTCAGGGATTGGCAGAAGGATTGGGAATAAAGGAGCGGATTATTTCCCCCACCTTCGTACTCGTTCGCGAGCACAGAATTAAGAATTATGAATCAAGAATTAGGAAGTTGTACCACATTGATCTTTACAGAGTAGAATCTGAAAGCGAGTTGGGAAGTATAGGTTTTAGGGAAATCCTGTCCAATCCGGAAAATATTGTAGTTATAGAATGGGCAGAGAAGGCGCAAGAACTTTTACCTGAAAAAAGAATAGAGGTGCATATGGAGCACGAAGGTGAATTCCAAAGAAAGCTCAGGATAATTAGAAAATGACTAGCGATCTTAAGAAGGCAATAGATGTTCTTAAAAAGGGAGGAATTATAATTTTTCCTACGGATACAGCCTTTGGTATCGGATGCAGGATTGATGACGAAAAAGCTATTGAGAGACTGTTTGAAATAAGAAAAAGGCCAGAAAGCAAGGCTACTCCGGTTTTGTTTAGTTCAATAAAACAAGTTGAGGAATATGTTTTGCCCTTCGGTTTATCAGTTAGAGAGCTAATGGAAAAACACTGGCCAGGAGGTCTGACTATAGTTTTGCCTGCGAATCTAGAAAAAGTTCCCAGTCTTGTCAGGGGCGGAGGCTTAAACATTGGAGTAAGGATACCGGACCACGTCGATACACAGGCTTTGATAAAGATGGTTGACGCACCAATTCTTGGTCCTTCTGCTAATTTTCATGGAGATCCGACTCCGTACTCTTATAATGATTTAAACAGGGATCTTATCTCTAAGGTAGACTATGTGCTTAACGGTGAAACAAAAACAAGAATTTCCTCAACAGTTATTGATTGTTCGGTAAATCCATGGAGGGTATTGCGCTTTGGGGCTGTTAGGGATATATAATAGAAGTGGTGGTAAGACTTACAATTGACACTACAGACTCAGCCCAAGTCATGGTAGGGCTATGTATAGATGAAAAAGAAGATAAAATCGTACAGGATGTTGAGCGCGGAAATTCGCAAAAAGTTCTTCTTCTTATTGATACGCTTCTAAAGCAAAACAGGCTTCATCCGACCGAGATCGATGAAGTTGAAGTCAACTCAGGTCCGGGATCTTTCACCGGGATAAAAGTAGGAGTATCGCTTGCCAATGCTTTAGGGTTTGCGTTAAACGTTCCGGTTAACGGAGGGATTTCCGCGAAGCCCAAGTATGAGTAAGAAGCATGATTGTAGGCGTGAAAAATTCACTAAGGCACCTCTTTCTGCCACATGAATCAAATAATCATAGGGCCAAATTCTTACATCTTCAAAGCCTTCTTTTAACGGTAATTCTCCTTATCTTCGCGTCTTTTCTTCTTTCCGAAGTAAGAACGGTTTCTCCTCAGATTCTTGGTGTAACCCATAATATATCTACTGAAGAACTGTTTCTTTTGACAAACCAAAAAAGGCTTGAAAACAATCTCCTACCTCTAGTGTTTAACGAACAGCTTTCTCTTGCAGCAAGTCGCAAGGCAGACGATATGTTCGCTAGGGATTATTGGGCGCACAACGCCCCAGATGGAACCACACCTTGGGTTTTTATAAAGGGGGCCGGGTATGAATATACTTATGCAGGTGAAAATTTAGCCAGGGGGTACTCTAGTGCTTCAGAGGCAGTAGATGCGTGGATGGCGAGCGCTGCGGGTCACAAGGAAAATCTTCTTTCAGCAAACTATACGGATATAGGATTCGCAGTTAAGACAGGAACATTTGCAGGAGAAGAGACTGTTCTTGTTGTGCAGGAGTTCGGCAGCAGGAATGCCGCGCCACTTGCAAAGAGCTCCGAGCCTGCTTCCCCCGAGGCGCCTGAAGCAATTAAGCAGACAAGCTCAGTATTAGGGGAACCACAGAGTCCAATAAAGGAACTTATAGATGGTGCGCCTGTTTTTAAAGCAAGTCCGATGTTTAACGGCATAAGTCTTACTTCAAATGTCTCAACTCTCATAGTCTTTTTCTTCATCACCGTGCTTGTTGTGGATCTTATAGCAATGCAGAGAAGAAAAGTAGTCAGATTCGTGGGCCACAACTTGGATCACATACTTTTTCTAATAATTGTTCTAGGTTTGATAGCAGCGCTTAATAAAGGGTCGATTATATGATGGATAACAGGATAAATGAACACTTACTATACTACGGCTCGCTCATTATGATACTTGGGCTTGGTTTCTATTTTGTATATTCCTCAGGCCCAGACAGACAGCTTCAACTAATGGGGATCTTCGTTACATCCTCGATTTATGCAATCTGGGGCATCATGCATCACGCCATAAACCACGATCTAGTAGCAAAAATTATGGTAGAATATATACTCATGAGTGCTCTTGGAATATCAATAGCGCTCTTAATTCTTAAAGGAGGGATTGGATTATGAAGTTGCAAAAATTGCAGTGGCAGTAAGCCCATTAAGAAGACCTGCTTTTGTTAACCCTTTAACTTCTTCAATGCTACACCATCTATTTTTCCCATCACTTTCAAGTTTTTTAGCAAGTTTTGCATCGGTAACGGCAAGCACAAATCCTATATTTGTTGCAGCAATTCTGTTAGCGTCGGCATATGATAATGGAAAAAGGCTTACATCACCCATTTGGAATATTTCAGATGGACTTTTTCCCGTAGCAACACTCGCAATTAAATCGTAAAGCGTAGGGTCAAGATCTCTGTTGCCATCCACAATTCCCTGAAGTTTTGTAGAGGATGTTTGGAAAGGGGTTCTTGCAAGAGCTCTTTTGGGTGTTTGAGCAAAAGGTTCTTGAGCTACAGTTAAAAGAACATTTCCATTTGCGTCTTTTATTATGCCTATAGCCCCACTGAATTTTATTTTTCTTGATCCTTCTGGGGTTGGTATTTCAATTTCTCCTTCTTTTTGGAGTAGCCCCGGCTGAGTCCATCCGGATGAAACAGATCCATCAGGATTGTATTTTGTTATTGCTTGTCCCTGGAGAGTAAAAAAAGCTCCGTCTACCTTGTCTACCTCACCGGCTGAAGTTAATTCTCTTCTCCATCTATCTCCGTCTGTAAGGGGAGCTGGGGTTACGGTTATTTCTCCAAGATTTGCTAATTGCCCTTCATACCAGGTTCTTATGCCGGTTAATTCAGGTGCTTTTAACATCGTATCTATATGAGAATCTAAATAACTAACTGTTGAAGGTTGCTCGTTAAAACCCATAGTAGTATTATAAGATATATCGTACTAAATTACAATTTCTTTGACTAAATTGTAATTAGTATAGTAGAATATTTCTTATAAACGGAGCTTTAAAAATTTATTTATGAAAGGAATAATTTTAGCAGGAGGAAATGCTACAAGACTCAGGCCTTTGACCTGGGTAACTAATAAACATCTGCTTCCTATCTACAATAAACCAATGATTTATTATCCTCTTGAATCGATGCAAAAAGCTGGAATCGAAGATGTCCTGATTATTACCGGTCCGCCCCATGTAGGAGCGTTTATGAATCTTCTTAAAAACGGAAGTGATTTTGGATTAAAACTTACTTATGAAATTCAGCAGGAAGCGGGAGGAATTGCGCAGGGAATTGCGCTTGGAGAAAGCTTTGCCGAAAAAGACAAAACTCTTGTAATTTTAGGAGATAACATTTTTAATTTTAATTTGAAACCGGTTGCAGATGAATTTAAAAAACAAGATAAAGGAGCAAGAGTTTTTGGGACCCAAATTCCCGGAGACGCAAAACATTACGGTGTAATTGAAATCGATAGTAAGGGAAAAGTTGTATCAATTGAGGAAAAACCCGATCATCCAAAATCTAACATAGCTCAAACAGGAATATATATGTATGACCAAAGAGTTTTTGATTTCATAAAAAAACTTAAGCCTTCCGCAAGAGGCGAGCTTGAAGTAACGGATTTGAATAACCGCTATGTTTCGGAAGGAACAATGGAGTGTGTCATGTTGGATTGGTGGGTAGACTCGGGAACGTCGTTTGATGAGTTATTGCGAGCGAACAACACAATAGCTGAGAAAATTAAAAACGGGGAATTAAGCTAAATGAGACTTCTTGTAACAGGCGGAGCGGGTTTTATAGGGTCAAACTTTATCCTCTACTGGTTTAAGAATCATCCGGAAGATCAAGTCGTTAACTTTGACGCACTTACTTATGCCGGAAATTTAGAAAACTTAATAAGCATTGAGAAAAACCCCAATTACAGGTTTGTAAAAGGAGACATAGCTAACGTAAATGAGGTAAATAGCGCTATGGAGGGAGTCGATGCAGTGGTCCATTTCGCTGCAGAAACACACGTTGACAGATCCATTTCAGGACCAGCTCCTTTTGTAATGTCTAATGTGCTAGGCACTCAGGTTCTTCTGGATTCAGCAAGAAAGAATAATATTAAGAGGTTTCATCATGTTTCGACAGACGAGGTGTTTGGTCAGCTTGAACTTGATTCGGATGAAAAATTTAACGAGAGCACGTGCTACGATCCCAGAAGTCCTTACTCTGCAAGCAAAGCTTCCTCAGATCATTTAGTCCGCGCATATTTCCATACATATAATTTTCCGGTAACTATAACTAACTGTTCAAACAATTTTGGCCCGTATCAATTCCCAGAGAAAATCATACCCCTTGCTATAACCAATGTTCTTGAGGAGAAGAAAATCCCAATTTACGGTGACGGACTCTATGTGAGGGATTGGCTGTATGTTGAAGATCACTGTCGGGGCATAGATCTTGTGCTTAGCCGTGGGAAAATCGGAGAAACATATTGCCTTGGAGGAATGACGGAGGATATAAATAATCTTGAGGTTGCAAAAAAAATCGCAGGACTTCTAGGAAAAGACGAGACAGTAATAGAATTTGTCAAAGATAGGCCAGGACATGATCGTCGTTATGCAGTAGACTTCTCAAAAGCCAAAAACGAGCTCGGGTGGGAGCCTCGGCATACTTTTGAGGAGTGGCTTAAGACCACGGTCGAATGGTATAAGACGAATGAGGCCTGGTGGAAAAAAGTTAAAAGCGGAGAGTACAAGAAATATTACGAAGAACAGTACAAAAAATGAAGCCCCAGATTATAGCATTCGGACTTTCGGGTTTGGTTGGGTCCAGAATCGAAGAACTTTTATCCGATAAATATGAATTCGTAGGCCTTAGTACTTCAAACGGTGTAGATATAACAAAGCCCGAGACGCTGATTTCAATAAAGGATTATAAAGACGCAAGTTTTGTATTGCATTTAGCTGCGAAAACCAATGTGGACAGCTGTGAGCTGGATAAAGACCTGGGAGAGCAAGGTGAAGCGTGGAGAGTTAATGTACTGGGGCCGAAAAACGTAGCTGAAGTTTGCCGGGAAACAGGCAAGAAGATAATTTATGTTTCAACGGACTTTGTTTTTGACGGAGAAAAACCAGAAGGAGATTCTTACGACGAAGAGGACATTCCGAATCCAATAAATTGGTACGCGAAGACAAAGTATGAAGGTGAGAGGGTAGTTGAGCGAAGCGGGGCCGACTATGCAATACTCAGGATTGCATATCCCTATAGAGCAGAGTCTGATAAAAGAGGGGATTTTTCCAGATCGATTAAAGAGAAGCTTATTAACGGAGAATCTGTAAAAGCAGTGACAGATCACGTTTTCTGCCCCACTTTTATAGACGATTTGGTTCCTGTAATAAAAGAATTAATTTCCATTGACGCTGTAGGGATTTACCATGCGGTAGGGGGTCAGGCTTTATCTCCCTATGATGCCGCTATCTTAATTGCCCAAACCTTTGATTTTGATCTAAGGCTAATAAATCCCATAACTAGAGAAGAATTTTTTAAGGGAAGCGCTCCGAGACCTTTTAATTTGGAGCTTAATAATGGTAAAATAGGAAAGCTGGGAATTAGGATGCGATCTTTTAAGGAAGGAATTGGGGAATCAAAAAACCAATTAAACCCCTAACCATATGACTATAACTTTCATCGGACACGGATACGTGGGTTTAGTAACAGCAGCTGTATTTGCGGATTTAGGAAACACGGTGAATGTTGTTGGACATACGCCTGAGAAAATAGAGAACTTAAAAAAAGGAATAATCCCAATCTTTGAGCCCGGCCTAAGCGAGCTTGTTAAAAAGAACATTGATGCAGGGCGTTTAATGTTTACCCTGTCTTTTGATAAAGTAATACCGGAGGCTGACGTTGTTTTCATTGCAGTCGGAACACCTTCAACAACAACAGGAGACGCAGATCTATCAACAGTTCTTGACGTGGCAGAAAAAATAGGCAAAAACCTTAAGGGCTACACAGTTGTTGCAACAAAAAGTACCGTTCCAGCCGGAACGAATAAAAAAGTACAAAGAATTTTGGCCGAATCAAAGCCTAAGGGAGCGGAAGTAAGCTATGCGTCAGTTCCTGAATTTCTGCGTGAAGGAAGCGCAATTTCTGATACGGTTAACCCAGACAGAATTGTAATTGGAGCTTCGGACAGTCGTGCACAGAAGCTTCTTATAAAATTACACGAGCCGATTAAGGCGCCTGTTGTTTTGACCAATTTTGAGACGGCAGAGCTTATAAAGTACGCCGCAAATTCATTCCTGGCTCTTAAAATTTCCTATGCAAATGCCATAGCAAAGCTTTCTGAATTACTGGGAGCTGATGCGCTGAAGGTTTTGGAAGGAATTGGCATGGACAAGAGAATTGGCAGTTTATTTCTTTCTCCAGGACCCGGGTACGGCGGCAGCTGTTTTCCTAAAGACGTTAAAGCTTTGATTACAATTGCGAAAGATAATGATTATGCTTTCTCTCTTCTTGAGGAAGTAGAAAACATAAATAGCCAGATGCGAAGGGATGTTGTAAAAAAAGCAAGAAAAGCTCTTGGAGAGCTGCGAGGTAAAAAAATTGGAATCTTAGGATTAGCGTTTAAACCCAATACTGATGACATGAGAGACGCACCAGCGATAGACATCATAACGCTCTTAGTAAATGACGGAGCGCAAATTTGTGCTTTTGATCCTCAAGCAATGGGTAACGCCAAGACAGTTTTGCCAAAAATTGAATATGCAAGAGACATGTATTCGGTTGCCGACGGCGCAGATCTATTAATAGTATTAACTGATTGGAATGATTTTAAAGAAATTGATTTAGGGGAGATTAAGAAGCGAATGAAGACCTTAAGTATTATTGATACGCGTAACATTTATGAGCCTTCGGAAATAGTAAAAGCTGGATTTTCTTACATAGGGGTAGGCAGATGACCCGCCTTCGCACAAAGCTTCGGCGGGCAGGCAAAAGTTTATGAAGAAGGTATTGATAACAGGAATTTCCGGTTTTGCTGGAAGTTTCCTTGCGGAAGAACTTCTCAGCAGTGACGACTACGAGATATACGGAACATACCTTGTCGAGAAAAGTCTTTCAAACATCTCCCAGATTAAAGAAAGAGTTAAGTTGTCTAGGCTTGATCTTTTAGACTACGGCAAGGTTTCTGAAGTGGTGGGCAAGATTAGACCCGATATCGTCTTCCATTTAGCAGCGATTGCTAATACAAGTCAGAGCTTTGAAAGCCCTCAGGAGGTTTTTACTAATAACGTTAACTCACAGCTTAATTTGCTTGAAGCATTAAGAAAAGAGAAGCTTAACCCCAAAATGCTAATTGTCTCGTCCGCTGAAGTTTATGGTGCGGTATCTGAGGAGAATCTTCCAATTGACGAGGAAACGCCTCTTCTCCCATCAAATACTTATGCAGTATCAAAGCTGAGTCAAGATTTTTTGGGGCTGCAATACTTTCTAACGTATGGGATGAAAATAATTAGAGTTAGGCCTTTTAATCATATAGGCCCACGCCAGTCGCCCAATTTTGTAGTAGCAGATTTTGCTAAGAAGATAGTTGATGTGGAGAAAGGGAAAACAGATGGGATACGGGTGGGGAATCTGCAGTCAAAAAGAGATTTTACAGATGTGAGAGATATGGTAAAAGCCTACTCTCTGTCTATTTCCATGGGGAAACCGGGCGATGTTTACAATCTCGGAAGTGGTAAATCTTATCTCATTTCAGAAGTGCTTGATAAAATGATAAAAATGTCTAAGTCTAGAGTAAAAGTTGAGGCAGATAAATCGCTTCTTCGTCCATCGGATAATCCGCAGCTAATTTGCGACTATTCTAAATTTAGGAAGCTAACCTCTTGGGAGCCTGAGATCGATATTGATAAAACCCTAATGGATACCTTAGAATATTGGAGAGGGATAGTTTAATGAAAAAAGCTTTAATTACCGGAATTACAGGTCAAGACGGATCATACTTGGCAGAATTTCTTTTGAAAAAAGGTTATAAAGTTTATGGACTTACGAGAAGAACGAGTACGGTAAATAACGAAAGAATAGAGCACATACAAGACCAGATAGAATTGGTTCAGGGGGATCTGTTGGATCAAAGCTCGCTCTTAGAGGCGATTAGAGAGACAGAGCCCGATGAGCTTTATAATCTGGCAGCACAGTCATTTGTCAAGACTTCCTGGAATCAGCCGGTTCTTACCGGGGAGTACACGGGTCTGGGGGTAACGAGAGTTTTAGAGGCTTTAAGAAGTTTTAACCCCAAGATTAAGTTTTATCAAGCTTCGTCATCTGAAATGTTTGGAAAAGTTACTGAAACGCCACAGAAGGAAAACACAAGGTTCTATCCCAGAAGTCCATATGGAGTTGCTAAGGTGTATGGACACTATATTACTGTGAACTATCGCGAAAGCTATGGTCTCTTTGCATGTTCCGGAATCCTTTTTAATCATGAGTCTCCCAGACGCGGCCTTGAATTTGTTACAAAGAAAATTAGCCATGCTGTTGCAAGGATTAGTCTTGGAAAGCAGGATAAGTTAGAGCTGGGGAGTCTTGAACCAAAAAGAGACTGGGGGTTTGCTGGGGATTATGTTGAAGCGATGTGGCTTATGCTCCAGCAGGATGAGCCCGATGATTATGTTATAGCGACAGGAGAGAATCACTCAGTTAGAGAATTTGTTGAAATCGCTTTTAATGCGGTCGGAATCAAAGACTGGGAAAAACATGTTGTCTCAAATGTCGGGGTCCATATGAGACCTGCGGAGGTAGACTATTTGATAGGGGATGCTTCTAAAGCTAAAAAAGTGCTGGGCTGGGAGCCAAAAACAAGTTTTAAGGAGTTGGTTGAAATGATGGTTAAGGAAGATCTAGATCGGGAAAAAAGGAATGAAAGGTAATGGAAACAGTTTTAGTCGCCGGGGGAGCCGGTTTCTTGGGTTCGCATCTTTGCGATAAGCTTCTAAAAGAGGGTTACTCTGTAGTTTGTGTTGACAATTTCCTAACCAGTAGTCTTGAAAACATAAGTCATCTTAGGGATAACAAAAGCTTTTCGTCAATAAATCATGACATTTGTGAACCGCTGAAATTGGACTTTAAGGTGACTCACGTTTTTCATCTAGCATCTCCGGCATCGCCAAACCATCATAGCAAGATAAGTTATCACTCCTTGCCTCTTGAAACCATGCTCGCCAACACTACCGGTACGCTTGAGCTTCTTAAATTTGCAGAAAAAAATAACGCAAAGTTCTTGTTTGCGTCTTCCTCTGAGGTTTACGGTGATCCGCTTGAGCATCCCCAAAAAGAAGAATACAGAGGAAATGTTTCGACGACCGGTCCGCGCTCTATATACGATGAATCTAAAAGATTTGGAGAAACCATAACTGCATATTTTTCAAGAAATAAAAAACTAGATACTAAAATTGCAAGGATATTCAACACATATGGGCCAAGAATGATGAAGGAAGATATGCGAATGATAATAATTTTCATTACACAGGCTTTGCGCGGAGAACCTATAACGATTTTTGGAGATGGTAGTCAGACCAGATCACTGTGTTTTGTAGAAGATACTGTTTTGGGGCTTGTAAGACTAATGTTTGGAGATGGAACAAAAGGCGAAGTGGTAAACATCGGCTCCGGGGAGGAACATACGGTTCTTGAATTCGCAGAGCTTGTTAAAAAATTAACCGTTTCAAGTAGCGAAATAATCTTCTCAGAGAAATTACCAGAAGATGATCCGATTCGTAGAAAACCCGACATTTCAAAAGCAAAGACTCTTTTGGATTGGGAACCAAAAGTGCCTCTTGAAGAAGGTCTTCTAAAAACAATACAATACTTTAAAAATTAATGAAGAAGGTAGTAATAATTATCCCAACTTATAACGAAAAAGAGAATATTCAGAAGCTAGTCCCTCTTATTGAAAATGAGATTTTTCCAGAATTGAAAAAATACGATATGTATATATTGATCGCAGACGATAACTCTCCGGACGGTACTGCCGAAGAAATAAAAAATATGATGAAAAAGTGGAAGAATATAGGTCTCACAACGGGTCCAAAGAAGGGGCTCGGTGCTGCCTACATAAGAGCAATGAATTATGCAGTCGATGAAATGGGGGCGGACATAATGTTTGAGATGGATGCTGATTTTTTCCACGACCCTCAGAAAATTCCGGAATTCTTGAAAAAAATCGATGAAGGATACGATTTTGTAGTAGGGAGCAGATACATAAAAGGCGGAGGAATTCCTGACAATTGGGGAACTCACAGAAAGATATTGTCTCTCATAGGTAACCTAATGGTAAAAGGAATACTAATGAGGTTCTGGATTCATGATTGGACTGGTGGTTACAGAGCGATCAAAAAGGAAGTATTCCTGAAGGAGAAGTCAAAGCTTTCAAAATATGCGGGGTACACTTTTCAAGTAGCTTTTCTTCATAAAGCCGTTGCAGATGGGTTTAGAATAACTGAAGTTCCCTTTCATGCTAAGGACAGATTTCTGGGAAGGTCGAAAATCGCGCCAGCTGAATATATATTAAACCTTCTTAAGTATGTTACTGTTGCTCGGGCAAGAGAGCTTGTGCACTCGCCTTTTCTGAAATACGCTATAACCGGATTCGTTGGCTATATAATAAACGCGATTACGCTTGAAGTTCTTTTTAGGCGGGGGTTTCATCCCGCGGCAGCAGGCGCAATAGGAGCCGAGCTTTCAATTATTTGGAACTTTACTATCAATAACTTCTGGGCATTCGGAAGCTATAAAATCACTCACCCATTGAGAGTTCTTCTAAAATTCCCTCAGTTTAATCTAGTTTCTGCTGGATCTCTCGTGATAATTACAACAGTATTATTTATTGGAACTCATCTTTTCGGAGAGGAAACGAGACAATTGTTCTTAATACTTGCAATTGGTCTGTTTGTTATTCCTTACAGTTATACTATGTATAATATATTTATATGGAAAAGATGGCACGTTTCTTCTCTTTCCAAGCTTCAAAAATGGGTAGGTTAAGGCCTCCGCATGTCATATTGACACTAATTCTTCTATTCGCATCTTTTCTGCGGCTCTACAAGGTCGAGCAATATATGACTTTTCTGGGAGACGAGGGAAGGGATATGCTTGCGATTTATGACATTTTGCATGGGCACCTGACTTTACTGGGTCCTGCATCTTCTGTGGGAGGTTTCTTCTTGGGTCCGATATATTACTATTTTGCCGCCCCATTCCTTTACTTATCTAAGTACAATCCTGTCGGCCCATCAATTATGGTCGCGTTATTTGGAATCGCGACAGTTTTTCTAGTCTATAAAATCGGTAAAGAATTTTTTGGCGAAAGGGCAGGACTTATTGCCTCATTCCTGTATGCTATCTCCCCGGTTGTAATTATATACTCCAAGTCTTCATGGAATCCCAACATCGTTCCTTTCTTCTCAATAGTTACGCTATACCTTTTATATAAAGGGATAGCGCGAAATAAAAAGCTTTTTCTTATCGGGTCTGGCTTTTCTTTCGGAATACTCATGCAGCTTCATTACTTAGCGTCTTTCATGGGAGTGGTTATGTTCTTGTATGTCGCGGCAACTGCGTTTCTGGGTCACTCGGACAGATTTATAAACAAAGCAATGCGTTTTGCGCTGAACTCTATCTCCGTTTTCTTGGGATTTGTTATGGGCTTTTTGCCTTTTCTGCTTTTTGAGTTCCGCCACGATCTATTAAACACAAAAAATATATTGAGATTCATTCTGTCCTCGGAAGAAACGGGTTTAGGAATCTCTTTTGTTCCTCAAGTCTGGCACGTCTTCGAAAGGCTTTTTGCAGGTCTTGTAGCAAATTATCCACTCCCCGCGCATTTCTACGAATATAGTAACGGAGCGCTGTTCTTATGGATGGTATTTGCAATTATTTTGGCTGTTTTATCAACCACCCTTTTTGTTTCGTTGCTTAGGAAGGGAGATGTATTTTCTAAGAAATCTCTTTTCCTTTTTCTTTGGTTTTTTGTTCCCCTAGTGCTTTTTGGCTTTTACAATAAAGATGTTTACGATTATTACTTAGGAATAATTTTCCCCTTACCTTTTCTTCTGGTAGGTAACTTCGTTTCGAAGCTTTGGGAGACTAGGTTTAGAAACATAAACCCATCTCTAATGCGACTCAGTGCGGTTTTATTGCTTGGTATTCTAGCTTTTATGAGTCTTCATAATACTCCGGTCAAAAGAGGTCAAAATCAGCAGGTAAAACAGATTAGAGATATTTCCAATCTCGTTTTATCTACTGCAGGAGAGCGGCCATTTAATTTTGCTATAGTGACGGGGGGTAACTCTGACTATGCATATAGATATTTCTTCAAACTCGCAGGGAAAGAACCTACTGTAATCGAAACGCCGGCTTTGGACCCGGAAAGGAAGACAGTTACAGACCAACTCCTGATAGTTTGCGAGACGCTTCCCTGTGAGCCATTAGGTCAAGCTAAGTGGGAAATAGCAGGATTCGGCAGAAGCGAGATAGACGCTGAGTGGAATTTCTCAGTCGTTAAGATTATCAGACTAAAACATTTTAGAGAAAACGAATAGTTTGCTTTACTGCGACCACAAAGACCGCTACTTAGAATAGACCGAAGAAAAACCCCGTCCAAATGGAGGGGTTTTTCAAATGTGTTTCTTGAAGAATTTGTGAGGTCTTCAAGAAAGATTTATTCTATGCAGATCCGATCTTATACATTCCGGTTCCACAAACTGGACACTTTCCTTTGAGAGCCGGTTTGCCGTTTTTCATTGTTACTCTCTCTGCGTTAGGATCGTCTCTCTTTGCTCTACATTTAACACAATACATTGATGCCATTTTTCATTCACCTCCTTTCAGGTTTACTAGTAAGTAAAAGGCAGCTTGATAGCTCCGTTTTTTAAGAGAAAATATAAAACAACTTGAGATGTAATTATCAGAATGGAGGTGACTACGGTTTTTCTTAAATCCTTGTAGAGAAGAATCTGGGTGCGCGGCACAGAAGATTTAACTACTGCAGGCTCTATGTCGTCCTTATAATCGGGCAGTTCGAGTCTGTATTGAGCATGTCTTAGATCAGCTGTGATCTTTTGCTTGAGAGTTTTTTTCTTTTTTGACATTCTCAAATGGTTTGAGCCTATCTAGGCTCACTTTATGGCTAAGATTACACTATTGACACAAGATATGTCAAGAGGCTAATATACTGAGTATCTATGGTGTTCGACTATACTCTCATTCTATTGGGAGTAATTTTTATTTGGCTTCTTGTCATAACTTTCTTATTCTGGAGAACACAGGGACACTATAATAGGCTTACTAAAGGCGTAAGCGAAAAAAGCCTCAAGTCTGTTTTGGAGTCGCTTCTCAGAGATTCGGCAAAGTCAAAAAAAGATCTTGAAGATATAATCAGGTATTGTGCTAAAATAGAAAAAGACAGCCGTTTTCATATTCAGAAGATCGGGTTACTCAGGTTTAATCCGTTTAAAGACACCGGAGGAGACCAGAGTTTTATTTTGTCTCTCTTAGACGGAAATAACACGGGAGTTTTAATATCCGGTCTTTATTCTAGGTCAGGTGCCAGGTGGTATGCGAAGAAAATTATCGCAGGTAAAGGAGCAGAGCACGAGCTCTCGGAGGAAGAGAAAAAAGCGCTAAAAGAAGTATCAGAAAATGAATCTAAAAAATAAAAACCTACTAATACTATTCATAACGGCTGCAATTATTTATCTTTTTTCTGCGGGCGGTTCATATTTCGTATTTTCAAAAGCATCGTCACAGCTTTTTAATCCCCCGCCGGATGTTACTACTAGCCCTGATGGTAAAGTAGTATTTGATGAGAGCCTGCCTAAGACTGAGGAGTGCCCTCTTAACGGTGCAAAGTACTCAAAACAGCAAAAATCCTGGTGGGAAAAGCATAGGCCTTTGGGCGTTATGATTGAAAATCATGAGACCTCCAGGCCTCAATCGGGACTCTCATCAGCAGACGTGGTCTACGAGGCTGTTGCGGAAGGCGGAATAACAAGATTCTTAGCGGTATTTTATTGTGAAGATGCGCCTTTTGTAGGGCCTGTCCGCTCTGCGAGAACATATTACTTGGACTTCATCTCTGAATATGGGCAAAATCCGCTCTACGCTCACGTAGGAGGAGCGAATACTCCTGGACCTGCTGATGCGCTGTCTCAGATAAATAGCTATGGTTGGGGAAGCTACAATGATCTAAATCAGTTTTCCATAGGTTTCCCTACATTCGTTCGGGATTATAACCGCTTAGGTCATGCTACTGCGACAGAGCACACCATGTATTCATCGACAACAAAACTTTGGGATTTTGCCAAAAAAGATAGGGACCTTGACGATAAAGATGAAGATGGAAATTCATGGGACGGAGATTTTGAGAAGTATTCATTCAAGGATGATGCAGAGACTCAAGACAGAGGAGATGTTAAAAGTTTTCATATAGAATTCTGGGAAAATAGTTCGGATTACTTTATAGATTGGGTTTATGATTCCACAACAAATAGTTTTACCAGGAAAAATGGAGGAAGTCCGCATATAGATCTCAATACTAAGAAAACTATCACTTCAAAAAATGTTATAGCTCTCTTCATGCAGGAATCAAGCGCGAATGATGGCTATGAAAACAATGTCCATCTTCTGTACAAAACAAAAGGCACAGGTAAAGCAGTGATACTTCTGGATGGGAAGGAAGTAGTTGGAACATGGAAGAAAAGCGGCAGAGAGGGAAGACTTCAAATACTCGATGCCAGCGGAAATGAAGTAGAGTTTAACAGAGGGCCTATTTGGTTTGAAATTGTTCCGGTCGGCGGAGTAGCCGACGTTAAGTAAATTAGGAAATCGTAGAACGGCAGGCAGTATGTTTTCTGATTTCATTACATCTAAATCACGGGTAAAGCTTCTTAACGTATTTCTGTCCTATCCGTCTGACATGTTTCATGTCCGGGAGTTAGTTCGGAGGACAGGGGACGAAATAAATGCGGTCAGAAGAGAGCTTTCCCATCTTGAGGGAAAGGGGGTTCTGGTAAAGGAGCCCAGAGCCAATAGGGTCTATTACTCTCTTTCTAAAAACTACCCCTTTTACTACGATCTTCTAAGACTTCGAACAAAGACCACGGGACTAGGTGCTGAAATATTAAAGAATAGAGTAAAACTCGGGAAGATAAAATACGCTATGTTTTCCGGTAAATTTGCTAGAAGCATTAGAAAAGAACCGGACGAGGTAGACCTTTTAATAGTAGGTACTGTTGTTCTTCCGGAACTGGCGCTTCTCATTAGAGATGAGGAGAAAAGGCTTAACACGGAAATCAACTATACTGTCATGACAGAGGAAGAGTTTGGATTTCGTAAGCAGAAAAGAGACCCTTTTATCGTATCTATTCTTATAGCGTCCAGAGTCATGCTTCTCGGGGACGAAGAAGATATGCTTTCATGAAAAACCCTCGGATTATCTCCGTTCTCATTATTGTACTCACAGTTATTGCTCTTTTCGTTGTTTTGCCGGATTTTTCGTTAAGAAATTCTCTTTTGTCTAAGATTGGCGTTGGGAAAGAAATGGAGTTTCGGCAGGGATTGGATTTGAAAGGCGGAGTAAATATCACGTTTAAAGCAAATACAGATAGTATTATTACGTCTGACCGGGATAAGGCGCTTGACTCGGCGAAAGAAGTTATTGAGAGAAGGGTAAATCTTTTCGGCGTATCAGAGCCCGTAATACAGACTTCAAAAACCTCGGAAGACCGCCGGATTATAGTTGAGCTTCCGGGCGTAACAAATGTGAACGAGGCAATATCGCTTATTGGAACTACAGCCAAACTTACATTTTGGGAAGGAGAGGCAACAGCGTCTGCTGATGTTATCGCATCGGGTTCTGCAACAGAACTACTCCTTGCTCCGATTCTCGGGGGTAATCCAAAAGAGACAACGCTAACTGGTGGGGATTTGAAAACTTCGTCTGTTGGTTTTGATCAAAATACTGGCCAGCCACAGGTGCAGCTGAGATTTACAGAAGCAGGATCCAAAAAGTTTGCGGACATAACCAAGAGAAATGTAGGCAAGCCTGTTGCAATAGTTCTAGATGGCGTTGTAATAACCGCTCCAAATGTTAATGAACCCATTCTTACAGGAGACGCAGTTATAACCGGTTCTTTCACGAGCGATGAGGCGAAAGCCTTGAGCACCCAGCTTAATGCAGGAGCATTACCAATATCCCTTACCATACTTGAACAACATGTCATTGGCCCGACTCTCGGTGCAGTGTCTCTTCAAAAAAGTCTTTTCGCAGGGCTTATAGGATTTTTTACAATTGTCGTATTCATGACAGCTTTATATGGAAGGCTAGGTATTGTGGCAAGCATTGCTCTTTTTCTTTACACCATTTTTGTTCTTTCAGTTTTTAAGTTGAGCTCTCTTACGCCTTACGGAGTAACGCTTACCCTTGCAGGCATAGCGGGATTTATTCTCTCAATAGGGATGGCGGTTGATGCAAATGTTTTGATATTTGAGAGGATTAAAGAAGAGCTTCACATGGGAAGGTCGAAGTCCCAAGCTGTAGAGCTGGGATTTAAGAGGGCGTGGACTTCTATTCGTGACTCAAACGTTTCAACGATAATTACAAGTATGATCCTCATCTATTTTGGAACCGGTATAGTCAGAGGTTTTGCAGTAGTACTCATAATTGGCGTCGTAGTATCAATGTTTTCAGCAATTATCGTAACTAGAAGTTTTATGAGGATTTTGTACAAAGAATAAGCGATGAACATAATAGATAAAAAAAATATTTATTTTTTAATTTCCCTGATTCTGATAATTCCGGGGCTTATCTCGCTAATGCTTTTTGGAGTGAATCTATCTATTGAATTTACCGGCGGTTCAAGGATTACAGTCTCTTTTCCGATTACTCCAGCCGATTCTGATATCGCGGATATAAAAAGAATCTTGAAAGACGAGCAAGTTAAAGTTGCGGGAGTAGAGAAAGCGGGCAAATTGGTATTTGTCAGAACAGCTCCCCTTGATCAAAAAGAGTACAACCAGTTTATTCAGGATTTATCCGGCAGATATAAAGGAGTGAAGGAGGAGAGCTTTGAGACGGTCGGCCCTACGATAGGAAAGGAGATTACACAAAACGCAATAAAAGCGATTCTTCTGGCGGCGGTTTTGGTAGTTATCTATATAAGCACTGTTTTTAGGCGAGTGCCAAAACCAGCTAGCAGCATAAGGTTTGGTGTGGCCACGATTCTCGCGATGGGACACGACGTTTTGGTCGTCCTGGGAGCGTTTTCGATCTTCGGACACTTCTTCGGTGTTGAAGTGGATAGTCTTTTTATTACAGCTATGCTCACTATCATCGGATTTTCCGTGCATGATACTATTGTAGTCTTCGACAGGATAAGGGAAAATCTTTCCAAGTCTTCCGACCCATTTGAAAAAGTGGTTAACGATTCAATTCTTCAGACCTTAAATAGATCTCTTAATACTTCACTCACGGTAATACTTGTTTTATTTGCAATGCTTCTTTTTGGAGGAGAAAGTATAAGGTGGTTTGTGGTAGCGCTTCTTATTGGAGTTGCATCCGGTACTTACTCTTCAATCTTTAATGCCGCGCCAATTCTTGTCCTCTGGCACGAATGGAGCCAGAGGAGAAGTAGAAAATAATTTATTCTTCAGCTGATGGGCGAGCCTGAAGCTTTTCTCTTATTGATTGTGGAATAGGTCTAGGAGTTCCACTTTCGTCAATTAAAACAACAGTCATAGAATAGTCCGCTATTAGAATCTCTCCTCGTAGCATTGATTGCCCAAAAGTAAACGATGATTTTCCAACTTTGCTTATGCTCGTTTCTACAGTTACTCGTTCACCCTGATGACTGTCATCTCTAATAGCTATCTTATAAGAGGGAACTACGCTTCTAAGGTCATGAGTTGATTCAATCTCGTCAAAAGATTGACCTCGAGCTGCCATATAGGCATCCTGTCCGGCTTCGAAAAGTCCTGGATAGGATTTATAGTTAGTGTGTCCATATTGATCATTTCTTGTTCCTATTGTCAATTCAGTTCTGTCAATAGGAAAGGGCGCACTTGCTTCTGTTCGTTCAATCATGCTGGGGATTATAGCATAACAACTACTATGAGGATAGTTTTTGGTGGACGAGCTTACAAAGAAAAAGGGTTAAAGTTTTGTTTTAATAAATTTTCAATTGGAAGAAAAAGCGGTTTAGGCAATCTGTCCCAATCAAACCATTTTATCTCGCTGGATTTATTTGGTTCCATCAATTTTTCTTCGCCAGAATCATAATCAGAAATTACAAAGACCGTAACGTAATGTTTATTATCTGTTTTAAGAATATCATTAGTCACTGCTACGACACTAACATTCTTTATTTGTATCCCTGACTCCTCTATTGTTTCTCTTTTAGCTGCCTCTTCAAATGATTCGTTTAACTCTATGTGCCCTCCGGGAAAACACCAAGTACCATCCCCGGCAATACCCTCCCTTTTTAGGAGTAAAACCTTTTTATTCTTTAGTATTATTACGCCGATTCCTGCTTCTGGTCTCTGTATTGTCATAAGGCAAGTTTTTGACGGACGAGATTTGAGATCATTCCCATATCTGCTTTGCCTTTAAGTTTGCCGTTTAGCTCGCCCATGACCTTTCCCATATCCTGAATCGAGACTGCTCCTATTTCACTTATAGTTTGCTCAACAATCTTTTGAATCTTATCCTCTGGCATTTGTTCTGGTAGAAACGTTTGCAATATTTCAAGCTCCTTCTTTTCCTTATCAGCTAAATCTTGTCTTTCTGCTTTTTCGTACTCTGTGATAGAGTCTCGTCTTTGCTTTGCCTCTTTTTGTATTACAGACAAGACATCTTCTTCGGTCGCCACATATCCTGCTCCGCCCTTTTGAATTTCGTAGTAATTAATTGCAGAAAGAAGAAGGCGCAGAACTGACGTTCTCAGCTCATCTCTTGCCAGCATCGATTTCTTTAATTCTTCCTGAAGTTTATTTTTATCCATATATTAATTATACTATTTCCCCAAATCTTTTATTCTTTGGAGTAAGTGCTCTTTAGTGTTTTTCGATAGATCCTCGTCGACTTCTTCAAAAAGAGCTTGTAGAATTTCTCCTATCCTACGACCCGGTTTTATTCCAAGTTCTTTCATAACATCATTTCCGTCAATCGCCATGTCCTCGATAGAAAACGGTTTGGGTGATAGTTCTTTTTCCACCCTTTTTTTAAATAGTTTTAGTCGCCAAGATTCTGCCGTCTGGGTTCCCCCGCCAAGTCGATCACCAATTCGAAGATCCATCATGTCGGTAACATTTTCAACGCCAATTCTTCTTATAAATCTGCGTACTGCTGCATCTGTTATTTTCTCGTCAACCGTAAACATATGCCAGCGGACCAAAGTCACAATTCTTTCTGTTTCCTTCTTGGAGAGCCTAAGGCGCTGTGCAATTTCTTTAACAATTTTTGCTCCTGCGACTTCGTGGTTGTAAAAAGTAACGAGTCCTTCTTCATCTTTCCCTAGCGCTTTTGGTTTCCCGACATCATGAAGAAGAGCGGCTAGGCGAACGATAGAATTCTTTGTGGGAGAATGTTTAAGAGACAAAAGATTATGAGTGAGTACGTCTTCGGTGTGATGCCTACCTGGTCTTGCTTGCGAAATTCCTTCTCCCTCCAAGAGCTCAGGAATTATTTCTTCAAGTAGCCCTGAATCTTTAAGCATTATTGTTCCCTCGTATGAGTTTTCGGATCCAAGAATCTTTAAGAGTTCATCTCTTATTCTTTCTCCCGAGATATCTCTTATCAGCTTCGCATCATTTTGAATTTCTTTCCAAGTGGCATCGTCTATTGTAAAGGAGAGCTGTGTTGCAATTCTTACTGCCCTCATAAGGCGCAGAGCATCTTCTTTAAACCTCTTCTTTGGATCGCCGACTGCTTTTATCAATTTGTTTTTTATATCCACCCTACCATTAAACGGATCAGCGAATTCAACTTCAGAGGGTTTATCCTGCTTGTCCTGAGAACCGTCGAAGGGAGCAAAGCGAAGGGCAATCGCGTTTATCGTAAAGTCACGTCTAGAAAGATCGTCTTCAATTGTCTTTCCCCACTCAACGCTTTCGGGTCGTCTCCTGTCTTTATATTCACCCTCGCTTCTGAAGGTAGTAATTTCTATAACTGATTTCGTGCCGTTTATATCTACGGGCAGACCCACCGTTCCAAAGAGATTGTTGTAGTATGAATCTTTGAAAAGTGTCGTAATTTCGTCCGGGGTAGCATTTGTCGAGAGATCCCAGTCTTTAACCGGAATATCCATGAGTAGATTTCTTACGCCGCCTCCCACGAGGTAAACCTTATAGCCTTTGTCTTTAAGAGTATTGTAAGCTGACAAAACGACCTTGGGGATTTTGTTAATTATGCTTTCCATAAAATATTCTTCTCTGCTATAGTATAGCAAAATGAAAACAACCCTCACGAACTGGGAAATCCTAGGTTCGCTTAAAATAAAAAAGAATCTGGAGGCAGACAAATTAATAGATCTTCTTTTAAAAAATAGAAAAATTTCAAAGAACGATACTTCTGATTTTCTTAACCCAAATCTTAAAAAAATTTCTGCCAAAAGTGTAGGAATTAACATGAAGGAGCTTAACAAATCAGTCGAAAGAATAAGAAAGGCCATAGCTAGTAAGGAGAAGATTGTCGTCTATGGAGACTACGATGTAGATGGAATTGCTGGAACAGCTATTCTTTGGGAGTCGCTTCGCGACGCAGGAGCAGACGTTATGCCGTATATTCCCAACAGAATTGAAGAGGGATACGGTCTGTCCGTTAAGGGAATTGAAGATTTAGAAAAGACGCTTGGTAGGCCCGCTCTTATCATAACCGTAGATAATGGCATAGTAGCAAATGATGCTGTATTTTTTGCAAAAGAGAGGGGAATAGACGTAATAATTACCGACCACCATGTTCCATCAAGCGCTCTTCCAGACGCTTACTCGATTGTTCATACCACTAGTCTTTGTGGCGCCGGAGTGGCCTATATGCTCTCGCGAGCAATTTCCAATTTTCCTCGCTTCGCCCAAGCTTCGCGGGGCGAGCAATTTTCAATTTCCAATGACTCTCATTTGGAGCTCGTAGCATTGGCTACGGTTGCAGACTTAGTTCCCCTGACTCAAGCAAATAGAAGTCTTCTTTATTTCGGACTGAAAAATTTAAGAGAAAGTATGCGGCCGGGACTCCTTGCGCTTTTTGAAGAAGCAGGAATAAAAAAAGAGGAAATATCCGTATATACGATAGGGCACGTTATCGCACCGAGACTCAATGCGATGGGAAGACTTGAAAATGCGATGGATAGCTTGAGGCTTTTGTGTACGACCGATCCGAAGAGGGCAAGACTTTTGGCAATTAAATTAGGCGACACTAACAGAAGTCGTCAGAAACTAACCATAGATACATTTATGCATGCTAAATCTCGAGTGAAAGGAAATTCAAAAAAGCTATTGTTCGTTAAGCACGATTCATACGAGCAGGGAATTATAGGACTTGTAGCAGGGAGACTTACCGAAGAATATTTTCTGCCTTCAATTGTTGTCTCAAAAGGAAAAGAAATAAGTCGCGCATCGGCGAGGTCTGTATCGGGCTTTAATATCATAGAATTTATAAGGAAGGCTTCGGATCTTCTGGTGGACGCAGGGGGTCATCCCATGGCTGCCGGCTTTACGGTTAAGACAGAAAATCTTACCGCACTTGAAAAAAAGTTCCAGAAGTTTGCCGAAGAAATGTTAACAGAAGAGCTTCTTAAAAGAAAACTTAGGATTGATTGTGAGATACCACTTAGAAGTTTGAACATTGAAGTTTACGACTCTCTGTCAAAGCTTGAGCCTTTTGGTATGGGGAATCCAACGCCTGTTTTCGTAAGCCGGGGTTTAAATATTTACGATCTTAGAATTGTTGGAGCGGACCAAAGACACATAAAAATTGTCTGCTCTGATGGAGAGTTTTCTATCGAAGCAATGTATTTTAATGGGGTGGAAAAATTAAGAGGGATTAAAATCGGAGATACCGTAGATATCGCTTATTCGCTTGTTCTTAATGAATGGAACGGAAACAAAAAAATAGAGCTCAGAATTAAAGATCTAATTCATCGCGGAAAAGACCATTAGCGATTCCTGCTCTTATTTCTCTTTCTCTCTTTTCTCTTATTTTATCGTGAGGTAATTTGTATATCCATTCTGGAAAATCATGCTGAGGAACTCCACTTTCATAAAGTCTATTTAATTCAAAATCTGCACGTGCGACTCCACGTCTAGTAGTTGAATCAATCCATCCAAAGTAATCAGTGTATTGAATCTCAGCTATCCAAGGTCCTACTTTAGCCATAATATTTACAACCTCTAGATTCTCAGAGCTCCCAGGATTTCTTATGGCATATGTTCCCCCTGACAACGAGTCTTGAAGCTCAAGAAGAGTAAAGGAGTGTCCAGCATCAGCGAAAGCTTGTACCAGTTTTTCGTGAACCACTGGGATATCTGCTTTATTCTGAACTATTACACGCATTGCGATAGTATCCTCTACGGCTTTTCTGATATTTCTAGTACCTTTTCTTCTGGCTTTTCTCGTAGTTGACTCTGGTGATTTTTTCCTTACTGTTGCATATGCAAGCGTTTCCACGCCGTCATGTATTATCACCCTTTCAGGAATATCGGTCCAAAGCTGCATGCCTCCTGGATCTTTAAATCTCGCAATCCTTGCTTGTTTTGGAGGAATTCTAATTATTTCCAAAGTCCTAAAATCATCTTTAGCATGCCTACTTTTGAAGAGCGCAGGCTCTTCGGGAGGCGCTGAGCTATAAAAATGGCCGTCTAGGATAGCATTTATTTCAGAAACATCTGGATCTACTTCTTTACCTTCTTCGTCAACATGCGATGAGGAAGTATTTGGAGATGCAAGAAATCTAGTTGTTTCCTCTTCTCGCCTTACGCTATCTGCTGCAGCTACCGCATCCATGCCATCAAGTATTTTCCCTGCTTCAAATCTTATTCTTTTTTTTGGACTAAAAAATGCTAAATTGGCTAGCTCTAATACATTGGAGGTTAGAGCAACAGCATTCGATAATTCGAAAGTTGATACTATGCCAAGTTTTCGCGCTTCCTCTTTTCTTTCTCTAACAGCTGTTTTGTAATATTCACTTATTTGTGCTCTTATAAACTCATCGCTTCCCCGAATACCAAATCTTTTAGCAATAATTCTATTAGCTTCAATAGTTCTCTCAGCTTTTCTTTGTGGGTCTGCCATGACATCTCTTATTTGGGGTAAGCTGTCCACACCGAATAATTCCAACACATTAGATCTTAGTGTGTTAAATTCAATTTGTTCACCTATGGTAAGAGATGTACGCCATTCTCTTCTTTGCTGGCTTGTGAAAGGAGGTTCTGGAATTCTGAAGTGTCCATTTTGATCAAGTAAATCAAAATTTCCCCCATACCCAGCTAATCCTTCTTTTGGTATGAAAGTCCCTACTCTCTTTCGATCTCTACTATCTCTCGTTATGGGTTGAGGCGCTTCTTGTCTTGGCATAGTAGGGGGATTTTACCACATCTTATAGTAGTTAGTCAATTGAGGCTTGTCTATAAAAATGCAAAATAATACAATATACCTATGCAAAGAACGCTCATTAAGGATACGGCTAGTAAAGCCGGCGAAGATGTAATGCTTAAGGGTTGGGTAGAGGTTAGGAGAGATCATGGTAAGTTGGTTTTTCTAGATATAAGAGATAGAAGCGGAATTGTTCAGGCTGTTGTTATTCCCCAGACTTCGCCAGCCGCTTATGAAGTTGCGCAAGCAATAAGGCCGGAATTCGTAGTGGAAATTGCAGGTAAGGTCAATAAGCGTCCTGAGAAGAATATTAACAAAGATATTCCAACAGGCACAGTTGAAATTGAAGTAAAGAGCCTAAATATTCTAAGCCGGTCCGAAACCCCGCCTTTTGATTTGACTACAGATGGACTAGAAATAGGAGAAGAAGTTCGTCTTAGATACAGGTACCTAGACCTAAGACGCAAGAGAATGCAAGAGAATCTCCGGCTTAGAAGCGATTACATGCAGGCATTGCGTCAGGCGCTGATAAAAAAAGATTTTGTTGAAATAGAGACGCCGCTTCTTACAAAAACCACCATGGAAGGAGCGCGAGACTTTATCGTCCCTTCGCGCTTTCAGCCGGGCAAATTTTACGCTCTTCCCCAAAGCCCTCAGCAGTACAAGCAGCTTTTAATGGTGGCAGGGTTTGAACGATATTTTCAGTTTCCACATTGTCTAAGAGACGAAGATCTAAGAGCGGATAGAGGATTTGAGCATACTCAGCTAGATTTAGAAATGAGTTTTGTTACAAGAGAGGAAGTAATGCAGGCAGTTGAAGAGGTGGTAAAAGAAGGGGTTAAGGCTGTAGGGGGAAAGTTAAAAGATGAGACTTTTCCTGTTGTCTCGTATCGCGCGGCAATGGATAAATATGGAGCAGACAAGTTTGACCTGCGGACAGAGGCAGAGAAAAAGAACGGAGTTTTAGCTTTTGCCTGGGTTACGGACTTTCCATTTTTTAGACCGGTAAATAAGGAGGAAATATCAGACAAATTTGATAGCAAAAGTGAATGGACTTTTACCCATAATCCATTCAGTATGCCAATACCCGAGCATGTTGAAAGACTTCTTGCGGGGAAAAATATTGGGGAAATTCTTACTACGCAATATGATCTGGTCTGTAACGGACTCGAAGCGGGCGGCGGAAGTATTAGAGCCCATACCCCTGAGCTTTTAAAGGCTACGTATAAAATTATGGGGTATTCAGACTCTCAAATTGAAGAAAGCGTTGGGCACATGCTTGAAGCATTCTCATTTGGTGCTCCACCACATGGTGGAATTGCCCTGGGTATCGATCGGCACATAGCGCTCCTAAAAGGAGAGCTATCGATTAAAGAAACTATGGCTTTTCCAATGACCTCAAGTGGCAGAACTTCGGTAATGGATGCTCCAGCAAGTGTCCCAGAGAATATTCTCAAGGAATTGGGGATTAAAGTTATTTCGGATGATAAGGTCTCTTCTTAATGAACGGTTCTCAAAAAAGTCGAAGAAATAAATTTTCCTTAGCGCTAGTACCGCTTTTGCTGTTTGTTGTTTTGGCTATTTTGTTTTCGCTAGATGTTATTGCAAAACTTCAGGTAAATAAATATGAGATATTACCTTCTCCGCTAGAATATTCTGTGAAGGAGTATCCGGCTCTTGATATTAACTCTTTTCCAAGTCTTTCAGCCAAGGGAGTTACCGTTATGGACAGAAATTCAAAAGTGGTTATATTTTCCAAGAACCCGGATCTAAGATTTGCTCCGGCATCCACAACAAAAATTATGACAGCACTTGTGGGCATAGATTATTACAAAGAAGATGACATTTTGCTTGTCAATAAAGATTCACAGAGAGATGACGTAGTAGATTTTAAAAGAGGAGAGCGCGTTCGGTTTGTGGACATGCTTTATGCAATGATGCTTCCTTCAAGTAACGACGCAGCCTCCGTTATCGCAGATAATTATCCCGGTGGAGAAAAAGCATTTGTTGAAAAAATGAATGAGAAGGCTTACTTCTTGTCTCTTAAAAACACACATTACGAAGAACCGGTGGGACTTCTGGATACGAAAAATTACACAAGCACTCGCGACTTGGCGCTTCTTGCGTCTAATGCTATGGGAAATGAGCTATTTGCGAGAGTGGTAGGTACGAGGGACAAATTGATTGAGGACGCTGACAAAACCAACCTGCACGTCTTAAGAAATCTCAATAGGCTTTTAGATTTAGGGGGTATAAATGGAATAAAAACTGGTTATACAGAGGAGGCAGGACAAATTCTCGTAACTTCAAAGACCTTAGAGTCGTCCCAAGGCCCGCAGTCTTTGATTCTTGTAGTTATGCAAAGCGAGGATAGGTTTTATGATACAGAAGTTTTACTCAGGAGTCTTGAAAAAATTAATTACTTATCCATTCATCCCTGATCGCTGAGACATAAGCTAGGAAATTGTTGCCCTCAAAAACGTAAATGGGCATTAAATAATCCTGTTTTTCCTGCCCTATGTAGTAGCCTAGATAGAGATTTTTAATTAATATTTCTAAGTCCAGCGGGTTATGGCTTGCAATGTAGGCTTTTCCTTTTTTCAATTCTTCAAATGCCTCTGTGCTCGTTTTTATCGAATACGTTGTTTTTCTGTTAAGGTCTGGGGTCTGATAGAAAAACTCTGCACCAGAAATATCCATCCTTCTTTTGTCGCTAGTTATAAGAACAGACATTGTCGAGCGGCCATCTGGATAATAAACGGGTAGATCCTCAACATCCTTTTGAAAAAAATAGACTTTAATTGCCTGGGTATTTGATAGGCTTGTTGCGTCAACAAGAGATTCGTTTTTAAAAGAATATAAATATGTAGTTGTTTTTTCGGTATCTATATCGTCCCGAAGTAAGTCTAGATTGTTCAAAAAGCTCGTCGCCTTATTTATTGCTTCAGTCTCAGAAGATTCATCGATGAACCCTGCTGAGTCCGTTGATAAGTCTGATTTAAGCAAAAAGTCAGATGTCAGAAGGTTAAGGCTAAATGTTCTTCCGGCATCGTTCTTCCATTCATACAGTTTGTCGGCAGTTTTTCTTCCCGGCTTGTTAAATCCTATAGCCTTAGCCCTGTTGTTTGCCCTGTCAAGCGCCAGGAGATCTGCTTTTGGCCTTTCCATCGTGTAAACTTTTGCCAAGTGGTAAAAAGTGGGTAACCTTCCGGATAAGGTGTCGATTCTGTAAGTAGGAATTTTCCCGGTTACACTTTTTGGGAACGCGAGTTCGGGCAATATGCCGAACTTAACATCGGGCGAAGCTGGGGGCGTTGGGGAGATCACTTCTTTTACAAAAGAGCCTATTTTAAAAAGAACAAAGATAAAAATGACCACTCCAATTATCAGTGATAAAATTCGAAGAATTGATTTTAAATCGTATTTGAGCTTGCTCAAAGTCAGCATACCTTGAGTATAGGTTCTTTTTTGGCTACAATGCAAGTATGGCTGGAAGTAATTTGGTGAGGACTCGAATTGCCCCGTCTCCGACCGGAAGCCCGCATATAGGCACACTTTATCAAGCGCTTTTTAACTTCGCTTTTGCTAAAAAAAATGATGGAAAATTTCTTGTTCGGATAGAAGACACTGATCGTGAAAGATTTGTTGAAGGAGCTGAAGGAAAAATCTTCGAAGCAATAGACTGGGTTTCCCTCTCCGAAAACGAAAGCCCGCGAAAAGGAGGAGACTGGGGTCCATACAGGCAATCTGAGAGACTTTCTATATACAGAGAATACGAAAAGGATCTTTTAGAAAAAGGCGGAGCATATAAATGTTTTTGTACCAAGGAAAGGCTTGATGCGCTCAGATCTAGTCAGGCTGCATCAAAACAGCCGACGATCTATGACGAACTATGCCGAAAACTGAATGAAGAAGAAATCGCTAAAAACGAGAGCGAACCTTATGTTTTGCGGCTTAAAGTTCCGCAAGAGGGAAATTTAGTAGTGAGAGATGAGATAAGAGGAGACGTTGAGTTTGACGCATCTCTTATTGAGGATTCGGTTCTAATAAAAACAGACGGATTTCCAACGTATCATTTTGCAGTAGTGGTCGATGATCACTTAATGAAGATTACGCACGTTATAAGAGGAGAAGAATGGCTCCCGTCCTATCCAAAGCACGTGCTTATCTACGATTATTTCGGTTGGGAAAAACCCTATTTTTATCACACACCGAATCTTCGAAATACTGACAAATCAAAACTATCAAAAAGGCATGGCCATGCTTCAATCGACTGGTATAGACAGGAGGGTTTTCTTCCCGAAGCAATTTTAAATTTCTTGGCTCTTATGGGATGGAGCCATCCCGAAGGAAAAGAGGAATTTTACCTATCTGAATTTACAAAACTTTTTGATCCAAAAGACTTAAAGCCGGTTGGACCGGTATTTGATTTAACAAAGCTTGAATGGCTTAACGGCGTATGGATCCGAAAATTTCCCCTAACTGAGCTTAAAAAAAGACTATTAGATTTTTACAAGAACGATAAAGAAACTCTTGAAATGTTTAAGAGCTCACACATAGATCTTTTAATTGGTCTTTCTCAAAGCAGGATGAAAAAACTGTCGGACTTTAAAAACCTGGCCTTTAACAATGCTTCTGCAAGAGACTTAACCACAGCTGAGATGAAAATCGCGGAAAAGCTTTTCAATACGCTTTCTAACATTGAGCACAGCGATTGGAGGGAAGAGAGAATTCTTAATGTTTTGAAAAATTTCAAAAATACGGAAAATGTTTCTATGAAAGAAATCTATTTTCTGATAACTGGACGCGAACAAGGTCTCCCCCTAATTGAAACAATGGTAAAAATTGATGGAAGAGAGCAAATTCTTGAAAACCTAAAGTCCCGCTTTTGAAATCTTTGAAATAGCTCTCGCGCATTATAAATTATGAAAAAAAATAATACTTTTGAAATAAAAACAAAAAAATATAAAGTAGGGGATATTTATCTAAATGTTGCAGAAGCAGGACAAGGTGGGCCTCTCGTATTTATTCATGGATGGTCCAACTCATGGATAGGGTGGACTCTGCTTGCAAACGAGCTTTCCCCGTACTACAAGCTTTACATGGTGGATTTACCCGGCTTTGGCGATTCTGACTCTCTCCCGCGTTATTCCCTAGAAATTGTTAATAGATATTTATCTGAATTTATTGATAAATATGTTCCAAGCCCGAGAGCGATTATTGGAGCATCTGCGGGGACATTTGTCGCTGTTCATATGGTTACTACAAATAGATATAATACCTCTCTAATTCTCATCGGAACAGTTTTAAAACAAAGAAGAACGGCACTAATAAAAGAAGCTTATTCCAGGTTACTTACGCTTTCTACCGATTCCAAGCTGGCTCATAATGCATTCGAGCGAGTAATTAAAAACAAATACAGTGCCTATTTCGTCGAAAAATATATTAACGCATATCGGTTTGACAAGAAACTTATAGATTTATACTTTATCCCCGGACGAAAGAAAGTAAACGGAAAGTCCTACATCCAGATGGGCGTAGCTATTATGGGATACGTACTTGATGAAGAATTACATAATATTCGTAATAAAACTTTACTCATATTTGGTTCGGCAGATAAATATGTTTCGCTTAAAACCGCTGAGTCTCTTTTAAAAAAAGCAAAGAATTCAAATCTTTCCCTCCGTGTCATTGATAAATCGGGCCATAGTCCTTCATATGAACAGCCCAAAGAAACAGCTCGGATTATACGAGAATATTTGGATTCCGAAGTTCTAGAAGGCTGATTCTTTCTTTACTCCTGCCTTTAAAATTCTAGAAGTAAGAGCCAGGCAAATGAGAATGCAAATTCCCCCAGCGAGATACGGATAAGCTATGCCAAGCGTTGCGATTGTTCCTCCTGCAATGGGGCCTATTATTGTGCCTACGCTCATATAGGAAGAGTTAATTCCCAGAATACTTCCCTGAGATTTTGCATCGGTTTCTTTTGAAAGAATTGTTTGAAGTAGAGGGTTAACAAAGGAATTTGATAACCCAAACAATATAGAAAGTCCTACAAAGAAAGGAAGATTGCGCGTGGAGAACATTCCAAAAAATGCTAATGCCAAAAGAAATAGGGCTAGTTTAAATGTTTTTTTCTCACCCAGTCTTTTTACCACCCTAGGAAGAATAAAAAGCTGGGTTACTAGTCCTACTGCGCCAAACAATGTGAAAAGCGCAGAAATTTCATTTACCGAAAGCCTTAATGCTTTTACTGAGAAAGGCTGGAAAACGTAAATGAGCATTCCAAATGCAAATGAGTAAACAAGTGTTATTAGAAGAGTAGGCCCTACGTTTTTATCAAAAACTGCTTTTGCCAATTTTCCAAAGTCGAAGAGACGTCCCTGTTTTACTTCGCCAATGTGTTCGTTGGTCTCGGGCAGGAAAAAGTAGGCGATTACAGCTGCCGTAAGAGAAAGAAAGCCCGCGATAATAAAAGGCACATTCGTGCCAAATCCGACAGTCGCCGCGGCAATAGCTGGCCCGAATACAAATCCAAATCCGAATGACGCGCCGATTATACCAAACCCTTTTGCGCGGTCCTTGAGATCTGTGCTGTCTGATATTACGGCCGCTGCTGCAGGGAAGTTCCCTGCAGTTATTCCATCAAGCGCGCGGGAAAGAAAAAGGATAAAAGCGCTTGGTGCAAAGGCAGCCATGAAAAATGAAATAGCTGTTCCCAGGGGTGATAGAACGAGAATAGGTCGTCTGCCGAATTTATCAGACATGCGTCCTATGATGGGGGTCGAGAAGAATTGTGAAACTGAAAAAAGAGAGAATAGAAGTCCGTTATCAAAATCAGATAGGCCGAATTTTTGAGAATATGAATAAAGGATGGGGATTATAATTCCGTAGCCTAAAGCATTGACGACCGCAATAAGCGAAACTATCAGCACGTTTCGATTTTTCAACATCTTTTTATTCTACAGAGAATTTAAATTCCTTGTAAAGGGAGAATAAGAGCATACCGGTGGCCATTTTGGTATAATTTAGGGACTTTGCTGGATCATCTAACGGTAGGATAGTGGACTCTGAATCCATTCATCTAGGTTCGAATCCTAGTCCAGCAGCCAATGTCCTAGCAGGAGGTAGTTGTATGAAGCAATTACTGGGCATGACACAACAAGGAGAAGTAGTATGTTTGGTTTTTCAAAATCAGTCCCATCAATTACAGCAGAAGAAGTCAAGCAGGCGCTCGATACAAAAGCGGATGTTACCATAGTAGATGTCAGAACGCCGGATGAGTATAGAAAAGGTCATCTTGAAGGAAGTCTTCTTTTGCCTGTTGATACTGTTTCGGAAAAAGCAGCCTCTGTTTTGAAGGATAAAAAGGAAACTCTCTATGTCTATTGCCTGAGTGGTTCACGGAGCATACAGGCAGCAGATATCCTGCTGAAACTTGGTTACACCAGGGTGTTTAATATGACAAGCGGACTTCTTGCCTGGAGGGCAAAAGGGTATTCGCTGATACAATAGATTGAAGGTGAAATATATGACATCATACGGTATACAAAAAACAATAACAGGTACATTTGATGAAGCAGTAGAAAGAGTAAAAGGCGCTCTTGCGAAGGAAGGTTTTGGCATTTTAACGGAAATTAATGTTAAAGATACCCTTAAGAAAAAACTGGACATTGATTACCCAAACTATCAAATTCTTGGTGCCTGCCACCCTCAGTTTGCTTATCAGGTACTCCTAAAAGAACAGGAAATAGGACTACTTCTTCCCTGCAACGTCATTGTCTATGAAAATGAAGAAGACAAGATAACTGTTTCTGCGATCAGGCCGACAGCTGCCATGCAGGTTGTTAAGAATGATGATGTAGCAGGTATTGCCAAAGAGGTTGAGCAAAAGCTAGAACAGGTTATTGCTAATTTGTAAAAACGCTGTCTATGAAAACAAAAATTGCTATAGGTATAATTGTTCTCAGTATTTTTATATTGGGAGGATTACTCTTTTCCATCGATCAAAAAGAAAATGGCGCAAGTAATAAACCCGCTCAGTCTCTTAGTTTTAAAACTATAACAAGTCCAGAGTTGGTAAAAATGCTTGAGAAAAAAGATTTTCTCCTTGTGAACGTCCATATTCCTTATGAAAGAGAGCTGGTAAAAACAGATGTGTTTATTCCATATAATGAAATTGAGAACAATTTAGACAAGCTACCGCAAGACAAGAATGCTAAAATAGTGCTCTATTGTCGAAGCGGTAGGATGAGTGAGGAAGCAGCGCAAACGCTGACGAAGTTAGGCTATGCTAATGTCTATAACCATACAGGAGGCATGATTGACTGGGAAGATAAAGGATATTCGGTTCTGAGAAAATAAGGTTTATGCTCTTTTTATACTGTCTCATTTGTCTCGTTTAGCCTCCTGGTGATACAATCAGTTATAAGGTCTAAACTGGTCTAGAGCGGTATGCTCAGCCCTTCGACTGCGCTCAGGGCTATAGCCATGAACAAGGAAGATGGTCTTGAGCGAATTACAATGGTGAGCAAAGTCGAACCATGAAATGAATCGAAAGATAGTCTTTTACGTTTATATTCTTCGCACCTCATCAAATACTCTTTACATCGGACAAACAAATAATTTAGAGAAAAGAATTCTTGAACACAAAAATAAAACTTCAAAATCTGCAAAGTATACTCGTTATTACAATTCCTTTAAGCTTGTTTACTCGGAATCTTTTAAAACCCGTTCGAAAGCAATGAAACGTGAATGGCAATTGAAGCAATGGTCTCGTGCTAAAAAGGAGGCATTAATTTTGGGAGATTTAAGATTCTTAAAAGAGCTATAATTTCAACGATATGGAGTGGGTAATTTTTTCTCTTTTGTCTCGAGCCTTATGGGCGGCGGATAATATTGTAGATAAACTATTAATAGGAAAGCATCTCAAAAACCCGCTTATATTAACTTTTGTAGCTGGAATTTCTTCGTTACTTCTCGCCCTAATCATTATCTTATTCAATGGTTTAAGCTGGATTGGTCCCGTCCCAGTGGCACTTGCTGTGTTTGCCGGCTCGTTTCAAATAATCGCTGTTTTTGCTTTTTACCAAGCAATCTCCAAAGAAGAAATATCTCGAGTAATACCTTTATTTCAGCTGACTCCGCCCTTTGTCCTGATACTCTCCTTTTTATTTTTGGGAGAAGTTTTAACCAGGCCTCAATACCTTGCTTTTATATTGATCTTAATAGGTGGTTTTTTAATTTCTCTCAAGAGAATAGAGGGTGTATTTAAATTAAGGAATGCTTTTTGGTTGATGGTTTTATCCAGTTTAATCTATGCAATTCAAATTGTAATTTTAAAACCTTTATACGTTTCTTATCCATTTTGGGACTTAACAGTCTATTTAATTTTTGGCCAATTTCTTCCCACACCGCTACTTCTTTTAATACCTAATTTTAAAAATAGATTAGTTGATAATTTTTCAAATTTAAAACCTGTGGGTTGGATACTTCTGATAATGGCTATGCTTTTCGTAGCCGGAGCATCGTTAAGCATAAATTGGGCTCTAATAACTGGACCTGTTACGTTAATTAGCGTAACTAGAGGATTTCAAAGTGCGTTTGTTCTTATTTTTACTGTTTTTCTTTCAATCTGGTTTCCTAAAATACTTAAAGAGGAATTAAGCAAAAGCGCTTTAGGGGTTAAAGTTTTAGCTATTTTCCTAATGTTCCTAGGCCTTTATTTAATTTATCAATAGTTAAAGCTATAATGATTGAAGGGGTCTTGACCGGCCTGCTCAGTAAGGTACCATTCGATACCTTGCTTTGCAAGTGAGAATGTACCGCGGCCAGATACCGTCCGGTATCTGAACAATATATGAAATTGGACTATGTCAACATAGACCGTAATCCCTATATTTTTAGGAATTAATATAAATCCTAGGCTGCTGCCTTATCAATCATTTCTTTTGAGACAATAGGAGAAGATTTGTCTAATGCTCTTCTTAACTCAAACAAGCTTTTGGAAACCTCAACCGTCATAAGATCCCCTATATTGATAACAAACTTAACCATATCTCCCTCAACCGAATATCCACAACAGTAAATAACGTTCTTATTAGTATTCAGTTCTGTTCCCGTGGGGAGTATGTTTCTGAATGATTCCCGGGTAAACAATGGAGTATCGGTAATTTTAACAACATTTAGATCCTCATCTAATTGAGCAAGACCCATACTATATGTATAACCATAAACTTCTTCGCCTGTTTTGGAATCAATTCCCAAACTAAATCTGTTTACCCCATGAATTGGGAGTATTCCTCCAGGAAGAATTTGAGCTTGTGTTCCAATCCGCCATTCACACCACGGTTTTTGGGGAAATTGGATAGTTTTTTTAACACGTAGCTTATTCCGGCCATTCTCATCTTTGCTATGTTCAACTACTTCCAAAGAATGACTAGACCCCTCTCTTCTAAATAGAGATTCTGTAAGAGAAATCGGCGTTACGTTTTTCCCTTCATCGTCAAGATAAACAAGTAAAGATCCTTGCTCTACAAAAAAATTACCATCAATAACTTCTCCTCTTACCGTTGCGGCGACAGGCTTATTGTCACTAGCTCTAATTGCTGTCAGGCCTAATAAAACTCTTTCGCTCTCAATACCTTGGTCGTCTACAACGGTTTCATCAGAGCTAAAAGCCCGAACATCTTCCCAACCGATTACAGTAGGGTCGGATAAATCTAATTGACCAATTTTCTCAACTTTCTCAGGCGTTGATCGATAGATAAGTAAATTTCCTTTATCGGGAATACCGGATTTTACAGTGGCCCGTGATACTTCTCGCAGTAAAATAAGTAAATCGCTAGGATTTTTTCTTGATCTTATTACTGCGGCATTATAATGTGCAACCTCGGGATCGTAGGGGATTAATACACGAACTTTCTCAGCAGGCAATATTTCAGGACTAATACCTTCATTGTTTTCCATTTGGACTTGCATTCGAGCTATTTCTCTTTGCTCTACAAGCATGTGTCTATATAAAGTATTACACCAAAAATTATAGGTTGTCCAGCTACAAAATTGAGACACCGCTATAGTGATATAATGGGTCTGGAGCGGAATGCTCAGCACTTCGACTTTGTTACGTTTAGCCTGATTTTGCTCAACCTTTTCTCTCCAAATGGGTCTATAATGTAATTAATGGATGATAAATTTTCCTCAAGTCTGATCCTCCTTACCTATAAGAACAAAGCGCTTCTTATGTACAGGCAGAATAGCGCAATCGATGAAGAAAAGCACGCGTGGAGTTTTATAGGAGGCACGAAAGCAACGAAAGAGTCTTTTGAGGATGCGCTTGGAAAAATTATAGAGAAAGAGATGGGAATAAGAGTTGAAAATGTTGAATTCGTATCTAGATCTTGCTATCACGCCTGCCTTACCGACGACAACGTAAACCATATTCAGCGTGCAGAAGGACAAACGCTCGCATTTTTCACTCTCAAAGAGCTTCAGAAGCTCTTACTATCCAGCCCTACGCGGGAGTTTGTTTCTAGGCACGGTTCTCTTATCACAGCGGCTTATAGTTAACCTATAGTTTGAATTAAGACTTGAGTTGTGTTATAATGCTTATGTAGTAAATTGTTCGCGAATAAATCTGCTTACATTTTGATTTAGTTTTTTAAAAGACAAAAGATACCTCAATTTTTCCACATGTTTGTATCTTCATCCCAATTAAACCACTTCACATTTGAGCAGAGCTATTTGCATAACAATATTAATCTTTAAGAGAAAGGAGGAACGAATAAATGACAAATAAATTATTTATAGGAAGTCTTGATTACGCAACTACAGACGCGCAGCTGGAAGAACTTTTTGCAACAATTGGAAAAGTTTTATCAGCAAAGGTTATAGTTGATAGAAATACAGGACAAGGTAAAGGTTTTGGTTTTGTAGAAATGGAGACAGAAGAATTAGCCAAAACTGCAATGGACAAACTTAACGGGTCAGATCTCAATGGACGTCAGATCGCCGTAAAAGAAGCCAAACCACAAGTAGAAAGGTAAAATATGTACAAAGGCAATGGTCGAAATCATAGTCACAATGGTGGCGGTAATTATCGTGCTCGCACGAATAATTTTCGTGGAAGAGCACCCAGATTTGAGAAGAAGCTTGACCCTAGATTTTTTGTCAAAAGCGCAAAAGAGCAAGATACGGACGCGCTTGCCCTGAGGAGCGAAGTGACGAATGGGAAATTTTCAGATTATAAAATCGTTGAGAAGCTTTCGCGTAACATTATTGACCACGGATATACTACTCCCACCGCAATCCAGGAAAAGGCAATCCCGGAAATACTTTTAGGACGAGACCTTATTGGTATTGCAAATACAGGAACAGGCAAGACCGCGGCTTTTCTTATAACTCTAGTTAATAAATCATTTTTGGATCGAAACCAGAGAGTTTTAATAGTTGTTCCTACCCGAGAGCTTGCAGTACAAATTGGAGAAGAATTCCGTCTTTTTGCAAAAGGCATGGATCTTGAGTCTGTAACTACAGTCGGAGGAATAAATATTAGGAGACAGACTTATGCTCTTCGACATAAACCGCATTTTGTTATCGGTACTCCGGGGAGACTTAAGGATCTTATTGAAAGAAGAGAGCTTAATCTAATGCAATTCCAGAATGTAGTTCTTGATGAGGTAGATAGGATGGTAGACATAGGATTTATAAAAGACATAAAGTATCTCATCTCGCTACTTCCAAAAGTGCGCCAGTCACTATTTTTCTCAGCGACAGTAGATGAAAAAACACAGGAAATCCTTCGAAGCTTTGTAACAAATCCTGTGACTGTTTCTGTAAAACAGCAAGATACAGCAGAGAATATAGAGCAGGATATTGTGCGATTAACGGGCAGGCAAAAAATAGACGTACTCCATGACCTCTTAATTAAACCGGGATTTGATAAAGTATTAATTTTCGGAAGAACTAAATGGGGAATGGAAAAATTGTCGCGTACACTTCTTGATCGCGGTTTTAAAACAGCCGCAATTCATGGAAATAAATCACAAAATCAGCGTCAGCGTGCGCTTGACGGCTTTAAGGAAAATAGGCTTCAGGTTCTTATCGCAACGGATGTGGCCTCCCGCGGACTTGACATAGAGGACGTAACTCATGTCATAAATTATGACCAGCCTGCGTCATATAGAGACTATATTCATAGAATTGGAAGAACCGGGCGCGCCGGTAAAAGAGGTACTGCGCTAACCTTCGTCGAGTAAGCGCCTAGAGATTTAGGAATTATTAATAGTGTATAATTTGATATATGGCAAAACGAGATACAGGACTTGGGAACGAAAAGAGATCTCATCCGCACAAAACCAAGAAAAGGCTTGAGATAAAACGAAAAATGCTAGCCTTAAAAACTAGCAAGAAATATAGATAGAACGAAATTAGTTGGTCTTTAGGAAAATCCTGAAAGGAGGTGAGTAAATGAAGCAAAAAACCTACAATCAGGTTACATGTCTTCTGTTTTTGTTAGTTGGATCTTTCCATATTTTAAGGTTGTTTTTGGGTTGGAGCGTAAATGTTGGGGGGTGGGTAGTTCCAATGTGGCTAAGCATTGTCGGAGCAGTAGCTGCGGGCTTTCTTGCCTGGAGCGCATATAAGCTAGAGAAGTAAAGAAATTTTTTAGCGTATTTGTTAAATACTACTTCCTTTGCCCTTAGTAGTTTATAACAGAGTGGGGTGTTATAATTGCCCTTAATGACATTGGTTGGGCAGGAATTTGAACCATCGCCGGTAACAGTAATGGCCGGTTCAATTATCCAAGACGATTTAGGCAGAGTTCTTCTGATACATCGAAATACTCCCGAAAAAAACCAGTGGGAAATAATTGGCGGAAAATCAAACCCTGGTGAAGATCCTACTTTAACTGCCGCCCGGGAAGCCGGTGAGGAAGCTGGAATAGATATTGAGGTAGAACAAGAAGCTGGAAGAGCTCACTACTTTGAAGATAAACCTAAGCTATACATTTGGTATAACTCAAAAATTGTGTCTGGAACTCCTCACGTTGTAGAGTCTATACATGACGATATAGAATATTTTTCTTGGGCCGAGATGGCAGCGCTTCCTAGTTTATCGGTAAGTGCCAAACATTTACTTTCCGCTCATCAAAAAGGCAAGCTACGACTTCCTCCTCCGCGAACCGCAGCATAACTCTTCTGCTATAATTGCCCCTTTATTTGAATTTCTTAATGATTCCTTCAAAAGCGCGGAGCACTTCAAGGGGAGTTACGAAAACTATAGTGTTGCTTTTATCGGATGCTAATTCTGAAAGAGTCTGAAGCGTGCGAACATGAAGACCTCCTGTGGTTTTGGAAAGTCTTCCCGCTGCGATAGCAATATTTTCAGCAGCAGCCTTTTCTCCTTCTGCCCGAATAACAATTGCCCGGCGTTCCCTTTCCGCCTCGGCCTGGCGTGCGATAACCCTTTTCATCTCCTCGGGGAGAATTATATCTTTTAGCTCAACTGATTCTACCTTGACTCCCCAGGGATCAGTGGCCTTGTCGATAATTGTCTGGATTTTTTTGGCGACCTGTTCACGCTTGGAGAGTAAATCATCAAGGGAAGTTTCTCCTATCACATTCCTCATGGTTGTTTGAGCGAGTTGGGAGACCGCATAGTAAAAATCCTCCACCTGCAAAACTGCCTTCCTTGCCTGATCCACACGATAATAAATAACAGCGTTAACGCGGGCCGAAACATTATCTCGGGTTATAGCCTCCTGATCCGGGACGTCTACGGCCTTTACTCTGATGTCAATTCTTTGCCAACCCTCTATAACGGGCCAGACAATTCTCCATCCGGGCGCCATCTCGTCTCGAAATTTCCCAAATCGGAAGCGGACACCTCTTTCGTATTGATTAACCTGCTTTATCGAAGGAATAAGAATTACCAAGAAAAGAATAATAAACCCCAGTAAAAAGACTGCAGAACTCATTTGGGAAGTATGTTACATCAAAACACTTCTATTATCAAATTTACTAAAATAGATTTTGGAATTTCTATCCTTGCCCCTCGTCTTGTCCGCCAAAGCTTTAGCGTCGGTGGAAGCCTACAGCGTTTACACTGAGTTAGACCGAAGTGAAGTGGGGTGCTTGCCCTGAGCCTAGTCGAAGGGTTTACACTGAGTGAAACCGAAGTGAAGTAGGGTGCTATAATTGCCCCAATTTATCTCTAAGTTCTTTTGCAATAATTTTCTCTCTTGCTCCAATATTTCTTCGCCACCCCGCAAAAGCTATTGCTCTTTTACGCTTTTTACTCAGTGATTTATTTCTTATTAATGACATGGTTTATTTATAAAGCATGCTATGTGTCCCTAAAATTTCAAAAGTAATTACACCATTTCTTTCAGAATAAATTGCTCGCCAATCACCTGTAATATTTATGCTTCTGTATCCCTTAAGGTTTCCTGTCAGTAAATGGTTGTTAAGCAACGGATGGAATTGATTTTGCTGGAAAATTTCCCGTCTTTTTTTAAATGCTATTTTAATTTTGGTTGGGGACTTTTTTAAATCTTTATCAAACTTTCTAGAATATTCAATTCTTTTTATTTTTATCATCCGCGATCATTTTGTCAAGATAATCCATCTCATCTTTAAGATTCTTAAAAGAAACGATTCTTCCTGCTCTTCTATCTTTTTCTGATTCCTTGAGCGCTTGAATTAAATAGTCTGTCGGCTTCTCACTTGTATTGAAATGCACAGCCTTTGTCTTCACAAGGCTTCTTAGATATCCATTTATTAGGGAACTAAGACTAAAGCCGAGTTCTTCAGCAATTTTTTGAGCCTTAGCTTTAACTTCGGGATTTGTTTTAATGTTTATTACAGCAGTATTCATATTTAACAGTATATACTTTGTATATACTGTTGTCAATAGTTCACTTTACACCTGTTTACCCTGAAGACTTGAAGGAAGCCCAGTCGAAGGGTTATAATTGCCCCATGATTAAGCCAATCTTAACTTTTCCGTTTTTGTGGGCTTCTAGTTTCGTAATACTGATTTATTCTTTTACTGATTCTATATTGCAGAAAATGATGGCTCCCTTTTTAATTCCCTCCATCATTATTGCCATTTTGTGTCTTGTTTTCATCGTTTACCATTCGCTAAAACATACAAAATCTTTTTTTGGATTTTTAAGAAGACTGGGAATAATCTTTTTCCTCTTTTTCTGGATACCAGTTTCAGTAATGGCTTTTGTTACATGCTTAGAGGTTTTTGTGCTTGGGATGGGACAAAAGTGGGATATATACAACTTATTTTATTCCGTTCCGATAGTTTTATTAAACATTATATTTGTTTTACTTATTTTAATAAGAAGACACAAAAAATATTTAAGACTTAACTCTGGCAAATAGAAGGCAAAAGGAGTAAAATTTCCTCATGTCGTTACCATTTTCGCCATCAGTTTCAAAAAACGGACTCGTTTTTACATCCGGCCAGGTTTACCTCAAAGATGGAAAGCTTTTGGAAGGAACTGTAGAAGAACAAACGCATCAAGTAATGACAAACCTCAAATCTATCCTTGAAAAGGAAGGATTGAATTTTGAAAACGTAGTTAAAACTACCATTTACCTAACCGATATGGAGCTTTACGAAAAAGTTAATGAAACCTATGCAAGCTATTTCAAAGAACCATATCCAGCAAGAGAAACTGTCGCTGTTAAAGAACTTCCCCTAGGAGCAAAAATAGAAATCTCCATGATCGCCGCAAAATAACTTCTGCTATAATTGCCCCCGAATTTCGCCTCTTGTATATAAATATTTAAAATCTACAATCGGAGAATGTTTTTCTATCAAGTTCTCGTAATTTCTGTTGTTTTTCTTACGTATTCCTTGTCTTTATTGTTCTTTTTCAGAAGATTTAAGAAAGATATTGGTTTTTCGGCAATTATAGTTATGCCGATTGCTGTTTTCTCGTTAGGCTATTTGTTAAGACTGACAGAAAACAAAGCGTTTGTAGACTTGGGGTATTTTCTTACCGACTCTTCATATATTTTTATTTACTCCCTTTTTACCAGCGCTTTAGTAATTGGCCAAATCAAGTTCTGGGAAAAATAATTCTGCTATTGTCCTGAGCGCAGTCGAAGGGCTATAATTGTCCCAAATGAACTACAAAGACTTTTCAATGGGTTTGGCAAGGCAGGCAGGAGAAGTAATGCGGAAAGATTTTTCTCTCGGTATGAAGAAGGAGTGGAAAAAAGACAAAACCCCAGTTACCGTAACAGACACCTTCGTCAATAGAATGGTAATAAACGCTATCGGAAAGGAGTATCCGGAGCACAGTATTTTGGGAGAAGAGGAAAATAGTCTTAAGGATTCAGAATACGTTTGGGTATGTGATCCAATTGACGGGACGATCCCTTTTTCCCATGGCTTTCCCATCTTTGCTTTCTCTCTCGCTCTCGTTAAAAACGGAAGTCCCGTGCTGGGAGTAATTTACGATCCGATAGTTGATAGGCTTTTGTATGCCGAAAAAAATAAGGGAACCACATTAAATGGGAAACCTGTAAAAGTCTCTTCGGCCTCTTCTTTTTCAGAAAGGACCATAATTGACGGGGGAATAGAAAGTCTTAAGCTTTTAGGAATGGAAGAAGAAATTCGAAAGAGAAAAGTTCTTACGACTAGAATTTATTCGTGTGTTTATGGCGGGATGCTTGTTGCATTGGGAGAGTTTGTAGCCGAAATTTACAGGCACGTAAACCCCTGGGACGCCGCAGCGGTAAAAATAGTTGTTGAAGAGGCAGGAGGTAAAGTTACAGATCTCTTGGGAAATGAGCAAAGATACGATCAGCCTATAAACGGTTTTATAGCGAGTAATGGAAGAGTGCATGACGAGTTGGTGAAAAGAACAAAAAAAATCCTAAAAGAAAGTAGCTTCTAGCTGATATAATATCCGAATGAAGTTAGTCTCCTTAAATACTTGGGGTGGGAAAATGCATAAGCCACTCTTAGAGTTTGTCCACGATCAAAGCCGCGACGCCGACATTTTCTGTTTTCAGGAAGTTTTCGACTCTCCAAAAAGCGAATTCAGAAACGGATTTAAGACAGATCTCTACGCTGACTTATCGGAATTACTAAAAGGCTACAATAGTTACTATGCCCCGATGTTCACAGGTTATGACACCGAGAGAAGAGTAAATTTTCCCCTTTCCTTTGGTCAGGCCACATTTGTCAGGAAAAATATTAAGGTTTCGTCAGAAAAAGCTATTTTTATTCACGGAAAATATGACTATAAACCGAGCATAAAGATGGAGGGGATTAAGAATGCACTTGATTTACCAAGAAACATTCAATGCCTGAGAATAAAAGTAGGTAAAAAGGAAATTCTGGTAGGCAATGTCCACGGATATTGGATTCCAGGTGAAAAAATGGATACTCCCGAGAGAATTGCTCAGTCAAAAGCAATAAAGAAAATTTCAGACAGTTTTAGTGGGGAAAAGATTATTTGCGGCGATTTTAACCTTAGTCCTAATACTGAGAGTTTGAAAATCCTTGAGGAGAATATGAAAAATCTCATCAAAGAGTTTTCGATAAAGGGGACAAGGACTCACCATTATAAAAAGACCAGCGAGAGATACGCAGACTATATTTTAGTTTCGGGAGGAATTAAGGTGAAGACATTTGAAGTACCGGAAATTATCGTTTCAGACCATCTCCCCATGATCCTTGAGTTTTCTGTCTAGATTTGATAATATCCCTAAGGATTATGAGCGGAGGACCAATAGAATCAAGACCAGGCGGAGAAACATCGGGGCAATTGCCTCCTGCAATCCACAGAAATCCGGATCATTCGGATGATGTGTTTCAAGCTGAGTACAGGGATGGTCATAGAAATGTAAGCCTTAGGGACCCTATGATTACTCCTAGAGTTACTCCTCCTCATGAAAAGGGTTCAGGTTTTGGCGGTATCGTGCAAAGATCACCTGACCAAATGATGGGAGTACTTGCTTCAAAAGAAACAGCAGCCAAGCCTCAAGAGCCCACAAGCTAGTTTCCTCTTTGATATAATCAAAGCGTGAAGATAATTAAACCTGAGGAAAAAGATTGGTTTGAGGGAAAAGGTTATAGCAAAAAAGTTCTTTTAGATGAAGACGATCTTGGTCTTCCAGGTGTTTGGGTTCAGGAGGTTTTGATAAAAGCAGGAGGGACAGCATCTCTTCATTACCACAAAAAGCAAACCGAAATATTCTATTTCTTTGACTCAAATGGCTATTGGTTAATAAACGGAAAAAAGTTTACGTTTGGCACAGGCGACGCTCTAGTAATTGAACCTAACGATAGGCATGAAGTGGTGAATGACACGAAAGAAGAGTACCGCTATCTTTGTTTTAAACAAAATTACGAAGAAGGCGACTTCTACGAAGACTAGCCCTTGTTATCCAGGCTTTTCCACAGATAGCGGGACGCAACTGAGCGATACGGCTTCCACGTCTCAGAAATTTTCATAGCATCTGTTTCTCCTAGCTCCTTTATTCCATGTACCTTCTCAATAGCTCGCCTTAGGCCCAAGTCTCCGAATGAAAATACGTCAGGTCTGCCAAGGCCGAATATGAGAAACATTTCAGCAGTCCACCTTCCAATCCCGCGTACCCTCACCAGCTCTTCAATTATTTCTTCATCAGTCATCTTGTCAAATCTGCCTACTTCAATTTCTCCGTCCGCGAATCTTTTCGCAAGATCTTTAATGTATGAAATCTTGGACCAGGAAATTCCCGCTGCTCTTATCTTATCGTCTTTTATTGCTATAACTTTCTTTGGGTTTAATGGTTCTGTAATGAGCGCGTAAAACCTTTTTAATATTGTATCAGCGGCCTTTACGGATAACTGCTGGCCTATGATAGATTCAGTCAATTCCCTAAAGTAGTCTTCATGAAGCTCGAGAGGCGAAAGTTCGTGCTGTTTTATAATTTTAGCTAGTTTTTTGTCTTTACCGCAAAGATAGGTTGAGGCTTTTTTATAGAATTTTAACGTCGTCATTTTATTATGTAGTTTTTAAGTGGGCAGTCTGTGTGTTTACACCTCGCAGTGCAATATTTCCGTCCGTAATCAATTAACAGATAGGTAATCATAAACCAGTCTTTCTTCGGAGTTATCTCCATGAGATCGCGCTCGATCTTGTTAGGATCAGTCTCATCCGTCAGCCCAAATAATTTTGCAAGTCTCTTTACGTGCGTGTCTACAGCTATTCCTTCAGATTTACCGTAGATATTTCCAAGCAAAACGTTTGCTGTTTTTCTTCCTACCCCTGGAAGCTCTAGAAGCTTTTCCATCGAGTCCGGTAGTTTGCCACTGTAGCTTTTATAAACGATATCAGCTGTGAGCTTTATACTCTTTCCTTTTCCTCTAAAAAGCCCGATTCTTTTTATGTCGTTTTGAAACTCCTCTAGTGGAGTATTAACGTAGTCTTCTAGAGTTTTATATTTCGCAAACAAATCATGTGTTACCACATTAACCTGTTTGTCTGTGGTTTGTGCTGACAGCACCACTGCTACGAAAAGTTCCCAAGGAGAAGAGTAGTTAAGCGCAATCTTTGAGCCCGGAAAAAGCTTTTCAAGCCTAGAAATAATCTGTTTGACTTTCTCCTCTTTTGTCATTCCTTCCAAATCTTTACTTTTTTTCAGGGGCAGTTTGCGGATTTTTTTCATGCGTGCTTATTTTCTGCTGAATAAAGACAATTGCGTTTTTTATGTCGTCTAAATCTTTCTGTATGTCCTGGACATCCTCTTCGAGCTCCTCCTGCTCTTGTTCTTCAGCTTCCTGCTCTTCTTCTTCCTCGAGTTCCCTGTAGGTGTCTACAAGAACCTGTCTGTTCTGATTGATCATAATAAAAGTAGCCAGAAATATAGCCTCGAGAGAGACAAGCATTGTAAGAAGTCCATAAGGGAAGGGATCGAAAGGTTTTACGTGGTTTGAGAAAACATTTGTAGAATTGATTACAAACCATAAAGTAAACCAAATAACATGAAAGTATACAAAAGGCATGCTGCCAGCCCAGTTACTAATAAACTCAGCGGTTCTTCCTTCTACGGAATGAAGCTTTCTGCGTAGTTGCTCCGGCTTTATTCCTTCCGGGAGGCCAAGGGGTAAGATTTCATTGTTTTCCAGTTTTTTCCTCATATATTATTTTAGCCTTATGATATAATTTGTGTCAACCCTAAAGAAGCACATTTGGGGCGCTTGACAACTAGCAGATGTTGTGCTAGAGTGCTAACTAAATGGAAAAAATAGTCCCCATAATTCCAATAAGAGACGGAATAATTTTTCCCAATACGGATTCGGTTCTCACATTCGGAAGGCCGAAGAGTCTGCTTGCCTTAGAGCAATCATTCAGTAAGGAAAGGATAGTCTGTTTTGTACTTCAAAAGAACTCCAAGCTTAATGACCCGGCCCCCTCAGACCTATATACAGTAGGAACTCTTTGCCGAATCGAGAGAATGATAAAGTCCGATGGAGAGATAAATGCCCATGTAAAAGGCCTGGCGCGCGTAAAAATAACGTCTTTTGAGAACAGGAACTCCTTCCTTCTGGGATCTGTAAAAGAGCTTCAGGACGAGGTAGTTGATACCCCTGAAATACGGGCCCTCTGCAATCACCTGACAAATGAGTTCAGAAGAGCCATGAATTTGGGCAAGGCCGTAGACTTTCTGGTCTTTATGAACATAATGTCTGAAAGCACCCCTTCTCAGCTTTCCGATCTTATAGCATCAGTTTTGGATTTAAGGCCGGTTCAAAGACAAGAACTTCTGACTATCCTGAATGTAAGACAAAGGCTTGAAAAGGTGGCGGATCTTCTGGCAAAAGAAATAAAAGTTTTGGAACTTGAGCGAAAGATTGATACTAAGACTAAAGAAAGGTTTGAAAAAGGAGCCCGGGAGGTAATGCTTCGGGAGCGGCTAAGGACGATTGAAAAAGAGCTCGGAGAGTCCGAAGAAGATAATGAAACAAGAGAGATTCTTATGAAGATTAAAGAAGCAGGAATGCCTGAGGAGATTGAGGAAAAAGCCAGGAAAGAAGCTAAAAAGCTTTCCCAAATGACACAATTCAATCCCGAGGCAGGCTACGTAAGAAATTACCTGGAATGGTTGATTGATCTTCCATGGAGTAAAGTATCGGAAAATAATGTCAATGTAAAAGCCGCAGAGAAGGTTCTTGATGAAGACCATTACGGCCTGAAGGACGCAAAGGAAAGGATAGTTGAGTATCTCGCAGTCCACAAGCTTTCAGGAAAGATGAAGGGGCCAATTCTTTGCTTTGCCGGACCTCCTGGAGTAGGTAAGACATCTATTGGAAAGTCCATCGCTAGAGCGTTGGGCCGCGAATTTGTAAAAGTCTCGCTAGGCGGAATAAGGGATGAGGCAGAGATAAGAGGACATAGGAGAACTTATGTCGGTGCGCTTCCAGGGCGAATAATTCAGGGAATTAAGGAAGCGAAGACAAAAAATCCGGTATTTATGCTTGATGAGATCGATAAAGTTGGAGCAGACTTTCGAGGAGACCCATCATCTGCGCTTCTTGAGGCGCTTGATCCCGAGCAGAACCATTCCTTCTCAGACCATTACTTAGAAGTACCCTTTGATTTGTCAGACGTAATGTTTATCACTACGGCAAACGTTTTGTACACGATACCTCCAGCTCTGCGGGATAGGCTTGAGGTAATAAACTTCGCCGGCTATACGCACGATGAGAAATTCAAAATCGCAAAGGATTTCTTAATCAAAAAGCAAATGGAATCACACGGCTTGACCTCAAAGGAAATAGAGATCACAGACTCTGCTCTTAAATTCGTTATAGAACATTATACAAGGGAGGCAGGAGTAAGAAGTCTTGAACGGCAAATTGCGCGCCTTCTTCGAAAGGTAGCAAAGCTTGTTGCGGAGGGGAAAAAGAAAAAGATCACAATTACAGCCAAGAACACTACTAAATTCCTAGGGCCCATTAAAATGCGGGGAACAATGATTGAGAAAAAAGATGATATAGGGCTCGCTACAGGACTTGCATGGACAGAAGCAGGAGGAGACATACTATTTATAGAGGTAGCGCTTATGCCTGGAAAAGGTCAGCTTATTCTTACGGGACAATTGGGAGACATTATGAAGGAATCTTGTCAGGCTGCGATGTCTTATGTCAGGGCAAGGGGCGTTGAGCTTGGACTTTCGCCTAAATTTTTTCAAAAGCTTGATATTCATATCCACGTACCGGAAGGCGCAGTCCCCAAAGACGGACCTTCAGCAGGAATTGCTATTACTACAGCTATTACATCAGCTCTTACCAAAATACCGATAAATAGGCTGGTCGGAGGAACTGGAGAGGTAACTTTAAGGGGACGCGTGCTTGAGATAGGCGGAGTAAAAGAAAAAGTTATAGCCGCTCATAGAGCAGGACTTAAAACTATCATACTTCCTAAGGACAACAAAAAAGATCTAGTGGATATTCCTAAAGAAGTTCTAACAGATTTGAAATTCGTATTCGTGGACCACATGGATGAAGTCTTAGACGTATTCTTTACTAAGAAGCTCCCTAAGATAAAAGTAAGAGAAGTGTCTGAAAGACCAGTCCTCCAAGCCTCCACACAACCCAACTAATCTTGTACCCCCGACCGGATTTGAACCGGTGATCTCCTGGATGAGAACCAGGTGTCCTAAACCGCTAGACGACGGGGGCTCTTCTTCTATTTTACCTCAAAACGAGCCTCAGGGCAATTTGATTGATGTAACAAGCGTTTTACTGTATAATCCCAGAAATTATGCCTATTGAAGTAATTTCATTAAGTCGGCCCTCTGTTTTTAAAGAAGATAGTTTGGCTAGGAAAGCAGAAGCTTTAGCGTGCGGTAGGCTTGATATTCCCGAGTCTGTTTCTACTGTTCTTGAGGATGGAGAACATCAGGTGGTGTTTGAAGGCTTAGAAACAGAGCTTAGGGTTGAAATACTGGTATTAAATAGAACAAGTGCTTTGGCAGCTACTACTCAGAGTGATGGGGTAAGGCGTGTAGTAAGAATGCCTCAAGAGACAGATGCTATGATAATTGCGGAGGAATCAGAAGGGGGGAATTTAAAGGTGCATGGGTTTATTCTCTCCAGGAAGTAGTTTTATTTGTTTCTTCGGAGCCTTCTGTTGTATAATTTTTGAGTGAGCGATTCTCCTTTTCTTTCTGTAGTTATACCTTCTTATAACGAAATGGCCAATCTTCGGAAGGGAGTTTTGGATAAAATAGAACATTTTCTTGTAAGAGAGGGCTATTCATACGAAGTAATCATAGTAGATGATGGATCAAATGACGGTAGCCGGGAATTTGTAGAAGAGTTTATTAAAGAAAACAATAATAACTTTCAGCTTCTCAAAAATCATCATTTGGGCAAGGCAGGTGCCGTTACAGCCGGAATGCTTAAGGCTCGGGGGAAATATAAGCTTTTTACGGACATGGATCAGGCTACGCCAATTGAAGAAATAAAAAAACTTCTTCCTTTTGTTGAAAAGGAGTATGACGTAGTCATCGGTTCAAGGAGCAATCAAAGAAAAGGCTCACCTTTTATCCGTCAATTCATTTCCAGAAGCGCAGTGCTCGTTCGTAAGGTTCTCGTCGGGCTTTATGATATTTCAGACACTCAATGCGGATTTAAAGTCTTTAAAAGCGAAGCCGCTGAAGTATTGTTTGAGAAGATGAACAAGTTCCACAGCGGATTTAAGGAGATATCGGGTTCAGCTGTAACCGCCGGGTTTGACGTAGAGTTATTATATCTGGCCACAAAAATGGGATACCGGATAAAAGAGGTTCCGGTTGAGTGGCTTTACGTTGAAACGAGAAGGGTAAATCCCATTACAGATTCAATTAGCGGTGTTTTGGATTTTGCGAGAATTGGACTAAATAGAGTTACTAGAAAATACAATGTATGAGGATAAAGCTTTTTCTCTTTTTCTACCTTGCAGTTATTACTTCGCTTTTCTTTTATTCTTTCACTCAAGTTGATCTCTCCCTGACTCTGTCTCAGTCTTCGATCTGGCAGGTAATCCAAAAGCAGTTTCAGCACATAGGCTTTTTTGAAAGAGCGACGTCCACATATCTGTACACAATTATAGTTAGTTTGTTGTTCGTGTTCTACTTTATCTTTCTTTATCTTGCTCGTAAAAAAAAGATTGATAGTAAAACTGTTTGGGTAGCGATACTTTTTGCTGGTATTCTTCTTGCCTTTTCTTACAACGCGTTTTCCTATGACCTTTTTAATTACATATTTGATGCGAAGATCGTAACTTACTACCATGAGAGTCCCTTTATTCACAAAGCCCTAGACTATGGCGGAGATCCAATGCTAAATTTTATGAGGTGGACGCATAGGACTTATCCTTACGGTCCTACCTGGCTTGGACTTACTGTTCCTTTGTCATTTCTGGGTATGAATTATTTCCTGCCCACATTTTTCCTCTTTAAATTCTTAATAAGCGCGTCATTCATAGGGAGTTGTTATATGGTCTATAAAATCTCAGGTAAGCTTTTTCCGGAGGATCGGCTTTTTCATTTGTCATTCTGGGCCTTAAATCCTTTGGTTCTTATTGAAGGACTTGTTTCTTCCCATAACGATATGCCCATGATCTTCCTGACACTTTCTTCAATTTACCTATTCATTTTAAGAAAAAGAGCGTTGTCGTTAGTATCCTATGTATTATCAGTAGGGGTGAAGTATTCAACTGCCTTTTTATTGCCGGTTGCTTTATGGCTCTCGTATCTAGAGAAGAAAAAAAAGCCGATTGACTGGAATAATGTTTTTATTGCACTTACTTCCCTTTCTGTTCTTGCTATGTTACTTGCAAGCATAAGGACCAACTTTCAGCCGTGGTATCTTCTGCCCCCTCTTTCTTTCGCTACTTTTATTTCAAAAAGGCCGTATGTTCTAGTGCCTTCTTTAGTCCTGTCAATTGCTGGCGTTTTAGTTTATGCAGCGTATGTTTACTTAACTGATTATAACAAAGACTATCCGACCACTGTCTCAAACATCGAAGCCGCAGGATTTGCGTTAGCGGCTCTTTTGACAGTAGTTATTGCAATGTTTGGAAAAACTCTGCGTACTAAATTATTAAGGTAATTATGTATAATTCTTTTATGGGTATTATTTTGAGGAATCGAAAATTGATTTTAATAAGCGGACTTCTTTTTATCCTCTACTTCGCAACTAGACTATACAACATTCTGGATCTTCAAATGTTCACAGATGAAGCCATTTATACCCGTTGGTCTCAAATAGCCAGATTTGATGCTAACTGGCGTTTTATTTCACTTACTGATGGAAAACAACCCTCTTTTGTCTGGATAAATATGGTTATTATGAGGCTTGTTGATGATCCGCTTCTGGCGGGGAGATTGGTTTCTGTTGGAGCAGGATTCGTAGGAATGGTAGGAATGTTTTTTCTGGGAAGAGAGATATTCAAAAACAGTAGTGCAGGGCTTATCGCTGCATCTTTGTACTTAGTATATCCCTTCACATTGGTTTACGACAGAATGGCGCTTTACGAATCGTTAGTGGCTGCGTCAATAATCTGGGGGATTCTGTTCCATGTTCTTTTGATAAGACGAAGGCGTCTTGATATGGCATTAGTTTTGGGCATGATAATAGGATTTGCAGTCCTGACTAAAAGCTCGGGATTTTTTCTTATTTACTTATTCCCCTTATCTTTATTGCTGTTTGATTTCAGACAAAACAACAGGGTTAGGGAATTTATAAAATGGGTAGCGCTCGCAGGGCTTTCGGCTCTTATGGCTTATGGATTCTACTCGGTTCTTAGGTTGTCTCCTTTTTTCCATATAGTTTCTGAAAAAAATGGAGTTTTTGTATATCCTTTCCATGATTGGATTAATCATCCGCTGGAGTTTTTTAGAGGTAACTGGAATGGACTTACTGACTGGTTAATTTCATATTCTACGGTCCCTCTTCTAATAGCAATGTTTGGATCTCTTTTAATAGGCGGAAAAAAATATCTTAGAGAAAAGATATTTTTGTTATTGTGGTTTGTCTTTCCATTTATCGCTTTGGCAATGTTTGGAAGGATCCTTTATCCGCGTTTCATTCTTTTTATGACAATGCCTCTTTTGGTCTTGGCATCTTTTTCTCTTACCCACATTCTTGAAAATATGAAAAATAAAATTGTAATAACGGGAGCATTTGTTTTGATCTTCGGTTTTTTGGTAAGATCTGATTTCTATGTTCTTACAGATTTGTCACGTGCACCGATAGCAAAGGCAGATACCGATCAATTCGTGAATGCGTGGCCTGCAGGGGGAGGAGTAAGGGAAATAGTGTCCTTTCTAAGAGAGGAGTCAAAAGATAAGGAAATTTACGTTGCTACAGAGGGAACCTTCGGGTCTCTTCCGACCTATGCTACGGAAATTTACCTTGACGAAGTAAAAAATATAAAAAAAAGGGGAATATGGCCAACAGAGTCCCAGATACCTGAGGATTTGGTAAAAAAAGCAGAAAAAATGAGAGTCTTTTACGTTTTTAATGATTCAAAAGAGGCGCCGCCCTCTTGGCCCGTAAAGTTACTCTCAAAATACCAGAAAGGAATAGGTAATTCCTACATGAGTATCTATGAAGTTCTTCCGAGCCGTTAAGGAGAAGGTCTGGTTAATTCTTTTAGTTTTAATACCCCTATTGTTTTTTTATCAGACAATTCTTTTTCAAAAAGTTCCATTTCCGGGAGATCTTATCGTAGGGGAATATGCCCCATACAATTCATATTCTTTCTTAGGATATGTGCCAGGCTCGTTTCCTAACAAAGGACAAAATTTTGATGTGGCAGAGCTTTTGTATCCCGCTAAATACTTTAGCGTAGAAACCTTTAGGAATTTGGAAGTGCCGCTTTGGAATCCTTATAATTTCTCAGGAACTCCGCATTTGGCAAGCCTTCAGTCCGGTTCGTTTTATCCGCTAGGCTTGATTTTTTACATCCTGCCCTTTTTACATGCTTGGAGTTTTTATATTTATATTCAGCCTATTTTGGCAGGAATTTTTACCTTTCTCTTTCTTCGGGAGCTTCGTTTGGGGCAAAAGAGTAGTTTTTTGGGTGCTCTGAGCTTCGCCTTCTCGTCTTACCTCGTTGTATGGATTGAATATGGAAATATCGGACATTCTATTCTCTGGCTTCCCCTTCTGATGTTTTTTTCTTTAAAATTTTTAAGAAAGCCCAGTTTAAGCCTATCTCTTGCCATTACAGCAGGACTTACTCTCTCCTTACTCGCAGGCTATATTCAAACGTCCTTTTATTTTTTTGTCTTTCTTCTGGTTTTCATGCTGTTTAATATAATTTCCCTAGACAGGGAAAAAAGACTTCCGACTTTACTAAAAGTTTTGCCGGTCTTTATTTTGCCGGTATTATTGTCATCGATGCAGTTGTTACCCATGCTTGAACTTCTTAATAATTCCACGAGAACAGCCTATTCTATTGATAATTTTTTTAAGCTCTTGATTCCAAAAATTCACATAGCTACGCTTTTTGCACCGGACTTTTTCGGAAATCCCGCAACTAGAAATTACTTCCTGGAAGGTACGTACATTGAAAGAGTTTCTTATGTTGGGGTGATGCCATTAATTTTTGGACTCTTTGCCGTAATTAAGAGACAAAGTTCTGTTGTTTGGTTCTTCATTTTATCCTTGATTGCAGCTTTCTTTATGTCATTTGACACAATAATTGCAAGGTCAATCTATTCCTTAGATATTCCGCTGCTTTCAACAGCAGTGCCTACGAGGGTAATGTTTATTTTTTGTTTTTCCTTAAGTGTGCTAGCTGCATTCGGGTTTGAATATTTGCAGGAAAGCAGGCGTAAGGATAAACATTTGTTGCTATCGTTATTTCTGGTGGGATCTGTATTTGCGTTCCTTTGGGGTTTTGTGTTGCTTGCTCAGAATTTCTTCCAAGGGGAATCGTGGCTCGCAAGTTTAAGTATTTCCAAGAGAAATTTGATTCTGCCCAGCGGAATTTTTGCATTAGGAGCGGTGCTTATTCTTGCTTATGTATTCACGGATAGGCTCAGGAAATACATACTGATTGGACTGATTATTCTGACAGTCTTTGACTTATACTATTTTTTTCAGAAAATTACTCCCTTTTCACCGAAGCAATCTGTTTATCCAAAGACTGAAGTTTTAACCCAGCTCAAAAAAATTCAAGGAATAGACCGTTCCTGGGGATATGGGAGCGCATATCTGGAATCCAATATTCAGACGTACGAAAAGATATTTTCAGCTGACGGGTATGACGCTTTACATAGTAAAAGATACTCAGAATTAGTCTCATCCTCGCAGAATGGGAATGTTTCATCCTCTGTGGCAAGATCGGAGGCAGAAATAGCAAGGGGGTTTGGAAAGGAAGACCTAAGGAATAACAGAAATCGCCAAAATATTCTAAATTTGCTCGGAGTAAAATACCTTCTCCATAAGGTAGACGTGGTTAATACTCCTCCTGACTATGAAACCTTTGATGAAACGGTTTACGAAATGATTTGGGATAAAGGTAATTGGCAAATCTATGAGAACAAATCTGCGCTAGCAAGGGTTTCTTTATTTGGAAACCATATTGTTGTAAACGATAAAGATGAAATAATAAAAACAATCCACGACCCAGCCTTTAACTTAAAAGAGACGCTTATTCTGGAAGATGACTTGCCATCAGGTTTTAGTCCAGGGGAAGATAAGAACGCTAAGGTAAGCGTGAAGAGTTACAAGCCAAACAGTATAGTAATCAATACCTCGTCTGCCGCCGACTCACTGCTTTTTATTTCTGACAGCTATTATCAAGGCTGGAAGGCAAAAGTAGATAACGTTGAGCAGAAAATTTACAGAGCAGATTATGCATTCAGGGCTGTTGTGGTTCCTAAAGGAAGTCACGAAGTTGCCTTTTCTTATTATCCGGACTCATTTAATCTAGGGCTTAAAGTTACAGGCGTTACTCTTTTTATCTTGTTGTTGCTATCGATTTCAAAGGCAATTAAAATTAAGAAGGCAGCATAAATACGAATAATGAAACCTAAAGCGATTGGATTTTTATTAATCCTTATAATTCTTCTGATCCCTTCAATTTATTCTCTTTTGCAGCCGGGATTTTTCCAGACAGATGATGGGGAATGGATGGTAATTCGATTTTCTGCTTTCTATCAGGCTCTTTCTGATGGTCAATTTCCAGTGAGGTTCTTGGGGAGGCTTAACTTCGGTTACGGATATCCTGTAGCTAATTTCCTTTACCCAGGTTTTATGTATATGGCGACACCCCTTCAGATTTTAGGCTTTGGTTTTGTTAATTCAGTAAAACTAATACTTATACTATCCATGCTGGGCGGCGGGGTATTTGCTTTTGCCTGGCTATCAAAGCTTTTTGATAGAACAAGCGCGCTCATAGGCGCACTCTTTTTTACATATACGCCATATCACATCTTCGATTTGTATAAGAGAGGTTCGGTTGGAGAAGTACTTTCTATCGGGATTCTTCCTTTTATTTTCTGGCAGATTGAGAGGAAAAGCGTATTCTGGATTGCAATCGGGGTTTTCCTTCTTATTCTTGCACACAATACTCTTGCAGCTTTATTTCTTATACTCATCCTTGGTTATATGTTTTTGAACGTCTACGTGTCTCAGCTTAAAAATGAACTGATATCAAAGTATTTAGCGGCAGCTTTAATTGGACTAGGTATGGCGTCGTTTTTCTGGATCCCCGCATTTTATGAATTAAGATACACTTTCTTTTCAAATACTCAAATTTCGCAGTGGGCGAGCTATTTTGCAGATATTGAGCTAATCGGGTTATCTACCTTTGCAATTTTTGCAAGTATATTTATACTAATAATTTTCAAAAAAATAGAGATAAAAAAACACAGACTTACCGTGCTATTCTTGGTGACTGGTTTGTCTTCAGCATTTTTAGCAACATCGGTAAGCTCTCAGGTTTGGAATTTTCTCCCCACTTCATTTATTCAATTCCCGTTTAGAATCCTCTCTCTTTTAGTGCCGAGCATTGCATTTCTCGCTGCCTGCGTTGTCTCAGTAATCAAAGGAAGAAATAAAACTATCCTTGCAGGCGTGTTTGTTGTGTTAGCTTTTGCCTCATCGCTTCCATTCCTCAGTCCAAAAGAGACGTTTGATAAGGGAGAGGGATTCTATTCAACAAACGAGGCAACGACTACAGTAAAAGACGAATATATGCCGCGTTGGATTATCCAAAAGCCCGACAAGAGATTTGTGGAGAAGGTAGAGATTTTGGAGGGCGATGGGAAAATCGAGGATTTAGCATATAATTCCAAGAACATATCTTTTGATGTGGTTAGTGTGAATGGTGGAGTCGTAAGGATGAATACTATTTATTATCCGGGTTGGAAGGCAAAGATAGATGGTCAAGATATACTTATTGATTTTGGTAATGAAAGAGGAGTGATAGACGTCAAGGTTCCTCCTGGCAGGTCTAGTCTAGAGGTTTATTTTACAGAGACCCCGGTGCGATTAGCATCTGATGCGATTTCAATACTTGCCTTTTTTATCCTTATATTCTGGAGCAGTAAGGGTATAATTAAAACAAAACTCGCCCGACAAAAGAATGGATAAAGTTAAGAGGGTTATTAATCATCTTCCAATTATTGCAGTTTTACTATTGTCGTTATTTGCCGTATTGCCTCTTCTTGGCGGCGGCTTTTTCCCAATACATGATAACACTCAAATCCAGAGAGTTTATGAAATGGGAAATGCGCTTTCCGACGGAATGTTTCCCGTCAGGTGGTCCGAAAACTTAGGATACGGGTACGGATATCCAATCTTTAATTTTTACGCTCCGCTCTTTTACTACATAGGTGGGTTTCTGACTCTCCTAGGCTTAAATGCCTTATTAGCCACAAAGGCTACTCTTGTCTTTACGATGTTATTGCCCGGAATATCAATGTATGTCTTGGCTCGTGAATTTTGGGGAAAGAATGCTGCTATCATTTCTTCTCTTCTGTATGTTTATGCTCCTTTCCACGCATTAAATGCTTATGTTAGGGGAGACTTTGCTGAGCTTTTAGCATATGGCTTTGTTCCTTTGGCGATTTGGGGAGTTTACAAAACGTATCTAGAAGAAAACGGCAAGCATAGATGGGCTTGGATGGGCATATCATCTCTTTTTATCTCTTTTCTAATAATCTCCCACAATTTAACTGCTTTAATGATAGCTCCGCTTTTAGCAGCTGAGGTGTTAGTTTTTAGCATTCTGTACTTTAAAAGGAAGAAAAAGCTTCCTCTCCATGTCTTTTTGGCCCTACCTTTAGGAATTCTTATTGCGTCTTTCTACTGGATTCCCGCACTTGCCGAAATGAAATACGCTGACGTGCTATCCGTTGTAGGAGGAGGATCAAATTTCCGAGACCACTTTGTTTGTCTCATTCAATTCTGGAACAGTCCTTGGGGATATGCTGGTTCTGCTTCCGGGTGTATAGACGGGATGTCTTTCCAGCTTGGAAAATTTCATATTGCTTTTTTACTAATGTCTGTTGGCGTACTTCTCTTCCTTAGGAGGGCTAGACGACAGTGGATCCTATTGGCGTTTCTTTTATTATTCATCATTTCGCTCTTCCTAATGACAGAGTATTCGAAAGCTTTGTGGGAGACAATTCCGGTTATGAAATTTTTTCAATTTCCCTGGAGATTTCTTCTAATATCATCCCTGTCAGCTTCTTTTTGTGCTGGGGCTGTGATTTGGGTTATTGAAAAAAAGATTGTGAAAAAAGAAGTGTTCTTGCCTATAGTTTTCTTAGGAATTTTGTTGGTAGCTCATTATCAAAAGTTTTTTTCTTCTCAGGCTATTAACGCCGACCCATCTGAATTTTACACTAACGAAAAGCAAATAAAGTGGACGACTTCCAAGATCTCCGATGAATATCTTCCTGAAAATTTTAAGGTCCCAGAAAATGAGGAGGATGTTATAGGTGAGAAAATCGCTGTTGATAAAAGTGCCGGAGAGGTAAGCTATTTGGATGTAAGGGTAGGGGAAATAAAAGCAGATATAAATCTAAACAAAGATACGGCTGTCAGAATAAATACTGCCTTTTTTCCGGCCTGGCATGCATATTTAGACGGTGAGGAAGGGATGCTTGCGTCTAGCTACGGGGTATATAGCCTAAATGTGAGCAAGGGACGACACCGTCTGGTGTTTAGTTACGAACAGACTTTTATTGAAAAACTGTCGAATCTCCTCTCAGTTTCTGGCGTAGCTCTCCTTTTTGCTGGTATAATCACTTCACGGCGAAAAAATCATGACAAAAGTTCCTGAACTCTCCATCTTTTTCCCCTTCTGGAACGAGGAAAAAAATATAGTGTCTGTTGTGGAAAAGGCAATTGAAGTAGCGCCTAAAGTAGCAGAGAAGTGGGAAATATTAATGATTGACGATGGGTCGTCTGATAGGACTCTAGAAATAGCAAGAGAATTAGAGAAGAAGCATAAGAATCTTCGGGCAATATCACATATGCCAAACCGCGGATATGGAGCAGCGCTTAGGGAAGGATTTGCTAACTCACGCTTTGACCTTGTTGTCTTTAATGATGGCGATGGACAGTTTGATTTTTCTGAAGTTAATAAGTTCATCGATAAAATTGATGATTCGGACATAGTTATAGGCTTTAGAAAGAAGAGGTTTGATCATCCTTTCCGCCACATTTTAATGAATCTTTTAAAAATTTGGGATTTCATATTTTTCGGATTTTACTTTAAAGATATAGATTGTGGTTTTAAGTTTTTCAGAAAAAGTGCACTAGACAAAATTTTTCCGCTGAGATCTGAAGGGGCCATGATAACAACCGAGATTTTGGCCAAAGCAAAAAAGGCAAAGCTCAAAATAGAGCAGGTAGAGGTTTCGCACTTTCCTAGAAAGTATGGAGACCAAAGCGGAGGGAATGCAAGGGTAATACTAAGAGCAATAATTGAGACATTTAAGGTTTGGCATTCGATAAGGAAAGTATGAATGACTTAGATCTGGCTGCATTAACAAAGCATTCTCTGCGTGGGGTTATAGCCCTTATTTCTAGAACTTTTTTTCTTAATTTAATTTCTTTTTCATCCTTCCTTTTTATATCAGTACTTCTTCTTCCCACGGAGCTCGGAGTTTATACAGCCGTAATAGCAGCCCAGAGGATAGTCAGCTTTTTTACTGATTTTGGTTTAGGAGCAGCCCTTATTCAGAAAAAGGATGATCTTACGCAAGCTGACTTAAAAAGCGCTTTTACTATTCAGTCCGCAGTAACTTTTGCTATTTTTATTGTAGTTTTCCTTTTGAAAGAAGATATAGCGGGTTTTTTCAGGTTTGATGAAAAGGGCACAGGGCTTCTTTTGGTACTCGTCTTTACGATATTTCTCTCGTCTTTCAAAACCATACCATCGATACTTCTAGAACGAAGTGTGCGCTTTGATAAGCTGGTTATACCCCAGATTGTAGAAGCCTTAGTGTTTAATTTTGTTCTAATCATTTTAGTTCTTAGAAAATTTGGTATAGAGAGCTTCTCATGGGCTTTTCTTACATCTTCCATTGCGGGAATACCGTTCTATTATATTGTTTCTCCGTGGAGAATAGGCGTAGGAATTGATAGGAAGTCTCTCGGTCATTTGAAGTATGGGCTTCAGTTCCAGGCGAAAAATATCCTTGCTACTATTAAAGATGATTTTCTGACAGTTATTTTAGTCAGGCTTTTGACATATGCTGAAATAGGTTACATTGGTTTTGCCCAAAGACTTTCTCTTTTCGCCTACCGCTATATTGTGGATAGCGTAACAAAAGTAACTTTTTCTGCGTATTCTAGGATTCAAAACGATGTGGGTGTGCTCAAGTTAGCAATTGAGAAATCACTCTTTTTCACTACAAGCGCAATGTTTCCCATAATAACAGGTCTTATACTTACAGGTCCTTACATTATCAAGTATTTTCCACCTTGGGCGAATAAGTGGGAGCCTGCGGTAATAAGCTTGGTTTTTTTCAGCCTTAATGCTTTAATCTCGTCTGTATCTAGCATCTTGGTAAACCTTATGGATGCTACAGGAAGGGTGAGGAAGACATTAAATCTTATGATTGTCTGGACTACATCAACATGGATCCTGACGCCGCTTTTTATATATCTATTCGGTTATAACGGTGTGGCGCTGGCATCTTTTGTCGTTTCATTGACAGTAGTCATAACCATATATATGGCCCGAAGCATAGTTAAGTTCAATTTGATAAAAAGCATTGTTAAGCCTTCTATATGCGCGCTTTTTATGGGTATAATTGTATTTATGGGAACACAGTTTATAGTAAAAGATATGTTTACTCTTGTCGCAGTAGTCATGTTAGGAGTTATTTCCTACAGTGTGCCTTATTATATTTTGGCAAAAAAAGAAATTACAGCTGCTATAGGAGTAGTTAGGAAAAGAGCATGAGCAAAATAAGCGCAGTTATTTCGGCCTTCAACGAGGAAGAGAACATAAAAAGGTGTCTTGGGTCGCTTAAGTTCGCAGACGAAATTGTAGTGGTAGATAATGAGTCAACGGACCTCACAGTAAAGATAGCTAGGGAATTTACAGATAAGATTTTTTCTCAAAAAAATAATCCGGAGCAAATTGATATTCAAAAAAACTTTGGGTTTGATAAGGCATCAAGCGAGTGGATTCTTAGTCTGGATGCCGATGAAGAGGTCACAGACAAGCTTGCTAAAGAAATTAAGAGCGTCTTGAGTAAAGAAGCGAACAAACCAACGGTAACTGGATATTGGATATCCAGAAAGAACCTTATTTTTGATAAATGGATTGAGAATGCAGGATGGTATCCTGACTTTCAATTAAAACTTTTTAAAAAAGGTAAGGGAAGATATACGAGTAAACACGTGCATGAAGGCATTAAGCTTGAAGGCGAAGCAAAAAAACTAAAAGAACATATTGTTCATCATAACTACACCTCTGTTCTTCAGTTTATTAATAAAACCACAAATTACGCACAGAACGAAGCGAAGGATCTTATGGAAAAAGGATATGAATTTTCTTATTTCGATGCGATAAAACTTCCTTTAAGAGAATTCCTAAGCAGATTTTTCGCAAGGAAAGGATATAAGGATGGATTTCATGGATTAATGGTCTCGATGTTTATGGCCTTCTACCACTTCTTAATTTTTGCTTTTGTATGGGAACAGAGGGGATTCTCCCGCTACGAAGGCCCCGATTTCTTAAAGGAAGCGGAGAAGGAGTTTAAAAAGAGTGGAAAAGAGATATTGTTCTGGTTCTCCAAAGAAAAAATAGAAAGTATGAAAAGCCCTTTTAGAAAAATGGCAGCAAGATTTAGTGAAAAATTGAAATCTCCTAAATTGTGAAAAAAGTTTTTGTAATAACGCTAAATTACAAAGGTGATAAGAATACCAAGGAACTTCTCGAGTCTTTTTTGAAAGTGGATAAAAGCAGTTTTTTGCTCACCTTCCTAATAGTTGATAATTACCCAAAGAAGCCTATCGAGATAGATACAGATAAATACAAAGGTCTCAACTTGAAGGTTATTTACAATAGAGAAAACCTAGGTTTTTCTGGAGGAAACAATAAAGGAATAAAATACGCTTTAGAAAAAGGAGCAGATTATGTTTTATTAATTAATAATGATACAACCGTAGACGCGAATTTTTTAAAAGAGCTTTTTGAGATATCAGAAGAAAGGGAAAATGTAGGCGCAGTGGCTCCTAAAATATACTTTGAAAGGGGATACGAGTTCCATAAGGATCGATATAATGCCCCAGAGAGAGGACGAGTTATATGGTACGCAGGCGGGGAGATTGATTGGCACAACGTTATTGCAAAACATAGGGGTGTTGATGAGGTAGATATAGGTCAGTACAATGAGACATCAGAGACTGAATTTGCATCAGGGTGTGCGATGCTAATTAAATCGGAAGTATTAAGAAAAGTTGGTTTATTTGACGAAAAATATTTTCTGTATTACGAGGACTCCGATCTAAGTGAGAGAATAAGAGGGAAAGGCTATAAAATTTATTACTGTCCATCTAGTGTGATTTGGCATAAAAATGCGGCTTCAAGCGGAGGTTCAGGTTCTGATCTCCAAGACTACTATATTACTAGGAATCGTATGCTTTTCTCGCTCAAGTACGCACCACCTAGGATTAAAGTAGCTATTATAAGACAGAGCCTGGGTTTTTTATTGTCAGGCAGGATGTGGCAGAAAAAAGGAGTGGTAGACTTTTATCTTAGAAGATGGGGGAAGGGAGAAATACCAAAAGATTAATGAAAATCTCTGCAGTAATTATCGCAAGGAATGAAGAAGAAATGATTAGAGGCGTCTTGGAGTCGGTCAAATTTTGCGATGAGATAATTGTTATAGACAATGATTCAACCGATAATACACATCAGATCGCAAAAGATAGGGGTGCGAAAGTCTTTAAAACGGAAGTTTCTGATTTTTCAAAGTTAAGAAATTTTGGTATGTCAAAGGCGTCCTTGGACTGGCTGTTTTTTATTGATAGCGATGAGAGGGTATCGGATGAGTTAAGGGAAGGAATAAAGTCCATTGTTTCGAGCAAAAACCCGCCCTTCCGGGTGTATAAAGTGAGCCGAAAGAATTATTACTTCGGAAACAATGAATGGCCCAAGGTTGAGAAAATGGAGAGATTTTTTAGAAAAGGTTCATTAAGTGAATGGCAGGGGGAAATTCATGAAAGCCCAGTTTATGACAGCAAGACAGGACTTCTTCCCGGCTACCTATTGCACTTCACTCACAGAAACCTCTCTCAAATGCTTAATAAAACAATTGAATGGTCAGACATAGAAGCAAGGAAAAGATTTCAGGGGAACCATCCTAAGATTAAATCTTGGCGAATCTTTAGAGTTATGCTTACGTCATTTTTGGGTTCATATATCGGTCAAAAAGGGTGGAAAGCAGGAGCCACAGGGTTAGTAGAAAGTATTTATCAGTCGTTCAGCGCATTTGTTACTTACGCGAAGCTTTGGGAATTACAGCAGAAAAAAGATAGTCAGCCTACCTAGGAAAGAAATTACCATTTCTAATGTCACCAAGGGTTAGCCTCTTCTTGGCAAACCTAAATAAATATACAATCTCTAAGATCCCGACCGTATTAAGAAGAAATATAGCGATAAACCAATACTGCTGGTCTGATTTTACGCTTCTCCAAAGAGCTAAAAGCTTCCAAAAGGTAGACCAGAGAAGGATTGCAAATAGAAGCGCGGGTGGAAGCTGTGGTAAAAAATTCGCGTAGTTCACAAATCTAATATATGGTAACAGTTCTTAACTTTATTTGCAAAAGTTGTTAGAATAAGCTTGGATGAAGATTGGAATCTACGACCCCTACCTAGATGACCTGGGCGGAGGGGAAAAGTATATGATGATGATAGCCCAGTGTCTTTCGAAGCAAAATGATGTTTCTGTTTTTTGGGATAACGATAGCGATCTAAAAGGGCTTCTAAAGAGATTTTCACTTGATCTGTCTTCTGTAAGAGTAGAAAAAAACATTTTCAGTAAGAGAGTTTCATTAATCGAAAGGCTAAAGATAACAAGAAAATATGACGCAATAATTGTTCTTAGTGATGGAAGCATCCCCTTAGTATCAACAAAGCTTTTAGTGCATGTTCAACAGCCACTAAGGGAGATGCAGACGAAGTCTTTGCTTGATAAGCTAAAGGTTTCCCGGGTAAATAGCTTCTTTTGTAATTCTAAGTATACGAAATCTTTTATTGAGGAGAGATTCTCTCTTAAGACAAAAATGATATATCCACCTATTTCTCTTATGCCCAAAGAACTAAAAAAAGAAAATATAGTTCTGCATGTAGGAAGATTCAGAGTGAAAAGTGTTGAGAATGACGATTACAAAAAGCAATCGGTTATGCTAAATGCCTTTAAGAAAATGGTGGATGATGGACTTAAAGATTGGAAATTTATTTTGGCAGTTAGCGTTTGGGACAAAGAAAGGGACGTATTTGAGAAGGTAAAAAATGATGCATCGGGCTATCCTGTTGAATTTCTTATCAATAAGTCTAATAAGGAGCTTTGGGATATATATTCTAAGTCAAAAATATATTGGCATGCAACGGGTTATGGAGAAGACTTAGATAGTCATCCCGAATTTGCAGAACACTTCGGGATATCAACCGTTGAAGCCATGGGAGCAGGGGTTGTGCCTGTGGTTATAAATGCCGGTGGTCAAAAAGAAGTTGTAGATATTGAGAGCGGATTTCTATGGGATAGCCTTGAGGAGCTTAAAGATAAAACTAAAGAGCTTATTGATGATCCTGTTTTATGGGAAAAAATGTCTAAGAATGCTAGGCAGAAAGCCAAATTTTTTTCAAACCAAGACTTTTGTCAAAAAATTCAGCAGTTAGTAAATGGTTAACATGTTCCGTTTTAATAAACTTTTGTACCCCTTTCTGTTGGTGTTCCTAGTCTTGGTATTCTTTTATCAGTTTTTTCTGAAAGGGTTTTTACCAATTCCCGCAGATACCGTAGTTGGTTTATACCATCCTTACAGAGATTTCTATGCCAAAGATTATCCGCGAGGAATTCCTTTCAAGAACTTTTTAATAACTGATCCCGTTAGACAACAATATCCCTGGAAAAACTTAGCTATTAAAGGTTTTAAGGATGCACAGCTTCCCCTTTGGAATCCCTATTCTTTTTCTGGGACTCCTCATCTGGCTAATATTCAATCAGGAGTTTTTTACCCGTTGAATATTTTGTTTTTTTTCCTTCCTTTCCACCTCGCGTGGTCCCTTTATATAATAAGCCAACCGCTTCTTGCGGGATTATTTACCTATCTATATCTTAGAAATCAGAAGCTTGATGGAAGAGCTGTAGTTTTGGGTGGAATTGCTTTTTCGTTTGGCGGGTTTTCAATAGCATGGCTTGAGTGGGGGAATATTATTAGTACCGCACTTTGGCTTCCGTTAATACTTCTGGTAATAGATAAGATTACTCTTTTCGTTAAACCAAAAATTTCCTTTTTGTGGCCTGCGGTTTTCGTCTTGTCCCTTGTTTTTTCTTTTTTTGCAGGCCATTTGCAGACTTTTTTCTACATTTCTATAGTTTCATTCGCCTACTTCTTTTTCGAGTGGTTTAGATCTGGAAAAAAAACTATCCCTTTAATTTATGCAGCGCTATCCGTAGTCGTGTTTTTGACACTTACTGCTGTGCAGTGGATTCCTTCACTAGATTTTATTCTCTCATCGGCTAGGGATTTGGATAAGCAAATCTTCACTTCTCCAGGCTGGTTTATACCATGGCAACATTTAGTTCAGTTCATTATTCCTGACTTCTTTGGTAATCCCACGACGCTTAATTACTGGGGGACATGGAACTACGCTGAGTTTGTAGGATATTCTGGAGTTTTTCCTATAACAATGGCAGCATTAGCTTTAATAGCCAAAAGGGATAAAAAAACAGTTTTCTTCTGCGTCATGTTTCTTCTGTCGATTATTTTTTCATTGCCTACCGTCTTAGCGAAACTTCCTTACATGTTAGATCTACCATTCATCTCATCCTCTCAGCCCACCAGGCTTCTTTTTGTTTCGTGCTTCTCGATTTCTGTTCTGTCAGCATTTGGGTTTGACTATGCTCTAAAAAATAGAGGTAGACTTTTCATCTTTCCATTTATCATTGTGGGAGGTCTGTTAGCTATTTCATTTGCAAGCTTATTTATATTTAACATAGAGCCTCAGAATGTTGTCGTAGCTAAAAGAAACATCATATTTCCCGTAGGTATATTTGCACTTACCCTTGCTATTTTCCTACTGTTTTATAAAGTAAGAAATAAAAGATTAGGAATGGTCTTCTCACTACTACTCGTATTAATAACCGTAGTTGACCTCTTTAGATTTGGATGGAAATTTACACCCTTCACTCCCAGGGAATATTTATTTCCCAAGACACAGGCTTTGGTGTTTTTAGAAAGAAACGTGGGAGATTATAGAGTCATGACAACTGACTCAAGGATTATGCCGCCCAACTTTTCTGTAGCCCACCGCATACAAAGCATAGAAGGCTATGATCCGCTTTTTACTCAAAGATATGCAGAGTTTGTTGTTGCAATGCAGAGAGGCAAGCCTGACATATCTCCGCCATTTAACTTTAACAGGATAATTACCCCACATGATTCATCAAATCGGTTAATTGATTTGCTTGGGGTAAAGTATGTTCTTTCTCTTGATGAAGTAAATTTGCCCAAGCTTGTTAAAGTGTACGAAGAAGGACAGACTAAGATATATGAGAATAAGCGAGTAGTTCCCCGAGCGTTTCTTGCCGAGGAAGTTATATCGGCCGAAGACAGAGAGGATGCGATTAAAAAGATAATGGATCCTTCATTTGAGCCCGGAAACCAAGCGGTAGTTGAGGGTTGGGATAAGACAGGCGGAATGGGTAGCGGTAGCGCCAAAATCCTAAAATATAGTGCTGATAGGGTCATAGTTAGAGTTGAACTCAAAGAAAATGGTTTTCTTGTTCTTACAGACAATTTCTATCCGTCTTGGAAAGCTAGGATAACTGAATCTGGACAAGAGCTAACGATTTATCCTACGGATTACACTTTAAGAGGAGTAGCTATTCCTAAGGGTACGCATATCGTAGAGTTTTATGCTACGCTCTTATAAATGAAATTATCCATAATAATTCCTAATTTTAACGGGGAGGGGATACTTAAGAAAAATTTGCCTCATGTGCTTAAGTCAATTGAAGAATATGAAGGCAACGCGGAGTTAATAATAGTAGATGATTCATCAGTGGATAGTTCGGTAGGTTTCATCGGTGAATTTATATCGAAGAATAAAGATTTTGAAATAAAACTTTTCCAGAACGAAACAAATCTCGGATTTTCTTCAACAGTAAATAAAGGCGCAAGGAATGCATCGGGAGATATTATTATACTTCTAAATAGCGATGTAGAGCCGAGACCCGACTTCTTAAAATACCTTGTTAAAAACTTTGAGAACGATAATGTTTTTGCCACAGGTTTCTTAGACGAGAGCGAAGAAAATGGAAAAATTGTGAAAAGAGGAAGAGGAGTGGGCAGTATCAAGAGAGGATTTCTCGTACACAGGAGGGGAGAGATTGGAAAGAGAAATACTCTTTGGGCGGCAGGAGGAAGCAGTGCTTTCAGAAAGTCTTTATGGGAGAAGCTTGGAGGCATGGATGAAATCTATAACCCTTTCTACTGGGACGATATAGACCTTTCGTACAGAGCGTTGAAATCCGGATATAAAATACTCTTTGAAGATAAAAGCGTTGTGGTTCATAGGCATCTTGAAGGATCCATTAAAAACAATTATACGGAAGCTAAAGTAAAAAGAATTGCTTACCGTAATCAGTTCATATTCGTCTGGAAGAACTTCGAGTTACCCATGTTAGTTTCCCACATTGCATGGCTTCCTTATCATTTAGGAAAAGCATTAGCTAGCCTTAATTGGAGCTTTCTAGCCGGGTTTCTTATGGCTTTGATAAGGATTCCCAAAGTGTTAAAATCAAGGTCTATTGCATTTCGCTATTTCGTAAAGAAAGACCAAGAAGTTGTCAAAGAAATTAGTAAATGAAATTATCCATAATTATTCCAGCCTTCAATGAAGAGAAGACAGTAGCTGAAATAGTCTCTAGGGTTAAGAAACAGGAAGTTCCAGGAGTGGACAAAGAGATAGTTGTTGTAAACGATGGCTCCTCTGACAAAACCACAGAAATTTTAGAAGAGATAGGAAGGACTGATAAGTCGATAAAGATAGTCCATCATCCAAAAAATAAAGGAAAGGGCGCTGCAGTAAAAACCGGAATAGCGAACTCTACAGGAGACTATATAATTATTCAGGACGCAGATCTTGAGTATAATCCAAACGATATTCCAAAACTTCTCGCTCCTGTTCTTGGGGGAAAAGCAAAAGTGGTGTATGGAACAAGACTTAATAGGATGCCTCATGTAACCGGCGAAGAGAAAAGATTTCTTTTCTTGCTTCATTTTTTTGGGAACCGCATGTTAAGTCTTCTAACAAGTGTTTTATATTTTTCATGGATTACAGACATGGAAACTTGTTATAAGCTTTTCCCACGTAAAGCTCTTGACGGAATAGAGCTGAGATCTAGGTCTTTTGATTTTGAGCCAGAAATTACATCAAAGCTTTTAAAAAAAGGTTATAAGATTGCAGAAGTTAATATAACCACAAAACCCAGGGGATATGAGGAGGGGAAGAAATTAAATACAATCAGGGACGGATCAATTGCGCTTTGGACCCTGTTTAAATATAGATTTATTGACTAGGTCTCCATGATTTCAAAAGAATTTATTATAAAGAACTGGTTTATTATTGCTATTGCGTCTATTCTCCTTTTTTCAGCAGTACTGCGTTTTTATAATTACGAAAACAGATGGGGGCTTGCTTATGATCAGGCATACTCCGCTCTCGTAGCAAGATATGCTTTGGATGCAGGCGCACTTCCACTCGTGGGTCCGTTTTCTTCAGCGGGACCCATGCAGACCGGCGGTGAATGGTACTGGTTCGTCATGCTTGGTGTTATCCCGTATCAAGGCTCAGTTATGACTCCTTGGATATTTTTAACTACAACGTACCTACTCTTTGTACTTATCATAATTCTTTTAGGAAAAGAATTGATTAGTAAAAAGTTTGGAATTCTTTTAGGAATTTTGTCTCTTATATCAACAGCGCAAATAGCCCAGTCCGTTAGTCTGACAAATCAATCCCCGCTAGCTTTAATTTCTTTAATTGCAATTTGGGGAATGGTCAAATATGTAAAGACAGAGAAAATAATATTCCTGTTTATCATGGGATTTGCAGTGTCTTTAGCAATAAGTTTTCATCTTCAGGGAGTTGCGCTTTTGGCTTTAGTCATATCGACGTTAATCTTGGGTAGGGTGGGTATGCGGGGGATACTTAGTACTTTAACTGGCTTATTTATTCCAATGATTCCTCTTCTTTTGTTTGATATTAAAAATAACTTTGTCAATTCAAGATCCATGATTCAATACTATCTTCATGACCAATACAAGATTTCTCTAGACGTTTTGGGAAGAAACTGGAGAACTTATGCTGGGATTTTTTGGCCAAATGCATGGACTCACATAGTAGGTGGGAAAAGTATTCTAGGATACTTAATAATCTCAGCTCTTGCCCTAACTACTATCTATAAGTTTTTTAAAAGAGAGATTAACAAAGAATGGCAGATAATAATAACCAGCTTTATTGGTATGGTGACTCTTCTCCGATACGTGAGAACTCCGCTTTATGATAGTTATGTAGTTTTTCTTCATCCATTTGTTTTTCTCCTTACGGGTTGGGTGATTTTATTATTATATAAAAGGAATAGAATAATAGGCTTCAGCCTTTTTACGCTAATCGTTGTATTTAGCCTTCTTAAAGATATTGATGAGATAAATTACAATAAGACAAATATGGCGGCTGATGAAGGCTCAGTTTATTTAAAATTACTTACTGATAAATACCCCAACCAGAAATTCTCGGTATATGCACATAGATACGAGGTGGCTGATAAAAATTTAATTCTTTCTCTTTTTTTGGATTCGAAAAACTTAATAGATGAGGAAGGAATGGGGGTGGGCGTAGTCTATGGGACAGAATCTGCGACAATGCTTTACCCTTCGATATACGGTGAAGTCCCAGGGCTTAGAATGCTAGACTTAAGTAGTTCAAGGGCTTCCGAACTTAAGAACTCAGAGTGGGTCAATGTTAATCCAAGACAAATATATACTGTTACAGAGGAGTGGTATACTAAATAAAATGGGAAAAATAAGGCTTGATTCGGTATTGGCCTTCGTTCTTATCGTCCCCTTCATAATGACAGTTAGAATTTCCCCTACTGAAACTCCTTTTTGGCTTTTTTCATTAATATTCATAGGCTTTCTTGTTTACATACTATTAGATGTTCTAAAAATAAGAGAAAAACTCTACGAAAGTATGAAGAATATTGGTATGTGGGCTCTGGTAATAACTGTAATATTATCTAGTTTTGGCTCTTCAATTATAGTTAGGCATCAGACTCACCCAACATATCAGGCTCACGATATACTTGTTCAGCAGGAAATCGCACTAAGATATCTTATTGATGGGAAGAATCCATACGCCGAAGATTATTTCGGGACGCCTCTTGAGCAATGGCACTATTCGGATACCGAAGTAAATCCCGCGCTTTACCACTTTGTCATGCAGCCCCTGTATTTAGTTTTTGCCCTGCCTTTCTCCGTCGTATCGGGGTCAATTCTTGGATACTTTGACGGAAGATTCCCCCTCTTATTTCTTTTCTTCGTGTCTCTGGCAGTTGCTTTTAGACTTCTTAAGGATGGAGAAAGAAGAAGATCGTTTGTCCTCCTGCTCGCATTTAATCCTCTCATGATAATTTATGCGCTCGAAGGAAGGTCTGATTTTTTTATGTTTGGTTTTCTTATTTCTGGTCTTTACTTTCTTCATAAGAAAAGACTTTTTCTGTCCGCAGCCCTTATCGGAGCATCTTTTGCAGTAAAACAGTCTGTCTGGCCCCTTTTCCCCTTATACCTCGCATACTTATGGTTTCTTAATAAGGACAAAGGGGTATTTTACAAATCCTTAGCCATTTTTTCCGGGATTTTTCTGATACTTGTTTTGCCATTTTTCCTTTGGGATCCAAAGGCATTTCTGGACAGTACTATTTTTTATCTTTCTGGTAACACGTCTCATAGCTACCCCATATCGGGTTATGGATTTGGCATGCTTCTCAATGAGTTTGGGATAATACAGGACCTAAAAGGTCAGTTTCCATTCATAGTTATTCAGGCTTTGGTTGGCATCCCCTTGTTACTCCTCCTTATAAAATACCTTAAGAAAAATCACTCGGTGAAAAATTTAGTCCTTACATATGGAATATTTCTATTTGTTTATTGGTATCTTTCAAGATACTTTAACAACAGTCATATTGCATTCTTAAGCCTTATTTTTACCACAGCCTATTTCTGGCCGGATAAGGAGCAATGATTACCTTAACGGATATCTTTTTCTGGCTTGACGGAGTATATTTTTTAGTCGCAATCCTTTTGGCATTTTATCTTCCGGGAGTTTACTTTATCTCAAAATTAAAACTTGCAAAGCTTCAGGAAATAGTCTTAAGCTTTATTCTGGGAATGGTTTTATGGGGCTGGCAAGGTTTTGTTTTTGGCTATTTAAATATTAGGTGGTTATCCTACATTTATTTATTATTGTTCCTTTTTCTGTGGCTTAAAAAGGTAGTGCCCTCATATAAGCAGTATAAAAGATTTGAACCCTTCAAAATCTTAAAAAACACAGATTGGATACTAACGCTTATTATTGTTTTGGGCGTTTTCATTCAACTAACTTCGGTATGGCTTACAGGAGTTTTAACGACAAAGGGTCTTTATTTTTGCTGTGGGAACATAGCAGACAATATTCTTATGATTTCGTATACAAACGAAATTGTAAACAATTTTCCTCCACTCGAGCCCGGAATGTTTGCGACACCTATTCAAAACTACCATTACTGGGGGAGTATAATCGCAGGAGAGCTTGTGAGGGTATTCCATCTCCCTGTCATAGCGACGAGTTATCAATATATGACAGTTTTTATCTCATTGTTTTTGGGATTATCTGCCGTTATTTTTGGTCAAATCGTAGGTTTTAAAAAGGCCTTTGCGCGCTGGCTGGCCCTCTTTTTATATTTTGGCGGCGATCTCATATGGGTTTTAATTGCTTTATATAGGGGTCAAGATTTTTTTGCAATGAATCCCTTGGAGAGCGGACAGCAGTTCCTTGAAAACATACCCAGGGCTTTAGCCATAGTTGTCTTTTTCACCTTCATGTCTCTTTTCTATCTTTGGATAAAAAGAAAAAACAAATTCCTAGGCCTACTAATGGCTGTTGTTGCCGCGACAATAGTCGGGTTTAAGGTATATGTGGGAATTTTTTGGCTCTCGGTCCTAGCCGTTCTCGCGGTGGTCTTTTTGTTAAAAAGGAAATTTGATTTGCTTGTGCCAATCCTTGTGACTTTTTTACTTTCAGCATTTATATATTTTCCCGTAAACAGTCAGGCGGGCGGACTTTACTATACGGGTTTTTGGAGATTTGAAAATTTCATTTTGCAAGGATATTTAGGTGATCTAAATAGGCTAGAGTATGCGAGACTAATATATGTCCAGCATCACAATTGGCCAAGGATGATTCAATACGAGCTGATCTTGGCTTCTGTTTTTATCTTCGCAATATTTGGAACCAAGCTGGTAGGTTTACTTCAAAACAGGAAGTCTCTTTCTCTTATCCCTAGAGAAATAAATATTCTATTAATCGCGGGGATTTTAGTAAGCTTAGTTCCTGGTTTATTTTTCAGTCAATCTACGGGAGGATCTAATACTTTTAATTTTTTGGTCTCCATATTTATTGTAGGATCAATATACTCTGCCTTTGCTTGTTACTATTGGTTAAGAGACAGAAGCCTTACAGTAAAGGTGTTAATAATACTGTTGGTGGTTTCATTAACTATTCCGCGTAGCATTTATCAGGCTTATAAAAACATATCAAACATTTCTTCTGGCGCTGGGTTTTATATATCAAAAGACGAACTGAAGGGCTTAGATTTTTTGTTGAAGCAGAAGGATGATTCATTGGTGCTTGTGGATCCAAAAATTCTTATGGATATTCAGTCTCCGTACATAAGCTTTCTATCAGATAAAAAAATGTTCTTGTCGGGTCAGCATGATGAGCTGGAGGCACACGGAATAGATTTCTCTACCCGCCTTAAGGTAAGAGATACCGTTTTTAACGGTAATGATGCTTCTTCTGCAAGCGCTCAACTTCTGAAGTACGGTATCGGATATCTATATACCAATCCAGCTACTAATCTCTATAGCACGGACTCAGCTAAATACTTAAAAACTGTGTTTTTAAATAAAGATATTAAGATAATGACAGTTGACAAAAATAAAGCTCAGGAGTACTTAAATAAATATGGTAAGAATTAAGAAAATAAATTTACTTTTTGTTTTAATCCTGCTTTTGGCATTTGGTTTAAGATTCTATGGGCTCGATAGAATTCCAAGCGGATTTCATTCTGACGAAGCTGCCTTTGGTTATAATGCCTATTCGTTACTCGAGACAGGTAAAGACGAATATGGTGTATCTTTTCCCTTAATCCTTGAATCATTTAGGGATTATAAGGGCGCAGTGTATGCATATTTAACAATTCCGTTCATTAAGCTTCTAGGGCTTAATGAATTTGCTGTTCGCGCTCCTACAGCTATACTTGGAGTTATATTTGTTGGCATTTCTTATTTGTTGTCCCTACAGTTAACGAAAAACAAAAAGATTGCTATTTTGACGGCAGCTTTCTGTGCGATTAATCCGTTATCGATCCTGCTGTCCCGAGTTCAAAGTGATCCATTAGTATCTGTGGTTTTTATATTGACTGGTCTTTATTTATTTCTTTTGTGGGTCGAGAAAAAAAATAGCTTTTTTTTAATATTTACGCTACTGTTTTGGACTGCAAGTTTTTTTACCTATCCTTCTCCCAGGATTTTTTTGCCAATAACGATTTTTGTTTTATTGCTGTTCTACGGAAAAAGTCTTCTAAAGGATAAAAGGTATCTTTTTGTTCCCGTTTTCCTTCTCATATTCGCTTTAGACATTTTTCTTTATTTCGGTCAATCAGGTAGCAGATTCCGACAGTTAAGTGTCTTTAATACTCCCACCGTGAAGCTGGTTTTGGAAGAGAAAATAAGAGAAGATGGTCTCTCATCAGCTTTAACAGCCAGATTCTTTCATAATAAGCCGATGGACTACTCATTATTTTTTGCTAAAAATTATTTTGACTATTTCAGCTTCGACTTCCTTTTTCTTAAAGGAGGACAACCGGATCGAGAAATTGTTCCGTCAAGCGGCTTATTTTATCTTATTGAACTTCCTTTATTCCTAGCTGGAGCGTTTCTGATAATTAGAAGAAGGGAGAAGTGGGGGGTTTTTGTTCTTGGATCTATAGTCCTTCTTCCTCTCGGGTTAGCGTTGGCAGTTGATGAATCACCAAATGTTCACAGATTTTTTCTTCTAGTATTCTTTATTGAAATGGTCGTGGCATTCGGCGCGCTAGAGGTTTTTACCGAGATTAAAAAAAGAAGGGTTCTCAAATATGCACTTCCTTTAACAGGGATATTTTTAATTTTTAATATCATCTATTTTTTACATCAGCTTTTTGTTCACCAGCCTGTTCATAGGCCGTGGTATAGAGGATATGCCTACAAGGCTTTGGCCGAAAACCTGCAAAGGCAAGATCAAAATTATCAAAAATTCTTAATTACAAAAACACACGCAAGTCCATATATTTATTTTCTGTTTTACAGTAAGTACGACCCGGTAAAATATCAGGCTGAGGGTTCTCCGGGAGACTTGATAGAAGGAAATGGTTTTGGTAAGTATAGTTTTACTTCTCTTGACTGTCCTTTCGCCGATCCCGCAGATAATCCACAATATATTAAGCCAAAGTCGGGAGTGCTGTATGTAAATAGAGGCACATGCCCGTTGCCTAAAAAGAATGCAAGACTCATCGAAACGATTAAGTGGAACGATGGATCTGATGCTTTTCAACTCCTTAAATATGCACCTTAACCAAAAAGTCGCTTTTGATATAATTAGTCTTTGATGCGTCTCCTCAGGTTATTACTAATTACATTGTGGTTTATTTTCTTAGCTGGAAACGCCAATGCTAAAGAAAATGTCAATTCCTTTATCACAATCGTAAATCCTGTAAGAATTTCGTCTTATACGGAAAACCCGGCTAAAAGCTTAATGGCAGAGTACGGTGAAATTAGAAAAAGAGATATGTCTGCGACCTGGCTTTTAACATTTGACGCCGTCATGGACAGTTCAGTGGGTGAAATAGTGTCCGCAATGAATGAAAAACAGGAATTAGGAATTTTTCTAGAAGTTACTGAAAACTTTTCTAAAAACTCAGGAGTCCTTTATAACAAAACAGACGGATGGCAAAGAGCTACCTCCGTTTTTCTGACCGGATATTCTCAAGATGACAGACGAAAACTAATTGATAGAGTATTTTCAGAGTTTAAGAAAAACTTTGGATATTATCCCAAATCAGTCGGAGCGTGGTGGGTAGATTCTTACTCGTTATCCTACATGAAAGACAGATATAAGATTACAGGTGTATTGGGAATTTCCGATCAGTATGATTTGGATGGTTATTCAGTCTGGGGAACGCCATGGTCCACGCCATTTTATCCGAGTGCCCTTCATGCCGGCATTCCATCGAATGACATATCAAGGAAGATTGACATCGTTACGTTTCGCTGGGCTGCGAGAGACCCTTTAAATGGCTACGCAAGTCCTAATGATCGTCAAGCAAGCCTTTATAGCTCGCAGGACTATCATGTGGCTGGTCAGTCTGCAGCTTACCTGGATAACCTTATAGAATTGTATTCTGTTAGAAAAGATTACAATGACTTCGCACATTTAACGATAGGTTCTGAAGCTGACTATTCTCCCGAAACGTATGTTGGCGCTTACGCAAGACATCTAGATCTAGTATCTGAGTATCAGCAAAAAGGTGTTCGGATCGCGACAATGAAAGACTTCTCCGAGTGGTATAGAAAAACATTTCCCCGTCTTTCTCCCCTTCATGTCATAGAATCGAAAGACCTTCTAGGTACTGACAGTAGATCTTTTTGGATTCAGGGAAATTCATACAGAATAGGATTTGTTTACAACTCTTCCTCCAGGAAGACAAGAATTGTTGATCTCCGGATTTATCAGAATAACTTTATGGAACCTTTTTACAAATCTCCGAATAAACAGCTCGGTCTATCCATTAACTTACCATATGTAGTAGATTTTGTAATTGATAAAGAATCGACCGTAGAGCTCAATTTAGGTAATTTTTTATCTTTGTCTAGGGAGTCAGATAGGCTTAGTATTTTTTTTGAAAAAGGTACGATTTTCTTGGATGAAGAAGAGATTGTTTTGCCGGTCTCGACGATTTCGCTTGAGTCATTGAACTCGGAGATGATCGAAGTTCAAAAGAATAAAGATAAAATATTAATAAAGCCTGTCAAAAATTATAAAGTTCCCCCGGAAGGAACAACAATCCATAGTTTTTATCCAAATATTCCATTCGTATTTAAAGTAAGACTAGATAAATATATTCCGCTTGTAGCTATTAGTTTACTTTCCTTTGGGGTTATATTAATCAAGAACAAGAAAATCGTGAGGAAACATAGAAAGCCCCTTGCTGTTATAGTAGGAGCCTTTATTTTGCTTTATCTATTCTTGCGAGCGACTACTAGCTATTATGTCAGCCAAACTGAAATGGATGGTTTAAGCGTATTGTCCAGACTGCCTCAGGGCAATGTCCTTACTTATGACAAGGATTGTCTAAGGTGTAAATTTTCCACTCCAAATAAGCCAGCCGCAGCGGCAGGAATTAAAAGTTATGTAGGACAAAAGAGTGGTCAAAGGACAGTAAGTGATTATTCCTTTGTAACAGCCAAAAATAGTCAGAAGTCCCGTGAGATACTTAAGGAAAAGTCTATAGATTATGTTTACCTTTCCAAGTACGAAGGATACATAGAAAGCCTTCTTTACTTACCACAAGATTTAGGACTCTATAAAATCTATGAGAATGCTAATTCTGAGATTTGGGGAACTCAATAGCTATTTTCCGCCTCTTTCGCGATAGAGATTGTATACCTCTTCATACACGGGTATCATTCCCGGGTTTAAGTCACTTTTTCCCTTAAGGATCCGGATAGTTTCTTTAGATGGATTTTCTCGGGTGTAATAAGCTATGAGCTCTTGGTGAATTCTCCTATCAATAGGTACATCTCTTAGTCTTTCCTCAAGGATTGTCATATTTTCTTCTGTTTCTTTTGAGTCGTAAAGCATTTTAGCTACTCCTATATCCCCGTGCGATAACGAGTAGGGGACATAACTCGCAATAATCATCTCTTCGTAGTAGGGATCGTTTACATATTTCTTATAAAATTCTTTTGTGTCCCTGTCTGTTTGCTCAAATATTTTTCCATAATCCCCTTTTATATTTTCTTTAGCTCTGACCGTTTCATAAAAAGCATAATTATAATAAGTGGAAACTAAAATTACGCAAAGGAATAATGTGATTGATGAATATTTTACTAATAGGTTTTTATGTGAAATTAAATAGTAAAGGGAGGTGCCTAAAAATAAGAAAAGGAAAGGCGCGACTATTAAGAAATAATGAATATGAGGTTCCAATCTAAAGAATGCATAGATAAAAGGAAGAAGTATTACGGGGAAAATTATAAATCCTACTTTTTTGAATAACTTGTAAAACAGAATTGCTCCTAAGGCAAGTAGGAAGTATTCAGCATAATAAATGTACTTAGAAAAATATGCGATAGGAAAGTTCTGAGCAAAATAGACTACGTTTTCTCCTAATATTGGGAAAAAGTTCCCTTGGTGGATTATCTGAAACGGCCGTAAGAAAAGAAGGGGGCTTGAAACGTCAGATACTCTTTCCGAAGAGGATAGGATCATTTTGCAATCAAAGCAACCTGTCCTCAATTGGTAGAGGAGATAGAGAACGGTAGGAAGGAGGCCAAGTGCAATTCCAACCAGGGAATATTTAGAACTTATTCCGGTTCTCCTGTAAGCCATAAAGGCTGTAAGTGGAAAGATGAAAAAGAGTGCTGATTGGTGAATTTGAATAAGAAAAAGGGAAGACGCGGCATATAAAAGCCAGTATCTCCTGTCCTTGTCGATTACAATTTTATGAAAACTAAGAAAAAAGGGAATAAAAAGAGGGATTAGGAAGTCCTGGGCCCAGATTTTTCTTGAAAACAAAATAGCCCAGGGAGATGTAGCCATGAGAAGGGATGAGGTGAAGGCTATAGTCTGGTTATAATAGCGCCTGACTATAATAAAAAAGCCGACGATTGCCAAAGAGTTAATAAGTGCAATAAAAAAAGAAATAATTCGGGGATCTTTTGAAATCATAACAAGCGGAAGTAAGAGATAGTTAATTAGGGGAAAGTTTGTTACCCCTAGGCTTGACACCGTCCCTCCTGGGGCAAAGCCATGTCCGAAAATAGGTCTTGAGGCCAGGAAAAGATTTATTCCTTCATCTGCCTTAAACTCAATTAAATCTAGATTAGTTATTCTGAAGAGGAGTGAGAGGGCAAGAACTATTAGTAGTAAGTAACTCCTTTTTAGCAAAGAATACATATTAAAACCAGGACTTTTATGTATAATAGCATTATAGCTAAGGAAAAGTGAAAAGGATAATACCTCTTATTGGAATTTTAGTTATTGGAGCGTATTTAAGGGTTTTTATGCTCTCCTCTCTTCCGCCTTCTTTGACATGGGATGAAGCGTCTTGGGGATATAATGCTTATTCTTTAGGGATAGACGGAAGAGACGAGTTTGGTAGGCTTCTGCCCTTAACAAGCCTTGAGTCTTTTGGAGACTACAAGCCGCCTATTTATGCTTATCTTACAGCCCCAGTTGTTAGGGTATTTGGTCTCAACGAATGGACGGTTAGATTTCCTTCGGCATTTTTGGGAACGCTTACTATACTTCTGACATACCTTTTAACCAAAAGAATCTTCTTTACCGCATCTGACAGAAAACGGGAAGCCATTGCATTAGTTAGCGCACTAATTCTCGCTATTTCTCCCTGGCATATTCTTTTGTCTAGGGCTGCCTTTGAGGCAAATGTTGCAACTTTCTTCATAGTTCTGGGAACGTATTTATTTCTTTACTCTTTTGATAAGCGATGGTTATTGCCGGTTGCAACATTATCTCTTATTGCTTCGATGTATGCCTTCAATTCAGCCAGAGTTTTCGTACCGCTATTCGGATTTTTTCTGTTTTTAAAATATTTTAAAGTTTTACTTAAGGATAAGAAATCCTTAGTAGTTTCTTTCGCCTTTGGGCTAATAACATTTCTCCCTCTCTTTCTTTTCCTTCTTACGCCACAGGCAAAACTTAGGTACAACGAGGTTAATATTTTTTCGGATAGCTCGATTGTTACCACAGCAAATCAGCAGATAGCAAATGATGGCAACAAAGCATGGTCCAATCTGATACACAACAGAAGAGTGGGATACGGCTTGGCTTATATTAAGCATTATCTTGATAATCTTAGTCCTCAATTCCTGTTTATATCGGGGGATGGTAATCCCAAGTTCTCGATTCAAGATGTTGGTCAAATGTACATTTGGGAAATTCCATTCTTCCTTTTGGGTATGCTTTTCTTATTTAGAAAAAGAGAAGGTCACTGGCTTATTATTCCTTTATGGATTTTGTTGGGACTGGCTCCTGCTGGAGTTGCCAGAGAAACTCCTCATGCATTAAGGATAGAAACAATAATCCCGACCTTCCAAATCCTCACGGCATATGGCCTTTTTAATATATTAGGAATTTTCAACAGAAAGTTTTACAGAATAAATGCGCTCCCGGTGGTAGTGTCTGTTATTTGTTTTTTTGCAGTTTTCAATTTTTTATACTTTGTACACAATTACTTCGTTCATTATTCCAAAGAATTCTCGGGTCAATGGCAGTACGGATATAAGGAGGCCATAGGTTTTATTAATGATAATGAACGCAAGTACGACAAGATTTACATGACGGAGTCGCTTGGCAGGCCGTATATTTATTATCTTTTTTATTCCGGATACTCGCCGCAGAAATTTAGAGAAGATTCTGATTCAGGTAAAGATGCGCTTGGATTCACGCATGTTACGAGAATTGGAAAACTCTCGTTTAGAGACGACTTGAATAAAGGCTTTGATTCATCGGAGAAAAATTTATTCATAGGTGATCCTGCTAGGCTTCGCGGAAAACTAAAGATACTTAGGGAATTCAAGCAACTGGATGGTACAACAATTCTTGTTGCTTACGAGAAGAGAACTGCAGATGAGAAAACTAAATAAATTATTTTTTCTATTAATACTACTAATCGCTTTTATGCTGAGGTTTTGGCAGCTTGGCAATGTACCGCCTTCTCCAGATTGGGATGAAGCGTCTTTGGGATATAACGCACTCTCTATAATGCAGACGGGTAAAGATGAATATGGCCAAAGTCTTCCTGTGATACTTAGGTCTTTTGACGATTATAAGCCGGCTCTTTATACGTATCTTGTCATACCCTTTATAAAGGTTTTTGGGCTTACCACGCTCGCAGTTAGGCTTCCGAGCACAATATTTGGAGTAATTGCAGTTATTGGAACGTATTTTCTAGTCCGAGAGTTATTCGATAAACATAAAGAAAAAGATTCTATTGCCCTGCTGTCCTCTTTTCTTTTGGCTATCTCTCCTTGGCATCTTCAGTTCTCTAGAATAGCTTTTGAAGCGCAAGTGGGGTTGTCATTAAATATACTGTCTTTATTATTCTTCATGAAGGGACTTAAGAATAAGTATCTCCTTTTTCCATCGGTAGTCTTTGCATCAGCAAGTATTTATATGTATCAAAGCGAGAAGGTTTATCTTCCTATTTTGTTTTTAGTCTTGGGCGTGATTTACTACAGAGAGATTCTAAAGCTTCCGAAAGCTGCCGTTCTGGGAGCAATAATGCTTGGTTTGGTTCTTTCAGCGCCCATGGCTCACGGTCTTCTATTTAATGAAAATGCCCTGTTAAGGGCGAAGGGAGTGAGTATATTTTCCGATCAAACGCAGTTTTTGAAAGGAAATGCTATAAAGTTTGCGGAAGATAAAAGTAAAAGTGACCTCCTGGGAGTAATTGTCGATAATAGACGGGTAGAATACGCGAAAGCGATTGTTTCAGGATACATCTCTCACTACAATCTTAACTGGCTATTTGTGACCGCAGATATAGAAAGGCATCATGCTCCGGGTATGGGGTTATTGTATCTTTTTGAGTTGCCTTTTCTGCTGATTGGCATTTACATTCTTTTCTTTTGGCCATATTCTCTAAAAACAAAACTGACCGTATTCTCAATTTTTCTTATCGCACCGGTTCCGGCATCTATTACCAGTGGAGTTCCTCATGCGGTTAGGACAATTAATTTTTTACCAACACTGCAGATTTTCGTTGCGTTGGGAATGATATACAGTTTTTTGTATATTATTGATAATAAAAAAAGGTATCTACCACTTAATGTAAAACGTTCGATTATAGGCGTATTTTTTCTTATCTTTGCGGTAAACATAGGATATTACCTTAATCAGTATTTTGTGCAGCAAAACTTTTTTCATTCGGAGAGTTGGCAGTATGGATATAAAGAGGCAATTGATTATATAAAGCCAAACCAGGAAAGTTATAATAAAATCATTGTGTCAAATGACATACCTTTGGATCAGTCATACATGTTTTTTCTTTACTATTTACAATACGACCCTAAACAATATCTAGCGGAGGGTGGGACCAAAACAGGTGGGTTTAAGGAAAATCATAATTTTGATAAATACGAATTTAGGAATATTGTATGGGATCAGGAAGAAGGTGGGAATTTATACATAGGTAGACCTGATGATTTTCCAAAGTCTACAAAAAGCATTAAGACTGTAAATTTTCTAAACGGAAAGCCTGCTATAGAAATTGTTGTAAAATGAAATTTAATATTAAGTTACTGCCTCTTTTCTTGGTGATTCTCGTCGCAATTTTCTTTAGATTTTATCAATTAGGAAGCGTTCCTCCGCAGCCAACCGTAGATGAAGTTTCTTTGGGATATAATGCATATTCTATTCTGAACACTGGTTCTGATGAGTATGGTACAAGACTCCCAGTCTTACTCAGAGCGTATGATGATTATAGACCGGCTCTTTACTCCTACTTAGCAGTTCCTTTTGTGAAGTTTTTTGGATTGAATGTTGTTTCCGTGAGGCTTCCTTCAGTTGTTCTATCTGTTCTTACGGTAGTCGCAGTATATTTCTTAACGAGATATTTAACCAACGGGATTAAACCGATTCAGCTGAAATATTTATCGCTTGATGTTTCACTTTTCGCCTCTTTTCTATTAGCCATATCACCTTGGCACATATATATATCTCGCCTGGGGCATGAAGCAAACGCCTTTCTCGCCTTTTTAATGTTTGGCATTCTATTTTTTCTGAGATTTATAGATGGTAAAAAGTGGAGTCTATTCCTATCTGCGATTTTTTTGGCTTTATCATTTAACTCTTATCAAAATGGAAAAGTAATTATACCAGTGCTTATTATGGTCTTTTTTTCTCTTTATTTTAAAAATATTGTTAGGGAAAAATCAAAAGTTATTATTGCTTTGATTTTGGGGATAATAATCATAGCTCCTGTTATACAGGCAAGTCTTGGAGATAATGCGCTTATTAGATTTAAAGCAACAAGCCTTACTCAAAATTCTTCGCAGTATTACGAGATGATTGCAAAAAGGAATGTATTAAACGTAGAAAATGGTGACATGCTGGGTTATGTTTATGACAACAGAAAAATTGCCACAGCTCTTCTCGTATCAAACGCTTATCTTTCTCATTTCGATCCTGTTTGGCTTTTCATGAATAAAGGGGGAGAGCCCTTTAAGTCTCCGACATTAGGACTTCTTTATCTATTTGAGCTCCCTTTGATTTTTATCTCATTTTTAGTGTTATTAAAAACTCCTATACATTACAAGAATAAGATGTTTCTAATTATCTTAGGTGCAGTATCTATTTTGCCGGCAAGCATTACAACTGATTATCCTCACGCCATGAGAACATACGCTATGCTTCCTTTACCGCAAATTCTTGCATCAATCGGTTTTATTTATCTACTCTCTTTAATAAAGAGCAAGAGCATGCAACGAAGTTTTCTATTTTTTTCTTCATTTGTAGTTTTCGTATCAGTAGTTTGGTTTTATCATTCGTACTTTTCTCTTATGCCTAGGGAGCTTTCTAATCATTTTCAATACGGAGCTATAAGCGCATTAACTGATGCAAGGGAATTAGAAAATAGCTATGAAAAAGTTGTTGTTTCAAACAGAGAAGTGTTGTTTGAGAGCTATATGTTTTATCTATTTTTAAATAAATACGATCCTAGTGTTTATCAAAGAAATGGCGGAACAGTATCTGGGGGTTTTAACGAAGAGCACTTAATCGGAAAATATGTCTTTGGAGATATTAAGGGAAAGCTTGGAAAGAACAGATTGTATATAATAAACCCCCAGGAGGTTACGAAAGACATGCGGGTTATTAAAGAAATTAAGTATCCCAACAACACAACAGTACTGATAATCGCAGAAATTATATGAAAAAGCTTTCGGTTGCTTTAGCAACTCACAACGAGGAAGAAAATATAGTAAGGTGTCTTTCATCAGTTAGAGATATTGCCGATGAGATAATTGTCGTTGACGGATCATCAACTGATGGGACTGCAGAAAAAGCCAAAGAGTTAGGTGCAAAAGTAGTAGTAACAGACAACCCTGCGATGTTTCACATCAATAAACAGAAGGCAATAGACCTGACTACAGGGGATTGGATTTTGCAATTAGACGCAGATGAGTATGTAAGTGAAAAGCTTGCAGAAGAAATAAAAAAAGTACTTTCTATGTCTGATCAGGAAATTGAGGAGTATGAGAAAAGCATCCCTTCGCTTCTTATAAAACACCAGCAGATAATCGAAGAGAGGGATGGTGCGATTGGGAATAAGAACGATCCCTACTCAGCTTTCTTTTTACCGCGAGCAAATTATTTCTTGGGAAGATTTTTGAGGCATGGAGGAGTCTATCCCGACGGGGTGATTAGAATGTTTAGAAAAAATTACGCATATCTTCCATGCATTGACGTTCATGAACAGTATGTAGTTAATGGTAGAGTCGGATGGTTAAAAAACGATCTAATGCATTGGGACTCACCTACTTTTAAGAAATATATTAAAAAAAACAACAGATACACCTCTTTCATTGCTTCGCAATACCATGTTAAGAACCTGCCTAAAAATCCGATTTCTGGAGTAAGCTATATTTTTGTTAAGCCAATTTCTTGGTTTGTTCTCACATTTTTTAGACACAAGGGTTTTTTGGATATGTGGCAAGGATTTGTTTTTTCTTTCTTCTCGAGTTTGAGATTTCCCATTTCTTATGTAAAATATCTAAGGATAGACAAATGAAGATACTAGTTACAGGCGGAGCAGGCTACATAGGGAGCATTACGGACAAGCTTCTTAAAAGAGAAGGGCACGAAACCGTCGTGTTTGATAACTTGAAGTATGGTCATAAAGAAAGCGTTACGGGAAAACTTGTAGTTGGCGATCTATTGAACACTGAAGATCTAGGAAAGCTTAAGAATGAGAAATTTGATGTGGTTATTCACTTTGCGGCATATGCTCTAGCCGGCGAGTCTATGAAGCATCCATCTGACTACATAAAAAACAACATTCTTGGAGGGCTAAATCTTTTGGATTTCATGAAGGAGGAGGGTGTTAAATCAATCGTCTTTTCATCCACGTGTGCTATCTACGGAGCCCCTAATTCCCTTCCTGTTTCTGAGAATTCGGAAAAGAATCCGGGCAGCGTTTACGGAGAGTCTAAGCTTGCTTTTGAAAAAATGCTTTATTGGTATGACCGTATTTACGGGATAAAACATATGAATCTTAGGTATTTTAATGCCGCGGGAGCCGCTCTTGATGGAAGCCTAGGAGAAGATCACGATCCTGAGACGCATTTAATCCCAAGAGCTATAAAAGCGGCGCTAGGACAGTTGGAATTTGAGCTTTACGGTAGGGATTATGATACTCCAGACGGCACAGTGATCAGGGACTATATCCACGTTGAGGATTTAGCTAGTGCACATCTTTTGGCAATAGAAAAGCTTAACGAAACCAAAAAGAGTGATAGCTATAATCTTGGAGTGGGGAGAGGTTACTCAAATCTTGAAGTAATAGGAATGGTGAAAAAAGTAAGTGGAGTTGATTTTCCTATAAAATTTGCAGAAAGAAGAGAGGGGGACCCTCCTGTAATTTTTGCAGACAATAAAAAAGCAAAAGAATCCTTAGGGTTCTTGCCTCAGCATTCAGACTTGGAAACAATAGTGAAGACTGCTTGGAAATGGCATACAAAAAAATCTTAAAGCTCAAGGTTAAAAATTTACTCATTTTATTTGCCATAGCGGCATTTTTTTTATTAATCCTAAAGCCGTCTTTCGCTTCTTCCCCTTACGTTCTTCCTTATCCATCATCAATGCCGGGGAGCAGTATTTACAAGTTCCACTTAATCTACGAGAAGCTTTCCGAATTTAAGTATTTTGGAGACTTCGGTCGATATAAATATAACTTAAGATATGCTGATAAATATCTTGTTGAAGCAAAAACTCTGTTTGAGTATAACCAATATTTACTTGGATACAAGGCTCTTGAAAAGTCAAACATATATTTTGAAAAGATTAGACCGAGTCTTCAATCAGCATCAATAAATAGTAAGAATATAAGCGAGAAAAATATAACTCTATCTCAGGCAGCAGAAAAGCATGAAGAAATATTAGAGTCCATGAAAATAAATACGCCAACTACTTTTAATTGGCAGCCTGAAAAATCTAGCCCCACAGTTTTAAGCATACATGAGCTTATAGGGAAATCGATTATGATAAGGAAAAACAAATGAGGACAATTTATTTCTACTTTACGACTCTTCTCCTGTTGGTCTTTTTGTCCTACCTCTTTATTGACCCTAATTTTCATCCGTTAAAGGAAATCTATTCAGGGTTTGCTTTTAGCCACAAAGCTCTAGTCTCTTATGCATACGTATTCCTAGTTGTGGTTTCATTCATGCTTTACTTAAGAATTCTTAAGATGTTTAAGAATAAAAAATTAAACAAGGCTCAGGCAATAGGAATAATTTCAGGAAGCGCTGTTGTTCTATTTTTTTCCTATCCTGCAATGCTGTCGTACGATATTTTCAATTATCTAACTACGGCTAGGGTTCTTTATCATTACGGAGAAAATCCATATTTAGTAATGCCAATTGAGTTTATTGGTGACCAAAATTTGCTTTTTACTCATGCAGCTAACAAGTTTGCATTATATGGTCCTTCCTGGATTGGTATCACTGCGGTCCCATATTTTTTGGGTTTAGGGAATACTGTCTTAGAAATCATAGGCTTCAAGTTTTTGAACGTGTTGTTTTATGCTTTGTCTTTATTTCTAATCCTTAGAATTTCAAAAGACTACTATCGTGTACTTTTTTTTGGTTTGAACCCCCTAGTTCTAATAGAGACGCTTCTGAGCGGGCATAATGATATAGTGATGATGTTTTTTGCTCTCCTAGCATTTTATTTTATTAAGGAAAGGAGAAGTGCATTTTCCCTGCTTTTTATTGTAGTATCGATACTTATTAAATACGCTACCGTATTCCTTCTGCCACTGTACGCATACTTAGAGTATCTTAACCTCCGGAAGCGAAATATAAATTGGGATAAAATATTCACATCTGCCTCATGTTCAATGATGCTAGTTTTCTTTTTGTCTTTCATTAGGGAGGAGATATATCCATGGTATGCAATATGGTTTTTCATTTTTGCATCCCTGACCCACAAGAAATTTTTACGGGGATTGTCTTTGGTTCTCACGCTATTTTTACTTTTCAGATATGTCCCCTTCATGTATACGGGATCTCACTTTGGTTCGACTCCAATTATTAAGACTGTTATTATCATTGTCCCAGTCGTTGTATACGTATTTTATTATTTTACTAGACTAAAGAGGATGCTTGGAAAATGGTAAAAAACCTTTTAAGCTATAAATATATTATTCTTGTTTTAGTTCTTTCTACTTTCTCGGTAAGAGCTCTTTTCCATTCAGGACTTCCTCCGACCCATGATGGGGAATATCATGTTATTAGATTTTATGAATTCCATAAAACATTAAGCGAAGGCACCATATATCCCAGGTGGGCTTCAGACCTAAATAACGGAATGGGAGCTCCGCTTTTTAACTACGTTTATCCACTGCCTAATTATTTCTCTTCATTTACCCATTCGTTCGGATTTTCATTTATAGATTCGTTTAAGCTTAATCTAATTTTTGCGACTATTGTGGGTAGTATTTTTATGTTTTTATTCTCCCGTATTTTTTTCGGAAACATAGGAGGCCTCGTCTCATCGGTGTATTACACATACGTTCCGTATAGGTTTCTAGACATCTTTATAAGGGGATCGGTAGGAGAAGTTTGGGCGTTAGCTTTCTTTCCTGCTTTACTCTGGTCTATAACAAAATTGTATGTAGAAAAACATAAAGTTTATATTCCGATTTCAGGATTGTTTCTTGCTCTTGTCGTTTTTTCTCACAATATCCTGGCTTTGATGTTTTTCGTATTTTCTGCGGTATATGTTGGTCTAATGGCATTGCCTACGAGAGATAAGAAGTTTACCGCAAATGCCATAGCCTCAATGTTACTAGGTCTCGGTATTTCCAGTGTATTTTGGGTACCTGCTCTTTTAGAGAAAAGGTACGTTAGAGGTCTTGATATTTTTAATTTTAAAGAAAACTTTCCAGACATATATCAATTAATCATTCCCTCTTGGGGAAGCGGATTTTCTGGAGGTGCAATAACCAACCAAATGTCGTTTCAGATAGGAATTGGCAATCTGTTTGTAATCTTACTATCTACAATTTTAGTTATTCGACTAAGGAAAAAGTTGAGAAGGGAAATCTTTTTTTTCTTGGTTTCTTTTTTTGTTGTCTTTTTTCTTATGACAAGAAATTCAATCATTCTCTGGGACAATATTCCTCTCCTTAGCTACTTTCAATTTCCCTGGA